>Ga0179596_10000020_pt1 | contig 202148 bp, 184 predicted proteins | sample CZODoug1_1_08_16_FD_155494 | JGI IMG/M metagenome (GOLD analysis project Ga0179596, IMG submission 155494) | Vadose zone soil fungal communities from Angelo Coast Range Reserve, California, USA - CZODoug1_1_08_16fungal (Illumina Assembly) | ecosystem: Environmental > Terrestrial > Soil >... | reverse complement strand
GCCAACACGTCGGTTCCACGCGGAGTTCGTCTGCTTAATGCACACGGTGCCGTTCTGACCGCTGGGTTTTGGAACAACCATATTCACCTCATGACCCCGGACGTGCTCAATGCTGCTTCGGCCAACGCCGAGACCCTCAAGAGCAGCTTGCAAGCGATGCTCACCCACTGGGGTTTCACGACCGTCTTCGATCTCGCGTCCTCGACCGACAACACACTAGCGCTACGACAGCGCGTCAATTCAGGCGAGATCCCGGGTCCCATGATTCTCACCGTCGGTGATCCGTTCTTCCCCAAGAGCGGGACACCAATTTATGTGCGCGATTTCCTGAAGTCACAAGGCTGGCCGAGCGAAGAGGTCGCCACGCCGAAGAAGGCCGCAGCCCGCGCCGCGCGCCAACTCAAGCGCGGCACGGATGGCGTAAAGATCTTCGCGGGCGCCATCGTCGGAGGGAAAATAGGCGTTTTGCCAATGCGAATCGACATTGCAAAAGCCGTCGTCGCGCAAGCGCACCAACGCGGCAAACCTGCTTTCGCTCATCCCTCGAACTTGGCTGGGTTGAATGTGGCAATCGAGTCTGGGGTCGACATCCTCGCCCACACTACAGCCCAGGATGGTGGCGGGATCCCTGGGGGATGGTCGCGCGAATTAATCGCCAGGCTGCGCAACCACAACATGGCGCTGATTCCAACCATGACTCTTTTTGAAGTGGAGGCGCGGAGAAACGGAGAGAGTTCCAACGATCTTGCGCAAGCCGTAACCATGATTACGACCGAGGTTAAGGACTATGCCGCCGCGGGGGGCCAGATTCTTTTCGGTACGGACGTTGGGTACACCGATGCCTTCGACACCACCGAAGAGTATCGACTGATGTCCGCTGCCCTCGATTGGAGAGCAATTCTAAGAGCCCTCACCACGGCACCCGCCGAGCGGTTTGGGTATGCCGCCAGCAAGGGACGGGTCGCGCGAGGAATGGACGCGGACCTGGTCTTGCTGGAAGCGGACCCCGCACAAGATCCGACCGCCTTCGCGCGAGTGCGCGACACGATTCGAGGCGGGCGCGTTATTTGGGGATCGGATCAGCAGTGACGTCAGCCTCGGTGGCCGGGGCGTTTTGCCGCCGTCGGGTGATCAGCAGCTATCAAGAAATGTTCCAGGGCACGACCCGGGAGTTTGTTGAGTTCAGCGGCTTTGCGCAGATGGCCGCCTCACTCCGATACATACCAAAGTGAGTGATCGAGCAGGCGTGCGTTCACACTTGCACCGCCACCGAAGTGTTCAGAACTCTTGAACCTTAGGATGGCAAGGGGCCCGTCCTTGAATTCCAACTAAGCGGAGGAGACAAGCGCTACCGCTGAATTGATATTACTTGACGTAGATACATAGCTTAGCTAATCTATTTAATAAGTCGAACCGGACGAATTTTAAGGAGGGTAAAAATGGCTTACGACTCCATATCGCTCTCGGGACGCCCACTGACTCAAGTCGGTTTGTCGGTGCGAGACCTTGATCGAGCGCGTCACTTTTACCGTGACGTGCTAGGGCTACCGCTACTTTTCGAGGCTAACGGCATGTTGTTTTTTCAGCTCGCTGGGCTGCGCCTCATGGTCGGGCTTGCTTTCGATGCAGCGAAGCCCATCGGTGGCTCGATACTCTACTTTGACGCTCCGGATTTCGATGCTGTCGTGAGCGGTCTCGAGAGCAAGGGCGTGAGCTTCTTGAGCGACGCTCAAGTCTTACAGCGCACGGACACGCATGATCTGAAACTGCGCAGCTTTTTTGATCCAGACGGCAATGGATTAGCGCTCTTGGGTCTTGTGCAACGCTGAACGCGTAGCTGTTTCTTTTGCGGCGACCAATGCGAGGAGTCACTGTGCCAAAAAAATACCCCCTCTTGATGACGACGCTTGCTTTCGCGATACTTGTAGCTTCCGGTGCGATCGCCGGATCGGGTGATGACGCGGCCTCATCGTCCGCACCAGCCGCCGGACCGCTGCATGACCACAGCTTTGCCCAAATTGCCATTCAGGTGACCGATTTGGACCGCGCCGTCCGCTTCTATCGCGACACACTGGGACTTCGGTATTTGTTTATCGCTAACGGTATGGTCTTTTTCCAGGTTGGAGAGGCCCGACTCATGGTGGAGCACGGCACGCCGGGCCGATCGGTCACCCTGTATTTCAACGATCCGGAGCTGGAACGCAGCCGAGTGCGACTCGAGGCGCAGGGCATTCGATTCGCCGGTCCAATCGAAATCGTTCAACGCACCGAATCATATGACCTGAAGCTCCTGGAATTCTCCGATCCAGACGGGAATCCGCTAGCGCTAATGGGCAACGTGAAGCGGAAGGATTAGCGCGGTTGCCTGCGAAGCCGTCGCCCACAAAGGGGCACGAGAACGAACTGGCGCAAGTCGCGGATATGGTCCACGGGGCCGCGATCCGGCTTTTGAGGTTTGTTAGACGCGAGGATGTGGGAGCAGATTTGAGTGCGCCGCAGTTGTCTGCATTGTCGGTGCTCGTCTTCGGTGGGCCTCAATCGATGAGCGCGCTCGCTGGCGCTGAACAAGTAAGAGCGCCCACCATGTCGCGATTGGTGGACGATCTTGAGCGGCGGGGGTTAGCAAAGCGGGTCGCCCAGCCGGGTGATCGGCGTGTCAATCTCGTTCGAGTAACCGCTGCCGGTCGAGCCTTGCTCGAGGCGGGGCGACAAAGGCGCCTAGTTCGGCTCGTAGCAGTGCTCGCGAATACCTCGCAAAGTGAACTCGACACGCTTCGGACCGCAGCCGAGACGGTATTGCGGCTCACTCAATCGCGGGCAGCTGCTCCGCATCCCAAGAGGCGCTAGCGACTCTGACTGAGCGGATGACTGCCACCGACACGATACGCGCGCGACGTTGCTATGTCTCCAAGGGGTTTCCGGGAAGTTTCAGGGCTTACACGCAAGCTATTCGCCCAGATCGTCGTCAGTTGAATGACTTTGATCCTCCTTGGCGTCTCGGCCAGGATCTTTGGAATCACTGATTCCTTTTGCAGCCCCTACATTTCGCCGGCGCATCTGCAACCAGTTCTCGCGGGCCTGGCGCCGTATTTCCTCGAGCGATACCGGCTTCAACCGCACGTAGTCTGTCTCAGATTGCCCCATCGCAAGGTCCGGCTCTGAGATTTTGTCTTGGGGATTAGGGCTGTCGTTTTCTAGATTATTTGCAATAGATGATTCATTGAGAGCAAAGGCTTTCTCGACCGTACTCACGAATGCTTCCGCCCGCCCCACAGTTTCGGTTGCGGTTTTTGCATCGAGTGGCGTTCGCCAATGCAGCTCGTGCGATATCGAACATCGCATAATAGGATCTGTTGACCGAACCGTCGGGATCGTGGTCCTGCAGTTCGCGCGCAGTGGCCAATGCGCGCTCGGCCTTGAGTCTAAGGTCTCGAGCCAGAGGGGACAGCGTCAAAGGACTATCCCATCGCGTGCGACATTGCGTAGGAAACCTGGCCTCGGGAAGCGCTCCGGGTTCAACCTCACCGTCAGGACTTCTTCGAAAATATAAAATATACTTTATTTTAATTTATTACTACGCTATAATATAATCTATAGTTTATATCTATAGGATATCTTACAGAGGAATATAAATCAGGTTTTATATGGCGCGCACACTTTGGGGCAAGGTCTATTTAAAGGACATCTATGCTGGGCGGCTCCAGGAGGAGCCCGGTGGACGTTGCGTCTTTACCTACGATCCCACGTACCTGGAGCGCGAGCAACCCCCCGCCATTGCCCACACGCTGCCGCTCCGGGTAGAGCCCTATGTCTCGGAGCGTGGCCTGCATCCCTTCTTTGACAATCTCGTCGCCGAAGGATGGTTTCGCAATGCGCAAGCGCGAGCGCTGGGCATCGATCCCAGCAGCCGTTTTGCGTTGTTGCTCGGCTTCGGTCATGACCTGGCTGGCGCCGTTTCGGTTGAAGACCCGGAACCTGCGGACCGCAAACAGCTCGACCATGCTGATGCAGCAACCATCGCTGCGCTACTGGGCAGAGCTTCTCTCTCCGGCATCCAACGCAAGCTGCTCGTCGTTCGCGACGGCAAAAGCTATCGCCCGGTCGGACCGGACGAACTCAGCACACATATTGCAAAACTCCCTTCCGGCAATCTCACTAATCTGCTGGAGCTGGAATATCTGACCACACTCGCGGTGCGCACGTTGCTGCCGGGTGATGAGACCGTTGATATGGACATCGTTCATTTGCCATCGATCAAAGAGGACGCGCTAGTTATCCCGCGCTTTGATCGCACAAGCACAGGGAAGCGCGTTCATTTCGAGGAGTTCAACCAACTCCTCGGAAAATACTCAGGCGACGGCAAATACGAAGGTACCCACGAGGACCTTGGACAGTTCATCTTGCACACGCCCTCATGCATTCCCGCCGAGGCGGACCGCCTGCTGCGCCGGATACTCGCGTGCCTCCTCGTCGGCAACACAGATGCGCATTTCAAGAACTTTGCTATGTTCCACGCGCGTGACGGACTACGGCTAACACCCGCTTACGACCTCGTTGCCGCGTCTTTTTATCCCGAATACCAATCGATCGCTTTGAGCGACGCCGGGGTAAAAAATATGGCGATTGGATCGCTGCAAGCCAAACATCTCCTGCGTATGGCGCGGGGTTTCGGCGTCAACGAAGACGCGCTTGTCAGCGCGGTAGATCAACTGGGCAAACGTCTGCCGACGGCTTTGGCGGCGCTGGAAAGATCGGATATGGGTCCGAAGGACTTACGTGAAAGATTGCAAGAAAGGATGGAGAAAAGATGGAACGGCAGTTTCGCATCAACTGGCCCGCTATTGTCGAAGAAGCGAAGCAAAGGCGGAAGGGCCAAAGGCTGACGCAGCAGCGGCTCGGTGAGCTGGCGGGTGTCAGCACGCCGACAATCTCGCACTTCGAGGGCGGCGAACGGGACATCCAATTGTCCACAGTCACCAATATCCTGGGGGTGCTCGGTATGCTTGACGAACGCGTCCTGGTTTTTACCGACGCCCATGCACACTACGATCCAATGCGCATGGTTGTACTGTTCAAAGGTCAAGACGGAGACAAGACCATTCCTTGTGCAATCAGCCGCGAAGCGCTCGACGATCACTTCGGCGGCGACAACAAAGACAAACTCAAAGTATTCAAGGCGAGCCGCGAGCGCATCGAGCATGAAGCCAGGCGAAAATATTTGGCAGACCTCGTGGAATCTGATGGTTCCGTGCTGATCAAGACAATGGATTTGTAGACTGGTGCTGTGGCCCAAGGAACTTCGAACCGTCAGGAGATCCCGTAACCCTCAAAATGAGCGAAAATCGCCGCCGAATAAGGTGACACCAGGCTTGTGAATTTCCGGCTGGAGTTTTCGAACCCCTGAAATTTCTTGCCTTTACAGAGCCTTGCGAAGCTCGTAAGGCAAGCGCGTAGGAAGTGGCGTCCCCACGGGGATTCGAACCCCGGTTCTCACCGTGAAAGGGTGGTGTCCTAGGCCTCTAGACGATGGGGACGCAGGCCGAAAATCGATCGATTCTTAAGCAAAATCTGGTGGAGCCAGGCGGGATCGAACCGCCGACCTCTTGCATGCCATGCAAGCGCTCTCCCAGCTGAGCTATGGCCCCAGGGCATCAATTGCAACACCTTGCACCGCGCAAGTCATTGAAATTAAAACAGAAACTCCAACTCTTTGCAACGCGAGCGTTTCCAGAACTCGGCACGCCGCAAAGCGCGCCGCATAATACCAGAGCGGTCGGCTCACCGAGAACACAATTACCGGCCGGTGGCGCGATATCCTGGGCCGGTGCGGTCGGTCTGATCGCACGAAGCGTTTCGTCAAGAAAATGTATGGGCAGCACGCCATGCACCGAGGGCTCGATCGAGCCGAGAAAGCGCCTCGGTTTTCCCCAATATGCTCAAGGTGGCGTCTATGGGCGGGGAAATCGTCCCGCCGCACACCGCCAAACGGATCGGTTGAGCGAGCTTACCGAGAGCAGCCCCTTTGGCAGCCGCAAAATTCGATATGAGTTCGTGGATCGCAGGCGCCGACCAATCCACCAAGCCGCCAAACTCGCGCGACACTTCGTCCAACCAGTTCAAGACGTCGGCAGTCACGTGTTTGCGAAGCGCCTTTTCGTCATAGGCTTCCGGCGCCCGGAAGAAAAATAGACTGTTGGATGCCATTTCCTTCATCGTTTTGGCGCGCTCGCGTTGCGCCAGCACGATTTGCTCGAGCTGTGTCTCGTCTCCCGCTCGAACGCCTTCACGATCCAGGTGCCATCGCAAAATCGGCACGAGGCGCGCGGCGGGGGCCCGCATCATGTGTTGCTGATTGAGCCAGGAAAGCTTGTCGCCATTGAAAGCAGAAGCCGACTTATTGACATCCGCGATGTCGAACAACCGAATCATGTCCTCGACCGAGAAGATCTCTTCGTCGCCATGGGACCAACCCAACCGCACCAGGTAGTTGAGCAGTGCTTCGGGCAAAAAGCCCTCGTCGCGATACTGCAACACACTCACGGCTCCGTGGCGTTTGGACAGTTTCGCGCCGTCAGTGCCCAAAATCATGGGCAAATGGGCATATACCGGCACCGCAGCGCCCAACGCCAGCAGCATATTGATTTGCCGCGGCGTGTTGTTCAAATGATCGTCGCCGCGGATCACATGGGTTATTTTCATGTCCATGTCGTCCACCACCACGCAAAAATTATACGTAGGAGTGCCGTCCGAGCGAGCGATGATCAAATCGTCGAGTTCGGAATTCTGAAAGGTGACCGGTCCATGTATGACGTCGTCGACGATCACCTCGCCCACCAGCGGATTCTTGAATCGCACCACCGGCGGCACCCCGGTGCGCGAGTCCGTACGATCCCGCCAGCGCCCGTCGTAGCGGGGCTTCTCGCCGCGGGCGGTTTGATCGGCACGCAATTGATCGAGCTCGGCCTTGGTACAATAACAGTGATAAGCCGTACCATTGGCCAGCATGGCGTCAATGACTTCTCTATAGCGATCGAACCGCTTGGTCTGAAAATAAGGGCCTTCTTCGTAGGCCAATCCCGCCCACTCCAAGCCGTCCAGAATCTGCTGGATGGCGGCGTCCGTCGAGCGCTCGAGATCGGTGTCCTCGATACGCAAGACGCACTGACCTGCATGCCGACGTGCATAGAGCCAGCTGAAGAGTGCCGTGCGCAGTCCGCCTATGTGCAGAAATCCGGTCGGACTGGGCGCAAAGCGAGTACGAACTGTCATGAGCCTCAACGTCGAGAAATTGCGGGGCGCAAAGTCTAACAGAGCCCACATACCCCACAACTGGAAGCCGCTGCCGCTCTTTCCGTGGTGTACGGCGTCATGAATCGCTACAATAGCTCCTAGGGCGGGCGGTTAGCTCAGCGGTAGAGCACTGCTTTCACACGGCAGGGGTCACAGGTTCAATCCCTGTACCGCCCACCAACAAAATCAACAAGTTACGCCAAATCGGCGGCCCCACACGGAAAACGGCACGGAAAAAGTTTGACGGCCATCACTGCGCCCGCCGCGGGCGATGCGCCAGCGGGCGCGCTTCGATAGCCCCACGTCAGGGGAGGAGCCCCGTAGCGCTCAGCATTGCCCCGCCCGTGCCGCAGCGGCCCGCCCTGGTGCGCGTGGGCCTCGCCGTCGCTTTCTACGTGGCGGTGCATTCAAGATCGGCCTTGCGATGCTGGTCGCAGTTTCAGTGTGCGCCATGGCCTTATGCTGCGACGGACACAGGGAGTAGCCACACAGTGAAAACCTTCATTTTGATTTGCCTTGTTTCGCTCAGTGCCACGGGGTGCGCGGGCATGGCCAACGTGCTTGCGGGTGCGGCATCGGGTAACGCGCCTATTTGCCCGAACCCCATAGCGCAGCCCACACAAATTTACTGCGACCCTAGCGGCGCTTGCTCGGCGTATCGTGCTCCCGCTCCCCACGTCGAGGGGTGCCCATAGGTAGACCGGGAAAGTAACTCAAGAGTGGCGCGGGACTGCACACCGCGCCCTTTTTATTTCAGCGCAAATTGGCGCACCAACGAGTTTGGAACCTCGACCATGTGAGGCTCGGCTGCGGCGATTAGCTTGAATTCCTCGGGGGTGCCCACGTGTGGCACGAACGGATAGGGCATATTCCGATTCACTCGGGGTGATGTCATTCAACGAGCCGTCTGGCGCTCCGACGACACTGTGGGCAATCACAAGCGTGTCATCCAATAATTGCCTCTGCGCAACCAAAAACCCGAACACGTGCTTGCACTCGGGATACTTCGCCACGAATTCCTGCACGTTATCGTGGCAGCGGTGCGGCGTCGGGTCATATCGCGTGAGAGTCTTTTGCTGCAACTCCACGCACTCGCCGGCAACGCAGCGTTTTATCACGCTGATTGCAAGGCGCATCGCGGGGTCAAGCTCGCTCAAGTCCATACACGAATTGTAGCCCCTATGGGCTACCCCGCCCCACGTGGGCAGGGGCAAACGTGCTGCCGCGGCTGAAATATGCGGCTCGGCTCGCTCACACGGAATCGGGCGCGGAAATCTGACCGGCGTCGGGCTCGTCGAATGATGCAATCAGGCGCAGCAACGCATCGTCCGTGCGGCACTCCTCGCGCATCTGTAGGTAGGCCGCAAACCGCGCTCGCATCTCGGGCGTTGCCATCTTGAGCCGGCCGTACAAAACGCGCTCGTCGAGTGCCAACAGCGCCGCTAAGTCGGCGTTCGTGTCGGGCGCCGGTAAGCGCAGGCTCAGCAAAAATATGATTACCTCGCGCTCGATCGGGCTGCGCGCTGCGAGCCATGTGCGCGCCTCCCCGTCGCTCGCGTTGTCGAGCCGCGCGTAGATTGCGCTGACGCCGCCCATGGCTTGGGCCGCGGCTTCGCGCTGCGAGAAATAGCTCTCGTCGTGCCTCATTGGTGGCTCACTGGCGGGCGCGTCCGTCGCACCAAATCCATGATGCCCTCGGGGCTCGTGTCCATGTGGCCGACAGCGACCGCGAGCCGCGCATCGACTTGGCTGCGCTTCACTAGCTCGCCCTTGAGTTCGTGCAACAGCCGGCGCGCTGCATGGCGTGACGCTTGGTCAATCTCAATCGTGCCGTCGGCCTTTTGGGTCACACCCTCGACGCGGCCACGTTGGCCGGCGCTCAGCGTCGTATGGTCTTGATGCACGACGACGCGCACGCCAGCGCCGAGGCATTGCTCGCATTCGCTGTTGACGGGCGCACGTGGATTGAAGCCCATGCCGCCATACAACGGCCGACGCATAGGCTTTGAGCCGGGCGCGAGCGACCGTTGCCATGCATCGCACGCGTCGGTGAATTCGTCCATGTCGCGCCATTGGGTCGCGTTGGGCGGGCTCGCGTTGCATGACCGGCAACCGAACACCCGCACAACCGACAGCGGGTCAGCGTCAATCTGTGCCTCTAGCTCGGCGATGCGCTCCTCAAGGCTGCGGGTCGAGACGGCAATCGCCAAGGTTCGATAGTCGTTGATTCGTTGGCGAACCTCGGGCCGTGCCGCGAGCCCCGAGGCCGCCTCATGCACGCTGGTAGTCACTGCCTTGCCGTACGCTTGGGCATAGGCGTGACTCTGTGAGCCGAGCGCGACCACGAGGGCCGCGTAGCGCTCATGGCGGACGTTTCGCAGCGGTTCGCCCGGCGGCGCGCCCCACGCTTCTAAGCCGGCGGTATTCCGTGCCTCGTTCCGTGCGGCGTCGTCTGCTACGGTAATTGCCGTCGTTCTTGCTTCTGTCCCCTGCCGTGCAGAGGCGGGGCTACGTGATTTCTTTGTCATAACACTAATTCCAAATTGCTTGCGAGCCACGAGAAACGGCGGCCCAACGGTTCTAAAATTTCGGCGGTCGGCGGCGTCTGGCGCTCGACGTGGCTCGCAAATACCTTGAACCACCTTGATACCTTGAAACAAATCGAGCAACCGAGCGCGCGGCTAGCGAATCCACATTGAAACTTGAATACCTTGAACCGTTTCAGTTCACGCCGCAGCGCTATCCCGGCGTTCCGTAGCTGCCTGTCGCTCACGCCCACGTAGACGGGCCGCAAGCCATGTAGGGATAGGCTAAGAGGTTGGGACTGTAACTGACTAAAGTTCAAGGTATTCAAGGTAACTCTCATATTCATTTCAAATTTCAATCACTTAGTCATACCTTGAAAATTCTCAAGTTCAAGGTAGGTTTCAAGGTATTCAAGGTACGGGCGGCGGGGGCGGCGGCGCGTTGCCCGACTGTGCCGCGAGGTAATACTGTGCGACTCGCCCGCCCTGCAACCGCTGTTCGTCCGCATGCCCGCGCTTGATGTACAGATAGGGCTTTGAGCCGTCGGGCAGTTTGTTCTCGACTTGCCCCGCGTTGGGTTTGCCTTGGCTCAAGCCCGGGTGCCGCGCGTAACCCATCTGCCCGAGCAAGTCGCGGCGCGCGCCCGGCGACATGTACCGGCCCTCAGCGTCGGCGTCGAGCAATCGCTTGAACGTTGTCCAATTGACCCAACCGCCCTTGAGCCCGTCCGTGTCCTCGGCGTCGATCAACTCTTGCACTCGCTGGCGCGCCGCACCGTGTCCAACCTGCACGGCCTCCTCGGTCGATGTTGTGTCGGGCGCGCGGATGCAATCGCCCGCGAAGTTATAGCGCGAGTCGATTTCAAAATGCTGCAAGTAGTGAGTGACGACCGCGAGCCCGTCCTCGTGGTCGAGCCAATCGAACAGAGCCTTAAAATACGGCTTGGTCAGTCCGTCCCGGTCCAAGTCGCCCGGCTCTTGCTGAGCACAGAACAGCGGGCATATGCGGCGGTCGTCAGCGGTCTTTTTGAGCCCGTCCTTGGGGTTGGCCGTAAATATGAAATTGAAGCAAACCTCGCGAGTGACTGCGTTCACTTTCTTGGCCTCAATCTGCATTGTCTCGTCGGTCACCATTGGCTTGAGCGCCTCGAACACGTCGCCCTTTACCTTCACGTCGTCCACGAGCACCAACAGCGAGCCGTAAAACGATGCGTTGAATTGGCTGTCGAGGGATTTAGAGCGCGCCTTAATCACGTAGTTGTGCCCGAGGGCATGCTTCATGACTTTTTCGCCGAGTAGGCTTTTGCCGTTGCCGGGCAGCCCTTGAATGAACGGCGCCCATTTCGCCTTGACGCCGCGGTACTGTACGCAGGCAGCCATATAGCAAATCAAAATCAGCGCATCGTCGCCGTTCGGCAGTAGCTTGCGGACATGCTCGACGAACCGCGAGGCGTCGCCCGGTACGCTGCGCACGTGCGGGTCGCGCCAAATGTTCACGTAGTCGATTTTGTCCACGGTAACGATTGCGCCCTCGGGCTGGCGCGGATCGAATCGGGTGCCGCGCACTTGCGGAAACACTGCGATTTGGCTGTCTATAAAGGCTTCCCACGGCGAATCGGTGCTCTTGCTGCCGTCTACCGTGAGCGGGTACAGGCGCCCCGCAAATCGCTTGTCCGCGTCGAATTGTTCTCGGGCGAGCATCGTGCCGTCGGGCGTCGCCATCATGTGAACGTCCTGCACGTAGACGAATCCCGAGAACAGCGGCGCGAGATTTGATGTAAGCACAATGCCGCGCTCGACAGGCTCGGCCGGCGTCAGAGGCACGGGCGGTACACGCCACGCGGCGCGGATGGCCTCTAGTTCGGCCTCACGGGCTACGCGCCACGCCTCGTGCTCCTTGCGCCACGCCTCATGTTCGGCGGCAGCCCGTTCGCGGCGCTCGGCCCTCAGCGCCTCGGCCTGTGCGATTTCGTCGGCGCTGAATTGCTCGGCCCAATTGTCGTAAGCACAATCGCCGCACGGACGATTTAAGGCGACCCCGTGGGCGCATTGGTCAGCCGGCGGGGGCGGCGCAACGGGCTTGCCCCAAGCGAGCGCAAAAGCTAGCTCAGGATCGACACTGTTGTCAGGGTTGCTTGAATTTTGTACACTCACGTTCGTCTGTCCTGTTCGTCTTGAAAATTCGCAACCCCGACGGCCTCGTGAACCGATCGGGGTTGTGTCGTTTTGGGGGTCAGTCGCTACGACTGCGCACCGCGTCCGCTAGACCCTCTATCGCTTCGCCGATATTTTTGGCGATCGACGCGCCCACAAAATCAAGTGACGCTGCCTGAATAAAAGCGCCGGTCAATTCCGGGTGTTCCTTCGCGTAGCCTTTGCCGAAAATCTTGTCGATATTCTCGACGGCTGCAATCAAATAATCGTGCGCGGTCATGCTGGCCTGACGCATTAGGGTTTCGGGGGTTGCTTTGATATCGGTCACGTGACTTGCTCCTTGGATAAATTCGACACGGGCGTCAATTGTGCGCCTTGACGCTTGGCAAGTCGTCGCTCGCGTATCAATTGCCGCTGCTTTCTCGCGTATTCAACGGAGCTACGCGCCGAGCATTGTTTGCATTTCCAATACAGCACGTAACGCGTCGTTCCGCCGCACTTCGCGCAGGGATGACCCTCATAGGTAGGGGCGCCCGCTTCAATCGCCGCCGCTCGGGCTGCGCGAAATTTAGGCGACCCTGCCGTGCTCATTCACGTGCCCTCGACCGGCCACGGTCGCCCGCAGCCCGGGCAACATACGGGCACACCCGTGACAGCCGCGTCAGGACGCTGCCTAACGGCGCTCGCTGGTACATTTAGCAACGCGGCATGCTCTTGCTGCCGGGCGCGATGCGCTTTGACTCGTGTTTCCTGACACTTTTTGCACGCACCGTTGGCCGTGAAGCGCTTGCGACCGCCACAACGCTGACACGGGTGTCGAGCACTGACGTACGTCGCGCGCCCCTCGGCGAGTGCGAGTTGCCGCGGGCTCTTAGTTGACAGCATGGGGCGCCGCCTCGTGCAAAACCGTGTCGTTCAACATTTCCCAAAGGAATTGTTCGGTGAACGGCTCGGTAGAGGTTTCGATACCCTGCACGCCGCGTGCCCATTCCTCGGGCCAATAGGCGTACTCCAAATGCTTGAGGCAAAACGCTCGCATCTCGGGCGTGACATTCACACACATGCGGGTTATGTGAGTCGGGAATTTATTTAGACCCATGGCAAAGCTCCTCGGTTGTTGAATGCTGTCTCGACGCTGGAAATAAGCCGCTCGGCGCCGTCGCCGTCGATTAGAGATAGCTCAGCGCGCGGCGTAGATTTGGCGTTGCGATTCAACACGAGCCACGAGCCGCGGCACATAACCTCGAATCGGTGCGGTTTGTACTTGAGCGATTTCCAATCCTCGCCGCTGAAATGCATTGGCGATAGTCGGCGCGTGCTGAATGGTTGATCGACACGAGCAAGCCGCGTGACGGTATCGCCGTCCACGTAGGCCGGCCCGTCGCCGAGTGCAGCCCTGACAAGCGTGTCGATTTCTTTTCGTACGACCGGGTGCTGAATCGTCCAACGAATTCCGGCAATCCACGTGGACGAAACCGCCGCGAGTGTTCCCGCCCCGCTCGCGCCCGACACGGGACGCGCTGCGCAGACTAACCCCACGTCGCAAGCCGGGAAACGTTCGTCATGCCCCGGTAGATAGCGGTACGAGCCGTTTATTACGCCGCCAACAATCGGCCTGCCGTCGATCGCGGGGAACGCCGCATAGCCGGCGGCGGCGAAACTGTCGAGCGTGTTCACTAGCCTTACTCCTCAAGGTTGCGTTTGCTGACAGGTATCATCTTCGTGCGCTCGTCACCCTCGGGGTTGATCGGCTCGAACGTTGTCTTGACCGATTCCACCGCTCGGACCATGTCCTTAAGGTCTGCCGGCTTTTCGATGATTGCCACGAGCCCGGTGCGCACGACCCAATCCTTTGAGTGTTGGCGGAACCATTCGCGCGCCAAATCCTCGTCAACCATCGTTTCTGTCGGCGTGAAATCCGCGGTGGACTCCATGTTTGAGTTCGGGTTAACCGCTCGGAATGCTTGGAGCTTCGCCTTGAGCGAACCCTTGAGCACCGCGCGCTTGTAGTTTGGTCCCTTCTGAAATTGCCCTCGCGCGTAGTCCATGAAGTAGCCCGCCTCGATCACGAGGCCCGCCGGCAATTTGCATAACACTTTCACTTGATTCGTCACGTTTAATCCTCCAAAAGTAAGTTCGATAATTCGATTTGAATTCGTACGCTACCTGTTTGCGATTGGCGATAGCAAACTTTGCATTGTTAAATCGGCGTCGAAATACCCTATAAAACACGGCGAAACCTGACACGCATGTCAGTTGCCGCACCTAACTTGTTGTTCGCAATTACGAAAAGATATTTGCGAGATGGTTGTAGCTATTGCTTACGCAAATCTCGTAATCTGATTGGCGATAGGTGCGGACTTTTCTGGACAACCTGGCCGCGCTTGTCTTTCCGCGGGCTCCGCAAGGGGCCCTCGGCTTTCTCACTCACGCAGGAAATGACCCCATGGCTACTCGCGAATCAATGTCAAACGAGGCGTTCGGCGCAAAACTTTGCAATGCGTACGACACGTACGAGGAGCACCGTGCCGCGGGCCGACTCCCCGAGGACGCGCCGGGTGCTCACGAAATTGTCAACCAACTGACGCGGGCGAACCGTGAGGCAAGCGAAGCCCGCGACGAGTTGGGCGAGAACGAAGGCTTGGGGCCTGTCCGCATTCAGGGTCCGCGCAGTGAGCGTGGTGCCGGCCTCGGCCCTGTCGAGATTCAGAACAAGGCGAAGGACAACCCGCCTCCAACACCCGGAGCACCCAAGGCGCCCGTCGCCGATCCCGGCAAACCCACGCAGGACGGCGCGCCGCGATGGGGTCGCCCGCACCCACTAGAGAAAGCCATAAAAGGCTACGGGCGTCTGAGGTAGTCCAGTCCATGCGCTGCGCGAATCACCAACGCAATGACGAGGCTGCGCGAGTGGAACGGCGACGCCGGCAAGTCGCTGACGCCGTGCGCCGGTATCGCGAGCGTCGCAGCGAGGAATTGCGCGCTCGATATGCCACGGAGCCCGTGACCACATGAGTGCCGTAGCACCCTTGCAGACGAGGATTCAGCCCGAGAGTGTGGCGGCGGCCAATCGCCTCGCAGAATCGTTCTGTGTGGACGTGGTGAACAGCCGGCGCGGGTTTGAGATTACGGCCACGCAGCGGCAATTATTGTTTGGTTTGTTCCGTCGAGCTTATCTAGCAGGGCACGGCGACGGCGTGCAGAAACGGAAGGAATAGGAACATGTCACACCCCCTAAGAAATGCAGCCGGCGTTGTCGTCGGCACTTGCGATGAAGGTATACCGATGTTCGATCGGCAGGGCCGACGCCCCTGGGGGCCATGGTCAGAAAAACGGACTGTTTCTGCCGATGCAGAGGCGCATTCCCCCGCTACTGACATTGCGCCCAAGATGCAGGACGTTTTGAAGGGCTACAAAAGGCTCCCATGAGCGTGCTCACTCACAAGGGAATCCGGCAAGTCGTGCAGACGTTTGCCCCTGAGACGTTGGACACATACGACATGCTCACGGGTAAGCCGCTTCCAACTGTGAACGGCAACCCGCCGATGGAATGGACAAATGAGATGCGCAGCGAGGTTGCTCTGCATCTCTGGAACAGGTACGACCCGTCGAGGCCGAATTAAATGACCGCCCTGCGCCCAGTGTTGACCAATACGGGTCAACCGATTCGGCCCGCCGAGCCTCGCAACACGCCCGCGCCCGCGGACAACACCAACACGCGCGCCGCAATACCGCCGCTCGCATTCCGCGACAAGAGACTTGAGAATCAATAATGGCAAAGAGGGCTGCCGCGCCGATTCTGCCGCCGAACGACGAGGCGTCGCTCGTGACTCGACTGCACCCGCTCGGCAGTTGCCGACACGGCCGCGCGCTGCGTGAGACGTGCAGCGAATGCGAGCGCGCTTGGTATCAGCGGCGACGATTCCGGCCGGTCAAATACGACGATATCCACGCAGGGCCACAAGCATGAGCAATACGAGTTATACGGTCAAGAATTTAAGAGTGACATTCACGCTGACGAACAGCAACGCCGTGTTCCCGGGAACCAACGCGAACAAATTAGAGGTTAGCGGCCTGCGCATGTCCGCTGTGATTAAGGGCCCGGGGCTGCCCTCATTTCCCGAGTTGTCATTGCGCATCTACGGAATGGCGATACAAGATATGAACGCGCTTGCAATCGTGCCAGTGCAGGGCGGCAAACCCAATTTCTCGTTCAACACTGTGCAGGTTGAGGCCGACAGCGGCAACGGCTTTAGCTTCGTTTTCTCAGGCCAGATTTATCAGGCCGGCGCGGATTATTCGGGTTCGCCAGACGTGTGCTTGTTCGTTCACGCGCAGTCGGCGGGCTTCGACCAATTGACGCCGGCCAACCCAACCTCGTACCCGGGCGTTGCAAACGTTGCCGATATCGTGGCCAATATCGCCTCGAAAATGTCCATGGCGTTTGAGAACGACGGCGTAACAGGGACGCTGACGAACGCCTATTACTCGGGCACGCTCACAAACCAATTGCGCAAAGTATGCAAGGACGCGGGAATTTATAACTCGCTTGAGCCCGGCAACGCATCGACCGGCAGCCAAAATTTGCTGACAATCTCGCCGGCCGGCGTCGCTCGAAAGAACGTCCCTGCGTTCGTGTTGTCGCCAACCTCGGGGCTCGTTGGATACCCGGAAGTGCTCGGCAACGGGTACCTCAATGTGCGCTCGATTTTTAATCCGGCCTTTCGCATGAATGGCCCGATAACGATTCAGGGCAGCGACGTTGTGATTGACCCCGCGTTGCCCAAGACGCTCAATTCGCAGGCCAACGGCGATTGGCTCGTTGGCCCGTACTCGCACATTCTCGAATGCCAGAAGCCCGGCGGCGCGTGGTTTAGCGATTTGCGGCTCTACCCGCCGAACGCAGCGCCGGCAGCGTGAGCGTCAAATGCAATCTGATTTCACGTGATGAAGCTCGCCGGCATGGTTGGCGTCGTTATTTCACGGGTCAACCCTGCGACGCTGGCCACGTGGGCGAACGCTATACCGCTAGCGGTCGTTGTGTTGATTGCAATCTAGGTCGGTTCGCTCGGCGTCGCGCGATACTTCATGCCGGCGGCGTCGAATGGGTCCGCCGAGGTCGGTAGTGAGGAAGCCCCGCCCGATTTTTCTACCGTGGCGCCCCACTATCGCAGGGGCACGCGGCGCAATCACTCAGGAGTTAGGAGCGCGGCGAGTCGAGTCGCCACGTACCGAGCTTGCGCTGCCGGGGTTGTTTCGAGACCGAGGGACACGGGCCGGCTAGTCCCTCCTCAATGAACTCTTAGGTAGGTTTTCATCGCACCACGCTTTCACTCGCGGCCAATCCCGAAATACTTCTTGCGCCCTGCGGCTCGTGTTGATCGAAAACACATACCGCGGATTTCGGCCGCCGGGTCCGGCAGCAACGCTACGCAGCGTCACGAACGTCTCTAGCTTGCACGAAAGGCACTCGTCGGTCGCAGTAATCCGCGGCGAAAACCATTGGCACTTGGGGCAGCGTGGCGTGTCCGAAGCGTAGTAATACGCCGCGCCTCGGGCTTGGGCGTGTGCTCGCGAAAAATGACGAATGGTTAGTTGCACGATTCGACACTCGTGTCAGTGCGCTCGCTCATGACGACACGCTCGCCCGGCGAATCAACTCGGCGCCGCTGAAATATCTGCGCCGGCCCATCGTGAGCGATTGCAGCGGCGGTTTGGCCGCCATGAGCTTGTAGAGGTAGGCACGGGACACTCGCAAGATTGCGGCGGCCTCGTCCACGTTATAGCGCTGGTTTGGATCAACCGTGAGCGGCGGCGTTACCCGCGGCGGTTTCTCTTTCGACTTCGACATGCTGCACTCCATGTTGTTGAGTGCTGCCTATTGTCGTCATGCGTAAAGCGCTGTCTACAAGCTCAAAAACCGAAATACGTAGTTCGGTTGAACAATAATATTTTTATTTTTCGGGCTTCACCGATTTGCGTATTTCGGTGCGCGCCTCGATCGCGCGTCGTTTGAATTTCGACTCGGCCAGGCCAATGAACCGCGGCTCGTGGCCGAACTTGTCCCACAATTCCGCGGGCAGCATGTCGCGATTCGCCGCAACAACATCGTGGACGGCTTGCACGGCCGGCGTGTGGCCGCTCGGGCGTTTCATCTTGGTGCCCCGCTGCATCACATTGCCCGCTTCGACAAGCTTGTCAGCCGGCGTCGTCTGCGCCCAATTCACGATAGTACGCCGCACGCCCTCCTCGTCTTTCGGGAATACTGGCGCTTTGGGTTTGCCGCTCATAGCATCGCAACCTTGGCAAGCCGTTCGCGCGCGGCGTCGGCGACCAAATGCCCATAGTGTTTTTCAATCATCATGACGGACGTACCCGTGAGGCGCGCAACGTCGAGCGTCGCGAGGCCGCCGAGGAGCGCGGACGTTATCCACGAATGCCGGAACGTGTAGAGGCACACGCCGGCCGGCAGTTTCGCAGCCGTCGCAGTGTCGCGCACTAGCTCGTCCCAATCCGAGTGCGCCCACGGTTGGCCGTCGTCGCGCGTGAACAGATGGTCATCCGGCCCTTTGCCCTTCGATAGTCGCGTGAACAATTTTCCAGCGTTGGGCGACAGCGGCACCGTGCGCGAGCCCGTCTTGCCCGTGAACGTCATCGACTTGGTGCGCGCGTCGAATTGCCGGCGTTTCGCCTTTACCAGTTCGCCAGCACGCGCGCCGGTATGGGCCGCGCCCTCGACCAAATCGTGCAGCGCGCCCTTGGCGGCCTTGAGTGCCGCCCGGCGTTGTTTGATATCGAGGTACAAGTCGCGGCGCTTGCCGGCGTTCTTGTGCGGCGTGACGGCTTCCAATTCCACGGCGAGGGCAGCGGGTGCGTGTTTGTTTTTGCGGGCGAGGTTCAACGCCGCTTTGAGCGCCGTCAGCGTCCGGTTGCTGGCCGACTTCCCAAGGCCCGCGCCGTCTCGCCACGCCTTAAGGTCCGTGGCCCGTAGTTTGGCGAGCGATTTGCCGGCGAGGGCATTGGGCGTGATTGCTCGCCTACGCGAGCCTTTGTCACGGCCGTACACGGTCCGCTCGAATCGCCGCTCGGCGTCGTCGGCCGCGCCGTCCCGCTTCGCGCTGCGCAGTTCGGCCACGTAGGCCCGGCAGGCGGCGGCGACCGTGGTCACAGCGCTATCGGTGCGCGCCCCCGCCTCGACCGTGGCGAACCAAGCGACGGCGGCGGCCTGCGCCTCGTCATAGCCGAAACGCTCGGTGCAATCGCCCAGGGCTTGGTATCGCTGCACTAGTTTGCCGTGCTCGTCCTCAATGCGTATTCTGGCGACCCAGGAACCCGCGTCCGCCGAGATTTTGCGATAGCCGAGGAATTGGCCGCGAACGATTGGCGCCGCCCAATAAGGCTCGGTGCGGACGGGGCAGCGTTTAGAATCGTTGCGAAAATTCGCTTGATGGATCGGCTTTGACACGTGGAAACTCCCTCGCACGGAATGGACACGGAAAGCCTACCATAGACGGGTGTAGACGGTCAGTTATAGATATGGAATGAAATCAACAGGTTAGAGTGTCTACAATAGTCCATTAATGTATTGTGACGGCCTTCACACGGCAGGGGTCACAGGTTCAATCCCTGTACCGCCCACCATAAAAATCAATTAGTTACACAAGAGCCAGGCCATCAGCCGATCTCCATACGTACGCTGGTACGGATTTCCGTTTGGAAAGCCGATGCCGGCTTCGAACGGGATCACCGCCGAGCGTACTTGGGTGCTTCGATTCTTGACGTGAGCACGGCCTCCACCCTCCTCCGTGGCGGCTGCAGCCGCGACGTTGATGGCATCTCATTGCACTAAGTAATTGCACACCTACCCTCAAGGGAAATGGACACCGCATGGAAAGAACCCCCTCGTTCACTCGTCGCGACTTCGTCGTTGGTGGTTTGGTTTGCGCGGCGGGGGCCGGCACCTCGAGCTTTGCGGCAGTCAAAAACAGTGCGCACCATAACGACGCGGAAATTCTCGAGCTGACGGCGACCGAGGCGCTCCACTTGATGCGTAGCGGCGATTTGACTTCAGAGAGGTACACCGCCGCCCTGCTCAAACAATGCAGAAAACGTCACGACTTAAATGCCTTCATTTGGCTCAACGATGAGCATGTCCTAGAGGCCGCTCGCGCCGCGGATCGAACCGGCAAGGGTGTCGGCAATTTGCCCTTGCGCGGCTTACCCATCGTTTTGAAGGACAATATCGACACCGCGAAAGCACCGACGACGGCCGGCACGCCGGCACTGCGTGACAATCGTCCGCGCGCAGACGCACCGGTGGCCGCCTCGTTGTTTTCCGCCGGCGCATTGTTGTTAGGCAAGACCAACATGCACGAACTCGCCTTTGGCATCACCAGCAACAATGCGGCGTTTGGCGCGGTTCACAATCCTTACAATCTTGCGATGATTCCCGGTGGCAGCAGTGGTGGCACCGCAGCCGCCATCGCCGGTCGTTTGTGTCCTGTGGGTCTCGGAACCGATACCGGAGGTTCCGTGCGAATTCCGGCCGCATTGTGCGGAATAGTCGGGCTCAGAACTTCCAGCGGAAGGTATTCGACCAAGGGAGTCGTGCCACTGTCGCATACGCGAGATGTAGTCGGCCCCTTGGCGCGAGTGGTGCGTGATTTGATTCTAGTGGACTCGATCATTACTGGAGAATCGGCGGCAGTTGAGCCAGTTCGGTTGAAAGGCCTTCGTTTGGGCGTACCGCGGAGTTTTTTCTACGAGGACTTGGATTCGGAACTCTCGCCGGTGGTCGAATCGGCCCTTGCTAAGCTGCGTGACGCAGGCTGCATCCTCGTCGAAGCGGACATTCCCGATATCGAGAAGCTGAGTGCAATCTCGGGTCGACTTTCCTACTTCGAATGTATGGCCGATCTGGCTCGGTATCTCAAGGATAGTGGGATCCCACTGACCGCACGCGAAGTCGTAGAGAAAATCGCGAGCCCTGATGTGAAGAAAGTCTATGAGGAATCCGTTTTCGGCCCCAAGGCTCCGACGGCCGAGTCTTACCAGCACGCGTTGACCGTGGAACGTCCAGCCTTGCAGGCGGCCTACCGTGAGTATTTTCGGACGCAAGACGTGGCGGCTATCGTTTTTCCCACGACGATTCTTCCGGCGCGACCGATCGGCGATGACACCGACGTCGAACTCAATGGGAAAAGGCTGCCGACTCTCTTGACGTTCACTCACAATGCCCGGCCAGTGACCAGTGCGGGATTGCCGGGCCTCAGTATCCCGATTGGGCAAACGGCATCGGGACTTCCGGTGGGGCTGGAGTTTGACGGGCCCGAAGGCGCGGACCGATCACTGCTCGGTATGGGGTTATCGGCAGAGAAGGTATTCGGTAGATTGCGGGCGCCGGCAGTCTGAACACGCGCTCGCGAAGTCGCTGGCGTCGGTCCGCGGGACCGTCATTTCTTCAACCCTCTCAGACCCGGCCAACGCCGGGTCTTGCCTCGCGCTTCACGGCGGACGGTGGAGAATAATTTCGCGTACATGCTCCGGCCGTTCGCGGTCGACCATGACCGTGGTGAACAGGCATTCCTCGAGCGCTCGCTGGGCTAAATCGTGGACGCGCCGTTCGCGGCTTTCGAAGCGCCGCAGCTTACCCGCGCGCGTTTCCAAGAAGAACGCCTCGAAGTCACCAAAGTGATCATACGCGATGCTATCCACCTTACCCTTGAACTCGTCTTCACCCGGAAGCGCATCACAATCGGGTTCGTGGTGTTTGCCGCCGTCCTCGAGCTGCTCCAGCAATCCCGGCCAAATCCCCGACGCCGTCGGGGGAATGACATCGGGATCGCCGCCGAGACCCCTGACTCGCCCAGCGAGCGCCTCGAGGTAACGAATGAATACCGGGTGCCAACGATTGCTGGCGGGGAGCGACTCACCCACCCAGCGCAGTACGGAGAGCAGGCGCTGTTCCGTCACGAGCATGTGCTCCTTCACATCCACGGGGATCGCGATTTGGAAGCTACCGCTGACGTACCGCCAGTTGCGCTCCAGCCCCGTCTGCCCTTGAGCAGGCTCCGTCGAACGAATAACGATCACCTGGCGCTTGGCAGGATCTCGACTGCGCACGCGCTCATATACGGTAAGAGTGCCATCCGGCTGCTCGCTCTTGAGCGCCTTCTCGATCGCGTCCGCTTCTCGGGCGCCGATTTTATGGAACGTGGCGGTCGGCTTTTCCACCTTTGCTCCGGTGGTTGAAATCTGCCGGACGATGACGTCAAAGCGCTGGCCCTTTCTCACGCCTTTGGGGCATTCGACCGAGAACAGTCCCGCGTGGTTGGTGATTCCGCCCGGTGGGATGGGAATGTAGTTGATGCCTCCTGCCGGACATTGCAGGGTGTGGTCGTCTAGCATCGATAGTTCGTGACGCGCATAGAGTGTATTCGCGAGTTTCACAACCTCTGCCGCCGCCACGGCGGGTAGATAGATCGAGGCCATACTTCCCTTCGGAACGTTCCGCCAGTCGAGCATCAACTCATCGGGCCGATGGGTAGCATCCACCGGCGTCTGGGTCGGCCGAATCTCAAACGTATGTGTGGCAACGCGCGAGCCCACCGCGCCTGGGTTTTGAATTACCGTGAAAGCAATGTTGCGTTGTGCGAGCTTGTCCGATGTAGATGGATTGCTGTTGCTGATAATGGGCGCTTCGTCATTGACGATCTCCGCGACCAGGCATTGATGCGCGCCCGTGAAGAGCTGAGGAACGTTTTTGAGAGCCCCGGTAAAGGGACCGTTCACGTTAATTTGTCCGGCCGGTCCGGAGGGAAGGTAGCCGGGAGCCGAGGTCAAATTGTTGTCGAGCAAGCAACCGAAGAACACGTCTGTCTCGCCACCCCCCGGCGGCGGCGAGATCCCCTTCACGTTATCCAGGTCGAGTTGCGTCGCGAGATTGCTCGCGCTGGATGTGTTGGCCACCCGCGGATGCGCGAAGCAAGGTACCGAGATGTATTCCGCGCCGTCGGGACTTATACCCGGTAACGCGATTTTCTGGCTGTCGGCAGGCCCCACGGTTTGCCGAAAGCCGAACAATGGATGGCCGGTCGAGTCCGTCTGATAGGTAAGCGACGCGGCGGTCTGTGACTGGAATAGACGAAAGAATACCCGCACCGCGCTCGCGGACTCAGAGAGACCCCGTAGACGCACGCGCGCCAGCGCGAAGTTGAACACAGGTTTGGGTATGAACGGAAACGTGACGGGAATCGAGGTCGGCAGAATGCTGATCGCTGACGTCGCTTCATCTTTGGGCAAAGAATCGAACTGTGCCGAGGTAATGTGACCGGCAAGGTCTGTGATGAACGCCATCGCGGACGCGGGCGAAGATCCGAGCGCAGGGCGGCCGAATTTGGTTTCGCCTTCGACCAACGGAAATACGCGCACATCCGAGCTGAGCCAGGAAGTGGAATTGCCGTTCGCGAGATTGTCGAAAAACGGATCGGCCGCCTTGATGAGTTCGATCTGGGCGCCGGCGCTGAGCGTTCCCGTGGTCACGGCCAGCGAGGCTTGAAGCGCCAGGACTTCGACCTGGGCGAAATTGAATGCCGATGAATCGGGAAAGCGCACCCGATAGGTGAAGGTAAAGCGCTGGAACCGCGGCGGCAAGGTGGGATCGTCGGAAGATACTCCGGTGGGCTCAATGCGGATGTTGGTCCCGCCGGGTGACGGAATACTCGGCGCCCAAGCGGTCAGCTGAGCCGCGGTTGGCGACAAGGTGGTGATGCCACCTCCAGGAAAGTTGGCGGGCAGAAGGCCGTCTACCATCACGAATAGCGCTTGGCCGAATATTCCACCCGGTTGGACGGTCACTTCGTCTTGGCCAAAGGTGCTCTTGTCCACGGCGAAGGTCAGGCTCTTGACGGGCCTCGCCAGCCAGCCGGCCGTGTTGACGTAGAACGCCTTCATATTGTTGAAGAGGTTGGTGGCGCTAGGCACATTGAAACCGTGGCGCGTATCCGCACCGCCAGCCAGACTGCCGCCAGGATCACCCACTAGATTGATATCCAGGTAATGGTGAAATGAAGAACCGGTGACCACCCGCCCTACCCCGGCGACGAATCCATCATAGGCGCTGAGTGTGCCGATGGTTCTTGGCGACGCGACGCGAGTGTCGGCGCCACCGAACCCGTAATCGGGTTCCGTCTTGGTCGCGTGTGCAATGATGCTGCCGGTGGCAATAACCTTCGGGCGCTCCTGGGTTGCGTTAATGATCGGATATTCCGCAAAAGCGTGACCATTGAAGGTGACACTTCCGTTGAAGTCGAATCCCGCCCAGCCGGAGATGGTTTCGCCCTCATGCATGTGATCCGGGAATTGACCGATGTCCCCGGTCGGACCTTGGAGGATCGGGTGAGTCGGGGATGCCAGGATCAAAGGCTGCGGAGTTGCATCGGACTGACTGTCGAAATAGAAGTTGCCGTCCGGGGCGGGTCTGAGTGTGTCTGCTCGGGTGGTGCCGAACACCGGCCAATTCGACGGGAAGCCCGGGGGTGTGGCCGGATCGCCCACCGCGAACCATTTGCGCATCGAGCGCACGCGCGGCAACGCACCGCACATCTCCGAGCCGATGCTGTCATGGTCTCCCGTCGCAAACACGCCACCCCCGCCGTCCATAAATTGGGCGATCTTGAATTTTTCGATGTCGGACAGAGGACCGTCCAGCGACCCCGCCATGCCCCCATTGAGACCCTCGTCACCAATCATCCAAATGACATCGTATACGCCAAGATCTGCGACTGAAGTGTCAAATCTAAAGTTTTGAATCATCGCCGTGGAGTCGACGCGGCGGTGCGCCGTGTCTACTTGAATGGGTGGCGACGCGCTGCCGCGAAGAGCGCTTACAAGGGTGTTGACCGTGAAGTCCTCGCCCACCTGCGGCCCGAAACTAAACCGGTCCCCGTCGAGCACCAACAATAAGCGAATAGCCATAGCACCCCCGTGAATAATGTATTAAGGGCGAAATCAGACGGTTGCTGAGATACACCGGGCCCCACTGACTAATAGAACGCACTCCCAACTGGAAATGCGACATCCGCACGAATCATTGGAATTTCCTCGTACCCTCGAGGTCCCGCTCACGGCGGTGAGTGGCGCAAAACAACTTGCGTGGTCATCAAGGCATCCTGGCAGAATTGCATTCGCATGCCGCCCGTTCGCCTCGAACTCTACATTCAGCCGCGCGCCTCCAAGACGGAGGTTGCCGGAATGCACGGCGGTGTGGTCAAGATCCGCATCGCCGCACCTGCGGTGGAGAATGCGGCCAATCGCGCATTGATCGATTTCATTGCGCAGCATCTCGGCATCGCGAAACGCTGTGTCCGCGTCGTTTCCGGGGGCACGAGTCGTAGGAAAGTACTGGAAATCGACGGCGTAAGCGGCGATGTGATTGCGGCCGCGCTCAGGCGCGACGATTGACTCAAAGGGGGGCGGCACCGAGTTTATGGCGGCGGTTCGAGTGCCTCCGATTTCGCAAGCGCTTCAACGTCATGGAACTTGCCGTAGTCGAGGTGGAGCGTCCCGTCCTCGGATTTCTCCAGAATGTCGCGGAAGGTTGCGCTCCAGCGAATGTCGGCGTGGGAATACTCGGCCCGGGCCATGAGCACTTGACCCGTGGTTTCATCCGTCCCGCTCAAGCTGAAAACAAAAGCCGCCCTGGATTCCTGCAGCGACTCCGCCGTCTCGGACTTTAGCGGGCTGGCGTCGTCGATGACGTGCATGATGGTCCACCCAAGTACGAACATCGGATGTTGTGATCGAAGCAGCGGCAGATCAATGACGCGGCGAATGCGAAAGTTTTCTTCGGTTACCTCGTCGCGCAACATGCGTAGCTGCGCCGACGCATCTTGAACGACGTTTTGACGCAGGTTCGCAGCGCGAATGAGCAGCGTGAGTTTACCGTCGATCGGCCGCACGACAATGTTACGCGTGAATAGAAATCGCGCCCTGGGACGGGAGAAGCGCGCGAACATGAGGCCGGTGATGAGCGCCAACGACATGAGACCGACAAAAATCTCGATCATCGCGATGAAGTGACCATACGCAGTTTGGGGATGCATGTCCCCGTACCCCACCGTCGCCAGCGTTTCGACGCTGAAGAAAAACGCGCCGGCGAATCCCGGCGGATTCAAGTTGGCGATGCACCCGGGGACTAGGTAATACAAAAAGCCAAATAGGACGTCGAACGCAAGAAAAAATGCGGCAAAGGTACCGAATAGCCGCGGCCAGCTGACCGTCATAAAGTGGTGGTATAGGTCGAGGAATACCGCGTGCGTAACTCCCTCGGTGATTATCTCGCGTCCTCCGATCTTGACGTGCCGCAGTCCGATGGGTCGATGAGTTGCATCGCCCCGATGCCCATGCGTCAGGGTCTTCGCTCGATTTTTTCGGGTGCTCATTGGCTGGGCATTCTAGCCGTTGGGTGGTGGATTCGCTTGGGGGCTGGTTGTCCTTTCGGGCACTCAATAACCGTCCCCCGCAACAACGATTGTGTCGCTCAGTCGTTGCTACAAACCTTCAACAGACTTTCCAGTTCACTCCGGCTGAGTACCTGCGGGGCTACGATTGGATCGCCCGTGTCTGCCGAGAAGACGGGAGTGCGCCTGGCCTTGCACTCGGCACCTGAAGTATTTGCTGCATTGCACCATTTGAGTAAATCCGCATTCATCGATGCCCGGAGTTCGAACCCTTAGCTCCCCCTTAGCTCGCGGCATTCGAGCAGCTCTTCCTCACGTACCGACTGGTTGCCGGCAGCACGGCGCACGGGTACCGAGCCAGTCGCTAAAGGGAATCCACGATTTGCCTCGAGCCGCCCAATCGCGAACACACTTTGGCGTCGGCTATTTACGATTAACTGACCTATACTCTGGCGTCTGCGCGAATTCGATCCGGGTTTCCGTCATTCTTCATCGTCACGGAGGAGTCTCACTATGCATCCATTGAACACAGTCAAAGGCGCAATCACCACCGCGTTCCTTCTTTCTGTAGTTATCGCCGTTGGCCTTAGTCTTTGGGGCGGATCCTCGGCCGGCTTTCACTTTGCCCTTGTCGATCGCTGGCTGCATATCGTCAGCGGAGTCATGTGGATCGGCCTTTTGTACTATTTCAACGTCGTTCAGACACCGGGCCTCGCGGCCGCGGCCGCAGACAAGGGAGGACCGGGTGGTGGCGGCATCACCAAGTACATCGCACCCCGTGCGCTACTGTGGTTTCGCTGGGCAGCCGTTGCCACTTGGGCCAGCGGTGCGCTCTATTTGATAGTGGGATACGGTGGTGATGCATCGGGCATCCTCAAGGCATTTGCGCTCGAATCCGGATTTCGTTCCATAGGCGTTGGCGCCTGGCTTGGCACCATCATGCTGTTCAATGTGTGGGTGTTCATATGGCCCAATCAAAAGAAGATTCTCGGCATCGTTCCTGCGACCGATGACGAAAAAGCCGCGGCTCGCAAGATTGCCGCGAAGGCCTCTCGCATCAACTTTATCTTATCGGTACCGATGCTGATGTGTATGGGCGGCCAAGCACACGGACTACCGTTCTAAGCCGCGACACCCGAATAGCCGCGGCACGATCCATATCGGCGCGGCTTCCTCGACCAATCCCACGCCTTGGAGGAACTCGTCGGTCCGTTTGAGTGGGCTCAACAAAGTCTGCTTTTCATCTATGTGGGGCTGGAGCAGTGGCCCGCTTAGCTATATATCGCCCATCCGTGGCACGCCCGTCAAGCGAACAAACCGACCTATTCGTTGCGAAAGGCGAATGGCAGTGGTTCCTTTGATTGTCTCTAGTGAGCCATGGCGACAACCCACCTTGAAGCGCGCTGGCGGCAGCCGCAGTGTCCGCTCGGTCATTGGCTTTTTTTGGAGCTTGCTCGTTGGAGCGTTTGGTCGTGGTCCCCCTTGAAGAACGAGGCCACGCATAAGAGCGCGGCGACGAAGCACACCATCAGGTCAGTAACGAAATTGAGTGCATTAAATGAATCGCCGGCATATTCGTATAGATAGACCACCGGAAATCCGATCTCGATCGCATGACCGTGATGCGACGCTGAATGCACTAACGTGCCGAGTGAGACGAGCAGGAACGCCAAACCAAAGACAATAGTCGTAGTAATCCAGAAGCGCGTTCTTTTGACAAAGTCCTTTCGCGCAATGTGCATCGACAGGCCTGCCGCCATGAGTGCGAAAGCGATGCAGGTAATCCAATCGACAATGAGCCCCAGGTAACTCATTCCGCTGTGGCACGACCCCGCGCCCGCGACGATCATGGGACATACCATCCAATAGAATGTCATCGGAAATCCAATCGTGAGAGGACCATCGCTTGGAATTTGATTTATCGTCGAATAATGGTAGTCAGCCGAACAAATGAGTCCCAAGAACACCAGAGTGATCGGCCAAAACCACGTCCCCCTTGACGATTCTCGTGCATTCGACATCATCTTGGAATCGTCAGCCTCGCTAAATCAAAAGCGAATACCGAGTCGCCGGTAGCAGTCCGCCAGCAGCCATAGTGGGCCTATCATCAGGAACTGCACGTCTTTCAAAAACGACGGCCGTTTGCCTTCGATCGCATGACCGATGAATTGTCCGATCCACGCGAGCACGAACAAAAGAGCGCACGCCATCCATACCGGCAGGAGCTCAGAGCGTTCGAGTAACGCGATCGACCACAACATCGCGAGCAGCAAAGGCAGTACGCCGAGCGCCAGCGGCACCGACAGCGTGGCGTAGTAAACCAGAGCGGCGACTACCACGATACTGCCCCAATTCACGCCCGAGCCCATGGTGCGCATGCCGGGCGGAATCGGCAGCGACCACAATAAACCGATGACGCACCAAACGATCACGGGCACGCAAATCCAATGCAGAGCCTTGTTGGTCGCGTTGCGATGACTGTCGCCGTATTCGTTCAGCCATTGGTGGACGCTACGCATGGGATCACCTTGGGTTACTTGCGATTACAGGCGTGCGTTCAATTCGACGCCAACCAACCTAGGGGCGGTGCGTGTCCTGTTCATCCCGCCCTGCTCCTCACGAGTTGATTCCCGCCGTGACCGAGACCACCGTCTCTTCACCGCGTGTGATACGCAGGCGGACCAGACCATAGAGTGCGATGGCGAACCCGTACAAAAGAATCAACAGACCGGCGACGCTGCTCATGCCGAATGCCGCATGCAGACTGGTCGAGAGACTGGGTCCGATGCCGTTGCCGAGGGTGATCAGCGCGGTACCCGCCGCAACCACACGGCCCGATCGGTCCAGACTGGCGGCAAGGCCGAGCTGATAAATCACCGAGGAAAGATTCGTTACCGACTGGACGAGATTGGCCACGATAAAGGCCATCGGGTACGCAAGCGTTGCCACCGCCACAATCGACACCGCGTTGACACCGGTGAGCACCAGCAGCGGCGCGAAGCGGCCGAGCCGCGTGCCGGCCCAGGCAACGCCTATGGCACCCACCAGCAGCATCAGGGTAGCCACCGACAGCATCACGGCGATGCCATGACTGCCGAGGCCGGCTGCCGCCCCGAAGGTCTCCTCCAGGCCCCAAAAAGCGCCCTGGCCCAGCTGGGTGGCGAAGATGGCCGCGGCGACGAGTACCCAGGTCGCACGCCAAGGAGCGCGGCGCACCGGCCGATCAGCCTGCCGGCGCAGCGGCGGCGAGGGCAGCCGGGTCAGCAGGAAGGTGCTGGCCACACAGATCACCAGCAGGCAGATATAAGGGCCGCGATAGCCAAGGGCATCCACCGTGTAAGGTAGGATTACCAGCCAGAACGCGGCGTTCACGATGGCCGCGATGGTAATCGCCGCGAGCAAGCGCTCCCGATCGACTCCGCGGGCGATCACCATGGTCGCTTCCGCCATGACGATTCCCGCCCCGAATCCCACCATCAAGCGCGCTGCAGTCAAGGGCAATAGGGCCGGCGAAATCAGCGTCAACGCATTGCCCAGGATCGCAAGCGACCCTCCCAGGAGTGCGCCTCGGCGGAAGGAATGGGGCGGGCAAAGCGTCGGCACCAGCAAGGTCGTCAGTGCGGAAGCGACCAGCTCGAGACTGAACAGTAAGCCCGCGGTGGTGGCGCGCAGGCCGCTGTGCTCCAAGGCATTGAGCAGCACCGGCACGATGAACATGCCGGTGGTGGCGATGAGCTGAGCACCGATTGCGGGGAGGAGAATCGCTCTGTCGCGCTTCCGGGCCCTGACCATCGGTGCCGTATCCCCTAGAACATGAGTGTTGATCGGATTCTGGAGCGAGCAACGCTCATGTGTCAATTAAAATATGAAGTGTATTGGATGGCGACCTGGGGACTATCCGACTGCATATGGGCCGAAAAAGTGCGTTGTTGGCCTGCCGATCGGTCCTAATTCCGCGCTTAAACTTTCTCGAAGCACAAAATTCGATGAGAAACTCTATGGTTACAACAGCTCATGATATGAACAACGCTCATCTTCCTGTAGCGTTCAGGAAAGACCTGTTGTAGGCTCTGCCGGCATGAACGACGCCCAAATCCGGCGGCAACCGCAGCAGGAACGCAGCAAGGCCCGGGTTGAGACCATCCTCGATGTGGCTCTGGAACTCATCGTTAAATTCGGTGCGGAAAACCTCGCCATCCGCGAGGTGGCACGGCGAGCCGGTGTGCCCATCGGCTCGCTCTATCAATACTTCCCGTCGAAGACCGCCATCATCCGTGAGTTGGCCAAGCGCAATCTGGAACGGGTGGCCTCCATGCTGCAGGGCGAACTCGATCGCCTGCTGGTCGAATACGGGGGCCGGCCCACCCCGGCGCAGGCCGTCAACCGCGTGGTCGATGCCTACTACACCCATTATCGGGACCATCCGTCGGCCACTGCCGTGTGGGCGGGCGCCCAAGCCGATTCCGTGCTGCGCCAGCTCGATGCCAGCGACACCCGGCACACGGCGGAGTTCTTGACGCCGTCCATCATGGTGGTGCTGTCGTTGGCCGATCGCGACTCCGCTTTCGCCTTGGCGATGTTGCTGGCCGAGGTCACGGGCAGTGCCGCGCGCCTGTCGCTGGCCGTCCCTTCGCCGCTGCGTGAGCAGATCATCGCGAAGCTCAAGATCATGCTGACCGCCACACTCGAGGCGCACCGTCCGACCGCGGCGGCACTGCCGGGGCAGGCGACTCCGTGAACGCCTCGACACCGCGAGCGCCTCGACGCCGTAACAGTCGCGACTCCGAAGGTTGCGACTCCGTGAAGGTCGCGACACCGAACGTGCCCTCAACGACGCGCGACTATTCCTATTATCGCAAGGCGCTGGCCGGTCAGCGCCTGCCGGCGGCGTTCATCGATCTCGATTGCCTGGATGCCAATGTCGACAGCCTGCGCCGGCGCGCAGGCACGCTGCCGATCCGGCTGGTCACGAAGTCCATCCGCTCCGTTGCCATTACCCGACGCCTGCTCGGCGCGGGATCTTTCTTTCAGGGCTTGTTGTGCTACTCGCCGGCAGAGGCCGCCTGGCTCGCCGAGCAGGGCTTCGATGATCTGGTCGTGGCCTATCCCTCGGTTGAACCCAGCGACATCGGCGCGGTGGCTCGACAAGTTCGCGCCGGACGAAGTATCACCTTGATGGTCGACAATCCCGACCAGCTCGACCGCATCGATGGGTTCGCGGCGTCGGCCGGCGTGGTCTTGCCCGTGGCCATCGATCTTGATATGTCGTCCGTGTTTCCCGGCATCCGGTTCGGCGTCTATCGCTCGACCATCGACGGCGCGGCGCCTGCGCTGGCTTTGGCCGGCGAAATCGCGCGTCGGACCCATCTGCGGCTCGACGGATTGATGGGCTATGAAAGCCAGATCGCCGGTCTCATGGATGATGTTCCGGGCCAAGGCATTAAAAATCGGCTCGTCCGGTTCTTGAAGCGGCGCTCGATCGCCGAAGTGAACGCCCGGCGTCGCACCATCGTTGCGGCGCTGGTGGCGGGCGGTTATCGGCTGCGTTTCGTCAATGGCGGCGGCACCGGCAGTTTCGAAAGCACGCGGCAGGATTCGAGCGTGACCGAACTGGCCGCGGGCTCCGGCGTTTATCTGCCCACCCTGTTCGATCACTACGCCGCCTTCCAGGGCATGCCTGCGGCCGGCTTTGCGTTGGCCGTCACGCGCGTGCCGCGGCCGGGCATCGTCACCTGTTCGGGCGGCGGCTATCCGGCCTCGGGTCCCGCGGGTTCGGATCGGTTGCCCCGGCCCTGGCTACCCGAGGGCTGCAGCCTGGTGCCGAACGAGGGCGCGGGAGAAGTGCAAACGCCGGTTTGCCTTCCGGCCTCGGTTCATCTCTCCATCGGCGATCCGCTGTTGTTTCGTCATGCCAAGGCCGGCGAACTGTGCGAGCGCTTTGACGAGCTGCTGCTGATCCGCGCCGGCCAACTCGTCGAGCGCGTGACCACCTACCGCGGCGACGGCAAGTGCTTCTTCTGACGACAAGTGCTTCATCAATACGAGTGCCTCTTCTGCCCCTACAAGTGCTCCTTCAACAAGTGCCTCTTCTAAAAAACTATGTGGCGTAACTGGTCAGGATATGTGGAGTGCCCAACAGCCCCGGTGGTGACGCCCGGGAGCATGGCCGAACTGACCGAGACCGTACGTCAAGCGGCCCGCAACGGGCAGTCAATTCGGGTAGTCGGCGGCGGGCACTCCTTCAGCCCATTGGTTGCCACCGATGGCCTTATCCTGTCGCTCGATAAACTTCAGGGTGTCATCGACATCGATATGGCCAACCGGAGCGCACGGCTCCAAGGCGGCACGCGGCTGTTTGCAATCGGTGCGCCGCTCGCCGCCGCCGGCCTCGCCATGGAGAATCTGGGCGACATCAATATCCAGTCGATCGCGGGCGCCACCAGCACCGGAACGCACGGCACCGGAGCGGCGCTGGGCAATCTCGCGACCCAGATCTGCGGCCTGAAACTGCTGACCGCCGACGGCGACGAAATCAGCGCCTCGCCCACGGAAAATCCCGAGCTGTTCGCCGGCGGTCGCATTGCGCTCGGCAGTCTCGGTGTGTTGACGGAACTGAAGCTTCGCTTGGTGCCCTCGTTCCGGCTCAAACTCGAACGCGGCAAGATGAATTTGGACCACTGTCTGGCGCAAGCCGACTCCCTCGTCGCCAACAACCGATCATTCGAGTTCTATTGGCTGCCCCATACGAATGTCACGCTCACCAAGGCATGGAACATCACCGACGAGCCGGCCGACGAGGTGGGCTGGCGCCGGTATATGACCGACGTGTTGATGGAGAATGCCGCATTCGGCGTGTTGTGCAAAACCGGCAAGGCAGCACCGTCACTGTGTCCCTCCATCAGCCGGCTGTGCGCAGGCCTCGCCTCGGCCGGCACTCAGGTCGACGCGAGCTACTCCAGCCTCTCGACGGTCCGTCAGGTGCGGTTCAACGAAATGGAATGGTCCCTTCCGGCGAATCGCGGCGCCGACGCGCTGCGCGAGATTCGTGCCTTCATCGCGGGCCGCGAATTTCCGCTCATGTTCCCGCTCGAGTATCGCTGGGTGCAAGGCGACGACCTTTGGCTCAGTCCCAACTATGGGCGCGACAGCGTTCATATCTCGGTCCACCAATATCGCGGCATGCCGTTCGAGCGGTATTTCGACGGCGTGCAGGCCATCTGTTTGAACCACGGCGGCCGCCCCCATTGGGGCAAGTGCCATTCGCTCGAAGCCCCGCAACTCTCGAAACTCTATCCGCGCTGGAACGACTTTCTGGCCTTGCGTGAGCGCATGGATCCGGCGGGCCGATTCCTGACGCCGTATTTGCGCGCCCTGTTTGGACTCGAGCACGGCGCGCATCCACGAGCGCTGGCTCACTCTCGCGGGGTTGCCAATGGATGAACCGGTGATGACTGCATCAACGTCTCCCGCCCGCGCGGCCTCGCCGGATGACGCGGCGTCGTCCGATGAAGTGGAACGCCTATTCACTCTGCAGCAGGCGGCGGTGATGCGCCACGGCGCACCGTCGTACGCCGAACGAGTGGCGGCGCTCGATGCATTGCTCGGCATGATCCGCACCCATCGAGGCGCTCTGGTCGAGGCCGTCTCCGTGGATTTCGGCAATCGTGCGGCACCCGAAACCGAACTCGGTGAACTCATGCCATTGTCCAACGCGATCAAGCATACCCGCCGACATCTGCGGCGTTGGATGCGTCCGCGGCGGCGGCGTGCCGATCCCGCGTTCTGGCCCGCCGCGGCTCGAGTCGTCTATCAGCCCCTGGGTGTGGTCGGCGTGATTGCGCCGTGGAATTATCCCCTCCTGTTGACGCTCGGGCCGCTCGTCGATGCGCTGGCAGCCGGCAACCGAGTCATGCTGAAGCCATCCGAATTGACGCCGCGCACCTCGACGCTGCTCAAGCAACTGCTCTCCGAGCTGTTTCCCGAAGAGCGGGTTGCCGTGGTACTCGGCGGCCCGGATGTGGCCGCGCGATTCTCCGCGCTCGAGTTCGACCACCTGTTGTTCACCGGGTCGACGCGCATCGGTCGCGACGTCATGGCGGCAGCGGCGCCACATCTCACGCCGGTCACCTTGGAACTGGGCGGCAAGTCGCCGGCGATTCTGTGCCGCGATTATCCGTTAGGGAAGGCGGCCAAAACCATCGCCATCGGCAAATTATTCAATGCCGGACAGACCTGTGTCGCTCCGGACTATGCCCTGATACCGGCGGATCGGGTCGACGCCTTCGCTGCTGCTTATATCGCGGCCACGCACGAACTCTATCCCACCATTGCCGGCAATCCCGATTACAGCTCCATCATCGCCGACCGGCATCATCGCAGACTCCTCGCCATGATCGAAGAGGCGCGCGGCAGCGGCGCGAGAATCGTGGAAAGGAGCGATGTCGGCGCCGCGGCGGAACGCAAGATTCCGCCGGTGGTGGTCATCGATGCGCCCGGCGCGAGCGCGCTCATGCGCGAAGAAATCTTCGGGCCCATTCTGCCCATCGTGCCCTATGACGACTTGCAGCAGGCCATCGTCTCGATCAACGCCCGGCCGAAACCCTTGGCGCTGTATTGCTTCTCCACCGATCCGGCCGCGATCGACAGCGTGCTCCAGCGCACCAGTTCGGGCGGCGTCACCCTCAACGGCACCCTGGTGCATGTTGCCCAAGAAGACTTGCCGTTCGGTGGTGTCGGCGCGAGCGGCACGGGCGCGTATCACGGCCGCGATGGTTTCATGCGCTTGTCGCACGCGCGCGCGGTGTTGAAACTCGGCCGCTTGAATATGTCGGAGCGCATTGCCGCGCCCTACGGCAAGCTCACCCAACTCGCGGCGCGCTTGCTGCTGGGGAAACGCCGCCAACCGCCCAGGAGCGGCAAACCCTAAAGCGTCAGACGGGTTCCGACGTGCCGGTCGCACCGGCAGGCGCCGGCGCGGGACACAGTATCGAAGCCCGAGGTCTCACCACGACGTCGGTGAGCGGCAGCAGCTTGAAAACACGCGGGCCGCGCACCAGATAGCGCCTGGCGAGCCGCGCCGGATCTTGCGCAAGCCGATAAAGCCATTCCATTCCAATACGCTGTATCCAATGAGGAGCGCGCCGTTCCACGCCCGTCAGAAAGTTGACCGAAGCTCCGATACACAATGCCATGCCGCGTGCGGTACCGCGGGATTTCAGCATTTGCGCCAGCACTTCCTGTTGCGGAGCGCCCACTGCCAAGAAACAAAATCGAAACGGGCTACAACTTTCGATGAACTGAACGCACTCCTCGACGGCGCGCGGGTCGCGAATGAAACCCATGGGCGGGTTGAAGTGCCGCAACGACCGCAAACCATATCGATCGGTGAGGATTCGCGCCTGCTCGCTATCGCCGCCGATGAGCACGATACGATCGTCCGGAACGATGACGCGCTTGAACAGGTGTGCGGTTAAATCGCTTCCGGTGCACACGCGCACGCTAATGGCTTTGACCAGGCGAAAAATAATGGACAGGAACCGGCTATCCAGCAGGACGTAGGCCGCGTCCGCGTACAGGGCGCGAAACACCGGCTCGTCGTGGAAGCGAATGAGATGATCGACATTGGGCGTAACCACATACCCAAATCTATCCGTGCCAAAAGCCGCAGCCAGCTTCACGAAGCCATCGACATCATAGTCGTCAAGTAGGTAACGCAGTGACATCAAACTCTTGTGTAGTTCAGTCTCGCCCCAGCCTTTCAGCCGTAAAATCATACAGCGAATCATGCACATCCGCCACGAAGCAAACTGTGAGGCACGTTCGAAACGCAGCGAGCGAGCGCCGCCGCCAGGTGGCGCCGGCCACCGGCCACGCCGCGCCGCAGCGGGAAACTGTATCGAGTTATCAACGGGTTACATAATACGGAAGCGGCGTCGCGATAAACGCTGCATGGCCGCGCCTGCGCGCCGTCAGACGATTCTGACTCGCGACATGCAAGACAGTGGTACCGTGGAGGGCTCAACAGGGAGACGAGTGTGAATCAATTTAAATCAAGCCAGACATCCGGACGTCCCATATCGCCCCCCGGCGACGATCCCATGATGGATTTCCGAGCCCGTTTGGTTCACCAACAAGCGGAAGCCGCGGAACGCCGTCGCCTCGATTTGGCGGAGCAATCCTCTCGCTTGAAGACCGCGGAAGAGCGGATTCGCATCTGGGAGCGCATCCACGAGGTCACGTTGCCGCGCGACTCCGCGCACAATCTGGTGGAAATCATCGCCACCAACACCGGACTCACGGAAGCCGACGTGCGCGAAGAGCAGCAACGTCGCGCCGCCCTGAAGGCTGCCGCGACCGCGACCGCGGTCTAGATTTCCCAGGTCAGCCCGGCGCCGCCGGTAAAGGCGTCGATGATCCCCGCTTCGCGCAGATGGGCAATCACCTGCGCGGCAGCCGCCTCCGGCGCCAACAACGTGGTATCCACGTGGATTTCCGGCGTCTCCGGCGCTTCATAAGGTGAATCGATGCCGGTGAAATTCTTCAATTCGCCGCGACGGGCTTTCTTGTAGAGGCCTTTCACGTCGCGCGCCTCGGCGGCAGCCAGCGATGTGTCGACGAACACTTCGATGAATTCGCCCGCGTCGACCAGCCCCCGCGCCATGCGTCGCTCGGAGCGAAACGGCGAAATGAACGACACCAGCACGATGAGTCCGGCGTCCACCATCAAACGAGCGACCTCGGCGACTCGACGGATATTCTCGACCCGATCCTCGTCCGTGAAACCCAGATCCTTGTTGAGCCCATGACGTACGTTGTCGCCGTCCAGGAGATACGTTTGTCGGCCATCGGCGTGCAATCGCTTCTCCACCAGGTTCGCGATCGTCGATTTGCCCGCTCCTGACAATCCCGTGAACCACAGAATACAAGGCTTCTGATGACTCAATTGCGCACGTGCGCGCTTGTTGACGTCGAGTGCCTGCCAATGGACGTTCTGTGAACGGCGCAGCGCGAAGTGCAGCAAGCCCGCGCCCACGGTGTTATTCGTCAATCGGTCGATCAGAATGAACCCGCCCAGGACGCGGCTTTGATTGTAGGGCTCGAAGGCCACGGCGCTGCTGAGTTCGAGGCCGCAGACCCCGATGTCATTGAGGTCGAGCTTCTTCGCCGCGAGATGTTCCAGCGTATTGACGTTGACGCGATACTTGATCGGCGCCACCGTCGCGGTCACCGTCTTGGTGCCGATTTTCAGCAAATAAGCCCGGCCCTGCAGGAGCGGCTCATCGTGCATCCAAATGATGGTGGCCTCGAACTGATTGGCCACGGTCGGCGGCGCGTCCGCTGCACACAGCACGTCGCCGCGGCTCACATCGATTTCCTCGGTCAACGTCAGCGTCACGGACTGCGCGGCCAGCGCTTCGGCCACGTCCGCCTCACCCACCAAGATCCGCGCCACAGTACTGCGTCGCCCTGACGGCAGGACCCGGACGGCATCTCCGCGGCGGACAGTGCCGCTGGCGATCAAGCCGGCGAATCCGCGAAATTCAGGGTTCGGCCGATTCACCCATTGCACCGGCATACGAAACGGAGCGGCTTCGTCCGCCACCGCCGGGTCGCCGGCCGGCACGGTTTCCAAATGCTCGAGCAGGCCGGGGCCGCGATACCACGGCGTGCGTTCGCTCCGCACCACGATGTTGTCGCCGGCCACCGCGGAGACCGGGATGCAGGTGATGGCCTCGAGATTGATCCGGCGCGCGAATTCACGGTAGTCGCGCTCGATGGTCAGGAATGTTTCTTCCGAATAATCGACCAAGTCCATTTTGTTCACCGCCAATACGATTTGGCGGATGCCGAGCAGCGACACCAAGTAGCTGTGGCGGCGTGTCTGGGTCAGCACGCCTTTGCGGGCATCGATCAAAATCACGGCGAGGTCCGCCGTGGACGCGCCCGTGACCATATTGCGCGTGTATTGCTCGTGGCCCGGCGTATCGGCCACGATGAACTTGCGTTTGTCGGTGGAGAAGAACCGGTAAGCCACGTCGATGGTGATGCCCTGTTCGCGCTCGGCGGCGAGGCCATCCACCACGAGAGCGTAGTCCAACTCGCCGCCGCGGGTGCCGATTCTCTTCGACTCATCCTCCAGTGTCGCGAGCTGATCCTCGAAGATCATTTTCGATTCGTGCAGCAAGCGCCCGATCAACGACGACTTGCCGTCATCCACCGATCCGCAGGTGATGAAGCGCAGCAAACCTTTGTGCGCGTGCCGCTCGAGATACTCCTCGATGTCACCGACGGACGCGGTCGCGCTCAAGGCCATCAGAAGTATCCTTCCTGCTTCTTTCTCTCCATGGACGCGGCACCATCATGATCGACCATCCGGCCCTGTCGCTCCGAACCCTTGGCGAGCAGCATTTCGCGAATCACCAGCGGCACCGTGTCGGCAACGCTTTCGGTGGCGCCCGTCAGCGGGTAGTCGCCCAAGGTGCGAAATCTCACGCTCAAGCTTTCGATGCGATCTTCCGGTCCCAACGGCAAGCGCTCGTCATCGATCATGATCAACTGTGCGCCGCGGCGCACCACCGGACGCGGCTTCGCCAGGTACAGAGGAACGATGGGCACCTTCTGCACGTGGATGTATTGCCACACGTCGAGCTCGGTCCAATTCGACAAAGGGAACACCCGAATGCTCTCGCCGCGATTCTTGCGCGCGTTATATAACTGCCAAAGCTCGGGGCGCTGATTCTTCGGATCCCAGCGATGCTGGGCGGAGCGGAATGAAAACACGCGCTCCTTGGCACGGCTCTTTTCCTCGTCGCGACGGCCGCCGCCGAACGCCGCGTCGAATCCGTGTTTGTCGAGCCCCTGGCGCAGCGCCTGGGTCAACATCAAGTCGGAGTACACCGCACCATGCGACCAGGGCTTCACCCCCGCTCGCACGCCCTCCTCGTTGGTATGCACCAGGAGTTCCAGGTCATGACGTTGCGCGGTGGCATCGCGAAATTCCAGCATCTCGCGAAAATCCCAGCCCGTCGCGATCTGCAGCAGCGGGAACGGCGGTTTCCCCGGCGCAAAGGCTTTCAGCGCCAGATGCAGCATCACCGAACTATCCTTGCCGATGGAATACAGCATCACCGGCTTCTCGCACTCGGCCACCACCTCGCGCAAAATATGGATGCTCTCGGCCTCCAACCGCTGCAGGTAATCGAGGCGAGACATCTATCCCAGGTAGTGCGCTGTGGTTTTCGCGCGGACCTGTTCGGCCGTCACGCCGGGCGCGATCTCGATGAGTTTGAAAGGATCCTTGCGCGTGGCGCGCGAAAAAACCGCGAGGTCCGTGATCACCATGTCGATGACATTGGTGCCGGTCAGCGGCAACTCGCACCGCGCCTTGAATTTCGGCTCGCCGTCCTTGGAGGTGTGCTCCATGACCACCACCACCCGCTTCACGCCCGCGACCAAGTCCATGGCGCCGCCCATGCCCTTGACCATCTTGCCGGGCACCATCCAGTTGGCGAGATCTCCGTTCTCCGCGACTTCCATGGCGCCGAGCACCGCCATGTCGATGTGACCGCCGCGGATCATGGCGAAACTGTCGGCCGACGAAAAATACGAACTCATCTCCAGTTCGCTGACGGTTTGTTTGCCGGCATTGATGAGGTCCGGATCTTCCTCGCCCTCATAGGGAAAGGGACCGATGCCCAACATGCCGTTTTCGGATTGCAGCACCACTTTCATGCCCGGCGCGATGTAGTTCGCGACCAACGTCGGGATACCGATCCCGAGGTTCACATAAAAGCCGTCTTGGAGCTCACGCGCGGCGCGCGCGGCCATGTCCTCACGCGACCACGGCATGGGCACCCTCCTGGCGCTTGCGCAGCGTGCGCTTTTCGATCTTCTTGTCGTACGGACTGCCGTCGATGATGCGTTGCACGTAAATGCCCGGTGTATGAATGCCGTCGGGATCGAGCACGCCGGGCTCGACCAACTCCTCGACCTCGGCGACGGTGATGCGTCCCGCCGTCGCCATGTTCGGATTGAAATTACGCGCCGTTTTGCGGTAGATGAGATTGCCCTCGGTGTCGCCCTTCCAGGCCTTGACCAACGAAACATCGGCCACGATACCGGTTTCGAGGATGTACGTCTCACCGTCGACCACGCGCGCTTCCTTGCCTTCGGCCACCAACGTGCCGGCGCCGACCTTGGTGAAGAACGCGTAGATACCGGCGCCGCCGGCCCGCACGCGTTCGGCCATGGTGCCCTGCGGATTGAATTCGAGTTCCAATTCACCCGCAAGATATTGCCGCTCGAATTCCTTGTTCTCGCCCACATAGGAGGCGATCATTTTGCGGATCTGACGAGATTTCAGCAGCAGCCCGAGACCTTCGCCGTCGGTGCCCGCATTGTTCGAGACTACTGTCAAATCGCGCACGCCCGAATCGTGCAGCGCGGCGATGAGCTTATCCGGCACGCCGCACAGGCCAAACCCCCCGCAACATAGGGTCATGCCATCCCGGATGATGCCCCGCAGCGCGCTGGCGGCATCGGGATAGACCTTGGAACTCGACATATAAACTTCCCCTGCTCGAGGCATTAGACCCGCCAGTATACAAATCTGCGCCGAGCTTTTGGTCTCAGTTACGAGCCGTGGCCGCGTCCAGCGTATTCGACAGCAACATCGCGATGGTCATGGGACCGATGCCGCCGGGAACCGGAGTGATCCACGCCGCTCGTTCCGCTGCCGCCGCATAGTCCACATCGCCCACCAACCGCCCGGCCTCGGTACGGTTGATGCCCACGTCGAATACGGCCGCGCCCGGACGAATCCACTCGCCGCGGACCATGCCCGGCTTGCCGACGGCGGCAACCACCACGTCGGCGCGTTGCACTTCCGCTTGGACGTCCCGGGTGCGGGTGTGGCACACGGTGACCGTGGCCCCGGCCAGCATCAGCTCCAGGGCCATGGGCCGCCCCACGATGTTGGACGCGCCCACCACAGTGGCGCGCAGGCCATGCAGTGCGATGCCGTATTCCTGCGCCAATCGAATGACGCCATAGGGCGTACACGGCCTCAAGCAAGGCCGCTTCTGGGCCAGCAGCCCGGTGTTGTAGGGATGAAAACCGTCCACGTCCTTGGCCGGATCGACCAAGTCCATGATCTCATTGGCATCCAGGGCCGCCGGCAGCGGCAGCTGTACCAATATCCCATCCACCGCCGGGTCCAAGTTCAGCCCGTTGATCTGCGCCCGCAAATCCTGACGCGAGATGCTATGCGGCAAATCGAAGGCGAACGACTGAATCCCGGCCTCTTCGCACGCCAGTCGTTTGTTGCGCACGTACACCGCGGAGGCGGGATCCTCGCCCACCTTCACCACGGCCAGTCCCGGAGCACGCCCCCGGGTCCGCGCGAACTCCGCGGCACGCTCCTTGACCTCGGCGCGCACGCGGCCGGCGACGGCCTTGCCGTCCAGAATCACTGCGTTGGACATGCCTAGTACCGGTACTGATCGGCTTTGTACGGGCCATGTTTGGACACGCCGATGTACTTCGCCTGCACGTCGGTCAACTCCGTCAGCTGTGCCGCCAACTTGGTGAGCTGCAGCCGCGCGACTTTTTCGTCGAGATGCTTCGGCAGCACATAGACACCGATGGGATACTTCGCGGTGCTGACGAACAATTCGATCTGAGCCAGAACTTGATTCGCGAACGACGAGCTCATGACATACGACGGATGTCCCGTGCCGCATCCGAGGTTCACCAAGCGGCCCTCAGCCAGCAGGATGATGCGCTTGCCGTCCGGGAAGATGACGTGATCCACCTGCGGCTTGATATTCTCCCAGGTGTGCTGCCGGAGCGCGGCCACTTCGATTTCATTGTCGAAATGGCCGATGTTGCAGACGATGGCCTGATCCTTCATGCGCTTCATGTGATCGTGGGTGATGACGTGATAATTGCCGGTGGCCGACACGAAAATGTCGGCCTTGTCCGCCGCATAGTCCATGGTTACCACCCGATAGCCTTCCATCGCCGCCTGCAGCGCGCAGATCGGATCGACTTCGGTCACCCACACCTGGGCCGATAACGCGCGCAGCGCCTGCGCCGAACCCTTGCCCACGTCGCCGTAGCCCACCACCACCGCCACCTTGCCCGCGATCATGACATCCGTGGCGCGCTTGATGGCGTCCACCAAGGATTCGCGACACCCATAGAGGTTATCGAATTTGGACTTGGTCACCGAGTCGTTCACATTGAAGGCGGGGAACGCCAGTTGACCTTCCTTGGCCATCTGATAGAGGCGCTTCACGCCGGTGGTCGTCTCCTCGGTGACGCCCTTGATTTTGGCGAGCCGGGTCGAATACCACTTGGGGTCGAGCTTCAGCTTGGCCTTGATGGCCGCAAACAACAGCTCCTCTTCCTCGTTGCCCGGCGTGGCCGACAGCGACGCGTCCTTCTCCATCTTTGCACCCAAGTGCAGCAGCAGAGTCGCATCGCCGCCGTCGTCCAAAATCATGTTGGAATGGCCGCCGTCGGGCCACTCGAAAATGCGGTGCGTGTAGTCCCAATAGTCGGCCAACGACTCACCCTTGACCGCAAACACGGGGGTGCCGCCCGCAGCGATGGCGGCGGCCGCGTGATCCTGAGTGGAGTAGATGTTGCACGAGGCCCAACGGACCTGCGCGCCCAGCGCGTTCAGCGTCTCGATCAACACCGCCGTTTGAATGGTCATGTGCAACGAGCCGGTGATGCGCGCGCCCTTGAGCGGCTGCTGCGCCGCGTATTCATGACGTATGGCCATGAGACCCGGCATTTCGGTCTCGGCGATTTTGATTTCCTTGCGACCCCAATCGGCCAGCCCCAGGTCCTTGACCAGAAAATCGGCCTGCGCTTTGATTGCTGCATTCATCGACATACTCCTAAGGCGCTGCGCGCCGGATTTACGGGGCATTCCCCGGGGCGCTGCGCGCCACTGTTACGGGGCATTTCCCAGGCGCTTCGCGCCATTGTTACGGGGCATTCCCCAGGCGCTTCGCGCCATTGTTACGGGGCATTCCCCGGGCGCTGCGCGCCATTACCCACGGGGTCGTCGACCCCGTCCGTAAAAAAGATGACCAGGCGTGCAACCTGAGTGACCTGTGCTCGACAAAGTCGGGCGACACATCAGGCGGCGCGCGTAGCTTTCAGTTCGGCCGCCAGCAGCTCCGCTTTATCGGTGCGCTCCCAGCTGAACTCTTCTTCCTTGCGGCCAAAATGGCCGTAAGCGGCGGTTTTCTGATAAATCGGCCGCGCCAGATCGAGCATTTCGCGCAGCCCGAACGGGGTGAGATCGAAGTTGGCGCGCACGATCTGAGTGAGACGCTGGTCCGGCAGCTTCCCGGTGCCGAAGGTTTCGACCATGATGGAGGTGGGTTCGGCCACCCCGATGGCGTAGGACACCTGCACTTCGCAGCGCTCGGCCAAGCCGGCCGCAACGATGTTCTTGGCCACGTAGCGCGCGGCGTAGGCCGCCGAGCGATCCACCTTCGAAGGATCCTTGCCCGAAAAAGCACCGCCGCCGTGGCGCGCGAAACCGCCGTAGGTATCGACGATGATCTTGCGCCCCGTGAGGCCGCAATCGCCCACCGGACCGCCGATCACGAAACGCCCGGTTGGATTGATATGGTACTTGGTGCGCTTGTCGATCCATTTGGCGGGCAGCACCGGCTTCAAGATCTCCTCCATCACCGCCTCGCGCAGGTGCTTGGTGCTGATGTCGTCCGAGTGTTGAGTGGACAGCACCACCGCCTCGAGGCCCACCGGCTTGTCATTCTCATAGCGCAGGGTGACCTGGCTCTTGGCGTCCGGCCGCAGCCACGCCAGCTTGCCGTTTTTGCGTACCTGGGCCTGGCGCTTGACCAAGCGATGCGCGAGCGTAATGGCCGCCGGCATCAATACGTCGGTCTCATTCGTGGCATAGCCGAACATCAATCCCTGGTCGCCCGCGCCCTGTTTGCGTTCGTCCTTCCGATCGACGCCCTGCGCGATATCAGGCGATTGCTTGCCGATGATGTTGAGCACACCGCAGCTCGCGCCGTCGAACCCCATGTCGGAGTGGTCGTAGCCGATGTCGAGCACGGTTTTGCGCACCAGCGCTTCCACGTCCACCCAGGCGCTGGTAGTCACTTCGCCGGCGACGATGACCACACCGGTCTTGACCAGCGTTTCACAGGCCACCCGGCCGCGCGGGTCCGCCGTCAAAATCGCGTCCAGTACCGCGTCCGAGATCTGATCGGCGACCTTGTCCGGATGACCTTCCGAGACCGATTCCGATGTGAAAGAAAAGCTTCTGCTCATGTTTGAATCCTTAGCCGAATTGTTCCTGATAGCGCCGATCGAACTCTGCTGTCGTAAAACTGTAATTTTGCGGCCCGCGCGCTTCGATTTTCATCGAACCCATGAGCGAAGCCGTCCGACCCGTGGTCTGCCAATCCAGATCATGCAACAACCCGTGAATTAGACCAGCCCGGAAGGCGTCGCCGCAACCGGTGGGATCCACCACCGCTCGCGGCGTGACCGGAGGAACGGGCAACGCCCCCTCCTTGGTGTAAATCATCGATCCTTCGGCACCCCGAGTGACGATCAACGCGTCGACCTTGGCCACGATATCGTGCGCGCTCATGCCGGTTTTCTGCTGCAAGAGCTCCCACTCGTAGTCGTTGACCGTGACCCACGTGGCCTGATCGATGAATTCCCCGAGTTCCGCGCCGTCGAACATGGGCAAACCCTGTCCGGGGTCGAAAATAAACGGAATCTTCGCGGCCCTGAACTGCGCCGCGTGCTCGATCATAGCCTGCCGGCCGTCCGGAGCAACAATGCCAAGGGCGATCTCCGCCCTGCCGGCCGCGGAACCGCCTACGCCCGCCCCGGCACCCCCCGCACCGGCCCCGCCCCCTGCACCGGCCGCATCCGACACCTTATTGAGATGCGCATGTTGCATGGCACCCGGGTGGAAGGCCGTGATCTGGTTGTCATCGAGATCCGTGGTGATGAAGGCTTGCGCGGTGAACGTGCCGTCGACCACCTTGATGTAATCGTGGCCTATGCCCTGCGACACCAGGCGCTGGCGATACGGCTCGAAATCGTGTCCGGCGGTGGCCATGGCCAACCCCTCGTCGCCCAACAACTTGAGTCCGTAGGCGATATTGGTGGCGCATCCGCCGAATTCGCGGCGCATCTCCGGCACCAGGAACGCCACATTCAACATATGGAGCTTGTTGGGAAGGATGTGCGCCTTGAAGCGATCGGGAAACACCAAAATCGTATCGTAGGCCACCGACCCGCAGATCAAGGCAGTCTTGCGACCGCCGGTCTCATTCGCCATCCGCCCACCTGTTGAGTCAAACGGCTATTCTACAATCAAACGCATGCCGCGCGCCTGCCGGCGTGAGGGGCGCGGTGGCGGAGACTGAGCGTTGTGCGTTGTGCCCTATGCTAGGCGATATGCTCCGTGTCGGGCGACGCGCACGGTAGCCGGCAAATGTGCACTATCGAGCGATGTGCCCCGTGTCGGGTGATGCGCACCGTACCGGGCGATGAAATAATTATCGCCATGGGGCGGTCTACCAGCTGACTTTGCAATTTTCGTCATTTACACCAGGAGAGAACCAATGAAGACGACCAATGCGACCATTACGGCGATCAGCAGCCTGTTGACACTGGGTGCGGCGGTATTCGCTACGCCAACGTTTGCAGCCGACAAACCCGACATGGAGAAATGCTACGGAGTTTCCAAGGCCGGCAAGAACGATTGCGCCGGCGCCGCCCACTCCTGTGCCGGCCAATCCAAAATGGATGCCGCCGCGAAGGATTGGATCTCACTGCCCAAGGGCACCTGCGAGCGCTTGGCGGGCGGCTCCGTGACGGCCAAGTAGCGTCAACCCCACCGCACCCGCACTGTCGTCTAACCAGCGGTGGCCTCTCTGATGCATAGAGATATCGCGCCCGTCCACAGTGCGCTTGCGGATCCCGACGTTCGCGGCTCGATGCCGGCATCCGCCGGCATCGGGCTCCGGGCTCAGCACCATCTGCATGTATTGTCGGAGTCGCCGCAGGCGGCGTGGTTCGAGGCCCACAGCGAGAACTATTTCGCCGATGGCGGCTCGCACGTCGAGTGCCTGTCCAGAATTCGAGCGCGCTATCCGCTGTCGCTTCACGGTGTCGGGTTGTCTTTGGGATCCACCGATCCTTTGAATCGGCAGCACCTCGCGAATCTACGGCGCGTCATTGCACGCTTCGAGCCCAGGCTGGTCTCGGAACATTTGTCCTGGAGCTCGGTCGGTGACCGATTCGCCAATGATCTCTTGCCGCTGCCGTACACGGAAGAGGCATTGCGCCATGTGAGCTTGCGCATCGCTCAGGCGCAAGATGCCCTGGGGCGCCAAATTTTGCTGGAGAATGTGTCGAGCTATCTGCAGTTCCAATGTTCGACGCTGACCGAGTGGGAGTTCGTGACCGGCGTGGCCGCCGAATCCGGTTGCGGCATCCTATTGGACCTCAACAACATCTACGTGGCCGCGCACAACCACGGCTTCGCGTGGCAGGACTATCTGCAGGGTATTCCGCCGCATATCGTCCAAGAATTTCATCTGGCAGGGTTCAGCCGCATCGATATGGGTGGGCAGGAGTTGCTTATCGATACTCACGGTACCCCGGTGTGCGATGCGGTGTGGGAAGTGTATCGAGCTGCCTTGCAGCGATTCGGCGACGTGCCGGCACTCATCGAATGGGACACGGACATACCGGGATTCGACGTGCTGGAAGCGGAAGCGCGCAAAGCGGATTCGCTACGGAACGCACACCATGCCGTCGCTGCGTGAACTGCAATCCGCGGTGTTGGACGCCCTATTCGCGGCGTCGCCCAAAGGCGCGATTCCACTGATCGCTGCGCCCGGCGGGCAGACTCTGGCGCGACTTCGTGTCTATCAGACCAACCTGCATTCCAACTTCGAGGCCGCCTTGCGTTCGAGTTTTCCCGCCACACAGCGCTTGGTGGGCGCGGACTATTTTCGGCAGACCGCGCGTGAGTTTCAGCGCCGTCATCCGTCGCGCTCCGGCGACCTGCTGCATATCGGTAAGTTTTTCCCCGCCTACTTGGCCGAACTGCATGAGCATGACGAGTTCGGCTACCTGGCCGATGTGGCCCGGCTGGAATGGCTGGTGCAGGACACCCTGCTCGCGGCAGACCATGCGCCGCTCGATTTGCAGGCGCTTTCGCGGCTTGCGCCGACTGCGTACGACACCTTGCGCTTTGAATTGCATCCGGCGCTGCGCCTGTTCGAATCGCGCTACCCCATCTTGCGGATCTGGGAAGCCAACGTCGGCAGCGATGCCGAACCGGAGATGATCCAGCTGCACGGCGCCGGCGACCGCCTGGCAGTGATGCGGCGCCGATTGCAGTTAGAATTCCATCGTTCGAGCGCAGGCGAGCACGGTTTTCTGAACTCATTGAGCCGCGGCGAATCCTTTACGGCAGCGGTCGAATGCGGCGGCGCGTGCGACCATCAGTTCGATGCAACGGCGGCGTTGCAACGATTCGTGGCGGCCGAAGCGGTGGTGGGATTTCGACTGCTTTAGCGGTGGTTGGATTTCGGTTTCAGTAAAACAGGAAGGACTTCAGTTCATGGCCCTAATCGATGTCGTCGTTGCGCCCAGTACGCTGGCTGCGCGTGTCTTGAACCCGCTGCAACCGTTGTTCGCACTGGGTGCGCGCCTCTATGTGAGCTGGCAGTTTCTGAAGGCGGGATATATAAAAATCACCACCTGGGATAGCACGCTGTATTTGTTCGAGAACGAATATCACACGCCGTGGTTGTCGCCGCACAACGCGGCGATTGCCGGTACCTTCGGCGAGCTGTTTTTTCCCTCGCTCTTGGTGATCGGCTTTTTCGGCCGCCTCAGCGCCTTGGGGCTGTTCGTCGTGAACGCCATGGCGGTGATATCGTACTCGCAGGTGCTGCTCGCGGAGGGCTCGGAGGCGGCGCTGGCTCAGCACGTTTTGTGGGGCACGCTGCTGTTGTTCTTGGTCATCTACGGGCCGGGAAAACTGTCGTTGGACTATGCCATGAATAGGTCGCGCTTCTGACGCTGGGTCGCGATATCTGCGGCGACTGGAACGAGGCGGCCGGCCGCGAATGGCTGGTGACCAACGGCCTGGGCGGCTTCGGCTGCGGTACCGTGGCCGGCGCCAACACTCGCCGCTACCACGCCTTTTTGATGGCCAGTCTCAAGCCTCCCGTGGAGCGAACGCTGCTGGTCGCGAAAGTCGACTTGAGCGTCGAGTACTTGGGAAAGCTCTATCCTTTGTCCGCCAACGAATTCGCCGGCGGCACGGTTGATCCACGCGGATTCGTCTATTTGGAATCGTTCACGGTGTCGGATGGCGTGCCCGTGTGGCGCTACGCCGTCGCCGACGCCGTGTTGGAACAGCGCATATTCATGGCCCCGGGAGCCAACACCAGTTACTTGCGGCTCGACTTGCTGCGCGCCAGCGCGCCCCTGCGCGTCGAGTTCAAGCCGCTGGTCACCTATCGCGACTATCACAGCCACGGTCGCGGCACTCAGCGGTTTCAAGTCACCGCCGGTCACGACCGCTGCAGCGTCGACGGCGTGGACGGGGTACCGCTGTATCGATTGGCCGTGAGCGCGGGACGGTACGCCGCAACGGACCTCTGGCACTGGAATTTCCTGCATCGCGAGGAATTCGCACGAGGGCTCGACGCCATCGAGGATTTGTGGGGCCCGGGCACGTTCAGCGCGGATCTCGCCGGGAACCGGCCGGTATTTTTCACCGCCACCGCCGAGAAATCCGAGCCGTTGGCCGGCGACGACGTGCTCGCCGCGCTCATCGCCCGGTCGCAACGCCTGGGCGCGGCATTGCCCAAGTCGGCGCCGCCCTGGGTACGAGCGCTGGCCACCGCCTCGGACCAATTCATCGTGCATCGAGGCGAGAAGGGCGCCGCAATGGCCAGCGTCATCGCAGGCTACCCGTGGTTCACCGATTGGGGCCGAGATACCATGATTGCGTTGCCGGGACTGACCACCGTCCTGGGTCGCTTCGACATCGCCGCGACGATTTTGAGAACTTATGCGGGTTTCATCGACCACGGCATGTTGCCGAATCGCTTTCCCGATGCCGGCGAAGCCATCGAGTACAACACGGTCGACGCGGTGCTCTGGATGTTCCAAGCCTTTGCCGAGTATCTCGACGCCAAACGCGATCCGGATCTGCTGCGCGATCTCTTCCCGGGTTTGGCGGCCGTCATTCACGCCCATGTCGAGGGCACTCGCTATGGTATCCAAGTCGATTCCGATGGACTGTTGCGCGCCGGAGAACCCGGTATTCAACTCACCTGGATGGACGCGAAGCACGGCGATCACGTGGTCACGCCGCGAATCGGCAAACCCGTCGAGATCAATGCCCTGTGGTTGAACGCGCTGGAGGTGGTCGTACGTCTGGCCGGCCGCCTGCGCAACACCGCGGAAAAACGCTTCTGCCAGACTTTACTGAAACGCGCCGGCGACAGCTTCGCGCGCTTCTGGAACGAAGAGCGCGGCTGCCTTTACGATGTGATCGACGTCGATGGCGGCGCCACGCATGATGCGAGCGTCAGGCCCAATCAAATCCTGGCGGTGTCGCTGCCTTACTGCGTTCTACTGCCCGAGCAAATGCGCGCCGTGGTGGACACCTGTGCCCGCGAACTGTTGACCAGCCACGGGCTGCGTAGCTTGAGCGCGCAGGACCCCACCTACGTGGGCCAGTATGTGGGCAACGGATGGCAGCGCGATGCGGCCTATCACCAGGGCACCGTCTGGAGTTGGCTGCTGGGGCCGTTTGCGCGGGCCCACTATCGGGTGTATGGCGACGCCGCTCAGGCCCAGGCATTTCTCGCCCCCATGGCGCAACACCTCGACGCCGCCTGCGTGGGCACGGTCAGCGAGGTTTTTGATGGTGACGCACCTCACACTGCCCGCGGCTGCTTCGCGCAGGCGTGGAGCGTCGCTGAGATACTACGTTCCTGGGTGTATCTCGATCGAAAGAACTCCAATACTTAAGGAAACTCGATGAACGCGGAGCGCGAGCGCCTGCTCGCCCATGTGACCGGCCGCGACGGCTGGAAGCACTGGGGCCCCTATTTGAGCGAACGCCAGTGGGGCACGGTGCGCGAGGATTACAGCGCCGGCGGCACGGCGTGGGAGTATTTCCCGCATAACCATGCGCGCAGCCGCGCCTATCGATGGGGCGAGGACGGTATCGCCGGCGTCTCCGATGCGGAACAACGCGTGTGCCTATCCCTGGCGTTGTGGAACGGCCAGGATCCCATCTTGAAGGAGCGCCTGTTCGGCCTCACCAACGCCGAAGGCAACCACGGTGAGGACGTCAAAGAACAATACTTTTACCTGGACGCGACGCCCACCCATTCGTATTTGAAGATGCTCTACAAGTATCCGCAGCGCGAATATCCCTATGCCGATCTGGTGGCCGAGAACGCCCGGCGCGGCACGAATTTCCCCGAATACGAATTGCTCGACACCGACGTTTTCGGCGAGGACCGCTACTTCGACGTTTTCGTCGAATACGCGCAAGCCGAGCCTGGCGACGTGTTGATGAAAATCACCGCCTGGAACCGCGGCCCCGATGCCGCGCGTCTGCACGTAATTCCTCAATTGGTGCTGCGTAATACCTGGAGCTGGGAGCCGGGAACCATCAAGCCTGTGCTGCGCGCCGTCGGAGATTCCGCCATCGGCATCGAGCCCGCGGAATTGGAAATGAGCCGCCTGTACTTCGATGGCGACGCGGAATTGTTGTTCACGGAAAATGAATCGAACGCCAAGCGACTGTGGAACTACGGCGGCGCCGGATACTTCAAGGACGGCTTTCACGAGCACATCGTCGACTCGCTTCCGGATCGCGTGAACCCGGCAAAGACCGGCACCAAGGCCGCCGCATGGCATCAGGAGACTATTCCCTCCGGCGGAAAAATCGAGTTGCGTCTGCGCCTGTCGCGGCGCACCCAGCGGGCGCCCTTCGACGATTTCGAGCAATGTTTGACGCAGCGGCGCACCGAGGCCGATGACTTCTACGCCGATCTGCAGAAAGACATGGCATCGAGCGATGAGCGCATCGTGCAACGTCAGGCATTCGCCGGCATGATTTGGAACAAGCAGTTCTACCACCTGGATATTCCACGCTGGCTCAAAGGCGATCCCGGTCAACCGACCCCGCCGGAAGGGCGCCGGCACGGCCGCAACAGCGAATGGAAAAATCTCAACAACGCGGACATCATCTCGATGCCCGATAAATGGGAATATCCCTGGTATGCCTCATGGGACCTCGCGTTCCATTGCATTCCGTTTGCGTTGATCGATGCCGAATTCGCCAAGCATCAGCTGGTGCTGCTCACGCGCGAGTGGTACATGCGTCCCAACGGCCAACTGCCCGCCTATGAATGGGCGTTCAGCGACGTGAATCCACCCGTGCACGGCTGGGCCGCATGGCGGGTGTATCAAATCGACCGCAAGCAAAATGGCGGCAAAGGCGATTTGGAATTTCTCGAACGTGTTTTCCACAAGCTGATGTTGAACTTCACCTGGTGGGTGAATCAAAAAGACACGGCCGGCCGGAATATTTTTCAAGGCGGATTTCTGGGCCTGGACAATATCGGTGTGTTCGACCGCAGCGCGCGGTTACCGACCGGTGGATATATCAATCAGTCGGATGGCACCAGCTGGATGGCCATGTATGCGCTCAATTTAATGCGCATAGCCTTGGAGCTTGCCGAGCACAACCATGTCTACGAGGACATCGCCAGCAAGTTCTTCGAGCACTTTTTGAATATCGCCGACGCGATGAGCAGCATGTACAACGACGATCTGGGGCTGTGGGACGAAAAGGATCAATTTTACTACGATGTGCTGAACCTCCCGGATGACATCCGTGTGCGCCTGCGCATACGCTCCATGGTGGGATTGATTCCCCTCTTCGCCGTCGAGACCTTGGAACCCGAGCTCCTGGAACGCCTTCCCGGTTTTCATAAACGTTTGGAATGGTTTTTAGCGCATCGCCCGGACCTCGCACGCCTGGTGTCGTACTGGCAGTCGCCGGGCCGCGGTCAACGGCGCCTGTTGTCATTGCTGCGCGGCCACCGCATGAAAAAGCTATTGCGGCGCATGCTGGACGAGTCGGAATTCCTGTCGGATTACGGTGTGAGGGCCATGTCGCGCGCGCACCTCGAACGTCCCTACGTATTGCGAGTCGACGGCGCCGACCTCACCGTGCGCTACGTGCCCGCCGAATCCGACAGCCGGGTATTCGGCGGGAACTCGAATTGGCGCGGCCCGATCTGGTTTCCGGTCAATTTCCTCATCATCGAATCGCTGCAGAAATTTCATCACTACTACGGCGACGACTTCAAAGTGGAGTGCCCCACCGGATCCGGCAAGTATCTGACCATCGCCGAGGTGGCCACGGAATTGTCGCAGCGCTTATCGCGGATTTTTCTGAAGGATGCCTCGGGCAACCGACCGGTACTGCGCCAGTATCCGGAACTACAGACGGACCCGCATTATCGAGACTGCATCCCGTTCTACGAATTCTTCGACGGCGACAACGGTCGCGGCGCCGGCGCGTCGCATCAAACCGGTTGGACCGGGTTGATCGCAAAGCTCCTCATGCCGAGAACGAACGACTAAGGACCACGGGTGCCATCGGACACCCAACGCTATTTGGCCAAAACTGGCCTCCGGACCCCCCCTATTGGCCACATAAGAAAAATTATATCTGGCCAAAACCACTGATTTAAGATAGCCTTTTGGCCAGATACGTGAATCGTTAACTATGATCAAGTTCGTCGGCCGCAAAATCGAACGGGAAAAGATTCATGCCGCCCTGACGTCCAGCGACCCGGAGTTGGTTGCGGTATGGGGCCGCCGCCGAGTGGGTAAGACCTTCCTCATCCGCTATGGTCGCGAGCCGGTAGCGGATCATTTCATGGAAATCACCGGACAGCGCAACGGCGCGCTCAAAGTACAACTCAAACACTTCAGCGATAGTCTGTCGAAGGCATTCCATCAGGGAATCGCATTGAGTACTCCCGCTACGTGGGACGACGCTTTCCAACATCTCGCGATTTCCCTGGCGGCAATCCCTATGGACGGAAAGCCGATCACGCTTTTTTTCGACGAAGCGCCATGGTTGGATGCGCGTCGCTCGGGCTTCCTGGATGCCTTCGAGTATTTCTGGAACACGATTGGCGTCAAGAACGAGCGGCTGAAAGTTTTCGTGTGCGGTTCGGCCGCGTCGTGGATCATCAACAAGATCGTGAACGGCAAGGGCGGTTGGCACCGGCGAATCACGCGCCGAATGCTCGTGCTACCCTTTAATCTGTCCGAGACATTTGCTTACCTGACGAGCCGCCAAATCCAGCTATCGAAACTCGACATCCTGCGTCTGTACATGATCTTGGGCGGCATACCCTATTACCTCAGTCTCATGCAGCGAGGCGAGTCCGTCGCCACCTTCACCGATCGACTATTCTTCTCAGAATCTCCCGACTTACAGGGCGAATTCGATGAATTGTTCGATTCGCTTTTCAACAATTCCGCGGTCCATAAGAAGATCATGTCGGTTTTGACCAGGACCAAGTCCGGATTGACTCGAAGCGAAATCACCGCGAAAACTTCATTACCTTCGGGCGGCAGTCTCAATAGATACATTGACAATCTTGAGAGCTCCGGCTTCATCGAGGCGCATTTACCTCTCGCCATCACCGCGGTCAAGGATAAGCGCTATCGCGTTTGTGACATGTTTACCGTATTCCATCTGCGCTGGCTGACAAGAAAAGCGAAGTTGCAATCATGGCAGGCAATCGTCGCCAGTCAGCATTATAAATCCTGGTGCGGACACGCATTCGAAATGCTGTCTTGGAATCACGCGGGCAATATTGCCCATGCGCTCGGTGTCGCTCGAAGTGATTACAGCGTGACATGCGCGAGCCTCGACAATAGCGAGGGCAGCGCACAAATCGATCTGTTGTTCGATGTCAGAGGCGGTGCAATTTATCTCTTCGAACTGAAGTTCAGCGACCATCCTTACGTAATGGTCGCCGCCGAAGCGAAGCAATTACAGCAACGGCGGCGAGTCCTCGAGCGCGAGTTCAACGGATCACGCAGCACTGTGGTCTGCCTCCTTACGCCGTGCGGCGCAAAGCGAAACCCGCAGCTGGATGACGTCGTGGATCTGGTTTTGGATGAGGCAGCTATTCTTTTCTGACGCCATTGGGATCCAGTAAATGGATACTCACGCCTCGTCTTCATCGGGCCAGGAGGTTCTCCGCCCAAGTGCCGTGAGGACCGGCATCAACGAGCCGCGCTCAGGACGGACGCGTCAACGACGGCATTCAACGTCGGTCAGGGTCCCTATGCTCAAGGATCTGCTGGAGCGATACGCGAGTATCACTGGCGCGTTTTCTTTCGCGTACCTGCTGCAACCACGCGTCTCTCGAAGGGCGGGCCGCCAAGCGCTCAAGCTCAGCCCGCAAGAATTCCTGCATTGACTGCCCCCGCAAAGCCGCGCGGGCGGCCAGCTCGTCGCGTACGCTTTCCGGAACATCATGAATGTTGATTTGAACGCTCATGCTTGCAAATTGTATCAAGGTCTTCACTACCCACGTTTCCGCGGGAACGTTTCGCTGAGCGCGCCCAACAAAATCAATCGGCTACGGAGGCGCGTTGATCGGTAGGAGGGAAGCGAAGCGCCAATCTCAACCCAAACTGACGCGGACGCCCTACCCCCCCTTCTTCTGCTCCGCCTGCCATTTCTCCACGGCCGCCATGGTGTTTCCCACATGGCTCTCGGGATTCATCGCCGTGTACTCATAGATGATCTTGCCGGTCGGGGCAATGACGTACGAGGTTCGATCCGCATATTCGGGCTTCGCGGCGAGCACGGCGTCATAGGCCTTGGTGATGCTCTGGTCGGCATCGGAAGCCACCGCGAACTTATTGCGGCACTCGCTCACGGAGAACTTGTTGAGCTTGTCGATGGGATCATGCGAGACGCCGATGACGGTGGCGCCCATTGCCTTGAATTTATCCGTCGCCTCGGCGAACTCATGCGCCTCGATGGTACAGCCCGGCGTGAACGCAGCCGGATAAAAATACAGCACCACCGGACCCTGCTTCAGAGCATCGGCCAGCGAAAACGTGAACGGCTTGCCCGCGAGGGTCGCCTGGGTGGTGAAATCCGGCGCCTTCACACCGGGCTTCAACGCGGCATACAGCGGCGCGGCCAAGATACAGGTGCCTAGGGCAATGGAAAGGAAACGCTTCATATGAAATTCCTTGGCAGCGAGAAGAGTTGCACGCGAGTTTGCGCCAACCCCTCATACCCCGCAAGACACGCCCCTAGCGCAGCATATCGCGTAGCTCGCGGCACACTCGCACGACGTCATCGTCGGACATGGCCGGAAACATCGGCAACGTCACCGTCTCGCGGCCGACGCGTGCCGCCACCGGCGTATCCTCAGGGTTGTAGCCCTGGCCCCGATAGTAGGTGAGGCTCGGAATACTCGGATAATGCACCCCGATTCCAATGCCGCGCGCGGCCATGCGCTTTTGAAATTCCGGGCGCGTCGTACCCTGCGCCGGAAAGTCGATCAGCACCTGGAACATATGCCAACTATGACCCCAGTCGCCGCGCGCGGGCAACACCACGGAGCGAAAGCCGTCGAGTTCCTCGAAGTACTTCCCCGCCAGTTCCAGGCGCCGTGCATTGAAACCATCCAGGCGGCGCAGCTGATCGATGCCGATCTGCGCCGCCACATCGGTAAGATTGCTCTTGGCGCCCGGGAACATGACGTCGGTCTCGCCCTCGGCATTGCGCTTGATGCCGTGAAATCGATACTGCTCGAACGATGCCGCCGCCTGGCTGTCGCCGGTGGCGATGGCGCCGCCTTCGATGCAGGTCATGTTCTTGTTGGGGTGAAAACTGAATACCACCAAATCGCCGAAGCTGCCGATCAACTTGCCCTGGTAGCGCGAGCCAATGGCATGCGCCGCATCTTCGACCACGCGCAGGCCATGCTGCGCAGCCATTCCATACAAAGCGTCCATGTCCACCGGCAGGCCGGCAAAATGCACCGGCATGATGGCGCGGGTTTTCGCGCTAATCGCCGAGCGCACCAAATCCATATTGAGATTACGGGTATACAAATCGATATCGACGAACACCGGCTTGGCGCGCACGCGGGCAATCACATTGGCGCTCGCCGCAAAGCTCATTGCCGGCACGATCACCTCGTGACCTTCGCCCACGCCCGCCACTTCCAGCGCCATCTCCAGGCCCGCTGTCGCCGAGGTCATGACGCGCACGTGACGGTCCAATCCCAGATAGGCGGCGAGCGCCGTCTCGAAAGCCTGCACTTTCGGGCCGCTGGCCAGTTGTCCCGACCGAAACACGTCGGCCACCGCCGCGATGCTCTCGGCATCGATGGACGGCCGCGCGAAAGGCAGAAAGGGCTTCATACCGAACTCCTCGAAACTAGAACCACACCCGCACAAATCAAGGCAATACCCAGCACTTTGGCCGGCGACAGCGTCTCGCCCAACCATAGCACCGAGACCGCGGCCACCACGATATAGCCGAGCGACAACATGGGGTACGCGGTGCTGACGGGCGCCTTGGACAACGCGGCCAGCCAAACGCAAACACTGGTCCCGTAACACAGCATACCCGCCCAAAACGGCAAACTCGTACCCAGGCTCACCATGCTGTAGCGCAGGGTCTCCAGGCCGAAATCGGAAAAATGCGCCAGCGGACGAGTCGCGATCTTCAGCAACAATTGGGCCGCCGCATTGAGGCCGACACCGGTCAAGATCAGCGTCCACGTCACCCAACTCATCGTCGAGCCACCAATACCCGGTGGACGTCCCGCGCAACTTCGCGCATGGGGACACCGCTGTTTTTGAGGTCATTGAACATGTTTGTCTCCATTACCGCATAGCCGTCCGGCACGCCGCGCCACTCCTCCACGAATTGCGCCACGCTGGGAATTTCGGCGCCGGCATCATGGCGCAAACCGAAATCGAGCTCGCCGCGATACGCCACCAGCTTGAAGGTCCGTTGCCAATAAAACGGCAGCGTCTGATCGAAAGTCCCCACACTGTAAAGCGGTTCGGCGGGCGGCACCGCGCTCACCGCGCGTGCCAGCACCACGCCCGAATACACCGGCGCCACCAGCCCGGCGGCGCGCATGAGCAGCAACCCCGCCAGACACCAGCCCACGCCCAGGAACACCGCCGAGTGAGTGGGATCGCGGCGCCGCTGCAGCAGCACGAACATACCGGAGATGGCCAGCAGCGCCGCAATTTCCGCGAGCGGCGCAGCCAACATCGCGAAGTATTGGTTTCGATCCGTCGCCGGCATGAACCGCGGACCGTAGAGGCTGGCCGCGGCCAACCCGAGCGCCACCAGCACCGTGAATATCGCCGTAAACAGCAGGTCGCGGCGCCAGGCGGCAGCCGGCGACGCGGCAATCAGCAAGGCGAGGGCTGGCATGGCCGGCAAAATGTACGGTGCCAGCTTCGAGTCCGACAGAGAAAAGAAGACGCCAATGAACACGATCCACAGCCAAAGAAACAGCGCGCGGTCGAACTGCCCGGGAAGCGCGCGGCGCCAGCCCACGCTCACCACCCGCAACGCCGATAGCGTCCAGGGAATGCTGCCGGCCATGAACACCGCGGCAAAGTACCACCACGCCGCCTCGCGATGGGCGCTGGGCGTCAAATAGCGCGACACATGTTCGTGCACGAAAAAGAATTGGACGAAATCGGGCAGCCGATGCGCCGCCACCCAATGCCAGGGGACGGTGATGACCAAAAACAGAGGTAGACCGCGCGCGATGTGCAAGCGCCGCCACGGCAAAAAATCGCCCGAGTAGAAGGAGTACAGGACCAGCACCGCCGCGGGAATGGCCGCCGCCACCAGTCCCTTGGTGAGAACCCCGAGAGCCGCCGCCACCCAGGCCAGCAGTATCCAGCGTCGCTCCGTCCGGCGCGAGACGGCCTCTCCGGGCACTGGCTGCGCCATGAGGAATCCGACCAGACTCGAGGTTAGATAAAACGTCAGGCTCATGTCCAAGGTCAGGAGCTGTCCCAGAACCAGGAACAACAGCATGCTCGCGAGCACCGCAGCCGCTTGCCAGGCCGCCGCCGAGCTCTGGGGTCGGCGCGCGGCCAGCCACACCATGACCAGCGTGCCGAACGCGCAGAGGGCGGTATAAAAGCGCGCCGCGAACTCGTCATGCCCGAACACCCGCATGGCCAGCGCCGTGGCCCAGTACTGCAACGGCGGTTTTTCGATGTAGGCGAGGCCGTTCAAATGCGGAATGATCCACTCACCGCTCGCCAACATCTCGCGCGGAATTTCCGCATAGCGTCCCTCATCTGGATTGAACAGCGGCCGCAACGGCAACGTCGCAAACCACATCACCACGACGAACGCAGCCAGGCCCAGATACGTCCAGCGCGCGCGCGGATCGACCGGGGGTAGCTCGCTCACGCCCGGGAAGCTCTCACGCTCGAGAAGCCGCGGCCGCGGCCGGCGCCTGCACCGCCAACAAACCGGATCGACCGGGGATCTCGCCTTGAATGACCGCGCGAATCGGCAGCTCCCGCTGCGTGGCAAGCGCATGGATCGCCGCCATCCGGGTGACCGTGGCACCCGCGCCGCGCCACTTCAGCAGCAAGGATTCGAACGCATCCAGCAGCAGCATGCCCTCCAACTCGGCGTGCAGCGTGAATACCTGCAACCTGGAGTCCGCCGCTTCGACGACGGACAGTTGGAACATCGCCTCGGCAATGCTCGATTCATCGATGCCGTCGCGGCCCAGTAACTCATCGAAGGTGGGCAGCGTGGTGGGTAATTGCGGGCAGGTACCGGCACGTCCTTCCAGCAGGGGCAGGAAGGCGGGACCGCCCCGGGTATCGCTGGCGTAACGCAAGCCGTATTCCTGTTCGAGCTGCAACGCATGCGCGTTGATCTGCCAGCCGGCCGCCGCGTGCGATTCCGGCAAGAATCCGAACACCCGTTCGAAGGCACGCAGTCCGCGCTCGAACTCCACCCGCGTCCAGTCCGCCGTGGCACGCGCCACGGTGTCCTGCCACCGCACATGATCGAAGGTGTGCAGCCCGACTTCGAAACCCGCGGCGTATACGGCGCGCATCTCGGCGCCGCCCTTCGCGCCGATATCGGGACCGGGCAGCAGCACGCCATACAACAGCGTTTTCAGGCCGTAGTGCTTGAGTACCGAGGTGCGCGCCACCTTCTGGGCGAAGCCTTTGCGGAACACGCGGCGCATGGCGCGCCCGGTATGATCGGGCCCCACCGAAAAATAGAACGTCGCATCCATGCCATGCTTTTTCAGCAGCGCGGCCAGGCGGGGAACGCCCTCGCGCGTGCCACGCAACGTATCGACATCGACCTTCAGGCCGATGCGCGCGCCTTCAAGCATGGCTCGACAACAATGCCGATGCCGACGGCAGGCTATGGGCGTAGGAATCGAAAATGGCTTTGAGCGCAGCGCGCATGTCGGTCTTCGGCGTCCAGCCCAGTTCGGCGGTCGTGTTCGCGATCGAGGGCATGCGCGCCGGGATGTCGGCGTAGCCCTTGCCGTAGTAATCCAGCGCCGAAATATCGATGAGCTTGGTGTTGCGCGCGGTGGGCGCGTACTCGGGTCGCGCCAGCGCGATTTCCAGCATCATGTTCGCGAGCTCGCGGATCGAATAGGAATTGTGCGGATTACCGATGTTGTAGATCTTGCCGTCGGCGATGCCGTTCGGATTGTCGATGATGGTGGTGAGGCACTCCACTGCGTCATCGATGAAGGTGAACGCGCGAGTCTGACTGCCGCCGTCGACCAGCTTGATGGGCTCGCCGCGCACGATATGGCCGAGGAACTGGGTCAACACCCGCGAGCTACCCTCTTTCGGGTCATCCATGCTGTCGAGACCCGATCCAATCCAATTGAACGGGCGAAACAACGTGAACTGCAAACCCTGTTGTCCGTAACCCCAGATGATGCGATCCAACAGTTGTTTTACGCAGGAATAGATCCAGCGCTGCTTGTGAATGGGCCCCAGCACCAGTTCGGACGTCTCGGGGTCGAACTCTTTGTCGCGACAGGCACCGTAGACTTCCGAGGTGGAGGGGAACACCACGCGCTTCTTGTATTTTACGCAATGCCGAATGATGGGCAGGTTGGCCTCGAAGTCCAACTCGAATACCCGCAGAGGTTCGCGCACATAGGTCGCCGGTGTCGCAATCGCCACCAGCGGCAGAACCACATCGCACTTGCGCACCTGGTACTCCACCCATTCCTTGTTGATGGTGATGTCGCCTTCCATGAAATGAAACCGCGGGTTGCCGAGCAAGGTGCCGACGCGTTCCGATTGCAGATCCATGCCGTAAATATGCCAATCGGTGGACTCGAGTATGTACTTGCTCAAGTGATGCCCGATGAAGCCGTTGACGCCGAGAATGAGAACGTTTTTCAAAATAAACCCCTAAAGACGATATTCAATCCAACGCCAGCGGTTGATTCGACAGGATAGACGGAGCGGCGCTCGGGGCCACCAATTTCTGGTCCATCTTAAGTTCCAAAATCCTGATACGCCGTCCATCGACACAGTCGGCGTACCAGGCATCATCCGCCGCATACAGACACGGTGCCGCCGCGGCATGGCGAACCGGCCCATCCACACGAGTTTCCAGAAGCGCCAGCCTACACCCGTTCACCTCGGTAAAGGCGCCGGGGAACGGCGGTGCCACCGCGCGCACCAGATCGTGCACGGCTCGTGCGTCCTGACGCCAATCGATGCGGCCATCCTCGGGGCGACGCCGGCCGAAATAACTGCCCTGCGCAAGATCCAAAGGGCGAGCATCCGCCGTGCCCGCAATCAAGGCCGGCACGCTGCGATGGAGCACACGCTGCGCCGCGTCGGCCACTTTGAAGGAGACCTCGAGAGCCGTGTCGTTCTCCAGAATGGGCACCGCTTCCTGATCCACCAAAGCGCCCGCATCGGGCTTTTCCAGCATGTAGTGCAAGCTCGCGCCGGTGACCGATTCGCCGCGGATGATGGCCCAGTGTACGGGTGCTCGGCCACGATATTTCGGCAACAACGAGCCATGCATGTTCAAGGCGCCGCGCCGCGGCACCTCCAACCAGGCCGGCTTCAGCATGTACCGATAGTAGAACGAAAACAGGAAATCGGGATGGGCGCTGCGCCCCGCGGCCACCCACTCCGGTGTATTGGGATCCTCCGGCGTTTCGACCCGCACCCCGTGTTCCGCGGCGAGTTGCGCGACGCTTCCGAACCAGTGGCTTTCACCCGGATCGTCCGCATGCGTAAACAGCAGCGCGATCTCGACGCCCTGCGCCAACAATTCCCGCACGCAGCGAACGCCGACCTCGCTGTATGCAAATACCACCGCGCGGGTCACGCCGGAGTGCCCTGGCCGCTGTATGCGAATACCACCGCACGCGTCACTGCGCGGTCACCCGCCCCGCCGGGGTGGTCACCACTGCGCCAAGTGCCGGGCTGGGTTCATCATCGGCGTCCGCCTCCAGCACGGCCTCGACGATGTAGCGTGGCCGCTCGCGCACCTGCGCATAAATGCGCCCGACGTACTCGCCCAGCAAGCCGATACCGAACAGCGCCAAACCGATGAAGAAGAACACCACGCCGAACAAGGTGAACACACCCTCGGCCTCCGGACCCAAGATGATGCGGCGCACGAACAGATAAATCACCAGCAGCGCGGACAGCGTCGAGACGGCCATGCCGATCATGGAGAACAATTGCAGCGGCACCACCGAGAACCCCGTGATCAAATCGAAGTTCAAGCGAATCAAGCTGTACAACGAGTACTTCGATTGGCCCGCGTAGCGTTCTTCGTGGGTGATCGGCACTTCGATCGGATTCATGGCGTACAAAGACGCGAGCGCCGGGATGAAGGTATTGATCTCCCGCGTTTGATTCAACGCCGTGACCACGGAACGCGAGTAGCCGCGCATCATGCAGCCCTGATCGGTGATGCGCACCGGCGTGATGCGCTCGCGGATCTTGTTCATGCCCTTCGACAGCGTGCGGCGCCACAGAGTGTCCTGCCGGTGCTGCCGAATGGTGCCGACATAGTCGTAACCCTTGGCCAGCATGTCCACCAGCTTGCCGATCTCCTCGGGAGGATTTTGCAAGTCCGCGTCCAGCGTCACCACATAGTCGCCGCGCGAATACGACAAACCCGCCATGACCGCGGAATGCTGCCCGAAGTTCGCGTGGAACAGCACCACCCGCGTGTGTTTGGGCCGTCTTTGAAACTGCTGCCGAAGCAGCGCCACGGAACGATCCTTGCTCCCGTCGTTGACGAACACGCACTCATAGGAAATGCCGAGCGCATCCAGCGCCGGATACAGTCGCGCGAACAAGGTCGGCAGTACTTGTTCTTCGTTGTAGACCGGGATGACGACGCTGAGTTTGGGATCGACAATAGGCATGGGTCGTGATGTTACGCGTCTGCAGCGACAGCGCCGTGCGCCTTGAGTAGCGTCAACAATTCCTGGGTCTTGCTGCGCATCAGCGGGTCGGAGCCGCGCGCCTCCACGTTCAGTCGGATCAGGGGCTCGGTGTTCGACGTGCGCAAATTGAAACGCCACTCGCTGAATTCGTAGGAAATCCCATCGGTGCGATCGACTTTGAGCGCGTGCGGGCCGTACTGGGTCTCGAATGCAGCAATGGTCGCCTTGGCGTCGGGCACGCGATAATTGAGTTCACCGCTGACCGGAAACAACCCGATGCGCTCGCCCACCAGCGCGGACAAGCGAGCGCCCGATTCGCTCACGATCTGCGTGACCAAGAGCCAGGGGATCATGCCGCTGTCGCAATAGGCGAAGCGGCGAAAATAGTGATGGGCGCTCATCTCCCCGCCATAGACGCCGTCGACTTCACGCATGCGCTGCTTGATGAAGGCGTGACCGGACTTCGACAGCACCGCCTCGCCGCCGCCGGCTTCGACGATTTCGATGGTGTTCCAGGTCAGCCGCGGATCGTGCACCACCTTGCCGCCGGGCTGCCCCTGCAACAAGGCCGAGGCCAGCAACCCCACGATGTAGTAACCCTCGATGAAGCCGCCCTGTTCGTCGAACAGAAAGCAGCGGTCGAAGTCACCGTCCCAGGCAATGCCCAGGTCGGCCTTGTGCTCGACGATGGCCGCAATGGTCGAGGCACGATTTTCCTCGAGCATGGGATTGGGAATGCCGTTGGGAAAATGACCGTCCGGTTCATGATGAACCTTGATGAATTCGAACGGCAGGTAAGGTTCCAGCTGGTCGATGATGAGGCCGGCGCCGCCGTTGCCGGCATTCACCACGATCTTCAAGGGCTTGAGTTTCGCGGTGTCGATGTACGACAAGAGATGCGCGATGTAGGCTTTCATGGTGTCGATGGGGTGGCGCACGCCGGTGCGGGCCGGCGTCGGGAACTCGGCGCGCTCGGCGAACTCGCGGATGTTCTTCAATCCATTGTCGCCGCTGATGGGCTTGGACTGTTCGCGTACGAACTTCATGCCATTGTAGTCCGGCGGGTTGTGGCTAGCCGTCACCATAATGCCGCCGTCGTACCCCCCATCGAAAGTCGCGAAATACACGCCTTCCGTGCCGCAGATGCCGATGTCGTACACATCCACGCCGCTATCGGTCAAGCCGCGGCACAGCGCATCGGTGAGGCCGGCGCTGGAGAGGCGGATATCGCGCCCGACCACCACGCGTTTCGGATTCAGGAACTGCGCGTACCCGCGGCCCACGCGATAGGCCACATCGTCGTTCAATTCGCCGGGTATCCGGCCGCGCAAGTCATAGGCTTTGAAACAGGTGATCGAATTCAATTGCTGGTCCCTTCGCGGCCGTAGCTGTCTTCGTAACGCACAATGTCATCCTCGCCCAGATACGTGCCCGAGCGCACCTCGACGATGTGCAAAGCCACTTTGCCGGGATTTTCAATTCGATGGGTGGCGCCGATGGGAACGTAGGTGGACTCGTTTTCCGACAACAAAAAGGTCTTGTCGCCGCAGGTCACGCGCGCCGTACCCTGCACCACAATCCAATGTTCGGCGCGGTGATGGTGCATTTGCAGCGACAGCATCCCGCCCGGCTTCAGGGACAGGCGCTTGACCTGGTACCGATCGCCGCTGTCGATGCTGTCGTAGCTGCCCCAAGGCCGATACACCTCACGATGCCAGGCCGACTCGCTGCGGCCGGACTTCTTGAGCAGGGCCACCAGCTCTTTAACGTCCTGAACGCGATCCTTCGGCGCCACCATCACCGCGTCCTTGGTCTCCACGATGATGTGATCGTCCATGCCCACGGCGGTCACCAAGCGGCTGGTCGAGTGCACGAAGCAATCGCGCGTGTCGTGCACCAGCACATCGCCCTGCAGCACATTCCCTTCTTCGTCGGACGGCAGGGCGTCGAACAGCGACGACCACGAGCCCACATCGCTCCAACCCGCATCGAGCGGGAGCACCACGGCGTCCTTGGTTTTTTCCATGACGGCGTAATCGATGGACTCGCTGCGGCAGGCATCGAATGCGGCCTTGTCGATGCGCACGAAATCGAGATCCGCTTTGGCGGCACGGTAGGCCGCGGTGGCCGCCGCCAGAATGTCCGCGGCGAACTCGCCCAGTTCCGCCAGGTAGCGGCTCGCCTTGAACACGAACATGCCGCTATTCCAAAAGTAATCGCCCGACCGCACGAATTGCTCGGCAACGTCCAAGGGCGGCTTTTCGATGAACTGCGCCACCGGATACGCGGGGCCCGGGCCGTCGCCGCGCCGAATGTAGCCGTAGCCCGTCTCCGGCGCGTGCGCGACGATGCCGAAGGTCACCAGCTTGCCGCTCTCCGCCAGGGAGACGGCCACATCGGCAGCCTGTTGAAATCCCCGCGCATCGCGTATCACATGGTCCGCCGGCGCCACCACCATGGTGGCATCGGCATCCAGTTCCAGGGCCTTGAGCGCCGCGAGGGCAACGGCAGGCGCCGTGTTGCGGCCGGCCGGCTCCAACAAAATTCCCGACGCCGCGACGCCCAAGGCGCGCAGCTGTTCCGCCACCGTGAAACGATGCGCTTCGTTGCAGACCACCAGGGGCGCTCGGGCACCGGCGATACCGGCCAGCCGCAAGGCCGTGTCCTGCAGCATCGAGTACTGGCTGGTGAGCGCCAACAGCTGCTTCGGATACATTTCGCGCGACAGCGGCCACAGTCGGGTCCCAGCCCCGCCCGACAGAATCACCGGAAACACTGCGGTAGTCTTGGTCATAGGGATCGCTTGCCTCGGCCGACCGCATGATAGCCGAAGCCTGCGCGCGCCATGTGAGCGGGGTCGTACAGATTACGGCCGTCGAATATCACCGACGTGCGTAACGCGCTTTTGATGAAATCGAAGTCCGGACTGCGAAACTCCTGCCACTCGGTGACAATGGCCAGGGCGTCGGCGCCCTGCACGGCCTCCGGGCTGGTCTTGCACAGCACCAGGTCGGCGCGCTCGCCGTAGATCCGCCGGCACTCGGGCATGGCCACCGGGTCATAGGCTCTGACTTTGGCGCCGGCGGCCCAAAGTGCCTCCATGAGCACCCGGCTGGGGGCTTCTCGCATGTCATCGGTGTTGGGCTTGAACGCCAAGCCCCAAATGGCAATGGTCTTGCCGGTCAAATCGCCGAAATGGGCCTTGATCTTGTTGAACAGTACCTTCTTTTGGCGGTTGTTGACGTCCTCCACCGCGGTCAAAATGCTGGCCTGGTAGCCCACTTCGTCGGCCGAGCGTTTGAGGGCCTGGACGTCCTTGGGGAAGCACGAGCCGCCGTAGCCCACGCCGGGATAGATGAAGGCGTAGCCAATGCGGGGGTCGGAGCCGATGCCGACGCGCACCGCCTCGATATCCGCACCAAAGTGTTCGGCCAGATTGGCCAGTTCGTTCATGAAGCTGATCTTGGTCGCGAGCATGGCGTTCGCCGCGTACTTGGTGAGCTCGGCCGAGCGCAAGTCCATGACGATCATGCGATCCCGATTGCGCGTGAACGGCTCGTACAAGGTGCGCATGAGATCGGCGGCGCGCGTGCTGTCGGCGCCCACCACCACCCGATCCGGCTTCATGAAGTCCGCAATCGCGGCGCCTTCCTTGAGAAATTCCGGGTTCGACACGGTGTCGTACTCGAGGCTGGTCTGCCGGGCCGCGAGCGACTGCGCCACCGCCTCGCGCACCTTGTCGGCGGTGCCCACCGGCACGGTGGACTTGGTGATGACCACCTTGTACTCCGTCATGTGCTCGCCGATGGTGCGAGCCACCGCCAGCACGTAGCGCAGGTCCGCCGAGCCGTCCTCGTCCGGCGGCGTGCCCACCGCGATCAGCTGGAACTGCCCATGGTCCACGCCCTCCTTCGCGTCGGTGGTGAACTTGAGCCGCCCCGCCTCGACATTGCGCTTGACCATGTCTTCGAGGCCGGGCTCATGGATGGGCACCTCGCCGCCTTTGAGCATTTCGATCTTGCGTTCATCGACATCGACACAGACGACATGGTTGCCGGCATCGGCCAGGCAAGCGCCGGTAACCAGGCCCACGTAGCCGGAGCCGAATATCGTTATTCGCATACGTAATCTTCTGATTTAACTAGGAAAAAGGATCGGAAAGGTTAGCGGTTTTGAGGGATCAAGTAAAGCACGCACGCCCCTCATGAAGCCGATTTCACCCCACCAACTTACATCGCGGATGGTCATGGGCTTGCGTGGTGAATACGCACCCATTCAGCATGCACCCAGGCGCACAGTTCAACCACTGCTCCGCCTTGGTCCACGTTGGGATTGGCACCAATAGGGATCAACCTACAACTTTGCCTTCGGCGGGATCTTCCTTGCCATATTGGGCTTCCGCATCCACGACGGCGGCAATGGCTTCCTTGAAGTGAGGATCGCGCTCACGATATGCACGAAGACTGGCCAAAGTAGCCTCTAGGTCGTACTCAACTTCGCGACTGCGCCGAGCAACGAAGTCTCTGAGCGCTTCATTGACGAGTTGGTTCATCGGCCGACCCAAGATGCCGCTGAGGTTCTCCAACCCACTGCGTACCGCGGGCTCGATCCGAAAGGTTGACGCCTTTTGACTCATTCACGAATCCTAGGTCATCGAGACGATGGTGTCAATATCGAAATTTGGCGCCATTTCCGCAAATCGCCATGATCCTTGTTCCTGAGCGTCACGCGCCTAAACAGAGCGTGCTTCCAACGGATCCCACAGGACGACTCCCGTCATGGCAGGGCGCCGCAGCCACAAATGCGCCCTGAATTCGTTTGGTCGACTCAAAATCCGCCACATTGCGGAGTTCAAGCGCTGAGAAACCCGGAGCAGGCTTGGTAAAATGCTCGGATAATGAGTATACTATACTCATCTACAAGGACGCCCCCATGACCGCTACGACCAAACGCGCCAACTTTGACCTATCTCCCGAGCAGGAAGAACTGCTCGCGAATCTGCGCGCTCAGCTAGCCGCTTCGAGCACCAAGGAGGCCGTATTGAGAGCGGCACAACTGACCACTCTACTGCTGGACGAGGTAAGCCAAGGTAATCGCCTTTTTGTCGGCAAGAGTCCTACTACCGCGGTGCGCCTGGTGATCCCGGAACTCGAGGCCCGCGCAGGCGGACATTGGCGCTGGCTCCTTGAGCGCCCCCATCCGTGGCGACGGCAGCTCTGGGTCAAGGGACGCAAGCTCTTGGCCTCGGCTGTATGGCTGGACGCACTGACTAACGGCATGGGTCCGCGCGAAGCCGCTGAGAACTGGGATCTGCCTTTGCAAGCCTGTGAGGAGATATTCGCGTACTGCGAGGCCAATAAAGCGCTCATCGAAGCCGAAGCCAACGAAGAGCGGCAGCGCTTGAACCGAGCAAACGTTGACGTCGAGACCAGGGCCTGAGGCTTGAGGATCTTGGTGGATGAGGACTCACAGGCTCGCGCGCAACTGAACCTGCTGCGTGCCGACGGACACGATGTGGTGGCCATCGGCGAGCTCGAGAAGAATGGAACAGCGGACCCGGAAGTGTTCGATCTCGCCCAATCGCTCGAGCGGGTGCTGTTGACTCACAACGCGGAGGATTTTCACGCGTTGCACCGAGAAAGACCGGGTCATCAGGGAATCATCGCAGTCTACCGCGACGCTGATCCGCGCAAGAACATGAATCACGCGCAGATCGCAGCGGCAATACGACGGCTCGAAACTCTAGGAGTGACGATTGCCGGTGATTTTCACGTACTCAATCATTGGCGCTGAGAGGAATAGTGGTGCCAGCCGCCCCCCCTCAACTCCACGGCTCCGCCAACAACTTGCGCTCCCAAGCCAGCGAACTCGACACAATGGCATTCAAGTCGTCGTAGCGCGGCTGCCAGCCCAGCTCGGTGCGAATGCGATCCGCACGCGCCACCAGGTAGGCCGGGTCGCCGGCGCGGCGTGCTTCCTCGCGGATGGTCAGCGGCTTGCCCGCCACCGCCTCCACCATGCGCAACACCTCGCGCACCGAATAACCGTGTCCGTACCCCACGTTCAGCGTCACCGACGGCCCCGCTGCCCGCAGATAATCGAGCGCCCGCAGGTGCGCCGCGGCCAGGTCCTCCACGTGCAGATAATCGCGCACCCCCGTGCCGTCCGGCGTCGGATAGTCGCTCCCAAACACCGACACATGCGGGCGCTTGCCCACCATCGCTTCGCAAGCTACTTTGGTGAGCAGGGTCGCGCCCGGTGTGGCCTGACCGATGCGCCCCTTCGGGTCCGAGCCCGCCACATTGAAATATCGCAGCGCCACGTAGCGCAGGGGGTTCACCGCCGCCACGTCCCGCAGCATCCATTCGCTCATCAGCTTGGAAGTGCCATAGGCGTTGATGGGCCGCGTCGGCGAATCCTCGCCCGCGTACCCCTCGTCCGGCAGCCCGTACACCGCGGCCGTGGACGAAAATACGAAGTGTTTGACGTCATGGTCGATGCACGCCTGCAGCAGGCTGCGGGTCGAGCAGGTGTTGTTGCCGTAGTACTTGAGCGGCAGCGCCACCGACTCCGGCACGATGGTGTGCGCCGCAAGGTGCATGACCGTGTCGATCCCATGCTCTTTCATGAGCCGCGACACCAGCGCAAAGTCGCCCACCTCCCCCACCACCAATTCACCGGCCGTCACCGCCTGCCGGAACCCCTTGACCAGATTGTCGAGCACGACCACCTTTTCCCCGGCCTCGCCCAACTGCCGCACCACGTGACTGCCGATGTAGCCGGCGCCCCCGGTGACCAGAATCGCTCCGTTAGCCAAGATTTCTCCAGTCGTGAGACGTGAACTTAAGGGATTTGCGGCTTAAGCGATCAAACGCGCGTCGGCCACGTGCTCTTTGAACCACGCGTAGGTGCGTTCGATCCCCGCTCGCAACGTGATTTTGGGCTTCCACCCCAGCGAGGTGAGCCGCGTCGTATCCAGCAGCTTGCGCGGAGTCCCATCAGGTTTGGTCGAATCGAAGTCCAAGCGGCCCTGAAACCCCGACACCGAGGCGACCATCTCGGCCAGTTCCTTGATGGTCACATCCTCGCCCCAGCCGATATTCACGATGGGTTCCTCGTCATAGGTTTTCAGCAGGTAGACCACCGCGTCGGCGAGATCCTCCACATGCAGAAATTCGCGCCGCGGCGTGCCCGTACCCCAAATGGTCATGGTGGCATCGCCGCGCAACTTGGCCTCGTGGAAACGCCGGATCAAGGCCGGCAGCACATGCGAGCTTTGTAGGTCAAAGTTGTCGCCCGGACCATACAAATTGGTGGGCATCAGCGAGATCGCATTGAAGCCATATTGACGGCGATAGGCCTGGCACATTTTCAGGCCCGCGATCTTGGCAATGGCATACCACTCGTTGGTGGCCTCCAACGCGCCGGTCAGTAGGTAATCCTCCTTGATCGGCTGCGGCGCGAGCTTCGGGTAGATGCAGCTCGAGCCCAAGAACACGAATTTGGTCACGCCGGCGCGATGCGCCGCATCGATCACATTGTCCTGGATCAACAGATTGTCGCGGATGAACTCGGCCGGCCGCGTATTGTTCGCCTGAATCCCGCCCACGCGGGCCGCCGCCATGATCACGGCCTGCGGTCGCTCCCGCTCGAAGAATTCCCGCACCGCGACCTGCTCGGTCAAGTCCAGCTCCCGATGGGTACGAACCAGCACGTTGGCGTACCCCTGCTGTTCGAGAGTGCGCACAACGGCCGAGCCCACCAAGCCCCGGTGACCCGCCACATAAATGGTCGACTTTTGATTGACGGTCACGGCCGCTACTCGTGGTAGCTATACACTTTGTAGCCTTCCTTGGCGACCATGGCATCGCGCTTCGCCAAGTCCAGGTCCGATTCGACCATGTCGGCCACCAGCTCCGGGAAGGTCACTTCCGCGGTCCAGCCCAGCTTCTGCTGGGCCTTGGTTGCATCGCCCAATAGCGTTTCCACCTCGGTGGGTCGGAAATACCGCGGGTCCACCTTCACCAGGGTGCGCCCGGTGACCGTGTCGATCCCAACCTCGTCCACCCCCTCGCCCTGCCATTCAATGCTCATGCCGAGACGCACGCCGGCCGCGGCCACGAAGTCCCGCACCGAATATTGCTTGCCGGTGGCGATGACGAAGTCTTCCGGCGTGTCCTGCTGCAGCATCAGCCACTGGGCGCGCACGTAGTCGCGTGCGTGACCCCAGTCGCGGCGCGAATCCAAGTTGCCCAAATGCAGGGTTTCTTGCAGCCCCACATGAATTCGGGTCAACGCCCGAGTGATCTTCCGCGACACGAAAGTCTCGCCGCGCAGCGGCGATTCGTGATTGAACAGGATGCCGTTGCAGGCAAACATGCCATAGGCCTCCCGGTAGTTCACCGTGATCCAGTAGGCATAGACCTTAGCGGCGCCATAGGGGGAGCGAGGATAAAACGGCGTGGTCTCGCGTTGAGGGATTTCCTGAACCTTGCCGAACATCTCCGAGGTGGACGCCTGGTAGAACCGGGCCGTTTTCTCCATTCCTAGGATACGCATGGCTTCCAGCACCCGTAAGGTCCCCACCGCATCCGAATTGGCGGTGTATTCCGGCGTTTCGAACGAAACCGCCACGTGACTTTGCGCCGCCAAGTTGTAGATTTCGTCGGGCTGAACCTCTTGCATGATGCGAATGAGATTGGTCGAGTCCGTTAAATCTCCGTAATGCAGCTTGAGCTTGACGTTCTTCTCATGCGGATCCTGGTACAGATGATCAATGCGGTCCGTATTGAAGGACGAGGCCCGGCGCTTCACGCCGTGAACGCTGTAGCCCTTGGCGAGCAACAATTCCGCTAAATAAGCACCATCCTGTCCGGTGATGCCGGTGATTAACGCCGTCTTGGACAAGTCATTCTCCAACCGCGATTTAGCGGGTGATTGAGGTTCTACAGGGTGGCTACGACCGTTTCAACCGGTAGCGCTACTCGCGAGTAACAATGATGCTCGCACATTTAAGTTTGGCTCCGCCAGTCTCCGGCGGTAAGAGGAGTTGGCAAGCCAAGCATTTGGATGCACTCCAGAGTTGTGCCTGCTCGAAGCGATTCGTTGCAGTGCCGGCGCGAATTTGTTTGTCCCAGCGCTCGCCGCGCCCCGCAGGGACCGTTCAATACCAGACGCAGGGCAATGGTTTGAATTCATCGACTCCGTAAAATCAATATAAAAATACAGCTTTTGCGACGAAATTAACTAATTCGTCAGAATGGTTCGCCTCAATTCCGGTTAGTCTCGATCCGGCTGTCAACGTGGAATGCGATGCAGCGTTGGACCTCAAGTGCTTGTTATTGTTTGTGTCTCTGGACGGCAACGTATGGTGACATGCTCGTGTTTTATATAACATGCACGAAAGCGGGGCGGGTTGGAGCGCTTATTGCTAGTTTGCAACTGTATTAACCTCAAGGATGGATATGATGCCCCAGGGCTATGCTAGCCTCGCGAAACGACGCTCAACCTCGCAAGCGATAGCCGTCACCGACGAATACTCGGCTGCTGCGGTCAAAGCGTCGAGGCAGGCGAGCGCCGGCGGGCTCGGCAGGCTTCATGTCGTCGAAGCTGATCGCCCGAGTTCCGAGCGCTTCGATATATCCATATATGGCCCAGTCGCGGCACGAGACCGCGGGGCGCACCCGATATTCAAGCGTGTCTTCGATCTGGTGGGCGCGAGCCTTGCGATCGTAGCCTTATCGCCCTTGATCCTCACCATCGTCACGTTTGCATACTTATCGGGCGGGTCCCCTCTTTTCAGGCATCGAAGAGTCGGCCAACAGGGTGTGCTTTTCGACTGTTTCAAGTTCCGAACCATGGTCACGAACGCCGATGAGGTATTGCAGAATCTCCTGGAAAGGGATTCTATGATCCGGGAGGAATGGCTTCGGGACCATAAGCTGAGGGACGATCCTCGAGTGACCCCCTTCGGGCGCTTTATGCGCAGAACGAGCCTCGACGAGCTTCCGCAGCTGTGGAACGTGCTGCGCGGTGACATGAGTTTGGTGGGCCCACGCCCCGTGGTACCCGACGAGTTGCGTCGATATGGCAGAAAGGTCGCGATTTTCTTGTCGGCCCGACCGGGCATCACGGGACTTTGGCAAATATCGGGCCGCAACGATACGGATTACCGCAGACGGGTCGCGCTCGACGTGTGCTATGTGCGTTCGCGGAGTGCCATTCTCGATGTGTACATCTTGTTGAGGACTCTGCGGGTAGTGTTCGCCACCAGGGGTGCCTATTGACCACTATGGATATGATCATCCGCCTCCCTCGGTGCCTGCAAATCCGTGAATAGCGACCTGGCAGATTCGGCCTCGTCAACTTCGACAGATTCCAAAATGGATGTCTCTAAAGAACGACAGCGGCGACCGCTGACGCCAACCGTGGGGACTGATAGTGTTGTAAATTCCGGCGATGTTGATTACTTTGCAGTGCAGAACTTGCGAGTGCTCGACCCCCATGATGAGCTTACCGACTATCGCCTGGCATGAACCTTGCTACATTTCACAACTTTGACATCTCAAGAATCCGGAGAGACATGAATGACCGCTGAGCAGCAACCACGACTTGCGTCCGCGGCATCTGCGCCCCGGCGGGGCCATGGCGATAACTACAGCGAGCCGGAGCCTGCCGTTTGGGAGTCAGAGGGGATCACGCGGGATCTTCATGTGGTGAAGGGAGACGGCGACACCCTCCTACCGCCATTGCCACTGACCGAATCCAAATCATCTACACCAAATGTTTTTCAGGAATATGCGTCCAAACGGGCATTCGACGTGGTCGGCGCGGTGCTTCTCGGTTTACTGTTCTCTCCTCTGATTCTGTTGATCGTTACTCTCATCCGAATCGAGGGCGAACCCGTTCTGTTTCGGCACAAGCGTATCGGCCGCAACGGGCAGATGTTTCATTGCATAAAGTTCCGCACGATGGTTCGCAATGCCGAAGAGGTATTACGACACCTCCTGAACGAGCATCCGGAACTTCGGGATGAGTGGACGCAGAATCACAAACTCCGGAATGATCCTCGAGTTTCCAAGGTCGGTCGCATTTTGCGTTTGACCAGCCTCGATGAACTACCCCAACTCTGGAACGTTCTACGCGGCGAAATGAGCCTGGTCGGCCCACGCCCTATCGTCCGCGCCGAACTGCTCCGTTATGGCCGCTGCGCATCGAGGTACATCGCAGTGAAACCTGGCCTCACCGGGCTATGGCAGGTTAAGGGCCGCAGCGACACGACGTATCGGCGCCGCGTGGCGATGGACAAGTTCTACATCCACAACCAAAGCGTTCTGTTGGATATCTACATTCTGGCGGCGACGCCGGCAGCCGTAGTGAGGCGCACCGGGGCGTATTGATAGTGCTAGCGACAGACTGACACCCGAAGTCCGCGCAGTGCATCACCATATGCCTCGATGGCCACCATGATTCGACGTGGCAAACACACCCTGTGCGGCCTATGTGCTCGTATGGCGTATCAAAGCTGACCATTGAACACGATCTCGACGTTTTTACGGGCATTTCCGCGGTATTGGAAATACGTGGCACTTCGCTTGTCGAACGCCTGCGGCGAGAGTCAGAGTCAGCTTCGTGCGCTCGGTGCACTTACCGTTTTCCTACACCGGACGCTCATCGCACGATGTCTTGACTCACGTCGCCCGTGTCGCAGGAACCGAGCCTCGCGTGACTTGGTTGGCATCGAGATCCTTCGACGTTCCGAGAATAGTGCTGGACGCAACAGAACTCGGCAATGCGACTATCTGGAGAAATTCCACTTCTCTGGAGGATGGGAGCGACGGCCGATCACGTCATCAGACGGGTGATGTGTGCCGCAAATTGGGACTTGAACCTCTCGAGCGAGAACGCCTCCGCATGCCGGCGAATGGCCGCCCGGTCGAATTGACCCGCGCGGGAGTCGAGCCGCTCGATGGCCTCGTTCAGGCTCCCGATGGTTTGTTCCGTGAACAGCACGCCGCTGAAACCGTCGATCACCGTTTCCATGGCGCCTCCATACCCGTACGCGACGACCGGCTTGCCGCAAGCCATGGCCTCCACCGGCACGATGCCGAAATCCTCGGCGCCGGGCAGCACGACAGCCTTGCAACGCCGGTAATGGTCGCGGATGACCGCCGATGACTGCCACCCCAACAAGCGCACATTCGGTTTCGCGAGCGTCCTGAGACGCGACAAGAGAGCCCCCTCGCCGATGACGATCAGCGGCTTGCCGGACGCGTTGAACGCCTCCACCAACAGATCAGCCTTCTTGTAGGCAACGAGCTGCCCCACGGACAAATAGAAGTCCTCGCTCACGTCCGACACCGAGAACTGATCGATGGCCACGGGCGGGTAGATCACGGCGGCATTGCGCCGGTAATACTTGGCAATCCGCGAGGCGACGAACTGCGAATTGGCCACATAATCATCGACCCGCTGCGCAGAAAGCTGATCCCACATCCGCAACCGATGCAGCAGCGGAATCATCGCAAACCGCGTTAGGGCCCCGACGTGCTGCCGATATTCGGGGTATAGATCCCAGACATAGCGCATCGGCGAGTGGCAATAACAGACATGAGTGGTGTGCGGGGCCACGATGACGCCCTTGGCCGGCCCCGACTCGCTGCTGATGACCAGATCGTATTGGCGCAGGTCGAGTTGTTCCAGCGCATAAGGCATCAGCGGAAGGTACTTTTGGTACAGCGTTTTGGCGAAGGGTAATCGTCCAATGAAGGTGGTGGAGACCTTGTGCCCCGGAAAGTCCCGGGCAGCCACCGCCGGATCGACGACGTGAGTGTATATGTCAGCTCCCGGATAGACCTCCCCAATCGCCTTCAGCGTCTTCTCGCCGCCGCGTGTGTTGATGAGCCAATAATGGATGAGAGCTACCCGCATGTCACGGTCGCTTCACGAGTCCAATCTTGGGCGGGGCCGCAGCCCGGGACCCGGTCTGCGGATGTCATTCGACACTTCAATGCGTTCTCGTTTTGGACTCATCGCGCCGGTCGACGGCTTCGCCCCGCAGACTATCGGAATATGGACCGCCCCACAAACCAGACTGGGGTCTACACCTTGCTCTCCCCGTGTCGGCCCAGTAGATTTCTCCGACAAATTTCACGCGCCCCTCCAGCTTGAGGGCACGCACGCGTCGACCCAGGGCTTCATCGGCCACACCCGAGCTGATGAGGAAGTACTCGCTGGTCAGCCGAACGCGAGGATGCGCTAATTTTGCGCAGAGATAATGCAAACTTGTTGCAAAACATTGAAGGTTATGACCAGATTGCGGCCTAGCCCCCGGACTACGGTGCCAGCGTCTTGAAAATATCTCGGAATTCGGATTCGTTCTTCTTTTGTAACAAAACCTTCCTCAGCGCGGGTTGGATCCCAAGGCTTTCTCGCGGCAGTTCCATCAATGTAACGCTGCTATTTCTGTGCGCCGCTGCGGTGCCAGGATGCGGGGGAAGCAGCGGAAATGGAACTAATGCCGCCGCGTCCCAGGCTCGCGTAGCAACAAATTTGGCACAAATCGCAGGACCGAACATAGTAGCTACTTCGATCAAAGCCGGTGTTTCGCCATTTATCGCGGAGTTGATACTCGGAGGCATCGATCCATCTACGATTCGCTCGGTAGCCTATACGATCGCACCTAAACCCGGATCGGTGTCCGCACCCGTAAACGTTACTTACGCCATTGCTGCGTTGATGAGCCGACCGCACACGGGAGCGTCGATATCCCTTACGATCTTCGGCCTGTACTCAAATTACGCCAACGATGCTTCGATTCAGATCACGTTCAATGACTCATCGATGACCGATTTATCGATCCTCGTGCCGACGAAAGCCTACACTGATCCGACAGGAATCTACGACAAGCCGTTCATCGTTAAAGCACGTCCGGCCGGAAGCGCACTGGGATTCGATTTTTTTGCGATGAAGTCGGCGCTGGGAACGCCGATCATCGTTGACACCGATGGTGAAATTCGTTGGGTCGGTGCGGGCATCACTTCCGCCACGAGCTCGATCCTCACCGATAATAGGTTTATTATCGGCGACCAAAAATCGACTAAAACTTACGTACTCGAATTGGATGGCACGGTGACTGCTCTCGCGCCTCTTGCGGCGCCGTTGGCGAACTTCACTCACAATATTGACCCGGGAAAGTGGGGATACCTCGGAGAGTTCGATGAGGCGGGCAATATCGGCGCTACGGTTTCTGAGTTCACCACGACCGGCAAGGTGTGGAATTTAGCAACCATCATATCGTCCTACATGATAAGTAAGGGAGATGATGCAGGTGCCTTCGTTCGCAATGGATCGGACTGGTTTCACATCAATGCCACGACCTATGACCCAGCAGATAATACAGTCATTGTATCGAGCCGAGAGAATTTCGTAATTAAGCTAGACTACGAAACCGGCGACATCATCTGGATCTTGGGCGACCCAACGAAGTATTGGTACACTTTTCCTTCTCTCCGCGCTAAAGCCCTGGTGCTCGCGCCGGGCGGTCTATATCCGATTGGACAACATGCATTATCCATCACGAGTGATGGCCTTCTGATGCTCTTCAACGATGGGTACCAAAGTCTCAATCAACCTGCGGGCGAACCGGCGGGCGCCTCCAGAACCTACAGCGCAGTTTCGGCGTATGCAATCGATGCGGCTACCCTCACGGCCACCGAAGCTTGGCGATTCGACTACAACGAAACATTACTCTCCACCATTTGCAGCAGCGCTTATGAAGCCCTCGACAAGTCGCTGTTAGTAGATTATGCCTTCGTCGCGAGCGGTACGTTGACTCGGCTAGTAGGCTTGGACGAAGAGCACAATGTGGTATTCGATTTCCAATATGCCAACTCATCCGGGTGCAACACCAGCTGGAATGCTGTCCCAATTCATCTTGAGTCCATGTTTTTTTTACAAACCTTTCGAGGCAACGGGCGCGGCCTGTAGAACTGCCCATGAGAATCGCCATAGAAATGTAAATCGTCACTGAGCCAATCGGAGCAACAACCACCTAAAAAAAGCGTGGAACGTGCATCTGTCCAAGCGGACTTGGGATCGTTTCTAGATTCACGGCGGAGATTTGCCACGTACTTTCGTTGAAAGTAGAGCACTAAGAAATCCGAAATCCACTTGTTCATGTATTAGTTGAGTCGTAACGGGCATGACGCCGGCACACCTCTCTGACCGTCACGCCGGGCTGGTCCGCCTCGCGTAAAATCTCCAGCTTCTGCTCTGCCGTAAATCTTCGATGTTCTCGTTTGCTCATCCACATCGCTCAGTCTGCGGGACGTCCGCAGCAGCTCGAAGTCTCTCATTTCCACACTAGCCTTTTGTCCAGAAGTCGGTGAAGCTACACAGGCTTCGTCTCGTCCCATCGTCGAGACGAAATACGCCTCCGTTACCGCGCCTAGAAAGTTGTCCCACGACGTTTCGCTTCCGCTCTCCGTGTTGGAGCACGGCGCCCGGGCGGTCGAGGACTCCGCCTCCTTACGTCGGTTCAGACCGTGCACCATCATCGAGACTCACGTCGGCGGCGGCGTTGAAACCACCGACAAATGTATTCGCGATCTGACCAATATGGCTGCCGGTGCCGGCGGATCGACCAGCTTGACGTCACGCTGCCGCACATCGAGTGCTACCCGCCCAATCTAAAATTGCGACGCGTTATCGCGCGTGGTCCGAAATGGCACCCTTGACCCGGCTCGCGGTCAATTCCCACGAATAATGCCGTGCACGCTCGAGGCCGCGCTCACGCAATAGGCTCCGCAATTCCGCGTCCGACGCCATTCTCGTCAGCGATTCGGCGATGGCGCCGACGTCGAGAGGATCGACCACGAGGGCCGCATCTCCAACCACTTCAGGCATTGACGCCAGATTCGAGGTAATCACCGGCGTCCCGCACGCCATGGCCTCCACCAGCGGCAACCCGAATCCTTCATAGAGGGAGACCAGAACCAGCGCGGTGGCGCCCTGATAGAGCTCCGCAAGCTCCGAATCCGACAGCTGTCCGACAAATTTCACGCGCCCCTCCAGCTTGAGGGCACGCACGCGTCGACCCAGGGCTTCATCGGCCACACCCGAGCTGATGAGCAGATACTCGTCCCGCACCCGCGAGATTGCGAATGCGTCGAGAAGCCGGTCGAAGTTCTTGTGCGATTTGTGATTCCCCACGTAAAGAAAATAGGGGGTCGCCGGCTCGCGCCGACTCGCCGGAGCCGGGACGAATAGCTCTGAGACTCCATTGCCGACATTGCGAACCTGGGATTCCGGCAGCGCGCCCCACTCGCATATGGAATTCCGGGCGAACTCCGATACCGTCAGGACAACCGCGGCTCGGCGCAGCGCCGGCCGCAAGACGAACCGGTAGTACGCCCGCTTGAGCGCACTGGAATTCCCCTCCATCACGACATGATTGAGGTCATGGACGCAGAATATGAAGGGGCACGGTTCGCCAAGCGGCGCGTTGTAGCCCGGCGAGAGGTATAGCTCCGGCTTCAGCGACCGGAGGTATCGCGTGAGCCGCGCCGGTTCCAGAGCGCCTGACGGAGATCCCGACAAGGAGACCCTATCGAAGCCCTCCAGCCTCTTGCCGACCTCCCGGGCGAATCGACCGATTCCGTGCGGCCCTTCCCAGCGGCTATCGAACAGGCGCATCGCGCCTCACGAAAAGGATCTCGCCCGCCACTTCTGCGCACCGCGCACGGCCGCAAAGAGGCCCCGGCTGCTGCGGCCGAAAATCAGGCCGAGCCCGGTCAAAGCCCATGGCAGCGGATGGCGCATGAGCCCGAGACCCTGGAATTCCCGCGCCAGTGCCCACGTCGCGCCGCGGCCCTGCACCATGACAAGTTCGAACACATGGAAGGACTGCCGGCCGGAAAGCTCCCGCTTGACGTCGTGCAGCAACGGAACCGACATGTGCCGTTCCACCGCCGCGCAGATGCTCATGATGCCCCGCCACATCGCAGCACGGGCTCGCGGTGAATACGCGCCGGGTACGTGATGGCCCTTCTCCGCCGACGCCGACCCGAACATGGGAGCATTTCCAGCGCGAGACCCAACCAACGGAGACGCTATGTAGCCGATGCCATCCGACGAGTAGGCGACCGCAGCGAGGTACATTTGGTAGTACAACGTTCCATCGTGTTCCTTCGTCGCCAGGCTTCGCGCCCAGTCTCGATCGACGAGCAACCCGCCGACGAAACCACACAAGCGAAGAATCAGGCCGGAGCGGTCTCGGTCCTTCGTGTAAACCCGGTCATGGTCAGAGAGTCTCGTGACGCCGACGACATCGTTGACGCTCGTCCTAAAGCGCACGAACGTGCGGGAGATCATGTGGACCCCCGGATGCTCGGCAATGAATCGCTGCATGGCCGGAACGGCATCCGGAAGCATGGCATCGTCGTTTCCAAGCAGCATCACCCAACGGCGCGTGGCCTGCGCGAACAGGTTTCTTATGTTGCCGTCGTACCCCAGATTCTCCGGGTTCTCGACATATTTGAGGGAGCAGCCCTTGACGGCAAAGAACGGTGTCCGCTCGGCAGCTATTTGTGCGAGCACCGCTCGGTCGGGTGAATGATCCTCGCACAGCAATACCTCGCCGGGAAGGACCGTCATCGCGGCAATCGACGCCAGCAACTGCCGCAACTCCAGGGGCCGGGAATAAACCGGAACGGCAATCGTCAAATCCCCCCAAACCGGGGGACGGGATCCAGCGTCCATGGTCATTTTGCGTATTGGGACTCGTCGTTCACATCGCCCGTCCAAAAATTCGTCTCCAATTTCGCCCGTGCCGGATAGGTCGCGAACTCATCCGCATAGGCGCGCTGTTTCTGCAGCAGGAAGAAGATCGAAAAGGCGGCGGTCGGAAACATGGTCGCCAATGGCCGGGCCAATCGAGGGGGGAACGGATAAAACTGGGCGCCGCCGAAGGCCGCCAACCGGTATCCGCCGGGGAAACAGGCGTCGATAAACCTGATCGTGTCATTCTTGGAAAATGGGCGTACGTGCGCCGAACAGAGCTTGTGTTGCGTCGGTTGCACGCCCAACAACAGCAAAAGTCGATTGTGCAACGAGGCCACGTTGGGCACGCCGACCAGAAAGTGACCGCCGACCTTGAGCGCCCGGGTCACTTCATGAAAAATCCAAAATATCTCCTTGGTGTGCTCCAAGACCTGATTGGCCAGGATGAGATCGATGCTGATGTCGGCAAACGGCAATGCCTGAGTTTCGATGTTGAGCACATGGATTTCATCGACCTTCCCGATCAGTTGATTCGCGTAACTCCGGCCGCCCTCAACCGCGATGGTGCGGGCCGCCGGATGGATTCCTTTGACGATGTTCAAGTCCCGCCCGTTGCCTGCACCGAGATCGACGGCCGTTTCCACCCGGCCGATGGAACGCACGAATCGACCGACGACATGGGGGCCGTACTGTTCCTGGAGATCGATGAACGCCGACAGCAGGTGTCGCCCCCCGGTCGATCCGAATAGCGGCCGTTCGGTGGATTGGTCGCTCATCCCGCATTCCGGCCGCCGCAGAGGGCGGGATTGTCTGGCAACCGGTTTGCTGCAATCAGCTGCAAGTTCACGAGCGCGCTCCCCATGGGATGTCCTTTCAGTTCAAATACCGGATGACCCGGGCTGGCGCCCCGGCGATCAAGGCTGGCCGCGACTCCTGTAATCTTACGACACTGTTGGCGCCGATGATGGATCCGGCGCCTATCTTTGTCCCCGCGAGAATGACCGCACCGTCGCAAATCCAGGTGCCCGCCCCGATCTCGATCGCGTCGAAGTTCTGGAGTGGCAGTTGACCCGGAAAACCGAGGTACTGGCCGCCGGCGCCCCAGACCGAGCCATGGCTATGGTCGCCGATGAAGACCTTGCTGCCGATCAAACACCCGTTGCCTAGGATTATTTCCTTGGCGCATGAAATATGCGTCCAATTGCTCATCGCGACATGATCACCGATCACCAAGCGCGGCGAGTACACACTGCCCTGGTAAGCGACGACCGCTTCGATCCAACACCCGTCGCCGACAGAGACGAATGACCCCACCGACATGGCCCGTCCGCCATGGAGGGTCAAATTCCTGCCGATGCGCCGAAACGGCAGGCCAAACAACAGCCTGAAGCACGCGCCGCGCAGACGCGGCATCCGCCGCTCGATCGATTCGAAGCAATTTAGCAGCAGCGATCGCAATTTCTTGGAACGTCTCAAGCAGCGTGAACCGCTTCGGCCGGATCGTAATCGGCGATGCGGCGCCGCGAGAAGTAGCGAATGCCGTTGCTGCAGTAGCTCAAGATCCAGTACAGGATATGGCGCGCGGGTGGCACCGCACTCGACGGCCATCCCGTCGACGCAAATTCATCGCCGGGATCGACAACATCCTGTGAGGGCACGCCGGAGGTCCATGGAGGGCGTACCGGTGACTTGCTAGTTGCCATGGCTGGCTCCGAGCGGCCGACCGAAGACACGCAGCTTCGGCAGGAACGCGAATATTATCGGCATCGCCAACCCGCAGCCAAGCCATACAAAGAAAATTCCCTGACGAAAAAGGTCGAGGCGCCAGAGCTCCGAGCTGGCATACAGAATCGCAGTGCACGGCATGAGGAGCGCGGATCGGCCATATCTTTGCAGGCTGGCGAACAGGAATCCCGAGCCAAGGCTAAGGAGGGCGATGCCCGGCCACGCAAGAATCCCGAACTGCCCGACGTTTTGCACGAACGAGGAATTAGTGTTCAGCGTCTCATCGATGTCGACGTATTCCCGGTACGTATCGCCCGGCGCTCCGGAGATCTCGACGATGTGGTTCGCCGTTCCGATTGCCGATTGAAACGGTGCCGACAGGTACGTAATGATGGAGGACGCGCCACCGCCCCAAAAATATAGATTGTCTTTTTCGTAGTAATTCGAATTTCGCGACGCATTGAGGGCCGCCAGGACAAAGAACGCGAGAAACGCGCCGACGATGATGCGCACGGGTCTGATTCTGATCCGCTCGGATCTGCGCAGCACCAGGAACAAACTGGCAACGACCGTGGCGACAAACATCAAGCGCGACGACAACAGCGCCGAAATGAGCAGCAGGAGGAAATTGATGACGTAAAGGACGTCCCATCTTTTGACGTAAGAGAACCTATAGACGGCCAGGGATGCGGAAAAGATCACCAAATACCGAAGCGAAAGCACGCCGGCCGAATACTGTTCATAGAGCGACTCCTTCAGTGCATTGCCACTTCCCGCGGCGATGAAGGCAAGCGCGCCGCCGAGCGAGAGGCTCGAGAAGATCTTGGCGTACGTGAGGATCAGACCAATCGACGTTAGGCCGGTGAAGGTGACGAACAGTCTCGTACTCTCCAGGTCATCGATCTGGCTGGCGAATATACGTCTCAGCTCGAGCCGCTGTCCGATGATCTCACCGGCCCGAAGACCAAGAAAGATGATGAGCCACCAATCCAGGAGAAGGACAACGGATTGGAAGGTGAAGATGGCAGGCTGATCGTAGCCTCTCTTCAGTCCGCCCATATCGGGGAAGTACCAGGCTCCCGCGCTCAACAGGAGTCCGAGCATTGCAACGGTGGACGGCCGGAAAAGGGGCTCTGTGCGCACCCACAGCTGGGGTAGCCCGGACGCAACTTGTCGCGGCGGGACACGCCTGCGCCAGGCATCTCGCGCGAATACCCACAGGACTGAGCTCAGCAGTCCGCAAAGCCCGGACATGGAAATCCAGACGACGGTGTTCGGGTACGATGGGGTTTCAGAGACCCGCGCCGGATCCACTACTTCCAGCGCGAAGTCTCGGTCCCCGCGCGCAAGAACAGCCCTTTGGTTCTCCCGCTGAATCAATGCGGAAAGAGAATTTTGCATTCTTAGCAACTTGGTTTTTTTTACCTCTGAAATCATATACGCAATCCTGCGATCGGATTCGGCAATCGCCTGCGCTCGCAGGTAATCATTTGTCATCTTCACGAGGCCATTAGCCCACTGTGCTGCAAGTTGAGGGTCCGTCCATGTAACGGTCACCCGCGTGAGTCCCGTGTTGTAATCGGTCGTGATAGTCCGTACGTACTTCTTGAAGTAACGATTCGCCTCCCAGACCGTTGGAACCGGTCTGCGGTCCCCTTGGATCCAACCGCGGCGTACCGGATACCAACGATCGGAAAAGAGGATCGGCAAAAGGTTGTTTTCCCGGATGTAGGCCTCGGTCAATGACACGGATTGGAGGACCGCCAAGAATTCGGATTGTCGCGACAATAAATTCGGCGAGTCCAATCCGCCCACGCCCGGAAGGCCGATGATGTCGGCGAGGATGGATTTCGACTCGCTGGAATAGGAATTGGACAATGAATCCGGGATCGCAGAGATCACTACTGTCGAAGAGTATTGTTTGGCGACGTACAACGAACAGATGCCGGCGGTCGATGCCGCCGCGAACGAGACGCAGAGGATCAGCCAGCGACCCGAGCGAAGTGCAACGCCCAGATCGTACAGCCTTGGCTCGCTTGAGACCACCTGGGATGCCATGCCAAAGTCTCCCTTACATTCGTAACCGCCTTCGCGATCCGCGCATTCACATCGCGGCTGCGGTGGCCGCGTTAGCGTAGAACTGAACCAGCCTGACCACAACCCGCGCGGCCTGAAAGAACGGCCAGGCCACGCTGCGTGGAAATCGTCCGATCGGGACCGCCAGCAGCCAGAATGCCGGATAGCCGCCCAGTTCGCCACGCAACTCGGTCCACGTGTTTACGGAGTGTCGTCGCTCGACGCATTGTCGATGACGAGGACCATCACGTCACTCTCGAGTCCCCTCGGTTCACCTCGCAGAGCCTCCAACACTCCAACAAACATCGGATATGCGCAGATCGGTTATACCTCGGTACGGCTGCGGCCAGAAGAGGTGAATGAATGCCCTCGCCGCCCCGTTCGGGGCCGGCGTTGAGCGGACAGCCGGCACCCCGTCAATTTCGCCGGGCACTTCCGGCACGCCAGGCATTACCGAGGAATACGGCAAAAATCGACAAGCCCAGTCCGCCCGCAAGACCGGATCCCAACCAGAGAAGCCGTTTGGGGGACGCCGCAATCTCGGGCGCGAAAGCGGGGTCAACCACCTTCAATGCGTAGTCGATACTGCCTCTCGCCAGCATCACCTTGTTGATCTCGTCTTGAAGAATCGCAAAGATTGCTTGTTTGACGCCCACGACGTCCGTTTTCGCCGCCTCGTCGGTGAGATAGGCGATATTTCGCTCGGACTCCCGGATCGCCTTGTCGCGCAGGTAATCATTTGCCAGTCGAACGAGAGCGTTAGCCCATTGCGCGGCGAGCTTCGGATCGGTCCAGGTGATGGACACCACGACCAGCCCGGTCTTGGTGTCGGTCGCAACGCCCCTGATCCTCGTTTTGAAGTACTGGTTGGCCTTCCACAGGGTTGGAATCTTTCGCGGGTCGTTGATGTTCCACTTCTTGGTCGCCGGGTCCCAAAACTTCTTGTAGATCACCGGCAGAAGGTCATTCTGGGTGATGAAATCCTCGGTCAGCGCTTCCGACTGCAGCACGGCCAACGACTCTGCCTTCTTGTTGTCAGCTCCCACCGAAATGCCGGCGAGTGATGCAATTCCGCCGAATTGGGAAGCGATCGCGCCCGCAGCGCCGCCGATCTGACCACTCGAGCCGGGGTTGGAAACGGCCGATACGACGACCGTCGCCTGGTACTGTTTCTCGAATAGGTAAGAAGCTGCAACGACGGCCACCGTGGTGACGGTGGTGACGACAAGGATGAACCAACGCCGGTTCCATAGCATCCCCGCCAACTCGTACAAGGTAATTTCGTCGTCGTGACGACGGATGGCCTTCGTTACCATCGCAGTTTCTTGCATTTTATGTTTCAAACCATCAGTTAGCGGGCCCGGAATTATAACATTGCGGGTCGGCAGCGATGGGCGGGTATTTCGGATCGAAGGCAACCTCGGGCTTGTGTCAGCCGATTATCACACTGATACCTCCCCATGAGACCGACATCGAGACCCACCTTGGAGGCGGGGCGATCATGAAGCGCAGGCCGCACGCGCCGCGCAATATCGGGATCGACCTGGACCAGCGGGCGCTTACGAAGTTCCAACGCGCCTATTCGGTGGAGTTGGTGCACGGCTGCGCGCACCGCTTCTTGGCCGACCATGACTATCGAGGCCGGGAACTGGTCTACTACGACCCGCCTTATCTGCAAGAGACCCGCAGTTCCAGTCGGCGCTATCGCTTTGATTACGAAGAACGGGACCACCTCGAGTTGCTCACGTTACTTAAGAAGCTGCCGTGCCAGGTGGTTCTCTCCGGCTGCCCCTTGGCGCTCCATGATGAGTGGCTAGCGGGTTGGCAGCCCTGCAGCTGCAGGTGATGAACCAACGCGGCGTGCGCACTGAGAAGGTGTGGTTCAATTTCACGCCCGATCGGGTACATTGGGCGCGTTACGCGGACAAGAACCACTGGACTGCACCCGGTTTGGTGGACACTACCTTTAGGCCACCGAGGACATCTGCTCGAAGTCTATCGGACTAACGTATCGTAATGTTGAGAGTCTGCGCCGTGCGTCGTAGAACCGCTCGATGTAATCGAACACATCTGCCTTTGTCTGATCCCGGGTGATGTTCATTTTGAGATCAGTCCGCTCAACTTTCGTTGTTGAGAAGAAGCTTTCGGCGACTGCGCTATCTCAGCAATCACCTGACTGACTCCTGCTGCACTCGATGCCGGGTTCAGGCAAAAGGGTCTGGAAGCGCTCGCTCGTATATTGGCTCCCGCGATCCGAATGATGCATCAGCACGCGGGGTGCTCCGCGGCGCCAGATCGCCGTCATCAACTCATCCATCACGACGTCGGCGGTCATCCGTGCATTGCTCGACCAGCCCACGATGCGGCGAGAAAACAGGTCGATCACTACGGCCACAAACAGCCACCCCTCGTGCGCCCACAGATACGTAAAATAAGCAGTCCATTTCTTGTTTGGACGGATCGCCTCCAATTGCCGATCCAGCACATTGCCGGCAATCGTATGCTCGATGCTAGGACATCGGTGGGCCGGCGTCGACGCGCACCGCGCGCTTTAAGGCCCGCAGAGCCCATCAGCCGCTCGATCTGGTTGGCGCGATGTCCCACCCCACTGATATCGAGTCGGCATCCAAATGGCGATGGAAAATGCGGGTAATTGAAAGGTTTCGTGAGACCTTACGAAATCAGCGGAGTCCGAACGTTAACAACAAAAAATTGGGATTTCACGCAACCTTGCCGACAGGACACAGACTACGGCGGTAAGGCGGATCTGCCCCAACGCGGGCATTCCAGGATAGCAAGGTATTCATGACTGACTCCTGGCCCAAGGCAACGCGAGTCGATGCAGTTGCTCGAAATCCATTTTGGCATATCGGGTCGTCGTTTCAGATCCCGGTGCCCGAGCACGTCGGCGATCGCTTTGAGAGACGTTCCTCAATGTTGGAGTCGTGTGGCGAGCGTACGGAGCAACACGTCAGTGCCACCGACCTGGCTCGCAAGCCCAAAGCGATGAGGTACACGAAACTCAGCCCGGATCGGTTCAGGGGATTTTGTTAGATTGTCGCTCGTTCCACCAAGCCTCGATCTCGTCATCGATTTCGGGATCGGTCAAGCCGCTGGCGCGGGCATCGCGCTAGGGGTGGGAGATCTGGTTGAGAGTCGTGACTCTTGAGATTCATAACAATAGTGTAGATAATATCCGAGGTAGGCGGCACAACGAGAGCAGTGCACTAGTCTGCCTTCCGTCGGAGATTTCGCGATCGTCGTCGTGTACAGAGTGTCGCATTATCAGCCGGGCAGTGAGGGCTTGAATCCATCACCGAGAAGTGGTCCCGCTGCGGCCAGCATGCCACGTTCGGCCTGCGAGCGTCCAGGGTGTTCTGAGTTATGGGACGCTGCTATGGTTCCGGGAGTTGTCACATCTCCTGGTAGCATGGAACGCGATCTAACATGTATTGCGTTGCCGTGCCGCTGTACGTTGAAACGGCGTCGATCTGGTCGCCTCACTGCCGGCCGCGATGACGAATTCTACAGTGGTCAATGTCAGGCGAGATCAGCATATGGCCAATTACCTCATCGTCGGTATCTCGAGCGACATTTCCATTAGCCTCGCACGTCGATTTATTGACCGAGGTGCACGCGTTTGGGGTACCTATAGATCCTGGAGTGGCGGAATTGACCGCTTACAGGCGCTGGGCGCGGTTCTATCTTTCGTTGACGTGGACGACCCTGGTTCTATTGCGGAGTTTGTCGCCAAAATGACAAGCAGTGGATATTTCTGGAACCGCTTCATATCGGCAGTCGGGGTCCTCGCACCAATAGGGCCATTTTTCGATACTGACTTCGGAGCGTGGGATCACGCAGTCCGAACCAATTCCCTGTCACAATTGCGTGTTCTGCGATCCGTATTCGCATTGCGCGATCCACACGAACTAGCGCGAGCAATCCTCTTCGCCGGCGGTGGGACCAACAGCCCCTTCGACAACTATTCTGCTTATTGTCTCGGCAAGATCATGCTGATTAAGGCCTGCGAGCTGCTCGATTCGGAAGAAAAGAACCTTTCAATCTCGATTTTAGGCACTGGCTGGGTGAATACCAAGATTCATGAGCAAACGCTCGCTGCTGGGTTGATGGCGGGTGGCAATTTCGACAAAACGCAGAAATTTATTGATTCCGGGCCCACGCAAGGAACGTCGCTTCAAACGGTGGGGGATTGCATCGACTGGTGTTTTGCGGCACCTCGGGAAGCGGTAGGTGGGCGGAATTTCTCGATCGTCGATGACAATTGGCGCGATCCGTGCTTTATCGATGACCTTGTACGTGCGCCCGACAAGGGAAAGCTCCGGCGTAACTGGCCGCACGAGACTTAGGTTCGAAGCAAAGAGAGTTTGGGTTTATGAAACTATCCGACTATATCGTGGAGTATCTGGTGGCCAATGGGTCGACCCATGCATTCGGCATGTCCGGAGGGGCTGCCGTGCATCTCTTCGATTCTATATCACGAAATCCTGCTATGGGTCTAACGTGCGTTGCACATGAGCAATCGGCGAGTATGGCGGCGGACGCCTTCTCACGGCTGTCCGGAAAACCCGGCGTATGCGTGGTAACGAGCGGACCCGGCGCCACAAATCTGCTCACGGGCGTGTGTTGTTCGTACTACGATTCCGTTGCCACGATAATGCTTACGGGTCAGGTCGCGACCTTTCGATTGAAAGGCGACCGAGCTGTTCGTCAGGTAGGGTTTCAAGAGACAGACATTTTGTCGATATTCTCGCAGGTTTCAAAGCATGTATCGCAATTGAACGTTCCTGATTCAATTCAGCGAATGCTGGACGAAGCGTTTGGCGCCGCTCTTGGGGGGCGGCCGGGGCCGGCCGTACTGGACATTCCAGACGATCTGCAACGTGCAGACGTGGATCCATGGGCTCCAGGTCTCTCGATGTCCGCGGCACCGGTTGTCGATCTTGTTCTCGAAAAGAAGCTTAACGGTCTCTTTGATTTACTAGAGCAAGCCAAGCAGCCTGTGATTGTACTTGGTGGCGGGTTGACAACTCCTGATGTTATTCAAAGTGCCCGCGCCTTCTTGTCCAAGCTTGCACTTCCCGTCCTTCAGACATGGGCGGGTCTGGACGTTTTGCCGGCGGACTGGCCGCTTCGATACGGTACGTTCGGTGTTTACGCGCCCCGATTGGGAAACTTCATTATCCAGAATGCAGACCTGATTGTATGTTTGGGAACCCGGTTGTCTCAAAATTTAACTGGAGGCATGCTCGACCAATTTGCACCGAACGCACATATCGTAATGGTGGATGTCGACGGCGCTGAAATGGATAAGTTCGATGGCAAGGGCATCAAAATTTCAACTCGCGTCCAAACCAGGCTTGATCACTTTCTGGTCGCCGCGCAGCCCTTTGCCGAAGAATACACAAGACCAGACATCCAACGCTGGATTGAGAGGATCGAGGGTTGGCGTTGCAATCTGCCCGACGATTGCCCGACTGTCCCCGACGACGACGCCGGTTACGTCGACGCGGTGCATTTCGTACGCGAACTGTCGGCTCACCTTTCGGAAGATGAGATCATTTTGGCCGACACAGGCGGCACACTGACCTGGACGTGCAATCATATCCGTCTGAAATCAGGGCAACGGTTGCTATCGGCTTGGAACTTCACGCCAATGGGCTATGCGTTGCCAGCCAGCCTCGGCGCCCACGCGGCTCAGCCGAATCGTCCTCTAACGTGCATCATAGGCGACGGTGGGCTTCAGCTCTGTCTGGGGGAGCTCGCCACCATTTTGCGCTACAAAGTGCCGCTGAAAATCATTCTGTTCAATAACCATTGCCACGGGATTCAGAAGCAGACACTCGAAACGTGGCTCGAGGGCAATTACGTCGGCGTCGACTCCGCATCGGGTCTCGGGTTTTCTGATTTTCCAGCGGTAGCCGGGGCCATGGGGTTCCCGGTAGTCACAATTTCTCGGATGGATGATATGGCGGCGAAGTTAAGAGAAGTCTATTCGCACGTCGGGCCGGTTTTCTGCAATGTAGAAATCAATCCAGACCAGAAGCTGCGCCCCTTTCTCAAATTCGGACACGCTCTCGATGACCAATTTCCACCGCTTGCACCAGGCGTGGCGGTCGCTATGTTCCACGATAGGTAAGGCAAAAACTCATGCTTTTGAATTCACTCGGTTCCCTCTTCTCCTATATCCAAGACCATCATTCGAGCCACGCACGCAGTACCAATTGGTATCAGTTCACGAATAGTGTCGTTAAGGCGGCTTTTGCAGAGGCTAAGCCCGAATTCGAGGCGGGAAAGCCGGTGCCGATCTGCGAGCTTGGCGAGATCAATCTTCCATATAAGACCATGGGGGCCGTTGACACTCTCGATCTTTTTGGCCTCGACGAACTCATCATTTTTGCCTATTACTTGAAGAACAAAGGCGTCTATAAGAATGCGTTGGACATCGGCGCAAATCTAGGCCTGCATAGTATCGTCTTGGGGAAACTGGGTTATTCCGTTGCTGCATATGAGCCGGATCCCTCACATTACTCAATTTTGAAAGGCAATCTTGAATTGAATGGAGTCGCCGAATCCGTGGTTGCAACGCAGGCTGCGATATCCGACTCCAAGGGATCGCTCGAGTTCGTGCGAGTGCTTGGCAATACGACCGGGAGTCATCTCGCGGGAAGCAAAAGCAGCCCATACGGGGCACTTGATCGTTTTCCCGTCGATGCCATCGATATCAAATCCATTATCGGTCCGGTGGGTCTCGCAAAAATAGATGCGGAAGGTCATGAGGTTGTTCTCTTGAAGGCGATCAACTGGGAACAGTGGTCGAAAGTCGATGCCTTCGTTGAGATTGGAACTCCCGCCAATGCGTCCGAGGTATTTGACTACTTCGCCAAGAGCCCGATAAACATTTTTTCGCAGAAGACTGGATGGCAAAAAGTCGTCTCGGTTACGGGAATGCCAACCTCACATCGCGAGGGAAGCATTTTCATAACCGGTCGGCCTGCAATGAGCTGGTGAAGCAACACATGTCGGCTAACCGCATGAAAGCTGCCGTCCTTCAGACGGTTGGTCACCCACTCGGGCTGCTCGTCGATATCGACGTACCCGAACCGCAACGCGGCCAGGTGCTCGTGAAACTTGCATTTTCCGGTGTCTGCCACAGCCAAATCATGGAGGCGAGGGGATTTCGTGGTGTCGACCCCTATGTTCCGCATCTGCTAGGACACGAAGGTAGCGGGATAGTCTCGGCCATCGGGTCGGAGGTATCGAAAGTCGGCGTCGGTGATCGGGTGGTTCTTACCTGGATTAAAGGTAACGGAATCGATTCCGGCGGGTGCAAGTACACGCACCACGGACACGCCATCAATGCTGGCGGCGTGACGACATTCAACGAATATGCTCTCGTTTCCGAAAACAGAGTGGTGCGCTTGCCTGAAGGCGTTCCGATGGATGTAGCGGTTCTGTTTGGTTGCGCGCTTCTGACGGGAGGCGGCGCGGTGCTGAACGAATTACAACCAGGACCCGACCACTCCATTGCTATTTTCGGCCTCGGCGGTATTGGCCTCTGCGCATTGATGACGGCGGCATCCATTCCTTGTCGTCAGATCATTGCCGTCGATATATCGGAGCAGAAGCTGATGCTCGCGCGTGAGCTAGGAGCCACGCATTGCATCAACGGTGCGATGACCGACGCTGCGGCGGAGATCCTGAGCTTGAGCGGAGGGATGGGCGTCGATTATGCGCTCGATGCATCCGGCTCGGTCAGCGTGATCGAAGCGGCATTCAAAGCCGTCCGTCGGGGGGGCGGGCTTTGCGTCTTCGCATCACATCCCGCAAATGACGCAAGAATTTCGATCGATCCCTATGAATTGATCTGCGGGAAACGCATTCAAGGGTCATGGGGTGGAGGATCGCGGCCCGATCGCGACATCCCCCGATTTGCCGGTCTCTATCGCGACGGGCGGCTGCCGCTGGAGAGGCTCCTTACGAGTCGCTATTTGCTCGATGAAATTAACCTTGCGCTGAATGATTTAGAGCGGGGTAAAGTATGCCGACCGCTGATTGTCATTGATGCTGATCTGGCCTGAGCCGGATTCGTCAGACTGCTCAGCGACTCAAAATGGCCCGGTAAACCAAGCGCCGGGAACGTCGTGCGGATTGACGCGCTGACTCGCCAACTCCTCGCAATCGATCTGATGGCCGGTCAGCTTTGCGATCGATGCGGCGATATGCTCCGCACGCACATGATAGTGTTCGGTTAAAGCTGGACTGGTCGCTTCAGGAAAATCGGGCATGGCCAGTCTCACGGGAGCTGCGCGCAACTCGCTCCAGCAGTCTTGACTGACGCGCGCTATGATTTCCCCGGCAATGGAGCCTGTGGCGGTTCCGCTGTCGACCACCAATAAGCGGCCGGTTTTGCTTACAGATCGACGAATGGTATTCCAATCGATCGGGGAGACTGTTCTCAAGTCGATAAGGTCACAGAAAATCCCGTAACTGGACAGATAGGAAAGAGCGTGCCGTGCCTCGACCGTCATCAGGGACGACGCCACGATTGTCGCATCGCCGCCTTCGGCCATCACGTTGCACTTTCCCAAGGGCAGCCGATAGTCACCTGGAGGCACATCGCCCTTCAAATTATGCAGCCACCGGTGTTCAAGGAAAATCACAGGATTGGGATCAAAAATTGCGCTGAGAAGGAGCCCTTTTGCATCCGCAGCGCTCGAAGGCATTACGACCTTCAAGCCGGGAACATGGGCAAAAATCGCCTGCAGGTTCTGCGAATGCGTAGGACCTTGACCCCAACCACGTCCAATAATCATGCGAATCGTGATTGGCACAGAACGCTGCCCGCCAAACATGAAATGCCACTTCGCAGCATTGTTGATGATTTGGTCCAGAGACAGAAGCGCAAAGTCCAACCGCTGATGCGACAGAACCGGGCGCAACCCATAGAGCGCTGCACCGATTCCGATACCGGTCATGGCATTTTCCGAGGTTGGCATGTCGAACACACGATCGTCGCCAAATTTCTCCCTCAATCCTTTCGTGGTTCCAAATATTTCTTTGGGATCGCCAGTGCCCAAGCCGTAGGTAATGACATCCTGATCAGTCGCCAAGGCGACATGCAGTGCATCGTTGATGGCTTGCGCAAATGTCATCTCGGCCATCGTCAAGCTTCCAAAAAGAGGTCCGTATAGGCCTCATTAGCCGCGGGGAACGGCGCAAGCCGTCCGGCGCGAAATGCGGCTTCCACCTCTTCCTTGATTCGATTGTTCATTTCGTCAACCCAAGCGCCGTCAATTGTGCCGGCCTGCCTCAGTTTGCTCTCCAACATTTGCACCGGATCCCTAGCTTTCCATTCGAGGAACTCCTCTTCCGTCCGGTAGCCGATATCGTTATCGAAACTCGGACCGCAATGTTCGAGCCAGCGATACGTCATAAACTCGATGAAACGAGGGCCGTCGCCGCGGCGAATCGTCTTTGCCGCCTCTGACACTACGTCGTAAGTCGCTTGCGCATCGTTCCCGTCGTGACAACTAGCCGGTATGCCGAGGCCAGAAACCATTTCATGAATTCGACGGCCGGCGGGCTGCCGAGCGGCGATAGGCGTATAGACGGAGTAGAGATTGTTTTCACAGATAAAAAGTACCGGCAGTTTCTTTAACGCGGCAAAATTGACCGATTCATAAAACACGCCCGTCTCAACCGCCGCGTCTCCCAAAAATATGCACGCTATCTGATCGGTCTTCTTGGTCTTCATCCCAAGCGCAAGGCCTACGCCGATAGGTATCGTTCCGCCTACGATGGCGGTGCTGCCCATGAAGCCAGCCGCCTCATCGATCAAATGCATGGAACCGCCCTTGCCCCTCGAGCAGCCGGAGGCCTTTCCGTAGAGCTCAGCAATCATTGCATTGAGATCGCCGCCTTTTCCCAGATAGTGCGCGTGAGCGCGATGCCCGCTTACCGCCATATCACAGCGACCAAGCGCCTGTCCCACGCCCGTCGCGACAGCCTCCTGACCAATGGACAAATGAGTAGGGCAGCGCATTTCATTTTCGCCGTATCGGCGGGCGATTTCTTGTTCCACGAAGCGAATTCGCTTCATGAGGAAAAGCAAGTCAGATTCCATGCTAGTAGCTGCGGCTCATGGCATGAACCAATAATAGTCACCCTCGTAGCCGACCTCGGCGAAGAACGCTTTCCATTGATCCACACTCATGATCGTCTTGGCGGTCAAATTCCACGCCATCATTCGTTCACGCTCTTCGTCATCCCGATAAGCGTCGACGGTGATGTACGCCCCGCGGCGGCTCACGCGTGCAATCTCGCCCAATGCGCGGGCTAAGTCATCCTTTTCGAGATTGTGGATTGTGTTGATCGAGATGGCGACGTCGAACGATTTGTCGGGGAATGGTAATTGGGTGGCGTTCGCCACCTGTATATAGGGTTTCATATCCTCGAGCGCCTGATCCACCGCATACTGGGAAATATCGACCCCGCCTACGGTAATGCCCGGAATGCCCGCTACGAAATCCCGCAACATGAATCCCTTTGCGCAGCCCACATCCAAAACGGAACTTTCGGAGTTCAATTTGAAATGCTCACGAAACGCCGGAACCACAGGTTGCCAAAAACGTGGATGATAGTTGAACCCGCCGTAACCGTGGCGTCGCTCACCGTCAAAAAATGCCGCGCCGAACTGCCGAGCGATGGCCCGATCATCTTCGGTCTTCTCACTTCCGCGCGCTTTGACGTCGCGTTTCGTGCGCGGGTAGTCTGCCAATAGATCTATTTCGTGTCCCATCGATGGTCCTACTCAGGGCTTGTGCTGATTAGCTTGCCGCTGTCCAGCATGTACACCTCATCTTTTCCCGTTCGCTCACCGACGACGTCGACGACGCTGTTGAAGTCTACACCGGCCTCGACGAGGCGCACAACCTGCGCGCGACAACTCGACCTGATTCGTCCTGAATCGGCGTGCGACAATGATTGCTGATTCTCAAGCGACGTAAGACGGGCATCCGGCGTGTTTCGGCCAACGGTTCGGACCACCCGCGTTCGGCGCTGTGGCACAATCCTCGCCCTATCGGAAAACCAGGGGGCCATAAATGGGCACAATGAGGCAAAAAGCTTGGAAGCATCGAATACGTCGAATTGTGAAACGCGTCGCGGGCATTCTGTCGTCACTTATTGCCGGCAACCCTAGAATTATTTTTGGCCTTCAGCAGCAATGGCTTAAGTTCGGTTATCACGTACTCGATTTGAAGATGGCGGCTTGGGTCATTCGGCGTCCCGAATGGCTGATGACAAAGTCAAGTGCGGTTCCCGCGTTAATAGCGCCCGAGCTCCCGGATTCCACTTCGATTGACGAAAGTATCGCAAAGCGGCTCATCGGGCGCTACAAAGCAATCAGGGAGGGCGAGCGTTCTAGTCCTAATCTTATCCCTGAAAATTCAATGTGGGGCACGCTTCGTCAAGACCACTACAGCCACCTGCGTGGTCTGGTGGAAAAGGGCGACAGCAGAGAGCTCTCTCAGTATTTGGCTAAAATATTCCGCACTGAGACGGTCAATGGTTACTCCCTCGGCACTCAGTTCGACACTTTGCCGCATCGGTGGCCGTACCTGGCTGTGGGCATCGAGCTTTCGATCGTGACGCTCGCGGAGTGCTTGGGCATCTTGCGCGCGGAGAACCACGAGCAAGGACGCACCGCTTACTGGCGGCTAGAGTTCTCTGAAGAGCAGCTAATGAATGCTCTGGAAGCACATTTTGGCTTTCGCATTGAGGCACCACGATTTGGGGACCCACGCGGCATCATCTTCGGCGGTAGATTCATTGCGCGGGAGACATGCTCTCATCTGTACACCGCTCATCGCATGCGTGAAATCTTCAGCCGGGAAGGAATCGTTGACCCTCTTCAGATCGTCGAAATCGGCGGCGGATACGGCGGCGCCTGCTATTGGGTGCGTAAATTGCTTGGCAATCGTGTAGCCACGTACACGATTATAGATCTGCCTGAAGTTGGGCTCGTGCAAGCATATTTTCTCGGCTCTGTGGATCCAAGCTCACTGGTGCTCCCAGGCGAGGCGAGGGAAGACATCTCGTCACCGATCGAACTCGTCCCGTACTTCAACCTCGAGCAAGTTGATTTCAAACCGAATGTGCTGTTCAACCAGGATTCTATGCCGGAAATGCCGCAGTCCGAAGTGGAACGCTACGTCAAATGGGGATCGGAAAACCTGAAAGGACTTTTCTTAAGCTTCAATCAGGAGGCTTACTCACCTTGGGCGGGTACCCTGCAAGTACTCGTGCCCAGCGTAGTTTCTCAGTTTCCACAATACCATCGACTGTCGCGCGAGACGTCTTGGGACCGCCGTGGCTACGTCGAAGAAGTGTATTCGACGCTGAAGCACTAACGGCCGTTCATCAGCACGGTTCAAGAGGCCACATGGACTTCAGCTGTGTATGGAGTGGCGAAATCGAACCAAAATGTGAGTTCCCCAGAGCAAAGAAATGGTTATTGCGACGAGATAACTCAACGACACTTCCACAACGCTCAGATATTTCGCACATAAAATTACTGCGGCGCCAACCGACAATCCCAAAACAAGGGACATCGCAAGAAATGGTTCTTTCTTAAATGCTCGCAGATAAGATGATTGCGCGAAGGAGATTTGACGCAGCACCTCGGCCGCCATGAAAAACACGACCGGGGTGGTGGGAAGCAGCTTCTCCCGCAACACTGGCTCATAACGAGCCAATATCAACAAGATACCGTAGAAAATAGATACGCCGACAAGCGTGACAACCGCCGAAATTGTTCCGGCCTTGCGCATCATCAGATCAAGCGGCAGATAGTCCTTCCTCGCCACCAGCAATCCCAGGTGGGGTATTTTTACCTGGATCCATGTTCCGGCCAACCCAGAAATGCCGGCGAGTAGGGCCCAGGTCATTCCCATTTGTCCCGCAATGGCCGGTCCTTGAAATCGAAAAAGTGCCGGCGTAAACAAGGAAAACATGAAATAGCCGCTCATCCAGCTGAGTGCAATTCGCCATTGAAGCGGTAATATTTCCTGTGTCCATGCAATCTTTTCCGCAATCTGAGAGCGGAATAATGTGGAAAAGAACAAGTGGAAGCGACTGAATAAAAAGTACACCACCCACAGTAGTGAAATGAAGAATGCTATGCCGGCGGACCAAAGTCCGGCGTTCATCAACACGGCAACCCACATCGCAATTGTCCGTAGAGGAATTTCAATGACACGGCAATAGTAGAAACTTTGAATCTGTCCGCAACCCTGAAGAATTGCCCATGCAGGGACAAGCATGACATTCATCCCGGTGACGACGCACAGTGCGATCCAAGGGCCTCGCCAGGAGATGGATATCCCGCCGGTTCGCGGACTCGACAAAAAGACAAGACCCGCTACAGCGAGCAAAAGAACCAGTGCCGTCGCAGCTATGGCAAACCAGTGCAAGCTGAAGCGGGCAAGGCTGGATAGTCTCGACATCGCTCTCGCATCACCACTGATGCCACCCTCTGGATTAAAACCCAACTGTGCCCACTCGTGGCTCGCAAAGGCAATTACGACGTTTGTCAGACCAAGCTCGACGAAAATCTGCAACGCAGTGAGGCTTAGAAAAGTGTAATGATAGCCCTGCAGATCAGCCGAGAAATAGTACGCTATCAACGCTGCCGTGATTGGACCCGACATCGCTGTAAGAATCTTGCTTGACAACCCCCATAGCAGCGGTTTATCAATACTAAAAAGTCGGCTGAATTGCGAGAGCATGTATGGGGTTGCGCTGAAGGGAATGAACGAAAATGGCAACAGAGATGGGACTGATGATTCTACGGCAGCAGGTTCCGATACTTTTGCAAGAATGCCGTGCCAACGCGAGATTTTGACCCATAACCGTAATGACCCGGACGAAAGAGCGCGCGAAAGCGCTGTTGTAGCAATTCGTCTTCTTCGGAGTAGGAAAAACCTGGATCGTCGTCCCTCCGCGAGCGTTCAACCAGCAAATCGCGGATTTCATCGGCCGAATTTTCAACCAGCTCTATACCCTGCCGGTCAAATTCAATCGTCGCCCTGAAATTTCCCATAGGTTGACCAAGTATCTGATTGAACGGGATCAGTTTGCCGCTTGATCTCTCCTTATATAGTTTGGGTATTGCGATATCGTTCGCACTGAAGGGGTAAATGCCACTCATTGGAACCATATTGGCGCACGCCACCGGGACACCAAACACCGCTGACATGATAAATGCGCCGGACGAATTGCCGAGGAAAAGCCGGCAATTTGCGGCAATATACAGGTCCAGCCAATCGCACCTCTCAGGGTGATGTGCATAGTCGATCAAGCCGGCTTTCTCGCGGATACGCTGCATTGTCGGATCTCCCATCCTGATGCACATTCCGCCTCGAGCAATGACGTAATCCACCGCCGCAATATAGTTTTCGATACGGCTGTTCCGATAACCGTTCAAGTCCTCGTCATTAGCCGAATGCGTATATCCGCCTTCCCGGCTGTGAATGCAGACAAACCATGTGCCAGATGGCACCCCCATTCGCTCCAAACATTTTTCACCCCGGCGCTTGTCGGTGTCGTTTATCTCGAGCAAAGGCGGCCTGCCCTCCCATAAAGCTTGAATCCTCGGAAAAGCGACAGTACCGCTGATGTCAAATGCGTACTTCGTAATATCGACAGTGGTCAACGGATGCCACGTAAGCGGCCGCAGTACCATGGCTATGATTGGCGATGCGATGACGGTGTAGTACTTCTTCCAATACGAAATCGCCGCTTGGTTGGCAACGTTCCGTTTTGACGCGAGAATTATGGGCCGCCGTTCAGGCGCAAGCCCCAACCGCATTTCCTTCACGTAACAATCAGGCTCAATCATCAAGTGCCCAATGCGAGCCGTGAAGAAAGGAGGGAAGCTGAAACCAAAAACGCGAAATAAAATGGCCGGTATCAGGTAAATGACGCTGAGCACCCATTTGAGAAGTGTTCGAAGGGCCCGGTATACATACCTGACCGGGCTTAAGGGATCGTACTTCCAATGTCGCGTTTTATTTTTCAGCTTAGCTAGGTGATGCTGCATGGCGAAATCTGAGTTGCTCCCGGAACTGTGGACCGTCTGTGCCCCCTATTTAATAGTGAAGCAAAGATGCGCAGGGTTTTTATTGCTCGTTTGCGGCGGCGTAACGTTCCGGCGTACCTATATCCAAAAACTTTTCCGACGTATGGTAGCTATATATTTTTCCGATGAAATGAGGAATTACATCTGTGGTGAACTCTCGTGCGTTTTGAAAGTTGGCACCCAATTGCATCAATAGCTCGCTGGAAAGGATATACACGCCGCCATTGGCAATATTTCCCGGCGGGTTCTCGACTTTTTCATAAAAGGCCGTCACCACACCCCTGCCGTCCAATTCCACAATGCCGCATGATTCAGGATGCGTAGTGTGGAATGTCATCATCGTCATCGCGCAGTCTTTGGGGCGAGTGCGATGCGCCCTTATAAAGACCGATAGATCCGCGAGGCAATAATTGTCGGCATGGATGAGTATCGCGTCATCGCCTTTGAAGTAGTCAAGATTCCGAATTAGCGTTCCCGCAGTCCCTTGCAGTTCCAGCTCATGGACCAGTCTCACGTTATCTTGATAAGGACTCGTTTCAATAAATGCCTCGACCTGGCCGGACAGGTAATGTGTATTGATGAGTACTGGGCCAATCTCGGCTTGGTGCAGGCGCTCAAGCCATATTCCCAGCAGCGCGCGGCCGTTGATAGGAACCAGGCACTTAGGCATCGTGTCGGTCAATGGGCGTAAACGCGTTCCGAATCCTCCGGCCAGCAGCAAGGCACGCATTACGAAAGCTCCCGAAGCAATTCCATGGTCTTGATGGGCGTATTGCCAACGCGTCCAACCTGAATGGCGGCGGCCAGCGATCCAAGGCAAGCGGCTTCCCAGATCGTGCCGCCGGCGGCCAAAGCCATTGCGCTGGTAATCAATAACGAATCCCCGGCGCCGGCAACGTCCTTCGGCGATGTATTCAGCGCGCTTATTCTGTCGGTCAACCAGTCGTTGGTCTCTCCAATACCGGCATGGATCACCAGACCTTCCTCGCCCAGCTTGAGCAAGATATTTCTTGCCGCTGATTGACGCCGCAATGCTTCGGCCAAGACCACCAAACCATCTTCATGGTTTCGGGTGCTGATACGCGCCTCCCTCTCCGTGGGCGTTAAAAGAGTCATCTTCTGAAAGCGACTAATATCGCCAACTTGCGAGGATGATTGACTGTCGGCGGCCATCAGCACACCGCATTGAAGGGCACTGTGAATCATTCGCTCGACGAGCGGCTGGGGAAGACATCCATAGTTGAAGTCTGAGAAAACCAACAGATCAATCTCAGGCAGGATGCTTTCCAATTCAGCAAGAATTCGTGCTTGTAATCCGACCGAGATCGCGCCCTGATGCAGGTGACTGACCCGCAATAGGCTTTTTCCTTTGCAGCGAAACCGCTGCTTAAGTGTGGTTGGACGGCTGTCATCGACTTGGAGCCGCGCCTGCACTCCTGCTTCCCGTAATCCCGTATCTGCAAATTCACGAGTCGCGTCAGCGCCCGCCACAGTGAGTAGATGCACCGACGCCCCAAGACCTGCTGCATGTGCGGCAACTATCCCCGCTCCGCCAATGAATCTACTGGAATCAATGGGTGTGACAACGATCGTCGGATCTTCCTGGGACATTCCCAGCGGCTGGCAAGTGATGTACTCGTCAATGATTAGATCCCCGACCACGCAGACTCTCAAATTGGCAAATTTGGTTGCAAGGCTGACCAGCCCTTTAGGTTCAATCCGGTGACGAGCCAGAAATTCATGCGGTAGACCGATGGACTTGGAATCGAATTCAAGAAACTCCTTGCGAATCAGATCGAGCGAGGAAAAAACCGTCTCGCCGGAGCTGAAAAGGAGCTTGCCGCCGTATTGCTGCAGGGCTGCTGCCTCGGGATTGAAGCGGGATTCATGTTCCTTGCCTTTGACGACGAAATCAGGCCGCAGTCGCGCTATTACATCTGCGACAGGCTCGTCCACAATAAAAGCGTCGTCTACCCAGCTGTTACTTTGAATGCCATCCAGTCGCATGTGCTCGGGTACGTGGGCGGCGTTGCCGGCCAATCGATCACTAACGACGGCGACCACCAAGCGGGGGGCATATTCCTTTGCAAACCGGAGCAGGCGAAGATGTCCTGGATGCAGGACGTTGAAGTGTCCGGAGACAAAAACAGTTCGGGTGTTCATCGGCCTGCCAAGGCCCCTCGGCCAAGTGTTAGGTCAAAAGAGTCAATCAAGGACGTGCGTGAGGCAAAGTCCACAAAATGGCCATATCTTCAAGCCACGCCCTAAGGACCCCGTTGCTGCTTCAACCGACGCCAGATGTGCGGCCCCCGCTGCATGCGACATGTCTATGGCCTTCGCGCGAAACCGTGCAGCTAGTTGTATTGAGTCCAAATTGATCAACTCCGGTTATCCTTGAAGGTTAAGATGCTTCATCCAGCGCACGGTGTACCATTGGTCATTGTCTACCAACTCACCGGAGTGAAATTTCTCAATAACGTCGTCAATGGCGGTCGCCACAGAAGCCTGCCGCACAAAGCCGGTCGCCATCAGCTTGTCTGAATTTTGGCGGTACGAGCGGGGGTCGTTGGATGCTGACACGACAATTTCCGCGGGAACCCTAGCAGCCACTAGCTGCGCGATTTCCAGAATCGATATATTTTCAAATCCGGCGTTGTAACAACCTGAGGGCAGGCCGGGGCGTTCCAAGAAGTGTCGATACACATTGACCATGTCGCGGATGTGTATGTTGGGGCGCGTCTGGTCACCTCCGAACACGGTCATCCTGCCGTTCTTCAAGGCTTGCATGGTCAGCATGTTGACACTGACATCCAGGCGCATACGTGGCGAATAGCCACAGACCGTAGCGGGTCGGATGCAGTGGACCTCCATGCTGTTCCCATAGCTGAGCAGGACACGCTCCGCAACCATCTTGGTCTTGTTGTAGGCGCTGATGGGAACAAGCTCCAGATCTTCAGTCACCTGAGGATCGTCCTTGACGCCATACACGCTCCCTGAGCTGGCGAATATAAATTGCCTGACACCGGCTCTGACCGCACGGTCCGCCAATTGCTGGGTAGCTAACACGTTGACCTCCCATGAGAGAGTAGGGTTCAACTCGACACCGGGATCATTCGCAATATTTGCCAAATGAATCACAGCCTCCGCGCCCTCCAAAGGAACCGCGTTAACGTCACGTACGTCCTGTCTTAACAAGGTCAATTGCGGATGGGGCTTTAGAAAATTGCCGAACCATTGGGCGTCAACAACCGTGAGTTGATGGCCGTCCTGCAACAGTTGCTGCGTCAGCACCGTTCCAACGAAGCCGCACCCGCCAGTGACCAAAATTTTCATATTCCGCCTAGGGTTTGTGAACGTAATCGGCAGGTAATTCTTTCAAGGCATCCAGATGGGTATCAACCCATGCGAGGGTTTCCTGGAGCCCCATATCAAGAGTGACCTGGTGGGACCAATTCAGATCGCTTCGAATTTTGGCGCTATCCAGCAGGTAAGCTTGATCCTTGCCCAAGCGATCCTCAGAGACGAGCGCTAGATCCTGAAATGGTATGCCTGTCATCTCGCATACTTTTTCCACAAGCGCGCGAATGGACGTCGTGTCGGGCGTCGAAATGTGGTAGCTCTCGCCGGGTACTCCCTTCATCGCAATTCGATAGGTGGCGTCCGCGACGTCGCTCATGTGGATGAACGATCTAACGGAATGCCCGCCCCCATGCAGAAGCATTTTTTTCCCGATGCGTGCACAGAGCATCGCGCGCGGAATGATCCGGTATAGCTGTTGCCCAGGCCCATAGACGTTGGCGGCACGGGTGAAGCAAACCGGAAATTGGTAGGCCTTGAAGAAGCTCATCAAATGCAGATCGCACGCCGCCCGGGAAACGGCATAAGGGGTGCTGGGCGCGAAATTAAATCTCTCCTTGATCCATCCGTCCGTACTTCCGTAGACCTCCGGCGTACTGACATGTACGTATTTTCTTAGGAACGATAACTTGCGTAACTGATCGTGCAGCCTGACTTGGGCGACAACATTGGTTTGATACCAATCCTGTGGTGAATCCCAACTCTGGGCGACCATGCCTTGGGCGGCAAAATTGACAATGTATTCGGGCTGAAATTCCTTGACCAGCGCCATCAGTTCTTCGAGCTGATGGTTTAAATCAATCTGACGAAACGAAAACTTGTCACTGCCGGGAAGCCACTTGTAGGGCAGCATTACGTCAGCGGGTTCAGGAGAGCGGCTCACCCCGAGCACCCCATGCCTATTTTCCACCAAATATTTTACGAAATATGCGCCTGAAAATGAATTACTACCAATGACCAGAAAATTCTTTTTCATAGAAATTCAAGCGATGACCCAAGTTCATTTATCTTTGGCCGGTAGTTATAAAATACGTGTAACGACATCATTTTGTGGGAGGATTTGCACAGAGCCACTGCATGCAGATATGCCCGATGATTAATTGCATATCTTCCGCAATTTGCATGTCGTCCACGGGGAAATGGATGGCGTGCTTAGCCAATTCCTTGCACCGCCCTCCAGAAAAACCGAGGACTGCAAAAGTTGCCATTCCAATCGAGTTACCAGTTTGCAGGGCTTTTACCACGTTCGGCGAGTTCCCGCTACCCGATAGAACGACCAAAACATCCCCGGAATTACCCTTGACCCTCAACTGCTCGGCATAAATTTGATCGTAGCCCAAGTCATTCGCCAGACAGGTAAGAACGGCGGGATTGGCGCTCAATGCCTCGACGCGCATGCCAATGCCCCGCCTGGTTCCAGCGCCGTAGAGGAGATCATTCGCCAAGTGGATGGCGTTTCCTGCACTGCCGCCATTGCCACACAAATAAATATTCCGTCCCGCTTGCCACGCGTCGCGCAAGGCGTTTGCCAGTAATGGAATCTGCTGCATGGCGTCCATTGCCATTGCCTGGGAGAGTTTTCCGGTATAGCTATCTATATGGTTTTGCATGTGTCAATTATCTCATGAGAACCGCGTTTTCGGCCGATTATTCCCGGCATACCTGGCGCTGCCGATGGTGGCAGCGAAAATCCGGTGTCACGAGTGATCGGTCGAAAGTTGCTCATGGCGTCCACTGAATCGAGGGAACTCACATAATTATTGCGCATTTCAATCGATTAAGTCAGACAGGCTGCTAGCGCAATCCGTTCTTTCGCTTAAACGCTCCTCACCGCCAGCAACGCCACAGCCAAGTTGTAGATGATCGTTGTAACGGCTTGCCACAACGGCAGTGCCCTCACCCGCTCCGTATCAAGCGGAACTACGATGGTATCTCCGGGGTGTATCTCAACCAACTGCGAACGCCTGAACCAGCCCCGTCGCTCGCCTGAGATGACATCGCCATTCGCGCGTACAACGTAAATTCTCTTGCGGTCGGCCTTTTGCGTGATTCCACCGCTCTTCGCAATGTAATCGTCGCGGTTCAAACCCGCTTGGTACACATGGGAAGTTGGACTCTGCACTTCGCCCAGGATCGTGATTTCCTGACTCTGCTTCGGTACCAATAATTTGTCGCCATCGCGCAACAGTACATCGTCTGAAGCTCCCGCACGCTCTTTCATGACTTTATGGATGTCGATGACCAGCCTGCCCACCGGCTTGCTGTCGCGAAGTTGGGTTACCAATTGCTCGCCGATCGCAATGCTCGAGGCTGCGCTGTTGGCTCCGCCTCCGTTGCTGGTCGCAACGCTACCCGCGATCGCCTCCAAAGACAGCGATGCCAAGTCACTCTGCATCCGATTGGTGAGCAAATCGAGCTGGTCTCGCTCCCGCTGTTTGAGTTCCTCGCGGATGAATACGGCGCCTTCTTCGAAGGCCTGATCCGTAAATCCACCGGCGCGCAGCAGCGCAGAGTGCAGGGTCTCGCCCCGATGAATTGGGTACTTGCCGGGAAATCGAACTTCGCCCGTGAGAATGATGCTTCCCGGTGTATCCCATAGCGGCGTGGGTTTGATCACCAGGATGTCATAGGGCTTCAATTCAACATCGGCGCTGCGGTCACCTCGGCGAATGGCGTCGAGATTCACTGGGATCAACGCCGACTCGCGCGCCCTCCCCTCGAAAACTTCGTAGCGCGTGAGTTCGGCTTCCCCGCCATAGGCCGCATCTTGAAAGCTACCGCCGGCGCGAATCAAATCGCTGACCCGCATGCCCGGCTCGAGCGGATAACGGCCTGGCGCCTTGACTTTGCCGTCGATGCTGACCAACTCTGAAGGCTGGTCGGGGGCCGCCTGCAATTCGAGGTCACGGACTATGGGCGCGACGATACGTTCGCGGCTGGCCGACAGATCGAACACGAAGATCTTATCCCGCGGTCGCAGTTCGGGATCCGCTGCCGAACCGCGCTTTGCGAGCGCACGGTCGAGATCCGCCGAGATCACTTCGACAGTTTCCTCCGGCGGCACTTCGCGACGGATCATGATGTAGTGTCGATCGGCGCTCGGCCGCAGCTCGTCGAAACTACCCAGAATATCGGACAGGCGCAGCCCCTTGTGGTATTCAAACGCCCCCGGTCGAAACACGTAACCCGTCAACGTCACCGAATTTTCGAGCGTCGGGCGAATCTGCGGCACGCGCAGTTTATCGCCATTGGCCAACTCAAACATTCGCCCAAGATTCGACGTCAAATCGATATTGCGCATCTCGCGCAAGCTCGAAGGCAGGATGCGCTCCATTTGCACGAGTTTTCCATCGGCATCCGGCATAAGGCCGCCGGCCACATCAATCACCTGAGTGACCGATTTCTCTCCCTTGAGCTCATAGATCGCAGGTCGTCGCACCGCGCCATCCACCGACACCGTCTTTCCGATGGGCGGAATAAAAATCACGTCTCCCGGCATCAACTGCCGATCACTGCTGGTGTCGCCGTGGAGTAAGAGATCGTACAGGTCGAGAACCGTGACTAATTGGCCATTGCGCTTGAGTTCGATATTGCGCAACGAGCCGATTTTCTTGGCCCCTCCGCTCACGAACAGGGCATTCGTCATCGTAGATAAGCCGCTCACCGTGTAAGAGCCCGGCTTCTCCGCCTCACCCAAGACGAATACTCTGATGGAACGTAGATTGCCCATGGTGACGCTGACACGGCTGCCGATCAGCTGTTGTGCGACGCGACTCTCGATCGTACCCCGAGCCGCTTCGAACGACATACCGCTAATCATGATCGGACCAAGCTTCGGGAAGTTGACCCGTCCGTCACGGCCTACGGTCAGCGAATAGGTGGCAGGTTCGTTGCCGTATAATTGAATGCTCAGCGTATCGCCTGGGCCCACCAGATAGTCCAGCGGCACCTGGATATCCGACACCGGTGCGAAGGTGCTGGGAACGCCCTGGAACAAATCGTAGCCAAATGGCTTTAACGATTCTTCGCCGAATGACTGCAGGCGCAACAAGGTCAACCTGACCTTGAAATCTCGCAGATCCGGATCCGCACTCAATCGGTTGGTGGCCTCGCTGGCCGTCAATCCAGCGACCGGGATGGACGGCAGCCCCGGAATCTCGAGCACGCCGAACCGATTAAGCTTATACGGATTGTTTTTGAGGATGCGCTCTCGAAAATCTTCGATTTTCTGTTTTTCTTCGTCCGTTTTTTTCCTTTCGTCCGATGGATTGCGGCCATAGCTGTCGACCGAGTCGTCGTCGCTCCGTCGATAGCCCGCGCCGTTGCGTGAATCATTATTGCTGTTCGTAATGGAGCCACTCGCCGCACCCGGCAAAATTCCATAACCGCCGGCTCCATCTGACTTGTTCGAATTGCTCGAAATGTTTGAGTTGCTCGAATTGTTCGTCCACTTGTCTTTATTCCATCGATCGATGGGAATGAGATCGATCAGCACGGAATCGTCGGGTCGCAGCTCCGGATCCTCGTCCTGCAAACGCAAGCGATGACCATCGCTAGTCTTGTCCTTTCGGTACTTGTCGAGCGTTTCGTCGGAGTCGGACCTTGGCGTCACGGTCTCGGGCGTGCTCAAGCGGGGATCCGTTTTCTTTCCCGTGCCGTCACTCTTTCCCGTAACGCTTTGCAGCAGCGCGTCCTGCTGATCCTGAGGGAGATTCTTTAGAGCATTGAGTTGTTCGGTGGTGGGCGTCTGCGCGGTGGCGGCGACAGCAATCAACAGCAGGCCAAGAAGCGCGCCCAAAACCCTATTGAGCATGGCGACTGACGGCGTGCTGAAGTAAATTCACCCACAGGTTCAAGGGACGCCAAGACGACGTCACGCCACCATTAACCATCCATTTGTCTGCTATCCGCATTTAACCCTTCGAGTTCTTGACAAGCGCCCAAGGCGATTTATGCCCAAAATACAATAGCTTGAGTCCAGGCTGGGGGCGGATTGTAGGTACACACAGCGAGCCTGGCAACCAGCCGGCTTCACTCTGTGCCGCAAAGTCTAACCGACACCCCTATGATCGTTTATAGTTTTTGTCGATCCACGCGGCGTAATCCCGTCCCAGCAGTGTCTGCCACCACCCCGTATTTGCCAAGTACCAGTCCAGGGTAGAGCGCAATCCTTGGGCGAGCCCCCGGGCCGGCGCGTAGCCCAACTCGCGTTCCGCCCTCCGGTAGTCGATGGCGTAGCGTCGGTCGTGACCGGGACGGTCGCGAACGTAGCTAATTAACTGATCTGCCCGCTTGTCGTTGGCCGCAGGTGATGCCGAAAACATCATCTTGGCGTCCCCATGCTCAGCCAAGTACTCGTCGACCAGCCGGCACAGGGTACGGACGATATCGATATTGGCGGTTTCGCTATTGCCGCCGATGTTGTACACCTCACCGGATTTGCCGCGAGTCAGCGCCAGTACGATGGCCCGGCAATGATCTTCCACGTGCAGCCAGTCGCGGATCTGTTGACCGTCGCCATACACCGGCAAAGGCTTTCCCGACAAGATATTGATGATGATCAAGGGAATCAACTTCTCGGGGAATTGATAGGGCCCGTAATTATTCGAACAATTGGTGACCGTCGTATCGAGCCCGTAGGTCTCATGGTAGGCGCGCACTAGATGATCCGACCCCGCCTTGCTGGCGGAATACGGGGAATTGGGAGCATAGGGACTTGCCTCGTGAAAGGGTGCATCCGTGGGCGCGAGGGAACCATATACCTCATCTGTTGACACGTGATGGAACCGATTGGCCGGCACGAGTTTGCGGTCGATCCAGACGGTTTTCGCTGCCTTGAGCAGCGCATGGGTTCCGAGCACATTGGTCCGTATGAACTCATCCGGGCCCAAGATCGAACGATCAACATGCGATTCGGCCGCGAAGTGCACGATCGTGTCGATATGGAATCGTTCGAGCAGCGCTCGCACCGCCTCTTCATCGCAAATGTCGCCACGCTCGAACGCATACCGCGGATCAAGCTCAAGACCGGCAAGGTTCTCGATGTTCCCCGCGTACGTCAGCGCGTCAAGAACGACGACTTTGCCCTTGTGCGTCGTTCCCAACCAGTGCCGAACGAAGTTGGCACCAATGAAGCCGGCTCCTCCCGTTACCAAAACGTTATTCGGTTCGAAGCTCATTCAACATCATCCTTAAATTGTGCCGCCAATGCCGCGCGGGAGCGCTCACCAATGCTCGAGTGGATTCAGTATTGAGAACGCTGAATGCAGGACGTTGTGCAGGGGTCGGATAGTCGGAAGTCGCTATCGGTATCACAGGGACAGCGCGGACCAAGAGACCCCGCGCGAGCGCTTCGTCCTGTATGGCGGTCGCGAAATCATACCAAGTAGCAATGCCTAGATCCGTCCAATGATAAATCCCGCCAGCGGCAGACACTTCGATCAGGCCCCAGATGGCCTGGGCAATGCCTGTAGCCCACGTGGGAGTTCCAATCTGGTCTGCAACCACCCGGACTTCGTCCTTCTCGCGCAACAGGCGCAGCATCGTCAGAGCGAAGTTTTTTCCCGTCGACGCGTACACCCAGGCCGTGCGCAATATGATGGCATCGCCACTTTGAGTGAGTACCTCCTGCTCACCACCGAGTTTCGACCGTCCATACCCACTAAGCGGATTCGTGGGGTCGCCCGGCAAATAAGCCCGATTCGATTGCCCGTCGAACACGAAATCCGTTGAGAGATGCATCAATCGGCAGCCAGCGCCGGCCGCGACCCTCGCCAGAATGCCGACTGCAGTCTCGTTGACCTTCCGTGCCTTCTCGAATTCGGTTTCCGCGAGGTCGACTGCGGTATAAGCGGCACCATTGACGATCCAATCGAACTTGCCGCCGGTCAAGGCCAACTTCACCGCGGCCTCGTCCGCGATATCGAGATCCTTGTGGGTTTTCACGATCACAGAATGGTTTTTGGGGACGGACGCAGTCACTGCGCGCGCCACCTGACCGCTGCCGCCCAGGACGAGCACTCTCACGCAAACTTCTCGACATCTGCGAAACTCTGTCCCGTGATGTCCTTGGCGGACAACTTGGGTGCCACACCGGCCGGCAGAGGCCACTCGATACCCACTGCGGGATCGTTCCAGGCTAGGGTGCGCTCATGCGAAGGGCTGTAGATATCCGTGCACTTGTAGAGGAAGTCAGCAGATGCCGACGTTACCAGCATCCCGTGAGCGAGACCGGGTGGGACCCAGAGCATGTGATGATTCTCGTCGGACAGTTCCGTACCCCACGAGCGCCCGAACGAAGGCGAATCACGGCGTAGGTCGACGACTGCGTCGTACACCGACCCCAAGGACACTCGCACTAACTTGCCCTGGGTGTGCTCGATTTGCATGTGCATGCCGCGCAACGTCCACTGCGTAGAGCGACTCTGATTGTCCTGAACGAAACCGGTGTCGATTCCCGCCTCTTTGAATTTCAACGCATGCCACGTTTCCATGAAGAAGCCGCGGTTATCGCCGAACACTTGCGGCTCGATCAATATCACACCGGCAATGGGTGTCGTGTGAAATTTCACGGCTGATGGTCATCGCGCAGGATGCGCAATAGGTACTCGCCGTAACCGCTTTTTTTCAGCGGCGACGCAAGTTCCTCGAGCTGTGCGGCATCGATGAATCCCATGCGCCACGCGACTTCCTCAACACAGGCCACTTTAAGGCCCTGCCTCTCTTCGATGATGCGCACGAACACGCCCGCATCCAGCAGAGAATTATGCGTTCCGGTATCGAGCCACGCCGTACCTCGGCCCAAGCGGTCGACGTTCAAGGTGCCGTCGCGTAGATAAGCTCGATTCAAGTCGGTGATTTCGAGTTCGCCGCGCGCTGAGGGTTTTATGGTGCGAGTCATCGCGGGAGCCCGCTCGTCGTAGAAATAAATACCGGTCACGGCGTAATTAGACGGTGGTTTGACCGGCTTTTCAAGCAGGTCCACGACCTTGCCGTCGGCACCGAATTGCACCACGCCATAACGCTCGGGATCCTGAACGTAATAGCCGAATACGGTGGCGCCGTTGGCTCGTTTGGACGCGGACTGCAGGAGTTCCGACAGATTGGCTCCATAGAATATGTTATCCCCGAGAATCAGCGCCGATGGCGCACCGGCCAAGAACGGTTCGGCAATAATGAGCGCCTGCGCAATCCCGTTGGGCTCGGCCTGTACCGCGTACTCGAACCGCACGCCCCACTTCTCGCCAGTTCCCAGCAAGTCGCGAAACGCAATCTGGTCCCGCGGCGTGGTGATAACAAGAAATTCGCGAATTCCCGCCGCCATCAGGGTGGCAAGGGGATAGTAGATCATCGGCTTGTCATACACCGGCAAGAGCTGCTTGCTCTGCGACAACGTGATCGGGTGCAGCCGGGTGCCCGCACCACCTGCCAAAATGATTCCCTTGCGTTGATTCGTCAAAATTGAGTCCCGTTTAATTGGCCGGCCGGGGATTATAGGGCAACGACACCCGCAAGCACCCGACTATTGCGCGGCGCGGCGCTCTCAGTCCTTCATGGTCCGACAGGCGAAATCGATCGAACCGCGGATCCGATCTGTGCTGCCAACGTAGCCGAGGAGCGGACGCTTGGTGACACACCAAGGCCATCTCGAGGCGTCGACAAGTCACCGAAACCGAACCGGCAGACCTCCTACGTAGCTGCCCACCGCCTCGATAAATTGGTCTCCCTGCCCAATCACGGACAATCCCCGCTCGCGATCGACCTCTTCGTCCGAGTAATCCGCGATGACGCGGATTTGATCTACCTGTCTCAACGACTTACCGTACTGTGCGGGGATAAGTCCGGGCTTGATGACGTGCAGACTGAAGGCGGCGATGAGGCCGCTGTGAGTCTTGATCGCCTCCGATCTGACGGACTCATCGCCGGCAACCAGTGCCGCGCGTGCCGCATCGAACATCGCATAATAGGCACGATTGCACGCTCCGTTGATATCCCCCGCATCAAACAGTAACTTTGCGGACGCCGCCGAACGCCGAGCCCTGGCGATCAATTCTGCGGGACTCAAAGAGGCAGTCCTTCCCGCCGGATATTCTCAAGCAGCCGCGGATTGGAGTGAGTCTCAGGGTGCTCCCATTCGTCTTCCCAAATCGGCAGCGGCTGGATGTATACGTTTGTTTCCAGCAATACATCAAATGCGATATCCGCCATATCGAGCGACGTATCCATGAGCTTGCCGCGCGGACCGCGCAATAGAACCGCCACGTCCACGTCACTGTCCGCGCGGTGCGTGCCGCGAGCACGGCTACCGAAAAGCAGCGCGGCGTTCACCGGATACCGGAGCGATACCTGACGAACGAATTCACGCGCAGCGCCCATGGCTTCAGACCCCACCCGAGAGTCCAGATAGGGGGCCGGCGCCTCACTCACTTGCAAATCGCGCTCGCGATACGCACGCAGACTTGCCAAGGTCGCTTCGAGCTCGCGCTCCTTCTGGCTAGTCTTGAGGAGATAGTCCCGCACCGCCTCGTTGACCAGTTTGTTCATGGGTCGACCCAGAAGCCGGCTGAGATGCGCCAGACTGGAGTGCGCATCGGGATCGAGTCTGAATATGGACGCCTTCGGGGGCATAGCGCATGATATCATTTATTAATAATGGTATCAATTTGACTATTTCGTGCCGGAGCACCTCCCAATCGTTGTAGACACCCATATTTCAACCAGAGTAAGCCTCGTCATTTATTCGAGTGCCAGGCGCGAAAACGCGACTTTCCCAACTAGTCGACCAAGCGGCATCCGGCGAAGACGTCGTGATCAGTCGTAACGGTAACCCGCTCGTGAAAATCACTCGCTTGGAGAGCGGTCCGAAACAACTGACCAAGTTCGGCGTACTGAAGGGCAAGGTAACGATCGCCGCCGATTTTGACACCCCCTGCCGGCGGATGTTGTAGCGAGCTTCGAGGGACGCTGATGCGTATCTTGCTCGATACGCATATCTATTGGCTCTGTCACCAAATCGTGTTGGTGAAGGATTTGTCGTCGTGAGAAGGCCATGAATGAAGGCATTGCGTCGCCATCGGACGGTAAAACCGCGGTGTTCTTGTTTTCTCGGTAGACCAACGCCCGGGGACAGCGCGAACCAAAAGTAGACTGGGTTTTAAGAACGTCTCAGATCGACCCACCAAAGTCAGTGGGGAGCGGTGGCCATGCGGAGCCCAAAACCGTGGGGATCCAGACGCTCAACCCGTCGTCATTAGACGCCCCTTACTTCGGTCAGCGTTAACGATGTGTCGCCGAGTTCTCGGGGGTTACGGCGAGTTCCGGCGGCAAAAGTGTACGCGGACATAGCGCAATTGGTGGACAGGATTGGGGCGTCCCGTCCTCGGACGGAAGTAGCATTTTGCCAGTTAATAGCAGCTCCGTGAGGTGGGGGCGCTTTTCGGCGTGCGCTTGGTCGAGCGCGCTTAGGGTGCCAAAAACCCCTAGTTTAGGATCGGCGCCGTGTTTTAGCAGAAGTTGGACCATGTATACCTCCTCCAGTTTGCTGCAGTCGCAGGTGGTCTCGAGCGAGGGGTCGATGCGTTGGGTGTGCTGGGCTAGTATGGTCGGCCCGTTCTGATATCGGGCGTTGGGATCGAGGCCGTGATCGAGGAAGTTCTTGAGTGCATAGAGAGAACCGGCACAGCCGGCAATTTCACTGGGTATTCGACCGACCTTCTGCAGTAGCATGTCGAACAATTCCATGGATTCGCGCGTCGAGGCAGTGGCGGCCGTGCACATTGCCGGGAACATCGATGTTTCGTCGTGACTGAACGGCAACAGTTGGCGAACGAGATCCGGTCGCGTGTTGGCCACGGCTTGATTGAGAGCAGTCGTGACGCTGGTTTCTCTTACAGCGCCGCGGTGTCGTTGTAGAAGCAACCCCAGAATCGCTGGGTCCGGTTGCGAGACATGACGTGTAATCGCTTGAGTCATTGCGTGCGCCAAGGCGTCCTGTCCGTGGTTGTCTGGTAGGTCAATGCGCGCACCATGATCGAGAAGTGTGGTGATCATAGGAACCGATTCGGCGTCCACGGCTTCAGTAAGCGCGGTTTGACCGAAGCGTTCACCGCTGCCCGAGCAAGCAACGATAAAACAGCTCCCAAGGTGCCATGAATAGCCTCGCTTCTCGTCTACGTTGGCGCCTGCGTTTAGGAGGGACTCGACCGCTGGGATGTCGTTGCCTCGTACGGCTTGGATAAGTGAAGTTGCGGGGCGAGCCGCTTGATAGGGAATGATGCCGAGACCCAAAGTCAGCAATAAGACAACATTGCAGATGATTACGACCGCCGCGACGATGAGTGTTGCGACGAGAACCCGCGCGCGCGTCGAGGAGGAATGGAAATTCATTGGTTTGGACGGTCGATCTTCCCTGATAACAGATCGTCATGGAGCATACGACAATCGTGGTCCGACCGGCATATGGGAAGACGGGCTACGTCGGGAACGCCAAAGGCATCCAACAGAAACTGGCGCGAGTTGCCGGTTCATGTGGTCTAGTCAAAAAACCTAAGCCATGCCTACAAAGCCTACCTATTTGTGGACCCGTCACAAATAACTCCTCCCTCAAAGCTCCCGCTCGTCGGCTATCCGAACGAATCGATGGTTTGGGAGGTTAAATGTCGCAGGCGCCCCGATATCACCCGAGCAAGGATTCGAACGGACGGCGAGTTTTCCAGCGATAAGCGCGGAAGTCGCGCTGGTCGGTCGTCAGAATTCGACCGTGACCTAAGGATTCGGCCTCTCCTGCCGTTGGCGACTGGCGGCTATCGGGCGCCGATATAACCACACTCGAATGCAAAAATTCATCGGAGCTGAATTCTCAAGGTTCCTGTTGAGCGCTTTGGCAGCGTCTGGGCCTTGGCGTGTTTGATCAACCAGCCGGTACATGCCGATCAGTTCTTATAGGGGGTAAATTGTTCTGTAACTGATCCCAACCCCGGCGACGAGTGGCGAAGGCTTGGTTGGCCAGACGATGAAACCGCTGTTCGCATTCGTGCCGATGCGCTGCATACCACTGCCAAGAGAATCGTTAAGCACAAATCCATTCGCACCTGGACTCACCAGCAGTCCATCGGTCGAAACTCTTGCCCCAAATATAGAACTGCCGGAACTACTCGACTGTTGCCAGATGAGCCAGTACGTATCACCCAAGAAGGCCGTGTTGACCCGTTGTGCGCCCAACGTGGGATCCGAGGTCACCACGATCCCCGGTTGGGTTGACGAGCCATCCAGCAGTTTGCCCGACGGAGACACGCGACTCGCCGAAATGGTGGGGCCACTCGCAGATTGGGCGCGGCTGTCCCGATAGGCTACGCATCAGTCGTGGACGAGTTCGTGCGAGTCACGATTGTGGCGAGCTCGCCTTGGACTGTTTTCGTTCCATTAACGGCGGCGGTCACGTCGAAGATCAGAGAAGGAGTATTGGTGCTCGAATCGGTGGAGTTATAGAGCCACTCATTGCCCGCCGCGAGCGGGAAATATGCCATCGTGTCCCCGGGACCAGTGGTCGGTGCAGGAGTGTTACCTGTGACGGTCGGTCCAGGAGGGGATGACGATCCGCCCCCACCACCGCAAGATGCCAGCAACGCACCCAACACCAAGGTCGAGGCGATGCTGCCATTTGTCCGATGTCGGCAGATTTGATGTTTCCGATATTGATGCTTTCCCCGGTTACCCATTAACGGAACCTTCCCTGGCGATGTGGCCTACTCAATATATTCGAGAGTTTATCTCATCCTTGAACTCGACTACCCCCAGATCCAACAAACTCACGGTCAGGAATATATCGCTCGCCGTGACGGATGCGTCGCCTAATCAACGCGTGTTGCCTGCTCAATTTGATAAGCTGGATGCCGATTCAGAGACGGTTCCAGAAATCTATTGTGTCGCCAGATTCCAATGACAAATGTCTTCACTGCGCTGAGAACGCTTGTATTGCTGATGACAACGGCGCTGCTGTCGGCTTGTGGTGGCGGCACATCAGGCTCTAGCGGCGGCACATCAAGCTCCGGAACGAGTTCGTCAGGCTCCGCGACCAGCAGTTCGGTGACGGCTTCGGTGCTGTCGGTTCCGGCGAACGATATCGTGTGGGACACGACCCACGGCCTGATCTATCTGTCGGTGCCGAGTTCGTACGGTCCTGGTGGCAACGTGATCATGGCGGTCAATCCCGCCACCGGCCAGACGGTCACTACTCAGTTCGCCGGCAGCGAGCCCGGCAGCATGGCGATATCGGGTGATGACCAGTACCTCTATGTCGCCATCAACGGCAGATCGAGTGTTCAAAGGTTCCTGTTACCCAGCCTGACACCCGACATCAGCTGGTACCTTGGCGCGAACTTCCTCTCCGGCGCGTATTCGGCATTTAGTATCTCTGTCGCGCCGGGAGCGCCGCATACGACCGCAGTAGAGTTGGGGAATAATCAGAACGGTTCTGTCGCCGTGAACCTCGGTGGCATCATGATTTTCGACGACACCACTGCGAGGGTGACGATGGCCTCGGCCACCACCGGTTTGCTTCCACAATATGGTCCCGTGGCCTGGGGTGGCAGTGACACCACTCTCTACTCGGGCAATCTCAGCGATCTCTTTTCCCTGACCGTGGACAGCGGCGGCGTGCAGCTCACGAACACGTTCAATAACGTGTTCAACCGCCAACTCCCTTCCGGATTCGGCCAATCCGGATTCCAGTACGATCCTGCCACCGACATGATTTACGGTCAGGACGGGACGGTACTCAATCCAGCCACAGGTGCGATAGTGGGGCAGTATCCCGCCGCCGGACCTATGATAGTGGATTCCGCACACGGTGTGGTCACCATGGCCGTGTCGGGGTCCGGGATGAACCTGATCGACAGTTTCGATAAGGCGCATTTCACGGCGATCTCAGCGACCTCACTGACAAACTCTCCGGAACCCCCGAATCGTCTCGTGCAGTGGGGGCCGAACGCGTTTGCCTTTACCACGCGGGGTAGCACTGCCGCGGCGCCTACGGGACCCGTCTATCTGACGGGCAGCACGGCCACCACCAACAAGATGGCCCTCAGCACACCGGTTCCCACAAGCATGGCAATCATTTCTCAGGTTGCACAACCTGCCTACAACATCGTCTGGGACGCAACTCACGGTCTCATTTATGCGTCCGTGCCGTCGGCTAGCTCGGTGAATCCGGATTCAATCGTCGCGATTGATCCAACGACCGGAAATATCACGACCGTGCGGGCAGCGGGTAGCAATCCGGATGCCATGGCGATCTCGGATGACAATCAGTATCTCTACGTTGGACTCGACGGTGCGGCGTCGGTGCAGCGCTTCGTGCTACCGGGATTGACCCCCGACATCAGTTTTTCACTGGGGTCGACGGTGGTCGTCGCAAGAGCCATTCAGGTTGAGCCGGGAGCCCCGCACACCGTTGCGATAACGATCTGCAATACCGGTTCCGATCCGTGCGACGTCGGCACGGTGGTCTATGATGATGGAGTTGCCCGCGCATCGATTGGTCAGGGCACGATGGATTCTTTGCAGTGGAATCCCGACGGCAGCGAACTGTACGGAGAGAACAACGAATCGACAGGGTTTGATCTTCATGTTTACACCGTCGATTCGGCCGGTCTGCATTTCAAGGCTGACTACGTCGGAGCTTTCACGGACTACAATTTCTCAAGTCAGCTGCACTACGATGCAACGACAGCTCTACTGTACAGCGACACCGGCTTCACAGCATTTCCATCGACCGGACAGCCTGGCGGTATCTTCACTTTCAGCGGCGTCCCCGCTTTCCAGAGCCCGCTGACCAGGATTGTGCCGGACGGGGCGCTAAACACCGCATTCTTCCTGCAGCGGGAGACAACCCTGGCGAACACGCCGATGGTGCTGAAATCGTTCGATATGACGCACTACACGCCGATCGCTACCGTTGCATTTCCCCAGATTCCGGAGCTGGATCCTCCACCCATTATCCGGTGGGGTAGCAACGGGCTTGCGATACCCGGCGAGTCCGGAATCTATCTGATCACGGGCGCCTTCGTGAGCCACTCTCCCTGAAGGGCGGACCGCTAAAATCGATCTTCGGATGATTCGGTTGCACTTGGATTTGCGCGGATTATAAGAAGGTCTCTACATGACAGAGTTCGTAAGCGTCGCAGAATTGGCGTGTTGTCACGACTGTCCGCTTTTCCATTTCTGGATGTCCGGTTCCGGGAAGCGCGGATGTCTGCTTGGGGTCGGAGCCCATCGCGGACGGGTACTGTCGGCCATCGGCGCGTCACGACCCTTAACCACACCGGCCTATCACGACCGGCGGCTTTATTCCACGGCGGCGATACGCTGATGTCGCACCGCCAAAAAATGTATAGCGCCTTTGTCGTCGCGTAGTTTTATTACAATGTCAGCCGGGGTCATTGATTCCCAGCTTGGACCATCGTGAACTAGAAAATCACGACTTGATCCATTCGATTCGCCGACTGTCTCTTCGATTGCGTCCACATTCCAAATCTGGCTATCCTGCAGCATCCAGATTGCTTGGACGCGGAGCGTTAGCGGAAGTGGTGTCCCGTGTTCAGAAATCAATCGGATTCTGTTCTGCCAAGGGAACGCCTTCAGTCGAACGACTTCATCATTGATAACGAGAGTTTCCTGAGCGTCGCGAAGATCCTGCTTCAGTTGTTGAGTCGGTACGCTCGTCCCGCTAACGGTTTCCAACTTGGTCTTCGGGAACCCCGTTGCAGGAGTCTGAGGCCTCGCTTTCAGGAACGTGACACCGCTCAACGTGTAGTGAGCCTCAGAACGCCAGTCTTTCAGCAAAGGGTATGACCAAAGAAGAAGCAAATCCTCATTGTGCGGAATGTCACTGATGCGCATGAGTCCCACATCAATCCTGGCTTCCATGGACTCGCCCGACGCGAAGGGTACCGATACGTGCGGGGCGGCAATGTGTGCAAGAACGGCGGGGGTGGAGACAGGCTTCTGTTGTATCACCTCACCGTCTGCGGTCACAGCACTTACAGAAAAGGCGTCCGCGTTGTTCCACGGCAAACTCTCTTGATCTACATCAATTTCGTTCGCGGATATGTTGCGGAGGACGCAGTGCACCGTCACTTGCTCGCCGTTGGCTTCAGCGTGAATGTCGAGCTTCATATCAAGAGCAACCGGCTGCCATGCTTCTGCTAAACCGCGCTCCAACGATTCGAGCCGGGGTTGTCCACCGTGCTTGTTGCAACCGCAAACTGCAATTGAGAATGCGAAAAGGACGATAGCTTTGCGCATGTACTGAAGTGCCTCCTGGCGCTTTGTCTGAATGGAGCTTAACTCATACCACGAACGACCGCTTTGCCGCCGACGGATGTGGAGTGTCGTTATTCCGATGTCAGCGATCAATTGACTCGCACGTCCGATGCCTCAAGCGTTCTTATCAAGGCTTCCAGGCCAACGAAGCTGACTTTTAGCGCGCCATAACCCTTCTGATGCGTACGTTCGACATCTTGCGCGACAACGAAGAGTTCAGCGCTCGGGTACCGTGCGCTGAATGCCTTTGCAACAGCGGGATCGAAATCACGTTCCGACCACTTGCATTCAATTGCGATGGGCGGGTGTCCGCGGCGGTCCAATACGAAATCGACTTCGTGTCCCTGCTTGTCACGCCAATAGTTGACTCGTCGCGTACGCAAGCGTGCATGCAATTCATTGAGAACGTAGTGTTCCCACAGCAACCCCATGTCATCAGTGCGTGGACTCACCCAGCCACGGTAGTAGCAGACGAATCCTGTGTCGAAACCATAGACCTTCGGCGCCGCGACAATCTCGGCGGTCTTTCCAGTTGAGAAGGGGCGCACGACATGAGCCACGAAAGTAGTCTCGAGGATTGATAAGTAGTTGGTGATTGTCGGCCTACTGACTTCACACGCACGCGAATAACGCGTTGCTTCGAAGATCCCGCCGCTGGCGGCCAACAGGAGTTCCACAAAATGTAGAAAGGATTGTCGTCGCTCCAAGCGGAACAATTCCTGAATGTCCTTTGCCCAGTACGAATCCATCCACTCTTGATAGTCGCCCTCCGGAAGCCGGCTTGCGAGGAGAAACGGCGGCAAACCGCCTCGGTACAAGCGTCGCGACAAATCCTCGACGTGGAAGGCTTGTGAATCGGCGCTCATCGCCGGAGTAAGCCATAACTCCGCCTTGCGCCCGGTGAGTGCGTCGCGAAACTTGCGCGTCGCTCCGAGTGTGGACGAGCCCGTGGCGATTATGTGAACCGTGGGAAAGTGATCCGCCGCTATCTTGAGTAGTTCCGATGGATTCCGCAGTCGGTGAACTTCATCCAGTATGACCCGTTTACCCTTGAGACTCGCGAGGAACGCTTCCGGATCGTCCATGGCGCGTCGCTGTCGGGGAAGCTCACAGTCGAAATATTCAATGTCCGGCAATGATTGACAGAGCGTGGTCTTCCCAGCGCGGCGCACGCCGGAGAGCCAGATAACCGTCCGGGTCGTCCAGAGCCGGACCAGTTCTGCGATCCAAAATGATCTCGTCCACATGCAGCGATGCTTTCATATAGTATGACCAAACGCAATTCTACCTGCGTTTGGTCCGGGGTGTCCGTTGTTTTTTTCCCATACATGGCTACTATTTTTTACCTATAGATGGCTAGTCATTTTTGCGGTCGCCCTCGATGCCATTTCAGAGTAGCTCCTTCCGGTGCGTCTGGAGCCATTCAAGTGCGGCCGCAGAAAGTTTCTCTGCCTGAGCAAGGCATTCTGCAACGGCCGATTCCGGAACGGTGTCGCCGGTGTACTCAGTGAGGTTGCGTTGCTTCCGCAGTTTATCGAGCCGCACGACAATCTGAGAATCTACGCCGAGTGTCGTTGGCAAGGTCTGTATTGCCGTCTGATGGTGCCCAGGCTTGCTCGTCAGCGTGCGGTAGCCATTGGCATGCAAGCCAACATCCGCAAGCATCCGAATCGCCGTGTAGGCACTTCCAAAGCGTGTCTCTGCGCTGACCGCTCGTACCTTGGCGTCCGCGACGTAGCGGGCGGCACCATCAAGTAAACGACGTATCGTTTCCTTCGCCGGAGTGATCTGCTCGAGACTGATGCCGAGTAGATTCTGTAAGGTCATGTTCTTCACCGATAACGAATATTTTTGAATTGGTCATTACATCCATCACGAACGGACTTTTTTTCTTGAGCATTGTTCTCCATTCACTCGCCGAGAACACCTTTGGATTTATTTCTCGCGCCAGCTGCGCTTGCGCCGGATGGAGCGCATCGATCACAGCGCCGAAATCCACCGACCCGACGATCAGAAGATCTATGTCGCTTCCCATTGTTTCCGTCGCCCGCGCCACTGAGCCGAATATAAAGGCGGCGTCTATTTGATCGGAAAGCGGCGCAAGCGCTTCGGCAACCACGTCCGCCAGACCGGAGGTCTTGCGTAGAATCCCCGCTAACTCCGCAAAAATGGGAGAGGCGCGATTCGCGCTATAGAGCACTTGGTTACCTCGCTTTTCCTGCTTGAGCAATCCGGCTTCCGCAAGTCGCTTTAGCTCACGGGTCAGCGTCCCTGCGGGTAAACCCGTTCGGCGCGCTATTTCGCGCCCGTGAAGAGATTCATCGGGACGGAGCAGGAGCAACCCCAACACGCGGCGACGGTAACCGGGGAACAGAACAGCGGAAAGCAATTGATGCATATTTAGCATCGATTGTCGCTTTTTTTGCATCGATATGCAATTCAGGTTCCGGTTCCCCCGGGAGGGGGCCGTCTTTTTACCCATACATGGCTACTATTTTTTACCTATAGATGGCTACCTGCACCCTCACCGATGCTTGGCCACATAACCGATCAGCGCCTTCAACCCCTCCGCCCCGTGCCCGGTGGGTGCGGTCTTGCCCTGCATGTCGATGCCGAGCGCGAGCTTCTTGCCCAATTCCACCCCGAATTGGTCGAAGGAATTGATGCCCCAGAGCGTGCCCTGCACGAACACGCTGTGCTCGTACAAGGCGATGAGGCCGCCCAATGAACGTGCCGTGGTCTTCGGATACATCAGCAAGGAACTCGGCCGGTTGCCTTCGTAGACCCGGTGCGCGCGCAAGCGCTCGATGTCGGCCGCACTGGAACCGGCTTTGCGCATGTCGGCCTCGACTTCCTCGGGCGTACGGCCATAGGCGAAGGCCTGGGATTGGGCGAAGCAGTTCATCAAGGCCAGATCCTGGCCTTCGGTGCCGCCCCATGAGCCGCGCAGCGGCGCGATGAAATCCAGCGCCGCGGTTGCCGTTCCCTGGTGCAACATTTGGAAAAACGAGTGCTGGGCATTGGACGCGGGTTCACCCCAAACCACCGGCGCGGTGGCAAAGTCGACCGGCTCGCCGGCCAGCGACACCGACTTGCCGTTGCTTTCCATTTCGAGCTGTTGGAGGTACGCCGGCAGCCGCGCCAACCGTTGGTCGTAGGGCAACACCGCCAGCGTGGGCAGGTGCAGGAAGGTGCGGTTCCAGGCCGCCACCAATCCCATCAGTACCGGCAGATTCTTCTCGAACGGCGCCTGGGTGAAATGCCGGTCGATGTCGCTGGCACCGCTCAAGAACTCCTGAAACTTCTCGCTGCCGATCGCGAGCTCCGCCACCAGGCCGATGGCGGACCACACCGAGTAGCGGCCACCCACCCAATCCCACATGGTAAAGCGGTGCGCTTGAGCGATGCCGAAGGCATCCATGGCGGCGGCGTTGGTCGACACCGCGACGAAATGATTCGCGGGCGACTTCTCGCCCAACGCCCCGACGATCCATGCCCGCGCTGCGTTGGCGTTGGATTGGGTTTCCTGGGTGACGAACGTCTTCGAACACACGATGACCAGCGTTTCCGCCGGGTCGAGCGCGCGGGTCAGATCCTCGAGCTGGGTTCGATCCACGTTCGACACGAAGTGCGGCGTGATGTCACCGCTCCATTCATGGTGAAGCGCATCGCACACCAGCAACGGCCCTAAGTCCGAACCGCCGATGCCGATGTTGACCACGTGCTTGAACTTCTTGCCCGTGACCCCGAGCTTATCGCCGCGGCGCACCGCGCCAACGAAGTCCGCGAGCTTCTTGCGTGAGTCGCGAACCTCGGCTTGGGCTTCGGCACCGCCGGCGAAGTCGGAGCGCAGCGCGGTGTGCAGCACCGCCCGCTGCTCGGTGCTGTTGATTTTATCGCCGCTGAACATGGCGGCGATGCGCGCGGATAAATCCGTTGACCGTGCGAGATCCAGGAGCAGCGACAATGTTTCCTGGGTGATGCGCTGGCGCGATAGATCCAGCAACCACGTGTCGTACTCGATGTGAAAATTCTGCCAACGAGTGGGATCGGCGGCGGACAGATCGCGCAGATGCGCGCTCTTGAGCTTCTGTGCGTGATCGGCGACCGCGGTCCATGCGGCAAGGGAGGAATTCAATTTTGCCATGACGGATTCACACTGTGATGATGGAGTCGGGCTGGAATGTTACTACGCTCGCAATCGTCGTTCGCCGCTGGTCCACCGCCACGATCGAACCTAAACAGTGGCCCTTGACATCAACGGAAAGCGCTCTGGATGACGGATCGATTCCAGCGACAAATCCACATCGAGAACAGGCCAATAGAGGTGGTCGGGCGACGGCCACTCGACATCCACAAGTTCCCCGATCGCCGCAGAAGCGAACCACGGAAAGTCTGAGAACGGAACAAACAGTTCCTCCTGGTCCAGCAATAGCCAAAACCCGTGTCGGGAGACGTTCGTAACCTCAGCCGCCGAAGTGCTTGGTCCAGGCGCTACGGAACTCATTTGCGTGTGCCTCAATCAAAATCCGAATCGAACTAATCTGGCGATCGCTCAAACAGTAATTCTTTGCCAATTCAATGGCAGGTTCAAGCCAGAATTTGGCCTCGCCATCCGCGCATTGTACATGCACATGCATTCGCGGTTCTTCGCGAGAGAAAAAGTAAAACCGGAAACCGTCTTCCCGGAAAATAGTCGGGCTCATTCGCATGATTGTAGGGTCGAAAACCCGGTTACAGCGCTGTCGTTATACTCCGCGATGGAGCACAAATGGGAAAGTCCCCCATCCCCCCAGCCTGCAATATCCTCGGATTCCTCGTCGCTAGCTGCGATAGTACCCGAGATACCACTCGACGAACCGCTGGATTCCATCCTCGAGTTCCGTGCTCGGCCGATAACCCACGTCGCGCGCCAGCGCATCAACGTCCGCTGAGGTATCCGGCACGTCGCCCAACTGCAACGGCATTAGATTCTTGATGGCCTTGCGGCCCAGGCACTGCTCCAGGACCTCGATGAAGCGCAGCAAGGTGACGGGTTGTTGATTGCCGATATTGTAAATTTTATATGGTGCCCGGCTGGTGCTCGGATTGGGTGCATCCGAATCCCACTGGGGATCCGGCGCCGCCACTTGGTCGACGGCGGCGACCACGCCCTTGACGATGTCGTCGATGTAGGTGAAATCGCGCTGATGACGGCCTTCGTAATACACATCGATGGGTTCACCGGCCAGAATTTTTTGGGTGAACAGGAACAGCGCCATGTCCGGCCGGCCCCAGGGACCGTACACCGTAAAGAACCGCAATCCCGTAGTCGGCAGCCCGTACAACGATGAATAACTATGAGCCATCAACTCATTGGCCTTTTTGGTCGCGGCGTACAGCGTGAGCGGATGGTCCACGCACTGTGTTTCGGAGAAGGGCATGTGGGTGTTGGCGCCATACACGGAACTGGTGGACGCATACACCAGATGCTCGACCGCATGGCGTCGGCAGCCCTCGATGACCTCCAAGAAGCCGGTGACGTTGCTCTGCACGTAGGCGTGCGGGTTCTGAATCGAATAGCGCACGCCGGCCTGCGCGGCCAAGTGCACCACTCGTTGAAACTTTTCGCGCGCGAACACATCCTGCATGGCATCGCGGTCGGCAATATCGATTTTTGCGAAACGGAATCCAGCGCTGCGTTCGAGAATCCCCAAGCGCGCCGCCTTGAGCTTCGGATCGTAGTAGCTGTTGAGGTTGTCGAGTCCGACCACCTCATGTCCTCGTTCCAACAATGAGCTCGCGGTGTGAAATCCGATGAAGCCGGCAGCTCCCGTCACGAGTAGCTTCACAACTTGCGCCACACCGTGTTGCCGCGCGAGGCCTTGTCGAGCAGCGCCAGCACGTGTTCGTGAGCCACCATTTCCGCCTCGCTGGCCCTGACCACGGCGATGCGCACGCCCTCCGCGAACCGCGTCGGCGCCGCATGGCGCGCCCGGCTGCGCTCGGTATCGGATTCCGCGCTCAATGTGAATTTCGCCTGACCGCCGGTCATGGTGAGATACACCTCGGCGAGAATGCGCGCATCCAGCAACGCGCCGTGATATTCGCGATGCGAATTGTCCACCGAGTAGCGCTTGCAGAGCGCATCCAAGGTGTTGCGCTGGCCGGGGTGCATCTGGCGCGCCAGCGCCAAGGTATCGAGCACCCGGCAGACGTCGGTGATCTTGACGCGCGTAGCAGCGTGCGCAGCGACACCGGTAGCGGCGAGCGCCGCGTTCTCGACCGCCTGGACCCGCCCCAGTTCGGCGTTCAGAAACGCCACGTCGAACGGCGCATTGTGGATGATGAGTTCCGCATCGCGCACGAACTCCATGAACTCGGCATGAATGTGCGCGAACTTGGGCTCGCTCGCCAATCGTTCGCGCGACAGGCCGTGCACTTGCTGCGCGCCTTCGTCGATGTCGCGCTCCGGATTCAAATACCGATGGAACGAGCGCCCGGTGAGCCGCCGGTTGAAAATCTCGACGCAGCCGATTTCGATCACCCGGTGCTGCTGTTCGACTTCGAGGCCGGTGGTTTCCGTGTCGAGAACGATTTGCCGCATCAGCCCCTACCGTCCTGCCAATAAATTATCGATGGCGATGTTGGCCAGCTGATCCACATATTCATTGTGTTCGTGTCCCGAGTGGCCCTTGACCCAATGCCATTCGATATCTTGCGCCGCGGCGGCTGCATCCAACTGCTCCCATAAATCTTGATTCTTGACCGGTTCGCGCGAGGCCGTGCGCCACCCGCGTTTCTTCCAACCCGGCAACCATTCGGTGTAGCCCTGCAACACGTACTTCGAATCGGTGTACAGCTTCACGCTGCAGGGCCGTTTCAGCGAATTCAAGGCGCCGATGGCCGCCATCAGTTCCATGCGGTTATTGGTGGTTGCGGTTTCGGCGCCCATGACTTCCTTGCGCTCTTTGCCGGCGATCAACAGGGCCGCCCAACCGCCCGGACCGGGGTTGCCGCGGCACGCCCCGTCGGTATAGATCTCGACCTCCGTCATGAACCGGCGTCGTCGGAACCCAGCTTATGGGAACCCACCTTGGTGGTGGGCTCCGCCGCGGGCACCAGGACCAGCGGGCGGGTGCGGCGCCGCGGGCGCACCAGGGTCAGTGTCTGCACGCGCTTGCGTGCCTTGAGAAGATACGCCCCCGCGGTCAACGCGCGTCGCGATTTATACTCGGCCTGGCGCAGCGTGCCATCGGCCAATTTACGCGGCCGCCGGGTGATCGGCAGCGGCCCTAAATACCCGTAGACACTGGCCACTTCGAAATCGAGCAGCGCCATCCAGTCGCGCAAGCGCCGTTCGGACAGCATGCGCCGCGTCTGCGGCGGAAAGGCCGGGCGGCGGAAATAGTCACCGAACAGACGTCTCGCGCCCCAACCGCTGAAGGGATTGAAGCCGCAGATCATCAGACACCCTTCGGCGCACAGCACGCGCCCGGCCTCGCGCAGCACGGCATAGGGATCCTCGACCAGCTCCAGCGTGTGCGGCAGCAGAATGGCGTCGATGGAGTCCGACGCGAAGGGCAGCGACACGAGCGGTGCGCACAGGGTCACGCCCGGGGTCAATTCAGGCGCCAACAGCGTCGTATGCTGGGTGCGGGCCGATCCCAAGAGGTGCGGCGTCGTCCCCCAGGTTCCCACCTGCAACAGCTCGAAGCCGAACACATCGTCCAGGGCGAGGCGCGTGAGCGCAGCCTCCTCGCGCAGAACTCGGGCTCCCAGCGGGCCGTCAAACCATTCGGTTGCCAGGTTGTCACGCACTGATTGCAATCACGACTCCTTGAAAACACTAGCAAAGTTCGAATGTTACAGGTTAAATAAGCCGGCAAAATGTCAAATCACTCAATGCCTCTCATTGTGCGGCCGGTCCGCGCATTTGCCGACAACTATATCTGGCTGATCGAGTCGCCTCGAATCCCCGGGCGCGTGGTTGCCGTGGACCCCGGCGACGCCGCACCGGTGGTGACCGAACTGCGTCGCAGCGGCTCAAGCTTAGCCGCGATTTTACTGACTCACCATCATGCCGACCATATCGGCGGGGTCAAGGAGCTCTTAGAGCTCGGGCCGGTGCCGGTGATCGGGCCGGACGATGCACGAATCCCGCTGCGCACCCGCACCGTTCGCGACAAAGATGTGTGCGAATTGCCGGACTTGGGACTTGCCTTCCAGACTTTGGCCGTGCCCGGGCATACCTTAAGTCACATCGCGTTCTGGGGACATGGCGCGCTGTTCTGCGGTGACACGCTGTTCAGCGCCGGCTGCGGTCGAATGTTTGAGGGTACGCCTACACAAATGAATGCTTCGCTCAATCGCCTGCGCGACTTGCCGCCGGAAACCCGCATGTTTTGCGGTCACGAATACACGGCCGCCAACTTGACGTTTGCCCTGGCGGTGGACCCCGACAACGGCGCCGCCGCCGAGTATCGGGACGCCATCGCGCGGATACGCGCGGCGGATGCGCCGGGGGTGGTCACACCCAGCCTGCCCTCGCCCCTGTCGCTGGAAATTCGTATCAATCCGTTCCTGCGCTGCGATACCGCCGCCCTGCGCGCTGCCGCCGAGACGCACGCCGGCAAGCCATTACCCGACCCCGCCGAGGTGTTTGGCGTGCTGCGTGCCTGGAAGGACGGGTTTCGGTGAGGGCCGCGCTCCAATTCGCCCTCGTCGCGGCCGCCCTGGCGGTGGGCGCCTGCGCCCATCAGCAGGCCCCAGCGCCGGTGCGCGAACGGGTGGTGGTGATGCCCGCGACGTCCCCGGCCGACGAAACAGCCGCATCGCCCCCGTCCGCTCTGGGGACTCCGTCACTCACCATGCCGCGGGAGTGGCAGCACCACAACGGCGAAGACTACGACGATTTGTTCGACCGGATGCGCGCCGGTTTCGCCTTGGATGAGGTCTCTGAGCCTGCCATCGATCAGCAGCTCGCCTGGTTCGAACACAATCCGGACTATCTGGAACGGGTGTTCCAGCGCGGCCAGCGTTACATGTACCACATCATCACCGAGGTGGAGGGGCGCGGCATGCCGACGGAATTCGCGCTGCTGCCGGTGGTGGAAAGTGCGTACGAGCCGTTCGCCTATTCGGTGAGCCGTGCCGCGGGGCTGTGGCAGTTCATTCCCGGTACGGGGGTGCGCTTTGGATTGAAACAAACCTGGTGGTACGACGGCCGCCGCGACGTCATCGAATCGACGCGCGCCGCCCTCGATTACCTGCAGGCGCTGCACGATGAATTCAACGGCGACTGGCTGTTGGCCATCGCCGCGTACAACGTCGGCGAAGCCTGGGTGGAGCGCGCCATCGCCAACAACCGCGCCCTCGGCAAGCCCACCGATTTTTGGCATTTGAATCTGCCGGCCGAAACGCGCGCCTACGTGCCGAAGTTGCTCGCCATGAAGCGCTTGATGGCCGAGCCCGAGCGCTATGGATTGGAATTCGCACCCATCCCGAACGAGCCCTACTTTGCGGTCATCGACACCGACTCCCAGATCGATCTGAAAATCGCCGCGCAGTTGGCCGGCACCAGCTACGACGAACTGGTGGCACTCAACCCGGGTTACAACCGCTGGGCCACCGACCCTGCGGGACCGCATCGCATGCTGGTACCCCTCGACAATGCCGACGCCTACGAGACTGCGTTGCGGACGTTGGGGCCTGAGGATCGGGTACGCTACGTCACGCACCAGGTGGCGAAGCGCGAAACGCTGCCGATGATCGCCCGGCAATACGGCACCTCGGTCTCGGTGTTGGAGAAAATCAACGACCTCGTCGGCGGGCGGGTGAGCGCGGGACAAGCGCTCAAGATTCCGGAGATCAGCACCCGATTGCCCGATAAGGTGCTGCTCGCTGCCGCGCGGGTCGACCGGCCGGAGACCGATACCGGTCACAAGCAGCGTCAGATCGTCTATCGGGTGCGGGCCGGCGAAACGCTTTACAGCATTGCGCGGCGCAACAACATACCCGTGAGTACGCTCGCACAGCAAAACAACCTGGGAGCCGGCGATTCGCTGGTGAAGGGGCAACGGCTGGTCATCAAGGCCAGCGCGCGGCACTATCGCGACGAGGGCGTCGTGACCGGTCGCCGCGTGCTGTATACGGTGCGCCGCGGCGACACGGTGTACAGTATTTCGCGTCAGTTCCAGGTGTCGGAGGCACAACTCAAGACCTGGAACGGCATCAACCAACGCCATCAGATCAAGGCCGGCAAACGCCTGGTCATGTATGTCGATTCCAATCGGCAGCAGGGCTAGCTCAGAATAGAGCCGGAACACTCGTGCTCGCGTCGCGCTCGCCTCATACTCTTCTCGTGCTTGCGCAGCGAGCACCCTACGGGTCGGGGTCGCTTCGACCCCGTTAAATTCGGCGCGCAAGCGCCTATGTAAGAGGGGAACATGATGGGTTTCTTGCAGGGCAAGCGCGCGTTGATCATCGGCCTGGCCACGGATCGTTCCATTGCCTGGGGTATTGCCCAGGCAATGCATCGCGAAGGGGCGGAGTTGGCCTTCTCGCACATCGAGCGCATGGCCGACCGCGTGGGTCCACTCGCGAAACAACTGGGCTCGGACATCACCTTCGAAATGGACGTGGCGGGCGATGACCAGATCGCGCGCGGCTTCGCGCATTTGAAAACCCGTTGGGACTCCTTCGACATCCTGGTGCATGCCGTGGCGTTCGCGCCGCGCGAGGCGCTCACGGGAGCCTTCATCGATGCAACCACCCGCGAAGGCTTTCGGGTGGCTCATGATATTTCCAGTTACAGCCTGACGGCGCTGGCCCGCGAGTCCCTGCCCTTCATGAAGGGACGAGCCGGCGCCATGGTCACCTTGAGCTATTTGGGCGCGGTGCGTTCGCTACCCGGCTACAACGTCATGGGCCTGGCCAAGGCCAGTCTCGAGGCCAACATGCGCTTCCTGGCGGCGGACCTGGGACCCCTCGGGATTCGGGTCAATGCCATTTCCGCCGGTCCCATCAAGACGCTCTCCGCCGCCGGCATTCCCGGCCTGCGCAAGATGCTGGCGCATGTGGCCGCGGTGTCGCCCATCAAGCGCAATGTCACCATCGAGGACGTGGGCAACACCGCCGCGTTCCTGTGCTCCGACCTGGCCGCCGGCATTACCGGCGAAGTGACCTACGTCGACGGCGGCTTCAATTCCGTGGGCATGAGTTTCCCGGGGGACGCGGAAACGATCTGATCCGGCAGGCGGGAACCGGGTCTGGGTCCGCTGGGATTTGTGTGATGAATTAGGTGCTTACGAGAGGGCTGACCAGCGAGCCATTTTTGCGACTTGGGGTCAGTAATGGGGTCTTGCGCTAGCGGCCTTGAGGTCGCATATTGGGCGTCATGGTGAAAGTAATGAAAAAGTCTGCGCGGAAGCGTTCTTCGACGATGTTCGAACGCACGGTTATTTATCGGGGCATCAAGATCCCCCCCATAAGCGGTAAGCGTTCTCCCACTGCTCTGGCCATTCGCGACGCGTTCCAGACAGAACTTAAGCAACGGCGTGGCAAACCCGCGCGCGGCTAAGCCGCCAGCCTCCAAAGCCGTTTTCGTCAATTGCCCGCTCGACGACGGGTACAAGCCGATCTTTCGCGCAATGATCTTTGCAGTCGTCTGGTCAGGTTGTCACCCGCGATGCGCGCTCGATGCGACAGACGGAGCCGAGATCAGGGTTAGCAAGATCGCCAAGATGATTGGCGAGTGCGATTGGGGCATCCATGACCTGTCGCGGGTTGAGGTCGATGCGGGCGGAGTACCGCGATTCAACATGCCGATGGAACTCGGGCTGCACCTCGGAGCCCGATTGTTGGGATCAGGTCGGCACAGACGCAAGCGCGCACTGATCTTGGAGGCGCAACCGCATCGCTACGACGCCGCCCTCTCGGATATCAGCGGCCAGGACATCGAAGTCCACGCCAACGATCCAGGTCAGGCGATCCGTTGCGTGCGCAATTGGCTATCGGAGCATCGCGCACCGAATGAACCGCCGCTTCCCGGTGCGGTCGCCATGCTGGGCGACTATCGCAAGTTTCAGGCGGATGCGGGCGCGCTTCTCGCCGCCCGGCGTCTTGATCCGCTCGATGACCTTACGCACAGTGACTTCCTGTTCACCGTGCGCGACTGGATTACAACGCGGGCCAGAGCGCTCGCCTAACCGACCTCCGGAGCACCCCGCCTTCGGAGGACGATTGCGTCGGGCCTTCGCCACGCTAATGGCCGAGGTTAGCCGGCGGGGCGAGGTCATATTGGATGAGGCGTCACCGGCACAGCGCCGTGCATTGTTCGCCATTGCTGTGCGCGAGGACGAAGAGTACGCGCGGGATACGTTTCTGCGCTTCGCCGGATTCCGGCAGCACTCGTCGTTGACTTCCGCCATGCGGCCTTTCTTGAAGGGAAACAATGCCATACTGGAGAAGCGTGGCAGCAAAGTCCGCTATCGAGAGCGCTTCATGCGGCTCTGGATGCTGCTACAGGTGATGCGCAATCCAAGTATGTTCCCGGCAGCGCGCGGCGTGCAGACGGACGCCGATTACTCGCTATTGCTGCCCTACTTGGCCGACGCACTGAAGTAGGCGCGTCCCTGCGCGCAGGGAGATTTTCGATGGCTTATGTCAACGACTTCGAGGATCTTGCGTTAGGGAAACTTTCAACGCGAATTTGCGGACTAACGATCAAGTAACACGCGTCGCAGGACTGGCGGCGCTCATTCGGGCTTATAGGGGTTCAAGATTATGTCAAGAAGGTCCATCGTCAAGCCGCTCGTTGCCGGCGCTACGCTCGCCGCGCTCGGTGCCTGCACCGCCCTGCCCGTGCGAACTGACATCAACCCCAATATGTCGGTGGCCAACTGCCACAGCTATGCGTTCGCCGATGAGCATGTGGCGAACACCGACCAGCCCTCGGCCTTCGGCAATCCCTTGAATGCGGAGCGGCTGCGCCAAGCCATCGAATCTAATATGGCCGCTAAAGGCATCCAGAAAACCGCTGACCGGAAATCGGCCGAATGTGTCGTGGGCTATGCCATGGGCACACGCCAGGTGTTCGACGACTACTATGGCAACTTCGGCATTGGTTGGGGGTGGGGCGGCGGCTGGGGCCGTCGCGGGTTCGGCGGCGGCATTGGCTATGACGGCCCGTACGTGCGCGATGAGACCCGCATTTCGGTTGACCTTTTCGACGCCAGATCGCGTACCCCCATCTGGCATGCCAGCGTCAGCCAAAGTGTCTCGGATCTGACCGGCCCGAACGCGGTCGAGAAAATCAACGCCGCCGCGAACGCCATCTTCACCAAGTTTCCGAGCGGCGCCCCGTTACCGACGGGCGGGCACACGATGACCTGACGCGAGCTTCGCCTTTGAGCTACCGGTCCGCTACACCTGCGCGCGGTGGTAGTACTCACGGTCGATGCGGAGGCCGCGCAGGCGCTCGAAAGCCCCGCGCATCGAGCGGCGGCAGGTCGCTACCTGAGCGGTTTGCTGAAGGGTGGTTGCGCCCGCGATCTGCTCAGGGAAGCCATCGGTGAGGCCAAGAGCGAGGCGCGCACTCGGCCACTGACGCAGACACTGACGCCGAGCTTAATGCTCGGCGGACACAGCCAAAAATCCGATCGCCTTTCTCGACGCGTCGACCTTCGTCTCCGCCGCTCTGAAATCCGACAGCGTCCCGGCGCGACGTGTGCCATTCGGACCCTCATCTGATTAAAATATGTGTCGTTAACTATTCTACGCAGCAATAATGGAACTATTTTTAATCTCCGTGCTCACTTAACGATGAAGATAGAGTAAAATGTGTGCCGCTAAATTAGCTATGCAACGGTAACGCTATGGAATCCAATCTCCGTACGCTCGGTCCGCTCGAGGCCTCGGTTGTGCTTTCGTTGAGCGCGCGCGGCCAGCAGACCGTAAATACCGCCGACCTGGTGGCGATAACCGGCTCTGGAAGGGCCGCAAACAACGTGGCGCGGCAGCTCGTACGCAAGGGCTGGCTGACACGGGTCATTCGGGGCCGATATGTGTTGCTGCCGCCGGAGCACGGCCCAGAAAACTTGGGTGAGAACAACGCCCTTGCCCTAGCTGGCACCGCCGTGACGCCGTCCTACATCGGATGGTGGTCCGCGGCTGCCCACCACGGATTCACAACCCAGGTCCCCATGACCGTATTCGTAGCGACGCGCAGACGGCTCCTCCCTCGCGAGATTGAAGGAACGCCCGTCCGGTTCATTCCGCTAAGCGCTGCGGAGTTCTTCGGCGAACAGCCATACGACGTATACGGCCGACGAGTGCTCGTGTCGTCCCCGGCGAAGACGCTCATCGACTGCCTTGATCGACCCGCCTTGACCGGTGGCGCCACCGAAGTAGCGCGAATTGCAGAGCGCGCGCTTGCGGGTATGTCGGCGGACGAAGCTGTCGACGTCGCGTTGCGTTTCCGATCGAAGTCAGTCATGCAGCGCCTTGGCGCGATCGCCGAGTTGGTTGGGCGGCCCTTATCGGCGCCGGCGCGTGCCCGGCTGCGTGAAGCGATCCCCAAGAGTGCACGCTCTCGTTTCGGGCGTGGCAAGCCGCGCGCGGGCGACGTGGGGTATGTGGCTGAGTGGGGTCTGTTCGTCGACTCCACACGCGAGGCACTGCTTGCCGAGTTGCCGCGGGCTAAGCCTCATGCTGACGACAAATAACCTTCGGCACATTGCGGCGCGCTCGGGAGCGCGCGATATCCGGAAGGTCGAGATCGACATCGTTCTCACCTACGTGCTATCTGCGCCTTTGAACTAACGGTCCGCTACACCGGCGCGCGGTGGTAGTACTCACGGGCGATGCGGAGGCCGCGCAGGCGCTCGGGAATTCGGCAGCGTCCGCCGCCGATTCTGCTCGGGTGTCCACGATGAGTGGGCGTGTCGACCTTCCTATCTACCGCCGGGCCATAGGTCGCTTCACGAACGCGTAGTACAGCGCCGCAAGCACCGCGGCCAATGCCACCACCAGCAGGAAAAATCGGTGCAGCGACCCTTTGAGGAGCTCAGGGTACTTGCCCACCGTCATCCCCAGCCACGCCAGCACCGAGGTCCACACCAGCGAACCCGCAAGAGTTGCCGCGCTGTACCAGCGGAAGTCCATGCGCAAGATGCCGGCGGGAATGCCGATGAGATGGCGGATCACCGGCAGCAACCGCGAGAACAGCACGCCCGGCCAGCCGTAGCGGGCGGCCCATGCCTCCGCCATGATGATTTTCGAGGCCGCAACCCCGACGTAGGGTCCAAATCGCAGCACCACCGGCCTCCCCAGCCAACGCGAACCCCAGTACATGAGGGTCGCTCCCAGCCAGGACCCCAGGGTGCCCGCGACGATCACGCCGCCCACCGAGAGCTGGCCCTGGGTGTGGGCGAGATAGGCCGCAGGCGGGATGATCACCTCGCTCGGGATGGGCACCACCGTGCTTTCCAACGCCATCAATCCCGCGACCAGCCAATACCCGCCCTGGGACAAGACCGATAGATACCAGTCCGAGAACTGGTGCAGCAGCTCCGCCAACTAATCCAACGCCCGCGGATTGACGGTCACCTTGGCATCCGCTCGCGCCGCCACGGCATAGCTTTGCGATTCGCTGGAGGCCGACTGCTGCGCGAATTGACGCCGCAATTGCGCCTCCAGTTCGCGCGGATCGCCGTTCGGGTCCTCACGCACGGCGGTCATGGCCATCACGGCGTCGCCCTCGGTGACCGGCAGATTCCGGTACACCGGCTTCTGCATGGGCTTCGGCGCCTCGAACGCCTCGCGGCGAATCGCCATGGGCACCGACTGGTCGGTCCGCGCCACGAATTTCGCGGGCTGCGCGGCCACCCCCAAGCTCTTGACCACCGCATCCCAGGCCTCGCCCGCGTTCAGGCGCTTCACCGCATCGGCGGCGGCCGCGGCCGCGAGTTCGGCGCCTCGCTGGATTTTCCAGGCGGCCACCACGTCGGTGCGCACCGCCTCGAGGGGTTTCTGTTGCGGCAGCTTGTGATCGGTTGCCCGCAACACCACCCCACGCCCTTTTTCCATCTCCACGATGGGACTCAAACGTCCATCGAGTACATCCTGGCTGAAGGCAGCCGTCAAAACCGCTGCGGCGCTGCCCAGATCGCCGCCGCCGCCGGTGCGGCTGAAAACGGGAATGTCGTGAACCACCAATCCGGCCTTGCGGGCGACCACGTCGATGTCGGTGGTGTTCTGCAAAGCCGCATCGGCCAATTGGTCCTGGGCGTTGCTGAACAACCGCTCCGCCTCGTTGCGCCGGTATTCGGCCTCGAGATCGCTCTTGCCCTGCTCGAAGGTCTTGACGGTGACGGGTTGGATGCCGTCCAGTTTCAAGATGTGGTAGCCGAACTGGGTCTTGACGGGTCCGCGGATTTCACCCTCTTTCATGCTGAATGCGGCATCGGCGAACGGCGCGACCCAGACCTTGCGCTCCGACCATCCCAGGTCTCCGCCCTGCTGCGCGGATCCGGTGTCTTGTGAGAATTCCTTGGCCAGCTTCGAGAAATCCTCGCCGCCCTGGGCGCGCTTCAAGATGGATTCGGCCTTGGCCTTGACTGCCGCATCGTCTTTGGCATCCGCGGACTGCAACAGGATGTGGCGCACGCGCCGCTGTTCCGGCTGGCTGAAGCGCTCCGGCGTCTTGGTCATTTGTTCGTCGTAGTAGGCCTTCAGCTGTGCATCGTCGACCTTCACTTTGGACTCGAGCTGCGTCAGGCTGATCTCGATATAGCGCAGGTTCACGGTCTCCGGCGTCATGTAGTTCGCCTTGTGCGCCTCGTAATACGCCTTGAGCGCCGCATCGTCAGCCGTCGCCTCCGCCGTGTACTTCGCCGTGGGCACCGTAAACCAAGCCAGTTCGCGCTGCTGCTGGGTGAGCGCGCGCAGCTGCTTGAGCTCGCTCGCCGTGGCGAAGCTCGACATGCTGAGTGCCGTATCGAGCTGACGCAGCTTCACATCGTGTCGGAATAGATTTTCGATCTCCGCCACCGAGCGGCCCTGGGCCTTCAGTACCGCGACGGCGTGCGCCTTATCGAACTTGCCGTCCACCTGGAAAGCCGGCACCTGCGCCATGGCCTTCAGCAGTTCCTCATCGCTCACCCGATAGCCCAGATCATCGGCGCGGGTGACCACGGCCTCGCTGTTCACGTATTCATCGAGCACGTGCAGCTTGATTTGATTGCGTTGGAGATCGTCGATGGTGCCGTTGGCTTGACGCTCGAATTGCGCGAGCTGTTGCTGGTACGACTGACGAACCTCGGTGCTGGAGATTTCGCTGCCGTTCACCTTCGCGGCATAGTTAGGCGCGCTCAGGGTCCAATTGATGCCCCAGAACACGAACACCAGGCCGATGGCGCCCAGTACCACCCCGGCCAGCCATCCCTTTAACTTATCGTGAATCGACTGCAGCATGTGTTCCCACCCCTTCGCTTCCTACCTGCGCGCCCCTACCGAAGCCCGCGCGCGGCCTAGGCACGCGCGGGTCTCTCGTCAGGAAATGGCGGAGTGGACGGGACTCGAACCCGCGACCCCCGGCGTGACAGGCCGGTATTCTAACCAGCTGAACTACCACTCCGCATGCTGGTGGGTGCTGAGGGGATCGAACCCCCGACCCTCGCCGTGTAAAGGCGATGCTCTACCAGCTGAGCTAAGCACCCCCCTGGAAGAGGGGCGGAAATATACGCGAGGCCATACCGCTTGGCTAGTGCCGTGCTTAGTTGGCTGGTGGATTCGTTAAGCAATGTCGCCAGACCGCTGGGTTATAGGAAGTTTGCTGCAAAAATGAATAAACCCAGAATACAAGCATAAACCCCATACATGCATAAACTCGCATAACTTCCCTATAACTCCAAACGGGCGGCCTACACTTTTATTGCACCGCGCTTACATCGGTCGCAATAGGTGACATCAGAAAGGCGCCGCCAGAGCTGGAAACTATGCCGTGGACCATGGGTCTCATAGCTATTATTATCCTCTCAACCGTCGCATTTGCCGTTGCCGCCTACGATCCGGCGGCTGTTCAGGAGAGTAAATTGGCTGGTCGTCGGTCACCATGGTTGTCACGGCCGTACTGACGGTATTCTTCTTTCGGACCCAAGCGGGGCTGCTATGACTGCGCAGGATAAGATCGAATTGCACAGCAGAATCGTCGATGACACCACCGGCGCCTGCGTGGGCGCGGCAACCGGGGCAGTTATCGCCGCCATCCTCGGGGCGGTGCTCTCGATCGCCTCCATCATGCCGCTGGGACCGATGGTAGGCGCCCTGGCAGGGGTGGCAACGAAGGAATTTCTACGGCGTCAGCGCATGAAAATGCGCCGCTGAAGAACGCGGCCCGGACTAGCCCGTTACCTCGATCGGCCGTCTGACAATCGACGTGCGCATAGTGGTGCTCAAAGCGCCGCAGGCCGTCCATGGCCCACGCCGAATCCTTGGTGCTAGTGCGCCCGGACCTGCGCCTTGCCGCGGCTAGGTTTACGGCGACGCTTCTCGCCGTCGATGGTCGCCGGCGGCTTGACGTCCGGCACCGGCTGCGGCACGGGCATGTGGGTCAGCGCGACTTGCAGCACTTCGTCGATCCATTTCACCGAACGGATATCGAGCTTTTCCTTGATGTTGTCAGGGATTTCGGCCAGATCCTTGGTGTTTTCGTCGGGGATCAATACCGTGGTGATACCACCCCGGTGTGCCGCGAGCAGCTTCTCTTTCAAGCCGCCGATGGGTAGGACTTCGCCGCGCAGGGTGATTTCCCCCGTCATGGCCACATCCGAGCGAACCGGGATTTTGGTGAGCGCGGAAATCAGCGCGGTGCACATGCCGATGCCGGCGCTCGGTCCATCCTTCGGGGTTGCGCCTTCCGGCACGTGAATGTGCACGTCCGCCTTCTGATAGAAGTCCATGTCCAGTCCCAGCACGGTCGAGCGGCTGCGCACCACGGTCATCGCCGCTTGAATGGATTCCTGCATCACTTCACCCAGCTGCCCGGTGTGTGTGAGCTTGCCCTTGCCATGAACCACCGCGGCCTCGATGGTCAGCAGTTCGCCGCCCACCTCGGTCCACGCCAGACCCGTGACCTGGCCGATTCGATTGCTCTCCTCCGCCTTGCCGTAGCGGAAGCGGCGCACGCCCAAGTAGGTATCCAAGTTCTTGGAGTCCACCGTCACGGTCTTGTCGCTGGGCTTCAACAATAATTGCTTGACCGATTTGCGCCCGATCTTGGATAGCTCGCGCTCCAAGTTACGCACGCCCGCCTCGCGGGTGTAATAACGGATCATGTCCAGAATCGCGGACTCCGCCACCACCAGCTCATCGGGCTTCAGGCCGTTTTGCTTCACCTGTTTCGGCAACAGATAGCGCCGCGCGATATTCGATTTCTCATCCTCGGTGTAGCCGGGAATGCGGATCACTTCCATGCGATCCAGCAACGGCGCGGGAATATTCAAGCTGTTCGCGGTGCACACGAACATCACTTCGGAGAGGTCGAAATCCACCTCGAGATAATGATCATTGAAGGTGCTGTTCTGTTCGGGATCCAACACCTCGAGCAAGGCCGATGACGGGTCGCCGCGAAAATCCGTCGACATCTTGTCGATTTCATCGAGCAGGAACAGAGGATTGCGCACGCCGCACTTGGCGAGATTTTGAATGATCTTCCCGGGCATGGAACCGATATAGGTCCGGCGGTGACCGCGAATCTCCGCCTCGTCGCGCACGCCGCCCAACGACATGCGCACGAACTTGCGGTTGGTGGAACGCGCAACGCTCTGCCCCAAGGAGGTCTTGCCGACGCCGGGCGGGCCCACCAGACACAGGATGGGGCCACGCAGATTCTTGACTCGCTGTTGCACGGCCAGGTATTCAACGATGCGCTCTTTGACTTTCTCCAAGCCAAAGTGATCGGCCTCGAGCACTTTTTCCGCGGCGCTGATGTCCAGATGCACCTTGCTGCGTTTCTTCCAGGGCGACTTCACCAGCCAGTCGACGTAGTTGCGCACCACGGTGGCTTCAGCGGACATGGGCGACATGAGCTTGAGCTTGGCGAGTTCGGAGTTGGCCTTCTCGCGCGCTTCCTTGGGCATGCCCGCCGCTTTGATGCGCTTCTCGAGTTCACCGATCTCGTTCGGCGCATCGTCGAGGTCGCCGAGTTCCTTTTGAATGGCTTTCATCTGCTCATTCAAGTAGTACTCGCGCTGGCTCTTTTCCATCTGCTGCTTGACGCGGCCGCGAATGCGCTTTTCGATCTGCAGCACATCCATCTCGCCTTCGATCACGGCGAGCATATGTTCCAGGCGCTTGCGCACGTCGGGGATTTCGAGAACCTTTTGCTTCTCGGAAAGCTTCAGCGACATGTGGGCCGCCACGGTGTCGGCCAGGCGCCCCGCCTGCTCGATGCCCGCGAGCGAGGTGAGGATTTCCGGCGGCACTTTTTTGTTCAGCTTCACGTACTGCTCGAACTGCGTGATGACCGAGCGGGTCAGCACGTCCATCTCGCGCTCTTCGTAGCGCTCGAGATCGGGCAGAGCGGTGACTTCCGCCGAGAAGAACTCGCCCTCGATCAATTTGTCGATGGTGGCGCGATCCACGCCCTCCACCAGCACCTTGACGGTACCGTCCGGCAGCTTGAGCAATTGCAGGATGGTCGCGACCGTACCGACCCGGTACAGATCCTCACCCTTGGGATCATCGACGTCGGCCTGTTTCTGGGCCACCAGGAGTATGCGTTTGTCGGCCTTCATGGCCAGATCCAGCGCAACGATGGATTTCTCCCGCCCGACGAACAGCGGAATCACCATGTGCGGATACACCACCACGTCACGCAGCGGCAACACGGGCATGCCGGCCTGGGTGGGGACTACGGAGGGAACATCGATACTAGGGTCGTCGCTCACTAGGCTTGCCTTTTGGTTGTGCACGTACTGCAATCAAGCTGAGTAACATGCGGCCCGCCCGAGTCGTTTCAAGTACCCTTGATTTCAAGGGCAGGCGTCACTCACCCTGTACAGGCTCAAAGGTGATCCGAGCCCGTAGGGCGCCGCTGTTCTTCAACCGGGGCCACCAGCCGGGTTTCCTCGGTCCGATGGATTATGTAAGGTTTGGTCTGGCCCTCGATCACCGGTTCGTCGACGACCACCTTTTGCACATTACGCAATGAAGGCAAGTCGTACATGGTGTCGAGCAGAACATTCTCGAGAATGGTGCGCAGGCCGCGGGCGCCCGTCTTGCGCTGCATGGCCTTGCGCGCCACGGAGCGCAGGGCATCCTCGCGGAAATCGAGCTCCACCCCTTCCATATCGAAGAGTTTCCGATATTGCTTGGTGAGCGCGTTTTTCGGCTGCAGCAGAATCGAAATCAATGCTTCTTCGTCCAACTCTTCCAGAGTCGCGACCACCGGCAAGCGGCCGACGAATTCGGGAATCAAGCCGTACTTGATGAGATCCTCGGGCTCGGTGTCATGGAACACGTCGTTGCCGTGCGGGCGCGCGTTTTGTTCGCGAACCTCGGCCATGAAACCGATACCGCTTTTGTGCGTGCGGTTCATGATGATCTTTTCGAGACCCGCGAACGCGCCGCCGCAGATGAACAGAATGTTGGTGGTATCGACCTGCAGAAATTCTTGCTGAGGATGCTTGCGCCCGCCCTGGGGCGGAACCGAGGCGATGGTGCCCTCGATCAACTTCAACAGCGCCTGTTGCACGCCTTCACCGGATACGTCCCGCGTGATCGACGGGTTGTCCGACTTGCGGGAAATCTTGTCGATCTCATCGATGTAGACGATGCCGGTCTGCGCCTTTTCCACATCGTAGTCGCACTTCTGCAAGAGCTTCTGGATGATGTTTTCCACGTCCTCGCCGACGTAACCCGCCTCGGTCAAGGTGGTGGCGTCGGCGATGGTGAACGGTACATTCAGAAGCCGCGCCAGCGTTTCGGCCAGCAGCGTCTTGCCCGACCCGGTGGGTCCGATCAGAAGAATGTTGCTCTTGGCGAGTTCGACGTCATCGCGCGAGCGCACGCCCTCGGTGCCCCGGGTCTGCAGCCGCTTGTAGTGGTTGTACACGGCCACCGACAGCACGCGCTTGGCGCGTTCCTGACCGATGACGTATTCGTCCAGGACTTTCTTGATTTCTTGGGGCTTGGGGAGCTTGTCCCGGGTACGCTCGGCGCGCTCCTCGAGCTCTTCCCGAATAATGTCGTTGCACAGCTCGACGCACTCGTCGCAGACGAATACCGATGGGCCGGCGATTAATTTCCGTACTTCGTGTTGGCTCTTCCCACAGAAGGAGCAATACAACAGTTTGCCGTCATCATGTTTGCCGCGCGAATCTTCGCTCATGCTGTCCTCAAGTTGACCGCAGCTCCGGCTCGGGCTGAAACGCGGCTACGCCTCTGACTATATAGCACCCAAGCGGCCTTCCGCAAAGATAAGGTGGCCAGGGCTGTGACCAGGGTCCCGTCTGAACCAAACTCGGCGCGTTGCGGCGGCCATTGGGCGGCCAACGGGGGAGATACGCGTCCCATTCAGGCCTTTATGGCCTTTACCAACAGCTCGCCCCGCTTTTCCAGCATGGAATCGACGATTCCGTAGGCCTTGGCGATGTCGGCGGTCATAAAGTTGTCGCGGTCGCTGTCCTGCTTGATACGATCGACGGTCTGGCCGGTGTGTTTGGCCAGAATGCCGTTGAGCCGCTGCTTGGTCTCCATGACGTCGCGCGCGTGGATATCGATGTCCGAGGCCTGGCCTTGGAAGCCGGCCGAGGGCTGGTGAATCATGATTTTCGAGTTCGGCAGCGAATAGCGCTTTCCGGCGGCGCCGCCCGCCAGCAATACCGCTCCCATGGAAGCTGCCAAGCCGACGCAGATGGTGCTCACGTCCGGTTTGATGAACTGCATGGTGTCGTAGATCGCGAGGCCCGCGCTCACCGAACCGCCGGGCGAATTGATATAGAGAGCGATGTCCTTTTCCGGATTTTCCGATTCCAAGAACAGCAATTGCGCCACGATCAGATTCGCCATGTAGTCCTCGACTGGACCCACGATGAAAATCACTCGTTCCTTGAGCAGCCGCGAATAGATGTCGTAGGCCCGCTCGCCGCGAGCGGTTTGTTCCACCACCATCGGAACCAGATTGAGTGCGCGCGTCGTCATGGAATATCGCCCTTTAGGTTGCGAAGAACACCGATATGGGTGAGGTGCGGACAGTACAAGGCCATTTCAAGGGCGTCATTTCCGGCGATGACACTATTTTCCGGCGATGACACTATTTCTAGTCTCACCTCCGAGAAGAGCGGCTGATGTGAATCAACCCTCAAAGTTCATCAGCTCTTTGAAAGTCGACCCCTTTTCATGCACCTTAGCATGCGCGAGCACCCAGTCCACTACTTGATCTTCCAAGGCCAAACTCTCCACCTGGCGCATTGCGTCCGCGTTTTGCAGGTACGCGCGCTTCATCGCGGCGGCATCGCCATAGGCGCCGACCATCTCGTCCAAGCGCGCGTTCGAGCGCGCCGGATCGAGCACGATGTTTTCGCGGCGGATGATGTCGTTGAACAAGAGTCCCAGCGCCACGCGGCGGCGCGCCGGTTCCACCAGCGGTTCACGCGGCGGAGCTTGCGAAACGTCCTTGGCGCCGGCACGACGCATGGCCTCGATCTGCATGTCGCGGACCTGGGACTCGATCAAGGCGTTCGGCACATCGATGGGATTGGCCTGGTGGAGTTTTTCCATGACCGCGGCCTTGTTGCGGTTGCGCAGAGTCTGGTCGAGTTCACGGCGCATGTTGGCGGCCACGTCCTCGCGCAACTTCTCGACGCCGCCCTCGGCAACGCCAAAGGCTTTACAGAACTCCTCGTCGACTTCCGGCAAGGAGGGCTCCTCGACCGTCTTGATGTCCACCTTGAAGCTCGCGCGCTTGCCGGCCAGTTCGGTGGCGCGGTAATCGGCCGGAAAGTCCACATCCACCGCCCGTTGTTCACCCGGTGCGGCGCCGATCAGCCCCTGCTCCAACTGCGGCAGCATGCGGTTCTCGCCGAGCACGATGGGCACGCTCTCGCCCTTGCCGCCGGCGAACGGCACGCCGTCGATGGAGCCTTCGAAATCCACCGTGACCTTATCGCCGCTCGCGGCGGCCCGCGTCACCGCCGTGTATTTCATTTGTTGTTTGCGCAGGCGCTCGATCATGGCGTCGATATCGCTGTCGGTGACATCGGCCATCAAGCGTTCGATCTCCAGCGAATCCATGGGCAGCAGCGCCACCTCGGGGAACACTTCGAAGGTGGCGACATAGGTCAAGTCTTGACCTTCGTCCACGCTCTGCGGCTCGATTCGCGGGCTGCCCGCGGGCGCCAGGTGATTCTGCGTCACCGCCTCGGAGAAGCTCGACTGCAGCAGCTCGCCGATGACTTCGCGGTGCACTTGCGGTCCGAACTGCCGCCGGATCACCGTCAGAGGTGCCTTACCGGGTCTAAACCCATTCAGCCGCGCGGTCCGGCTCAGCTGTTTCAAGCGCGTGGCAATTTCCTGGCTGACGCGTTCGGCCGGCACCTGCACTTGCATGCGGCGCTCTAATTTACCGGTACTCTCGACGGAAACCTGCATGTCAATCCTCTACGGTTTGGAACCGATTTTGCGTGGTGGTGCGAAAGGCGAGACTCGAACTCGCACGGGTTTCCCCACCAGATCCTAAGTCTGGCGCGTCTACCAATTCCGCCACATTCGCATCGGCAGCCTGTAAGTATAACGCAGACGCGCCACCCGCAACGGTGCGAACGTTAGTGGGCGCACGGTTAGTGGCGCACGGCCAGTGGCGCGCAGTTAGCAGCGCGGCGCGCCGGCCAGCGGCCGGGGGTCAGCGGCGCACCGCCAGCGCGGCGCCCCCGGAACTGCGGGGTTCGCTTTCGCGCACCAGCATCCGGGCCACTTCGCGCAGGGCGGGCAAGCCGTTCTCCAACATAAAGTAAAGCGGACTGTCGCCCTCGAAGGGCAAATCCGGGTGCGGTGTGTGCACCCACGCCCAGGCGCGATCGGCGATCCCTGATTCCGCCATCAGGGATTGTTGGATACTGGCGATTAGCGCGGCCCGCTCCTGCTGCGTGGCGGATAGGCGCGGCGCTTGGCCCAGCCGATAGCGGGTCAGCACCTGAGGAGACGGGATGCGCAGCAGCCGGCATTGCTGCAGCGGCGAAAGTTCCCACGCGTCCGCGATGGCGAAAAATCGCTTGAGGGCGTTGGTGCTGGCGTGCCGCGCCGCTCGACGACTGGCCGGTTGCAAGACCAATCGCGGTCCGGTACGGGGCTTGGTGGGCAAAGAAGTTCTCACATGTACTATAATCATACTCTGTTAAGAGCATCCCGCTCGCGGATGGCGCATGTCCACCACCTTTGCCGAGCGTCTTAAGTTGGCCCACGCGACCAGCGGCAGCCTGGTGTGTATCGGCCTCGATCCGGACCTTACCAAGTTGCCGCGCGAGCTGGCCGAGTGCGGTGACCCCTTTCTTGCATTCAACCGCCGCATCATCGACGCCACCGCCGATCTCGCTGCTGCGTATAAGCCACAAATCGCCTTCTACAGCGCCTTGGGTAAAGAAACCGAGTTGGTCGCCAGCATTCGGTACATCCGCGAACGCGCGCCGCACGCCTTGGTCATCCTGGATGCCAAGCGCGGTGACGTCGGCAACACGGCCGAGGCCTATGCCAGCGAAGCCTTCGATCGGTACGGAGCGGACGCCGTCACGGTCAATCCCTACATGGGCGAAGACTCGGTGCTGCCCTTTCTCGCCCGGCCCGACCGCGGTGCAATATTGCTGTGCCGCACATCGAACCCGGGAGCGCGCGATTTCCAGGATCTGCTCATCGACGGACTGCCCCTGTATCGACGGGTGGCCGAGCGTGCGGATCAACATTGGAACAAGGCCGGTAACTTGATGTTGGTGGTGGGCGCGACCTATCCCGCCGAAATGGCCCAGCTCCGTCGCGCGCACCCTGCACTAGGTTTCCTGGTTCCTGGGATCGGCGCACAAGGGGGTGATCTCGACAGCACCCTGGCCGCAGGGCTCGACGCCGACGGCGCCGGACTCCTCATCAACTCCTCGCGCGGCATCATTTACGCCGGCGGCGGGACGGCTGAAGCCATTCGCACCGCCACGGTCGACCTGCATGCGGGAATCAATCGGGGGCGCCGAGCGGGGAGCGCCGAGCGGCGCGTTAGCCAGCGACGGTAGCCGGGGCGCCACGCCCGTCAGCCGCGGCGTGCCACCCCTAAAACGCGGTCTTGACCGTGCCGCCGTCCACCCGCAAGGCAGCACCGTTGGTGGCCGACGACAGCGGGCTTGCCACATAGGTGACGAGGGCGGCGACCTCTTCGGGCGTGGCGAACCGCTTCAGGAGCGAGGTGGGCCGCGCCGTCTGGAAAAACTCCCGTTCCACGTCCTCAGCGGTCTTGGCGGCGGCGGCGGCCATTTCGGCCACGAAGTCGCCGACCCCGCGCGAGCGGGTGGGACCCGGCAGTACGGTGTTGACGGTGACGGCGCTGCCGGCGGTGAGTTCGGCCAAGCCCCGTGCGACCGCAATCTGCGCCGCTTTGGTCATGCCGTAGTGGATCATTTCCGCCGGGATCTGGTAACCGCTCTCGCTCGATATGAAAATCACGCGACCCCACTTGCGCGCGAGCATCTTCGGAAAATACAGCCGCGCGAGCCGCGCTCCGCTCAACACGTTCACGTCGAAAAAACGCTGCCAATCGGCATCGCTGATGTCCTCGAAGGCGCGCACTTCGAAGATCCCCAGGTTGTTCACCAAAATGTCCACGATGGGATGCAAACGCAGCAGCGCCTCCGCGGCCGAGGCGAGGCTCAGGTCGCCGGCAAATCCCGTGACCTCGCCGCCGGTCTCCGCCTGGATTTTCGCCACCGCAGCATCGACGGCGGTCTGCGTTCTGCCGTTGACGATCACCGAGGCGCCTTCCCGGGCGAGGGACGTGGCAATGGCGTTACCGATGCCGGCGGTGCTGCCGGTGACGAGAGCAATCTTCTGGGTGAGCTGTAGATCCATGACGAATTCCTCGTTGGGATAATTCCTGGTGGGATGTTTAAAGAGCAGCGTGGGCAGCAGGTCGCGCCGCCCTCGGCTCATTGTCATCGCGATCATATCGCGCCAGTATTGCGCCGGCTGTTCGTTCGAGTTGCCAGAACCCCGGTCATCTGCCAATTTCCGCTCATGAGAATTGCAGCGATCTCCGACATTCATGGAAATTTAGGCGCCCTCGATGCCGTGCTCGCCGACATCGAACGGCGCGGCGTCGATCTCATCGTCAATCTGGGCGACATACTCTCCGGGCCGCTGCTTCCGCGCGAGACGGCGGCTCGGCTGATGGCGCTCGATCTGCCCACCATCCGCGGCAATCACGAGCGCCAGTTGTTGGCCGGAGATCGCGAAGGGATGGGGTTGTCGGATCGCTACGCTGCCGATTCCATCACCGCGTCTCAGCGTGAATGGCTGGTGGCACTGCCCTCGTCACGATGGGTGACGGATGATGTGTTCCTGTGTCACGCGACACCCGACAGCGATGTCGCGTGCTTCCTCGAGGACATTCTCGGCGGCGAGCTGATTCTGGCGCCGCTTGCGCAGATCGAAGCACGCGCACGAACCTGTGCGGCGTCGCTCATTTTTTGCGGCCACACTCACATACCCCGCGTGTCGCATCTCACCAGTGGCCAGGTCATCGTCAATCCCGGCAGTGTCGGCATACAAGCCTATGAAGGCCATCATCCCATCCCCCACGTCGTCGAAGTGGGTTCGCCGCACGCACGCTACGCCATCGCGGAGCGCGGCGAATCCGGATGGATCAGCGATCTCATCGCGGTTCCCTATGATTGGGAAGCGGCGGCGCGGCTTGCCGACCAACGCGCGCGACCCGACTGGGCGTTGGCGCTGCGTACGGGCTTCGTCAAGCCTGCACTACGGCACGTCGCGGCGGCGCAACCCGTGGCCGTCTGAAGCCCGATCTGCACCGGCGCGGAATTGAGCTTGTAGACGACGCCGTGCTTCGACGAACCTAGAGCGCGCTTTCCAAATCGGTCTTCGAGAAGTCATCTCCGACAAAGAGCAGCGGGCAAGAATGCTCCTTCGCTACTTCATAGGCAAAGCAGTCGCCGAAATTCAATCCGGCCGGATGTACGCCCTTGCCCCATCGCTCATAGGCCTCGGCGATACGCCGCGCCGCGGCCGGCGTCACCGCCACCACATCGAAGCCGAGCCCGTCGATCAGCTTGGCCACCTCCTCGGTCACATTCCGCCGCGCAGCGACGATGAGAGCTTCCGCCACTGTTCCGGCGGAAATCAGCAGTTCGACCTCGGTTTCGAGCACGGCCATGCAGGCGCTGGCTTGCGCGTCGCCGAGAACGATCGCGAGCAAGGCGGAAGTGTCGACGGCAATCAATCGGGAAGACCTTCCTCGCTATAGAGGAAATCCTGGCTTCTCGCAGCGCCAGGTCCCGCGGTCGCCTTCGCGGCGCCCGACATTCGCGCCGCCTCGAGCAGCTTGCGGCGATGGTTCGGATCCGGCCGCGCCCTGATAGGGACCAGGCGCGCGACCGCCTGGCCGTGACGGGTCAGAGTGACTTCGTCTCCTGCCTCAGCGCGCCGGACCAGATCGGTCAACTGTCCCTTGGCATCGGTCACGGATATTTGCATGGCACTTCCCATTATGGACCATCAGTTGGTCCAGTTCATGCGAGCAAATTGGACCAATCTATGGTCCATGTCAAGGGCACAGTTTCACATCAACGCGGTGCCCGCAGGCCTCGCCACGGGCCATCGCTGTGCGGGTCTCATCATGACGACCGGGTGCTGGCCGCCCGCGCGAACGCATCCAATAGCCGCAGGTATTGAATGGCCGCGGCAGCGCCCCATCGGCTCAACGGGTGCAACATCATGGGGCGGATGGGCGTCACCGGGAATCCCAACTCCGTCGCCGGCTCCCCCAGTACCTGTTTGGCCAGTAACGCACCCATGGTGGTCGCCATGGCAACGCCGCGGCCGTTATAACCCAAGCCCGCGACCACACCCGGTGCCACCTCATGCAGATGCGGCAAATGATCGGGGGTGACCGCCACCCACCCGGACCAGTGGTAGTCGAACGGCACGCCGGCGAGCTGCGGGTAAATCTCGCGCACGGCGCGGTACTGAGGTTGGGCGGCGTCGATGGGGGACGTCCGGCCGAAGGTGCCGCGGGATCCCATGACCAGGCGGCCCGTTCCGTCCAAACGAAAATAGCGCAGCAGCCGCCAGGTATCCGACACCGACTGCCGTTCGGGCAGGATACCGCGCAACAGCTCGGGCGACAGCGGCGCGGTGGCCACTTGCAGTGACGGCACCGTCACGAAAGTACGCCGCAACGCACCCACGAATTCATCCGAATAGGCATTGGTCGCCAGTACCACCTGCGGACTGGTGACGCTGCCATTGGGGGTAGACACCTGCCACTCGCCGCCCGCGCGCGCCAAGCGGACGGCCGCGCTATGGGTGAATAAACGAGCGCCCGCCCGTTCGACGGCGGTCGCCAGTCCCTGCACGTACTTGAGCGGATGAACGGTACCGCCGCGACGGTCGAGCAAGCCGCCGCAATAGCGCTGCGAGCCGGTCAGGCGCGCGGTCTCGGCGGAATCGATGAGATCGACCGCGGCACCACGGTCGCGCCATTGAGCAACGCGCTTCATCAGGGGGCGCAACGTGGCCTCCGACGTGGCCAACTGCAGCCAGCCGTTGCGAATGGGTTGACAGTCGATGCCGTGGCGACGGATGAGATCAAACACCAGATCGGGGCCGCCGGCCACCGTGGCCACCAGCTTCGCTCCCAAGGATGCGCCGAACATTTGCTCCAGGTCGTCGGGGTCGTACTTGAGGCCGGGGATGACTTGCCCGCCATTGCGGCCCGAGGCGCAATCGCCGACCCGATGACTGTCGAGCACCACCACCGCACGACCGGCCTCGCTCAAGTGCAGCGCCGTCGACAGCCCGGTGTAGCCAGCACCCACGACCACGACCTCGGCTCGGATCGCTCCGCGCAGCGGGTCACGCTCAATCGTGGGCACCGTCGTCGCAGACCACAGCGTCTGCGCGCACGGCGACATCTGCGGCATCGTGGTTAAAATTTTGCCGTCAACTCCAAGCCACCCGCGAGGACCACGGCGAATGCACTACGTAGGTGAGCAATATCCATAGTCTTTATCTCTGATTATAGAGAGCATCGTTCTTGTCGACCGGCCGCGGTTGTCGCGCCCTGCCTTGCACGACTCGCGTCGCGCGTTTTTTCGCTGCCATGGCGGCGCATGTTACGCGTCGGAGGCGAGCGCCACCATCGCGTGCAGAAGTACGTTGGCCCCCGCCTCCAAGTCGGACGGCAAGGCGCTTTCCGCCTCGTTGTGACTCAATCCGCCCTTGCAGGGAACGAATATCATGGCGGTGGGTGCGACCGCCGCGATGTTGCACGAATCGTGGCCGGCGCCGCTCACCATTTCCAAGGCGTCGTATCCCAACGCCGCGGTCGCCTTGCGTACGGCATCGACGCAGGCGGCATCGAACACCACGCCCGGGGCCTCCCAGACGCAGCGTATATCGCCGTTGAGCGCATGGCGCTGGAGCGCGGTGCGGACCAGTCGATCCACCTCGAATCGCAGCACGCCATACTGGCGCAAATCGGGATGCCTGATGTCGATGGTGAACCGCAGCTTTCCCGGCACGGTATTCGGCGAACCCGGGAAGGTTTCGATCACGCCGATGGTCAGGCGCGCCGCCGTGCCGCGCTCACGCGCCGCCGCATACAGGGCCGGCAAGACTTCTGCGAGCACGCGAATGGGATCGCGCCGCATGTCCATGGGCGTGGGGCCCGCGTGCGCTTCCTGTCCCTCCACCACCACTTCATGCCGGCTCATGTGCTGGACTCCGGTCACGATACCGATGGTCTTGGTGCGTTGCTCCAGAACGGGTCCCTGCTCGATGTGCACTTCCAACGCCGCCGCCACCGGTTGGCGCGCTACCGGCGCATCCGTGGCAATGCCGAGTCGAACCAGTTCCTGGCGCACGCTGCGACCCCCACCATCGGTGAGGGCATACGCCTTTTCCAAGGATAGTCGTCCCGACCACACCGCCGAACCCATCATCGCCATGGGAAATCGGCAGCCCTCCTCGTTGCACCACACGCCCACCTCGATGGGACGCAACGTCGCGAGTCCCGCATCGTTGAGCGATTCGATCACCTCGAGGCCGGCCAGCACGCCATAGACGCCGTCGAATTTGCCGCCGGTGGGCTGAGTGTCCAGATGGCTGCCGGTCATGACCACCGGCAGCGAGTCGTCGCGCCCCGACCTGCGCACGAACACATTGCCCACCGAGTCCACCCGCACCCGGCATCCGGCGGATTCGGCCCAACCCGTCAGCAGTCGGCGCGCCGCCTCATCACCGTCGGTCAATGCTTGCCGGTTGCAGCCGCCCTGAGCGGTGGCGCCGATGGCGGCCATGGCCATCAGCCGCGACCAGAGACGGTCGCCGTTGACTCGAGGAGTGGTCAAGCGGCGGCGTCGCGGCGCAGCGCCTGTGCCATGCAATGGATGCCGCCGCCGGTGTTCGAGATTTCGCTCATGTCGACGTCCGCCAACTCGAATCCCCGCGCCCGCAATTGCTGGATCAATACTCGGCTGGCCTTGGGCGCGCTCACCCGATCACGCCCCAGCGACATGAAATTGCAGCCCAGATTGAGGGTGTCTTGGCCGGGTTGCGACGCTGCAGCACGAAGCCATCGGCCGCCGCGGGCGGCTGCCGCGACGGTATCGTCAAAATTTTGTTGAGCATCGGATCCTCGTGCTCCGATAGTACTCATCTTTGAACGAATAGTGGAGTCCGAGATCTTCGCGCGGCAGGCCCGACGAAAGGCCCCCCAACTCAAAGCGTATACGCGTCGATCAGCACCCGCGCCGTCGAGGCGGCGGCTTGCAGCGGTCCGTCGCCGTGTTCGAACGTTCGGCGCGTGAGATACCCGCCTTCCATCAGCAGCATCAGCGCATCGCCCAATTCGTCTGCTTTGGCAGCGCCCGCTTTGACGGCCAGCTCGCGAAACCGCCGGCGCATTTCCGTTTTTTGCCTGACGGCCACATGCCGCGCCGGGTGTTCGTCATCGGCGATTTCGACCGACGCGTTGGCAAACGCGCAGCCGCGTGAATCCGCGAAGCACGTCGTCGTCACGTAGGCATCGAACAGCGCTTCGATTTGTGCGCGTGCATTGCCCTCGTGAGCGGCGACGATGTCGTCCCACCACACCCAGAAGTCGCGGCCCTTCTGTTCCAGATATTCGGCCACCAGTTCGTCCTTCGAGGCGAAGCTCCGATAAAAGCTCATCTTGTTGGTGCCGGCCTCGGTGGCGATCAGGTCCACGCCCACATCCCGGATGCCGTGCTTGTAGAACAAATCGCAGGCGGTTTCGAAAATGCGATCGCGAACCCGCGGCTTCGCGCAGGCCGGTGTGCCGTGCAGTTCTTCGCCAGAAATGGCGTGGCTGCCAGGTGGGGCCACGTTCGGCACCGTTTTAATCGTGCTCATCTCCATCTCCTCTTGACTTGTGAGTTACCGGTCACTAACATACGCCAATGTTACTTAGCGGTCACTCACATGTCCAGTCTGTTCGCCGCGAAGTTCTGTGTCAAATCGCTGAATTGCAATGGGATGTCACCATGAAGCTTGCTACCCAGTTTTTCCAGTTTACCGCCCTCACGCTGGCCGCAGCGCTGTTGATGAGCGGCTGCCAGCCGTCGGTGGGCCGCCCGGCCACGGGATCCAGCCCCAAGTCCGCTCCTCCCGCCGCCCCAGTCACGGTGGCCGAGGTCATTCATCGGCCCCTGCGCGACTGGTCCGAGTTCACCGGCCGGCTCGAAGCCGTGCAATCGGTCGAGATTCGTCCCCGGGTCAGCGGCTACATCGACCGCATCGGGTTCGAGGAAGGGGTTCGGGTCAAAAAGGGCCAAATCCTGTTTCGCATCGACCCGCGGCCGTTCCGCGCCGAGGCTGACCGGCAGTTGGCCGCGCGCAACCGGGCGTTGTCGGAACTCGATCTCGCCAAGGCAAACCACGCACGCGCCCAACGGTTGATCGGAGAGCACGCCATCGCGCGCGAGGAATTCGACCGCCTCTCCAGTGCCGACAGCGTGGCCGACAGCGACTTGGCGGCGGCCGACGCCGCGCTCACGGCGGCCAAGCTGAACCTCGAATTCACGGAAGTTCGCGCGCCCATCGACGGGCGCGTATCCCGCGCCCTGATCACGCGCGGCAACTTGGTGTCGAGCGATAGCCTCCTGACCACCATCGTGTCCGACGATCCTATTTACGCCAGCTTCGATGCCGACGAGCAGGCGTTCCTGCGCTACAGCCGCAACGTCGCGAACCGAACCGCCGGGGTGGATCCTGTGTATATGGGTCTTGCCGACGAAAAGGATTTTCCGCACGCAGGCCGTTTGAATTTCGTCGACAACCAGGTCGATCGCAAGACCGGAACCATCCGCGCACGCGCCGTATTCGCGAATCCCGACGGAATTTTCACGCCCGGACTCTTCGTGCGCATCCGCCTCGTGGGGCGCGACACGCGCGATGCCGTGCTCATCGACGACCGCGCCGTCGGCACCGATCTCGGCAAGAAGTTCGTGTTCGTACTCAAAGACGACAGCACCGTCGATTACCGCAACGTCACGCTGGGGCCCAATGTGGATGGACTACGGATCGTCACCGGCGGACTTGCCGCCGGCGAGGTCATCGTGGTCAACGGCCTGCAGCGCGTGCGGCCCGGTGCGTCGGTCGCAGCGACCAAAGTGGTCATGGATATGAGCCGGGATGGCCTACGCCAGGTCGCCGCCGCCGATCCAGACGCCTCTGACAAAGCTCAGCCATCGACAGCCCACGGACGAGTGGTTGTCGCCGCAAGTTTGTCCCATTGAGTCTCGGTGGGTCTCGGTGGGTCTCATAGAGTCTCGGTGGGTCTCATAGAGTCTCGGTCGGTCTCGTTGAGTCTCGGCGGTCTCGTTGAGTCTCAGTGGGTCTCGCGTAAATCTCGGGTAAGTTTCGCTTAAATCTCAGGTAAATCTCGCGTAGGTCTCGCGCCGCGCGCCTCGGAGTCTCAGTCCATGAAATTGTCGCAGTTCTTCATCACTCGGCCGATTTTTGCCGGCGTCCTGTCTACCATCATTTTGATCGCCGGCCTGATCGCATTGCCGCTGCTGCCCATCAGTGAATACCCCGAAGTGGTCCCTCCCACGGTGGTGGTGAAAGCCACCTACCCCGGGGCGAATCCCGAGGTTATTGGCGAGACCGTCGCCTCGCCGCTGGAGCAATCCATCAACGGCGTCGAGAACATGCTCTATCAGTCGTCCCAGGCGACGGCGGACGGTGTCATGACGCTGACCATCACCTTCAAGCTCGGCTCCGACGTGGACAAGGCGCAAGTCCTGGTGCAGAACCGAGTGGCGCAGGCCCTGCCGAAACTGCCGGTCGAGGTGCAGAGGCTGGGCGTGACCACCAACAAGGCGTCGCCGGATCTCACCATGGTGGTTCACTTGCTATCGCCCGGCAAGCGCTACGACATGCTGTACCTGTCGAATTTCGCGACGCTCCGGGTCAAAGACGAACTGGCGCGGCTCAACGGCGTCGGTGACGTGCAAATCTTCGGCGCCGGCAACTACTCCATGCGCGTCTGGCTCGATCCCGACAAGGTGGCTTCGCGCAATCTCACGGCGGGCGACGTAGTCAAAGCCATCCGCGAGCAAAACGTTCAGGTCGCGGCCGGCGCCCTCGGCGCACCGCCCACTCCGAATGCGGCGGACTTTCAACTCGCCATCAATACCAAGGGCCGCCTCGTCAGCGAGGCGGACTTCGGCGCCATCGTCGTCAGAGCGGGCGACGCGGGACAGATCACGCGATTGCGCGACGTGGCTCGCATCGAACTCGGCGCCGACACCTACGCCCTGCGTTCGTTGCTGGACAACCAACCCGCGGTGGCGGTTCCCATTTTTGCGCGCCCGGGCAGCAATGCCATCGCGATTTCCACGGCGGTGCGCGCCAAGATGGAAGAACTCAAGAAGAGCTTCCCGGCGGACGTCGACTATCGGATCGTCTACGATCCCACGGTGTTCGTGCGCAGTTCCATCGAGGCGGTGGTGCACACGCTGTTCGAGGCCATACTCTTGGTGGTCATCGTCGTCATCGTCTTTCTGCAAACCTGGCGCGCGTCGGTGATCCCCTTGATCGCGGTGCCGGTCTCGCTCATCGGTACCTTCGCCGTCATGCAGGCGTTCGGCTTCTCATTGAACGCGCTCAGCCTGTTCGGGATGGTGCTGGCCATCGGTATCGTGGTCGACGACTCCATCGTCGTCGTGGAAAATGTCGAACGCAACATCGAGAAAGGGCTGGCTCCGCTCGCCGCGACCCATCAGGCCATGAAAGAAGTCACCGGGCCCATCGTCGCCACCGCGCTGGTGCTGTGCGCGGTGTTCGTGCCCACCGCCTTCATCAGCGGCTTGAGCGGCCAGTTCTACAAGCAATTTGCGCTGACCATCGCCATCAGCACCGTGATCTCGGCATTCAATTCGTTGACGCTGTCGCCCGCGCTGTCCGCGTTGTTGCTGAAACCCCGAGGCGCCGCGCCCGACCGCTTGCAGCGACTCATCAATGCGGGATTCTCATGGTTCTTCCGGCCCTTCAATCGCGCGTTCGCGCGCGCCTCGGACGGCTATTTGCGCAGCGTCGCACGCATCGTGCGCGCCGGCGGCATCGCGCTGGTGGTCTACGGCGGCCTGATCGGTCTCGCCTGGTTGGGATTCGCGACCACGCCCACGGGCTTCGTACCCCCGCAGGACAAGCAATACCTGGTTGCGTTCGCGCAGCTTCCCGACGCCGCCACGCTGGACCGGACCGAGGACGTCATCAAGCGCATGGGCGAGATCGCCTTGAAGCAGCCGGGCGTGGAACATGCCGTTTCATTTCCGGGCCTTTCGATCAACGGTTTTACCAACAGCCCCAACTCCGGCATCGTGTTCGCCACGTTGAAGCCCTTCGATGAGCGCACCACCGCCGGTGCCTCGGCCGCGGGAATCGCCGCCGCGCTCAACCAGAAGTTCGCGTCCATACAAGATGCCTACATCGCCATCTTCCCGCCGCCGCCCGTGCAGGGGCTGGGCACCATCGGCGGCTTCCGCCTGCAGGTCGAGGACCGCGGCAGCGAAGGCTTCGAGGAACTGTACAAACAGACCCAGAACCTCATCGGCAAGGCCAACGCCACGCCGGGTCTCGCCGGCCTGTTCTCGAGCTTTCAAATCAACGTGCCGCAAATCCGTGCCGACGTGGACCGCGAGAAGGCGAAATCGCAGGGCGTCGATCTGCAGGATTTGTACGACACCATGCAGATCTATCTCGGCTCCTTGTATGCGAACGACTTCAACCGCTTCGGCCGCACCTACCAAGTCAACGTACAGGCCGAACCCGGGTTCCGCTTGCAGGCCGAGGACATCGTCAAGCTCAAGACCCGCAACGCCGCCGGCGAAATGATCCCGCTGAGTTCGTTCGTCAGCGTCGAATCGAGTTCAGGACCGGATCGCGTCATGCACTACAACGGCTTTGCCACCGCCGAGATCAACGGCGCCGCCGCCCCCGGATTCAGCACCGGACAGGCGCAGAAGATCATCGAGAATCTGGCGCACCAGGAGCTGCCGAACGGCACGACTTTCGAGTGGACCGAACTCACCTACCAGCAGATCCTGGCAGGCAACACCATGGTCTATATATTTCCTCTGGTGGTTCTGCTGGTGTTCTTGGTGCTGGCCGCGCAGTACGAAAGTCTGGCGCTGCCGCTCGCGGTCATCATGATCATGCCCATGGTGCTGTTGTCGGCGATTCTCGGCGTGAAACTCTCCGGTGGCGACAACAACATCTTCACGCAAATCAGCTTGATCGTTCTGGTCGGCCTCGCCAGCAAGAATGCCATTCTCATCGTCGAGTTCGCGCGCGAGGCCGAGGTCGAGGGCGCATCGACGCTGCGCGCCGTGTTGAAGGCGGCAAGGCTAAGATTGCGGCCCATCCTGATGACCTCGTTCGCCTTCATCATGGGCGTCATCCCGTTGGTTCTGAGCCGTGGCGCCGGCGCCGAGATGCGCCACGCCATGGGAGTGGCCGTGTTCTCGGGAATGCTCGGCGTGACCTTTTTCGGCTTGATACTGACGCCCGTGTTCTATGTGCTCGTCCGCCACCTGAAACGGCGCGCCGTGCCGGCCGGCGCCCCGTCACTGGTCGCTCGACTCACTTGAATCATCGCGTGTCTGACTTGAATTATTGCTCGACTCACTTGAATCATCGCGTGTCCGACTTGAATTATTGCTCGACACACTTGATTCATCGCGCGTCTGACTTGAATTATTGCTCGACTCACTTGAATCATCGCGTGTCTGACTTGAATTATTGCTCGACTCACTTGAATCATCGCGTGTCTGACTTGAATTATTACTCGACTCACTTGATTCATCGCTCGACTCACTCGAACTATTGCTCGACTCGCTGAATCATCGCTCATCACTTGCAGGAGACCTCCATGTCGAAGATCGCCCTCATCACCGGAGCCAACAAAGGCATCGGATTCGAAACCGCCCGTCAGCTGGCAAAATCCGGCGGTGTTCATGTGTTGCTCGCCGCGCGCGACCGCGCCAAGGGCGTAGACGCCGCGCTCAAACTTCAAGGCGAAGGACTCGACGTCGAAGCGCTGACCCTGGATGTAGCGGATGCCGCCAGCATTGCCGCCGCCGCCCAGGAAGTCGGCAAGAAATTCGGACGGCTGGACATTCTCGTCAACAACGCCGGCATCGGCGTCGACGATGCATCGAAGAAAGTTTCCGAACAAAGCCTCGCGACCTGGCGCAAGACATTCGATACGAACTTATTCGCTCTGATTGCCGTCACGCAGGCGTTTCTGCCGCTGCTCGAGAAGTCGGACGCCGGCCGCATCGTGAATCTATCCAGCATCCTGGCATCGATGACGCTGCATTCCAATCCGCAATCGCCGATCTACGATTACAAGATACCTGCGTACAACGTTTCCAAGACCGCGGTGAACGCCTGGACCGTGCAGCTGGCGTATGAACTGCGCGACACCAAGATCAAGGTGAACGCAGCGCACCCGGGTCACGTGAAAACGGACATGGGCGGCCCCACCGCTCCCATGGAAATCGACGACGGCGCCAGAACCAGCGTGGCACTGGCATTGATCGGTGCGAACGGACCGAACGGCGCCTATATCCACATGGGAGAACCCTTGCCGTGGTGAACATGAGCGATAAGCACTTTGGACGGCTCGACAAGCGCCTTGGATGGCTCGGCAAGCACATCGAATGGCTCGACAAGCAACTTGGACTGCTCGGCAACCGTCCGGGATCGTACGGTAAGAAGCATGCGGGATTGATCGCCGCATCACTGGCGCTTGCGGCCTGCGCCGTAGGGCCGGACTTCAAGCCGCCGGTGAATCCGCCGGCGGCGCTGGTCAATGCTCACTCCGCGGAGCGCGCGCCGCTGGTGACGCAATCGCCGGATGGCCTGTGGTGGCAGCAGTTCGACGATACGGAGCTGAACCAGCTGGTCGCGCGGGCACTCGAATCGAACTTGGATCTCCACATGGCGGCCGATCGCGTTCGCGCCGCCCGCGCCGCGTTTTCGGGTGCCGAATTCGACTATGCGCCTCATGTTCCGCTCACGGCGGGTTACTCCCATGCCAAGGAACAGCAGCCCGGATTCGGCAGCCAACGCTACGACGCGGAGAGTTACACCACCGGCTTCGATGCCTCGTGGGAGTTGGATCTGTTCGGCCACGTGCGCCGTTCGGTGGAAGCCGCGCGCGGCGACCTCGCGGCTGAACGCGAAGGCTTGCAGGACGCCCGGATAACGGTTGCCGCCGAGGTGGCACGGAATTATTTTTCGCTGCGCAGCACGCAGCAGCAAATCCAAGTCGCGCACGACAACATCGCCAATCAACAGGAGACCGTACGCTTGACCTCGCTGCGCTACGAATCCGGCCGCGGTAACGAGCTCGACGTGCAAAGCAGCCGCGCACGTCTGAAGGCCACCGAGGCCACCCTGCCGGTGCTGGAGACTGCTCAGGCGGCCGCGTGGTATCGGCTCGCGGTGCTGCTCGGGTTGCATCCCGGCGCGCTCGACGGAGAACTCGCGCCGCACGCCGCGCCTGCTTACGCCAAAACCCTGCCCATCGGCAACGACGGCGATGATGTGGGTGCCTTGCTGCGCAATCGCCCGGATGTACGCCAAGCCGAGCAGCAACTCGCCGCGGCCACCGCACGCGTCGGTATAGCCACCGCCGATTTGTTTCCTCGAGTGACCGTGACCGGATTCGTCGGTTTCCTGTCGGGTGACTTCGGCCACTTGTTCAGCTCGTCGACCGGTACCGACGCGCGTGCCTGGGCGATCGCGCCGACGGTGAGCTGGCCCGCCCTCGATTACGGCTCGGTACGAGCGCGTCTTCGCGGCAGCCGCGCCAACGCCGACGGTGCACTCGTGAACTATCAAAAAACCGTGCTCACGGCGCTGGAGGAGACCGAGAACGCGTTCGTGGGCTATCGTGAGCAACAATCGCGGCTCAAGAGTTTGCTCGAACAAGCGGAGGCCTCGCGCCGCGCGGCCGATCTCGCTGCGTTGCAGTATCGAGAAGGCGTCACCGACTTTCTCACCTTGCTCGATGCGCAGCGAACCCAGTTAACCGCCGAGAGCGCCGTGGCTGAAACCGAAGGCGCGGTGAATGTGAGCGTGGTGGCCATTTACAAGGCTCTCGGTGGCGTGGGTCAACCGCGCGACCGACCGCTTCTCGTGACCCGGTAGCGAGCTATTGGTGACCCTGTAGCGAGCTATCGGTGACCCCCGTAGTGAGCTACAGCGTCGACCCACTTGACAGGAACGCTCTACATGCGTGAACTGCGTCGAAGTACTGTAACTCCCCTATATCCAACGCCAGATTAAGTCGCATAGCATTTGCGTCAGTCAGATCAGTGGTGTGCGATGGGCACAGATTCCCATACCGTATCGACGACCAAGCGGGTGGAGCATTCGAGAACTCTGGAGCAGACGATGTCACGCGGGCCGTACCCAATATTGTTGATGCTGGCCATGTCATTACCTGGCGCGGCGCGCGCGCTGGGCCTGGGCGAGATCCGGGTTGACTCGGCGCTGAATGAACCCTTGTCGGCACAGATCGATATCGTCGGCGCGACGCGTGACGAGCTGATTGCACTCACCGCCAAGGTCGCGAATCGGGAGATTTTCCAACGCTACGGCGCCGAGCGCCCGTCGTTTCTCGCATCTGCCACTTTCAAGGTCGGACTCGACGCACAGGGACACCCGGTGCTCAACGTCCGTTCGGCTGAAGCCTTCACCGATCCCGTCATCAATTTTCTGGTTGATTTGAGGTGGAGCAACGGCGAATTAGTACGCGAATACTCGCTGCTGTTGGATCCGGCCGGATTCTCGCCGGCTAGCCGCGTTGCCGCGGCGGCAAGTACCAACGACGCTTCCTCGTTACCCCCCACGGCCGCGGCGCCCACCGCCGCGCCGCCGCCCACCCAGGTGGCGCCCAGCATCCCGGCACCCACCGTATGGGCGCCCCGCACTGCGCCGCGCCATGTCGCGGCCTCCACCCAGCCGACCTCCCACGTCGCGGCTTCTGCCCCAGCGGACCCAAGGGTCGCGGCCTCCGCTCCGGCGGCTCCCCCAGTCGCGGCCTCCAGCCGGCCGACCTCGCACGTCGAAGCTTCCGCCCCGGCAGCCCCAAGCGTCGCGCCCTCCGCCCAGACGGACCCCCGCGCCGCCTCCACCTCAGCGGGCCCTCGCGTCGGGGCCTCCACTCCGGCAGCCCCCCGTATCGCGGGCTCACCCAGGGTGTCGTCGGTTGGGGCGAACACCCAGGACGCTCTACCGCCCGCCGCCCAGGGCGCCGGCTCGCATCATTATCGGGTTGCTGCTCGGGACACCCTTCGTGGCATTGCGCGCCGCACCGGGTCGCACTCCGAGTCGCATGCCCAGCGGATGATGATTGCCATCTTCCGCGCCAATCCGCACGCCTTCGAAGGCAATATCAATCGCCTGCATCGCGGCGCGTTGCTCAGCATCCCCGCGTTGGAGGACGTGCAGACCATAGACGCCGCTGATGCGAAGCGTGAGGTCCACACACAGATGACGGCGTGGAGGTTGGACGGTCGGCCGGTCGCGCCGCATCGAATCGCCGCGGACTCGATTGCAACGCCTGCACCGAACGCGGGGTCGGCGCCAACGCCGACGCCCCAGGCGAACAAAGCATCCAAAGCATCGGTCGATGCATCGGCCAACGATGCGCTCAAAGGTCGTGTGCAATCCCTCGAGGTGGAGCTCGACAATATGAACCGGCAGCTGAAGGAGCTGACGGCGCGAACTCTCGCCGCGGCCGCGGCGGCTGAACCCGCGGCTGCACCCGCAACCGCAAGCCCAGGTGCACCCGCAGCTGCGCCCGCAACCGCGACTGCACCCACAACCGCCGCTGCACCCGCAAGCTCAAGCTCAAGTGCATTCGCAGCTGCGCCCGCAAGCCCAAGTGCACTCGCAGCTGCGCCCGCACCCGTAATCGCGCCCGCAACTCTAACCGCGAGCGCGCCGTCTTCCTCCCCGGTGCGCGTCGAGGTGATGCACGTCAAGGAGCATCCCAGCCCCATCCTTGCCGCGACCGCGCCGGAGCCGCCGGCACAGGCCATGAGCAACAAAATGATTCTCGGTCCGATGGCCGTAGCGCTGGCACTGCTCCTTGCAGGGTTCGCCTATGTGCGCCGGCAGATTTTGCGCGGCCGCGCATCGTCGGAAGAGGCGCCGGCACTGCAAGAGTCCGCGAGCTCGTCGAATAACGCGCTCGGTCAAGCCACGCCCATTGCGCTTCCGACCAGGGACCACGCCGACGCGGCGCCTATGAGCCGAGCGCCCCTAAGCCGGGCGCCCCTCTCCCGGCCGGTGGAAATACCGCCACAGGTCGCAACTGGCTCGCCTGCAGCCAGTGAAATTCCACGGCGTGCCACCCTCGATGAGACGACTCAGAGTCTGCAGATCGACGTCGAGGCTCTCGAAAGGTCGTACCTCGATATGGGCGTCGATACCTTGGGTATCGACCCGGCGGCCGGCGACCCAGCGGCCGACCATCATTCGGCGGCCGACGATACCGCGACCCACCCGATGACGGCGGTCGATGCCAGCGCGCAGGACACGGCAATCCTGGATGCCTCCATGCTGGAAACGGTGGTCATCGACAAGTCCGAACTCGACACCGCGGTTACCAGGGCCGATCTCGACACGGCCGTCATCGATACCAAGAAGGCCGAGCCCGTCAACACGATGATCCTCGATTACAATCTGCTCGACCTCGATGCCACCGTGCAACACGTCCAGATGCCCAGCGAGCTTCACGATCACGTGGTGGTGTCGGAACGGCGCACGAATATCGTCGATGTACTCAAGACGGCCATCGATCGCGATCCGCATCGCCGCGACTTGCGCATGAAGCTGCTGGAAACCTATTACAGCGCAGCCGCGACCAACCAGCGCGCATTCTTGGACGTCGTGAGGAAACTGGCTCGCGAGCGCGACTTCCTGTCCAACGAGGACTGGCAAAAAGTCGTCATGATGGGCCGGGAGATCGCTTCGGAGGACATCTTGTTCGCCGCTCGATCCAAGGACGACGATCTCGCGAATTGCGCCTGAAGCGGCCTAGCCCCCGATACGGCTAGCCGGCGGTCATCGCCGATTGCGCGGCTGCCGGCGGCGGTCGGGTTCCGTTGAGCTTGATGTTCAGCCGCAGTTCGTTGGCCGAATCAGCGTTGCGAATCGCTTCGTCGTAGGAAATATCGCCTTCCCCGTATAGCTCGAACAGCGACCAATCGAAAGTTCGCATTCCCAATTCCCGCGATTTACCCATGAGCGCCTTGATCTCGTGAAATTCTCCTTTGAGAATTTTCTCGGCGATGATCGGCGTGTTGATGAGGATCTCCATGGCAGCTCGGCGCCCCTTGCCGTCGCTGGTGCGGATGAGACGCTGCGACACGATGGCGCGCAGATTGCCCGACAAATCCATCAGCAGTTGCTTGCGCCGCTCATCGGGGAAGAAATTGATGATGCGATCGATGGTCTGATTGGCGCTGTTCGCATGCAACGTGCCCAGGCACAGATGTCCGGTCTCGGCGAACGCGATTGCGTGCTCCATGGTTTCCGCATCGCGGATTTCGCCGATCAGGATGACGTCGGGCGCTTGCCGAAGCGTATTCTTGAGGGCGTGATGCCAAGAGCGCGTATCGATTCCCACCTCGCGGTGGGTGATCAATGATTGCTGCGACTTGTGGACGAATTCCACCGGATCTTCCACCGTGATGATGTGTCCCGGCGACGAGCTGTTGCGGTGATCGATCATGGCGGCCAGCGACGTCGATTTTCCTGAACCGGTCGCGCCCACCACCAGAACCAACCCGCGCTTGGCCATGACGATTTCTTTGAGGATTTCGGGCAGCGCGAGTTTTGTGAAACTCGGGATCTCCTCGGGAATCGTTCGGATCACCATGCCGGTGTGCTGCTGCTGCACGAAAACGTTGACTCGAAATCGGGCCACCCCCGGGATCGAGATGGCGAAATTGCACTCGAGTTCCTGGACGAACTCTTCGCGCTGGCGCTGATTCATCAGCGACAAGGCGAGTTGCCGCGCGACTTCTGAGGTCAACTTTTGCGACGCCATGGGCTGCATCGTCCCGTGCGTCTTCATGCTCGGAGGAAAATCATTCGAGATGAACAGGTCCGACCCGCCGCCGCGGCTCATGGCCGTCAGCAGTTTGACCATATAAGCCTTGGCTTGATCCTCGGGCAATGTCGACATCGCGTACCTCGGTGGCAAAAATCGGTCGACTATATTCCGGCGCCCGAACACCGTCCGCGACGGGGTTATCATATAGTGAGCGGACGCGTTTTATGGACACCGATATGCCTGACCACCCACCTCTCCGCGGACACGTCTGTGCCGTCGTGGTGACATATCATCCGGATGAAGGCTTCCCCGCCCGCCTGAACCGCATCATTCCGCAAGTCGGCCTGACGGTCATCGTGGACAATGGCTCATCGGACACGGCCTTGCAGATGCTGCGCGAGCTGTCGGCCGACTCGTCGCTCGCGGTGGTCTGCAATTTCGCGAACCTTGGCATTGCGCGCGCGCTCAACCTCGGTGTTCAACGCGCCCTGGCCAGCGGATATACCTCGGCTCTTCTCTTGGACCAGGATACCCAAGTGGATCCGGACATGGTCGAGCGCTTGTTGGCGACGCGCGCGTCGTGTCCCGAGTCCGACCGGGTGGCCATCGTCGGATCGCGTTTCAGGGACACGAAAGGCCGATCCAACGACGCACGTCGTCTCGATGCGCGCGGCGAACTTTGGGAAGAGGTGGAATCGGTGATCACATCGGGATCGCTGCTGGCGTTGCCGGCGTACTCGGTGATCGGGCCGTTCCGCGACGAATTCTTCATCGATCACGTCGATACGGAATTCTGTTTCCGGGCGCGGGCCGCGGGCTATCGGGTAATCGAAACTCTGCAGCCGCTCATGTCCCACACGGTGGGTGCACCCACTGCGCATAGACTGTTGTGGACGACGAAGTGGACCACCAATCATTCACCCGATCGACGTTATTACATCGCACGCAATAATACCGTACTGCTGCGCGAGTACCGGACATCCGGCGGCTCATGGCTGCTGAAGAGCTTCACCCGCTGTTTCCGTCTGTGCAAACGCATCGCATTTTTCGAGCCGGACAAGATCCGAAAAATTCTCGCCGTCAGCCAAGGATGGTGGGACGGCGTGCGCGGCAACATGGGTCCCCGCCGGCGGCATCGGTCAACGCGCTGAAGCAACCGCACGCTGGGCGCAAACTCGCAGGTCTGCGCGATTTCGCCTGCCCTGGGCGATCTCGCATGCTCGGCGCCATCTCGCATGCTGTGCGCCGTCTCGCATACTTCGCGCCGTTGAGCATGCTCTGCGCGCGTTCGATTGCCATATCCGCCTGACGGCAGCGGGAATCTCGCCGGTGTGCAACGCGAGCGCTACAATCGTGAGGTGCTGAGTATTCACGATCAATGGTACGGACGGGGTAGTCTCGGGCGGACCGCGCTAGCCGTGGCGATCTTCGTCTTCACGTGGGCTCCGCACGGCACCGCCGATCCCGCGCCATTTCACCATGCGCCGGCGGCGGCGAATCATCTCGTCAATCCCGATGCCGGACAACCGAATGCCGTGCAGGCCGGTGCGGCGCTGTACGCCCAGCATTGCGCGTCATGCCACGGCCGCAGTGCCGAGGGCTCGGGCAACATACCCGCGCTCGCACATAGCGCGGTCCAATCCGCCGCCGATGGCGAAGTCTTCTGGTTCATTACCACCGGCAGCGTCAACGATGGAATGCCACCATGGGCCTCGCTCGCCGAGGACCAGCGCTGGCACCTCGTGACCTACCTCAAAACATTGCAATCCGTGCCGGCAGCCGTACCGACGGTGAGCAGTCCCGATGCATTGACGGCGCCCCGCTCGCAGGCGCCCTTCGCCGACTTCCGCGACGAAGTGCCGGGTACGGTACGAAAAATCACGGTTGCCGATCTCCCGGCACCGTTTGCGACCTCGTCCGCGAGCAACGCGCCGAGCGTGGTAGCCCGTCCGCGCGACGCGTGGCCCAAGGCGCCGAAGGGATTTCAGGTCAACTTGTACGCAGAGGGCCTTGCCATACCCCGCGTCATCCATGCCGCGCCCAACGGCGATGTCTTCGTTGCCGAGAGCGGCGCGGGTCAGATACGGATATTCCACGGAATGGCGAACGGCAAACCCGAGAGTTCGACGGTATTTGCGACCAATCTGAACCGTCCTTACGGGATCGCGTTCTACCCCACCGGTCCCGATCCGAAATGGATCTACGTCGGCGACACCGATGCGGTGGTACGCTTTCCCTACCGCAACGGTGCCCTCAACGCGCTGGGACCTGCCGAACACCTCGTCGATTTACCGCATGGCAAGGGCCATTGGACCCGCGATCTCAGTTTCTCTAGCGACGGCAAGACACTCTTCGTGGCGGTGGGATCAGGATCGAACGTCGATGACCCGGACACCACGCCGGACGAGCAGCATCGCGCCAACATCCTCGCCTTCGACCCCGACGGTTCACACCTGCGCGTGTTCGCCTCGGGGATTCGTAACCCCTCCGGTCTCGCCATCGATCCCCGCAGCGGCGAGCTGTGGTGCACCGTGAACGAACGCGACGGCCTCGGCGACAATCTGGTACCCGACTACATTACCTCGGTCCGCGAACACGGCTTCTACGGCTGGCCCTGGTGGTATGTTGGGGCGCATCAGGATCCGCGGCACGCCGGCAAGCATCCCGAATTGCAGAACGAGGCCATCGTCCCGGACATCTTGCTGCAGCCACACAACGCGTCGTTGCAAATCGCATTCTACGAAGCCCGCCAATTTCCGCGCGAGTACTCAGGTGATATTTTCGCGGCCGAGCACGGATCATGGAACAAGGCCGTGCGAACCGGTTATGAGGTCATTCGCATTCCTCGCCACCAGACATCCCGCACGAGCGGCGAATACGAAGATTTCCTGACGGGATTCGTGCTGCCCAATGGCAAGGCCTGGGGGCGGCCGGTGGGCGTCGCCAGCGCGCCGGATGGCTCGTTGCTGGTGACCGACGACGGATCCAATTCGATCTGGCGCGTGGCCTACACCGAACGTCCATGAAGAGGCGGAACACCGGAAATAGGGCGTAACATCCACGGCAGGCTCTAGGGGAGAAGGCCCGGATGCGTTTAATTCTAGGCTTGGCTGTCGTTGGCCTGTTCGTTTGCGCGTGCGGCGGAGGCGGCGGCATGTCCACACCCAGCGACCCCACGCAAAATGCCGCGCCGAAATTGGTTCAAATGAACACATTTCAAACCATCGGCACCGCCTTTGGAATCAATTCCCCGGTGAAATTCAAATCCAATACTCAGGCCGGCGACACGATTTGGGTGGTCGCGACACTCAGCGATTTCGCAGGCGTTCACACGATTTCGGTTACCGACACCCAAGGCAACACGTACACGGCGCTCGATCAGGAAAACGACGGTGTTCCGGCCACTCAGACCGTGGCGCATTTTTATGCCGCAAACATTCGCGGCGACTCGGCAACGCCCGACACCGTCACCGTTGTGTGGAGTAACGAGAACTACAAGGGAGTTCTGATCGCGGAGATTTCCGGCACCACACAGGCGCCTCTGGCCGCACACCGCGGCAACATTCAGGATGGATTGGCCGGCGGTTCGAATAATGTCACGTCGGGTCCCATGAATGTGACCTCCGCGCAGACTCCCGCCCTGCTGGTCGCGCTCAGCATGAATGCCAGCGGCGGCGTCAGCGATACCGGCGGAAGCGGCTTCGGCGGCCCTGCGGCGGGCAGCGGAATGACCCAGGTCGCGACGTTCTGGGACTGGGGCGCCAATCTGGCCACTTTGGTAACCGGCTCCGTTACCAGCGCCGAAAGTGTCAGCAGCGTCTTCAACGCTCCGGATGTGGACTCTTACATTACGGTCGCCGCGGTATTTCACTGAGTGTTTGCCGCACGTTCCGACCGGCCTCGCGGCACTGCGCCAGTGGCTCGAGCGGAATCGGAAGTGACCGGCCTCTTTATAGTCGGCAATCGCAACCAAATCGCTTAAGGCAGGTGCAGTCCAAATTGCTAGACTCTCGTCAAGCATGCGACACGGCGGGCGCTCCCATGAACGTTGAACCACACGGCATTTCCGCGAATCGAGAGCAGCTCCTGCATTCGCTCTACGAGGCGTCGGAGCTCGAACACAATCTGATGTGCACGTATCTGTACGCTGCGTTCAGTATTAAATCCGGCGAGTCCGAGGGCCTGAGCGCCGCGGAGACCGCCGCGGTCGAACGTTGGCGCCGCGTCATCATCGACATTGCCATCGAGGAGATGGGCCATCTTGCCGCGGTATGGAATATCACCTCGGCCATTGGGGGAGCGCCGCGCTTCGGCCGCGGCAATTTTCCCATCGATCCCGGCTATCTACCCGCGGGCGTGGTGGTCAAGCTCTCGCCGTTCAATCTGTCGACCTTGCAGCATTTCATTTTCCTCGAGCGGCCCACCGAGTCCGCGGAACGCGATGGCGACGGCTTCGCCGCCGAACGACCCTTCCTACGCGCCGTCAACGTTCAGCGCTTGACACCCACCGCCATTGATTACGCCACCGTCGGTGAATTTTACATTTCGATCGGCGCCGGCCTCCGCGAACTCGTCGAGCAAGTCGGTGAAGCCGCCGCATTCTGCGGCGATCCGGCGCTGCAACTCTCCCCGCATGAATTGGAGTTGAACGGCGTCAAGCCGGTGATCTGCCTCAAGACTGCCCTCGCGGCCTTCGATGCCATCGTCGCGCAGGGTGAAGGCGCGCCGCAGCACAGCACCGATTCACACTTTCAGAAGTTCTCCGCGGTTCGCGATGAGTATTTCGAGTTGCTCGCGCGAAATCCGCAGTTCGTCCCATCGCTGCCTGCGGCCACCAATCCCGTGCTGCGTCGTCCCCCGCGTCCTGAGGGACGAGTGTGGCTCGAGGATATGGAGGCGAGCGCGACCGTCGATCTTGCCAATGCGGCGTATGGACTGATGCTAAGGCTCTTGGGCTATTCATACTCGATCAAAGGCCCCCATGCCGAGAAAGGACTTGCGGTGGACCTTGCCATCGGCCTCATGCAGGCGGTGGCTCCTCTGGCCGAGCGCGCCACACGCCTGCCGGCCGGGCCCTCGAATCCCGCTTGCCGCGCGGGCATGTCCTTTACCACGCTGCGCGACGCGGCCGGGCTGCCTCAAGGACCCGGCGCGCGCCGGTTCTTCGTCGAACGCTTCTCGCAATTTGCGGCAGCCGCAACGGCGTTGAATACGTCGAAGGACCCCAGGACGACTCGCGCCTCGCAACAATTGACCGCGCTCGCCGCGCGCGCGAGTCGCGGCTTCGAAGTCACGGCGGCCTCTGCCGCTCCGCCTGACGCCGCGAGTGTCGCCGCAGCGAGTGTGCCCACAATCCCACCGGCAGCGACCAGCCTGCCCCCCTCACCCGCGGTATCCGACGGCATCGAGACCGTACCGGGTCAACACCTGACGCTCATGTTCGAAACCCGCCGCTGCATTCATGCGCGCTTCTGCGTGACCGGCGCGCCCGCGGTGTTTCTGGCCAACGTGCAAGGTCCTTGGATTCATCCGGACGCCATGGATACGGAGCGGCTGGTCGACATTGCGCATGCCTGCCCTTCCGGTGCGATCCGCTATCAGCGCGCCGATGGACGCCCGAATGAGGCGCCTCCGCCGGTGAATCTCGCGTCGATTCGCGAAGCGGGGCCGTACGCGTTTCGCGGCGATATTCAGTTGGAGGGGCTGGCCACGGGGTATCGGGCGACGCTATGCCGTTGCGGAGCGTCCAAGAACAAACCGTTCTGCGATAGCTCGCACCATGAAGCTAATTTCACGGCCAGCGGCGAACCCGCCAGCACCACCGTCGACATGTTGCCCGAGCGCGCAGGTCCGCTGAACATCTCACCGCAAATCAATGGGCCGTTGCAGGTTCGGGGCAATCTCGAAATCATCAGCGGTACCGGGCGCGTGGTGGCCCGCGTGACCAGCACCCGGCTGTGCCGCTGCGGCGGCAGTCAGACCAAACCGTTCTGCGATGGCAGTCATTCGAGAATCGGATTCACCAGTGCTTGAACGAACCCCAGGAATGCCTATGCCAGACATTCTTGTTCGCGATCGCCACCCCGCTCGCAATACAAACAAGACATAAGTATAAATATTGACACGGTGTCAACGTTGCTCTAGACTTCAGCCATGTCCTATATCGCCGCCCGCCGTGAAGATGAAAAGGAGCGTAGGCGCGCCGAAATTCTCGACGCGGCCGAACAGCTGTATGCCAAGAAGGGCTGGGATGTACTCACGGTCGAGCAAGTTGCACGAAGTGCGCGTCTGTCGCGCGCCCTGGTGTACGTCTATTTCCGCGACAAGGAAGATCTGTTATTCGCCATCGGCGAGCGGGCCATGCGACTGCTGCGCGATCGCTTCAAGGCGGCGGTTGCGGCGCCCGCGCCGGGAATGGATCAAGTCGAAGCGATCGGTCGGGCCTACATGGTTTATGCCCATGAATTTCCACATTATTTTGATTTCTGTTCACGGTTCCAGTCGCATACCAGCGGCACCGATCCAAGTGTCAATGAAGGTGGCTGCCGAGCTGCCGGCGATGAAGCGATCGCGACCGTGGTACAAGCCATCGAGACCGGCATGCGCGACGGCAGCATCCGCCCCAACATAGGCAATCCCGTCATGCTGGCCGTCACCTTGTGGGCGTTCACGCATGGAATCATTCAATTGGCCATGGCCAAAGGCAGCGATCTCGCACGCCGCGGCATCGCCATCCCGGACTTCAGTAATTATGCATTCCTGATTATTCGCGCCGCCGCGCAAAACACCCCACCGGTTTGACCCACCTTTTTTTTCACACGAAATTGACACATGTCTAAACTATACACAGATGATAAATTGAAACCCGCCTCTGCCGCGGCCTTATGGATGACCGCCCTGCTGGGGATGAGCGCCCTACTCATGCTCGGGGCCTGCCACCGCGCGCCGCCGCCTGCAACCCCGCCCACCGTAGTCGTAGCCCTACCCCTGCGCCCTTACTCGGATGCCGGCGGCGAGTCCATGCGGTACCCCGTTGAAGTCGCCGCGCGCTACGCCAATGTCATGTCGTTCCGCGTGGCCGGCAAGTTGATCGAGCGCCAGGTGCGTCTCGGCGACACGGTCCACAAGGGCCAGGTGGTCGCAAGGCTGGATGCAATCGACGCCGAGAAGCAGGCCGCCGCCGCCCGGGCCGCGCTCGACGCCGCCGATCATCGCCTGGTGTTTGCCAAGCAACAGCTCGATCGCGACAAAGCGCAATTTGCGCAAAACCTGATTGCCGCGAACCAAATGGAGCAGACCGAGGACGCGTACAGTGCGGCGCTGGCGGGACGCGATCAGTCGGCTGATCAATGGGTGGTGGCGCGCAACACGCTGCAATACAACGCGCTGATTGCGGACCACGATGGACTCATCACCAGCGAAAATGCGGATACCGGCCAGGTCCTCTCCGCCGGACAGGCCGTCTACGGGCTAGCCTGGTCGGGCGATATCGACGTCGTCCTGGATGCCGCCGCGAGCGATGTCGGAATGATCGCCGCCGGTCAGACCGCCACTATCACGTTCCCCGCGTTGCCGGGCCGTCGCTTCGACGCCCACGTGCGCGAAGTCGCGCCCGCGGCCGATCCGCAAAGCCGCACCTATCGCGTCAAGCTGACGCTGACGCAGGCTGCACCCGCCGTTCGAATCGGCATGACGGGCGACGCCCTGTTGGTACCGGCAACCCAGGGCGACGTGGCGCGCAGCGCGCCCATCGGCAAGCCGACCGCCGTGCCCGCATTCCTGCGCGCCGCAGCGTCCACCGCCGCGCCTGCGCCTACCACCCTGACCACAGCGCCGCGTACCACCGCGCCCACAGCCCTGCGCGCCGCCCCGCCCACAACGCAGCCCGCCGCCGCGCCTGCCGGTGCGCCGCTCTTCAAAATTCCGGCCACCGCCATCTTTCATCACGGCAAGGACCCCGCGGTCTGGGTGATTCGAGCCCGTGACTCCACCCTCGAGCTGCGGCCCGTGACCGTGCACAGTTACTCCGAGCGGTCGGCCATCGTGAGCGGTGGAATCGCCGAGGGCGAAAGTATGGTGTTGGCCGGTGTGCACACCGTGTACGCCGGCCAGCGCGTCACGCCGGTCAAGCCGCTGTTCACCGACGCAGAGTCGGACGAGGCAGCGCTGCCAGCCGCCGTGAATGACACCCGTGCGCTGCCGGCCGCCATGAACGACGGCCACGCTCTGGGCGGTACGGAGCTCCGCCAGTGATCGACGAACATGCCACCGCCGCTGCCGGCGCTCCCCATCCGGGGACGGTGTCCACCGCCGACCACCGGTTCAACCTGTCGAGCTGGACCCTGCAGCATCAAGCGCTGGTGATTTTCATCCTCGTGCTGGTGACGCTGTTCGGCATCCTCTCCTACGGCAAGCTCGCGCAGTCCGAGGACCCGCCGTTCACTTTCAAGGTCATGGTGATCCGCACCGTGTGGCCGGGAGCGACTGCGCGCCAGGTCCAGGAAGAAGTGACCGACCGCATCGCCCGCAAGTTGCAGGAGACACCCGACGTCGACTTCTTGCGCAGCTTTTCACGACCGGGTGAGTCGACGCTGTTCTTTACCATCAAGGACGCAGCGCCGCCGGCCAAGGTTCCGGACACCTGGTACCAGGTTCGCAAGAAAGTGGGCGACATCGCCTACACCCTGCCGGCAGGCATTCAAGGGCCCTTTTTCAACGACGAGTTCGGCGATGTCTACACCAATATTTATGCGTTGCAGGGCGACGGCTTCTCGCCCGCGCAACTGCACGACTATGCGGAACGCCTGCGAACCGAGTTGCTGCGCGTGCCCGATGTCAATAAGGTCGACTTCATCGCCGATCAAGAACAGCGCGTCTATGTCGAGATCGCCAACGCCCAACTCGCCAAACTCGGCCTGACCCCGCAGCAGATCGCCGACGCCGTCAATGCGCAAAATGCCGTGGCCGGCGCAGGAACATTCACCACCGCCGACGATCGAGTGTTCGTGCGGCCGAGCGGCCAGCTCCAGGACGTGGACCGGCTGGGCGAGACCTTGCTCAAGGTAAACGGCCGCATCATCCGCCTCGGCGACATCGCCACCATCGCTCGCGGCTATACCGATCCCCAGACCGAGACCATGCGTTTCGATAACCAAACCGCGCTCGGGATCGGTGTGACCATGACGCCGACGGGCGACGTCATTGCGCTCGGTAAGCGGCTCGACGCGGAAACTGCGAGGCTGCGCGCCGCGCTGCCGGCCGGACTCAAGCTGGTGCAGGTGGCCAGTATGCCGCAGGCAGTCGGCCGCTCGATCGACGACTTTGGCGAAGCGGTGGGCGAAGCCATCGCCATCGTGTTGCTGGTCAGTCTCATCAGCCTCGGCTTTCGCACCGGGATGGTGGTGGTGATTTCCATTCCGCTGGTGCTCGCGGGCACGGCGCTATGCATGTACCTGTTCCATATCGGCTTGCACAAGGTGTCGCTGGGCACGCTCATCCTTGCGCTGGGCTTGCTGGTGGACGATGCCATCATCGCGGTCGAGACCATGGCCGTGAAACTCGAGCAGGGCTATGACCGCTTGCACGCGGCCGCCTTCGCGTACACCAGCACGGCGTTCCCCATGTTGACCGGCACCCTGGTCACCGTCTCGGGTTTCCTGCCCATCGCGCTTGCGCAATCCGCGACCGGCGAATACACGCGCTCCATATTCGAGGTGTCGGCGATCGCCTTGCTGCTGTCGTGGCTGGCCGCCGTCATCGTGATCCCGTTGCTCGGCTACCGGATTCTGTCCGAGCACCCGACGCGCCGCGCCTTCGGCCGCCACCACGATGCGCCACTTACGTCGGATGCCGCGCCGCCCGCGTACGCCGCGCAGGGCACCCAGGCCGCGGCCGGCACAATGGCCGCGCAGATCGGGCACGCCGCACAGGCTGAGCACCACGATATTTACGACACCAAGTTTTACCGTCGTCTGCGCGGCTGGATAGGCTGGTGCGTCGAGCGTCGCGGATTGGTACTCGGCGTCACCTTGTCGCTGTTCGTCGTGGGGCTTGCCGGATTCACTTTGGTTCCGCAGCAATTCTTTCCCAGCTCGGATCGGCCTGAACTGCTCATCGACTTGCGTTTGCCGGAAGGCGCATCGTTCGCCGCCACGCTGCGCGAGGTGCAACGCTTCGAATCGGCATTGGCGAAGCGGCCGCAGATCGATCACTTCATCGACTTCGTCGGGGCCGGTGCGCCGCGCTTCTATCTGCCGCTCGACCAGCAACTCGTGGCCCCCAACTTCGCGCAATTCGTCGTGACGGCGAAAAGCGTCAAGGATCGCGACCAGCTTGCCACGGCTCTCGGCAGCGTATTGCGCTCGGATTTCTCCTCGGTGCGCACCCGCATCACTCGTTTGGAGAACGGCCCGCCCATCGGCTTCCCAGTCCAATTTCGCGTCACCGGACCCGAGATCGGCACGGTGCGGCGGCTGTCCGAAGAAGTTGCCGATGTCATGCGCCGCAATCCCGATACGGTCAACGTGCAATTCGACTGGGACGAACCGGGCGAGCGCTCGGTGCACTTTGAAGTCGATCAGACCAAGGCTCGCCAGCTGAATGTCTCGTCGCAGGACATCGAGAACTATCTACAGATGTCGTTGACCGGCTTTACCATCACCCAGTTTCGCGAGCGCGACAAGCTCATCGGCGTCGACCTGCGCGCGCCGCAACGCGATCGCGTCGATCCGTCCCAGATCGAGCATCTGGCCATGCCGTCGCCGGACGGCACCGCGGTACCGCTGGCCGCGCTGGGCCGCTTCACCTACGCGCTCGAATACGGCGTGGTGTGGGAACGCGATCGGCAGCCGACGATTACCGTGCAGTCCGACGTCCAGCACGGAGCCCAAGGGATCGATGTCACCGGCCGCATCGACAAAACCCTCGGCACGCTGCGCGCGCAGCTTCCGGTGGGCTACCGAATAGAGATCGGCGGCGCCGTCGAGGAGAACGGCAAAGCACAGGCTTCGATCAACGCCCAGATGCCGCTGCTGGTGGTCGCCGTGCTGGTGTTCCTGATGGTTCAACTGCAGAGCTTCAGCCGTGTGCTGCTGGTGGTGCTCACGGCGCCCCTCGGATTGATCGGCGTGGTGATTGCCCTGCTGCTGTTCCGCATGCCGTTCGGATTCGTGGCCATGCTCGGGACCATCGCGATGTTCGGAATCATCATGCGCAACTCGGTGATTCTCGTGGACCAGATCGAGCAGGACATTCGCGCGGGTCATGGCCGGTTCGAAGCCATCGTCGGTGCGACGGTACGACGCTTCCGTCCGATCACGCTCACCGCGGCGGCGGCGGTACTCGCATTGATTCCATTGCTGCGCAGTAATTTCTTCGGGCCGATGGCCACCGCGTTGATGGGCGGCATCACCGTGGCTACGGTATTGACGCTGTTTTATTTGCCCGCGCTGTATGCGCTGTGGTTCCGAGTGCGGCGCGACGAACCGCTGCGAGTGCGGGCCCACACGGAATTAGCGCCACCGAACGCAGCAGCGCAGGAGTTGGCACCATGAAAACGACTTTCATCCAGGGAGCTTTCACCCGCGAGACGTTCACCGGGGAGACTATCATCCGGGAGACCTCTATTCGTGCGGCTTTGATTTGTGCGACTTTGATTTGCGCGACTTTCATCCGGGCCACTTCAAGGCGCGCGCGCCTAAACGCGGCTTTCATCCAGTTGGCTGCGATCACACTGGGCCTGGCCGGATGCGGCGCCTTCGGCCCCGAACGCGCTCCGCCGCAGATGGCATCGCCCGTGCATTATTCAGTGACACAACAGGCCGCGCGGTTGCCGGCCGCCGACGGCGTCGCGCAGCGCTTGGACCTGGGCGCGCGCCCGGTGCCGCAATGGTGGAAGGCGTATCAGTCGGACGCGCTCAACGCGCTGGTCGATGAAGGGCTCAGTAACAGTCCGTCGCTGGCCGCGGCGCAAAGCACGCTGAAGGCCGCGCGCGAGGGCCTGCGTTCGCAGATAGGCCAGTCGTTGTGGCCCAGCGTCGACGTGGGCTTCACCCCCTCGCGCCAACGAGCTCTCGGGCTCCCCAACCAGCCGCAGCAAACTTTTCTCTACAATATCTTCGCCGCAGAGGTACAGACTTCGTACACCTTTGATTTTTTCGGCGCAGCGGTGCTCGCCGACCGAGCACTGGCGCGGCAAGTGCAGCAGCAAGCCTACCAGCTCGACTCCACTCGGCGTGCGCTGGCGGCCAACATCGTCACAGCCACCATAAATTCCGCCTCGTTACAGGAACAGGTTACCGCCACGGAAGAACTGGTCGCGCTCGGTGAACGGCGCGCCCAGCAAATGAAGGCGCGCTACGAGTTCGGCAGCGCGTCGCGCGACGATATGTTGGCGGCCGAGCAGGATGCAGCCAATGCGGCCGCGACGTTACCGGCACTGCGCGCGCAGTCGCTGGCGGTTCGCCATGCCCAGGCCGTGCTGCTGGGACGCACACCGGACCAAGCGCCCGCGCCGCTGTCCCTGGACGCGCTGCACCTGCCCGATACCGTTCCCGTCTCGGTTGCGTCCGATCTACTGCACCAGCGGCCCGATATTCTCGCGGCCGAGGCGGCCGTGCGGGCAAGCGCGGACGCGGCCGGTGCGACTACCGCCGCGATGTTTCCGTCTCTCACGCTATCGGCCGCTTATGGACGCGGCGGCTTCGACTGGTCCACATTTACCTCGCCCGCCGGCGCCATTTGGAGTGTCGGCGCATCGCTCACGCAGCCGCTGTTCCATGGCGGCGCGCTGGTGGCGCGCAAACACCAGTACCAGGCCACTTACGACGCCGCCGTATCGCAATACAAGCAAACCGTGCTCGCCGCGTTCCAGAATGTCGCCGATACCCTGGTATCGCTCGAGGAGGACGCCAACACCCTGGTCCAGACCAGCCGGGCCGCGACGGCGGCGCAAGCCATGCAGCGCGATACCCAGGCACGATACCAATTGGGTTCATCGCCGCTGTATGCCACGCTCACGGCGCGACAGCAATACCAGAACGCCAGCGTCCAATACCTGCGTGCCCGTGCTACCCGGCTTGCCGATACCGCCGCCCTGTTCCAGTCCATGGGCGACCCGCCGGGCGTCGCTACGCCGGGCGTCACCATGTCAGGCATCGCCGCGCCGGGCGTCGGTGCGCCAAGCGTCGCCACGCCAGACGCCGCTGCTCCAAGGGGCGAACCGCCTGTTGCCGTAGCCGCTGGCGTCATGCGACACGTTTCTGTCGACGCGGCACCGATGCGGGAGTGAAGGTCGGAGTCTCGCTTGGAAACTCCGTCAACCCTCGGCGCCCTTGTATGCCCAGACGACCTCTAATGAATCGGCGCCATCAGATGCTGATAGGCCGTGCCAGCCCACATGACATAGGGGCTCTTGGTGTCTGGGTCCGTGCCCTTCGGATAAGTGTCATAGAAACCGGCATCGGCGCCCACGATCATGATGTGTGGTCCAGTCTTGATCCAATGGTTGGCGGTAGTGGGTTTCGCAGCGTACGGGTCGGTGTTGCTGGCATCGGTGCCACCGGCCAGCATGTACATCAACCCCACTTTTCCCGCCGGCGGCGTCTTGTGATTCAGATACGCATCAATCCATTCGCCTGCATTCTTGTCCCAGCACATCGGATCAGGGCCCGGTGTTTCCGGATTGTCAGGCATGCAGGTAAAGCCATTGGTCCCCTTGCGCAGAGTACGCATGCCACCTTTCGGGTCGGGGGCCACGATGGTGGCGTTCTCCGCGACTTTCTTGGGTGCCGCCTTCGTGGCGCTCGCGATCAGTTCATCGTCCGTCGGGACCGACTTAGCGCCCTCGGCGGTCGCGGCGTGATGCATTGCAGGCATGCCTGCGGGAGGTGGATCGGCGGCCCACACCCATCCGGTTAAACTAAATAGTGCAGTGCCAGCCGCGACGAAATGAATGGACTTGTACATTGCAGCCCCCTACCGAAATGGATTTATTGGATGTTGTAGCTATCTCGTTTCTTCAAGCTAACAGCAACTACGCTTCATGAGGGCAAGCGTCAACCCCAATTGGGCGAGCCTCCGCAAGGGGCGAACTCCATCGACTTAGAATGATCCCCGTTCGCTATAGGGCGACGTGCTCGCGGTGCACGCCCACAGTTGGTTGCTGCCGCTCATAGACGCGTACGATCGACGCCGCGTCAGACGCCGATCGCAGCGGTTAACGTCGGCGGCGGCGATGTCACCTGGAGGGCGGTCTATAGGCTGCCTTGGTCTCAGCCGACAGTTTAAGCGCCTTGATCCCATCTGCCGTCGTCAGCAATGCGGTTGTCTTAATCGACGAGAACGCGCCGGAGGCCCCAAGCGTCATAGCAAGTGCCGCGGACGCAATTGCGTCCGGTGCTTCGTATATGACAATGATGTCCGTTTCTCCAAACGTCATGAAAGCACTGTGCAGCTTGCCACCGACCGCCTCGACGGCGGCAGAGGCAGCCTTGGTCCGATCGACCGGGTTAGCGATCAATGCGTTCTTCGACTCGGCAGAATAATTGCAGCTCAACATAAAGTGTGGCATTTGAATGCTCCTGTTGCTGCGAAGCTAATTGATTCGGGCGCGACGATGATACTCGCCGTGCCGGCCCGAAGAAATCGTGGCAGCACGGTATTGTGGGCCGCTCTCGCCGCTTGCCTATTCAGAAACACAGGTGCAACGCAGCAAGCGTCCACCCGACACGCCAATCCGCTGTCAGGAGGATTTTCGCAAACGCGGGCGACCTCCGCGTTTGCCATTTTCCCGCGAACTGGTCGCCTTACGCACAGACGTTCTCGATCCCGCAAAACGAGCCAACTCACTCATCCAAGTCTTCGAGCCGAAAATGCCAGCAGCCAAGCCGGCCACACCGAGATCCGCATCCAGCTCTTCCCAATGCAGACCAGTTCCCAGGGGCGTGAGCTGTACCTTTGCAAGCTGCGCCGCTGTCGCGCCCTTCAAACCCTGCAGCAACTCCGATGGCAACATCAAAATCACGCCATTAGTAAGTTCGACCACCAGACGTGCTTTGCGGGCATCATAATGAGCCTTGGCAGCGCGGGGCTGCGTTGCCAACCGGGTTTCTCCTGCTTTTGTCGCCCGATCATACGAGCGAACCAGTTCGCTCTTAATCCAGTCACCCATGAAACTCACTCCACTTTTGCAAGAGCATCGACCGATGCTCGAATACGCATTTCAACGCTTTCGCTAAATCATTCCGCCTCATACGCCGATTCTCGATCAGCCGGGGATATCCATCCGTCTCACCCAGCTCAATTTTGGCTTCTGCTTCTCCGGAAAACACGTGCACGTGCGGCGGGGGATGATCGTTTAGCCAGATGACGAACTGTAGACCATCGACTCGGAGCACCGTAGGCATGGAAAATAATAACCTAACCGATAGGTTTATTCAATATGACGCTCTTAATGGGAAATAAAGCAGCGAATCACTTCTTTATCCTCGCAGAATAATGAGCATTTCGTATATCGCCAGCGTGGCGCGCAGTTGCCCGAAACTGGTGTATCGTTTTGGGTTTGTACTCGCCAGGTAGCGCATGAACGCGTGGGTTCTTCGATTTTTCGCCTGCAGCGTCATCGGCAATTACTAACGTTGCGCCGGAGAGGCTCGGCACGCGACCGTTTACTTCAGCGCCTTGACGATCTTGCAAGTGCCCGCGTGAAAATCATGATCAGGCACGAGATTGATGCCGTACTTGCCGTTGGCTAACTCATTTAGCTTTTGAAAATCCTGTGGCATTGTCACATTAAGTTCGTGTACGTCCCAAAAGAATTGCTCGATACCTGCCGGATAGACAAACATCAGTTGCTCGCCTGCCTGCTTCGAAATGTTCTTGAAGGTGTGAAAGTGTCCCTTCGGCATATATACGCTGGCGCCGGGTCCCGCCTGCAAGCACACGCCGTCCATCAGAAATTGGAACGTGCCGCTTTTGATCAGGTAGACCTCATCTTCCCGAGAATGAATGTGTGCCGGCGGACCCGAGTTGCTCGGAATCTGGATGTCCAATAGCGCGGATGCGCCTCCGGTATCAGCGCCGGAAACCAGAACCTTTGTCGGGAAACCAAGAAAGGTGAACGATCTCGACGGGATTGCCGTTGGCGGAGTCTGAGCCAGGCCCAGTCCCGTCAACGCGAGCACTGCTAGCGTACCGCCGGCTGCAAAGAATTTAGTGTACATCGGCGGTCTCCCGTAGGCTGGTCCAGCATCATGTACTCAAAGACGTGCTGGCGCTATGCGGCATTGGACGAGCGCTGACTCGGGCCTGGAAGGTCGATGGGAAAACGTCTCTGGATGCCGAGAATTGAGCGGCACCGTGGTAACGTGGACTGAACGTGAGTAAACGCTCCCCATGCTCTGGATTCTGACCTCGCTGTTTTTCTGTTGGTGTGCATTCCGCGAAGTCCGCGGGAGCATCGTAGCTCCGCCCGGTTTTGATTTCCCCACGCCGGTAACGAAGCCCTACCTCGCGATTGTGTTGGCCTTAGCCGTGCTATTTGCTTGGCCGCCATTTCATACCTGGCGTTTTCAACGGTTCTTGTCCGCAAAAGCTACCTATCTAGCTGACAATCATCTCGCCAAAGTTCATTGCAACACCATCTTCGATACCATGCTCGACTCCGAGATGCTCGCCGCCGGTCACGCCAATCCGCAAACCGGCGAAATCGGCCTCCAACATCCCTGGTGCGGCACCTTGATGTCCTACCTGGACCATCCTAACCGTGCAACCGACAGGGAACTCGAGAGCCTGGATATATTCACTCATGAGAGCATGCACGTACGTGGCGAGCTCAACGAAGCTCTAACCGAATGTGAGGCCGTCCAACGAAACTACCGTGCGGCTAAGCTACTCGGTGTTCCCGATAGGATCGCCAAGAGAAACGCCCTTGATTATTACAACATCAACTACCAGCAGCGCGGGAAGATAGGCGGCATGCAAAGCGCCTATTATTCGGACCAATGCGCCCCCGGCAAAGCCATGGACGAGCGATTGAGCGATTCGACCTGGGCGACCCCATAGATCTCCGGTGACGGCGTGGCCCGATGCTACCGGTTGGCTGCCGCCGGTGAGCGGCGGTATACAATGGGCTCGCGGTGCCGATCGAGCGCGTGCGCGGTGGTTCGATCCGGTCGAGGCTGGATCCGCATATTGCAGTCGGACCCGCGGGAGACCTCAAACGATGTGCGCTACACTTCGCTTGTTCAGTCATTTCATGTCGCTGTTGTGCTTCTGTGGCATGACAACGGCCGAAGCGGGAACGGCCTGTAAGGTCGTCAATTTGATGCCTGCTTTCTGGCGATCATGGGACCAGAGCGATGCGGCCGCACAGATTCGCACGACGCTGATAGTCCCGTACCCGGATCTATACAACCATAACTACGTGAACTTGCCATCAGGCGCGAAGTGGGACGCGACCGTGGCGCGCGAGCGAACGTATGTCGAAGCGCACCGGGAGGAAGTGACCGCGGCAGAGAGCTATCTGTCTGCGCATGTGCGACCTTTGATGGCGCAGTTTCAACGGACCTTTCCTGACTATAAGTGCGACTTCACGTTCTACATTGCGCCCAGTTTTGGCCAAATGGATGGCTCGGCTGCATTCGTGAATGGACAGCACCGGATCATTTTCGCGCCCGACGTGATTCCGCGCTATCACCGGCTGTCCGACTTGAAAGTCCTAATCGATCACGAGACGTTTCATATCTATCATCATCAGGCAACAGGCGTGTACGGCGCGTCTGCTGAAGCCGTGCCGACGATCCTGGAGGCGCTTTGGGGTGAAGGACTTGCGACCTTCGTGAGCTGGCAAATGAACCCCGAGGTCAGTCTCGATACGGCCCTCCTCCAACCCGGGATTCCGGAGGCCGCTAGCCCACACCTTGCCGACATCGCGCAAGGTCTGCTCGCGCATCTAGACGACAAAGACGAGCCGACGTACCTCCACTATTTTGTCGCCGGCAAGCAGCCTGAGGGCTATCCGCCGCGGGCCGGCTACTTTATAGGCGCCCTGATCGCGCAAGATCTTTCAGGGCGCCACACATTGCCGCAGTTGGCGCACCTCAACGGTCCGGAACTGCATGCGTCGGTGACCCAGGCGCTGGAGCAATTCGTAGCGGCACAGTGATTCACGGTGGCTCGGGAGACCACAATAACTCGACAGCGGGTTGCAAAAGCCGCAAGGGAATTGCTACGTTCGAGGACTGCAACCATACGCCGTGGGCAAAAGGATGGAACGTGCCAATATTCGATTCCGGACATGGGCCTCAGCTAACACTCATGTGCGCCGCGCTGCTGTTTTATGCCTCTGGTGCCTTCGCCGCAACGCCGGGTGTTACCGAAGCGAATTATGGCGGACGAAGTCTGATTGTCTACCTTCCCTCCCGGTTACCCGCGCCAGGGGCAAGGGCGCTGGTTGTCGTTCTGCACGGCGGAATGGGCAACGCCCAGCGTATCGAATCAGGGCAGTCGGAAAATGGGCTGAATATGGATGCCGTCGCTGAAAAAGCGAGCTTCATCGTCGCCTATCTTAACGGTACACCGGTTACGCGACGTTTTGGAGCTGATAAATTGGGTTGGAATGCGGGCGGTGGCTGTTGCGGACAACCGGCTGAGAAGAATGTCGACGATGTCCGTTACATCAAGAGCGCCGTTGAGTATCTCGCCGGTCAATATGGCATCGACCACAGCCGCATATATGGAATGGGGCATTCGAATGGCGCAATGATGACTCTGCGTTTGATGTGCGAAACGGGCATTTACGCAGCCGCCATCTCCATCTCCGGTCCCCTCAATCTCGAAAGCGGGAACTGCACCGCAGCCCGTGGAAAACGAATCCTCGCCATCCACGGCGCGGAAGACGCAAATGTTCCGATTGCGGGCGGCCGAGGCACCAAAGGGATCTCAGGAGCTGTCTATAACTCGGAGGAACGCTCACGGCAGAATTTTGTGAACTCCGGGGCCTCCTATAATCTTTTGGTGATGAAGGGTGCGGACCACAGGCTCGACCATATCGAAGATGCCATCCAACAAGCCGACGGTCTGTCGATAGCAGAGAAAGCCGCCCGGTTTTTTGGGCTGCCCAACCCAAGTCGCTGACTCATTGAAGCCAGCGGGTCTTCAACGGCTTTGCCGCGCTCGAGCGCGATAATCTCATCCCTTGAGGGCTGCGGCGCGCCAATGTCGATGCTCGGACGCACCACGCAACCTAACTGGCCGGTCGCGCGTTCCACAAGTTGCGAAAATGGGCGGCTTGTGCAAGATTCACAATATGCGCGTTCGATTGGAAACAAGGGTCTCCATACGCATCGGTAATCCACCGAACCTTCGTGCGCGCTCAATCGCCGGGTTGGTAACGTCCTGGCTCGCTGTGTGCGTCGTGAATGCTTGTGCGTCTGCTGCGGAATCGCCCGATGCCACCAATCGAGACACCCCGGCATGGAGCTTGACGATCCCCGTGTTGATCGAGCCATGCAAAGACGATTTAGCAGTGTCCGAATTGGATTCTATTCGTTCGAAAGCGGATCTTTCCAGAAAAGCTGCAGATGGTCCGCCCCCGTTTCGAATTGCATTGAATGACACCTTCGCGACCGACTCTGAGCGCGTCGTCATTGCCCAATGGATCAAGATTCAGAATCATTGCCGCAGGCAATTCGCGTTATCACCTACCGTAATGCGGCCGGCCAACCCGATTGAGGCGGCATCGCTACAACAAGCGGTTGCGTTATCAAGGATATTGCAGTCCAGCGTCGGACGACTCACTCGTGCGCTGTATTACCAACAGTTGACCTACGGAGAGTTTGCGCGCAAGCGATTCGAATTCACGCGCGATGCCGTCGCGTTGAGTTCGGCCATTGACGAAGCGGGGCATGATCCGGAGCATACGAGGCTAGGACAGACTGTGCAGCAATTGCTGTACTTGAGACTCACCTGGAATACCTACCTGTGGCGCCTCAATTCTCGTCAACCTCGGACCGTTCACATTCAAGGCGCAATCTATATCTGACTCCCCTCGTCGAAGCGCGACTGTTCATGGCGTGACACCTCTCGACTCACTTGATCGAACGTGGACTGCCGATAATTTGCGGTTCTTTATGTTCGGTCAATTGGCTGATGAACGCAGCGATCCTGTGCCACGTTTCGCCGGCGACGATGGAATCACAGTCTTCGACCTCGTCCGTGTTGAAATCAAGGTGCGCTGACGTCCCATTTACCGTTATCGTGAGTCTGGCAGCGCCGGGAGGCGTGTGCATGCCGCCGGATCTGCAGTGTATGGATTCAACGGCAATTCCAGCGCGGTCTAGTTCCTCTCGAACGTGACCGGCAATTTTAAGCTTGCCCAATTCAAATGACGTGAGTGACACGGGCGTTGCTCCATTTCTGCCCTTCGATGCGTCAATACGTGGCCGGTAGTTATATTTGGACGATGGTTGCGGCGGCCTTGTTCCATTATCAACTTATCTGCTGACGCTGTCGACCCACTCCAGGGTGCCGGTGAAGCCATGAGTACAGGCTGTTCGCGGTGTCTTTTCGATTGCAGGCGTCATCGCGCGAGTAAAGGCGGGCGAACGCTGTTGCTGTTATAAGCCGTACCGGAATGCATAAAATGACACGCGTTAATTCTCCACCTCCGGCAGCGCAATATAGGAGGCGGCGGCGGACGAGTGGTAAATACGCTGGGTCGCCTTGCGGTACTGCGCGGGATCGGCGACGAAAATATTGGAGACGAAGGTTTGCGGGTTGCGATCGTAAAGGGGAAACCAACTCGATTGCACCTGTACCATGAGCCGATGTCCCGGCAAAAATACATGATTGCTGGCGGGTAGGCTGAAATTGTAAGTCAGCGGCTTGTCGGCCTTGATGGGCTTTGGGGTGTCGAAGCCTTCGCGGTAGCGACCTCGAAAAATATCCATCCCGACGGAGAGCTGATAGCCGCCCAACTCAGGTTGCGCAGCCACTTGATCCGGGTAGACGTCGATCAGTTTGACCACCCAATCGGCGTCCGTGCCGGTGGACGAGGCGACCAGATGCACGCTCGGTCGACCACTGATTTTCAAGGGAGCCGTTAGCGTCTCGGACGTGAAGGTAAGCACGTCGGTTCGACCCGACGCCTCTCGCTGATCATCGACCAGCCATTCCTCCCAGGTCTGTCCCGGGTCATAGCCGATCGGTTGAATGGGTCGAGCGCGGAAGGGTACGGGGTGGGCGGGATCGGAGACGAATTCGGAATAGGCGGCGCCGGTCGGGGGCGTGCTGAAGCCAAGCTTTCGATCCGGTTGCAGGTACAGCGCGCGAGTCTTGGCGGGACACCCGCTCTCGCAGACCAGGGGCCAGCGATCGAGCCGGCGCCACTGATTGGTACCGGTCTCGAAGGCCGTGACCGAAGCAAGGTCGGCCTTGGCTGCCCCGTCCTTGAGATATTGGGCAAGAAACGGACGCAACACCTGCTCGCGAAAGTATTTGGCGGTATCGCTGCCGAAGCGGATGGCGCCGAGGGCGCTGCCCTCATTAATTTCCTGCCCGTGATACCAGGGACCCATGACCAGCTTGACCATGTCGCCGCCGGTGTCTTTGGGTTTGATGGCAGCGTACACCGCGAGGGCTCCATAACTATCTTCCTGATCCCAGAGGCTGTGCACCAGCATCACCGGAACCCGGAGTGGTTGCGCGGCGAGTAGCTTGTCTACCGCCTGTTCGCTCCAAAACGCATCGTACGCAGGGTGAGCGAGCAATTTGGTCCAGAAGCCAATCTGCTGCATGCCATAGCGGCGGGCGAGCTCGCCGGCAGAACCCGCCTGCATGAACAGGTCGTACTCGTCATGGTAATTGGTCCACCACTTCTCGCTGTTATCGCGGCTGGCCACCTGCTCATAGATATAGGAGAGGTTCTGTTGGCGAAATGCCCCATTGTGGAACCAATCATCGCCCATCCAACCATCCACCATCGGATTCATCGGCACGGATACTTTCAGTGCGGGATGTGGGTTCACTAGCGCCATGAGCGGCTCAAATCCGTCATAGGAGATGCCGAGAGTGCCGACCTTGCCGTTGCTCTCCGGGACATTTTTCACCAGCCAGTCAATGGTGTCATACGTGTCGGTGGCATCGTCGACGGGCGTCGGGTTCTGCGAACCATGCACAGGGCGATTCATGACGAAGTCGCCTTCGGAGCCATACTTGCCGCGAACGTCCTGCACCACGCGAATGTAGCCCTCCTCGACGATGACGTCGGTCGCGTTGTCATAGCCCTGGAGCATGGGGCCGAGATGGCCACTGCGGTGGTGGCTGGTAAGTTCCTTGGCGCTATAAGGAGTGCGCGTGAACAGCATGGCGGCGTGGGTCGCGCCCTTTGGTATGAGAATGATCGTGTGCAGCTTGACCCCATCGCGCATGGCGATCATGACGTCGCGCAGTATGTAATCGTAACTGTCCGTGACCGGCGTAAATTTGTCCGGCGTCTCGCTGGGATAGTTGGGATACGCCGGCTTCGGCGGATCTTCTGCGCGCGAGGCACAGCTCATTGCAAGCAGCAGGGAGAGCACCCCCCACTTCACGCCACATCGCGCGAATCCGTACCCACTCGAATTCATATTGGCTCCTTGTTGCTGACCCCTAATGTAGCGTTATTCGAGGCGGCGCGGGAATTTAGAGGTTTATCACCCTCCGGTCCGTCGCGTCGAGGGGGGGGGGTACGACAGTTGCAGGATAGAGAGTCCACGGTCATTCTATTGCCAACATATCCGGCAGACCGCAGCTGGATGCTGAGGGATCGGCCAAAACCGGGAGTCTTGAGTTGAAATACCGCGGGCCCAGGCTTTACCGATGATTTACAGCATGTTGAGCCCGCGCGGGTTCTTGACAATGTAGCTTCTTGTGGCTACATTAGCTCTCATGAAATCCGTCGGCGTCCGCGACCTGAAGAATCGGCTTAGCGAATACCTTCGCCGTGTGCGTTTGGGCGAGAGCGTGCTGGTCACCGACCGGGGGGAGGTCGTGGCCGAGCTGTTGCCGCCTGGACAGGGACAGACGGATCCTTCTGCACCAGCGGGGTTGCTGGCCCTCGCCAAACGCGGCCTGGTGTCGTTGGGCACGCCAGGCGAGCCAGATCTGTATCCGGCATTGCCGCGCGCACATCGCACACGTCGGCGCAGCGCGGCGCAGCTGCTCGATGAGGAGCGCGGCCCTCGGTGAATCTCTATGCCGAGTCGAGCGCGGTCCTCGCGTGGCTCCTTGACGAGCCGTCAGCGACCAAGGTCCGGCAACTCCTCGGTGCCTCTGAGATCACTGTCAGCTCAGATCTCACGTTGATTGAATGCGACCGAGTATTGTTGCGCGCGGTAGCGCTCAAAGAATTGACGGAAGCCGAGGCTGCCGACCGGCGTGCGCACCTGGCCGTCGCTGCTGCTCACTGGCAAATCCTGCGGATCGCACCAGAGATCGTCGATCGAGCCCGTCAGCCGTTTCCGGGAGAGCCGATTCGAACCCTGGACGCGATTCACCTCGCCTCACTTATGGTGGGCCGTTCAGCAGTCCGGGGACTCGGGCTTCTGAGTTTGGATGATCGAGTGCGGAAGGCAGCAAAAGGACTTGGCGTGGACATTGTGCCCGCGTGACTAGGCACTCAACGAGGCCCTATTATTGCAATCGAACGGCGCCCGGATCCAGCTTGTACGAGCTACCCGATGCCTATCGTTCGCGACAGTCCGAGTCCGGTTAGGGTCGAGTCCCGCCGATGGCGGGCGGGCGCGTCGCCAACGGCTCTGACCAAAACCGGCGATTCGGAATCCAGGATTCCCCTCCAGTTTGCGGTCATTCACATTGCACGATATAAATGGAATCTCTTGACATGCCGACAAGCTGACGCTCGCCAAGGACCGCAACGGGTCAATCACGCACGGGCGCCGTTTGCCGGCAAGAGTTCGGTGGCTCGAATCCAAATGGCGGTTTCGCATTCAATGGGACTCGCCGAAACGATAGCGATGGTAATTCGCAATCGCTAAACCGCCAGCCACACTCGTGAAAGGATCATGCTCCGTCACTTTGCCGGGAAAGAATTGCTCCAACAGCTGTCTGACAGCGACGATCTGTGAAGAGCCTCCGGTTCGAACGACTAAATCCACTTCTTCCGGCTTCAGGTTTGCTTGGGTCAAGGCTTGATGAATGAGTTCCCCGATCCTCTCCATCATTTCCGACAGTATCTGATTGAATTGAGCGCGCGTAATGGGAACCGTCAAATTCAATTCCGGTATGTCGATTGATGCCTGATCTGCGATCGATAATTCCGCCTTCGCTTTTTTGATTGCGCTGAAGATATTGTAGCTGTAGTTGTAATTGATGAGATCCTTCAATCGCTCGAATTTGACGGATGCGGGTCCACCTCGTGCAATCAGCTCGGTGAGCTTGGTCTTGTACTTATTTTGGTTGAGGGTATGAGTAATCGCCCAATTCAGAATACCCTCCTCATATTCAGTGAAGGGGAACACGGTTTCGACCAGTCGACCATTGACTTGCCGCGACCACAACTCGCCCTCGCCCAAGAGCGGAAAGAGTAAACGCCTGAACATCAATTGATCGATGCGATCTCCGCCCAGATCAGCACCCGCCGTTGCGAGAACTTTGAAGTCGACTCCCGAGTATCGAACTACGCTCAGATCAAGAGTGCCGCCACCAAAATCGACCGTCAGAACGATACCCGCAGACCGAAGCCGCTGTTGCCACAAAAAACTGACCGTGGCTGCAATGGGTTCAGGATAGAACGCAATGTTACGAAATCCGGCATGCTCGCATGCCTCGATCAGCCGCTTTAAAGCCAACTTGTTTCGAGCGCCATCACTGCCTTCGAAATCCACAGGCCGTCCGATATGCACGCGAGCCACTGGAGCGTTCAACTCTCGTTCAACGCTTTCCCGCAGTCGAAGCAACACGGGCGTGAGCAGTGCCACCAGGCGAAACAGACGATTGAACACCTGCAATCGATGGATCGTGGGATTTCCCAGCAATCGCTTGAGTCCGAGGAATAGACGTCCCGGCAGACCATGATCGATCAGCGGTCCGTAAACGAGATTCCTCGATGTTTCCAGCTCGCCCATCTCGGTATCGCTGCTTCGATCGCCAATAGCGCCCGCCGCGTGGCCCAGAATCTCTGGCACCAGATGCACCAATCGCGCGCTATTTTCCTGCACGTATCGATCGATGGCGTCCGTCCCGGTGGTTCCGACGTACTCTCTACTCAGATGGATCGCCGTCGGAAGAATTGCGCTAGTCGCTTCGACACGGACAAAGTGGAGGTTCGTTCCGTCAAACCAGGCCACGGTGGAGTTTGAAGTCCCAAAATCCACACCCACTCCAATCATCGTTCACCGTCATGCCCTGTTAATGAGTTCATGAGTACAGCATACCGTTCTGCTCGCTCGCCATCAAAGCGAGTCGCTCGACCGGTAGCGCGGCCAGAAATCGACTCGGCACAGTAGGCTGGGAAGCGCTCCCACCAGGGCGGGAGCGCGCGGTCATTCCATCGGTCGGCGAATCTAGGCGTCGTTCAGGCTGTCCCGCTCGAGTCGAATCAACCACCGCGCCGCACCAAGACTATGCTCGATTGAAAATGCGGTCGGTGACGAGAGTGGCTCCCATCCGCTCACCAGCGCCTCGCCCACGACATATTCTCGATGCGCCGACAGCGCACCCATGACTGGCTCGTTCCCCTCAATGTTGAGAATAATGCGATCCGATACATCGAGCCCTGCTTGCTTACGGGCATCCTGTACAGTTCTTACAATTTCACGTATCAGCCCCTCACGGACCAGTTCATCGGTCAATGTCGTGTCGAGACCGACCAAATATCCGGCCTCCTCGGCGCACGCAAATCCTTCGGCAGAGGTCGTCTCTATCAACAGCGCCTCGGGCTCGAGTTCAACCGCTTGGCCTTCCACTTCGATCTTCAGGACCTCTCCTCGAGCCACCAACTTCGCGATGGCGCTGCCGTCCGATTGCGCCAATGCCAGGCGGATCGCAGGAATGAGCTTGCCGTGTCGCTTGCCCACCACGGGAAGATTCGGCTTGATGCGGTAGGTGACCAGCGCAGCATCGCGAGGAATAACTTGAATGGCTTTGACATTCAGTTCGTCCCGGATCTGGTCCGAGTGCCGTTCCACCGCGTGAGACGCCGGTTCATCGGGCAGTCGAACCAACAGCCTCGACAACGGCTGTCGAACCTTCAGACTTGATTCATTGCGAGCAGCTCTCCCCAGCGCAATGACTTGCTGCACCACTTTCATTTCGGCGAGTAGTGTTCGATCGAGGCGCTGCGGTTGGTGCACCGGCCACTTGGCCATATGAACGCTCGCCGGTGCATCGGTGTCCACCCCCCTGACCAAGTTCTGGTAAATGGCTTCGCTCAGGAACGGCATAAAAGGGGCCATCAGACGATTGACGGTTTCGAGGCATTCATACAGCGTCGCATATGCCGACTGCTTGTCCATTCCGCTCTCGGCTTTCCAAAAACGTCGTCGGTTGCCTCGAACATACCAATTGCTCAGGAGATCGACGAAGGTCTCGATTGCCCGCCCGGCTCGCAGAGCGTCGTAGCGGTCGAGCGCCTCGGTCGCACTCGAGATGGTTTCCTCCAATACCGAGAGGATCCAGCGATCGGACTCAGGCCGCTGGGTATGGTCCGGCTGCTGCTGGACATCGAAGTGGTCCAGCCTGGCGTACAACACGAAGAATGCATACGTGTTCCAATAGGTGTTGATGAAGCTGCTGGCGACGCCCGAAACGATGTCCACCGAGACACGCTTCTGCATGTCGGGGGCGACGCGGGCCGCAAAATGCCAACGCAGTGGATCCGCTCCGACCGCATCGAACACGTCAAAAGGATTGACAATGTTTCCCTGGGACTTCGACATCTTCTTGCCATCTTCGTCGACGATATGGCTCAGGCACACGACGTTCCGATACGCCACGCCGTCTGACACCATGGTGGCGATGGCGTGCAAGGTGTAAAACCAACCGCGGGTTTGGTCAATGGCTTCACAAATGAAATCGGCCGGAAAACTGCGGTCGAACTTCGTCGGCTGCTCTGGGTAGTGCCATTGCGCGTAGGGCATCGCACCGGAATCGAACCAACAGTCGATCACTTCGGAAACGCGACGATACTCGCGGCCCTCATGAACGAAGGTCACCTCATCGATTGCCGGCCGGTGAAGATCGAGTCCCGCCAAGCGGCGGCCTACTCGGTGCTCGAGTTCCTGGATTGACCCCACACAGAGATAGTCGCCGTGGCCGTCCGTCCACAGCGGCAGCGGAGTGCCCCAGAACCTTTCGCGCGACAGCGCCCAATCGACATTGTTTTCCAGCCAATTTCCGAAGCGGCCCTCCCGGATGTTGGACGGCACCCACTCGATGGTCTTGTTGAGCTCAACCATTCGATCACGAAATGACGTCGTACGAATGTACCACGCGTTTTTGGCGTAGTAGATCAGGGGGTCTCCGGTACGCCATCCAAAGGGATAGCTATGCAGCTTGCGCTCTTCACGGTAGAGCAGACCCCGATTGCGCAGGATCTCGGTGATGATCGGATCCGCGTCCTTGAAGAACATACCGGCGACGGGCAAAACCTCGGGCACAAACAAGCCGTCGTCACCCACCGCATGCAGAACGGGTAGTTGGTACTGCTGGCCGAGCTTGAGGTCGTCCTCTCCATACGCGGGCGCAATGTGGACGATGCCGGTGCCATCGTCGGTGGTGACGAACTCTGCGGTGCGGACCTTGCAAATATCGCCCGTTGCGGGCAAGTAGTCGAACAGCCTCTCATAGCGGGCACCATCGAGTTCGCTGCCCAGCGCGCTGCGCGTGATGGTGTAATCCGTATCCTTGAGAACGCCCAACAAGTTTCTTGCAAGAATCAGCGTTTCCCCGTCAAGCCCGACCCAGACATATTCCACGTCCGGATGAACCGCCAGCAGCAGGTTGGCAGGTAGCGTCCACGGTGTCGTGGTCCAGACCAAGAAGTACGTGTCTCGTTCGTCCAGCGCTCGAAAACGTACGAATACCGACGGGTCCTCGACATCCCGGTAACCCAAAGCCACTTCGTGTGACGACAGCGTTGCACCGATTCTGGGATCGTAGGGCACCACCTTGTAGCCCTGATAAATGAGTCCGCGGTCCCAGAGTTGCTTCAGCAAATACCAGACGGATTCAATGTAGTCGTTGTGCAGGGTGAAGTAGGCATCCTTCAAATCGACCCAGAAACCCATCCGTTCTGTCATGACCTCCCAGTCGGCGACATAGCGCATGACTGACTCCCGGCAGAGCGCGGTGAATTGCGCGATGCCGACTTCCTTTTCGATTCTCCTCTTGTCGTAGATACCGAGCGTCTTTTCGATTTCGTGCTCGACCGGCAATCCGTGGGTGTCCCAGCCGGCTTTGCGCTCGCAATGATAGCCACGCATGGTCTTATAGCGCGGAAACAAGTCTTTGAAGGTGCGCGCCAGCACGTGGTGAATGCCGGGACGACCGTTGGCGGTTGGCGGGCCTTCATAGAATACGAACAGGGGTTTGCCGTGTCCCTGCGCAAGAACGTCTCTGAAGACATTCTCACGTCGCCAGAACTCCAGAATCGATTGCTCGATTTTTGGACCGTCGTATCGCGCAGCGACTTCTGAAAACATGATGCGTACCGTTTGGATTGCCGAAAACACAATGCCCCTCACGCTCCAGACGACGCAAAAAAGCGTCCATCGGAGCACCGGGGCGATGGTGTTCGCGGTACCACCCGGCTTCGTCGCGCGTGTGTCAGCGCAACCTCAAGATCTGACCTGCAGTCAGTTCGGCTCGTTTACGGTGGCCAGTCGGCTGAGCCTACACGGACCCACGGGTCTTTCGGTCAGCAGCTCCAGGGTGATCTTCGCCGGCGTACAGGACGGGGCTCGCACTGTCCCCCGATCGCTTTGCCTGCATGGTCCGGCTACTCTTCCCTTTCACAGCATTTGCGCGCTCGAGTCTACTTCCGTGTGGGCGATGACTGCAACTGCGTCAGCAGTCTCCGTTCTCGTCGCTGCGATCCAGCGAAGTCTGCTTTTGTGGTATGTCGGGCTGGAACAGGGGCCCGAATTACTTTCATATATCCCCCATCCACGCCGCGTGCGTCAAGGGATAAAATCGAGGTCTTTACCGCGAAACTCGGGTTCCTCAGCTCCGACACCGGTTGGGGGAAGTCCGCGATGCCGTAGGGAAACTGACGTTCGCGAGCGTCTCCTAAACCTTCGTACCAGATAGCGGCGGCTGGCGCGCGGGCAAGCCCGACCGGCGGCCGGCGCGCTACTCCGCGACGCCGGTTTCGCGCAAGCGCGCGATCTCCGCGCGTGGTGGAGCGCCGAACAGGCGGCGGTATTCGCGGCTGAACTGCGAAGGACTTTCGTAGCCGACGCGATGTCCGGCAGTGGAGCATTCGATGCCGTCGGCGAACATCAGCCGCCGCGCCTCGTGCAGCCGCAGCTGCTTCTGGTACTGCAGCGGCGACATCGCGGTGACTGCCTTGAAGCGGTGATGAAGCGCCGACTGACTCATATGCACCGCGTCGGCGAGTTCCTCGATGCGCAGCGGCGCCGCATAGCGCTCCTTGAGCCATTCGATGGCGCGGACGATGCGATGATTGCCGTCGCCCTGGGCCAGATCGACCAGACTATGCGCGAGTTCGCCGCGCAGCACGCGGTAGTAAATTTCCCGCTGCACCACCGGCGCAAGTACCGCAATATCGTCCGGCGCATCGAGCAGCTTCACCATCCTCAATACGGCATCCAACAAGTGCTCGTCCATGCTCGCGATGAACAGACCGCGATCGGCGGAGGCCCGCGGCGGTTGGCGGTTGCCCAGTTCCAGAAGCAAACGCGCGATCTCCTCCAGGTCGAGGTGCAGCCGCAGGCACAGGTAGGGACGCTCGACGCTGGCATCCACCAATTGCCCCAACACCGGCAAGGTCACCGACACCACCAGGTAGTTCAGCGCGTCATAGTGGAACACCTCGCCGTTCAGCAGCACGCGCTTGCGGCCCTGCACGACGATGGCCAGGCAGGGCTCATACACCGTCGGCATGCACACCGTGGGTACACTGGCGCGGATCAGCGCGAGCGACGGAAACGCCGATTGATGCGTCCCGTCCACCGGTGCCAATCGGGCAACCCGCATCGACAGGTCCTGCTGCCGTTCGGCGATGGCATTGTGTTCGTGAATTCGCTGCAAATGACTGTCGAACATGGCCGTTGCTCAATCCTCGAGTTGTCGCCGCATAGTAGTCGGCTGCCGCGAGGCGTGATACCCAAGATTACGCTGATTGCAGGATCAGGCAAGAAACGGGCAGTAATGATCTAACGCCGCCCGGCTGCCGGCCCCTAGCATACACGCCACTGTCCCCCCACCTGGAGCACCCACCATGGGCATGAATATTCCCCGTCGCAAGCTCGGCCGGCAAGACCTGGAAGTCTCCGCCATCGGCCTCGGCTGCATGGGCATGTCGGATTTCTATGGCCCGTCCGACGAAGCGACAAATCTCAGCGTGCTCAATACCGCGCTCGATATGGGCATCAACTTCCTCGACACCGCCGACATGTACGGCGTCGGCGCGAACGAACGTTTACTTGGAAAGGTCTTGAAAACGCGCCGCAAGGAAGTCGTACTCGCCACCAAGTTCGGCAACGTGCGCGGCTCCGACGGCGCGTACCTCGGCATCAATGGAACACCTGAATACGTGCGAGCGGCCTGCGATGCCAGTCTCGAGCGTCTCGGCGTCGATCACATCGACCTGTACTACCAGCACCGCGTCGATCCGAAAGTCGCCATCGAGGAGACGGTGGGTGCCATGGCGGAACTGGTGAAGGCCGGCAAGGTGCGTCATCTGGGCCTGTCGGAAGCCTCGGCAAACACCATTCGCCGCGCCGCCGAAGTTCATCCCATCGCCGCCCTGCAGAGCGAATTCTCGCTGTGGACGCGCGACCTGGAAGCGACCATCCTGCCCGCCTGCGAGGAACTCGGCATCGGCGTCGTCGCCTACAGCCCGCTCGGCCGCGGCTTTCTCACCGGCGCGTTCAAGCAGCCCGATGACTTCGATGCCGGCGACTACCGGCGCAGCAACCCGCGGTTTTCGAGCGAGAACTTCGCCGGCAATCTGCAGCTGGTGGAAATCGTGTCGGAGATCGCACGCGAGGAAAATTACACGCCGGCACAGATCGCTCTCGCCTGGCTTCTCGACTGCGCACCGTACATCGTGCCGATTCCGGGTACGCGCAGCATCAAGCGCTTGAAGGAGAACGCACTGTCGGTCACGGTGCGCCTCGGCGACGCGCAGCTCGAACGGCTGTACGGGATACTCCGTGAGCGGCCAGTGATCGGCGCACGGTACGCCGCGGCCTCAATGGTGACCATCGACGCCTAATCAGTGGGGCCTCCCGCCGAAGCATCTCTGTCTTTTGAGCAGTCTCGTGGGTAATTTGACTGCCCTGCGCCGAGCAGTAGTCTCTTAGGACCGCCAACCGCGACGCTCACGCGGTTGATTCCCTAATTTTCCCGGCAATGCACCGACACGTCGGGGGGATGACCGTAGCCGCCCATCTCGACTCCCACGGGGGCGCGATAACCGTACAGCAACCGATGCCTGGCTTCGATGCTGCCCAGCAACGCATCGCCGAGGTTCAGCGCGTCCATTGCGCGCTGGCCGCTGTAATTCGTCAGCGTATCCCGAGCCATCTCGGGCTCGCCGACGCTGAACAGTTTCGCCGCTTTGGCCTCGACCGCTGCGCTTTGCAAAATGCTCTGATTTTCGAACGCCGTCAGCGCCTCAGTGACTTCGGGAAGGAATTTGGAGGGCTTGTCGCAGGTGTAGTACATCAATCGCTTGAACGTGACATAGGCAAATCTCGACGCCTCCTGTATTTGAAAATCCTTGTAAAGAAAGTGTTCGGCTTCCTTGTGGCTTAAATACCGGTGCTTGCCATATTCCGGACGAACCGCTTCGTCGCCGATCCAATAAGGGACGAAGGGCGTCGTGATCGACCCCGTCGCCGCCACCCAGAGCACGTTCAAGTCCGGGCGCACCCCTTGTCTCAGATGCGCGGCCTGCCCGTAGCCGTTCCAGTCGGCCGAGACCAACGGGTCACGAATCGTATCCAGGAAGTCTCGAAGGGTGATCTTCACCTTCGCCTTTGCCTTCTGCCTTAGTCTCTCTTCGATCACTCGAACCGTGTCGGATCTACCCTTGCCCTCTAGATAGACATCATTGACGTTGAACGGCTTACCCGAGTGCGGGTCGTACCAGCCTTGCTCGACGGCAAAAGAAATGAAGTTCGAGGAGCCTCGATACTTGTCGGGGTGCTTTTGGAAATCGAGCGGGATTTCTAGGATATAGCCAGGATAGGACATCCGAACGTCGTCGGGGCCTAACCGCTCCGCGATCCATAGGCCCTTTCCGCCGGCGAAGTCGATGAGCACCCAGCCTTCCTGTGAATCCGCGAACAGGTGGGAATTTCCACCGTAGGTCGAGTAGCCATACTTATCGATCAATTGACCGACGATCTCCACCGCCTCACGCGCCGTGTGGGCGCGCTCCATGACAATGCGCGACAGATCGCTGTAATTCGGTCCGCGCTGTGGGTTCGGTGTCATCTTCGCCAGCTCTTCGCGCGAATTTGACCAGACATCGCGCGCCGCCACACCGTACTCATTGAGGCCGCCATTGGTCAGAGGCGCGGGGAAGCCAAGGAACTCACTGTAATTCATGGTGATGTATTTGGCGGTGACGGGAACCTGGGGAATCTCTATGAGTTCTCCGGGATAGTTGGCCTCCTGAGTGACACCCACCGAGAGGGTCTCGCCCGTCTTATGGTTCTTTCGCGGAACGACTTCCAGCCAATGACTCGAAGGCTCATCACCGGTACCGCCGATCAATACGCTTCCATCCGGGGTCAAGTTCTTACCGACATAGATGGCGTAGCTCGCCCACGCGGGCGAGGCCGTCAGGAACGCCAGCGCCGTCGCGATCAATGTCGGTATTAGCCTCCGATTATCCATACTCGATCACTGCCTCTCTTTGTGGAAGACAATCTCATCATCCTGTGGAGCATAGCCGGCAGCCTTGAGGCGCTCCATGGTGCGCTGATGGGCGGCCGCCATTCCCTGCGGGTTCTCTTGATAGGGGGAGTGCAGGTATGTCAGTGCTTCATGATAGGTGAGGGACGTGGAAAGGTCCGGAAACCCGCTGACGATTAAGGCAAAACTGAAGGCGACCTGCATGTGCTTCTCGATTGCAATTTCGGTCAATTGGATGGTTTCGCCCAGCTGCTGCGGGGAGAGATGCGTCGGATCGGGATCGAGAAACGCGAAGCGTCGGGCATCGTTAATTGCGTTCCAGGCCGCATTTCCCTGGTCCGTGAGTGTCTGCAGGTCCTGATAGAGCTCCTGGTCCGAGTTTGCCTCGTCCAACGGCAATAGGCGAATCACACCGTTTTGCTGGGCGGCATCCCAAACGGCGTGACTCGAGAAATTCGGTAACTGTACCCAACGAAGGTCCCCGGGCAGGCTGGTTTGCGATTCGCCGGGGTGGTGTTGAATGTACTCGAGAACCATGAGGTTGTTTTGAAGCTCGGCCATCTCCCAGCGCCAATTATGCGCATTGGTGAGGAGGCTTCTGCCGTTGGCTTCCCTCTCTAGCCGCAAGGCCTCTCGCGTCTCGCGAACTTTATAGTAATCGTGAACGCGCTCCACCAGTTGTTCCAGGCCGACAGCGATGAGCAGGCCGATGACGATGGTAGCCAAGTGAATAAAAAAGTCCTTCCACGTGTGGACGGATGCGTGGGGGGCGTGAACGTCGAGCATGGGTATTGCGTGTTCCTGACTGATTGGGGATGCGTCCACCGGACCTGCCAAGGCTTCGCCTGCGGTCGGCGCGACATCCGAGGTGTCCGAGTTGCCGGGCAAGGAGACTTGAGGTGGCACGTTAGAACTGCCGTCTTCCGTCACTTAATTCTTCCTGAGATTGCGAGCCGGTTATGGTTACCGAAGCCGTCGGGCTTGGCAAACGCCGTCCTTTCACAGGGGTGGAAACGGCGCCGACGGCGCAATAGCGAGTTCCGCCGCCGCGAGATCCTCGAGCGCGCAACCGACGCTCTTGAACAGCGTGATTTCCTCGGCCGAGCGGCGTCCCGAAGCGATGCCACGGGCAAGATCGCGGAGTTCACCCCGAATGCTCGCGTCGGTGATGGCCCCCGTGGCCAACGCATGTACCAGCTCACCGCTATCGGCAAGCGCGCCGGCGCGGGTATCCACATAGATGCTCGCGCGCATCAATGCGTCATCGTCCACCTCTCGCATCGCCGGTGTGAACGATCCGATGAGATCGAGATGCTGGCCCGGGCGCAGCCATGCGCCGTGCACCAGGGGCGTTTCGGCCAGGGTCGCGCAACTAATGACGTCGGCCCAGCGAACGGCGGCCTCCAGATCGTCGACCGCTTGAACCTCGTACTGTTTTCCACTGAGATCGCGCACCACCGCCTCCGCCCGGTCCAATTGCCGACCCCAAATGCGCACCGAGCTGATCGGCCGCACCACCGCATGGCTCTCGATGACGTGATGCGCCAGGCCGCCCGTGCCCACCATCAGCAGCCGGCTCGCGTGCGGACTGGCGAGATAGCGAGCCGCGAGCGCCGAGGCCGCCGCCGTGCGACGGCGCGTCAATTCGGTTCCATCCAACACCGCCAACGGCGCTCCGGTGGCTGCGTCGAACAAGGCATACGTCGCGTGAACGGCGGTTTGGCCGAATTCAGCGTTACCCGGAAATACCGTGGCGAGCTTGACGCCGATGCAACCACCGGGTCGCCAGGCCGGCATGATCAGCAACGTATTTTCGGCGTTTTGCGGCATACTCACCGCATAGTGCAGCCGCGCCGGAACGTGGTATTCCCGTTGGAAGGCGCGCTCCAGCGCGTCGATCAGGGGCCTACGGCCGAGGCGCGCGGCTACTTGTTCTGCATCGAGCTGCAACATACGCGTTGAAAAATACCGTCAGTAGTAGCGCGGCAAAGGTCCGCGCTGCGGCGTCGGCCGATCGGCAAGATCGAAAAACACTCCGTCGACGAAACACCAGCCCCACTGCTCCGGCGGATCGTAGCCTTCAATGATGGGGTGGGTGGTTGCGTGAAAGTGCTTGGTAGCGTGACGACCCGGCGACTGATCGCAACACCCGACGTGGCCGCAGGTACGGCATACCCTCAGGTGAACCCAGCGCTGATGGATTTTGAGACACTCTTCGCACCCCAGCGTGCCAGGCGTCACTGTCTGGATTCCATCCAGATGCGTGCACTTCGTTTTCATGGCGGCGGCCTTAACTCCATCCCTACGGACAGAAAGTATACATGCGCCGACGCGAGTCATTGAAGTCCTCGCCCTATGCCCTCGCCCGGCCTATGCCCTTGCCGGCACGATCGGCAAAACCAGGTGCGACGGACGATCCTTGTCCAGATACAGCGTATTGCGGACTTACTCCGCGTGTCGACAACTTTACCTCGGATGTCGGGTCCCCGAGCCGTCATTCGTCCTATGATCAGGTCGGAGGCGCCGCGTCTCCGGAAGTTGACTCGAGTATGCCAAGGAGAAGCAAGGTGTTCAAAATAATTACCGCAGTGTTCATTGTTATAATCGTCGCGTTCCTCGTGTACGTGGCGGCCAAACCCGATGCGTTTCGTATCGAACGGGAGGAACTCGTCAAAGCACCACCCCAAGCGATTTTTGGGCTCATGAACGACTTGCACCTCTTCAACAGCTGGAACCCGTTCGCGCTGATGGACCCGTCCTTGAAAATCGTCTATAGCGGTCCGGCGAGCGGCGTAGGCGCGACCTACGAGTGGGAGGGCACGGGCAAGGCAGGCAAAGGTCGCATGGAGATTGCGCAATCCGTGTCGCCCTCGACCGTCATTCTCCACCTCGAATTCCAAAAACCATTCGCGGCCAAGAATATCGTGACGTTCACCCTCGTGCCCGCCGGTCCCGCGACCAAGGTTACCTGGGCCATGACGGGCCAGAATACCTATCTGCAAAAAGTCATGGGCACGCTATTCAATATGGATAGGATGGTCGGCGGCGAATTCGCCAAAGGCCTCGCCAATCTCAAAGCTCTTGCGGAGCGCTAACCATTCGGAGGAAACCACGGGCATGATTGACCTTCCTATCCAATATTTCCATGGCCGCGATGGCGCACAGCTCGCCTATCGCGTGCTCGGAGAGGGCCGGCCGCTGGTGCTGATACACGGCTTCTTCTCCACCGCGATGGTCAACTGGGTGCGCTACGGTCATGCGGAAAAGATCGCTGCCCGCGGCTATCGGGTCATCATGCCGGATCTGCGCGGGCACGGCGACAGCGCCAAGCCGCATGAAGCGGCCGCCTATCCGCGCGACGTGCTGACGGACGACGGCTTCGCCTTGCTCGAACACCTCGGTATTACCGACTACGATCTCGGCGGCTATTCGCTGGGCGGACGAACAACGGTGCGAATGCTGGTGCGTGGTGCGACTCCGCGCCGCGCCATCGTGGCGGGAATGGGGCTGGAAGGCATCGTTGACACCACTGGGCGCGGCGCGCATTTTCACCGAATCCTGACCAACCTCGGCACGTTCCAGCGCGGCTCGGCGGAATGGATGGCAGAAGCCTTCCTGAAGACCGTCGGCGGCGATCCACTGGCGCTGCTCCATGTACTCGGCGCCTCCGTCGACACACCCCGCGAGGAGCTCGCGCGGATTGGAATGCCGACGCTGGTGGTAGCCGGGGCCGAGGACGACGACAATGGCTCTGCCGCGGAGCTGGCAGCCGCCCTCCCCGATGGCCGATATACCGCGGTGCCCGGCAACCATATGAACGCGGTCACCAAACCAGAGCTTGGCGCGGCCATCAGCGAGTTTCTTGGCGTCGAGGACGCACCGTAGGCATTTCGCGGAAACGTGCGGCGGCGCCGCACCGGCGACCGCCGTAACGATTCCGAGCACTAACGCAAGGACGCGGAATGGGAAACGCGCATGATAGTGACAGGCACTCGCATGTCCCAAATCAAGTCTCAGCGCCGGAGGCGGTTCGACCGGAAACGCATTGCGACCCGCTTCGCGGTTGCAGGGAAGCGTTTTGCCGACCGGATCACGTTCGCCCTACTGGCCGTCCTCGCGACTGCGCTCACCAGTTCCGCGAGCGAGCTGACCGTGAGCGTCATCGACCGCGACGGCCGTGGCGTGAGCGGCGTCGTGGTCACCGTCGCATCGGTAAGCACTCGCGCGTCGGCACCCGCGGCAGCGAAGGCGACGGCCGTCATGGATCAGCAGCATCTCACCTTCGACCCCAGCGTTCTGGTCGTTGCCGTCGGCACCAGCGTCGAATTCCCAAACAATGATTCGGTCAGTCACCAAGTCTATTCGTTCTCGCATGCAAAAAATTTTCAGCTACCCCTCTATAAAGGACAGCGCCACCCGCCGGTGATTTTCGAACAGACGGGGCTGGTCGTGCTTGGCTGCAATATCCATGACGAAATGGTGGGCTACATCTATGTGACGGACGCACCCTTCTTCGGCAAAACGGACTCATCGGGTTCGCTGCGCCTGGTGAACCTTCCGGCCGGCGACTATCAGGCTACCGTGTGGAGCCCGTTCATTGCGGACCCACCGGAAGGGCTCATCGGCGTCGTGCAGGTGGCCACGCAGGAAGCCGCGACCAGCCGCGTTCTATTGAAGCACGACCTGCGTGCCCGTCCAGAGCCGCGGCCGCGGCGCGGCGACTGGGAATACTGATGCCGATGTGGCGCCGCGTGACGTGCTGCATCGTCTTGGGCTGGGCGGGCATCGCGATGGCGGACGACCGGATCACCGTCGCGGGCGCATTGGATGTGCGATGGGTACATTCCACCGGTGAGCTGTCGTACCTGAATGGCGGCGTGGGCATACTTCGGTTCGATCCGGACCATGAAGGCTTCCGGCTCGGGCGGGCGTTCATCGCCCCGCGCATGAGGATCACGGATATCGTCACCGTGCATGCCGTCCTCGATGCCTACGGCGATCACAATGGTAACGCCGTCGATTTGAGTGAGCTGTGGGCTGAAATTCGCCCGTTCCCGACCAACTCGCTTCGCTGGCGCGTTCGCGTGGGTGCGTTCCACATGCCGGTGTCGCTCGAGAACCGCGGCGTCGGTTGGAGCGATGTTTACTCCATCACGCCGTCCGCGCTCAACACCTGGCTCGGCGAGGAATTTCGCACGGTGGGCGCGGAACTCGAGGCGCGCTGGCTCGGCGCCAGCAGTGGCTATCTCGGCGATGTGGCCTTGGTCGCCGCCGCTTACGGATGGAACGATGGCGCCGGCTCGATTCTGGCCGATCGCGGTTTCGCGCTCACCGATCGGCCGTCGACGCTTCTCGGTGGTCTCGGACGGCCGCCCACCGATGTCTATCACGAAATCGATCGGCGCCCCGGCTACTATGCGGGCCTTACCTGGCGGCATCACGACAGGCTCGAGATTCGAGCGCTACGCTACGACAACCTGGCCGACCCCAGCGCGACCACCGTCGCGGGAGGCGAGGCGTGGCATACTCGCTTCTCGAGTCTCGGTGCGCGGCTGGAGCCCAGTGCGCACTGGACTTTCATCGTACAGTATCTCGACGGCGACACCGCCGTTGGGCCGAACGCGGCGAGCGATGATGAGTTCCGCATGACCTACCACGCCGCATTCTGCCTCGCGAGCCTGGAGTTCGGCCGTGAGCGACTGACGGCACGATTCGATGAATTTCGAACGCACCAGTTGA
>Ga0179596_10000019_pt1 | contig 204501 bp, 183 predicted proteins | sample CZODoug1_1_08_16_FD_155494 | JGI IMG/M metagenome (GOLD analysis project Ga0179596, IMG submission 155494) | Vadose zone soil fungal communities from Angelo Coast Range Reserve, California, USA - CZODoug1_1_08_16fungal (Illumina Assembly) | ecosystem: Environmental > Terrestrial > Soil >... | reverse complement strand
TTCTCATCGCCCGGTTCGTCGTCGGACACCGTAAGGATTCTTGACCCCTTTGCGCAGAGCCACGGCGAAAATACCCATTTGCCGGTCGGTGGCGAAGTTGAATTCGATGGTACTCAACAAGGGCTGATACTGGCGCGCACTCAAGAAATACAAGAGCTCACCGTTGGGGGCCCACGCAGGCGATTGCGCATTGACGTACTCGGGCGTCACCCGCCGCGATTTGCCGTCGGCCACCGACCAAATGTACACGCCGGATAATCCATTGACGGAATTCAATGAGTAGCTCAGGAATTGCCCGTCCGGAGACCACTGATAATCGAGCGCCGGCTCGGCAGGGTCTTTCGCCACGACCACGCGGCGCTTGCTGGCGATCTCGATCACGTAGAGGCGTCCGGTCTGATCGGAAAGCGCGATCCGTTTGTCGTCGGTCGACCAGCGTGGCGACGAATAGCGCGCTTTCGAGTCTGAAGTCAGCGGTTGAGCCGGCGTTTCACCGTCCTGTGCCTGTGCGTACAGCTCCTCTTCGCCGCTTCGATCCGATATGTACGCCAAGCGCTTCCCATCACTCGACCACGCGACTTCGCGATCGTGGGCATTCGACGACTGGGTGAGGTTGCGGCTCACCCCATGTTCCACCGGTATCGAGAATACGTCACCGCGCGCCACGATGGCGACGCGTTCCCCTCCGGGACTGATGGCATGGCTTTCGATATTGTCGGCCGCGTTGACGGTCTGGGGGCGCGTGGCGATGGTGTCGGCCGGCACGGCGATGGACAGCGCCCGATCCTCGCCATTGCGCGTGTCGTAGACATGCAATTCCCCGTCCAGCTCATAGACGATCTGGCCGGCATCGGCGCTCGGCCAACGCACATCCCATTCCTCGTAATGCGTGATCTGCCGGGTTTGCCGAGACTCCACGTCGTACCGGTATAGATTGAACACGCCGCTGCGATCGGAGTTGAAATAAATGGCGTTGCCGATCCACATGGGATCGCGATCGGTGCGCGGATCCTGGGTTACCTGAACGAGCGCGGGATGTTCCAGGTCAAAGATGTAGAGATCATTCGCCCAGCCGCCTTGATAGCGCTTCTCGCTGCGAAAATCCCGCCACAGCGGTGAGTAGGCAATTCGTTTGCCATCCGGGGAGAAATGTCCCGCGCCCGACACGGGCATGGGTAGGGCGGTGGCCGCGCCGCCGGCGAGCGGCACCGTGTACAACTTAGAATCCGTCAGCATGAAGCCGTCGCGCGTCGATCTGAACAACACCGCTGCGCCGTCGGGCGTCCAACCGTAGACTTGGTTGTCGAAGCCCCAACGGTCGGCCAACGGACCCGCCGCCGGATAAAACGTGAGCTGCTGCGGCACACCACCGCCGGAAGGCATCACATACACCTGTTCATCGCCGCCGTACTGTCCGGTGAACGCGATGTGCTGTCCATCCGGCGAGAATTTACCGAACAATTCGAGGCCGGGATTCGAGGTGAGCCGAAGCGCCGTTCCCCCGTGATTGCTCACGGTCCACAAATCTCCCGCATAGCTGAACACGATTCGGTCGTGCCAGATATCGGGAAATCGCAGCAGCTTGGTGCCCGCGGCGTGCGCGCACGTCAGCCAGCCCCAAGCGACCGCGGCAAGCACGGCTCGGCTCATCGGGCGAGCGCATCCTGAAATGACGGGTTACTCGTCAGCGGCTTCGATATCGATCCGTTGCGGATACGAGCTCGTGGATGTTGCCGGCTTCGAACGCCGAATGCCCCGCATCGGGCACCATACGAAAATCCGCTTCGGGCCATACTCGATGCAAGTCCCAGGCGCTGGTCGCAGGGCACACGATATCGTAGCGTCCTTGCACGATGGTGGTCGGAACGTTGCGAATTCGCTCTACATCGTCGAGCAATTGGGTCTCGCTGCGCAAGAAGCCGCGGTTGACGAAGTAATGGCATTCGATGCGCGCCACGGCGAGCGCAAACTGGTCTTCGCCCCATTTCTTGATGTTGTCCGGGTTGCTGTGCAGAAAGCTGGTCGAGGCTTCCCAGACGCTCCACGCGCGCGCCGCGGTCAGTGCCGCCCGTTGGTCGGTTCCTGTAAGACGCTGATAGTAGGCGTTCAAGTAATCATCGCGCTCATCGACCGGGATCACGTCGCGGTAGGCCTCCCAATGGTCGGGGAAGATTTCCGAAGCGCCATGCTGGTAGAGCCAGCGAATCTCGGAGTAGCGCAGCAAAAAAATGCCGCGCAACACGATTTCAGTGACGCGTTCCGGGTAGGCTTCCGAGTACGCGAGTGCCAGCGTGCTGCCCCATGACCCACCGAACACCAGCCAGCGTTCGATTCCTAGATGCTTGCGCAGCCGCTCGATGTCGGCGACCAAGTGCCAGGTGGTGTTTTCGATCAAACTCGCGCTCGGGCGACTGCGGCCGCACCCCCGCTGATCGAACACGATGATTCGGTAGTGGTGCGGATCGAAGAATTGCCGCGCTCGCCGGTCTGAGCCCGCGCCCGGCCCTCCGTGCAAGAATATCGCCGCCTTGCCGGCCGGATTACCGCACTCTTCGTAGTAGATTTCGTGAAGCTCCGAGACGCGCAGATAGCCTCGGGCGTAGGGCTCGATGGCCGGATACAGTTCGCGGCGCTGCATCGAGGACGCTGGGTTTCCGGCACTGCTGCGCGAGGAAATTGCCGAGCGCGCCGCCGTTTTCGGCACGCTCACGGAAGGCTTCGCGGCACGCGCAGCGGATTGGCTGCCCAGTTGGGGCCGCTTGGGCTTGCCGGCGGTCGAACGTCGCGAGATGGTGCGCTGCGGTTTAGCCAGCACGCTCTTTTTTTTCTTCATCGCCAATGTCCTCTGTTTTCCAGAATTTATGCGCGCTGCACCAGGGGTCCCAGTGGCCTTCCGCCCAGCAGGTGAAGGTGCAGGTGGTAGACCTCCTGCCCGCTGTCCGGGTTGCAATTGATGATCAATCGGTAACCGCTTTTCGCGATGCCCTGCTTGCGGGCGATGTCGCGGGCAACGATGACCATGTGCCCAATCAGCGCTTGGTCGTCATTTTCGATGTCGTCGGTGGTTGGAATGACCTTGTTCGGCACGATCAATACATGCACCGGGGCGGCGGGTCGAATGTCCAAAAACGCCACCACGAGTGAATCCCGGTAGACGATGGTTGCCGGCAGCTCGCCGGCGATGATTTTCTCGAAAAGCGTAGGCATTTCATATGCCTCCGGTGGTACGGGATTCTAAGATTAGCAGGAACCACGCCAGGGGCCCGAGTTCCGGTTCGGTGGACCGGGTAGCTGCCGCCGTTGACCGCGTGGTGGACATAACGAGGTCGAGTGCGTGAATAGTAATGGGAACGATTCTCATATAGAATCGCATTTAATGGAAATGACACATGCCAGCGGTATTCTCAACTCGGCGCCCGATCTCGGCGCGGCCAAGGCCGTAGCCTTTGGGTCGGCGGGGATGAGACTCGAGGACCTTGCCACCGGGGCTGAGGCTCGCGTGGTCTCGGTGTCCGCTGTGAATGCCAGCGCATCGGTGGAGTTGGGGCGGCGATTGGCGGAACTCGGTTTCTTGCCGGGTGAAAAGCTCAGAATCGTAGCGCGTGGCTTCATGGGACGCGAGCCCATCGCGGTGCGTATCGGCACCGGTACTTTTGCCCTTCGGTTGTTCGAAGCCGCGTGTATCCGTGTATGTCCGGAGCAGACGCTGCTGCGCTGAATCCCATGGAGGCTGTGCGCGGTGCCCCAAGTCCCCTGGTCGCTTTGGTTGGAAACCCCAATTGCGGCAAGACCGCACTGTTCAACGTTCTTACCGGCAGCCGCCAAAAAGTAGCGAATTACGCCGGCGTCACCGTCGAGCGAAAAGAGGGTTCGTTACTGATGCCCTCGGGCCTGCGGGTCCGTATCCTCGACCTACCGGGCGCTTATAGCCTCGACCCCCTGACGCCCGATGAACAAGTGACGGCGGACGTCCTGCTCGGGCGGCGCGCCGGGGAAACCTCTCCGGACTTCGTGGTCTGCGTGACCGACGCGACCAACCTGCGCCAAAATCTGCGGCTGGTTCTGAGCCTGAAACGCTTGGGGCTGCCCATGGTGATTGCGCTCAACATGACGGACATTGCCCGCCGCAAGGGCATCGTCATCGATACCGACAAGCTGAGCTTGGAGTTGGGCGTACCGGTGGTCGAAACGGTGGGCGTCAAAGCATCCGGCGCCGTCGCGCTCATCCCCGTGCTCGACCGGGTGGCCGCCCCGGTACGGCCGCATCGGGCCGCCGTGTGGCGAACGCCGACGGCGGCGGATATCGCCCACGATCAGGACGAAGTGCGACGCATACTCGGCATCGTGGGCGGCGACCGGTTGGATGGCGTCACTCTCAGCGATCGGGTGGATGCCGTCGTTCTGCATCCCGTAGCCGGTCCGCTGATTCTGGCGCTGGTTTTATTCCTGGTATTTCAAGCGGTATTCGCTTGGGCGCAGATACCGATGGATGCGATCAAATCGGGCGTGGGTGTATTCGGCGAGTGGCTGGCCCACGCCCTGCCGTCGAGTTTGCTCAAGGATCTGTTCATCAACGGTGTGCTGGCGGGCGTCGGCAGCGTGTTGGTGTTCCTGCCGCAGATCATCATTTTATTTTTCTTCATCCTGGTGCTCGAGGATTCGGGCTACCTGCCGCGCGCCGCGTTTCTTCTCGATCGCGTGATGGGTAGCGTGGGGCTGTCGGGTCGAGCGTTCATTCCATTATTGTCGAGCTTTGCCTGCGCGATTCCCGGGATCATGGCGACGCGCACCATCCAAAATCCGCGCGACCGCCTGCGCACCATCATGATTGCGCCGCTGATGACCTGTTCGGCGCGCCTGCCGGTGTACGCGCTCATCATCAGTGCGTTCATTCCGCGGCGCCCGATGTGGGGCGGTTTGGAACTGCAAGGCGTGGTGCTTTTCGCACTCTATATTGCGGGCGTCGCGAGCGCGATGGGCGTGGCGTATGTACTCAAGCACACCGGCTCAGGCACGCGCTTCCAATCGCTGATGCTGGAGCTGCCGGCCTATCATTGGCCCAATTTACGGAATTTGGGCATTGGCCTGTGGCAACGCGTCGAAATATTTTTGAGTCGTGTCGGCACCATCATTCTGGCTTTGATGATCATCCTGTGGGCTTTGAGCTCGTTCCCGACGCCGCCCGTTGGCGCTACGGGTCCCGCCATCCAGTACAGCATTGCGGGCCACATCGGCGCTTGGCTTGCGGTCATTTTTGCGCCGATCGGCTTCAATTGGCAGATCTCGATTGCGTTGGTGCCCGGACTCGCGGCGCGGGAAGTCGCGGTCGGGGCGCTGGGCACCGTCTATGCGCTGTCCGCCACCGGTAGCGACGTGAGCGGCGCGTTGACTCCGTTGATTGCACAGTCGTGGAGCCTGCCCACTGCGCTGTCGCTGCTGGCGTGGTACGTGTTCGCGCCGCAATGCCTGTCGACTTTGGCGACCGTGAAGCGCGAAACGAACTCGTGGCGTTACCCCATCATCATGGCCGCCTATCTTTTCGGACTGGCCTATGCGGGGTCATGGATTACCTACCGCGTTGCATTGGCGTTGACGAGTTGAGGCGAGGAGCGAGGGTATGAGCGGCTTTGTCGATGACTTGTTGGTTGGCCTGGTGCTGTCTGCGAGCGTGACCTATGCGGTTTTCTCGCTGGGACCGCGCACGCTGCGGCGCCGCTTGCTGCTGCGGGCATCGGCGCTGCTGCGGCCTCTGCCGAGATTCCTGAGGCTCCGCGATCTCGCGCTTCGCTTGGAAAGCGAAGCGGCGATCAAGGCCAAGGGCGCGTGCGGTGGCTGCGACAATTGCGGACCGGAGCAGCCGCCGATTGCGCCATCATCCGGATCCGAGGTCAGGATTCCTGTGGCGCATATCGGCAAGCGCTAGCGGGCGCGGCAACTCGCGCGCCATGTCGAGCGGCTAGGTGCCGGTGAAGGTTGGCGTTCGTTTGCCGCGGAATGCGGCAATGCCCTCGGCGAAGTCCTTGGTGTCGGCGAGCTCTGACTGCAAAACGGTTTCCAATGCCAATTGTTCCGACAGCGTGCGCGGCGGCTCCTGATTGAATACGGTTTTGATTCGTTTGTAGGCTTGGGTCGGGCCGGCCGCGAGGCGGTGCGCGATAGTTTCGGCCTGCTGCATCAACGCCGCGTCTTCGACGCAGGCCCAGATGAGTCCCCAACGCTCGGCGTCGGTCGCCGATAAGCTGTCGCCCAGCAGGGTCAGCCCTTTGGCCCGTGCCGTACCCACCAGGCGCGGGAGGAAAAAGGTACTGCCGAGGTCGGGCATCAGACCCAGCTTGGACGCGAACAACTGCAGAAAAGTCGCGGATCGCGCCGCGAGCACAATATCGCCGATGAGCGCGAGGCTCATCCCGGCCCCGGCGGCTACGCCGTTGACGGCGACTACCAGCGGGACCCGCAGGTCGTGCCAGGCGCTCACCATGGGGTTGAAATGCTTCCGCAAGCTTTCGCCGACGTTTTCGCCGGCGCTACGTTTGGGATCTTGGAATAAATCATCGCGCGCGAGGTCGGCGCCGGAACTGAATGCGCGACCCGCGCCGGTCAGCAATACGGCACGAACGTCGGGATCCGCATCGATGGCGTCCGCGGTTGCGCGCAGGTCGTCGATTAGCCGCAAATTCAGCGCGTTGAGTTTGTCGGGCCGATTGAGCGTGACGTGGGCGACGTGGTCTCGCCGCTCAATCAACAAAGTGTCAAGTTCCATATTACCTCAGGAGGTTGTGATGCCGCTCGCGGGCGCAGGCGCAAGCATATGCCGTTGACGCCTTGCAGTATAATGGCGACGTTCCGCCGCTTGCTTCCCCAACCCAGAGTCAAATGCATGCCCCTTCCGACGATATTGCACGATCGCTTGCGGCTTCCGGTCATTGGTGCCCCCCTGTTCATCGTGTCGACCCCGGCCCTCGTGGTGGCGCAGTGCAAAGCTGGAATCGTCGGGTCGTTTCCCGCGCTGAATGCACGGCCGGCCGCGCAGCTCGATGAATGGCTGGCGCAGATCACTGAAGAACTGGCGTCCTACGCGCATGCGAACCCACAGGCCAAGGTCGCGCCGTTCGCCGTGAATCAGATCGTGCATGCGAGCAATGATCGGCTCGAGCACGATCTGCAAAGTTGCGTGAAATACCGGGTTCCCATCGTGATCACGAGTTTGCGGCCGCCCGCCGAAGTGGTGAGCGCAGTGCATGGTTACGGCGGGGTGGTGTTTCACGACGTCATCAATCTGCGGCACGCCGAGAAGGCCGCGGCGCAGGGAGTCGACGGCATCATCGCCGTTTGTTCGGGCGCAGGCGGCCACGCCGGACTGCTCAGTCCTTTCGCACTGGTAAAGCAGATCCGCAGCATCTACGCCGGCACCATTATTTTGTCGGGAGCCATGAGCACCGGCGCCGATGTGTTGGCGGCACAGGCTTTGGGCGCGGACCTCGCCTATCTGGGGACGCGATTCATCGCGACCGCCGAGGCAAATGCCAGCGCCGCCTACAAGCAGATGCTCGTCGACAGCCGCGCCGAAGACATCGTCTATACGTCGTTGTTCAGCGGCATCCACGGCAACTATTTGCGCGGCAGCGTGGTGAAAACCGGAATGGATCCGGACCAGCTGCCGGAGGCCGATAAGACGAAAATGAATTTTGGCACCGGCGGCGGCAGTGAGTTCAAGGCGTGGAAGGATATTTGGAGTGCGGGTCAGAGCGTCAGCGGCATCCATGAGGTCGAGACGGTGGAGGTTTTGATAAATCGGATGGCGAATGAATATGAATCGGCACGGATGCGAATCCATTGCGGCTGAACTCCGATCAGCTGAAACAGGTTTTGGGACGCGGTCTCGTCGGCGTTTACCTGGTATCGGGCGACGACCCATTGCTGGTGGGCGAGGCCGCCGATGCCATACGGGCCGCGGCCCGCGCAGCGGGATACGCAGATCGCAGCGTGTTTTTCATCGATCGCACCTTTGCGTGGGATGACTTGCGGCAGGCGACGCAGTCGCTGTCATTGTTCGCCGAACGCCGTCTGTTCGAATTGCGCATGCCGAGCGGCAAGCCGGACAAAGGCGCGGCCGCGCTGATCGACATTGCGACGCGGCCGCCGCCCGATGTGTTGTGCTTGGTGGTAACCGACAAACTCGATAAGAAAGCCAGCGAGGCCGCTTGGGTGCATGCGTTCGAAAAGCACGGCGTGTGGGTACCGATTTGGCCGGTGGAGACGGCCGCATTGCCGGGATGGCTGCGCGCGCGCGCGCGCGCCTTGGGCGTCGAGATGGAGCCCGAGGCGGCGCAACTGATCGTCGAGCGGGTGGAGGGAAATCTTCTTGCCGCGAAGCAGGAGCTCGAGAAATTGGCGCTGCTCGCCAATGGCGAACGCATCAGCTCGGAGTTGGTGCTGCGATCGGTGGGCGACAGTGCGCGCTACGACGTGTTTCAGCTCGGCGAGGCCGCCGCCGGCGGGGACGCGGAACGCGCGCTGCGCATATTGCTAGGCCTCAAGAACGAGGGCGTGGAGCCTACTCTCATCTTGTGGGCGCTGATTCGTGAGCTGCGGGGGCTATGGCAGGCGCGGGAGCGCACCCGTCTGCGCTCCAACGGGCGCGGCGGTGGTTGGAATCAAGCGGCGACGCCGTCGGCCCGAGCACTCGCACGGAGCGGAAGGATGCCGCTTGCGCGGCTGATGCGGCAGGCTCATCTCGCCGACCGCGTCATCAAGGGATTGGCGGGAGGCGACGCGTGGATGGCGGTTACTGGGCTGGTCGCCGGCATGTCGGGCGCTTTGCAAGCCACTGCGGATTCAGGCAGGGTAGCCACATGAACCCCATGGGCATTTTCGGCGGCACCTTCGATCCAATTCACTACGCTCACTTACGCACGGCGTTCGAGTTGCAACAGGCGCTGCGCCTGAAAGAAATCAGGTTTTTGCCGGCGGGCAATCCGCCGCATCGGGATCAGCCGTTCGCCGATGCTCAGCTGCGGCTGAAAATGGTTGAATTGGCCACCGCCGGTCAAGCGGGTTTTTTGGTCGACGACCGCGAAGTGCGCAAGGAAGGACCCTCGTATTCGGTGGAGACTCTGAGTGAATTGCGGCACGAATATCCCGACCGAAGCTTATGTCTCATTGTTGGAATGGACGCCTTCTTGAGCCTGCCGAAGTGGCATCAGTGGCGCGAATTGTTGCAATTGGCCCATCTGGTGGTCGCCCATCGACCGGGGTGGCGGGCTCCCGGAATGGGCCCGCTGGGCGAACTTCTGGTTGACCGCGGGACTGGCCGCATCGGTGACCTTCACGAGCAGCGCGCAGGCTGCATTTACATCCATGCGGTGACGCAGCTGGAGATTTCCTCGACGGAAGTCCGTCAACTCATCGCCATGGGACGAGATCCGCGCTTCCTCATGCCCGATCCTGTGCGTAAACTGATTCTCGAAGCCAACTGTTATTCAAAAACACGGACAACTTAGTGCCAGTCAAGAAAAAAGCAGGCCCGCTCAAGGGGAAGACAGCAACGACAACGATAAAAGCGGGGGACGGCAGCCTCGCCGTGCAGGCAAAGCACCGCACCAAATCCAAACCGAAGCCAGCCAGCAAACCCAAGTCCGCCGGCAAACCGCCGGCAACCAACGAACCGGATGCCGGCGAACCCAGAGTCGGTTCGGCGACAGCTGCGGATAAGGCGAAAGCCGCCAGTGCGCGAGCCGCCTCCCTCAAAGCGGTGGTAATCAACGCACTGGACGATATGAAAGCGTTGGAGATCAAGGTGTTGGACGTGCGCGGTCTCACCGATGTTGCGGATACCATGGTGATCGCCAGCGGTACCTCGGACCGGCACGTACGCTCGGTTGCACAGAAACTGGTCGAAAAGACCAAAGCAGCCGGTTTTCGTCCCCATGGCGTCGAAGGCCAACAGGACAGCGATTGGGTGCTCATTGATTTGAACGAGATGATCGTCCATGTCATGTTGCCGCGGGTGCGGGAGTTCTATGGTCTCGAGAAGCTCTGGGACATGACCGTAACGAAGCGCGCCGCGCGCGCCTGAGCTCTGTCCCAAGCGCGCGTTCGTGCCACACGCATGAAATGCCGATTGATTGCCGCCGGTACGCGCCTGCCCGATTGGATCAATCAGGGTTTCAGCGAGTACCAGAAGCGCTTGCGCTCGCCGCTGGTCCTCGATCTGGTGGAGATCCCAACACCCAAACGACGCGCGGGCGAGGATCCGCGCCGTGCCATCACCCGCGAAGGGGAAAGCATGCTCGCAGCCCTCAGGCAAGAGGACTATGTCGTGGCGCTCGAAGTGAATGCTCAATCCATGACCACCGAGCAGGTCAGCTCTTGGCTGAAGCAGCGGTTGCGTGATGCGCGGCCGCTGGCATTGTTGATCGGCGGCCCTGACGGACTGTCGGACGCTTGCCGGACCCGAGCCAACCAGAGTTGGTCGCTATCGCCGCTGACTCTTCCGCATGGACTGGTGCGGGTGGTACTCGCCGAACAAATCTACCGGGCGATGAGCCTGCTGGCCGGACATCCGTATCACCGCGCTTAACGCGCTTCAGGTTCGGTATCCTGGCGGCATGTCCGCAGATTTCGTCTACCTGGCCTCAGGCTCGCCCCGCAGGCGCGCACTCCTCACGCAAATAGGCGTGCCTTTTCAAGTGCTTAAAGTGACCGTCGACGAGGCCGTGCTGGATGGCGAGGCACCTGAGGCGTATGTCACGCGCTTGGCACGCCAGAAGGCCGCTGCGGGTGGCGAGGCCCTGCCCACGCTGAATTCAGTGCCGGTATTGGCCGCGGATACGGCGGTTGTGCTCGACGGAAAAATCCTGGTGAAGCCCGCGGATGCCCAAGACGGGGAACGCATGTTGCGCGAACTGTCCGGGCGCACGCATGAGGTGCTGACCGCCGTTGCGTTGGCCACCGCCCGGGGGGCGCAATCGCGCTTGAGCCGCAGCGAGGTGACCTTTCGGACCATTACCGCTGCCGAAGCCCATGACTACTGGACCACGGGTGAACCTCACGATAAGGCCGGGGGCTACGCCATCCAGGGCCGCGCCGCCATATTCGTCGCGGATCTGCGCGGCAGCTATTCGGGTGTGATGGGGCTGCCGCTGTATGAAACGGCGGAACTGCTCGAGCTGGCAGGAGTGCCGCGATGGCGACCCACCGTGAGTTCCCCCGATGAGCACTGAAATTCTCATCAACGCGAGCCTGCATGAGGCGCGCGCTGCGGTGGTCGAAAACGGCGTACTGCAGGAGGTATTCCTCGAGCGAGCCAGCCGCCGCGGACTCATCAGCAATATCTACAAGGGGCGGGTATCGCGCGTCCTGCCGGGCATGCAGGCCGCCTTCATCGAGATCGGCATGGAACGCACGGCGTTCCTGCATGCCTCGGATATTCTCGATCCGCGTCATGCGGAAACCGGTATCGAGCCACCGCGCACGGAGAACATCCGCGCCCTGGTGTCCGAAGGCAACGAGATTCTGGTCCAAGTCGTCAAAGATCCCTTGGGCACCAAGGGTGCCCGGCTCACGACCTACATTACCTTGCCGTCGCGCTATCTCGTGTACATGCCGCAAAGCCGCGGGGTCGGCGTATCGGCGCGCATCGAGGATGAAGCTGAACGCGAGCGGCTGCGCGCCGCCGTGATGACCGGCGTCGAACCCACCGAGAATGCGGGCTATATCGTGCGCACCGCAGCGGAGGACGCGCCGCCCGAAGCATTGCTGGCCGACCTGCAGTATTTGCGCAAGCTTTGGCAATTCGTGCGGCAGAAAGGATTGCGGACCGAACCCGGTAATTTGGTGCACGCCGATTTGCCGCTGCACCTTAGAATCCTGCGAGACCTCATGCGGCCGGATGTCGATCGGGTATTGATCGACCAGGCGAGCGCGCATCGAGAGATGCAGGAATTCGCCGCCTCGTTCATGCCCGATGCCATGTCGCGTCTCGAACTGTACGGCGAGGCCCGCCCGGTGTTCGAACTGCACCATGTGGAGGATGAAATCCAGAAGGCCTTGGATCGCAAGGTCTCGCTCAAGTCGGGCGGCTACGTGATCATCGACCAAACGGAAGCGATGACCACCATCGACGTCAATACCGGCGCGTTCGTGGGCCATCGAAATCTCGAGGAGACCATTTTTCGCACCAACCTCGAAGCGGCAGTGACCATTGCGAGGCAGCTGCGCCTGCGCAATCTCGGCGGCATCATCATCATCGATTTCATCGACATGGAGGAGGCGGAACATCGAAGGCAGGTGATACAGGCCTTGGAGAAGGCGTTGAGCGACGATCACGTGAAAACCAATATCTCATCCGTTTCGCCGCTCGGACTGGTCGAGATGACACGCAAGCGAACTCGCGAAAGCTTGGAACATCTGCTGTGCCAGGCTTGTCCAACATGCGAAGGCCGGGGCTTCGTGAAGACGGCGGAGACGGTGTGCTACGAGGTATTTCGTGAGATCCTGCGACAGTCGCGCCAGTTCGAGTGTCAGCAATTGATGGTACTGGCACACCAAGATGTGATCGAGCGCCTGCTCGACGAGGAATCCTCCGCCCTGGGCGAACTGGAACTGGTGACCGGCAAGCCCATTCGCCTGCAAACCGAAGCTCTTTACACCGTCGACCAATACGACGTCGTTCTGATGTAGATGGCGATGGCGCTGCGCAAGGTTGGCAAGATCCTGCTCTATTGCTGCGCAGGAACGCTGGGGCTCATTTTCCTGTTGATGCTGGCCGTCAAGCTGGCGCTCGATCGCGCTCCGCAATACCAGGCCGAGATCAAGGACTGGGTTCACGGCCAAATCGGGTATCACATCGCCTTTGCGCACGTGGCGCCTGCATTTCGCTGGTACGGACCCGAGTTGTATTTCAATCAGCTGGAGCTGCGCTCGAAGGACGACCGGCGGGTACTGGCGCGCGCGGCCGGCGGCCGCGTCGCGGCGGACATCTGGCAGCTGATCCATAGCGGCAAACTGCTTGCCGGACGGATCGAGCTCGATTCGCCGAACATTTCCATCGCGCGTATCGGGGCGGACAAATTTGCACTGGCCTCGGAGATCGAATTGGGGGGCGGGGATTCGTCGTTGCCGACGCTGAGGCTGGATGACTTGCCGGCCGGAACGCTGGCCATCCGCGGCGGACGCATCTCGCTTCAGAACTGGAATCCAGCGCTGCCACAGTTGGAACTGCGCGACGTCGACTTGAAGCTACGGCGCGGCGACGGAATCGCCGCTCTGGCGATTTCCGCGCGCTTGCCGTCCGCGCTGGGGGGAGACTTCAACATCAACGGCACGGCGCGCGGCCTTGGGAGTTTGAACACCCTGAACTGGACCGCGCTGGCACGCACGCGCAACTTGTCGCTGGCCGGATGGCGGGAATTTCTACCGGAATATTTGCTCAGACTGGATGCCGGAAACGGCGGCTTCGAAGTGGCGGCGCGTGGACGAGGGGCGGATATAACGCGCGCGGACATGGATTTCGGTGCCCTCAACGTGACCATTCAGCTCGCCGATGAGCCCGGCGTCAAATTCGATCAGATTGCCGGTTCACTGGCCATCACCCACGCCGGCGATCGCTGGACCCTGCTGGGCCGGCGGGTGCGTGCGCTGCGCGCCGGACGGCGCGATCCGGATTCGGACTTCGATGTGAGCTGGCGAGGCAATGATGCGGGATTGCTCGAACTGAGTGCCCGCGCGAGCTATCTGCGGGCTGAAACGCTACTACCGCTCGCCGGGCTGTTGCCGCAAAAGGATTTGCGCGAACGGCTGCAGGGGCTTGCACCCACCGGAGAATGGATGAACACCCATGTGAATCTGGTGCGTGACCATGCGAGCGACCCCTGGCAGATGGATATACAGGCAAAATTCCGCGGCGTCGGCTTCGCGGCCGAGGGTCGCGCGCCGGGCTTACGAGGGTTGAGTGGGACCATCTCCGGTACCGGCATCGGCGGCCGTGTCGATATCGACGCGCAGAACGGCGTGTTTTCCTGGCCCGTACAGTTCACGCAACCCATCGATTTGGAAATCTTCAAAACCACGCTGTACTGGAAGCGCACGCCCGACGAGCTGCTGGTCGCGACTCCCTCGATCCAAGTGAAAACTCATGATGCGGCATTGCATGGCCGAGTCGCCTGGCGCCAACCGGTGGACGGCGGTTCCCCGGTGTTGACCTTGGCGACGTCGGTGGATAACGGCAATGCGGCAGAGGCGCATCTGTATCTGCCGCGTGCGCTGCTCGCACCTTCCGCGCTGGCCTGGTTGAACCGCGCGTTCGTCTCGGGTCATTTGTCGCACGCCGATGCGGTCATTCAGGGGCCCATTCGGCATTTTCCGTTTCGCGACGGTACCGGCCTGTTTTTGGTGCGTGCCCACATCGACGGCATGACGCTCGACTACCGCGAGGGGTGGCCGCGCGCGGAAAATCTTGCCTTGTCGGCCGAATTCCGCAACGAAGGCTTGAGCGTGCAACTGTTGAAAGGGAATGTCGGCGCTGCCACGGTGGAGAGGGGTGATGCACGTTTCGTCGATTTCAAAACCGCCGAACTGCAGATTCACACCACGGTGAGCGGGGATGCCGCCGATGCGCTCGGGTTTTTGCGGGCGACACCGCTCGACGCCATGGCCGAGCACGCATTTTCCGGCGTCGAGGCGCAAGGACCGATGCAAACCGACGTGAATTTGTTTCTGCCGTTCAAGCAGTTCGATCAACGTCGAATACTCGTACAGGCGCATTTGCACGGGGTGTCGATCAATCGGCCGGGCTCGACGCTGGCGGCCACCGAGTTGATCGGCGATGCCGATATCGATGGAGCACAGGTTGCGCGTGCCGATGTGCACGGCAGGATACTGGGCGGCTCATTCCAAATGCAGGCGAGATCGCCACGCAATCGGCCGGTGACGCGGACGACTCTGGTGTTCAACGGCACCGTCAGCGGCGATGCCCTTCACTCGGCGCTTTCCCTTCCGCCGAGCATTCCAATCAATGGGTCGACCGACTGGCACGGTGTGCTCAGAATGGCGCCGGAACCGGCGCGCGAGCGTTCGCTGCGCATCAACGGCAGCCTCGCCGCCCTCGAACTGAATCTCCCCGAGCCTCTGGCCAAGCCTGCCGGCCGCCCGCTACCGTCGTCGGTCGAGATTCAGTGGCCGCCGAGCGGCGGACCTCTGGTGCGGATGTCGCTGGGATCCGTGCTGCGGGGTCAGCTGACGTTCGATGCGGGCGCGGATGGGCCCACCCTAGGGCGCGCCGCCGTCACGTTTGGGTCAGCGCCGGAGCCGGCGGCTTTGAGCGACACTCAAGTGGTCAACACCGGCGGCCAGATCGAGCGGCTGGATCTTGCCGGCTGGTTGAAACTGTACACGCCCGACAAGAACGCCAAACCCCTCGCGAATTTCTTGCGCTCCGCCAAGTTCGAGGTGGGTCAGATCGACTATTTGGGCCTGTCGTTCCTGGACGTGTCCCTGGACTTGGCGGTGACCGACGCGGGCTGGCGGGCAGAGTTGGACGGACCCAACGTGGTCGGCAGCATTTCAGTATCCAGCACCGCCGACTCGGAGCCGTGGAAATTGGATTTCAAACGCCTCAAGTTCGTCGATCAGAAGAACGATACGGACTCGGAGCGGAAAATGGCGGACCCGAGCGGCGCGAATCCCCGCCGCATTCCCGCCGTCGATTTTCATGCGGCCGAGTTGATCTGGGATGAGCGGCAGTTCGGTGAGGTGCGGGCCCTCTTGACCAAGCTGGATGATGGCATAGGCCTCAAACAGCTGTCGGTAACCGCTACCGACTTCACGGCGAACGCAAAGGGCGAGTGGCGCGGCAAGGATGCGGGCTCGAGCCGCATCGAGGGGACGCTGGTGAGTACGGATGTGGGGGGCACCCTGAAACAATTGGGTTATGCCGCGGTAATCGAAGCCAAGACGGGTAAAATGGACTTCAACATGAGCTGGATAGGCGCTCCGACTGCGGAGGCGCTCAGTCTGGCCACCGGCCATGTGGACGTGGCGCTCGACAAGGGTCAGATCGCGGGACTCAATCCGGGCGCTGGACGGGTGGTGGGCCTCGCCAGCGTCGCTGCTCTACCACGGCGGTTGGCGCTGGATTTCAGCGATCTGACCGATAAAGGCTTTGCTTTCGACACCGTTCGCGGCAACTTCGATCTCCACGACGGCAGCGCTTTTACCGACAATGTGCTGGTCAAGGGCCCGGCGGCCGAAATTGGGCTCATTGGCCGCGTCGGCTTGAAAAACAAGGATTACGACCAAACTGCTGTGGTAACGGGCAACGTGAGCAGTTCGCTGCCGCTGGCGGCCTTCGCCGGCGGCCCGGTCATCGGCGCAGCCGTGCTGGTGTTCACGCAGGTGTTCAAACAGCCGCTGAGGGGCCTGGCACGGGGGTATTATCGAATCACCGGAAATTGGGATAACCCCACGATCGAACGTATCAAAAGCGCAGACGCCGCAGCGACTGCAGAGGCACCGAAGTAAATGGGAAAAGTAGCCGCCATACAGATGACCTCGAGTCACGTCGTGCAAGACAATCTCGTCGCCGCAGGGCAGTTGCTGCGCGAGGCGAAGGAGCTGGGTGCGGACCTGGCGTGCTTGCCTGAGAATTTCTCGTTCATCGGCTTGAAAGACGCGGACAAGCTGCGGGTCGCTGAAGCCGACGGCGTGGGACCGGTCCAGGAATTTTTGCGCGATACGGCGCGACAATTGAAATTATGGATCTTGGGCGGCACGACCGTCATCAAGGGCGATTCGGCGACTCGAGTCGCGAATGCGTCGCTGCTCATGGATTCTGATGGCAAGCGAGTGGCGCGCTACGACAAAATCCACTTGTTCGACGTCGCCATTCCCGGCCGCGACGAACAATATCTCGAGTCGAGGCACGTCACCCCCGGCCACAAAGTGGTCATCGCAGACACACCCGTGGGAAAATTGGGACTCTCAGTGTGCTATGACATGAGATTTCCGGAGCTGTATCGGGATTTGGTATCTCGGGGGGCGGAATGGCTGGCGATGCCGGCGGCTTTCACGGTGCCAACCGGCCGCGCGCATTGGGAGACGCTGTTGCGGGCGCGCGCCATCGAAAATCTTTGTTACGTCGTCGCTCCGGCCCAGACGGGCACGCATACCAGCGGTCGTGAGACCTATGGCGACACGTTGATCGTCGATTACTGGGGTCAAGTAGTAACGCGACTGGCAAAAGGAAGTGGAGTGATAACAGCTGACATCGATCTCGTGAAACAAGTCGAAACGCGCGCACGGTTTCCGGCGCTCGACAATCGACGGCTTGGACTTGGCGCCGATGCCGCGGTGCCCGTATGAGCGCTGCTCCGATGTTCGATGTCGCCGAGAGAATGATCCTGGCGCCATCGGGTCTGGATGAGAGTCGACTGTCGAGCGTACTCGGCACGGTCATGAGCCGGGGCGTCGATTATGCGGATCTGTACTTCCAGCTGTCGCGCGAGGAATCCTGGTCGCTGGAGGATGGCATCGTCAAGGAAGGCTCTCACAGCATCGAGCAGGGTGTGGGCGTTCGCGCCATCAGCGGCGAGAAGACCGGTTTTGCGTACACCGACGAAGTGCTGCTGCCGGCGCTGATGGAGGCCTCGGGCGCGGCCCGTGCCATTGCACGCAGCGGAGGCAATCATGTGGTCAAAGCATGGCAGCGGCCGCTCACCCACCGGCTGTACATGCCCATCGATCCGCTCGACACCATTCGCGATGAGGATAAGGTCGCGTGGCTGATGAAGATCGATGCGGACACGCGCCGTGTCGATCCGCGGGTCAAACAGGTGATGGCGTCTTTGGCCGCCGTGCATGAAGTCGTGCTGATCGCCTCGAGCGACGGCACGCTCACCGCGGACGTACGCCCGCTGGTGCGTATGAACGTGTCGGTCATCGTCGAGCACAATGGCCGGCGCGAGCAGGGATACAGCGGCGGCGGCGGACGTTTTGGCTTGGACGAGTTGTTGCGCGGCGATGAGCCGTTCGAGCACGGCCGAGAGGCGGTGCGTCAGGCTCTGGTGAATCTGGATGCGGTGGCGGCGCCGGCGGGGTCGATGCCCGTGGTGCTGGGGCCTGGTTGGCCCGGCATTTTGTTGCACGAGGCCATCGGTCATGGGCTCGAGGGCGACTTCAATCGTAAGGGCACTTCGGCTTTTTCGAATCGCATCGGTCATAAGGTCGCTGCCGATGAAATCACGGTAGTCGACGACGGCACCCTCAATCGGCGTCGCGGCTCCTTGAACGTCGACGACGAAGGCACGACCACGCAGTGCACGGTGTTGATCGAGAACGGCATTCTGCGGGGTTACATTCAGGACAAGATGAATGCGCGCTTGATGGGCATGCCGGCGACGGGCAATGGGCGCCGCGAGTCCTTTGCGCACATGACGCTGCCGCGCATGACCAATACGTACATGCGCTCCGGGTCGCGCGCGCCGGAAGAAATCATCGCCTCGGTCGAGAAGGGTTTGTATGCGGTGAATTTCGGCGGCGGTCAGGTGGATATCACATCGGGCAAGTTCGTATTCTCGGCCAGCGAGGCCTACTTGATCGAAAACGGCAAGATCACCGCGCCCGTGAAAGGCGCGACATTGATCGGCAATGGCCCGGATGTTCTGACGCGGGTCAGCATGGTGGGCAATGACATGAAGCTCGACGGCGGCGTCGGGACATGCGGCAAAGAAGGCCAATCGGTGCCTGTTGGGGTTGGTCAACCGACGCTGCGCATCGACGCATTGACGGTGGGCGGCACGGGTTAGGCATTTCGCGTCCGCGCGGATGCGCGGCGTTGGCGCGTGCGGAAAACGCGGCGTTTCAGCGGAAACGGAGTGTCGAACCAAGACGCATCGTCCCGCTTTTCTGGATGTTCGCGTCGGTATACGCGGTATGACGGACGTTTTGGTTTAGGCAGAATTAATACGCGGCTTTCACGGATGAAACCCTTGACGCGGGGGTGGCAGGACGCCAGCCGTCGCGGGTGGGGCGCCGAATTACGGTGTCCCGCCCGCGCTTTGACTCGACCGCGCCGCGAGTCGTCCGGTCGCGTCGAGTTCGCGAAGATCGATTCCGCGCGTTTCGTGCCCGAACAGGGCGAGCAGCACCAGAGAGATTGCCGCGGGGATACCAATCACCAAGATGGCGGTGCCGAAGGCAGGAACCGCACCGGCGACGCTCAGGCCCTGGGCCAGCAGGCCGCCCAACTTACTGCAGCCCGCCACCCATCCGGTCGCTCGGCCCCGTACGCGTATCGGATAATTTTCGGCCGTATACGGCAACAGAATGGAAATAGCGCCGCTCGATCCCACAATGACCAGGGTCAAAGGGAGGAGGGGGTTCGATAGGAGGGTCATGCCGCCTTCGCGCAATGCCAATCCCAGCAGACCCAGTGCGGTGACGCCAATCATGGTCACCAACGACCACTTGGTGCTCCAGGCGCTATACAGCCATGTGGAAATCAAAATTGTCGGCGCGGCAATCAGCGTGGACTTGGCAATGAGTGCACTGGAGGCTGCGACGCTTCGGCCCTCGGCAACCAGCGCAGTGGGCAACCAAAGAAGCAGCCCAAAATTCACCAACCCCCAGGCCAGTGCCGCCAAGGTGAGCGCCGTCGTCACACCGATGAACCGACGGTCGACGGGCGGAAGGGCAAAATGACCCGGTTCGGTGATCTGCTCCGCGGGGCTGGCGAGCGCTCTAAAGACAATACCGAACCGGGCGAATATCGCACGCGCCTCGGTGCCTTGGCCTATTTGCTGCAGAAACTGCGCGGACTCGGGCAGCAGCGGGCTCAACATCACCAGCAGCAGTCCGGTGGGTAAATTGAGAAACCACATGATGCGCCAGCCGAACGTGGGCTGAAGCAGCGCTGAGAGGCCGCTGGCGGCAAAGTAGCCGCCTACCGCACCGATACCGCCCACCAGCACCAAGCTCCAGCCTCGGTGCCGCGTGGGCATGATTTCCGCCAGCAGTGCATAAGCCACCGGCAGCATGCCGCCGGCCGCCGCGCCCATCAAAAAGCACATGCCCACGTTCCACCAGAAGTCGGGCATGGCACCGCAAATGGACGTGCCGATGAACATCACGGCAGAGAGCAGAATGGATGCCCGCCGGCCGTAGATGTCGGCCAGCGCACCCCACACAAATGAGCCTACGACCGTCCCGGTCAGTGCTGCGAACGGCAGCCATGCGACGGTTTGGCGGCCGATGCCGTACTCGGTGCGCATTCCGGGTGTCACGAAGCCCAGAGTCGCCGGCTTCATGATGTCGATGATGAGCGCAAGCGCCAGCAGCGCCGCCATCCCCCAGTGGGCCGTGAGCAGCGGCGCATCCTCCGGCGGCGCCATCGCTACCCAAGTAGAGCGGGTACCAGATTGTGCCGCCAGTGCCTTCGGTAGCAGTCCGTAGGCCGCGCAACCAATGCCGATCAGAATGAGCGCCATACCCCAATACATGCCCTGGCCCATGGGCATGCCGGCGAGCACGTAGCCCGCGTGGCGGCCCATCAGAAACATCGGTAGGTGAAGCGCAACCCCCAGCGTCACCAGTGCGCTGCCGAGCCAGAATGCATAGGCATTGCGTCGCGCATCCAGGATGGTGGTCTTCAAGTCGGCGCCTCGTCCCTCATGGCGTATTATGCATGCCGCGCCAAATGAACAGCGCGCCCAGCGCCAGGAAGAGAAAGCTGGCGCCAATGTGAATCGCCTTGAGCGGCAGGCGCTTTGAAAAGACGTTGCCGAGGAAAACCACCGGTCCGTTGGCGAGCATCATGCCCAGCGTCGTACCGGCGACCACGACAGCGAGGCTGGAATAGGCGGCGGCCAGTGCCATGGTTGCGATTTGGGTCTTATCGCCGATTTCCGCAATGAAAAACGCAACCAGAGTGGCGACAAAGGCGCCGGCGCGCCGCGGCTCTGCGTCGCTGTCGTCGAGTTTGTCCGGCTTCAACGTCCATAGCGCCATGGCGACCATGCTGATGCCGACGAGCAGGTCGAGGCGCGACTGAGCGAGATACTTGCCGAGGTGCGCGCCGATGAAGCTGGCCACCGCATGGTTGGCGAGTGTTGCGCAAAAAATGCCGGCGAGAATGGGCCAAGGCTTGCGGTAGTGAGCGGCGAGCACCAGGGCTAGAAGCTGGGTGCGATCACCCATCTCGGCGATTGCCACCGTCGATAACGAAATCAAAAAAGCTTCCATCTCGAGGACTCCATGCCGAGCGGGAGCGACACGCGGCCGTAGCTTGTAACCGGTCTTTGCTGCGTTGGCAACCGACGTCCGTAGTTGCGTGCAGTGGCAAGAACGCGTCTGTGATGGCCTCGTGCTCAGGGGCGTCCATGTGTGCTTAAATGCCCATCCTGAAGCGCATCCCTAGAGGCGCGTAGCGAGGCATGAGTCGAAGTATGAGTCAAAGCGAGGGCGATTCGCGTAAGTCCGATTCGCGCAAGTCCGTCACGATGCGCCGACTTCAGGAGATGTCTCGTACCGGCGAGAAAATCGCCATGCTGACTTGTTACGACGCGGCATTTGCCCAGATACTCGATGAGGCCGGCATCGATGTTTTGCTGGTGGGCGACTCGCTGGGAATGGTGGTGCAGGGGCACCCGACTACCGTGGCGGTTTCCATGGAGGACATGGAATACCACACGCGCTGCGTAGCTCGCGGCAATCGCCGTGCATGGATCATTGCCGATATGCCGTTCGGCTCGTATCACGAGTCAGTCGAGCAGGCCATTCGGAACGCCGCCCGGCTCATGCAAGCCGGCGCACACATGGTCAAGCTCGAAGGCGGTGGTTGGACGGCGTCGACTGTGCTCGCTTTGGTCGAGCGGGGCATCCCGGTCTGCGCCCACCTCGGATTCACGCCGCAGTCCGTTCACGCGCTGGGCGGGTATCGCATCCAGGGACGAGACGAGAGCGCGGCGAATGCGATCCGGCAGCACGCTGACGAGCTCGTCGGTGCAGGCGCGGGAATGTTGGTTCTCGAGCTCATGCCCGCCGCATTGGCCCGCGAGTTGACGGGCTCACTGCCGATTCCCGTCATCGGTATCGGGGCCGGGGTGGGCTGCAGCGGGCAGGTCCTCGTTCTCCACGACATGCTAGGACTCACGCGGGGGAAGCTGCCCCGCTTCGTGAGGAATTTCGCAGAGCCGGGATTCAACGCGCACACGGCTGTGGGTCTCTATGTGTCAGAGGTCAAGAGCGGCCGTTTCCCGGATGACACCTTGCACGGATACTGAAGACCAACGGCCATGCGGATCGTTCATACCATTGCAGAGTTGCGCTCGCTACTCGCCACGTTGCCAAAACCCACCCTCGTTCCGACGATGGGTGGTCTTCACGACGGGCACCTCTCTCTGGTGCGGATCGCACGGACTCACGGGCGCCCGATCGTCGCGACCATCTTCGTCAACCGGCTTCAGTTCGCTCCCACCGAGGACTTCGACCAATACCCCCGTACTTTGGCGCGCGACGCTGAGCTTCTGGAAGGTGAGGGCTGCGATATCGTCTTCGCTCCGGCGGAAGGCGAGATGTATCCAGAGCCGCAAGGTTATAAGGTCAATCCGCCGCCCGAGCTGACCAATATTCTGGAAGGACTGGTTCGGCCCGGTTTTTTCACCGGTGTATGCACGGTGGTACTCAAGCTTTTCAACGTCGCTCAGCCGGGGTGTGCGGTGTTCGGCAAGAAGGACTATCAGCAACTGATGGTCATTCGACACATGGTGCGACAGCTGGCGTTGCCGATCGACGTGATCGGCGCCGAGACGGTACGAGAACCCGATGGGCTGGCAATGTCGTCGCGGAATGGGTATCTGAGCGCCGCCGAACGCGGCGAAGCCGTGCAATTGAACGCAACTCTGCGCCGGGTCGCCGCTGCGGTGAGCTCGGGTCGGCATGAGTGGAGCGACCTGGAACGCGAGGCCACCGACGCCTTATTGGCGCGGGGCTGGAAGCCGGACTATGTGGCCATCCGACGCCAGGACAATCTTCGCGAGCCGGCCGAAGGCACACCGCTGGCGGTTCTGGTAGCGGCGAGGCTAGGCACCACTCGATTGATCGACAATATCGAACTTTAGTTGAGCCGAGAATCATCGGGCGCCAGATCCCTGCGGCGCGGGCTAGGCGCGGGAGTGGACGGTGATGACGCGCGAGTGGACGCCCATCTAGGCGCGGATGCGAGGAACAGGTGGTTGAGGTAGGCTCGCCCATTGAGTCAATCGCGGAGTACACCATGACAGCGTTTCGGCGGGCGTTTCTGGCCTTTGGATTGGCGGTGTGGGGCGGGAGCGCGGGGGCCGGCCCGGATCCCGCCACGGAATTGGGCTTGCCGGCCGAGGTCGCCGCCGCCATCCAAAGCATCGATCCCGAGCGGATCCGGGCGCACGTGAAGTTTTTGGCGGATGACCTGCTGGAAGGGCGCGGCACCGGTACCCGCGGCGGGGACATTGCCGCCAACTATATCGCGGCGCAGTTCGCGCTGGACGGTTTGACGCCGGCCGGCGATAACGGCACCTACCTGCAGAAGGTGGATTTTACCGGGGTGCTCACGCAACCGGGCACGTCGCTCTCCCTGCAACCGTCTCATGGCGCGGCGCGCGACTTGAAACTGGGTGAGGATTACGTCACCAATAACCAAACGCAGACCGACAGCATCGACATCGATGCGTCCATCGTCTTCGTCGGATACGGAATCGTAGCGCCGGAATACCGCTGGGACGACTTCAAGGGAGTCGACGTCAAGGGTAAGGTGGTGCTGGTCATCGTGAACGAGCCGCCGTCCCAAGACCCCAAATTCTTCGCGGCCGAGACCATGACCTACTATGGCCGCTGGACTTACAAATTCGAAGAGGCCGCGCGCAAGGGTGCCGTAGGTGCGCTCATCATTCACCGCACCGATCTGGCCAGCTACCCCTGGCAAGTGGTTCGTAGTTCCTGGAGCAACGAGCAGGTGTATTTGGCCAACGACCGCGATCCCAAGCTACAGGCGGCTTCGTGGATACAGTTGGACGTGGCACGGCAGCTGTTCGCCGACAGCGGCCTCCAATTGGACGACATGATGCAACTGGCCGGAACACGTAAGTTCAAGGCGCGTGAATTGCCGGTGCGCCTCAAGGCCCACGTCGTCAGTAAAGTCCGTCAATTCCAATCCTACAACGTGCTCGGTTTGCTGCCGGGAACGGACGGCGGGCCGCAGACACAGGCCGTGATGTATTCGGCCCACTACGACCACTTGGGATTCAATCCGGCGATGAGCGGAGACAATATCTATAACGGCGCCGTGGATAACGGCACGGGGTGCGGCATCCTTCTGGAACTCGCGCGTGCATTCTCCATGTCGGCCGCGAAGCCTCCCCACCCGGTGCTGTTTGCGTCCGTGACGGCGGAAGAAAAAGGCTTGCTGGGATCCAATTACCTCGGCAAGCATTTACCGATTCCGGCGTCGAGGGTCGCACTCGATCTCAATTTCGATGCCGTGCCGCCCATAGGCGTGCCTGAGTCGGTCAATGTGGCGGGCGCGGAGCGCACCACATTCTTTCCGGTGGTGGAAAAAACCTCGCGGGCGTTTGGCTTCGAGATACAACCCGATGCGGAGCCGGGGGCCGGCCACTACTACCGCTCGGATCACTTCAGTATGGCGAGAGCCGGGGTCCCGGCGTTTTCCGTCAATACGGCGTTGAAGTTCGCCGGACATCCACCGGAGTGGGGCAAGGCCCAGCGCGAGGAGTACACCGCCAAGCACTATCACCAGCCCAGCGATGAGTACCGAGCCGAGATGGATTTCTCCAGCAATGCGGCTCTGGCGAAGTATGGGTTCGCTCTCGGCTGGCAGGCATTGACGGCCAAGCAGACGGTGAGCTGGCTTCCGGGCGACGAATTCGAGGCGGTTCGACTGCAAGGGGCCACCGGCCATTGACAGTCAACAGCCGCGGGCCGGTGGTGCGGTTTCGGGTGAGCCGCCGCCGTTGCTTGCCGGACATGCGCCGCGCGTGGACGTCATGGGTCGATTGTTGCCATGGACGTCATGGACCGTTGCCCTCGATCTGGAAATGGATTTCTACCAGCAGTGTCCGGTGGATCATGGCTATCCGCGCTTCATCCACGCCACCTTTCTGGACTGCGACTGGACGCCTTTCCCCGATCGCACGGACACCATTCCAGCCACTCAGAACGGGATGGGCATTCTTTCCTATCTCAAATTCCATGAACTGCGCGGCAACGACCCGCGTTTTCTGAAGACGGCCTGTTGCATGGGCGACTATTTGATCAATGAAACGCTGACGCCGGGAGCCGGCAGCTATCCGGCTTTCACACGATCCACCGGCAAGCGCGAACAATTTCCACTGCCGGTGGACTCGGGCTCGCAAGGCGATCGCCCCTATGAGATCGAGCCCGATAAGGGCGGTATCGCCGGTTACGCTTTGCTGCTGCTGTTCGAGGCCTCCGGGAAGCGTGAGTACCTGGCGCAGGGACTGCAAAACGCCCGCGTGCTTGCCGCCAATCAGACGGACGGCGACGAATTTCATTCTCCGTGGCCCTTTCGAGCGGACTATCGCAGTGGTGAAGGCCGCGGAGCCGTGTCGGGAAACATGACGTATGTTCTGCGGCTCTATGACGCCTTGCTCGAACAGGGATACCGAGAGTTTTCCGCGCCGCGTGAGTCGCTATGGACGTGGATCAAGCAGCATCAAATTCCCAGCGCCGCCGCCGCCGGTACGCTGTTCGCGCAATTCTTCGAGGATCATGAGACGCCCACCAATCGCACGGCCTGGGCGCCGCTGAATCTGGCGCGCTACTTGCTCGAGAAAAAGCAGCTTCTCGACCCCGATTGGCGTGCCGATGCCGGCACGCTGATCGAATTCGTTCGCAAGAATTTCACTCATGTGGAATGGGGCGTGACGGTGTGTCACGAACAAGATGAGGATGGCGAGGCTTGGGGCGGGGTCAACTCAACCTACGGAGCGGTACTGGCGCTGTTCGCGCATGCCATCGGGTCACCTGAGCTCGCCAGCGGGGCTCGGCAGGCTCTCAATTTCACGCTCTATTCCATAGACGATAGGGGCCGCCCGCGTGATCTGTGCAAGAGCGCCGTGCCGGGCGGCTGGCAGGAGGATGCCCACACCGACGTCATTCACAATTACGTGGATGCCTTGCGTGCCTTTCCGGAGTGGGGCTGACCGCATCCCGCGCCGCTCGTCGCGGATTATGGTGAAACCCAGCGTCGCCGGCCGGCGACGCCGCGTCTCCGCCGCTCCGGCGAAAACGCAGGAACGTGCAACGCGTCGCAATGCCGCTCATCCGCTCTCGGTAGGCTGGCCGCTGTTTCAACCTCAGGAGTCCTCATGGCCGACAATTCAATGACCGGAACGTTTCAGCTGAATCTGCCCAAGGAATTGTTGTCGGAGGCGAACCGTCAGTCCAAGCTGACCACCGAGCAACTTCATGTCGAGGGCTGGCGTACCTCGTGGCTGTCGCGCATTTCGGAGATTTTGGTGGGCAAAGAGTAAATCTTAGCGCCTTAAGTCAAATTCTCTGGTTTTTGCTGCCGCGGCGGGATTACTATCGGCGCACGGAGGTCACGGTCCATGCGTCTGGCAAATCCTGTTTACGAAAGCTTGCCGCTGGTTTACGCCGGTATCGGTGGGCTGGCGATATTGGTCGCCTACCTCGATCCGGAAGGCCGGCAGACGGCGATGGCGCTGGTCATCGGGTTGGTTGCGGAAATAGCCGCGCTCACGGTGTTCCTGAGGCGTCAGGATTATCGTGCTCTGCGCCGCGAGTATTCGGGCGAGACCATCGACCTGCCATCGAGATTGAACGGCTAATCGCGGAGCGGTCGGCGCTCCCTCACGGTTTTTCGACATTCTCGGTGTCGCCCGGGTCGGGGTTGCGCACACGCGGTGCGCGCTCATCGATGTACATGATTTCGTGCTGGCCGACCTGAACGACGTCCCCATCGTTCAAGTTGTAGCGCCTGACGCGTTTGGACTGCACATAAATCCCGTTGGTGCTGTTGAGATCCTCGATGACGCAGGCATCGGGCTGAGTGACGATTTGGCAGTGATGTCGGCTGATGAATTTGCTGTCAATCTGTAAATCGTTGTCCGGCGTGCGCCCGATCACCAAGCGGCCCGGCTTGAGTTCCCGCTCGATGATGGTCTTGCCTTCGCTGGCCAATAGAATTCTACCCACCGCGTGCGCTTGATCGGCAGGGGCCGGGGCGTTCGAATGCTGAATGTTGGGAGCTTGCATCCGATTGGTGGTGGAAGCGAACTCGACCCACTGGAGTTCTCTGATTGCCGCGTCGAGATCGGCGACCGAAATCGTATCCTTGTCATGGCCGAAAGCAGCCATCATGCAGGTATCGCATAGGGTGTTGATGAGGCGCGGCACGCCGCCCGTATATTTGTAAATCGTCGGAAGCGTCTCCTCCGCGAATATTCGCCGCCCCTGCGAGCCTGCCACTTCGAGGCGGTGCTCGATGTAGGCCGTGGTCTCCGCCTTGGTGAGCGCGGCAAGATGGAACCGCAGACGTACCCGCTGGGTGAGCTGGATCAGTTCCTGTGAATTCAGTTTTTCGTTGAGCTCCGGCTGCCCCGCCAGAATGATCCGCAGCGCCTTCTCTTTGGTGGTCTCGACGCCGGATAGCATGCGTACCTCTTCGAGTACGCGATGGCTCAAATTTTGCGCTTCGTCGACGATCAGCAGGACTTTCCGACCGCTGGTGTGCTGCTCCATCAGGAACTGATTCAAGGTGGCCAATACTTCGGGCTTCTTCATGTTGAAGGGCGAGAAGCCGAACTGCACCAACACGGTCTGCAGGAATGCCGTCGGCGACAGCTGCGTTTGATTGATTTGCGCCACCACCACATCGGATTGCAATTCGCGCAGGAAGGTTTCGATGAGAGTGGTCTTGCCGGCACCGATTTCGCCGGTGATCACCACGAAACCGTCGGTGAACCAGATCGTCGACTCCATGTACGCTTTGGCGCGCGCATGTTGTTTGCTCAAGTACAGAAACTGCGGATCCGGACTGAGCCGGAATGGCAGTTCATGCAGTTTGAATAGTTCTAAATACATGTTGCCCGGCAGTATGCGATCAGCATGTTTGCGAGATGTCGAGCAGTCAGGTCCATTCGGCCGACCTTAAGACCACTCGACCAATTTCAGAGTGTCCAGGAGCACCTGGTTCCGCTCCTTTGCGCTGGTTCTTGTGATTGTGCAATGCCCTAGTTTGCGCCCGGGCCGTGGTTCTTTGCCATAATCGTGATAAGCCAGACTGTCTATGGCCAAAAGCGTATCAACCCTCGGCATTTGGCCCAGGAAATTGATCATCGCCGCGTGCCCCAAGGCGCGGGTGCTGCCGAGCGGCAGGCCGCAAATGGCGCGCAGGTGGTTTTCGAACTGACTGGTGACGCAGCCGTCGATGGTCCAATGACCGGAATTGTGAACCCGCGGCGCCATCTCGTTGGCAATCAATCGACCTTTGACCACGAAGAACTCGATGCTCAAGACGCCCACGTAGCTGAGCGTTTCCATGACCTTTTTCAAATAACGTCTGGCCATACGCTCGAGGGGCCGATTGACGAAAGGAGCAATGCTGTAGCGCAGGACTCCGCCGGCGTGGGTATTCGCAGATAACGGGTAGTACACGATCTCACCCGCCGCCGAACGCGCACCGATGAGGGAGACTTCGCGGGAAAACACCTGGAATTTCTCGTAGATCAGCCCGGGTCCGCCCATGCGTGCCCACGCGACGTCGACGTCGTCCGATTGGTGAATGACGAACTGGCCCTTGCCGTCATAGCCCATGCGGCGGGTTTTGAGTACACCGGGAATTCCCAGCTTGCGGGTCGCACGGAGGAGATCGTCCTTGCTGTCGATCGCAGCATGCGCGGCGACTGGAATCCTCAATGCCTTGAACAACGCTTTTTCCTGCAGCCTATCCTGCGCGACCTCGAGCGCCGCGCGCGGCGGGCGAATCGCCGTCACCTTCTCGAGCGGAGCCAGGGCGGCGCCTGAAATGTTTTCCCAGTCGAAGGTGACCACATCGCTGCGTGAGGCCAATTCCAGAAGACGCGCAGAGTCCTCCAGTTCGCCCACCAAAATGGGTGCCACTTGGGCACCGGGAGCCTCGGCGCTGCGGTCCAGGAAGAGGCAGCGCAGGCCCAATGGATACCCCGCGAGGGCCAGCATGCGGCCCAGCTGCCCCGCCCCGACGATGCCCACCTTGGTGAACCTCAAGACTGTCGCGGGTCCGGCTTTGCGAGAACGGCGGCGGTTTGCGCCGAGCGAAATGCGTCCAAGGCAATCCGAATTTCGATGAACTCATTGGCAATAATTGCGGCAGCGAACAGCGCCGCATTCTTGGCGCCGGCGGCCCCGATGGCGAAGGTGGCGACGGGCACGCCGCTCGGCATTTGGGCAATGGACAGCAACGAGTCCAAGCCGCCCAAACTCTTGGATTGCACCGGAACGCCCAGCACCGGGACCGACGTTTTCGCCGCCGTCATGCCGGGAAGGTGCGCCGCTCCGCCCGCACCGGCGACGATGGCTTTGAGGCCGCGTTCGCGCGCGGACGCCGCATATTCGAACAAGAGATCAGGGGTGCGATGCGCCGAGACCACTCGGACTTCGTGCGCTATGCCCAGAGCTGTGAGCGTGTCAGCCGCTCCCTGCATCGTCTCCCAGTCGGAAGTCGATCCCATAATGATTCCCACCAAGGCCTTCCGCTCGCCCATTTTCCTAGTCTACCAAGCCTAGGTGAGCAGCTGGCGCAGGAAAGCAAAAAGCTCGCGGGCACCGACAGGCGATCGTTGTTCGAGCCGTTCCCTTTCAGCCTTTTCCAGCAATCTGAGCAGAGCCGCCTTGTCGATTTCGGGGTATGCCTGCTGCAATTCCTCGACGCCGGCGGCCGGTTCCGACAGGAGGCGATCGCGCCAGCGCTCGATTTGCTGAAAATGGCGAATTTCCATATCGTGGCGCTGTTTACGCTCGGCAAGTTTCGCGAGCACTGGCTCCGGGTCGATGCTACGCATCAATTTGCCGATATACTGTCGCTGCCGTACCTGGGCGCCATGCGAGGGCAGGCGGCGCAAGTCCCGAAGGGCCACGAAAAGGCTGTCCGGCAGGCCCAAGGCCTTGATTTCCTGGTCGGGGAGCGCCGACAGTTGGACGCCGAGTTCCTGCAGAGAGGCGGCCTCGCGCTTGCGGGCGCTCTTGCTCAAGCGCTGCTCTTCGGTCTCGCCCGAGTCGCCTCCGGAATCGTCGATTTCGCTCTCATTCGTCATATTGCGCATGCTATCACTCAGGTCGGTAGAATCACGGTTGGAGTATTTCAGACATTGGAGAAGTCGGTGGCCCTGCCTAGCAGTCCGTTGCGTCTTGCCCCAGAAGACTTGGAATCGATCATCGAGCGCGCCCTGGAAGAGTCGCGCACCCGCGGCGCTTCCCAGGCCGAGGCGGCTGTCAGCCAGGATACTGGTCTTTCGGTCGGTGTGCGACTGGGGGAAGTGGAAACGTTGGAACACCAGCGCGACCGCAGCATGGGGATTACGGTCTATTTTGGGCAGCGCAAGGGGTCGGCGAGCACGGCCGACTTCTCGCCGGACGCCGTGCGCGCGACGGTCGCGAAGGCTTGCAGCATCGCCCGTTTCACCGCAGAGGACGCCTGCGCGGGCTTGGCCGACGCGGCTTTGATGGCGCAATCACCGCCCAACTTGGATCTGGCGCATCCCTGGAATCTCGGCGCTGACCGCGCAATTGAAATCGCTAAGGCATGCGAGGCGGCGGCCCTCGAGTTCGACCCGCGCATCAATAATTCGGAAGGCGCCTCGGTGAGCACCCATCAAGGGCTGCATGTGTATGGAAACACACATGGGTTCGTGGGCGGCTATCCGACGACGTCGCACAGCGTGAGCTGCGTGGTGCTCGCCGGCAAGGGCGAGGATATGCAGCGCGACTATTGGTACAGCAGTTCTCGAGATTGGCACGAATTGGACAGCGCGGACACAATTGGCCGCGAGAGCGCGCGACGCACCATCGCGCGGCTGGATCCGCGCAAGCTGAGCACGCGCCGCGCACCCGCGCTATTCGCGCCCGAGCTTGCGCGCGGCCTCGTGGGTCACTTTACCGCCGCGATTCGCGGCAGCAGTCAGTATCGCCAGTCGTCGTTTCTGTTGAATTCGGTGGGGCAGCAGATATTTCCTTCGGGATTTTCAATCGCGGAACGGCCGCACATCCCCAAGGCCATGGGTAGCGCGCCCTTCGACGATGAAGGGGTGGTGACCAAGGATCGCGAGATCATCGCCGACGGCGTCCTCACCGGCTATATCCTATCGAGCTACTCCGCGCGGAAGTTGGGATTGCAGACCACCGGTAATGCCGGCGGGGCGCACAACCTCATCGTGGCCGCCAATGCCACGGGGGGACTGGCGGCGATGGTGAAGCGCCTCGGCACCGGATTGCTGGTCACTGAGTTGATGGGGCAGGGGATCAATATGGTCACGGGTGACTACTCACGCGGCGCCGCGGGATTTTGGGTCGAGAACGGCGAGATTCAGTATCCGGTCGCCGAGATCACCATTGCCGGAAACCTGCGCGAAATGTTCTCTGGGATAGCCGCGGTGGGCGACGACATCGATACCCGCGGCGGCATTCGCGTGGGCTCCATCCTGCTCGAGGAAATGACCATCGCCGGGGAATAGATTTCGCGGAATAGCGTATATCTCGCGGAATCTAGATTTTTAAACGACAATTCGTGAGATATGCCGAGAGCACCCCTTGGTTGGGCCGGGGTCAGCCGGTCAGGCGCCGGGTACGATCCGCAGGTCTCGCACGGCGCCGCCGTCCAATGCTGCGAGGGCGGCTTGATAACCCGGGCTGTCGTGCACTGCCATCGCGTGCTCGACCGATTCGAATTCGATGAGTACCGTGCGCTCCAGCTGGCCGGCCTCGTAGACTTGCGCCGGCGTTCCTCGCGCCAGAATTCGTCCGCCGCCGGCCAGGATCGACGCGCCGGCGAGCTTCGCGTAGGCCGCAAGTTTGGCCGGATCCGTAATCTCGCGATAACAGGTGATCCAGTACGCCTTGGCCATATCGTTACATCCTTACAGCTTGACCACAAATTCATCCTACCAGGGAGTCAACCGGCGGCGATCAAGTCCTTGAGCGATCGACGGCGGAGTTGTTCCCGGATCGCGTTTTCGACCTCGTTCATCACCAGCGAGGCCGACGGCACGGAGCGCATGTCGATCATCAATCGCCCGGGTTGGCGGGTTCGTACCGCATCGATGACGTCGGTAATTTGGATTGCGTCCAAATCCCGCCCGGGCAGGAATTGTTCTTTTTCGGTGGCCACGATCAACCCGCCGCGTTCCAGGCAGGCGAGCACCGGCGCCAGGGCGGTGCTCGGAATATCGAGTTCCGCGGCGAGGCCGTTGCTGGTCCAGTAGACCTTACCCGCGCCGTAGTCGCGACCGATCAAATACATCACCGATAAACCCGCTTGCTCGCGCGCGCTGCCGGTCAATTCCACCGGCTCCTGGCCATGTCGCAAGTATTGGGGGCATTGCACGTAGAAGGCTAACTGGGCGCCAATGAGCAGAATGAGCCAGCTCAGGTACACCCAGATCAGGGTCGTGAGCACGATGGCAAAGCCCGTGTAGACCGCCATCATCTGCGAGGAATACACGATGACGGCGGTGAACACTTTTCCCACCAGCGCCCAGATGATGCCCGCAGTCACGCCGCCGATGAGCGCTGCGCGAAATTTGACGCGCGTATTGGGGATGAATGCGTACATGAAGGTGAACACCATCGTGACGATCAAGTACGGCACGAACTGACCCAGCAGCGCCATGGACCACGCGAGCGGCGGGATGTCGTTCAGCCATTGCCCGAAGGGGCTGTGTTCAGCGGAACCCAACAGTCCCACGGCCACCGCCAACAGAATGGGTCCGACGATCATCACGCTCAGGTATTCGGTGAAGCGGCGCGCAAAACTGCGCGGCCGCTCGACCCGCCATACGAAATTGAAACTCGCCTCGACTTTCTGAATGGTGGTCATCACGGTGTAAACGAGAAACGCCAATCCGATGGACCCGAGCACGTCGCCGCGCATGTTGGTGACGAACTGCATGACGTTGTCGGTCAATTGCGCTGCCGCGCCGCCCATGGGCCGGAAGAACTCGTGCAGGATATAGCGCAGATCGCCGCGCGCGCCCAAGCCTTTCAATATCGAGATACTGAACACCATCAAGGGCACGAGCGAGAGCAGCGTGGTGTAGGCCAGGCTCATTGCCCTGACGTTGATTTCCCCGGCGAGCCAATCGCGTGTGATGGCGGCGGGATAGCGCAGCAAGCGCAATACGGGTCCCCATGGAGGCGCCATGGTGCGCGATTTCTGAAACAAGCCATCTTCGAGACGTTCCGACCAGTTGAGCATGCGCGGAGCCAGAACTCAGGCGGTCAGTAGCCTTAGGGCTTCACGATAGTTGTCACTGGTGCGTGCCACGATATCGGGCGGCAGGTGCGGAGCGGGCGGCTTCTTATTCCAGTGCAACGATTCCAGGTAGTCGCGCACGAATTGCTTGTCGAAACTCGGCGGGCTGATTCCGGGTTTGTACGACGCCACCGGCCAGAAGCGGGATGAGTCGGGGGTCAGTGCCTCGTCGATCAGCAAGAGGTTGCCCGTCTTGTCGACGCCGAACTCGAATTTCGTGTCGGCGATGATGATGTTTCGCGCGCGCGCGTGTTCTGCTGCGAAGCAGTAAATTTCCAAGGCAATGCGTCGGATGTCGGATGCGAGATCATGGCCCACCAGTTTCACGATGGTATCGAAATCGATGTTTTCGTCGTGCTGGCCGACAGGCGCTTTGGAGGCCGGGGTAAACACGGGTTCGGGCAGACGATCCGCCATTTGCAATCCGGGCGGCAAGGTGATGCCGCATACCGAGCCGCGCGTCTTGTAATCCTTGTAGCCCGAGCCGATCAAGTATCCGCGCACCACGGCTTCGATGGGCAGGGCGGTCAGTTTCTTGACCACCATGGCGCGGCCTGCCAGCTGCGCTCGCTCCTCCGGATCCGCAACGACATCCTCCAACCTCACGTCCGACACGTGATTGGCCACCATGTGGAGTGTCTTGGCGAACCAGAACAGCGAGATTTGGGTCAGGACCTGTCCTTTGAACGGAATGGGATCGGGCAGCACCACATCGAAGGCCGATAGGCGGTCGGTGGCCACGATGAGCAGGTGATGCGCATCGACGTCGTAGATGTCACGCACCTTTCCCTGGTGAATCTTTTTGAGACCGCGTAGCCGGGTCTCGAACAGCGGTGCTGATTGCGAAAACTGTTCCATGTGTGCGCGTGCTTCCGACTGCTACCATGAAGGTCGAAGGTCGGCGATTGTGGCGGGCCGAATGAGATAGGTCAACGCGAATGGCTTGGAAAGGCAAATTTTTTGGGGCATTGATCGGTTTTCTGATAACCCGGAATGTCTGGGGGGCCGTGATGGGCGCCATCCTCGGACATATGTTCGATCAGAATGCGGGGCTTGGCTATGCCGGCAGCGCATACGCGGCCGCCGCTGCGCAGGTCGGCGCGGGTGGCGCTCCCGGTGCGTCGATTTCGGATGTCTTTTTCCGCACCACGTTCGAGCTCATGGGACATGTGGCAAAATCGGACGGACGCGTATCGGAAGCGGAAATAAACGCGGCGCGTCGGCTCATGCAGGAACTTCGCCTGGGTCCCGACGAAATCAACGCCGCCATCGCCTGTTTTCGATTTGGCAAATCCACGCACTACGATGCAAACTCGACTGTCGAGAATCTGCGCGATGCCTGCGGCATGCGTCATGACCTGTTGCGCGCCTTCATGGAGTTGCAACTACGGGCTGCCCTTGCCGGCAACGGCATGTCGCTGCCGGCGCGGGCCATCTTGACGCGAGTTGCCGAGCGGCTTGGAATGTCGGGACTCGAATTTGCGCACATGGAGGCCGCGCAAAGAGCACGCCACCATGGACGAAGCGGGCCAAGCGGCCGGCCATCCACGGACAAACCTCTGGCGCAGTGCTATGCGGAACTCGAGATCGACGCGAGCATCAGCGACCAAGCAGTCACCAAAGCCTATCGGCGACAGATGAGCCGTCATCACCCTGATAAACTGGTGGCCAACGGATTGCCGGAGTCCATGGCGCAAGTGGCGAAGGAAAGGACGCAGCGCATCCAAGAGGCTTACGAGACCATACGCGCGGCACGCGGCATGCGCTAAAGAGCGAATCGGCTACACGGGGTAAACCATGTCCATCATCATTTCTCCTTCGATTCTATCCGCCGACTTCGCTCGTTTGGGTGATGAAGTGAACGCGGTGCTTGCCGCCGGCGCTGATTGGATCCACTTCGATGTCATGGACAATCACTATGTGCCGAACCTCACCATCGGTCCGTTGGTCTGCGAGGCATTGCGCAAAGCCGGCGTCAAGGCACCGATAGACGTTCATCTCATGGTGTCGCCGGTGGATGCCATGGTGACGGACTTCGCGAAGGCGGGAGCGACCAACATCAGCTTTCATCCCGAAGCGACGCAGCATGTCGATCGCACCATCCAACACATCCGCGATTCCGGATGCAATCCGGGTCTGGTATTCAATCCGGCGACATCGTTGAACTGGCTCGATTACCTGATCGACAAGATCGACATCGTGCTGCTGATGTCCGTCAACCCGGGGTTCGGTGGACAAAAATTCATTCCGGAAGCGATGGCCAAACTTGCCGAAGCGCGCTCCCGAATCGACGCCAGCGGGCGCGCCATCAAACTGGAAATCGACGGCGGGGTAAAAGTCGAGAATGCGGCCGAGATCGCCAAGGCTGGCGCCGATACGTTCGTTGCCGGCTCGGCCATTTTCGGCAGCGCCGATTATGCGAAAACCATCAAGGAAATGCGGGCGCAGATCGACATCGGACGGCGTCGCGCCAGCGCTTGAGGCTGCGCTTACTCGTCGTCCTCGTCCTCATCATCGTCCTCATCGTCCTCGTCGACCTGTTCCGTTCGAGCGGTCCGGTTGGCCGTGGGATTGTTGGTGCTGGCGCCCGCCTTCACTGGGACGATCAGCGGCCGGGTCTTCACCTTCGGACGCGCATTGAATACCACGATGGTCTTGCCGGTGGCGCGAAGCAGCCCTTGTTCCTCGAGCACCTTGAGAACACGCCCAGCCATTTCACGTGAGCAGCCCACCAGCCGGGACAATTCTTGCCGGCTCACTTTGATCTGCATTCCCTCCGGGTGGGTCATTGCGTCCGGTTCGCCGCAGAGGTCCATGATGGCGTGCGCCACTCGCCCGGTGACGTCGACAAAAGCGAGGTCACCCAGTTTGCGATTGGTCCGGTCCAGACGGGTTGCCAGCTGCGTGGCCAGTTCGAATATCAGGCCAGGGCTCTCGGCGGCGATTTGCCTAAAACGCGGATAGGTCATTTCGGCGAGTTCGGACTGCTGACGGGTCCGTACCCAGGCGCTGCGGGTGGGCTGTTCGTAAAACAGGCCCATTTCCCCAAAAAACTGCCCCTTATTGAGGTAGGCAAGCACCATTTCGTTGCCGTCTTCATCCTCGATCATGACTTCGACCGAGCCGCTGATGATGTAATAAAGAATATCGGGTAGGTCGCCGGCGTGGATGATCACGGTCTTGGAAGGGACTGTCCGGATCCGGCAGTAGCTCAAGAAACGATTGATCGCTGGGATATCGCTTAAGGCTTTTGCCCCTTCTTCCATGGTCACTCCCTAGATTTAAAGAAACGCGGATTTAACGCGTGTGCTGGCGCACGTTTTATTACATAAGTCCTGGAATCGCAAGCACTAACGGGATTCCCCTATAGCCAATACGAGCTCCCGGTCATGACCCGGGAGGTCAAACGCATCGCCGAACGCAGCAGGAACGGCAGCTCGTTTGCGCCCAACGACGCCGCCTGTACCCCATGCGCCGCTTCCTCGTGCTTCATTTGGCCGACGATGGCTCGGCTGCGCTGATCGGCCGCCGGCAAGCGCTCCAAATGACCTTGTAAATGCGCTTCCACCTGTTTTTCGGTCTCGGCAATGAATCCCAAGCTGGTGCGATCGCCCAGTATCCCCGCCACAGCGCCGATTGCAAACGAACCCGCGTACCACGCCGGATTCAAAACGCTGGTGCGGCCGTTCAACTCCCGCAGCCGTTGTTCGCACCAGGCGAGGTGATCCATCTCTTCTGCGGCCGCCTGGCGCATGGTTCGGGCTACCGTAGGATCGCGCGCCGTGAACGCCTGTCCTTGATAGAGCGCCTGGGCCGCCACCTCGCCCGAATGGTTCACCCGCATCAGGCGGCTGGACTCCAGACGCTCGGCGGCTTTGAGCTCCAATTCGCCGCCGGCCCCCGGGGCCGCCCGGGCGGAACGCGCGGGAACGCTCAACACCTTGATTGCCTTGTCAATTTCGCCTATGAGGCGATCCATGATGCTGAACGCGCGGTCGGCCATTCCCGACACTATATTATAGATACCGCGAGTCGCCACAGCGGGGGGCGCCGCGAGCCGCCACCGCGAGTCGCTGCAGCGGGCGCCGCCGTGAGTCGCTACAGCGGGGGCTGGTAACGCGACTCGCGGTTCTGTACACTTTCGCGCCTTTCCCACGTCCCAAAATAATTGACAGTCCCGAAACAGCTGAGTATTTTCATGTATACCGTATTTACCAAGCCTGATGAAGTCCGAGTCGACTGGTATGTAGTCGATGCCGCGGGCAAGACTTTGGGCCGCCTGGCTTCGCAGATCGCCCATCGCCTGAAGGGTAAGCACAAGCCAAATTATGCGCCCCATCAAGATCTTGGCGATCATATCGTCGTCATCAACGCCGGTACCGTACGCGTCACGGGGGCTAAGCTCACCGACAAGTTCTATCACCAGCACACCGGCTATGTGGGTAATTTGAAGAGCATCGTGCTTGGCAAGCTGCTCCAAGAGCATCCCGAGCGCGCGATCGAGTTCGCGATCAAGGGAATGCTGCCCAAGGGCCCCTTGGGCCGTCGTATGTACAAGAAACTGCATGTATTCGGCGGCAGTGAACATCCCCATCAAGCACAGCAGCCCAAAGCGCTGGAAATTTAAGAGTTCTCAGGACATAAGCTAATGGCAAATACCGCCACCAATTCTTTCTATGGAACCGGACGCCGCAAAACATCCAGTGCGCGCGTCTACTTGAAGCAAGGCACCGGTAAAGTCTCCATCAACGGTCGTACCTTGGACGAGTTTTTCGGCCGGGAAACGGGCCGCATGATCGTTCAGCAACCCTTCGGCGCGGTCCAGTTGGACGGCAAATTCGATGTCGATGCGCACGTCGAGGGCGGCGGAATAACCGGCCAGGCCGGCGCGATTCGCCACGGAATCACGCGCGCGTTGATGGCGTATGACGAAACGTTGCGTTCGCCGTTGCGCAAAGCGGGTTTCGTGACCCGAGATGCGCGCGAGGTCGAGCGTAAGAAGGTCGGTCGTCGCAAGGCCCGCCGCGGAACTCAGTTCTCGAAACGCTAGTCGCCAGAACGCCTTCCGCATTCCGAGTACGGACGATCGACTTTTTTGGGGGATCGTCTAGCGGTAGGACAACGGTCTCTGACACCGTTTACCTAGGTTCGAATCCTAGTCCCCCAGCCAAAAACAGGGCCCACACCGGTGGGCCCTTCTCTTGAGTGATGGCGGTACCATGTCGGGCGAACGCAATTCGAGTGGACGTGTGGCGCCGATGGCGCTCGCCGCGCTCGGTGTGGTGTTCGGCGACATCGGCACCAGTCCGCTCTATGCCGTGTCGGCCTGTTTCACTGGGCCGCACATCGATGTGACACCGGAACACATCTTCGGGATTTTGTCTCTGATCTTCTGGTCCTTGGTGCTGGTCATCCTTCTCAAGTATGTCGGCGTGGTCTTGAACGCCGACAACAAGGGTGAAGGCGGCGTGCTGGCGCTGACCGCGCTGGTGATCAACACCAACCGAGTAAGCCCGCGGCGTAAGATCTACGGCACGCTGGGCATATTGGGCGCATCGCTGTTCTTTGCCGACGGCGCCATTACACCGGCCATCACGGTGCTCTCCGCCATCGAGGGACTTCAGGTCGCGGCACCGACGGCGCAGATTCCGATATTGCCGATCACCGTCGGCGTACTGTTCGGTCTCTTCTTCATTCAACGCCACGGAACGGGATCGGTCGCGAGGATTTTCGGCCCCGTGATGCTGGGCTGGTTCGTGATTCTGGCGGTGATGGGCGTGGGCTGGATAGTACGCGAGCCCCGAGTTCTATACGCCTTGGACCCATTGCAAGGCTTGCGTCTCTTCATGGAGCACAAAGTCGGCGCGCTCGCCGTGTTGGCGGGAGTTTTTTTGACGGTCACGGGTGGCGAGGCGCTCTACGCCGATATGGGTCATTTCGGCAAGGTGCCGATACGGGCAGCGTGGATTTTCGTCGTCATGCCGGCTCTCGTGCTGAATTATTTCGGCCAAGGCGCGATGCTCATCGAGAACCCGGCTGCGATCAGCAATCCCTTTTATTTGATGGCGCCGGAGTGGTCGTTATGGCCGCTCCCCATGATCGCGACCGCGGCCTCGCTCATCGGCTCGCAAGCGGTGATCTCGGGCGTCTTCTCGGTGACCACCCAGGCCGTGAGTTTGGGTCTGCTGCCGCGCGTACGGGTTCAGCATTCATCGGCCGAACATGCCGGGCAGATTTATGTACCGACGATGAACTGGTTATTGATGGCGGCTTCGCTGTCGTTGGTGGTGGGCTTTGGCAGTTCAGCGGCGCTCGCCGGGGCGTACGGCCTGGCCGTATCCGGCGCAATGACCATCGTGACGCCGCTGACGTTGAGCCTCATCAAGTCGCGGACGGGGAGCGAGAGCCGTGCACTGCGCATCGGATTGTCGCTGCTGTTCATCATCGACATCGGATTCCTCCTGGCGAATCTGACCAGGTTGGAGACCGGAGGCTGGCTGCCGTTGGTGTCGGGCCTCATCATCTATTGGCTGATGCAGACCTGGCAGACTGGTCGGGCGTCGGTGATGGCGAGACTGCTGCGCGAACAGAAGCCCGTGCGCGATTTCCTCGATGACCTGAAGCGCGATCCGCCGGTCCAGGTGGCCGGCACCGCGATATTCTTGGATGCCAAGGCGTCCGGTATTCCGCGAGCGCTGCTCAACAACATCAAGTTCAACCGCGTCATCCATGAGCGGGTGGTATTGCTCACGGTAGTCACCCGCGAACAACCGCGCATCGCGGAGGCGAAGCGCTTGACGGTGACGCCGGTGTGCGAGGGTATCGTGCGGATCGTCGCGCAGGTCGGGTTCATGGAGAAGCCCAACATCCTGGAGATTCTGCGCGGTGCCGAAGCGTACGGCGTCCCGTACGACCCCGAACGGACGACGTTCTTCCTGAGCCGAGAGGAGTTGTTGCCGGGCCAGCGGTCGGACCTTACCCCCTTGCGGCGCAAGGCTTTCATGCAGATGGCGCGGAGCGCTCAAATCATCGCGGATTACTATGGCTTGCCGCCGAGCCGCGTCGTCGAGATCGGCACCCGCATAGAAATCTAGACGCGGGTACCGGGCACCAGCGTTTTGACGCCGTCATCGTCCGCGACGAGAATCACATCCGCACGACGATGCGCGAATAAGCCGACGGTCACCACCCCGGCTATCTGATTGACGGCGGATTCGAGCCCAAGCGGATCGATCAGCCTCAAGCGGTGGACATCGAGTATCACGTTGCCGTTATCGGTGATTACGCCATTACGCCACACAGGCTGGCCGCCGAGCTTCACCAGCTGACGCGCAACATAGGAGCGCGCCATGGGCACCACCTCGACCGGCAAGGGGAACTTGCCCAGCACGTCGACCAGCTTGCTGTCGTCGATGATGCAGACGAACCTGGCGGACGCCGCCGCGACTACCTTCTCGCGGGTGAGAGCGGCCCCACCCCCCTTGATGAGCATTCCGTCGGGCGTAGCCTCATCGGCGCCGTCGATATAGAGGTCGAGATCGCCTTCCGAATTGAGATCCAGTTCCGGAATACGCGCTTTGGCCAACGCTTCGGAGGTTTGGCGCGAGCTCGAGACGGCGCCGTTGAGCTTGATTTTACGGTCTTTGAGCAGCTCGATGAGCTGGTTCACCGTCGAGCCGGTGCCAATGCCGAGCACCATGCCCTCTTCGATGTAGTGAAGTGCGGCTTCGGCCGCGCGGCGCTTTTTTTCGGTGGATGAGGAAATTTTCCGCCCCTCTAAAACAACTGTGCCCGCTTACGCGGGCACAGTTGATTACTTTCGAAGGCTTACTTTTTCTTAGCGGCCTTCTTCTTCGCTACCTTCTTCTTCGCCTTCTTTGCTTTCGCTGCCATGATAGAAACTCCGTAGATCGGGTTAGTCCGGGGACCGAGTATATACACGAATAATTAATTTACAAGCAATACGTCGCACCGATGGCTCGTATGTGGTAGCGATGTGAACGGCTTCACTCAAGTGTGAGTATGAAATCCCAATGCTTCTTCGACACCGGAGTCACCGAAAGACGATTGCCGCGTCGGAGTAAAACCAACTCCGCAAGCGCTTTGTCCGCGTGCTTGCGCAGGGCATCGAGGGTGATGAAGCGTTTGAATTTGCGCACCAACTTCACGTCGACCACATACCAACGCGGATCGCCGACCTTGCTCTCGGGATCGTAGTGATGGTGTTCGGCGTCGAATGCGGTCTGATCCGGATACCCGCTCTTCACCACGGTCACGATGCCGGCAATGCCCGGTACATCGCAGCCGGAGTGATAAAAAAATGCCAAATCCCCTTTTTTCATAGAGTCTCGTAGCATGTTCCGCGCTTGATAGTTGCGCACCCCGTCCCATGCCGTGGCCTGCTTCGGTAGGGCCGCAAGGTCATCGATGCCGAAGGTGGAGGGTTCGGATTTCAGTAACCAATGATTCATTGCTCAACTCCTCGCGGGAAATCTTTCAGACCGGATTCGGTCGCCAACGAATCCAGGCGCGCGTCCCAAGGGTCTGCGAACACGGTGTCGGCGCGTTGACAATCGAAGCCGAGTCCCACCAGACGCGGACCCCGCCAGTGCCGACGGCTGCGTCGGAAACCCAGGGCTCGATCGTAGAACCCAGCGCCCATTCCCAAGCGGTGCCCCTCGCCGTCGATACCCACGAGGGGAACGACGATGAGGTTGAGCCAACGGGGAGCGGTCCATCGTCCGTTGCGGTGAGGGACGGAGATGCCGTACACGCCTCGACGCGTCTTACCCGACAGCGGGTAGAAGCGCAGTCGGCGATGACGCAGGTCGGTTATCACCGGAACGAAAATATGGATCCCGCGGCGCCTTGCGGCGACCAGAAGAGCGGCCGTATTGGTTTCGCGGTCGAACGGTAAATAAACGGCGACTCGCGCGCCTGCCTTGAAGGCGGCCAAATGGGTGACGGTGGATGCGGCGAGATTCGAGCGCCGCACGTGTTCGGCGGGCTGCAAGGCGCGCCGCCGGGCGCGCAGCTCTTTACGTAGTTGCGATTTACTCAAGGAGATGGCGCTGCCCGCATGTGCCGTTTTGGACCGTTGCTCCCGACCTGAGCAACAGGTGGGGCTAACTGCGGCACTTAAGGCTTTCCGCTCGAGGCGGACTTGCACAATGTTGCCAGCAAGCAATGGCCCCTGGGGTTTACAAAATTAGGGTCAGGAGGTAACCCGGTCCGCATCGAACACCGCAGGCAGCGCCAAATTTAAACGTTTCAGAAGGGGCCTCAGAGGAGAAAACTAAAGTTCCAGCTGCTGACCCTTCTCTAGAGCCGACTCTACGCGCTCGCGCAGGATACGCAAGCGCCCGCCGACGTCGGATTCGAGATTGGTGTCACGATTGCGGAATCGAATCAATTCGTTCGCCATATTGAGCGCCGCAATCACCGCTATCCGGTCCAGGCCCACCACTTTGCCGGTATCGCGGATTTCGCGCATTTTCGCGTTCAAGAACTCAGCGGAATCAAGCAGGTCGGATCGTTCCTCCATGGGACAGGTGATGTGGTACTCCTTTTCGAGTATGCGCACGCTCACTCTCGCTTGGGAATCGCTCATGCTTGCTCCATCGATTTCAGCCGCCCAATCATGGCCTCCACGCGCGCGCGCACCTGTTCGTTCTTCTGTAACAGGCTCGCCCGTTCGGTTGTCAGAGTTTCCTGACGCTGGCGCAATGCCCGATTCTCTTCCTTGATCTGACTGACCGTTACAATGAGGTCCTCGAGGCGCTTTTCCAAGCGCTTCAGTTCGAGTTCGACCGCGGATTTTGGTGTGCTTTCGTTCATACTCGCCAATATAGAGCGCGGCATAACGCAATGCAAAGGCGGCGACAATCACCTAAGGCGGGGCGGTGCGGTATTATCCGCCCACTATGATGTCGGATATTCGGTTTCAGGACTTTGAGGATGTGTTGGCCGCCGCCGGAAGCATGGCCGATGCCGCCGAGGCCCACGGGTCGCTATGCGGGGCGCTGTGTTCCATGTCGCCGTATAAAATGCAGGATTGGGTCAACGAGATCCTGCCGGATGGGGCGTCGCTGTCCGAAGAATCGGCGGCGATGATCGAGCGAGTGTTCACCGCCACCGCTGCGTCCTTCGGCGAGCAGGGAATGGAGTTCGAGCCGCTGCTGCCCGATGATGAGCAACCGCTCAACGGCCGCGCGAATGCGTTGGCCCTCTGGTGTACCGGGTTTCTTTATGGCCTGGGTACCGGCCAGATCTCCGATCTCGAGGCGCTCAATGGCGAGGTCGGCGAGATCGTCAGGGACTTCACGGAAATCTCGCGGGCCACCGGAGACGATGCGGATGCCGACGAATCCAACGAACAGGCCTATGCGGAACTCGTGGAATTCATCCGGGTTGCGGCCCAAGTGGTGTTCGAAGAATTATTTCCTTTGCGCAGGCAGGTTTACCCGACCAATCAGCAGCGGCTGCACTGAACTCATGGATAGCAAGGAGTTCATGCGCCGACGGCGGCAGTTCATGCGCATGATAGGCAGGGACGCGATCGCCATTCTACCCGCAGCTCCCGTGCGCCATCGCAATGGTGATATCGAATACGCTTATCGGCAGGACAGCCATTTTCATTACCTGACCGGATTTCCGGAGCCTGAGGCCGTGGCCGTCATCGTGCCCGGGCGACCGCACGCCGAATACCTTCTCTTCGTGCGCGAGCGCGACGCCGCACGAGAGGCCTGGGACGGGCCGCGGGCCGGCACCGAGGGGGCTATCCAGCGCTTTGGAGCGGATGATGCGTTTCCCATCGCCGACATCGACGAAATCCTACCGGGCCTGATCGAGCAACGAGCGCAGATCTTTTACTCCATGGGTACGCATCTCGACTTCGATCCCCATGTGCTGGGTTGGGTCAACGGATTGCATGCGCACCCGCACGCGCACTCGCGCCTGGGTGCGGCGCGGGAGTTTGTTGCGCTGAATCACGTGCTGGATGACATGCGTCTATACAAAAGCCGTGCCGAGCAATCGAACTTACGGCGCGCCGCGCAGATCGCGATGGGCGCACATCGCCGTGCGATGCGTTTCGCGCGTCCGGGACGCATGGAATACGAGGTCATGGCCGAGGTGGTGCACGAATTTCGCTCGCATAATGCCGATATGTCGTACTCGCCCATCGTTGCCGGCGGCGCCAATGGGTGCGTCATGCACTATCGCGATAACGATCAGCGCCTGTGCGACGGCGACCTGCTGTTGCTCGATGCGGGCTGCGAGCATGATTACTATGCCTCGGATATCACCCGTACCTTCCCGGTGAGCGGCCGATTCAGCCCCGCGCAACGCGCTGTATACCAGGTCGTGCTCGATGCGCAGACCGCCGCCATCGACAAGGTGCGGACCGGGAACCATTGGAATCAGCCGCATGAGGCTGCCGTGCGCGTGATAACGCAGGGACTCATCAAGCTGGGACTCATCAAGGGGCCTGTGGCGCGACTCATCAAAGAGAAGGCCTACGAGCCTTATTTCAGTCATCGAACCGGGCACTGGCTGGGCATCGATGTGCACGATGTCGGTGACTACAAGGTGGGCGGCGAATGGCGCGTGCTCGAACCCGGCATGGCGCTGACCGTGGAGCCCGGTATCTACATTCGACCGTCGCCGCGCGTCCCCAAGGAGTTCTGGAATATCGGCATCCGCATCGAGGACGACGTGTTGGTGACGCAAGGCGTTCCGGAGGTGCTGACGGCTGCGCTGGAGAAAACGCCTGAGGCCATCGAGCGCCTGGTGGCGGCCGGGTGAGCGAGACCGGCATTCGCGTGGGGGGCGGGAAGAAGGGAGCGAGTCTCTCCGTGGATATCGCCATCGTGGGCGGCGGGATGGTAGGGGCAAGCCTTGCCGTCGCACTCGAAGGTCTGGGAGTTCGGATTGCCCTGATCGAAGCCATTCCACACGATGCCGCCGCGCAGCCCAGCTTCGATGAACGCACGACGGCGTTGTCCAACGGCAGTCGGCGCATCCTCGAGACATTGGGGGTATGGCCCGCGGTGTCGACGGCAGCCACGCCCATCTCCAAGATTCACGTCTCGGACCAGGGTCACTTTGGATTTGCACGCATCGATGCGGCGGAGCAGGGATTGCACGCCATGGGTTATGTCGTGCCCAACCGTTCTCTGGGATCGGCATTATGGTCACCGCTTGCCCAGAGCACGAGCGCGCATGTGTTCTGCCCGGCGCATGTGCGGCGGGTCACCGCCGGCGAGCAGTCAGTGGAACTGGTGGTGGCGGAGGCCGGCGGCGAATCGACCATCGAAGCGCGCCTCGTCGTCGCGGCCGATGGCGCGCAATCCGCGGTACGCAGCGCCTTTGGCGTCGCTGCGGAAATCCGCGACTATGAACAGACCGCGGTCATCACAGCGGTGCTGCCGCAGCGCTTTCATGACCACGTAGCCTACGAGCGGTTCACCGACAGCGGTCCGCTGGCATTATTGCCGCTGGCGGACGGTCGGTGCACGCTGGTGTTGACCCTGAAGCCGGAGCGGGCGGAACTGGCCATGACGTGGTCCGATCAGGAATTTATCGCCGAGGTGCAGCGCCGCTTTGGATTTCGATTGGGGCGGTTTCTCAAAGTGGGTCGACGCGCGGCGTATCCGTTGTCATTGACGCGCTCGAATCGCACCAGCGCGGGACGTTGCGCCATCATGGGCAATGCTGCGCAAGGACTGCATCCGGTCGCGGGCATGGGCTTCAACCTGGGGCTCCGCGATGTCGCGTGTTTGGCGGAACTCGTGGCGGAGCGCCGCGCGGGTGACACCGACGCCGGGGATGCCGACATGCTTGCGGAATACGATGCGTGGCGCGCGGCGGATCGGGGTGGAATCATCGCCTTCACCGATGGGTTGGTCCGGCTCTTTTCCAACCCGTTGCGAGCGGTGCAGCGCCTGCGAAATTTGGGATTACTGGCCTTCGACGTGCTGCCGCCCGCGAAAGCGGCACTGTCACGCCTCAGCACGGGGGCGGCGGGCCGCGTCCCGAAGCTGGCGCGGGGAGTGGCGTTGCGGTGAATACGCCTGGTAGAGGCCGTGGCGTGGCCGGTGGCATAGGCGGTGCCGGTACCGGCGGCGGCCCCATCGGCCGGGCGGCGGCAGGACGCGATTTTGACTTTCTCATCGTGGGTGCCGGAGTGACCGGCGCGGCCATGGCGAGCTTGGCTGTGGCCCGCAAGTTAGCGGCACCGGGCCGGGTGGCCATCATTGCGGATGGGTCATCGTCCCGCGCCGCAGCGCCGGTGGCGGAAGCGGATTGGGATTTGCGCGTATTCGCGCTGAGCCGCGCGTCGCAGCGGATGCTCCAAATATGCGGCGCATGGCAGCATCTGCCCCGTCAAAAAATGTGTGCCTATGAACGCATGTGCGTTTGGGATTCGCGCAGCGAACCGCATGGCAGCGGTTCTTTGAATTTCGATTGCGCGGAGCTCGGAGAGCCCGACCTTGGGTTCATCGTCGAGGGCCGTGCCTTGCAGACGCAGTGCCGCCGCGCCGCAAGCGCCGCGGGTGTGGTATTCATCGAGGCGGGTATCGAGGGAATCGTCGTCGGCGATGCCAACGTGCGTATCCGCCTGAACGATGGCCGCGATCTGCAGGGTCAATTGTTGATCGCCGCCGACGGCGCCGATTCGACCACCCGCAAACTGCTGGGCATTGAAACCGCCGGGCACGCCTACCATCAAGACGCGTTGGTGGCTCATGTGCGCACGGCGAAAGCGCACCGCAACACCGCCTGGCAACGATTTCTTCCCACGGGCCCGTTGGCATTGCTGCCGTTGCCCGATGGTCGCTCGTCGGTGGTGTGGAGCGTGGTACGCGCAGAAGCAACCCGCTTGCGCTCGCTCGACGCGGCGGCGTTCGGCGCCGCACTCGCGGCGGCAAGCGGCGAGGTGCTGGGCTCTTGCGAACTGACTACGCCGGTCGCGAGCTTCCCGCTCAAGCTGCAATATGCGTTGGACTATGTGCGGCCGCGAGCGGTGTTGCTGGGCGACGCCGCGCATGTGGTGCACCCCCTGGCGGGGCAAGGACTCAATCTAGGGTTGCTGGATTGCGCGTCGCTCGCGGAGGTATTGGGCAGCGACTTGCGCGATCTCGGTAGCGCGGGTTTTTTCGGCGAACATGCGTTGCTACGGCGCTACGAGCGCCGGCGGCGAAGCGAGAACCTGCTGGCGGCAACGGCATTGGACGGCTTGGAGCGGTTGTTCTCGAGTGAGAATCCGGCGCTGTCGCGGCTGCGTGTCGCGGCCTTCGGCGCGGTCGGACGAGTGCCGTTCATCAAGCGCTCGCTCGCTCTGCGCGCGCTGGGCGTGAGCGGCGACGTGCCGGCCTTTTTGAAGGGTGAGCAGCGAGCCTCGAGCGTCGACGCCGGTTAGGGCAGGTCGAGTTAGAGCCGGTCGAGTTTGGCCGCGCAGATGAAATCGTTCTCGGAGAGTCCGCCGATGGAATGCGTCGCGAAGGTGACGTTGCAGTAGTTGTAGCCGACTTCCAGATCCGGGTGATGATCTTCGGTATTCGCGACATGAGCCACGGCATTGACGAAGCTCATGGTGCGGTAGAAATCCTTGAACACGAGCGCGCGCTTCAGGCTTTTCGAGTCCGCGGCGATCTTCCAGTCGGGGTGGAGCTGCCCGCGCAATGCAGCGGCCTCGGCCGCCGACAACGGCGGAACTCCGCCTTCGCACGGGACGCATTTCTTGGCGGAAAGATCGGTCACGCCGAAATCCGTATGTAGGTGCGCTCGATGTAGCGCTCGACCAGTTCTTGGAACTCTTCGGCTATGCGATCGCCTTTGAGCGTCACCGTTTTCGCACCATCTTCGTAAACCGGCGCGACGGGGTGTTCTCCCGTGCCCGGAAGGCTGATGCCGATGTTCGCATGCTTGCTCTCGCCCGGGCCATTGACGACGCATCCCATGACGGCGACTGTCATGTCTTCCACGCCGGTGCGTTGCTTGCGCCATTCCGGCATCCGGTGGCGAATATGGCTCTGGATTTTTTGCGCGAGCTCTTGAAAATAGGTGCTGGTGGTACGACCGCAGCCGGGGCAGGCGATGACCATGGGCGTGAACGCGCGCAGCCCCATGGTCTGCAGGATTTCCTGCGCCACGATCACTTCCTGGGTGCGATCGCCGTTGGGTTCCGGCGTCAACGAAACACGAATGGTATCGCCGATGCCTTGCTGCAACAGCACCGACATCGCCGCCGTGGATGCGACGATGCCCTTGCTGCCCATGCCGGCCTCAGTGAGGCCCAGATGCAGCGGATAGGAACAGCGCGCAGCGAGATTCTGATAGACGGCAACGAGATCCTGAACACCACTGACCTTGGCGCTGATGACGATCTTGTCCGCGCCTAGCCCGAGTTCCTCGGCACGTTTTGCGCTATCGAGCGCCGAAACTACAATGGCCTCGCGCATGACATCGAGGGCCGGCAGCGGCGCCGCTCGTTTCGAATTCTCATCCATCATTCGCGTGAGCAGATCCTGGTCCAGACTGCCCCAATTGACGCCGATGCGAACAGGTTTCTCGTACCGGCAGGCGGTCTCGATCATTTCCGCGAACTGCGGGTCGCGCTTGCTGCCGCGCCCCACATTACCGGGATTGATCCGGAGCTTGGCCAGCGCTTGGGCGCAGCCGGGATGCGCCTTGAGCAGCTTGTGACCGTTGAAATGGAAATCGCCGACCAAGGGAGTGCCGATTCCTTGAGCGTCCAAGGCCTCGCGGATGTACGGTACCGCGGCGGCGGATTCGTCGTTGTTGACGGTGACGCGGACCAGCTCCGATCCGGCACGCGCCAGCGCTTTGACCTGCGCTACCGTACCGTTTATATCGGCGGTGTCCGTATTGGTCATCGATTGAACGATAATGGGTGCCGGCCCGCCGATGGTGACAGTGCCAACTCGGACGGCCAATGATTTTCTGCGTGAACTCATAGTCCTATTCTACCTTGGCCCCGGCGTTACGGCACGGTCCTTCCCGCCGCTCTGCGGGCCCCGTTACACGGCGTGCCAAAACGGCATAATGGGCTATGCAGCGGACGGCCAGAATCGTTTACTCCACCGGCATCGGGAACCTGTGCCCGAACTGTCGCCGCGCGGTCAGGGATTGTGTTTGCCCCAAAGGCGCCCCGGGCGCAGCCAAGCTCGGCGCCATTCGCGTAGGGCGGGAAGTCAAAGGGCGTGCTGGCAAGGGTGTGACGACGGTAACCGGTCTACCCCTAGCGCGCGACGAGATCGATGCGCTCGCCACCCGGCTCAAGAAGCGCTGCGGTTCGGGTGGGACGGTGCGCGATGGCGTCATCGAGATTCAGGGCGATCACCGCGATGTCATTGTCGGAGAATTGATTAAACTAGGATGGACGGCCAAGAAATCAGGAGGCTAGGAGCCTCAGACCGGCTGCTAGTGCCGGGTCTTGTCGGCGATCCAGTCGCGCACCGTGCGGTCCAGCACCGAGAGGGGAACCGCTCCGGTAGAGAGAACGATGTCGTGGAATTCGCGAATATCGAAATTCGCGCCCAGCGCACCGGCGGCGGCATCGCGTAATTCGACAATTTTCAACTGACCGACCTTGTAGGCGAGCGCCTGGCCTGGCCAAGCGATATATCGATCGATTTCATTGGCAATGTCGAGTTCGCTCTTCGGTGCGTTCTCCGTGAAAAACTCGATGGCCTGTTGGCGGGTCCATCCGCGCGAATGGATGCCGGTATCGACGACCAAACGGACCGCACGCCACATGTCATAGGTGAGCTGGCCAAACTTTTGATAGGGGTCGGTGTACAACCCGACCTGTGGCCCAAGGCTTTCGGCGTAAAGCGCCCAGCCTTCGACATACGCGGTAAAGTCGCTCATGCGCCTAATCATCGGCACTCCGGCCGAATTCTCGTATTGCAGCGCCAGCTGCAAATGATGGCCAGGAACCGCCTCGTGACTGGTCAGCACCTCCATCTCCCACTTCGGGCGCGCTTCCGGCTTGAACAAATTGACATAGTAAAATCCGGGGCGCGATCCATCGCTGGACAGGGGCTGGTAGTACGCGGTGGTGGTGTTCGGCGCGCTCGTCTCCGGCACCGGTCGGACGCCGTAGGGTGTGCGCGGCAATTTGCCGAATAATTTCACCAGGTTCGGATCTATGCCCTTCGCGATGACCATGTATCCATGCAGTAAATCGTTCGGGTCCGTGTAGAAGAATTTCGGATCGGTGCGCAAGTAGTGCGAGAATTCCTGAAAATCGCCTTTGAAATTCACGGCCGCGATGATCTTGTCCATTTCTCCGCGAATGCGTTTGACCTCTGCGAGGCCGGTGGCGTGGATCTCGTCCGGGGTCAGGGTCGTCGTGGTGTGATATTCGATGAGTTCGCGGTAGAAGGCCTGTCCGTCGGGCGTGTCCGCGATTCCGATGCTCTGGCGACATGCGGGAACATAGGTGCCGTTGAAGAACTTCTCGAATCGAGCGAATGCGGGCAGCACGACGTCGGCGATGGCCTCCCGGCCCTCCGCTGTCAGGCGCGCAACGTCGGCCGCCGGCAACGAGGCCGGGAACCGTTTGAAGGGGGCGAAAAACGGACTGTCCTCAGGGTTGGCCACGCGCTGCGCGGCTAACTGCGGCCGGATCCTTGCCATGATGAGGCGAGGTTGGGTGCGCTTTTCGCGAATCCCGATGCGCAACAGTTCGGTCACTTGATCGGCGTAAGCGCCGAAGCCTCGTAAACGAGCAATCCAGTTTTCGTAGTCCTGGGCGGTGGCGAAAGGGGAAATCTCGGCAATCTCGTTGGCCGTTTGCACGCTGCCCTCGCTCTGGAGACTCCCCAGATGACTGACGGCGTAAACGTAGGACTTGAATGGCGCACCGGCCAGTCGGCGCCCGAACTGCACTTTCGCGATGTCATAGTTGAGCCGATCCGACGCGGGTAAGCCGTTGACATCGATTTTCATCAGCGCTGCGAGCGCGGCACGATCCATGTCTCGAGTCTTTTCGATGGCGGGAAGCGATAGGTCCGGCCAGCGGTCGTTGTAGCGAGGGTCGCCGACGACGGTCGCGAGCGTCGGATCTTCGCGCAACCACCGCTGCCATTCGGCTTCGTAGAGCGCCTCCAGCTGAGATTTCGCATCGATCTCGCCGGGCGCGGCGACGGCGGGCATCGGCCGCTGCGACCACAGCGCCGCCGATAACATGAGAAACGCGAAGATAGATTGTTTCACTAGGTGGATTCTATCGAGCCACCGCATACAATGCCGGTCCAGATGGAAAGAGACAAACCGATCGGTACGACGCGCCTGCTGCGCGCCTTTGGCTATTCCTATCAAGGCTTCATGCATGCGTGGCGGGAGGAGGCCGCGTTTCGCCAGGAGGTCTGCCTTTCCATTTTGGTGATACCGCTGGGTGTGTTCTTGGGCCGATCGGGTGTGGAACGTGCTTTGCTGGTTTGCCCCATGCTGCTGATTTTGGTGGTCGAAATCTTGAACAGCGCGGTCGAGGCCGTGGTGGATCGATCCGGCACCGAGCGCCACCCGCTCGCCGGCATGGCCAAGGACATGGGGTCGGCGGCCGTGATGCTTACTTTCGTCTTGTTAGGAACCGTGTGGCTCCTCGTCTTGTCCGATCACGGACCTTGAGAAACTCCAATACTTAGGATCGGCATGCCGCGAATTTCTCTGTTTTTGTCCTTGTTCCTTTGGTCGAGCGCACAGGTCTTGGGCGCGAGCGTCGCCAAAACGCCAAGCCCGGTCAGAACCCCGAGCCTGGTCAAAACTCCAAGCGGGGCGGCCAATTGGGCGCAGACGCTCGAGAGGATAGCCAGCGGCGTAGTGACTATTCAAATAGACAGTACGCGCGCCTTCGATACCGAATGGAATACCTCGGCACAGGCGACAGGCTTCGTGATCGATGCGAAACGCGGCCTCATTCTCACCAATCGGCATGTGGTCACACCGGGGCCGGTAACCGCGCAGGCCACTTTCCAGAATCGCGAGGAGGTGCAGCTGTATCCGGTGTATCGAGATCCCGTACACGATTTTGGCATCTATCGTTACGATCCCGCCAAGCTACGCTTCATTCAACCTGCGGAACTCCCGCTGTATCCGGCCGGCGCGGTGATCGGTCGCGAGATACGTGTGGTCGGAAACGATGCGGGCGAACAATTGTCGATTCTGGCCGGGACGCTGGCGCGGCTGGACCGTGAAGCGCCGGAATACGGCTATGGCAAGTACAACGACTTCAACACCTTCTACTACCAGGCGGCCTCCGGTACGTCCGGAGGTTCATCGGGGTCGCCGGTAATCGACATCGACGGTCGTGTGGTGGCCCTCAATGCAGGGGGCGCGACCGGCGCTGCGTCGAGCTTCTATCTGCCCCTGACCGCCGTCGTCAGAGCGCTGAAATTCATCGACGACGGCAAGCCCGTGCCGCGCGGAACCTTGGAAACCGTGTTCAAGTACACGCCCTATGATGAGCTCCGGCGGCTCGGACTGAATCCCGATACCGAAGCCCGGATGCGCAGCGCTTTTCCGAAATTGACGGGGATGTTGGTGGTCGAGGACGTGCAGCCCGGTTCCGCGGCGGACGGCGTGCTGGCACCCGGCGATATCTTGGTGGCGATCGACGGCAAGTCCGTTCCCGAGTTCTTCGCTTTGGAAGGTACGCTCGACGATCATCTCGGCCAGCAGGTCGAGGTCGAAGTGCAGCGCGGCAGCGCCACGCTGCGCCACGCCCTTCCCGTGCAGTCCTTGAGCACCATCACCGCCGATGAGTACATCGAATTCGGAGAGGCGGTGGTGCATACGCTCTCGTACCAGCAGGCGCGGCACTACAACCTGGCCGTCAAGGGCGTTTATGTGGCGAATCCCGGCTATGTATTCGGCAGCGCCGGAATACCGCACGGGGCGCTGTTGAGCTCTTTCAACGGCAAAAAGATGGAAACTCTCGCCGACTTCGAGGCCGCCCTCGCCGATCTTGCCGATGGGGCGCGGGCGCCGGTGCGCTACGTGACGCTCGAGGATCCGCGCGCCACGCAACTCAAGGTTATCCGCATGGATAGGCGCTGGTTTCCCGCGCGCAAGTGCAGGCGCGACGACGCACTGGGTTTCTGGCCCTGCGTCGGCATCAAAGCGGGACCCTTGCCGTCGAGCGTTCCGCCCGCGAGCACCCAATTCGCGAAGACCGGTGATGTTCGCATCGATAAGTTGGCTCCGTCCTTGGTCATGGTGACGTTCGACATGCCGTATTCGGTTTCAGGCGTCACGGAAAAGAATTATCACGGTACTGGACTGATCGTCGATGCGCAGCACGGCTTGGTCGTGGTCGACCGCAATACCGTGCCGCTCGCCATGGGCGATGTGCGCATTACCTTCAATGGTACGGTCGAGGTGCCCGGCAAGGTGGAATTCATTCATCCTCTGCATAATCTCGCCGTGGTCTCCTACGACCCGAAATCCATCGGCGATACGCCGGTGCGCGCCGCCACCTTGGTGGACAAGGCCCTCGGTGCGGGTGACGATGTGTGGGTGGTGGGGCAGCGTAGCGATTCGAAAATCATGTCCCAGAGAACGCAGGTGGCGAGCGTCGATGCCGTCGCGTTTCCGTTATCGCGAACCTTGCGATTTCGCGACAGTAATCTGGAGGCGGTGAGTCTGGTCAACGCGCCCAACGATTTCGACGGCGTGCTGGCGAACGATAAAGGCGATGTACTTGCGCTCTGGTCGAGCTTCGCGTTCGAGACTCAGCGCGATCTCGAGCAGGTCAACCGCGGTATTCCGGCCGATTTGGTCACCGAGATGATCAACGTCGTTGCGGATGGGAAGCAGCTCTATTCGTTCGAAGCCGAGTTCGACCTGGAATCGCTCGCCAACGCCCGCAAACTGGGTTTACCGGATGAATGGGTGCGGCGCTTCGAAGATCACAATCATCAACGCCGGCAAGTGCTCGGCGTCGATCGCCTGGTGGCGGGATCGCCCGCGGCTGCGTTGCTCGAGCCAGGCGACCTGTTGCTTGCCATCGATGGCAAGGTCGTGAATCGTTTTCGCGAAGTGGAGCGCGCCGTGCAAAAGCCGGACGTCGGCGTGACCGTGTGGCGGGACGGTGCCGAAAAAACCCTGCAAATGCACACGATGGCGCTGAACGGCCGCGACATCGATCGCGTCCTGATTTGGGCTGGAGCCACGCTCCAGGCTCCGCATCGCGCGATGGCGGCGCAGCGCGGCATCGCGTCCTATGGAGTGTTCGTCTCATTCTTTTTCTATGGGTCTCCGGCCACGCATTATGGGTTGTACGCGGGCCGGCGCATCACGGAAGTCGACGGACAAGCCACCGCCGATTTGGACGCGTTCATCAAGGTGGTTCGAGGCAAGCCGGACCGCGCGTCGCTGCGGCTGACGACGGTGAGTTGGAACGGTCAGACCGATGTGATCACCTTGAAGCTGGACAAACACTACTGGCCGGCCTATGAACTCGATCGCCAGAATGACGGAAGTTGGACTCGGATCGCGCTGGATCCGCCCGAGTCTTAGAAGGCAGGCGCCTTGAAGCGTGTCGGCGCCCCCGGGGAACGAAAATGACAGGGACCTGTAGCCAAACGACGACAGTGTGCGACGCATCGCGCCACGACCTTGCCGACATCTTGACCATTTACAACGAGGTCATCCGTCACTCCACGGCCGTGTATTCGGAAGTGGAGTTCACTCCCGCCAGAGGCGAAAGCTGGTTTGCCGCGAAGGCCGAACAAGGGTTTCCGTTCATCGTGGCGCGCGATGCCACCGGGGTGGTGGGATTCGGTACCTTCGGTGATTTCCGAGCGTGGCCCTGTTACCAGTACACCGTGGAACACAGCGTTCATGTGCGCGCCGACGCCCGCGGCCGTGGTATCGGCCGGGCGCTGGTGCTCGAACTGATGGAGCGTGCGAAGGCCATGCAAAAGCACGTGATGATCGCGGGAATCGATGCGGACAATGCGGTTTCCATCGGGCTGCACGAGAGCCTGGGCTTCAGGCGAGTGGGCCATTTCCATGAGGTGGGATTCAAGTTCGGGCGCTGGCTCGATTTGGTATTCCTGGAGATCGCCATCGGAGACCGGGTGTAAACCCAAAAATCCTCGCAAAAATCGGCACTACAGCACAGTTGCGGGAGACTCACACGCGAAGCGACGCTTGCTCGTGGCGCAGTCTTGATATCATGCGCACGTGGTAAGAGCTACACAGACAGAAATCGAAGAAGCCGTGGAGGCGCTGCGCGCCGGCGAGCTAGTGGTATTCCCTACGGAAACCGTATACGGACTCGGGGCCAATGCGTCGAACCCCGCGGCGGTTCGGAAGATATTCGAGGTCAAGGGGCGTCCGGTCGATCATCCCGTCATCGTGCATTTGGACAATCCCCGATACCTGCACCGCTGGGTATCGTCTTTGCCGCCCGTCGCGGAAAAGCTGGCGGCCCGGTTCTGGCCGGGGCCTCTAACCTTGATTTTGCCGAAGGGCGAGAATGTGAACGACATCGTCACCGGCGGCCAGGACAGCATCGGCATTCGCGTGCCCTCGCACCCCATCGCACAACAGTTGTTGACCGCGTTCGGCGGCGGTATTGCCGCGCCGTCCGCCAACCGCTTCGGTCGTTTGAGTCCGACCAAGCCCGAGCATGTGCGCGATGAGCTTGGGCTAGCGGTGCCTGTGATCCTGGACGGCGGCGAGTCGCCCATCGGTCTCGAATCGACCATCGTGTCGTGTCTCGGCGATGAGGCCCGTCTACTTCGGCCAGGATTCATCACACGCTCGCAGCTGGAACAGGTCGTGGGCAAAATGGCCATCGGCGGTTCGGTGCCGCGAGTTCCCGGAGACCGGCTCCTGCATTACGCCCCGTCCACGCCGCTTGCCATCGTGTCCTCCGACGATCTCGAGCGTTACGCCGGGGAGTTCGTCGCCAGGCAGGAAAAAGTGGCCGTTTTGGCCATGCGCCCGCCGCTCGATACGCAGCGCTATATGACTTGGATCAACGCCGGCAAGAAACCAGATGCCTACGCCCACAACCTCTATAACCATTTGCGCACGCTCGATAGCGCGGGCTGCGCGAGGATTTTGGTGCAGGAGGTGCCGGAGGATGAACGCTGGGCGGCAATCCTCGACCGACTGCAAAGGGCCAGCGGTGTCGACGACGCCGATCCGCTCGAACTGAGCGCGGGTTAGTTTTCAAGATGCCTGTGGCCAAGACCGCCAGAATTCGCAAGTTGCCCCCGGACGAAGCATTGGAACTCGATCCGGCACAGGATCCGTTCGCGCGCGAATCCATCGAACGGCTGGTGAAGCGCTATGGATCGCCGTTGTTCATCATCGATGCGGCCCGTGTGCGCGCACAGTACCGGCGGCTCGCCGGCGCTCTGCCGAACGTCGATTTGCATTACGCGCTCAAGCCATTGCCGCACGAGTCGCTCATTCGGACGCTGAGTCAGGAGGGAGCTTATTTCGATCTCGCGACCAATGGTGAAGTCGATTTGGTACGGCGTTGCGATGTCGCGGCCGACCGCTGCATCCATACTCATCCGATCAAGCGCGACAGCGACATTCGCACGGCATTGGACTACGGCGTCAAACTCTTCGTGGTCGACAATCCGGATGAACTGCGCAAGTTCATCCCGTTTCGCAATCGCGCGACGCTGTTGATTCGCGTTTGTTTTCGCAGTCCCGACGCCGTTTGCGATCTGTCGAAGAAGTTCGGCTGCGCCCCGGAAGCGGTTGCGGAGTTGCTTAGGCTGGCCGCGGAACTGCGTATCAAAATAGAGGGATTTTCATTTCACGTGGGCTCGCAGGCAGTGGATTCCGGGATGCATGTCAAGGCCATCCAGGTGTGCGGCGAGTTGCTGCGCGATGCCGCGAAGAGCGGTCATGAGCTGCGCATCGTCGATATCGGTGGCGGCTTTCCCGTGGACTACTCGCAGCAAGCGTTGGCGATCGAGGAATATTGCGCGCCGATTCGCGCCGCGCTGAAATCGCTCGAGCCCAACGTCCGTGTCATTGCCGAGCCAGGCCGCTACATCGCGGCCCCTGCCGCCATTGCGGTATCGTCCGTCATGGGCCGCGCGCTGCGCGACGGTCGGTGGTGGTACTACCTCGATGATGGTGTGTACGGCAGCTACAGCGGGCAAATGTACGATCACGCGAAATACCCGGTCGAAGCATTGGCCGCACCCGGTAAAACCTACCCCTCGGTGCTGGCCGGCCCAACGTGCGACAGCATCGACGTCATCAGCGAGAATCTCGACCTGCCCATGCTGGACGTCGGCGATCTCATCGTAGGGCGTACGATGGGGGCATATACCTGGGCATCGGCGTCGGAATTCAATTTCTTTCCCCGCGCCACCGTGCTGGCGCTGGATCAGGGTCGCCTCTTCATCGACCGGAGGCTGCGATGATTTGGACCCGACGACGGTTGCTGGGAATGGGCGGCGCCCTGGCGGGGATGGCGGCCGCCGGTGTGGTGGCGCGGCCGGCCGGCGCGGCCCCACCGACACTGCCGGTCAGGTCGGGCGCTGCGGCCCTACCGGTGCAGGCTGGTTCAGGTGTTGCGGCCAAGCGCATCTTCTTACGGAATTTGCATACGGGGGAGCGGCTCGAAACGGAGTTCTTCCGCGCCGGCGACTACGTTCCGGACTCGCTCGCTGCCATTCAAGTGCTGCTGCGCGACTTCCGCAACGACGAACAGCACGTCATAGACCCGAAGCTGATGGATTATTTATACGATGTCGCGCGGCACGTCGGAGTCGACCCGATATTCAGCGTGATCTCGGGTTATCGGTCGCCGCAAACGAATGCGCAGCTGCGCGAGCGCAGTAGCGGCGTGGCGCGGCGCAGCCTGCATTTGGACGGACGCGCCATCGACGTGCGGCTTGCCGGTGTCGACTGCGCGGATCTTGCCGGCCGTGCTCTGGACTTGACCCGAGGCGGGGTGGGGTACTACCGCAAGTCGGATTTCGTCCACTTGGATACCGGCGCGTTTCGGACCTGGAAGGGGTGACGACGCGCGGCGCAGACAGCCGCCGTATGCCGGATGACGTTTCCGCGGAAACGTCGGTAGGGAAGCTACGGTAGCCGAAGAAATAAACGGATGCGCGTCAATTCGGCCTCCAGGCCGGCGCGAAACGCCGCGTCGCGTGGTGCGCGGCCGTCCACATAACCGAACGAGCTTCGCAACACCCCGTCTGCCACTGCCAAATTTCCCCAGCCGATTACGCGATCGCACCAGAGCAAGGGCAGGGCGTAGTAACCCAGCTTTCGCTTCGGCGCCGGTGTGTAGGCCTCGAAGCGATACTGCCAGTCCCAGAAGATGGTGAAGCGGCGGCGGTCCCAGACGATGGGATCGAAGGGCGTAACGAGGCGCACGTCATGGTCGGGCCGCCAGCGTCTCGATGCCGGCGACTCGGCCGCCGGCCAGTACCAGTCGATGCCGTCCAGGCGGACGTGGGCGAAGCGTTCCTTGGCGCGTGCCAGAGCGGCCGCGCGTTGCGGTATCCACTGCGGCACGCCGCGGCACAAGAGGCTCACGAGCTGACCCAGGCTTGGCGCCGGCAAGGGGGCGTACTTGTGCATTACCACGTCGATCAGGGTGTCGAAGCGAGTGCTCTCGGCCAGGGGGTCCGCCGGTATCGAACCGACCTCATTGTAAGCGGGCTCGCGGACTGTATAGATGCGTGTTCCGCTCTCCCTGCGCGCGATCCTCAGCATCCCCCGATAGTGCATATCATCGAGCAGATGCGTGGTCGCGTTCGATGACCCGCCGAACCAGTTGGTGATCTTGCCGTGTGCGAAATGCGCATCGACGACGCGGGGATGCAGGGGGCCCCGTTCACGGATGAACTCGAGTACGGCCTGCGCCTTTTGGAGACGCGACGCAGGCCACTCGGTTCTGGGCACCCGGGGATGCATCAAGCGATGATGGGCGCGCGGCAGGAACCCGTAGTTGACGAAAAAATCTTCCTCGATGGGTAGCCTCGAATAGCGCCGCTCCAGATCGCCTGCGTAGTAATCGGCCACCCGGTGGCGCAGGGTCAGGTCTTGCGCGCGGGCGGGCGCCCGGATCGGGTCCGCCTGAACGAAGCCAAGTTTGCCGATGGCCCTCCCGAGCGTGGTGGGTTTGAACAGCGAACGCGCGACGGCATAGCGGCGCAAATGATCGAGCGTGATTCGCATGAGGTACGGGTCTGCGCCGCCTACGGCGCGGTGCGGCGTGCTTCCGTGGTTGCGGCCACGGAGCGCGGGCGGCGCGAGTTCAGTGCCTGCTCCAAGCGCTGGTCATGGCCGTAGATGTCATCGAAGAATAGTACATTGCCTTGCTCGGTCGCCAGGGCGGTGCCATAGACGAAGAACACGCGAATGTGATTCTTCAAGGTCACCGTCATTGGACTCGTGCCGTTCATCGCGGCTTGAATCTTCTCGCGTGTCCACTCGGACGAATCGCGCAATACATACTGTGCGAGCCCCACGGGGTCACTGACGCGAACGCAGCCATGGCTGAAATCGCGCCGTGATTCGCCGAACAGCGCTTGTGCCGGCGTGGAATGCAGATAGACGTTGTACGGGTTCGGCAGCATGAACTTGACCAGTCCCAGCGAGTTGTTCGGGCCCGGTTTTTGCCGCACCCGTAGGATTCCTTTGGCAAGCAGCTCGACGTTCTCGGCGGTGCTGGGCAGACCCTCCGCGGCGTCGCCGCTGCCGCGCACGATTTCCATCTGATGCTTTTCGATGCTGGCGGGATTGGTACGTGCGGCCGGCACGATCTCCTTCAGCGTGATGCTGTACGGTACTTCCCAGTAGGGGCGAAAAATCAGGTACGTCATGTCGGCGGAGAAAACCGGGGTTTGCGTCGCCTCGAATGCCTTTCCCACAATGACGTCCATTTGGCGAATGTGCGCTTCCGAGTCGCTCGTGGATTCGAACGCGAACAGGCGAAACTGCGGAATGTTGACGATGATGGGCGCGCTCACGAGTTCCGCTGGCAACCAGCGCCAGCGCTCCATCGTCAGTTCGATCTGCCGGGCCCGCCCGGCAAGCGGCTTCGTGAGTTCCGCAAACGTGGCCGCGCCGAGAATGCCATCCGGTTTTTCACCGTGCCGACTCTGGAAATGCTTGAGCGCGTCGACCAACGGTGGTGTCAGCGTTTGTGGCGGCACGGGCGCAACGATAGCAGTCCCCGGGACGTCGGCGGCGGCCCCGGGGACGCCGGACGCAATGGCGGGGGCCGCGACATCACCGCCGGTTGCGTCGCCGAGGGCGGTCAACAACCGCTGTAGTTGTGCAGCACCCGCATAGTAGTCGCCGGGTTTCAACGCTTTGGCGGCGGCCGGCGACCCGGCGGCTGGCGCACCGGGCAAGGCTGGAAGATCATTGATGCCTTCCTCACTCGCCAGCGCTCGATAATGCGACAGCTGGCGCTTCAAGAGTGCGTAGTGAGTGAATTGCGGTTCCAATGCGTCGATGGCCACCGTGACGTTCACAGCGCTGGCCAAGTGGACCAGCGTGGTGGGTATATCCAATTTGATCCGTTCGACCGTCAAATTGTGCCCCACGGTCGCGGGGTCGACGCGCCCGTAATGCAAATCGGACAGGAATCGAATGCCCGCCAGCGACAAGCTCGCATCGAACAGCGCCCACTGTTCAATGTCCGAACGCGGCGAATCGATCAAGTCGATCAATAAATACGCCAGCCGGTTGCCGGGATAGTCCTCGGGATTCAACCCGCGTTCCGCCGCCTGGCGCAATTCCTGGAGGAGATTGATGGCGGCGGTGGTCGGTTTTTGGCCGTCGCTCCACAACAGGCGGTAGCCGTCGGCTGTGTACAGACCGGCAATACGCTCGCGGTCGATGAGCCCGGTCGACCAATCCAGGTACGCCGGGTTCCCTTCGTCGATAATCCGCTCGAGTGCGTCTTCCGCGGGAGATTGCGCGAAGGCGACCGACGCGTATGCGAGCGCGACTGCGGCCGCGGCCGCCGCGGCAATCCGCGACACCAACCTGCTTGGCTTCGGCATTTGCTAGGATTTCACCGATGAATGGACATGCTGCATGGCTCTCGATCACGATGCTGGGCGTTTTGGCCGGTTGTTCGGCTCGCACCTCCTCCCCACCCCAAACGGGATCCGAGGGGTCTGCCACCGCCGATACCGGCGCACAGGCCGATACAGGTGCACGGATTTACAATGGAACCTGTATCGCGTGCCATCAGCAAGATGCGCGCGGCGTTCCCGGAGTGTATCCGAGCTTGGTCGGATCGCCAGTGGTTCTGGGCGACCCGAAAGAGTTGGCGCTGTGGGTCATCAAAGGACAGCGGCCTCCGTCAATGCCTGCCGGTCGCTACCCGACGGCGATGTTGCGGTTTGGTTGGATGAAGGCGGAGGATGCGGCCATGCTGTTCACGTATTTGCGCTCGAGTTTTGGCAACACGGCACCTCCCGTCGATGCGAGGGCAGTCTCGCGGGCACTGGGTGAATAATCGGGCACTGAGGGGATGGCCGTGAACTCGTCCACCCCGGCGCCTGCCACTGCCATTCACAAATGGGTCGATCGCTGTCGCGCGGCCGACTATCCTCCCATGGTCGCCCGGTTGCGCTCGGGCTGGGTGATCATGGGTGAACGGCAGGTGTTCGCCGGCTACTGTTTGCTGATCCCGGATCCGGTGATGCCTCACCTCAATGCAATGGCATCCCCACGCCGCGAGCAATTCCTGGCCGATATGGCCCTGGTCGGCGACGCGATAATGGCCGCCACGTCGGCTCTGCGGATCAATTACGCGATGTTCGGCAACGTCGAGCCGGCATTGCACGCCCATGTGTTCCCGCGTTACGCGGATGAACCGGCGGCGACGCGAACGGCGCAGCCATGGGCGTTCGATTGGAGTGCGGCGCCCGCGTACTCGGATGCTCTGCATGGCGATCTAAGGCGCCGCATCGGCGCCAATCTCGCTCGACCGTCCGTCAGGAATTGATCCGCGACGCGAGCTTGCGCGCAAGTTCGCCGAGATCGGTCAGCGGCGCTCCGCAGGTCATCCCCGTGCACACATAGGCCATGACGTCGGCGCCGGCCGGCTTATCGGCAAGGGCCGCCGGAAGATCCGGAGCGTCGTCGGGAATCGCGAATATCATGCGCGCCGGTGCGTACAGCGCGCCCAAGTTCCGTGCCCACCGCCCGGCGTCGTCGGCAGGGCCGCGAATGATGAGCACCTGCGTCGAGCTCAAGAAATCTTCCAACGCATTCAATACGCTCATGTGGGCTTGCGGAAACTCGGCCGCGACGGACCAGGCGGCTTTGAACGTGCGCTCGGCCGCGTTCAAATAGCGCGGTTCGCCCAATAGATATCCCATCCGGCACAGCACGGACGCCGCGATGCCGTTGCCCGAGGGCAGCGAGTCGTCGCTGAAAGTCTTGCTGCGATGGATGAGCTGCTCGTGGTCCGAGGCGGTGAAATAAAAACCTCCGCCGGCGGAATCCTCGAACTTCGTCAGCAGAACTTCGATCAAGCTTCTCGCAAATTCCAGGTCGCTGCTGCGCCAGCGGCTTTGCAACAACTCGAGCAGCGCGTCGGCAAGGAAGGCGTAATCATCGAGATACGCCGGCACATGCGCGCGGCCATCCTTGTACGTTGCGAGCAACCGGCCGTCGCGCCAGAGCTTGTGACGAATGAAATCCACCGCCGCCGCTGCCGCCGCCGTGAGGTCGGGCCGATTCAGCGCTCGGCCGGCGACGGCAAGTCCCTTGATGGTCAACGCATTCCACGACGTGAGGATCTTCTCATCCCGCGCCGGCCAGACGCGTAGATTGCGCGCCGCGAGCAATTTAGCGTGCGCCGACTGGAGGGTCGCCGCCGGAGTTCCAGCCGCGAGCGGCGCCACAGCCTCCAGGGATTCATGGGTATGCAAGTGCCAGCGACCTTCGAAGTTCGCATCCTTGTCCAGGCCGAACCGCCGCGCGAAGATCGAGTACTCGAGAGGGGTGAGCAACGCTTCGACCTCGGCACGGTTCCATACGTAAAAGCTTCCCTCGTGACCTTCCGAATCCGCGTCCAAGCTCGAGTAAAATCCCCCTTCGGGGGAGCGCATGTCACGCAATAGCCAGTCGGCCGTTTCGCCGGCTATCCGCGCAAACAAGCTTTCGCCCGTGGCCAAGTTCGCGCACGCATATGAATGGAGCAGCTGTCCGTTGTCGTACAGCATCTTCTCGAAGTGCGGAATCATCCAGAATTCGTCGACCGAATAGCGCGAAAAGCCGCCGCCCAGTTGATCGAAAAGGCCGCCCTCGGCCATTCGGGTGAGGGTGAGCGTCGCCATATAAAGCGCTTTGAGGTCGGGGTCGGTTTCCTGCGAAGTGCGGTACCAATGACGCAGGCAGCGTTCGATGCTAGCCGGCTGCGGAAACTTCGGGGCTCGACCGAAACCCCCGAAGCGCGAATCGAAGGACTCCTCCATGACCCGTCGTGCGGCGCGCAACGGCGACTCGTCGAGCAGGACGTCACCGGTCGCGCCGCCCGGCGTGAGCCGTTCGAAAGCCTGGGCGAGTTGCGCATTTTGCTGCCGAATCTCGGCCCCATGGTCGGTGAAGTACTCGGCCACGCGCCGCAAAATGTCGGTGAAGCCGGGCATTCCATGGGTGGGCACCTTCGGGAAATAGGTGCCCCCAAAAAAGGGTCGTTGGTCTTCGGGCGCGAGAAACATGGTCAATGGCCAGCCGCCATTGCGCTGAGTGATGAGCTGCTGGGCGACCTGATAAATCCTATCCAAGTCGGGTCTCTCTTCCCGATCGACCTTGATGTTGACGAACAATCGGTTCATCAGCGCCGCGATAGCGGGATCTTCGAAAGATTCGTGCGCCATGACATGACACCAGTGGCAGGCCGAATAACCCACCGAGAGTAGGATGGGTTTGTTATCCCGCTGCGCAATCGCCAGCGCTTCTTCGCCCCACGGATACCAGTCCACGGGGTTATCCGCGTGCTGCAACAAATAGGGGCTGGTTTCGGCGGCAAGGCGATTGCGCTGCATCTTACGGGCCGGTGTCGGTTAGAATGCGCTCCACTATAACTGAAGTACGTCCCATGTCCGAAGCCGGGTTCGCGGCAGAATTGCCAGCGCTGCGCTTGAAGCGCAATGAAGATCGTCGTCTGCATGCGGGCCATCTTTGGGTCTTCAGCAACGAAGTCGATACTCAACAGACGCCGCTGACGCGGTTCGCCGCGGGCGAGCTCGCGCGTGTCTTGGCGCATAACGACAAAGCGTTGGGGCTGGCTTACGTCAACCCCAAATCCCTCATCAGTGCGCGCATGCTCGGAACTTGGAAGGTGCCGGATACCGCGTGGTTCGTCGCACGTATCCGGGCCGCGCTTGCCCTACGCGAGCGCCTATACCCGGAACCTTACTATCGCGTGGTGTACGGCGAGTCCGACGGGCTGCCCGGTTTGGTCATCGATCGCTACGGCAGCCAATGCGTGGTGCAGATCGGGACCGCCGGCATGGAACTTCTCAAGGTTCACATTCAGGAGGCCGTGCTGCAGGTGCTCAAGTGCGATGCGCTGCTGTTCAAGAACGATAGCGGTGCGCGCGAGATGGAAGGACTACCGAACTATGTCGAGGCAGTCAAAGGCCAATTCGACCAACTTGGGTTGGTCATCGAGGACGGTCTCAAGTTCAGCGTGCCGCTGGCCGAGGGCCAGAAGACCGGGTGGTTCTTCGATCAGGCGGCCAATCGGCGCGCGTTGACCAAGTACGTGCGCAAGGGTGCCAAGGTGTTGGACGTGTTCAGCTATGTCGGTGCCTGGGGCGTGCGCGCCGCGAAAGGCGGGGCGTCCGAGGTCATCTGCGTCGACAGTTCGGCGACGGCGCTGGAATTGGCCGCAAAAAATGGCGAGAACAATCGGCTCAAGATTTCGACCCGCAAGGGCGATGCTTTCGACGTGCTCGAGCAGCTGGCAAAGGAAGGCGCCCGCTTCGATGTGGTGATCGTGGATCCGCCGGCGTTTGCCAAGCGTCGCAAGGATCTCCCCAAAGCGCTGGCAGCCTACAAGCGCTTGAACCAGCTCGCCATGCTGCTGCTCGCAAGCGACGGCATTCTGGTGTCTTGTTCCTGTTCCTACCACGTGAGCCTCGAGGAACTTCAAGAGGCGATTGCCAAGGCGGCGCGCGCGACGGAGAAGCATGTGCAGATCCTGGAGCTGGGCGGCCAAGCGCCCGACCATCCCGTGCACCCGGCGATCCCGGAAACCCGCTATTTGAAAGCCTATTTCTGTCGAGTGACCGAGGGTTTAAAGTAGAGCGCATGCTGACCTATCCGAACATCGATCCCATTGCGATTTCCATCGGGCCATTTCTCGGCATCGGGCCGCTGCGCGTGCATTGGTACGGCATCATGTATCTCATCGGCTTCGTCGCTGCGTGGTGGTTGGCGCGATATCGGGCGCGACGGCCCGGATCGACGTGGACGGCGCTCGACATCGATGACCTCATTTTTTACTGCGCTATCGGAGTCATCGTCGGCGGTCGGGTCGGGTGGTGCATTTTTTACGGCCATGACGTGATCGCCGAGAACTGGTTGAACGTCTTTCACATTTGGGACGGCGGGATGTCGTTTCACGGCGGCCTGACCGGCGTGTTGGTCGCGGCCATGATATTTGCCCGCGTAAAGCATAAAAAAATCCCCGACGTGCTCGATTTCCTCGCGCCGCTGCCGGGGATCGGTTTGATGGCCGGCCGTCTCGGCAACTTCATCAATGGCGAACTGTGGGGGAAACCGACCGATCTGCCGTGGGGTTTCGGCGTACCCAATGCCGCCGGAGTGCTGGTGTCGCGGCATCCGTCGCAGCTTTATGAGGCCGGCCTCGAGGGCCTGCTGCTTTTCTTGATTCTCTGGTGGTTCACCAGCAAGCCTCGGCCGCGATTGGCGCCTACCGGCCTATTTCTCATTTTGTATGGATGCGGACGCTTTACGGTCGAGTGGGTTCGACTGCCCGACGCCAACATTGGGTACCTGCTCGGCGATTGGTTGACCATGGGCATGTTGCTGACCACCCCGATGATACTCATCGGAGCGATCGTGATGATGTACGCGTATCGCCGCAATCACGCGAGCGGCAACTTGAGTGTCACCGAGGCTTGACGGTGCGGCAGTATCTGGATTTTCTGCGTCACATACGTCAGTCGGGCGCGCATAAAGAGGACCGTACCGGTACCGGCACCTCGAGCGTGTTCGGCTATCAGATGCGCTTCGACTTGAGTCTGGGATTTCCGCTGGTTACCACCAAAAAACTCCATTTGCGTTCGATCATTCACGAGCTTTTGTGGTTTCTGAAGGGCGATACGAACATCAAGTATCTGCGCGACAATGCGGTGACCATCTGGGATGAATGGGCCGATGCGGACGGCAACTTGGGCCCTGTGTACGGCAAACAATGGCGCAGCTGGGGTAGTGCGGACGGCCGCGAGATCGACCAGCTTGCGCGCATCGTCGACCAGCTGAAGGTCAATCCCGACTCGCGACGCCTGGTGGTCAGCGCCTGGAACGTCGGCGAGCTGGATGAGATGGCCCTGTTGCCGTGCCACGCCTTGTTCCAGTTCTACGTTGCCGACAATCGGTTGTCGTGCCAGATGTACCAGCGCAGCGCCGACGCCCTGCTCGGCGTGCCGTTCAACATCGCATCCTACGCATTGCTCACTCACATGGTCGCGCAGCAGTGCGACTTGCGCGTGGGTGATTTCGTTTGGACGGGGGGCGACTGCCATCTGTACCTGAATCACCTGGAGCAAGCGGACTTGCAGCTGTCGCGAACCCCGTATCCGCTGCCGCAATTGCACATCCGACGCAGGCCACCGAGCTTGTTCGACTATTCGTTTGACGATTTCGATATTCAGAACTATGAATATCACCCGGCGATCAAAGCTCCGATTGCCGTGTGATGTTCCAATCAAGGAAACCATGAAGAAGCGCGCTAGCCGCCGGCCCCTGTTCGAAGTTCGCCACTCTGCCGTCCACGGCTACGGGGTATTTGCACTGCGACGGATTCGCAAGGGCACCACGGTCACGGAGTACTTGGGCGATCGTGTCAGCCACGAAGAGGCGGATTCTCGTTACGAAAACAAAGATGCCAACGACAATCACACCTTCCTGTTCACGGTGGACTCCAAGACGGTGATCGACGGTGGCATCGGCGGCAACGACGCGCGCTACATCAACCACGGCTGCGATCCGAATTGCGAAAGCACGACCCAGAACAAGCGCATCTATGTGGAGGCCATCCGAACCATCGAGCCGGGCGAAGAGCTGGCCTACGACTATCAGATCGAGCGCGACCCCGAAGATCCGCCCAATGTGGACGAGATTTTCGCTTGTCGATGCGGTGCCGAGAAGTGTCGCGGCAGCATGCTGGTAGCACGGCGAAAGCCGCGCAAGAAGGTCGCCGAGGCTCGAAAGCCCGTAAAGAAGGCCAAGAAGAAATCGCGCTCAGCAGGACGATCGGCTGGACCACGAACGGCCGGGCCGCGCCAGGCGGAACCGCCATCGGCCGGGGTCGCGCGCGGCACGCGACGCGTTGCCGCACGGCGTGAGGGAGCGGCGCGGCAAGCGCCGTCCGGGCGTGCACGGTCCGGGACCGCCACGCGGCGCACCCGCGTGGCGAAACGCCGTGGCGCGGCGCGCTGACCTCGAGCAGTGTGCATTGAAATCGAGCGATGCGCGTGATCGCTCGTGCGCCGCGGAATTGTGCGCCGGACTGTTCGCGGATGGCATCGCCGTTCAGGATGGTTTTTTATCGCAGCCACGTGTTGCCGAGCTGATCGAGCACGCTGAACGCCGCCGTGCCCGGGGTGATTTTGGCGCCGCCCGTATCGGCGTGGATCAGCGGCTGCAGCGGCGCGAGGAGGTTCGCGGCGATCATACCTGCTGGCTGGTCGAGCCGATGTTTGCAGGAGAGCGGGCCCTATTGAGCGATCTCGAGGGGTTGCGGCTCGAGCTCAATCGCCAGGGATACCTTGGCTTGTTCGATCTCGAGCTGCACTATGCCTGGTATCCGCCAGGCACGGGCTACGCCCGGCACGTCGATCAGCTGCAAGGCCGAGATCAACGCAAGGTGTCCGTCGTCCTGTATCTCAACGACCCGTGGGAGCCGGAAGCGGGCGGGGAGTTGCGCATCTTCGGCCAGGATGGCGCGCGTGATATCGAACCCATCGCGGGCCGCCTCGTATGCTTTCTGACGGCGGGTCGGGAACACGCCGTCCTGCCGACGCGGCGCGACCGTTTGAGCATTGCCGGCTGGTTTCGGCAACGGGCTTCGGCATGACGCTGGGATTTGGATGAACTACCGCCGGTTCGTGGATTGGTATTTGACGGAGCACGCGGCGACGAATCGGAAGGGCTGAGCCGCGCGCCGCTCCGCGCGTATGCGCGGAGCCATGTTCAACGTTTCTCAGCTTCGTTCTCCATGCCGTGGGGCGAGAGCGGCGTCGCGCAGCATCTCTCGCCAGGCATTGAGAAAATCTTCCGTCGGCTTTGCGGACAATACGATTTCCATTCTGCTGTCACGGCGGTAAGCGCTGTCCTCGCCGGACAAACCGCGGCCGTGGCTTTGTATGAGCCAGGAAGGACCTGGACCGGTTCGAAAGACGGCTTTGAACCGTCGCAGCCAAGCTTGATGCGCTTCGAGCAGCCAGTTGAGCCGGGGCTCGATGACGACGCGCGAGAACATCAACTGACGGGGCAGCGTCCAGTTGACGGCCCACAATCCCAGCTGAGTCACGTGGGTTTCAGTTCCCGGAAGGCCGGCTACCGTAAATTCAACGGTGGTCGGTGGTGATGCGGTGTCTTCCCGCACGAGCGAGAAGCCAGGCGACCGGGAATAGCGCTGCATGGCCTCGGGCGGCAGCATGCCGCCGCTGCAGCTGCCGAGATAACGTTTGGCGGGGTATTGTGCCGCGGCGATGTCGGCGAACGCGTGCCGATTCGATTCTTCCGCCAGATCGGACTTCGACATCAGCAGCACGTCGGCGGATTGGATTTGCGACCATTCATTGGCCGCGCGAGTGCGCAGAATCCGTGTCGCATCGAGCGCGTCGATCAGACAGATCACGCTATCCAGTGTCAGCGCTCTTTGCGCTTCATGCTCCTGCAACATATCTATGATATCGGCGGCATGACCTGCGCCGCTCGGCTCGATGAGCAGGCGCGTGGGTTTTAGAGCCCGAAGTATGTCACGCAGCTGTTTGCCGAACTCGAGCTCTCCGACGCAGCACAAGCAGCCGCCGGCAACCAGACGCACCTCGTAGCCTCCACGCGCCGCTTCGGCGACGCTCAGTGCATCGAGCCCGGCATCGGTAAACTCGTTGAGAATGACCACCCAAAATTCACTCTCCGGTTTATGCGACATAAGCCAGCGAATCGCGGTGGTTTTGCCCGCACCGAAACTGCCGGTAATGACATGCACATGTGCAACATTGTTATTGGCCACCTCGAATCCCTTGCGCTAGATTCGTGCGTTACCGGTCAGGCACGCGCACCAAACGTGGCAGCGCAGCAGCGATAGGCGTTCAGCACCGCCATTTAGGGCGCTTCCGCACTTGGCACGAATATTGCTTCGGTAAGTATAGTGTATTATAGCTGGAGTATACCGTGAGGGGTCCCATCGGTAATTACGCCCCGATTTCTACGAGTATTGGTTTCAACTATGCGCTTGCCGTCGCTAAAATTTCTCAAGACCTTTCAGGTCGCGGCCAAGCTTCAGAGCTTCAAAGCTGCTGCTGAAGAATTGTTCGTCACGCCGTCCGCGGTCAGCCATCAGATCAAGGCGCTCGAAGAGCAATTGGGGGTTGCGCTGTTCGAGCGTGGCGTCCGCACCCTGACGTTGACCGACGCCGGCGCGCATTATCTCGAGCACATCAACGACGTCTTCGCGAAGCTCGAGAAAGTGACGGAACAGCTGCAGGTGCGCTACGGGCGCACCATCATCCGCTTGAACGTGCCGCCGTTCTTTGCCAACGAGATGCTGCTGCCGCGCCTGTCGTCCTTTTCCCAAGCGCGAGAAGAAACAGACATTCGGATCGAGACGACATTCTCCGCCCCGAAAACGCATCCGCCGGAAGCCGATCTGTCCATCGTCGTCGGGGCGGGTCCTTGGGAAGGGCTCACGGTGCATGAGTTGTTCGCACAAACCTTCATCGCAGCCTGTTCGCCGGACTTCCTTCTCGACAATCCCATCGACACGTATGCCGATCTCAACGGCAAGACTCTCTTGTTGCATGAGGAACGCCGCGACGCGTGGGAACGCTGGGCCATGGGCCTGGGAATCCCGCCCATCAAGCCCAATCGCTTGGTGCGCCTCGATACCATGTCCGCGGTGGTTCTCGCCGCCGAGCAAGGCGTCGGCGTCGCTCTGGTGCCCTCGCGGCTCAGCGCCGATCGCTTCGTTGCGGGAGGGCTGATGAAATTATTCGACGCGGAATTGGCGACAAATGAGAGCTACGTCCTATTACACCGACCCGAAGATAGGGCACGCGAGGACTTGCAGGAGCTGACGCAGTGGATTTTGAGCAGTTGCCGCGTCGCCTGAGTGCCGGCGACGCATACATGAGAAAATTCTCGCGAATTGTAAAATTTTCTCGCTTGTCGGCGGGTTGACGTCTTCGTATCTTGATCCTGGGGCGTTGGTATTTTTGACCTTCAAGGAATACCACCATGATCATTCGTAAAGTTGCGCTCGCCGTCGTCACGCTCACCGCACTGGCCCCGGCCATCTCCAACGCGTCGCCCGAGAAGGCCTCCGTCAAGGCATGCGCCAGCGCCTTCGCCACCAGCATTGGTGCATCCAGCGGCGTCACTCCTACCTACAAGCTTGCCTATCGCGGCAGTTTTGGCAGCAGCTTGACCGACTTCTATCCCACCGAATACACGTTCACGCTCGAGGCGCATGATCCGAAAACCGGCCTGCCGATTGCCCGTGCGCGTTGCTCCACGGATTCTCACGGCACCGTCACCGCGATTGCCGCCGTGCCCCTGGATGCGAAGTTGGCCGCGCAGTTCTAGTACGCGCCATGGTTGAGAGCCGTCACTGACGGCTAGCGGGTTGAATGCCGCGGGCGTATAAGTCCTGTTTTCAGTTCGGAACGGAATTGATGACGCGACCACGACCGATGGCGGGCAATCCGCTCCCTGGGGCGGCTGTTCACACGGCCGCACTCGAACTGGTTGTAGCCGTCGCTGAGAATGACGTCATCGGCCGCGGCAACCGGTTGCCCTGGCGCCTTTCTGCGGATTTGCGGCGCTTCAAGTCGCTGACGCTCGGCAAGCACGTTCTCATGGGACGCAAGACTTACGAATCCATCGGAAAGGCCTTGCCGGGGCGCATCAACCTCATACTCACTCGGTCGGCTGAATTCGTTGCCGCCGACTGTACGGCCGTCGGTACCCTCGACGAGGCGCGCATCGCGGCCGGCGAGTCGGCACTCATGGTGATAGGCGGAGCCGAGGTCTATCGCCAGTGCCTACCCAGCGCGATCCGCATCCATCTCACATTGGTGCACACGCGCATCGAGGACGGCGATACGTTCTTCGCGGATTGGCGCGGCACCGACTGGAGGGAGTCGTTTCGGGAGCGCCATGAGGCCGATGAAAAGAATGACTTTCCCTATAGCTTCGTCACCCTGGAACGGGGTCTTGGATCGGCGATAGCTCGCGGTTGATTTCCCGGTCGGCCCGCTCATAGTCGATATCCGCCAATGTCGTAGCGTCGGCGGTGAGCTCGTCGAGCAGTCGAGCCTGAACCATTCCGCGTCGTTGCGCGGTCCAATAGGAAATCTCATGGTGAAACATCACCATCGAATAACGCGGGATGAAGCGCTGCGGATGACGCCGTTCCAGTTCCAACGCAAGGGTCTGTTGTAGGCGAAATTTAGGGTCGATGACCCGATCGCGCATTTCCAGGTAGTTCTCCAGCGCCATGGCGGCTATGGCATCGGTATTCGGTTTGCGCGAGGCGAAGAAGTCTTCGAATACCGATTGCCACGTCGATTGCCGCTGCATGCAGGCCTCGAACTCGAGGCAGTCCTCGAAACAACAATTCATCCCCTGGCCGTGGAACGGCACGATGGCGTGCGCAGCGTCGCCGACTAGCGCCGCCATGCCCGCTGCGTTCCATTTATTCGCATAGACGGTGCCCAGGAATCCGGTCGGATGTTCCTGGAATTCAGCGACGCAATTCGGCATCAACGCGCAGGCGTCGGGAAAATGCGTGCGAAGAAATCGCTCGATGTCCGATGCAGTCGTAAGCGCCTCGAAACTCACGGCGCCGCGCTTCGGCAGGAACAGTGTGGCGGTGAAACTGCCGTCGGCGTTGGGCAAGGCGATCAGCATGAAATTTCCGCGCGGCCAAATATGCAGCGCATCGTGCGCCATGGTGTATTCACCGTGCGGCCCCGCCGGAATCGACAATTCCTTGTAGCCGTGCTGGAGGTCCGCCTCGGCGGTTTCGATGAGCCCCCGTGCGGACATGCAACGGCGCGTCACCGAGCCTGCGCCGTCCGTGGCCAGTAAAGGATCCATGGGAACGTTGAAAATCTTGCCACGCCGGAGGTCGAGTATTTGCGCCGTGCCGCTCTCGAAGTCGGCGTCTTCCATTCGATGTTCGAACTTGACCTCGACGTTCTGACGCACGGCGACGTCCAGTAGGCATTGACTTAGGCGGAGCCGAGAAATGGAGTAGATGACTTCACTCGGCCGCTGTCCGTAGAGGTGCAACGATGAAGTTCCGTTCTGCTGATGAATGAGCCGACCGCGCATCGCCACCAAGGTGCCGGCGATGGCGTCCGACACTCCGGCTACTTCAAGGGCGTGAATGCCGCGGTCGGCCAAAGCCAAGTTGATGGATCTGCCCGACTCGCCCGGACCGATTCTGGGATCCGGCCTGGTTTCGTACAGAGTGACTTTCAGGCCGCGCCTGGCCAATAGAATGGCGAGGAGCGCCCCGCTGGGTCCGGCGCCCACGATGTTAACGGACCCGCGCTCCATCATGTCGTGCCCCTCACCCGTCCAGCGTGCGCGTGAGCGCATCAACGGCGGCAAATACGTCGCTGTAAGAGTTGTACAACGGCGTGGGCGCCAATCGCAGTATGTCCGGTTCGCGCCAGTCGCCTATCACTCCTATCGCGGTCAAGCGCTCATGGCAGCGTTTGGCTGCGTGCGCCGGCCGCGCAATGCGCAAACTCAATTGGCAGCCGCGGGCGTCCGCAGGGCCGGGTGTAATGATATCCACCGATCCCGGCAGCAGGCCTTCGACCAGCCGCTGCAGAAAGCCGGTCAATGAAATCGACTTCTCACGCAACCGGCGAATATCGGCGCGTCTGAAAATGTCGAGCGATGCCAGCAGCGGAGCCGTGGACAGGATCGGCGGATTGCTGATCTGCCACCCTTCGGCCCCCGCAATGGGAGTGAATTCAGGGAGCATCTCGAAGCGCGACGCCTTGTCGTGCCCCCACCAGCCGGCAAACCGCGGCAAATCGACGGATCGCGCGTGACGCTCGTGGACGAAACATCCGCCGACGGCGCCCGGCCCCGCGTTCAAATACTTGTAACTGCACCATACCGCGAAGTCCGCGTTCCAATCGTGCAGACACGGCAAGGTATTGCCCACCGCATGCGCCAAGTCCAAACCCACGCTGGCACCGGCGCGTCGTGCGGCGGCAATCAGCGGCTCCAAATCCAAGGCCTGGCCGGTCAAATACTGAACGCCGGGCAATAACACCAGCGCAAGCCGCGCACCCTCGCGCTCGATGACGGAGATGAGATCTTCGGTTCTCAGGTGGCGCTCGCCGGGGCGCGGTGCAACCTCGATCAGATGTTCTGCGGCGTTCAAGCCGTGAAATCCGAGCTGAGAAACGATGGCATATCGATCCGACGGAAATGCCGATTTTTCGATCAATACCAAATTCCGTTCGGCGACGGGCCGGAAGAAGGTCACCATCATCAAATGCAGGTTCACCGTCAGCGAATTCATGGCGACCACCTCGGTCGCATCCGCGCCCACCAGTTCCGCGAGCGCCGCGGCGAGCCTTTCGTGATAGCCGATCCAAGGCCGTTTCGCATCATGATGGCCAAGAACGCCCAAGCGCCGCCAATCGGTCAATTCCTGTTCGACATATTGTGCGGTGGATTTGGGCTGCAAACCCAGCGAATGGCCGGAGAGGTACAGCATTTTGCGGCCGGCGGAATCATAGGGATGATGAAACTCCGCCGCGTAGGCCGCCAAGGGGTCGCGCGCATCTTGCGCCAGAGCGGCGGCCGCGTTGAGTTCGGGATGTTTCAGGTGGGGGCCGCCATGACCGTGCCGCAAACGCCGCAGGTGCGGTGCCGGACGTTCGAGAAAAAGCGCGCGAAAATGCCCGGTAGCTCGGTTTCGATATTACGCACGGGAACACGCTCCAGGTACAAGCGGTTTCCGCATTGTTCGCAGTACCAAGAAAAGCCATCCAATTCATCCGGGCCGCGACGGCGTTCAACGACGATCCCGACGGTTCCGGCTGGGCGCTGCGGCGAGTGCGGTACTTCGGCCGGCAATAGAAACAACTCGCCCTCGCGAATCGGCACATCGGTCATTCGACCGTCCTGGACGATTCGAACCACGATATCCCCCTCGATCTGGAAGAATAATTCCTCGCCCGGATCATGATGGAAATCCTTGCGAGAATTCGGGCCGCCGACGGCCATGACGATGAGCCCGCTGTCCTGAAACAGCAATTTATTGCCCACGGGCGGCTCGAGCAAGTGACGATTCTGATCGATCCACAACCGCAGATTGAATGGCGAGGGGACTTGCATGATCCCATTATAGCGGGGTCGTGAAACTTCGCCGACACGGACGTGGTCTTAAGTTCTATGAGACTGGTCATGCAATATGTGTCGGTGCGGCCCGCCGTGGGCTTGAGTCTGGCTTTCATGGCATCGCAGGCCGGTGCCGCGACGCCCCCGCCGGCCGCGCCCTTACCGCCCGGAAATCCCGTGGCGGCGGTCTGGAAGGAGCAGCACATCGATTTTTTCTATATGGGCCGCACGGCACGCTATTCCTGCGAGGGCTTGCGCGACAAAGTCCGCGCCATGCTGCTCGATCTCGGTGCGCGCCGCGATCTGAAGATCATGGCAATCGGCTGCGAGGATTACGGTCGCGTGCGCGTCAATTCCATGGCTCCCAGTCTCAATATAACTTTCTCTGCACCGGCGTTGCCCGATGCTTCGGTGAAACCGCTGCGTGAAGGTGATCTGGCAGCCACTGACGCGCGCTTCGAGACATTCACCATCAGCAGCGACGCATTTCGCAACATGGGAATCGGGGATTGTGAGTTGGTGGAAGAGTTCACTCACCAGATTTTGCCGAAACTAGTGACGCGAGGTTTGAAGCGCGACATCACCTGCGTGCCCTATCAGCAGAGCGGCAGCCGCTTCTTGGTGAAGGGCGAGATCTTGAGGCCCTTGCCTCAGGCGGAGCAGGCGGCCGGTCGGCAAGACCCTAAGGTGCCCTGAACGCCTTGCATCCGACCTGGACGGGCTGGGCATCCGGCGCATCGAGCTGAATCGCCGTGAGGCTGCCGCCCCAGACGCATCCCGTATCGAGGCTGATTACATCCGAATTGCTGAAAAATCCCAATGTCGACCAATGGCCGAACACCATGCGCGGCCCGCGCCAGCGAGCATCGGCTGCGTCGAACCAGGGGATCAGCGACTTCGCCTGCGCTTTCTTCGGCGATCCCTTGGCGCGCAATACCAGACGGCCATCGGCATCCACGTAGCGTAGTCGGGTGAAGCAATTGACGATGAACCTCAGGCGCTCGGCGCCGCTGAGGCTATCGGCCCATCGGTCGGGATCGTCACCGTACATCTGCCCAAAGACGCGCTTTGGGTTGTGCCGCAAGGCGTGTTCGAATTCACGCGCGCAGGACCGAGCGGTGGCGATATCCCATTGCGGCGCCAGACCGGCGTGCAGCAGGCAGAGATTGAGGGCGTGATCTTCGTGCATCAGCGGCCGATTGATGAGCCATTCCAAGAGAGCGTCGCGGTCGGGCGCGGCCAGGATGTCGTCGAGCGTGTCGTCGCTGCGCTGACGGGCGAGCCCCATAGCGACCGCCAATAAATGCAGGTCGTGATTTCCCAAGGCAACGGTTGCGGCATCTCCCAGAGCGCGAATCCGCCGCAGCGCGTTCAGCGATTCCGGTCCTCTGTTGACGAGGTCGCCGACGAACCAGAGCCGGTCGCGATCCGCGGAGAATTCGAGCGCTTTCAGCAAGGCGCCGAGCTCCGCGTCGCAGCCCTGGATATCTCCGATTGCGTAGAGAGCCATGCCGCGGACTAAGAGCCCGTACTCATACAGGCTAGTGAAGAACTCCGGGCATCGCCAGTCGGAAAGGCGCGATCGGCGCGTCGAATTGCTGACCGTCGTCGCCCATCATCTGATAGCTGCCCTGCATGGTGCCGACGGGAGTTTCGATGACCGCTCCGCTGGAGTAGCGAAACCCCTGGCCGGGCTTCAGGTAGGGTTGCTCGCCGACGACGCCGTCGCCGCGCGTTTCCTTCACGTTGCCGTTGGCGTCGGTAATGATCCAGTGCCGTGTGAGAAGACGGGCGGCGACCTGGCCCTCGTTGCGGATGGTGATGGTGTACGAAAACACGAACTTCTTGTCGCGTGGATCGGACTGTTCTTCGATGTACGAGGTCTCGACCTCGACACGAATTTTCAGGGTGGGAAGCTCCGGTGTCTCCATTGCGCCGTCTACCTTAGGCGTACTGCCAGCACGTCGCAATGTGCGGCGTGCAGAACCGCGTCTTCCGTAAAGTTGACGAGAATCGCGAGGCCATGCCGCTCACGGCTGCCGACGACGATCAAATCGGCGCCTTCTTGCTCGGCAACCCGGAGAATTTCCGCCTTGATGTTACCGGCTTCGACTCGCAAGGCGACTCCCCCGAGACCGAGCCGAGCCACCAGTGCGCGCAACTTTTCGTGCGACCGCTTGACGAGCTCCTCTTCGATCTGCACGGTAGGCATCAAGGATTCGCCCATGGGTTCGATCGGAACGAACTCGACCACATGCAGTGCGACGATTTCCGCCTTCGAATAGGCCGCAAGATCTCGTCCGGCAACGAGTACCTGCTCGCTGTCATCGGACAGATCCAGCACCACCAACAGTTTTTGATATCCGGGCATTGAACCTGTGAGTATAACGGACTGCGCGACGACTCAAGCGCTTTGTCGTTCGCGTTTGCCGTGCAGGTGACAGTAACGTGCGGCGAGCAGGCCGAATTGCTCCGGCGCGAGTGTTTCCGGCCGTAATTGGGGATCGATGCCGCAGGCTTCGATATCCTCGCCGGTCAACAGACTCTTCAGGCCGTTGCGCAAGGTCTTGCGACGGTGCGAAAACGCCGCCGTCACCAAGGTGCGCAGTACGCCCTCGTCGCCGATGTCGAATCGCGGCTCGAGGGCGGGGCGCAGCCGCACGATCGCGGACCATACTTTGGGCCGGGGGGTAAAGGCGCCGGGCCCTACGTCGAACAAGGCCTCGACCTCGGCATAGGCGGCCAACATGACGGTCAATCTCCCATATTCCTTGCCCCCGGGTTGGGCGGCCATGCGATTCACCACCTCCTTTTGCAGCATAAAATGCATGTCGCCGATGGCGGCGCGCTGCTTCAAGAGCCGAAACAGCAGCGGTGTCGAAATGTTGTAGGGGAGGTTGCCCACGATGCGAAGAGGTGCTCCGCCACCGCGTAAGCCGATGAAGTCCGTGTCCAAGACGTTCTCGACATGAACGTGCAGGTGCTCGGCTCGGGGATCGGCCAGCAGCGCGCGTGCGAGATCGCGGTCGATCTCGATCACGTCCATGTCCTTGGCGCGCGCCAACAGCCCCCAAGTCAGGGCACCGCGACCGGGACCTACTTCAACGAGGCGCTCGCCGACCACCGGCGCCACCGCATCGACGATGCGGCGAATGACTCCGGCATCGTGCAGGAAATGCTGGCCGAAACGTTTACGGACCTGCATGGTCCGTGTTTGCGCCGGTCAGGGTAACGGCGAGCGACAAGGCTGCGCATAGGCTTCCGGCGTCCGCCTGGCCGGTGTGCGCCAGTGACAAGGCCGTGCCGTGATCGACGCTGGTGCGCAATATGGGAAGCCCCAGAGTCATGTTCACCGCATTTCCAAAGCCCACGTGCTTGAGCACCGGAAGCCCCTGATCGTGGTACATCGCTACCACGACATCGGCGCCCGAGAGAAATTGGGGCGCGAATGCCGTGTCTGCCGGCACCGGGCCGCGCACGTTCAAGCCCTCGAGTTGCAACTCACGAAGGACGGGTTCGATCACATCGATTTCTTCGCGACCGAGATGGCCGGATTCACCGGCGTGCGGATTCAGCCCCAAGACCAGGATACGGGGCGCGGCGAGCGCGAAGTGGCGCTCCAGATCCATGTGCACGATGCGCAGCGTCGCCCGCAGCCGCTCCCGGGTGATCGCGCGCGGGACATCGGCAAGAGCCAGGTGGGTTGTGACCAGCGCGACGCGCAATTCGCCGCTCAGCAGCATCATGACCGGCAGGGCGGCGCGGGTCCTGGCTGCCAGGTATTCGGTATGACCCATGAATGCGAAGCCCGCATCCATGAGGGTGCTCTTTTGGACCGGCGCCGTCACCATCGCGGCGAACTCGCCGTTCATGCAGCCGTCGCAGGCGCGATCCAGCAGATTGATGACATAGGCCGCATTGCGGGGATCCAAGTGGCCGGCGGTCACAGGGCGGGCCGTGGGTACATTCAGGATTTTCAAGGTGCCGCGCACATGTGCGGCGGCGGGGCTGGAGGCGTCGTAATCCATGAGTCGTAGCGGCAGCCCCAAGTCCGCCGCGGCGGCCGCCAGCAACGAAGCGTCGCCGGCCACGACCAAGTCCGCGTGCCAATCCATTTGGGCCAACATGACGCAGGTGTCAGGGCCTATTCCCGCTGGCTCTCCCGACGTGACGATGATCCGCGGTACGTACACTACACGGAGATGACGAAGAGCTGCGGCATCATTACATCTTGACCGAAACGGAGATGACGAAGACGCTGCGGCATGATTACATCTTGACCGAGACGGAGATAACGAAGACGGTGCGGCATCATTACATTTTGACTTCGACGAAGGCTTCGTCGCGCAAACGGCGCAACCAAAGCTCGGTTTCTTCGTCCGCCTTGCTCTCACGAATGGCCGCGAAAGCGTGCTGCCGGCGCACATCGTCCGTGCTGTCGTAAGTGCGCGTGCCTAGCATCTGCACGATGTGCCAGCCGTAGCGACTCTTGAACGGTTCGCTGATTTCTTTGTCCTTGAGGTTTGCGATGGCCTTGTCAAATTCGGGCACGAACGTCCCCGGACCGCTCCAACCCAAATCGCCTCCGTCCGGCGCCGACCCGGGGTCTTCGGACGTCGCCGACGCGATGCCGGCAAAGTCCTCGCCCTTCAAGATGCGGTCGCGCAACTTGCCGAGCTTCTGCCGGACGGTTTCATCGTCGTCCAATTCGTTGGGCTTCAGCAGGATGTGCCGCACGTGGATCTGATTGACGATGACCTGCGCCTCGCCGCTGCGGCGCTCATTGAGCTTGACGATGTGAAAACCGCTGGGCGTGCGCACGGGTTCGCTCACTTCGCCGGGCTTCATCTTGGTGACCAGATCCAAAATGAACTGCGGCAGCTGGGTGCCTTTCCGCCAGCCCAATTGGCCGCCGTCCAAGGCTGTCTGGCTGTTCGAGTTCGCTATGGCGAGTTGGCCGAAATCTTCGCCCTTGGTCGCGCGCGACGCCAAATCTTGGGCCTTTTTGGTGATCTCATCGAGCTGTTGCGGCGTGGCGGCCGCGGGCAGCGACAGCAGTATATGCGACACGTTGAATTCGTCGTTCGCTGCCGAACTCTGCTGACGTGTCAGGTACTGATCCAGCTCATGCGGGCTGACGTTGATGTGAGCGATGACGTCGCGCTGCCGCAAGGTGCTCAAGGTCAACTCCTTGCGCATGGACTCACGGTATTGTTTGTAGTCCACGCCCTGGGCTTCCAGCGCGGTGGGCAATTGATCGAACGGGATCTTGTTGCGCTGTGCAATTTCCTGCAGCGCGCCGTTCAATTGCTCGTCGGAAATGGTAAGACCCACCCGCTTGGCCCGCTGCGCCTGGATTTCCTGCAGGATCAGGCGATCGAGCACCTGCTGCTTGAGTACGCTCTGGGATGGCAACTCGACTTTTTGTTCCTGGAGCCGCTTGGTCACCGACTCCATTTGGGCATCCAACTCGCTTTTCAGCACCAGGCCGTCGTTCACCACCGCTGCGATACGGTCGAGCATTTCACCGTGGACGCCGATGTCGCGCGTCTGCGCGCGGGCCGCCGGTGCGCAAACGACAAAAGCGGCCAAAAGCGTACAAATGGCAGGGAATACGCGCATGAATCGGTTCGTCTCTCGGGAGTTCTGCATCATAAGAATGGCGATAGTGGGCTCTTTTGGGGGGAACATCGGGCTCTTTAGGGGATATCGGGGTTGCTCGGGTCCGGGGCCGTGTAGCCGCGAATCTCCTTTTGAAGGAACGAATCCGCAGGCTTTCCGACCGAACTCAAGCCCGTCAGTTCCAATTGTAATGCAATCGAGGTATCCAGTCCCGCGGTGGCGCCGTCCGAGATGCGCCGGAGGTAGCGGCGCTGGACGACTTGGATGCGATAACAGCAGCTTTTGTATTCAAATCCCGCTACTTGCTCGATGGTGGTCTTGTCCGCCAAGGAATACACCCATCGCCCGACCGTGTTCCAATGACCGGCGATCGGCCAGGCGAAGGAGGTGTCCCATTGTTTGAGAATGCCCTCCTGGAACCGATAACCTATGTTCACCACCTTGGAGGGGTCGGGGTGGTATTGAACCCCGATTTCCTGCTTGTCGGTGTGCGAGGTATAGGGGTTCCACTGATAATTCAGATCGATGCTGAGGTGCTTGTACGCCGTCAGAGAGACTTCGCTGACGATATCCGAGGCGGGATATTGCACCCCAATCTGTCCCGGTGCGATCACCCCCAGCTGACCGCTCGAGGTGACGTAGGTTTGCCCCGGCAGGAGTTGCGAGCCTGGGGCACGTGCGTTCGTCACCAGCAGGCCGGGCCAGGCCAGCGGATTGACCAGCGGTAAGCCGGCCACGGGCTGCCCGCTTTCCAGCTGCAGGATGTCCTGGGGTAGGGTCACCCGCGGAATCGAAAAATAGCGGATTTGGCCGATGGTCGCCGACAGATACTGAGTTCCCGATACATGGTCGAAGAGGCGCGTGGTCAAACCCACGGCCAATTGGTTGGCATCGCCGATGCGGTCGTCGCCCACGTATCGATTGGTACGGAACAGCTCGGTCAAGTTCAGATCCGGCATCGCCGTGTCGAAAACCGGCAATTCATTCTGGTTGCGATAGGGCACGTAGCTGTAAACCATGCGCGGCTCGAGGGTCTGAGTGCGCTGCCCCACGGAACCGGTATCGCGTTCGAACACCAGGCCGGCGTCGAGCCGAGCGTAGGGCAGCGTCCGACTCGGCGTGCTCGGTAGGCCCATACCCGCATTCTGCAGATCATACTGCGTGAAATGATAGCCAACGGCGGGCTCGATGAAGTAGCCGGCGCCGCGATCGGACCAGCGCAATTCGGGAGACACGTCGAGACGCACACCCGTCGGAGTCGAAACCACGGCGGGGGCGTCCGGAATCCGCTCCCGCAGAAAATTGGTGGCCTCGGCGTTCAGGGCGAATTCGAGGCGGCTGTTGAGGACGGGCCAAAACCCTTCGGCCTCTATTCGGGGGACGCGTGAATAGGGGCGTTCGAAGTCGTATAACAGGATGTCGATGGTTTGAAAATTCTGCAGCTCGCCGCGAATGCGCCAGGCGTCGTCGTAGTAAAGGACATCGGCGCGACGCTCCAGGAAGGTCACGCTGGTCTGTTCCGAGCCCACCGCGAAATCCGAGAAGTAGTTGCTGTCGCTGACCGTGGTGACGTCCGTGTCGAAACGCAGTCCGGGCGCGAAATTGGTGACATCGGTGATATGAAAGAAACTGCGATCGTTGTGCGCCTGCCTGTCGTCCGGCAAGAAGTTCGCTTCGATCTGGCCGTGGGAACCTTCCGTCAAATAACGGAAATCGGCCCCGAGCTGCACACCGCGCGCGGACAGCAGGCCCGGCCTCAGCGTGAGATCGTAATTCGGCGCCAGATTGAAATAGTACGGCACCTCGAGCTGGTAACCGTTGCTGGTGGAGTGTCCGAAGCTGGGAAACAGCACGCCGCTCTTGCGCTCGCCGCCCAACGGAAATGAGATGTACGGTGTATAGAAGATCGGTATGTTCTTGAATCGCATGTGCACGCCGTGCGCCACACCTTCTTGTTTTGCGGTGTCCAAGTCGATGGAGGAAGCCTGTAGCATCCAGTCCTGGTTCCCCACCGGACAGGTGGTATAGCGGACCTGTTCCAGCGCCACCTTGCCGTCCGGGTGCACCGCCAGCTCGCGGGCGAAACCGCGCCCGTTCCTGTCCAAGATCTGAAAATTCGCTTCATCGAAATCGGCGCCGCCCAAGGTGTCGTAATTCCCGGTGTCGCTCTTGATCCGAAGTTTCGGGTCCTCGAAATCAACCCCGCCCTTGACCGCGAGTTTGCCGGTATTGTAATCGTAGGTCATCGAATCCGCCGCTACGGTGCGCGCGTCCTGGCGAACTTTCACTTTGCCGTTCAATACCGCATGCCCGTCCGCATCGACCATGGCGTCGTCGCTGTCGATGTGAATGAGGTGATCGCTCGAGTCGAGCGGAATCGCCGGCGGCGCAGAATGTTTGGGAGGGGCAGGACACATATCGCCCGCGTGAACCATCGAGGCCGTCGCAAGGGTCAAGAAACCAGCCAATGCGGCCCGAACGTGAGAAGCCATGGGCAAAGCGAATCGCCTTAATCGGTATACTGGTAGCGGCCGCATTTGCGGTGTGCGAATGGTCAAGCATGGGTCTACCGGATGCAAGCGATTCCCGCCTGGAGGCGCTCACGCGATGGGTGGTTGACGATCTGGGATTTACCGGCGGTCGAATCGAACCGGCGTCCGCCGATGCGAGTTTTCGCCGCTATTTCCGCGTCACCCGCGGTGCGGACACCTGCATTGTCATGGATGCCCCTCCGGACAAGGAAGACGTGGCGCCATTCATCCGCGTTGCGCAAGTCTTGGCCGGCATGGGACTGAATGTACCCATCATTTTGGCGCGGGATGTATCACAAGGGTTTTTGCTTCTGTCGGATTTGGGGTGCTGCCAATATCTGGATGAACTCAAGGCAAACCGGGAGGTCGACCGACTGTATGCCGATGCGCTGAAGGCGCTGGTGACCCTGCAGACGGTTGGCGCGGCGGGAAGCTCGCTGCCGGCGTACGATCGCGCATTACTGCTGCGCGAGATGGAGCTGCTCCCCGTATGGTTTTTGGACCGGCATCTCGGGCTGGTCGTCGGAGACGACGAGCGCGGCATGTTGGATCGATTGTTCGACACGCTGGTGCAGGCCGCATTGTCGCAGCCCTCGGTGTTCGTGCATCGGGATTATCATTCGCGCAATCTCCTGCTGACCGGGGAAAACAACCCCGGTATCCTGGACTTTCAGGACGCGGTGTTTGGACCCGTCACGTATGACGCGGTCTCGCTGCTCAAGGATTGCTACATTGCCTGGCCGCCGGAGCGAGTGCGCGACTGGGTTTTGGCCTATCGTGAACGATTGGTCCTGGCCGGGATCGACGTGGGGAGCGACGCGTCCGAATTCGTTCGTTGGTTCGACCTCATGGGATTGCAGCGGCACATCAAAGTACTCGGCATTTTCGCGCGTCTCTACTATCGCGACGGCAAATCGGGCTATCTCAAGGATTTGCCTCGCGTGCTCGACTACGCGCGGGCCACCGCCGCGGCCTACCCTGAAACTGCGGAGTTCGCGAAGTTCGTGACGTCGCGCATCGATGCTAAGTTCGTTGCTGCCCAGGCGCGCAGTGGCGAGAATTCGGTTAGCGCATGACGGCGCGTGCACGCAATCCGAGCGCGGCGATGATCTTGGCCGCCGGGCGGGGCGAGCGACTGCGGCCGTTGACCGATACCCTCCCGAAGCCGTTGCTGCGCATCCACGGCAAGCCGCTGATCGAACGCCACGTCGAGCGCTTGGCTCAGTCCGGCATCGAGTTCATCGTCATCAATGTATGGTGGCTCGGGTCGATGATCCGGGACTACCTGGGCGACGGCTCGCGCTACGGGGTGTCGATCCATTACAGCGAGGAGTCGCCGCGCGCGCTCGAAACGGCGGGCGGCATTTTTCGCGCTCTGCCGTCCTTGGGTTCGGGGTGGTTTTTGGCGGTGAACGGCGACGTGTTCACCGACTATCCGTTTGAGCGTTTGATGCTCGACGATGCGCGCGATGCTCACCTGGTGCTGGTGCCCAATCCGCCCCAGCACGCCCGAGGCGATTTTGGCCTGGAAAACGGGCTCGCCGTGCCGGCGGCCGCGCAGCAGTATACTTTCTCCGGAATAGCCGCGTACCGGCCGGAGTTTTTTTCCGGCTGCGTGGACGGTGTGTTTCCCTTGAAACCGCTGCTGGTTCGCGCCATGGCCGCGCAGCGCTGTACGGCGGAACTGTACACCGGCCTCTGGGAGGACGTGGGTACGCCGCAGCGCCTTGAGGCGTTGAACGCCTAGCTGGCGTACAATGACCCCATGTCGGAATTCAAGGGCATCGCCATCGCGCAGGAGCCGCGCCCGCCCCGTAGCGGCGAGACACGCCCCGTGCGTAGCGGCGAAAAATATACGACGCCTCAAGGGTTTACCGCGATCAAGGACGGCATCAAGCAGTCCGCTTCGGCAAGCACCGGGTTGCGTAAGCCGCCTTGGCTGCGGGCCCCCATGGCGAGCGGGGCCGAATTTGCGGCTGTCAAAGGCATCGTTCGCGAGCACCGCTTGAGCACCGTATGCGAAGAGGCGAAGTGTCCCAACATCGGCGAATGCTGGAATGCGGGCACTGCGACCATTATGTTGATGGGCTCGGTGTGCACTCGTGCCTGCCGATTCTGCGCCGTGGACACCGGCAATCCGCGCGGCTGGCTCGATGCGGAAGAGCCTGAGAACGTCGCACGCTCGGTCGAACTCATGGGTTTGAAATATGTCGTGCTCACCTCGGTCGATCGAGACGACTTGGCCGACGGCGGGGCTGCGCATTATGCGGCGGCCGTTCGCGCCATCAAGCGGCGCAATCCGGGCACCGCCGTCGAGGCGCTCACACCCGATTTCGCGGGCGTGCTGCAAGACGTGCAAACCGTCGTCGACTCCGGTCTGGACGTTTTCGCGCAGAACGTCGAGACCGTCAGGCGACTCACGCATCCGGTACGCGATCCGCGCGCGGGCTATGGTCAGACCATCGATGTGCTCGCACACGCGAAAACCTATCGTCCCACGGTGTTGACCAAAACCAGTTTGATGCTGGGGCTTGGGGAAACCGACGAGGAAATTCGCCAGACCATGGTCGATTTGCGGGCGGCGTCGGTGGATATTTTGACGCTGGGGCAATACCTGCGGCCGACCCCGAGTCATTTGGACATCGAGCGTTTCGTCACACCGGACGAATTCGATCAATATCGTGATTGGGCGTTGTCGCTGGGCTTTTTGGAATGCGTTTCGGGCCCGTTGGTGCGTTCCAGCTATCGTGCGGAACAGGCGCTCGCGCGCAACAACGCGGGCCTCGACAACAGCAGGCTCGCCGCAGCGCCGTCAAAACCGCGCTAATGGGTAGTACCGCGCCGTTGGATGGCACTGTGTCGTTGGGTGGTACCGCGCCTTTGGTCAAGCACCTGGGATTGGTCCCTTACGAACCGACCTGGCGGGCGATGCAGCGGTTCACCGATGAGCGCGATCAATCCACGCCCGATGAGATTTGGATGGTCGAGCATCCCCCGGTTTTCACTCTGGGCTTGAATGCGAGTCGCGAGCACCTGCTGTCGCCCGGCGACATCCCGGTGGTTCAAATCGATCGTGGTGGTCAAGTGACCTACCACGGCCCCGGCCAGCTCGTGATTTACCCGCTCATCAATCTGCGTCGGCACGTGCTCGGTGTACGGCAATTGGTGGTTGCGCTCGAAAACGCAATCATCGCGTACGTCGGCGAGTTGGGTATCTCGGCGAGCGGCTCTCGGAGCGCACCCGGCGTCTATGTGGGCGCGGCCAAGCTGGCCAGCATCGGCCTACGCATTCGCCGCGGCGCCAGTTATCACGGACTTGCGCTCAATGTATCGCTCGATCTGCAGCCGTTCGAGCGGATCAACGTATGCGGTTATCGAGGCCTCGCCGTTACCCGTCTGTCCGATCTCTGCGGCGTTTCGGATGTGCGCGCGGTGGCCGACGGCGTGACTCCGCATTTATTGCGGGAGTTGGGATTCCCGTCCGGTTTTGCGCCGGTGCGCGCGGATTCGCCGGCGGCTCACAACGCCATCAACACCGACTTGCAGGCGGTCAGTTCCCTGTAAATATCGTCGAGCTGTTCGCGGCTCGAGGCGCGCACCATATAGGTCAACGCCAGGAAATTCCCATCGGCGCTGGTGCGCGTGCGCACGCTCGAATCCTGAACCGGCCCCGTATGGCCCTCGATGATGGCCTGCGTCAGCGCGCGCAAGTCGCTATCGTGGCGGCCCATCACTTTGATTGGAAAATCACTGGGGAATTCTTGGAGCGTCGCGCCGCTCATAATGGTGGCGTTCCGGCCAATTCGCGCGTGTAGTCGACGAACGCGGCATGCATGCGTTTGAAGAGCGGGCCGGGCTTGCCGCTGCCGACCGGCTCGCCGTCGAGGAGGGTCACCGGTAGGACACCGCGTGTTGCAAAGGCAAGCCAGATCTCGTCGGCCGAGCGCAGCAGCGCTTCCGGTACGCGGCTGCTGTCACTACTCAAGGTCAGGCGCACCGCGAGCTCGGTCACCACATCGCGAGTGGTGCCCGGCAGAATGCGGTGGTCATTGGGCGGCGTATGAATGACCCCGTTCGAAATCACATGCACCGTGGTCGAGGATCCTTCGGTGAGTTCGCCATTCTCGATCATGATGGTTTCGTATGCACCGGCGTCGGCTGCCAGCTTTTTGAGGAGGATATTCGCCAGCAGGGCGGTCGACTTGATGTCGCGCCGCGCCCAACGGATCTCCGCGGTGGTGACCGCCGCCACCCCTTGGTCGAGCAGGGCCGCGGGTGTCGCATCGAGCGCGGTCACATAGGCAAACAGCGTCGGCATGAGTCCTTCAGGCCACGCGTGATTGCGGCCAAGCTCGGCTCCGCGGCTCACCTGGATATAGATATAGGAATCTCGAGCGCCGCTCTGTTCCACGAGTTGCAAGCAGATCGCGGCCCATTCCGGGTGCGACCGCGGCGCAGACATCCGAATCGCCCCGAGACTGCGGTTGAGCCGGTCCAGATGTTCCCTCAACCTGAACGGCCGGCCACGGTATACGGGGATCACTTCGTAAACGGCGTCGCCAAACAGGAAGCCGCGATCCAAGGGCGATACCCGCGCGTCGGAGAGCGGCAGGTAAGAGCCGTTCAGATAGCAGATTGGCAGCGGTGCGCTCACGCGAACCAGAGCCGAATGGTGTCGATGAGCCGTCGCCACCATCCGCCCGCGGCGATGTCTTTGAGCGGATGCACCGGCATGGTGATGAGCGTCTGGCTGCCCGCCGTCACGCGCAGCTGCCCGACTTCCGCATCCAGTACGAGCGGCGCGATCAACCGCGGCTGCACGTCGACGGCCGTCTTGACGTCATTCGTTTGTCCACGCGGCAGGGTGATGTAGAGATCGTCTTTGATGCCGACGTCGACCGGTGACTGCGCTGCCTTCCACACCTTGGTCGAGGCGAGCGCCGCACCGCCCTTGACCACCAACTTGGTATCGTAAAAAGTGAAACCGTAGTTGAGCAACGCGGCGCTGGCATTTTCGCGCCCTTTCATGCTGGTCGATCCGAGCACCACGGACACCAGCCGCATACCATCGCGCAGCGAAGAGGTGACGAGACAGTATCCCGCGGAATCGGTGTGCCCGGTCTTCAGGCCGTCGACCGTGGGGTCGCGTTCGAGCAAGCCGTTGCGGTTTTGCTGCTTGATGCCATTGTGTTCGAACTCGCGCACCGAGTAGTACTTATAGTATTGAGGAAAATCGCGGATCATCGCGACGGCGAGCAAGGACATGTCGCGCGCCGTCGTATAGTGCTGCGGTGACGGAAGTCCCGAACTGTTCTCGAAATGCGTGCCCACCATGCCCAGACGCTTTGCGTTCGTGTTCATGAGTTGCACGAACGTATCCTCGGTTCCCGCGATCCGCTCCGCCAGAGCGATGGTTGCATCGTTACCCGATTGCACGATCATTCCCAATATCAGCAATTCCACCGATACCGGCTTGCCAAGTTCTATGAAGGTGCGGGAGCCCTCGGAGCGCCACGCGTGTTCGCTGACCACCACCGGCTCATCGAGTTTCAACTTGCCCGCGACCAGCTCTTGAAAAACGATGTACGCGGTCATGAGCTTGGTGAGGCTGGCCGGTTCCGAGCGCACCACGGGTTCCTGAGCGGCCAGCACTTTGCCCGTGCGGTAGTCGACGACGATATAGGCGCGCGCGTCGACCGTCGGTGCGGTCGGAATCGCGACGTCGGCAATGACCGGAGCGGCGGCGAACGCCGCCAGTAGAACCAAGCTCAACAAAGGACGAAACATGGGCGAATACCTTGATAAAGCCGCGTAGTGTACCCAGGATCATCTTGGGACAATAGGGTTTGCGCTCTTTGGGGCGTAAGCCCACTGCGATCAGCTTCGTTTCGCGCCGCACTCAGAATTTGTAACCGATGGTTACCCCCAGCACGCGCGGTCGAAGCGGCGTCTGTTCCACGATGAACTGATCGGTGCTGGTAAACGTAGCCGCATTCGAGTTGCTGAGGTTCTCGCCGAAAAACATGACGTTCCAGGCGTCTTTTGCGATTCCGAACGACGCGGAGTAGGTGGTATACGCGGCATCCTCGAATCGCAACCGGGACGTCGAGATGCTGCCGGCACCCGCGAACGTCGGGTTGGATCCGGCCTGCGTGAATGAGTGCCCCGTGTGCGATGCGCCGACCTGAACGAAGGGGCTGTAATCGCCGAACGACCATTCGTAACGTGCGCGTAGGCTGAACTGCAGCGGCGGGGAGTTGGCGGTGGGTGAACCGACCGGCCCGAACGGATTCGTGATGGCGGAACAGGTGGTGCCCGTGGAGTCGCAAACCTGCGAGATGGCACGGCCGTAATTGGCGCTGGCCGGGTTGTTGTCGATGAGCGCCGGCGAATTGGTCTGTCGGCTCTGGTTCCAGGATGCGGCGGCTTGCACCGAGAGGCCGCTGAACACGCGGGCGACCATCGAGGTTTCGACTCCCTTGACCAGGAAGTTTTGGCCATTGGTGTTGTAGAACAGGTTGCCGACCAAGCCGGGGTCGAAAAACGAGATCTGTACGTTGTTCCAGTTCTCGCGGTAGATGGCGCCGTTCCACTGGAAACGATGGTCGAAGAACTCCGTTTTCCAGCCGACCTCGTTATTGGTGAGCTTGTCGGACTGGTATGAGCGCGGAATCAGGTATTGATCTACGCCATCGGTGCCGTAGATGTGCTGGGTGCCGCCGTTCTGGTTGAAGCCACCCGGCCGGAATCCCTGAGACCACGTGTAGTACAGCATGACGTCCGGCGTAATGTGCCACGACAGATTGGCGCGGTTTTTGAATCCGGATTCCGTGTCGCTGAGGTTTTGCGCATCGAGATTGTAGGAATAGGATGAGGTACAGCCGCCGGCCGGGGTGCCCGCCTCATAGCAGCCAAAACTCGACATGACGCTTCCCTTGTACGAGTTCTCGAACATGAAATGCCGGGTCCCCAAGGTGAGTATGAGCGTTTTGGGGATCAAATCGATGTCAGCAGAGGCGAAAAACGCCGTCTGTTTCGTCTCCCGTTGGGTGTCCTGATAGAACGAGGTCGACGCTGGCTGCACGCCTGGATTGGCGACCGAGGTTCCGGCGAACGTGCCCAAATCGGCGAAACAGCCCGTGGCGAGTTCCGCGGTACATTCAGGTATGCCCTTGTACTTCCAAGACGTCTGATCGAACAGCTTGTTGTCTTCGTAGAATGCGCCGACGATGCCGCGCACCCGCCAATCGTCGGGCGTGCTCACTCGAAACTCGTGCTGCATGTGCTTGTTTTGCTCGTTCGACCGCCATGAAGCGCTCGGGGAGAAGCACGTCGGCGCAAGATCGAATTTGCCGTAGCACTGATAATACTCGGCGTAGACGCCGCGCGAGTAGTTGGTGTAATCGCCCGCTTGCTCCACGTTCCGCACCAAGTAGCCGCCTGTATAGACGGCCTTCAGAAGGCCGAGCCTTCCATTGATCGTCAATGACGTGTTCTCGAACCTGTCCTTGTCATAGGCCGGGTTGAACATCGTGACCTCGAGCGGCTGTAGAGCGGCGCCATCCGAGGCGTTGGGCTGCTGGTAGAACACTCCCTGCGAATGCATGTCCTGGTAGCTTTGCGCCAGAAGCACATCCCAATCGTCGTTGATCTTATAGAGCAGTTGGGCGCGGAGACCTTGGTAGGTCACCGGGTTGATTGCGTTGCCGGTGAGATTGGAGTTATTGATCGACGCACTGCCTGGCGGCACGCAAAAGCCATTGTTCGGCAACCCGTCCGGACAAGCGCCGTTGACGGCTGGGTAGCCCGCATACGAAATACCGATGTCGGTGTTCTTGCGGGTGAAAGTTCCCGGCACGTTGTTGATGTAGCCGCCGCGCTGATCGCTGTAGATGACCGCGCGGACAGCCATGTGTTCGGCGATCAAGGGCAGATTGAGGACCGCAGTGACGTCGGAGTTATTGTCCCCATGGGCCGTCGTGCCGTAGCCCGCTTTGACGTTGCCTTCGGTCACGTCGATCTTGGGTTCGTTGGTGATATAACGAATCACACCCGCTTCGGCGCCGGAGCCGAACAGGGTGCCCTGAGGGCCCTCGAGAACCTCGATTCGATTTAAGTCGGCGGCATAGATGTCGAGGTTGCGGTTCGGCAACTGGGCCGATTGATTATCGAGATAGACTGCGACGTTGGGAAACAGTCCGGTGGCGGAGCTTCCCTGGCTCGCCTGGGAGCCGGCGCTCAAGCCCCGCATGAACACTTCGTTCTGTCCCGGCCCATTGTTGGCCGTGCTCACGTTCGGCAAATATTTGATGTAGTCATCGAAAGTCTGAATGTTGAGCTGCTGCAGCGATTGGGCGGTGAAGGCCTGCATCGAAATGGGGACGTCTTGCATGCTTTCCGAGCGTCGCTGTGCAGTTACGGTGATTTCCTGAATCGAGTCCGAACCGGTGTCCGTGTCGGAGGCGGTCGCGGCGACGCAAGGTCCTGCGACATTGCCGCTCAATATCAACGCAATGGCGTAACTCAATCTTGGATTCGAATTCATGCTTCATCCCTCTCGACAATTAATTTTTTGGCGTACGCATCATCGTCAAATTCAGCCATCCGATGGCGGTTGAACGAGCAATCAATGCAACTGAGGCGTGACTGCTACGTAGCCTGCCTGAAAGCTTGCCGCAGATGCAACGATTTTGGCGAGGAAAATTCCTTTTGGAGTTCAACGGTCTAACTTCCGGATCTCATGGACCGGGGAATTTCTCCGCATCCTCGCGGTCGTTATTCGATCGTTTAACGCTGCACCAAACAGAGCTTGCGACGTGCACCGCAGCGGAGCAGGCGAGCTGCGGACCGCAAGTTCGCGACGCTAATCCAACGCGAGATGCGCATCATGCACGCCGGCTCGTTCCAATGCCGCAACGATGCGGTCGAACTCCGGCACGTTCGGGACCGGGCCTATGCGCACTCGATACATTTTACGGCCGGCGATGAGGTCGTCACGAACGAAAATCTTGCCGTAACCACCACCGCGCAATTGGGCGGCCAAGCGTTCGGCGTTCGCGGGGTCGGCAAAGGCGCCCGCCTGCACGAACAGAACAGGCCGGGCGGCAGTGGCCGGCGAGGCGCCGGAACCCTGCGGGGTCGCGACTGGCGCGGCGCCGGTTTGCGCAGCGCTGGCGGACACGCCGCTGGCAAATGCGGGATTTGCTGTGGTCGCACCGGCGGAAGAGGCACCGGCGGCGGTGGCCGGTGGGGTGCTGGCCGGTGAGGCACCGGTCGGCGGCGTGCTGGCGCCGGTGGCGCCGGCCGGGGGTGTGGTTCCGGTGGTTGCGCCTGACTGCCCGCTTGCCGGGGTCACGGGTGTGGCCGCAAGAAGTGGTAGGCCCTGATCGCGCACCGGCAGCGTCGGGTCGAGCGAGCGCACTTCCACCATGGCGGTGCCGTTGCGGAGCATGTCGAGCCGGGATGCGGCGGTGTACGACAAATCGATGATGCGATTGCCCACGAACGGTCCGCGGTCGTTCACACGCACCACGACGCTGCGGCCGTTCTGTAGATTCGTTACGCGCACATAAGCGGGCAGCGGCAGCGTTTTATGCGCGGCCGTCATGCCGTACATGTCGTAGGGTTCGCCGGTTGAGGTTTTTACCTTATGAAAGCCCGGACCATACCAAGAGGCTACCCCCCGCTCGACGTAGGCGACACTGGAGGACAGCACGTAGTAGCGTTTGCCGAACACGGTGTAAAACGGCGGATTGCCGTAGCGTGATCGCGGTTCGACGCGCGGTACTATGTCGGGGACGGCCTGCGGGGTGGGCGGTGGCGCCGGCGGCGGTTCGGTATTCGATATCGAGCCCGCCTTCTGGGACGACGTCGTGAAACAGCCCGCAAGGCCAAAGGCGGCGGCCATCCCAAGTGGGCCGGCCAATGCACGCACGGCCTTCACGGTTGAGAACTGAGCCGTGGCGTCTCGCCGGGCGCCGCGCTGGGCGTTGCCGAGCCGGGGGCTGCCGCAGCGGCCGCGGCGGCGTCGTGCAGGAGTATCCGTTGCTTCACGGCGGCGGCAAGCTCGTAGACGGCCATGGCGTACAGCGCGCTGTGGTTGTAGCGCGTGATGACGTAAAAATTGTTGTAGCCGACGCGCCAATGGACGCCGTCGGATTCGTCGGCGGCAATGAGTAGTGCAGGCGCATCCAGCGGCAGTGCACTGTCGAAGTTTACGCCCTTCGCTTTCAGGGACTCTACCGTATCCGCCAGGATAAGCTTGTGACCGTCCAGATCCGCCGTTTTGTCGGCATCCACCGCCGCCTCGCTGAGTACCGGCTCGCCGGGATTCCAGCCGTGCTCCTTGAGATAGTTGCCGACGCTGGCACATACGTCCGACCAGTTGTTCCACAGGTCGATATGACCGTCCGCGTTGGCGTCGACCGCGTAGCGCCGGTAGTTCGACGGCATGAACTGCGGAGCGCCCATGGCGCCGGCGTAGGATCCCTTCACGAGGAGCGGATCGAGGCCGGTGTCGCGCGTCAACAGGATGAACTGTTCCAATTCGTCGCGGAAGAATTTACCGCGCGCCGGGTAGTCGAAGGCGAGGGTCGTGAGCGCATCCAGTACGCGATACGACCCCGTCAGCCGGCCGTAGTAGGTCTCCACGCCGACGATGGCCGCAAGATATTCCGGCGCCACGCCGGATTTGACGCTTGCCCGGTCGAGTTCTTGCCGATGTGCGATCCAGAAATCCGTGCCTTCCCGAACGCGTCGTTCCGTCACGAAGATCGGTCGGTACTCGAACCAGGGCTTGGCCTTTTCGGCCGGCCGATCCATCGCTTCGAGGATTGCAGGCTGGCTTTTCGCCGCCTTCAGCAGTCGTCGCAACTGTCGCTTGCTGATTGAATCCTTTGCGGATATTTCGTCGATGAAGCCCTTGATGTCGGCGCGATGGGTGTCGACGGCGACGGCCGGGCGGGTACCCGCGCAGAGTATGCACAGAGTCAGTGACAAAAGGCTGAAAAAGGAAGTGCGCATCAGGACCCAATGAGCTTGCGATGCGAATGCAGCGACATCAGTATGCCGAAGCCGGCCAGCAATGTGACCATGGAGGTGCCGCCGTAGCTAATCATCGGCAGCGGTACTCCGACCACCGGCAAGATACCGCTGACCATTCCCGAATTGACGAATACATAGACGAAGAAACTGAGGGCGATCGCGCCTCCGGTGAGGCGAGAAAATGTGTCCTGGCCTTGATTGGCGAGATACAACGCGCGCGCGATCACGACGCCGTACAGAACCAGCAGCACCAGACAGGGTAACAAGCCGAATTCCTCGCCGATGACCGCGAAAATGAAGTCGGTCGAGCGCTCCGGTAGGAATTCCAACTGCGCCTGGCTGCCGTTCATATAGCCCTTGCCGAAAACTCCGCCCGAACCGATCGCGATCTGGGATTGAATGATGTGGTACCCGGCGCCCAACGGATCGTTTTCCGGATTCAAGAATGTGAGTATGCGCTGGCGCTGATAGTCATGAATGAAGTGCCAGCCGGCCCAGGCCGCGCCGCCGATGAGGGGTATCGAGATCAAGATGATCTGAATCTGCAACCCGGCCAGCAACATGACGATGAGGCCTGACGCCGCTATCAAGAGAGCAGTGCCGAGATCGGGTTGCATGACGATCATCGCGGTGGGAATCCCGATCATGATTCCCATGACCACCAGGTCCTTGAAGGTGGGCGGAAGCGGCCGCTCGTGCATGTACCAGGCGCACATCATCGGTACCGCCAGCTTCATGATTTCGGACGGCTGGAAGCGCATGAAGCCGACATCGAGCCAGCGCTGCGCGCCCTTGCCGATATGGCCGGTCACCGCGACCACGATCAGGAGCAGCACGCCGATCACATAGGCGATCGGAGCGAACAGGCGCAGATATTGGGGTGTCGCCAGCCGGGCGAGCGCGAGCATGGCAGTCACGGCAATGGCGATATTGGCCAGATGGTGTTCGACCATTTTGAGGTTCTGTCCGGACGCGCTGTACACCACCAGAATGCCGAAGCACACGATGATGGCGAGCACACCGGTCAAAGGACCGTCCAATCCCAGCGCGCGCAAAGTGCGGCCGCCGGCCGTCAGAGTGCGGCGGGTGCGCGATGGTGAAAATTCGTCGAATATCATGCTGTCTCCCGAGCTCAACGGTCGTGCAGGCGGCTCAACGCGCCGGCCAGCAGCGGCCAGATCAAGGCGCCGATGATGGGGGCAAGCCAGCGGCTGAAGGTGGTGACCGGATTGCCGGTGGCGCCGTCCACCCAAAAAAGCACGAATTGATAGCCCGTCAACAGTGCGAAAATGGTCAGGGATTGCGACAGAACGGAAAATACCCGTAGACGCAGACGCAAATGCGTCGCCCAGGCCGCCATCAGAGTCACCGCCAACGCATGCTCTCCAAGCACCACGCCACGAATCACGTCGAGTGCCAGCCCGGCTGCGAAAGCCAGCGCCAAGCCGCCGGCCCGAGGCGACTCGATCGACCAATAAAACACCACCAGCACCAGAAAGTCCGGACGAAACGCGTCGACCGCCGTAGGCAATGGCATGACTGCGAGCGCCAATGCGCCCAGAGCCGATAGGGCCATGGGCAAGCGTCGAACACGGTTATCGCGCATCATTTCTTGGGCGTTCCCGGGTGTTGCGGCGGCGACGCGGAGGTGGACGGCGCGGCTGGGCCCGGCGCCGATGGCGACGCCGCCGATGGGCCCGGCGCGGCGGTTGATTGTGCTTCGGCGGTCTTCAGCCACACGAACATGACCTCTCGCGACCGGTCGAGAGCCGCTGCGGGCCGCACCTCGACCTCGGCCAGGGATTGGGCCGGATCACGCTTGACCTCGGCAATGGTGCCCACGGGATAGCCGGCAGGGAAGCCCCCGCCGAGTCCTGAGGTCACCAGCAGATCGCCGGCGACCACATCGGCGCTGGTCGACAGGTAGGGTAGTTTCAGCCGAGTCATGTCGCCGGTACCCACGGCGATGGTGCGCAAGCCGTTGCGATTGATCTGGACGGGAATGGCGTGCGCCGCATCGCTGACGAGGATGACCTCGCTGGTCAATTCTTCGACGCGTGACACCTGACCGAACACGCCGCCCGCATCGAGTACGGCTTGCCCCACGAACACGCCGTCGCGAGCACCCTTGTCGACCAGGACTCGCTCGCGAAACGCGTCGATGTCCAGATCCATGATGTTGCCGACGATGAAGCGATTCGCGACTCCAGCGGTATTCTCGCGCAATGCGCGCAGCCGCTGAGTTTCGGCCTCGAGCGCTTCGTAGCGTTGCAGCCGGAAATTCGCGAGGCGCAGCTCCGCCTCTAGTTTCGCCTTGTCGGCGCGCAGGGTTTCGCGCGACGACACGCTTTCGCGAAACCAATCCCAGCCTTCGAACGGACTGGCGACGGCAACCTGGACCGGGTAGGCGACAACCGACAGAAAACGGCGAATCTTGCCGAGATGGTCGTAGCGCTTGTCGACGATGATCAACCCGAGGGCCAGAAGGGAGTACAGGATGCAGCGGAGCAGCAAGCCCGTCGTTCGACCGGAGGTGTCGGTACTACGAAATGCGACCATGGGCAGGGGCTTCCCTAGTCGCTTGCATTACTCCAATCCGAAGATGCCCGGTCCATGTTCCTCGGTAAGTTCGAGGATGCGGCCGCCGCCGCGCGCCACGCAGGTGAGCGGGTCGTCCGCTACGACCACGGGCAGGCCGGTTTCTTCCATGAGTAACTTATCCACGTCACGCAACAGGGCGCCGCCGCCGGTCAGCACGATGCCGCGCTCGGCCACGTCGGCGCCGAGTTCCGGCGGAGTCTGTTCCAATGCTTGTTTCACCGCGCCGACGATGCCCTGCAGAGGTTCCTGAAGGGCCTCGAGGATTTCGTTGGAGTTCAAGGTGAAGCTGCGCGGCACACCCTCGGAGAGGTTGCGGCCTTTGACCGAAATCTCGCGAACCTGCTGTCCGGGATAGGCCGAACCGATCTCCAACTTGATGCGTTCCGCGGTGGCCTCGCCGATCAATATGCCGTAGTTGCGACGCACGTAGTTGGTGATGGCTTCATCGAATTTGTCGCCCCCGATACGGACGCTGGCGGCGTAGACGATGCCGTTCAGCGATATGACGGCCACCTCCGAGGTGCCGCCGCCGATGTCGAGAACCATGGAGCCGCGCGCCTCTTGCACCGGCAGACCGGCGCCGACCGCGGCGGCCATGGGTTCGGGAACGATGTCGACGCTGCGGGCGCCGGCGCCTTCGGCCGATTCCTTGATGGCGCGGCGCTCAACCTGCGTGGAGCCGAACGGCACGCACACGAGCACACGAGGGCTCGGACTCAGGAAGCGGTTACCGTGCACCTTCTTGATGAAGTACTGCAGCATCTTTTCGGTGTAGGTGAAGTCGGCGATGACGCCGTCCTTCATTGGCCGCACGGCGGTGATGTGCCCCGGGGTTCGCCCTAACATGTTTTTGGCCTCGACGCCGACGGCCACGATGATCTTGCCTCCGCGGGTCGGTTCGTCCTGCACCGCAACCACCGACGGCTCGTTGAGAACGATGCCGCGCTCACGCACGTAGATCAGCGTATTGGCGGTACCAAGATCGATTGAGAGGTCATTGGAGAAATAACCTCTAAGGCGTTTGAACATGGGGTATTTTTCTATTAAGAAGGAGGGTGAAAATTTGCGCTAATGTAACAACCGACACGACATTGAGCAAGGCAACGTGTATCATGAATGTGAGCTTATTTTGCGCACTCGCGCGCACTTTCCGCATCCTTATGAGCCTAACCCGTCAAGACGTCGAAAAGATCGCACACCTCGCACGACTGTCGATCACCGTAGAAGAGATGCCGGTGTACGTAGCCAGCTTGTCGAGCATCGTCGATTTCGTGGACGAGTTGTCGCGGGCCGAAACGGGCGGCGTCGAACCCATGGCGCACCCCCTCGAGGGTCAGCATCAGCGACTGCGCCCGGATGCGGTCTCGGAGACCGACCACCGTGAGAAGTACCAAGCCAATGCGCCGAGCGTGCAAGCGGGCCTGTACGTCGTGCCGCGGGTCATCGAATAGGGACTTCCGCGAGCCGCAAGATGCTGCATAACCTGACCATCGGCGAACTTGCCGAGCACCTGGCAACCGGGCGGCTGTCGAGCGTGGAACTCACACGGCATTTCCTGGCGCGCATCGAGCGCTTGAATCCGGCTTTGAACGCGCTCATCACGCTGACCGCCGATGAGGCGCTTGCCACCGCGGCCGCGGCCGACCGCAGGCTGGCGGCCGGCGAGTCCGGCCCCCTGATCGGCATCCCACTCATTCACAAAGATATTTTCTGTACCGACGGCGTGCGCACCAGCTGTGGATCACGCATGTTGGACAACTTCATTGCGCCGTACGACGCGACCGTGGTCGCGCGCCTCAAGGCCGCCGGAGCCGTCATGTTGGGCAAGGCCAACATGGACGAGTTCGCGATGGGTTCTTCCAACGAGACCAGTTACTACGGTCCGGTAAAAAACCCGTGGGACACCGCGAAAGTCCCCGGAGGCTCGTCGGGTGGATCCGCCGCTGCCATGGCGGCACGGTTCGCGTCTTTTACCACCGGCACCGATACGGGCGGCTCCATTCGCCAACCGGCGGCGTTGACGGGTGTGACGGGCGTCAAACCGACCTACGGGCGGGTGTCGCGCTTTGGGCTGGTTGCATTCGCGTCCAGTCTCGATCAGGCCGGGGTGTTCGCCCGGTCGGCGGCGGATGCCGCTACCGTGCTCAAGGCCATGGCGGGATTCGACCCGTTGGACTCGACCAGCGTGGACACGCCGGTTCCGGATTATCCGGCCCTGCTCGACGCTCCTCTCAAGGGCATGAAAATAGGCCTGCTGCGCGAGTTCTTCGACGGCTTGGAAGCCCGCGCCGCCGCGCTCATTCACGACGCGCTCAAAATCTACACATCGCTGGGCGCTTCCACCGTGGAGGTGAGCCTGCCGCATCTCCCGTTGTCCGTGCCGACATACTATGTGGTCGCACCGGCCGAGTGCTCGTCCAACCTGTCTCGATTCGACGGCGTGCGCTTCGGCTACCGCTGCGAGCAGCCCAAAGATCTTGCGGACCTCTACAAGCGATCGCGCGGGGAGGGTTTCGGTGCAGAGGTCAAGCGGCGCATCATGACCGGCACCTACGTGTTGTCGGCCGGGTATTTCGATGCGTACTATTTGAAAGCGCAAAAGGTCCGTCGTCTCATCACCGATGATTTTCGCGCGGCGTTTCTCAAGGTCGATCTGTTGATCGGACCCACCACGCCCACCCCGGCCTTCGACATCGGTGCCAAGATCGATGACCCAGTTACCATGTACTTGAACGATATTTATACGATTGGCGCGAATCTGGCCGGCCTGCCGGGCCTGTCCCTGCCGTGCGGCTTCGTCGATGGGCTGCCGATGGGCCTGCAGCTGATGGGACCCCACTTCTCGGAAGCTAAGTTGCTCAATGCGGCGCATCAGTTTCAGCAGATGACGGACTGGCACAATCGCACTGCGCGCGGGTACGAGTGATGGCCGACTGGGAAGTTGTCATCGGACTCGAGATCCACGCGCAACTCGCCACCCGATCGAAGATTTTCTCGGGCTCGGCCACGGCTTACGGCGCACCGCCCAATAGCCAGGCGAGCTTGGTGGACCTGGCATATCCCGGCGTGCTGCCCGTGCTCAACGCCGAAGCGGTGCGCATGGCGGTCAAGTTCGGTCTGGCCATCGGCGCGACCATCGCGTCGCGGTCGATTTTTGCGCGCAAGAATTATTTCTACCCCGATCTGCCGAAAGGCTATCAAATCAGCCAGTACGAGCATCCGGTGGTGAGCCGCGGTTCGCTCACGGTCATGCTGGATGACGGGACTGCCAAGACCATCGGGATTACTCGCGCGCATCTCGAAGAGGATGCCGGCAAATCGCTGCACGAAGGACTGGCCCACGCCAGCGGCATCGACTTGAACCGCGCAGGCACGCCTCTCCTTGAAATTGTCTCCGAGCCGGACATGCGTTCGGCCAAGGAGGCGGTCGCGTATATGAAAAAGATCCACACGCTGGTGCGGTATCTCGAGATCTGCGACGGGAATATGCAGGAGGGTTCGTTCCGCTGCGACGCCAATGTCTCGGTGCGGCCGCGTGGCCAGGAGAAGTACGGGACGCGCGCCGAAATCAAGAATTTGAATTCGTTCCGGTTCGTCGAAAAGGCCATTCAATACGAGGTCGCGCGCCAGGTTGAACTCATCGAGAGCGGCGCCAAGGTGGTTCAGGAAACGCGCCTGTACGATTCCGACAAGGACGAAACTCGATCGATGCGCTCCAAGGAGGAAGCGAACGACTATCGCTATTTTCCGGATCCGGATCTGCTGCCGGTCGAGATCGACGAGGGTTTCATCGCCACCGTGCGTGCAACCTTGCCGGAGCTGCCCGATGAAAAGGCGGCTCGGTTTGCGAGCGATCTGGGGCTGTCCGTCTACGATGCCGGTGTTCTGAGCGCGAGCCGCGAACTGGGTGCCTATTTCGAAGCCGTGGTGGCCGAGCTCGGCACGGCGCATGCCAAGCTCGCGGCGAACTGGGTCATGGGAGAATTGTCCAGCGCGCTGAATCGCGACAATGTCGAGATCACGGTCTCGCGGGTGTCGCCCGAGAGCTTGAGCGGATTGTTGGCGCGCATCGTCGATGCGACCATCTCGGGCAAGATCGCGAAGGACGTGTTCGAGGCGATGTGGTCCGAAGGCAAGGCGGCGGACGTCATTATCGAAACGCAGGGTCTGCGGCAGATTACCGATTCTGGTGCCATCGAGAGTGTCATCGACGCCGTGATCGCCGCCAATCCGAAACAGCTGGCCGACTACCGCGCCGGCAAAGACAAGCTACTCATGTTCTTCGCCGGCCAGGTCCAGAAGGCCATGGCAGGCAAGGCGAACCCGGCGCAGCTGAACGATTTGCTCAAGGCCAAGCTCGGTGGTGCCGCTTAAGATGCATGACCGCGATTCTTTGCATCGTTTCATGTTCGAGCACTATCCGATTCGCGGACATTTGGTACACCTGGACGCTTCCTGGCGCGCGCTGATCGAACACCGGGACTATCCCGAGGCGATACGCACCACGTTGGGCGAAACGGTGGTGGCTTCACTTCTGCTGGCGGCGACGATCAAGTTCGAGGGCGTGCTGTCCTTGCAATTGCAGGGGGATGGGCCCGTTCATCTGTTGTTGGCGCAATGCACGAGTGGATTGGGCGTTCGCGGGCTCGCCCGCTACCGTGAGGGCCACGATTCCAGCGAGGCGGGCGGCGTTGCCGATTTGATAGGCGTAGGCAACTTGACCGTGACGCTGGAGAGCGACGACGGTTCGAAGCGCTACCAGGGCATCGTTCCCATTTCCGGCGAGCGCTTGGCCGATTCGCTCCAAATCTACTTCGAGAATTCCGAACAGTTGCCCACCCGTCTATGGTTGTACGCGGACGAACAGGGGGCCGCCGGCATGCTGCTGCAGCGGCTTCCGGGCGACGACGGCATGGTAAACCTTGCGGCCATCGACGACGCGTGGCGTCGAGTGCAACTAATCGGTGCGACCCTGACGCCCGGTGAGTTACGAACGCTGGCCGATACGGAAATACTGCACCGACTCTTCAACGAAGATGATGTTCGGCTGTTCGAACCGGCCCCGGTTTATTTTCGTTGCCGTTGTTCGCGCGAACGGGTGAGTGGCATGTTGCAGGGTTTGGGTGAGACAGAGACACGCTCCGTCCTGGCCGAGCGCGGTGAAGTCGAAGTGCGCTGTGATTTTTGCAATCGCGCGTATGTGTTCGATGCGGTGGACGTGGCTCAGTTGTTCAATGCCGGTGCCAGCGCGGCTGGCGGCTCAGTTCACTGATCGGCACCTGGCGGCGGCGCGTGGCGTTCAGGGCCGGGACGTTGTTCGTCGCGTGGGTCGGTATCGGCCTGCTGGTTGATTTTGCGGCCGCGGCGACCGGTACGCCTGCCGCGCAGGGCTCGTGGGCGGACGGCCGCATCGCGGATCGCGCCCGCGCCGCGCCGGACACTCCGTTCTATGCGAACAGCTTCGAGAAGTTTCCGTCGGCTGATGCCCTGACGGCCATGGGCCGGGCGCTGTTTCGCGACACGTCGTTATCGGCGTCGGGCAAGCTGGCCTGCGTTACCTGCCACAGTCCGGTTCGTGCGTTCGGGCCGCCGAACGGTTCGCCTGTGCAGCGCGGCGGCGCCGGCGGACGGCTGTCGGGAGTGCGTGCCGTACCCTCGCTCATGTATACCCAGAACACTCCGTCGTTCACCGAGCACACCTTCGAGGACGAAGGTGATGACAGCATCGATCAGGGCCCCGCCGGGGGACGTACTTGGGATGGCCGAGCCCAGTCGGCGCACGACCAGGCGCGTTTGCCGCTGTTCTCGCCGTTCGAGATGGCGAATCCCAGCGTCGAGGCGATCGTTGCGAAGGTGGAGCATGCGGCCTATGCGGCGCAATTTCGTGACACGTTCGGCGAGCGCGTGTTCGAGAACAAGGAGTTGGCGTTCAAGGGAGTGCTGCTGGCGCTGGAGACGTATCAACAGGATTCAAAGGAATTTTATCCGTACACGAGCAAGTACGATGCCTGGATTCGGCACGAAGTCTCGCTCACGAGCGCCGAAGCACGGGGTTTGGCCGTGTTCGAGGATCCGGCCAAGGGCAACTGCGCCCGGTGTCATCCGAGCGCGATGCGCGCAGGCGCATTTCCGCAATTCACCGACTTCGGCTATGCGGGCATCGGCGCACCGCGCAATGCTCAAATCCCTGCGAACGCGGATCAACGATACATCGACCTGGGGTTGTGCGGACCTCTGCGCACGGACTTGACGGACAAAAAGGAATACTGTGGTTTGTTCCGCACACCGTCGTTGCGCAACGTGGCAACTCGCCGGGTGTTCTTCCACAACGGGTTTTTTCATCGCTTGGAAGACGTTGTGCGCTTTTACGCAGAACGCGACACATCGCCCCAAAAATGGTACCCGCCAGCGGCTGACGGTCGCACGCAAAAGTTCGACGATCTACCTGATGAGTATCAGAATAATCTCGATCGAGAAAGGCCATTCGATCGTCACAGCGGCGATCGGCCGTCTTTCAGCGAACGTGACATCAAAGACATCGTGGCGTTCTTGAATACGCTTACCGACGGTTTCGAGTTGGAGCGTCCGCACCCTTGAGAAGCTAAATTCGAAGGCGTTGCCGTTGACGCCTGAACCACCCGGCCGTCGGTCTTCGGTGGGCCACGCCGTGAGGCGGGTGCTGACGTTCCCGCAAACGTGCCGCATCTACCTGGTGGATGCCGCTGCACCGGTCGGTATCTACAAACGCACAACGTGCTCGGTGGTGATACCAGAAATGGTGGCCGTGGCGGCTTGCCCCTCGTCCGCAGCATTTGCTCGAGCAGCGGTCGTGGACCACCTTGCCGCGGTTGCGGTGTCGCGGCACAATGTAGTCGTTGCAACGCTGGACAGACCGGTGCGTTTGCGACGATTACCGCGGCAGTTTCTTGGAACGCGGTGACAATCCAATCTAATTCAGGCAGCTACCTGCTACAGGAACATCGCTATGCGCTATCACTCGCTTGGTCGAACGGGCCTTTTTGTTTCCGAGCTTTGCTTGGGCACCATGACTTTCGGCAGCACGGAGGGAGTGTGGGCAACCATAGGCGGACTGAAGCAGAACGCTGCAGAGCGTCTGGTGGGTCAGGCAATCGATGCCGGTATCAACTTTCTCGATACCGCCGATGTGTACGCAGGCGGACTGTCGGAGGAAATTACCGGACAGGCGCTTAAAAATCTAAAGATTCCGCGCGAGGACGTGGTTGTCGCGACCAAAGTATTCGGTGAAATGGGCAAGAGCCCCAACTCGCGCGGCGCCACTCGGCACCACATCCTCGACGGCGTCAAGGCCAGCCTGAAGCGGCTGCAAATTGATTATATCGATCTGTACCAGATTCATGGTTTTGACCCCGCAACGCCCATCGAGGAAACCGTGCGCGCCCTCGATCAGCTCGTGCGTCACGGTCATGTGCGTTACATCGGCGTTTCCAATTGGGCAGCGTGGCAGATAGCGACGGCCTTGGGCATTGCCGAGCGTCTGGGTCTTGCGCGCTTCGAATCCCTCCAGGCTTATTACAGCGTTGCCGGCCGGGATCTCGAGCGAGAACTCATTCCCATGTTGCGCAGTGCAGGGCTCGGCCTGATGGTGTGGAGTCCGCTGGCGGGTGGCCTGCTGAGCGGCAAGTACTCGGACGCAAAACAAGTCGAGGAGGGCAGTCGGCGATCATCCTTCGATTTCCCGCCCGTCGACAAGAATCGTGCGAAGGATTGCATCGATGTCATGCGAACAATTGCGGAAACGCATTCGGTGTCGATCGCGAGGGTGGCGCTGGCATGGCTCCTTCATCAGCCGCAGGTTACGAGCGTGATCATCGGCGCAAAGCGTCCGGACCAGCTTGCCGACAATATTGCATCGACCGACGTTGATTTGAGTGCTGTCGAGCTCGAACAGATCGGCAAAGTCAGTGCGTTGCCGCCTGAATATCCCGGTTGGATGTTCGAGATGCAGGGAAAATATCGACGGTCCCAAATCGACGACGCGCTGGCCGGGCGGAGCATGAAATAGCGGCCGACGGCGCCGAACCTTCCATCCCACCGCGCCCAACCACCCCGCGCTGCTATTGCGCAGTCTTGAACCTCTGCCATAGGCGAGTAATGGCGCGTGATCGCTCAGGGGAGTCTTCCATTTGTACGAACAGTCGCCGTTGCTGGTCGGGCGGCGGATAGACGGTGGGGTCCGTGACGATCGACGCATCGAGCAGCGGCGACGCGGCAGAATTTCCGTTGGCAAATCCCGTGAAATTGGAAATGTTCGCGATGACTCGTGGGTCCATGAGGTAGTTGATAAAGAGGTGGGCGTTTGAAACATTCGGCGCGTCCCGAGGTATGGCCAGCAGGTCGAACCAGAGCAGAGATCCTTCCTTGGGCACCAGGTAATCGATGGTGATGCCGTTCTTCGCCTCATTGGCGCGTTTGCGTGCCTGGACGAAGTCGCCGTTATACGCGACCGCAATACAGATATCGCCGTTCGCAATGGCTTCGATATTGCTCGACGAGTCGATGTTGCGTACGTAGGGACGGATCTTGCCCAACACCGTTTCGACGTCAATCAGATCTTGCGGTGTCGGCGCGTTGGGATTCTTGCCCAAGTAGTTGAGTACTAGCCGCACCACCCCGGCGGGCGCGTCGAGAATGCTGATCCCGCACTTGGCCAATCTGGAGGCAAAAACGGGGTCGAAAATCAGGCGCCAGCTATCGAGAGCGGTGTCAGGCAGGACCTCGGCCAGCATTTTCCGGTTGTAGCCGATGCCGTACGTCCCCCATGCGTACACCACTCCATGCGCGTTCTCCGGGTCATTGAGCGCAACCCGAGCCATATAGGTGGGATCGAGATTGACGAGATTGGGCAGCTTTTTCTTGTCGAGGGGCAGGTAGGCGCCGCTGCCAATTTGCCGCTGGAAGAAGGGGGCGGTGGGCACCACGACATCGAAGCCGCTGTTTCCGGTCAACATCCGAGCTTCCAGCGTCTCGTTGGTGTCGTAATAAGAGACGCGGACTTTAATGCCCGTTTGTTTTTCGAAAGACGGAATAGTGTCGGGGGCCAAATAGTCGGACCAGATATAGAGGTTCACAACCTTGGGGTCGTCATGCTTCTGGCCCGAAGGAGTTTGGACCCCCGTATCAGGGCTGCCGCAACCGAACATGAGCGACGCCGATACGCAGAGCATCGCCACTGATACTGACAATGAATTGGCCCGCATCGTCTTTCCTATCCGCGAGATTTTGGGGCCAAGCGCCGCGCAGAAAGCATTCGACGACCGACAGCCGACACGATCACTCTCTTCGCTTGCCGAGTTGATGACCAAGATGTGCTTGCACCGTTGGCCACTCGTTATCGAGGATGCTGTATACGCAGGTGTCACGCAAAGTGCCGTTGGACGCTATTTGGTGCTGACGCAAGACCCCGTCGAGTTTTGCGCCCAGCCGCTCGATGCCGGCCCGGCTTTGCCGATTGAAGTAATGGGTACGGAATTCCACCGCAATGCACTCCAACTGCTCGAAAGCATGGGTCAACAGCAGCAGCTTGCACTCGGTGTTCAGCCCAGTGCGTTGCACGCGTTTTCGATACCAGGTAGAGCCGATCTCGACGCGTCGATTGACCGCGTCGATATTCATATAGGTCGTCATCCCAACCGCTTCATTGCTGGATTTCTCGATGACGGCAAAGGGGAGCATCGAGCCTTTCGCTTGCAGCGCCAGGCGCCGGTCTATTTCCGCTCGCAATTGGTCCGGCGCCGGGATCGCCGTATACCACAAGGTCCACAGCTCGCCGTCCTTCACGGCTTCCACCAGCTGATCGTGATGGGAGTGGGATAAGGGCACGATTGAGACTTGAGTTCCGACCAAAGATATCGATTCTGTAAAACTCATGATTTCACTATGCCTGGGAAACGGACGCCCGACAATCGCGGCGCGGCCCTACAAAAGGATGAGACTGGCCAGCGAAGCCAGCAAGGCGGGTGGCATCACCAAACTACCCAATAGCAGAAATCTCCATGCGCTGACTTCCAGTCCTTCCCGCCGCAGAGCCACCAGCCAGAGTATGGTCGCCAGCGAACCCGTGACGGAAAGATTGGGCCCCAAATCGACGCCTATGAGCAGAGCGCCTTTCAGCGATGATGCGAGCTGCGCGCTCGCGGCGAGCGTCCCCGCAATGAGTCCAAGCGGCAGGTTATTCACGACGTTGCAGAAAAAGGCCGCCACGGTTCCCAAAAGAAACGCGGTCGTGTTCGCGTGCGTTTGCGCACTCGCCGGCAGGAACTGCGCAAGGGGCGTCAATGCGCCGGTGTGTTCGACACCCTCAACGAGTACGAATAGCCCCGCGACCAGCGGCAATACGCTCCACGAAATGTCCTTGAGCAAAGGTCGCGGAGATTTGCGCGTGAGAAGGAAAATCGCGCCGGCGGTGCCAATGCCTGCGAGAAACGTCGGCAGACCCAATTGCCAATCGAGACTCGATGTCACCAGAAGGATCACGGCAGTGATCGCGATGCCGCCGGCCGCGAAGTGTCCGCCTTTGGAAAGAGTGGGTCGCTCGCAGTCATCGGCTATGGTGGTCCTCAATGCCGAACGCTGTGTGAAGCGTAAAACGGCGTAAGTGACCAGGATCGACACCAGCGACGCGACGCCAAATTGCAACAACCAGGCCCAGAGCGACGGCATTTGCCTTCCGAACACCACCAGGTTGGCCGGGTTGGAAATGGGCAGAACGAAACTCGCTGCGTTGGCAATGAACGCGCATATGAAGAGGTAGGGCATCGGCGGCGCTTTAGCCTGTTGAGTCGCCGCAAAAACTGCCGGCGTCAGCACCACGGCCGTGGCGTCGTTCGACAGAAATACGGTGACGACCGTGCCGACCAAGTAAACCAACGCAAATAAGGCGGTCGCCGAGCCTTTGGCGCGCTTGACGGCTGCAGCGGCCAACCAATCGAACAGGCCCTCCTGGCGCGCGAGTTCTGCAAGCACCATCATTCCGGTTAGGAAAAAATAGACGTCGGTTCCTTTGCGGATGGCCGACCAGGCATCGCCGACGGGAATCAACGAAAATGCGACGAGCGCAATGGCGCCGAGGACGGCCCAGAGCGCCTCCGGCAGCTTCCACGGCCTTGCGATCACGCCGGCGATTGACGCAGCAGAAATCAACCAGATTGCGACATGCGGTCCTAGGTGCATTGTTCTACGATTGAGCGACACCCCCGCGGGAGTGGCCGCGTCACAGTGCCGAAACGCCCGCCAGTTCCGTCAGGCTCAGGGAGCGAGTGAGCGCGACGAACTCTCTTATATAGGCGGCGTCGGCGGCTGCGTGACTGGTGGCGGCGTACAGTTCGCAGCGTAAGCCGCTCTGGCCGATGGGCCGTGAGACCACATAGCCTCGTTCGATATAGTTACCCACGGTCCAGGAGGGTAGGGCGGCGATGCCGCGGCCGCTGGCAACCAACTGAAGGATGGCCACCGTCAGCTCTGCGGTGCGGCGCCTGGGATTGATGCCTGCGGGGGTCAGGCAGTGCTTCATGACATCCAGCATCTCGTCGGGCACGGGATAGGTGATGAGGGTCTCGGCGGCGAAGTCGGTGGCCTCCAGCCATGGCTTTGCGGCAAGGGGGTGTCGAGGGCTCATCAGCGCGACGCTTTCGTAACGGAACAGCGGGCTGAAGACCACGTGGGCATGGGCTTCCTGGCGGTCGTGGATGATGGCGAGTTCCGCTTCGCCCCGCTCCAGCAGGGGCAGTGGGTCGACGACGAACCCGGAAATGATATCGAGTTCCACTTCGGGCCAAAGCGAGCGGTAGGCGTCCATCGCCGGCATCAGCCAGTCGAAACAATTGTGGCACTGAACCGCCACCCGAAGCGATCCGGCATGCCCCTGGGCCAAACGCGCAACGTCCCGACCCGCCTCGGCCACCTGGGGCAGGACGGTTCGAGCCAGGGACAAAAGCCTCTGGCCAATGGCCGTAAAGCGCAACGGCCGCACATTTTTCTCAACCAGGGCTGCGCCATAATGGCTTTCCAATGCCTTGAGTTGGTGGGACAGCGCCGATTGGGTCAGAAACAGTCGCGCAGCTGCCTTGGATAAGCTGCCGCATTCGGCGAGGGCGAGCAGGGTCTCCAAATGCCGCAGCTCCAGCGCGGTAGTTGCCATGAGCCAGTTTCATCCATTCCATGAAGATAATGAGATTGTGTCACAGCTTAAGGCTGTGCATGCTTATCGTCGAGATGGACCCCCTCGCGGAGTACGACGATGGCAAAAAAAGTAGCAGTATCGTTCGAGTTTTTTCCGCCGAACGACGACGCCATGGGCCGGCAGCTCTGGGAAGCCGTCGGGCGCTTGGCGCCCCTGCGGCCGAAATTCGTTTCCGTAACCTACGGCGCAGACGGCTCGACCCGCGCGCGCACGCACGATTGCGTGCTGCGCATGCTGCGCGAGACCGAGCTCTGCGTTGCGCCGCATCTTACCTGTGTCGGCGCCCCTAGAAATGAGGTTCTGGCGATCGCCCAGGACTATTGGCGCCAGGGCATTCGGCACATGGTGGCGCTGCGCGGTGACCTGCCGGCCGTTGCTACGCCGGGCGTCGCCACATCGGGCGCTACGGCACCGGCCGTTCCTACACCGGGGGTTACCGCACCGGCCGTCACCGCGCCGGGTGCTGCTACACCGGGTGTCTCCACACCGGGCGATTCGGACGGTTTTGCCTATGCCTCCGATTTGGTCAGAGGCCTAGCGCGCACAGCTGATTTCGAGATTTCCGTGGCTGCCTATCCGGAAGGTCACCCAGAGTCGGGAAGCGTCGCTGCCGACTTGGAGAACTTGAAGCGCAAGATCGATGCGGGTGCGGACCGCGCCATCACCCAGTTCTTTTTCGATACCGATGTGTTTCTGCGCTACCGCGACCGCTGTTCGGCCGCCGGCATTCACATCAATATCGTGCCCGGAATACTTCCCATCACGCGCTTTCCGCAGTTGGTGAAGTTCGCGGATCGTTGCGGGGCCTCGGTGCCCGACTGGTTGCGAGCCCGTTTCACCGGCCTGGACGACGATGCCGAAACCCGTCGCATGATCGCGGCGCACGTGGCAATCGAGCAAGTGCAGCGCCTGCAGGAGCACGGCGTCGAGGAATTTCATTTCTATACCCTGAATCGCGCCGAGCTGACCTACGCCATCTGCCATGCCATGGGCCTGCGTCCCTGCGACATCGAAGCGGCACGGGTGGCTTGAGTGACAACGAAGCACTTACCTGCGCGGGCGCAGGCGTTCCTGGCGCTGTTCAAAGAGCGGCTGGTGGTTCTCGATGGGGCCATGGGTACCATGATCCAGCGCCATCGCTTGGGCGAGGCGGAATTCCGCGGCAGCCGGTTCGCGGACTGGCGCAGCGATCTGCGCGGCAATAACGACTTGCTGGTCATCACCCAGCCGCACATCATTGGGCAGATTCACCGCGATTATCTGCTCGCCGGCGCAGACGTCATTTCCACCAACACCTTCAACTCGAACCCGGCATCGCAGTCCGACTACCGTATGGAGTCGCTGGTGGGCGAATTGAATCTGACCGCGGCGCGCCTGGCGCGGCTGGCGGCGGACGAAGTGAGCGCCGCGACCGGTCGCCAACGCTATGTTGCCGGCGCCCTGGGTCCGACGGGCCGGACGGCCTCGCTGTCTCCGGATGTGAACGATCCGGGCTTTCGAAACACCAGCTTCGATGAGTTGGTGGCGGGGTATTCGCAAGCGGCGCGAGCGCTCGTCGACGGCGGCGTCGACGCGATTCTCATCGAAACCGTGTTCGATACCCTGAACGCCAAGGCCGCCTTGTTCGCCGTGCGCGACGTGTTGGACGGCGCCGGTGTCGAATTGCCCATCATCGTTTCGGGAACGATTACGGATGCGTCCGGACGCACCCTGTCGGGCCAGACCACCGAGGCGTTCTGGAATTCCATTCGCCATGCTCGACCCGCCGCCGTGGGACTCAACTGCGCGCTGGGTGGAAAACAGCTGCGGCCGTACATCGAGGAACTTGCCAGGATCGCGGACACGAATGTGTGCGCGTATCCGAACGCCGGCCTGCCGAACGCATTCGGCGAATACGATGAGACACCCGAGCAGACAGCCGAAATCCTGAGAGAATTCGCCGCCAGCGGCTTTCTCAATATGGTCGGTGGGTGCTGTGGCACGACGCCCGAACATATTCGCGCCATCGCGCGGGCGGTAGCCGACATGCCGCCCCGCGTCGCGCCCAAAATCGCGCGCGCCTGCCGCCTGAGCGGATTGGAGCCGCTGACCATCGATGCCAGCAGCTTGTTCGTCAACGTGGGCGAACGTACCAACGTCACCGGATCCGCCAAGTTTAGAAAACTGATCGAGGCCGGCGACTATGCGGCGGCGGTCGATATCGCGCGGCAGCAGGTGGCGAACGGCGCGCAAATCATCGACGTCAATATGGACGAGGGCATGCTCGATTCGCAAGCGGCCATGACGAGGTTGCTGAGTTTGATCGCAGGTGAACCCGACATCGCGCGCGTGCCGGTGATGATCGATTCGTCCAAGTGGTCGGTGATCGAGGCGGGATTGAAGTGCGTGCAGGGAAAATCGATCGTCAACTCCATCAGCCTCAAGGAAGGCGAGGAGGCCTTCCTCACTCACGCGCGCCTGTGTCTGCGTTACGGGGCGGCGGTCGTGGTCATGGCGTTCGACGAAAAAGGTCAGGCGGATACGATTCACCGCAAGGTGGCGATCAGCGAGCGTGCCTACAAACTCCTGACCGAGCGCCTGGATTTTCCGCCCGAGGACATCATTTTCGATCCGAACATTTTTGCGGTGGCCACCGGCATTGAGGAACACAATCGGTACAGCCTGGATTTCATCGAGGCAACGGCGGCGATCAAAAAACTCATGCCGGCGGTGCACGTCAGCGGCGGCGTCAGCAACGTATCGTTTTCGTTCCGCGGCAACGAGTTGGTGCGCGAGGCGATGCACTCCGTGTTCTTGTACCATGCGATTCGCGCGGGATTGACCATGGGCATCGTCAACGCGGGGCAGCTCGCGATCTACGAGGATATTCCCGCCGAGCTGCGTGAACGGGTCGAGGACGTCGTCCTGGCGCGCCGCGAAGATGCGACCGAACGGCTGCTCGAGATCGCGGAGCGCTACAAGGGCGGCGGCTCGGCCAAACGCGGCGACGACCTAGAATGGCGCAAGCTGCCGGTGGCGGAACGGTTGCAACACGCGCTCGTGAAGGGACTCGATGAGTTCGTGCTCGCGGACACGGAAGAAGCACGGCTCGAGGCCAAGCGGCCGCTCGACGTGATCGAGGGGCCGCTCATGGACGGCATGAACGTGGTGGGCGATCTGTTCGGCTCGGGAAAGATGTTCCTGCCGCAGGTGGTGAAATCGGCGCGAGTCATGAAAAAAGCCGTGTCGGTACTGATCCCCTACATCGAAAAGGAGAAATCGGGCGCAAGCCGCTCCAATGGCAAGGTGGTCATGGCAACCGTGAAGGGCGACGTCCACGACATCGGCAAGAACATCGTCGGCGTCGTGCTGCAATGTAATAACTTCGAAGTCGTGGATCTGGGCGTGATGGTTTCCTGCGAGAAAATCCTGGAGGCAGCTACGCGTGAAGGCGCCGATCTCATCGGACTGTCGGGGCTCATCACGCCGTCGTTGGACGAAATGGTGCACGTGGCCAAAGAGATGCAGCGGTTGGGATACAAGCAGCCCTTGCTGATCGGCGGAGCTACGACGTCGCCGGCGCATACGGCCGTCAAAATCGATCCGCAATACGAAGGTGCCGTCATCTATGTCAAGGACGCATCGCGGTCCGTCGGCGTCTGTCAGCAACTCATCACCAAAGATTCGCGCGACGCATACGTGGCCAACATCAAAGCGGAGAATGAGCGTCGCCGCGAGCAGCACCGCAATAAGAGCGTGAAAGCGCCGCAGTTGTCGTTGGGCCAGGCCCGCGCGAAGAAATTCAAAATCGACTGGTCCGCATACACCCCTCCGATCCCCAATATGCTGGGAATTCGATCGTTCGAGGATTACCCGCTCGATGAACTCGTGCCCTACATCGATTGGATGCCTTTCTTCAACGCCTGGGAATTCGCCGGGAAATTCCCGGATATCCTGCGCGATCCCATCGTCGGCGAAGCTGCGTCCAACTTGTACGCGGACGCGAAGCGCATGCTCGAAAAGTTGGTGGATGAGAAATGGTTGCGGGCGCGCGCGGTGGTCGGAATCTTTCCCGCCAACACCGTGGGCGATGACGATATAGACGTCTACACCGATGAGACTCGCACTACCGCGAGCTACCGGTTACATCAACTGCGTCAGCAGAAATCCAAACCGCAGGATCAGGCGCAGCTGTGCTTGTCCGATTTCGTGGCTCCGGCGCAGAGCGGTCGGGCCGACTATATCGGCGCCTTTGCGGTGACCGCGGGCATCGGGATCGACGCACACGTCGCGAGGTTCGAAGCCGCGCACGACGACTACAGCAGCATCATGCTGAAGGCTCTTGCCGATCGGCTCGCCGAGGCGCTGGCCGAGCGCATGCACGAACGGGTGCGCCGTGAACACTGGGGCTATGCCGCGCAAGAGCGACTCGACAGCACAGGATTGATTCGCGAAGAGTATCGGGGTATCCGCCCCGCGCCGGGCTATCCAGCGTGTCCGGATCATACGGAGAAGGGCACGCTGTGGAGGCTTCTGGACGCCGAGCGCACGACCGGTATCCGGCTGACCGAGACGTTTGCGATGTTTCCAACCGCCGCGGTCAGCGGATTTTATTTTTCCCATCCGCGGGCCCATTATTTCGGCGTCGGGAAAATCGATCGCGACCAGGTGGAAAGCTATGCGCATCGCAAAGGCATGACATTGGCCGAAGCCGAGCGCTGGCTGGCGCCGAATTTAGGCTACGATCCGGAGGCCGCGCCTACGGCAGACGCGGCGTAGCAGCGGCCGGACGATAAGTAGGCGCAGACCGCCGAGCGACGACTAATTGGATGTCAAACCAGCATCCTTGAAGGCAAGATCGAGCGCTTTGACGCCGGTCTCTGGCGCGGATTTGCACAGACGCTCGCCGTGAGCGGCCTGCCGCCTCGCTGTTTCGAGTTTGTCCGCACTCATATGACTCGTATCAGCAGTCTTGAATCGCGTGGCCAAAGCCTCGCAATGCTGTTGCAGGGCCAGGTCAGCGGCGAACGCCGATCCCGCAAGTATTCCGCTGACCGCCAAGGCGCCGAGTAGCACGGTCGAACGCATGTAGATTAAGCGCATGAGTAGCTCTCCATTCCTGTTGCAACTACGATCAAATCCAGTTGAAAAATTCTGCATCAAGTATCACTCGAAATAAATGGGGTCTTCAGCGTAGGTGAGCGGCGCAGCGCATACGCTTTGGCCACCGGAACCAGATCGGCATCGCCCGGTGTCAGGACATTTCCGCGGAAAGTGCGCGGCCACCGTTGGCGTTGAGCGACGCGCTCTGGCATAACCTGCGCAGTTAGTCCTCAAACGGTGGCATCCTCTATATGGCCAAGTGGCTCGGTGTAGCGATCCTCGTCGGTGTAAGTGCTCAGGCCTGGAGCTCCGATACGCCGATGGGCGGCAAGGCGTTCGCCGATAGGCGCAACCCGCCGTCCTATCGGCTACTCGACGAAACCGAATCCGCTGCTGTTAAGTTGGGACAGTCGGTATTCGATACTCAGTGGGTTGCGGCCGGCACTCCCAAAGTCGCGGGACGAGTCGGGGTCGGACCCTTGTTCAACGCGGCCTCCTGCAGCGCTTGTCACACCGACGGAGAGGGCGGGCGAGGGCCTGCGGGCGGCGGTCCCGCGCCAATTGCCTTGGTGATCCAACTCGAGTCCCCATCGGCGGACGTCGAGCCGAGCGGGGATCCGATCTACGGCCGTGTGTTCAACACATTGGCACTGGATGGCGTACAGGTCGAGGGCACCGTGATGGTCGAGTACGGCGAAACCGCGGGGTACTACTATCCTTTCGGCGGGCGATGGAGTTTGCGCGTGCCGCACTATCGCCTGATCGGACTCAACCACGGCCCGTTGGCGCCCACCACCGTGATCAAGCCCCGACTGGCGCCCGCGCTGTTTGGCGTAGGACTGCTCGAAGCGGTTCCTGAGACCGCAATCAATGACGAATTGGCCATGCAATCGGGTGGCCGGAAGTCCGGAAGCCTGGCTTGGCATGTACGTCAGGGCACTCGGTTGCTCGGGCGTCTGGGTTGGCAGGGCGACACGGTATCGGTCCGCGATCAGACGACGAGCGCATTCGCACGCGAAATGGGTCTCACCTCCAACGAACGCTCCAGCGATGATTGCACACTGGCTGAAGCAGACTGCTGGCGGCAACCTAACGGCGGCTCACCGGAGGTCTCCCCGGAGTTGCTCGACGCGGTGGTGGCCTTCGTGCGCGTGCTTGCGGTACCCGAATCGCCCGCGAAACACCCGAGCGAGTCGCTGGGGTCCGATCTGTTCGCGAACACTGGCTGCGCCGAGTGTCATCGGCCTCGGTTGCCAGTCGAACTGCCGCGGGCTGGTGACACGGGAGGACGGGGCGTCATTGCTCCATACACCGACTTGCGGCTTCACGATCTAGGTATGGAGATGGCGGACGAGAATGTGTCCGGAGCCAAAGTCGTTAGCCGCTGGCGAACGGCCCCGCTGTGGGGCTTGGGTTACCGTCTGAGTATTGAGAGTCACCCCACATTCCTGCATGACGGCCGCGCACGATCCACCGAAGAGGCGATACTGTGGCATTCCGGCGAAGCCGCACACGCCAAGGGCCAGTTCATGAAGCTGGGGCCTCGCGCCCGGGAAGCACTGCTGCGCTGGATTGAGACGCTTTAACGCACATGGGTGGTCGAAAAATACTGGTGGTTTGGGCTACGCTCGGCATCGCGACCGTGCACGCCCGAACGCCCGGCTTCGATGCGTTGCAACATCTTGTTGAATCAAAAGGGATCGGCTCGGTTGAAGCGCTCGTCGCGGCGCTGCCTGCGGACCTGCGAACTCACTACACGCTGGCGTTCTCGAGTCGGAGTCTGCAAACAGCATCCTTTGAGTACCCGCGCGCCATCCTCTATGGGACTGACGCAAGTCTCGTCGTTACATTCAATGGTGAGTCCACGCAGCGCGGCTACGGCGCCGTCGAGACCATGGAGTTCGACCAATCAACCAACGCCTTCATATTTCGGGAAATCGCCTTTGCGCCCAGCGGCGACCCATCCGCTAACATAATATCGGGCCCCAATCCCGCGCGCTGCGTCGCCTGCCACGGCGCGCCGGCGCGGCCGATCTGGGACGAACCACCCACCTGGCCGGGTATCTATGGTGAGCGATACGGGGCCGGTCTATCCTCGGTTGAGGCGAGCGGCATACGGGCGTTCTTACAGCTCCAGCCTACCCATGCACGTTACCGTTACTTGGTTGATGCTGCCCGATTTGCCAACCGAAGCACCTATGTCCCAAGTACCCAGTTGACCTACAACGGTGCCACGGTTGAATCGCCAAACGCGCGATTGTCGGCGTTGCTGGCAAGTTTCAACGTCCGTTCAATACTGTCAGAGCTGATGGCTCAGCCTGGCTTCGGCGCCCACCGCTACGCGCTTCTCGCCGCGGCTGGTGCGAATTGTGGTGCGCCCGCTCGCTTCTATCCAGAGAAAGCGCAGGCGGCCATTCAGAGCGACTACGAGTCTTTCCAGCGCCTGACGAGGACGGCAGACAAACGAGAAGCCGAATCCAAGATCTTGAGACGGGCGAGCCGTGACCAGGCGGTCCGCTGGGCGGGCGAAACCCTGGAGCTCGAGGCTTTGCGCTTCGTGTCGGAGCGCAGCCTGGGCCTTTCGACCGGGCACTGGACGCTCGCACTCGAGCGGGCCACTTATGATTTTTCGGCGCCCGAGAGTGCGCTCACCCTTGCGGCAGCGCTTTTCGAGATAGTGGCCGGACAGGACGGCGCACTGCGTGATCTTGCCGCCTATCGAGACTTCAGCAATCACGACGGTTATTGTGATCACCTGCGCCAAGAAAGTCGACGCGCGCTCGCGGCCTGGTACGCGGAGCATCCGCTCGGCGCACCCGCGTGGGCGGCGCCAGACCAGGCGTCAGCCGCGATGCATCCCGGATCCATCGAGAGTTGCGTGAGTTGCCACTCGAGCGGCGCCGCCCCACGCTTGCCGTTCTCGGATCCGGCAGCGCTTGCCAAGCAGCTGGCTGGCGACGACCGCTATCCGCACGGTCGCTTGCTGGACGAAATCCTATTCCGACTCACGCCGGAGGCGGGCGCCGATCGCATGCCGCGCGGAATGAATCCCACCCCGGGCGAGCAGCGAGAGCTCGAAACGTACTTCTTGTCGCTGGCATCGCCGCAGTCCCGCCTCGCCTCGCAGCAGTCCCGGCGATAACAATCCCACCGCGGGAAGCGGTGCGCAGACACGGGCGCCGCGACCAGTCAAGGGAGTCGGAGATCAAGCTGACAGTTCATCAACCATCGAGATGATTTCCAACAAAACCGTCCCGCCAACTCTAAGCCGACAGTCTTCGATTTGCCGGCGGTCAAACAGCCTGCCGGCAGTTTTGCCTTTTACGACGATCTCGATTTTCGAGCCAGACACACAGTCCGCGGGGCCAAGGTCAACGCCCGTAACGCTGCCGAAAAGGCCATGGGGTACCAAGCGGCTCTTGATCTCGTGCCTGATTTTGTTCAGGCCGGTGTCGAATTCCTCTCGCGATTGCTTATCGTCCATGACGCGCCTCATAAGTGAACGATTATGCACCTATGATACGCGCTTATGCGGTCGAACGCTGGCGACTGGCGGCCAGTGACGCATTCACACCGCCACGCCAATGGTGATGGTGCCGGTATAGCCAGCGGTAACGCTGCCGGTAAGCGCCGGGGTTTGGGCCGCGATTTGACCGGTGGTGCTGGAGTCGAAAACGTTGTCGTTGGAAACCGTCACGGCGGCGAGATTCGTAACGCTGGCACTGTAGCCCGTCGCATCGCTGTACACCGTGGTGCATATATCTCGCGGCATCGCCATCTGCGTCGTCAACACGGCGTTGGTTTCCACTGAGGCCAACGCCAAGGTCTTGTAAACCTCGACATGGATGTGGGGATATCGTCCCGAGTAGCACGCGGGGAAAATAGTCTGAAATGCCACCTGCCCATTGCCGTCGGTGACTTGAACACCGCGCAGATAGTTTTCCGTTTGTACGCCACTCGAGTAGAGGGAATATTCTCCGCTGCGGTTGCAGTGCCATATGTAGATGGCATATCCCGTCAGCAGCGCACAGGCGGTGTTCGTGTCGACCAAGTTGATGGTCAGCAGAAGCGGAACTCCCTCGGCCACCGTGGACGATGAGCCGAAACTGCTACGGATATCGCTGCGCACGATGCCGGCCTCCGTCAAGACGTTGACGGTACTAGCGTTAACCGTATTCGTGCCGTCGGCGGGATACGGGCCGTTGGTCTCTTCAGGGTCGGTCACGCAGCTGCCGGAGGTCGAGCTGCTGGTACTGCTGCTGGAACTCGTCGAACTGGTACTGCTGCCGGAATTTCCCCCACCGCCGCAGGCCGCAAGCACGGCGGCGGTCCCGCCGGCGATGAGCCAGCCTACGACTTCCCGTCGGTCTTGAATTCGTTTCTCGATCGCCGTCATATCGTCGCTGAGATGGAAGCCGGAATGAAAGTCCTTGGCACCGCGTATTGTCATTTCGACGTACCTCTTGTATGGGTGTCGAAGCCTATCTCGGCCATATCGCTGTTATTTTTCATCCGCCGACACACATCGACACAGGCTGACAACGAGCGGGTAACACATCCTCAGCGGCAAGTGCGAATCCAGCGCAGCGTTTGTTTCGCCGGCAGGAAGATATACCCCGAACCCGCGGCACCTAGAGGAAACGGCCCCGCCGATCCGGCGTCCGGACTACTTGACGATGGCTGCGCCGGCTTTGCACGCCACTTCATCCTGGGACCCGGCGCCTCCCGAGCAACCGATCGCCCCGATCAGCTTTCCCCCTTCGATCAGCGGGATCCCACCGCGTGAGGCAATCACGCCGTCGAGCGTGAGCATGTAGTAGTTCTGCTTCTGCTGGATGCCATCCTCCGCGGCCCGCGTCTCGCGCCGGAAGCTGGCTGCGGCCCGGGCCTTGTGTTCCGAAATCGCAATCGACGCGAGCTGTGCGCCGTCCATGCGTTGGAAGGCGACCAGATTGGCCCCCGAATCCACCACCGCCACGTTCAGTTTCCAGTTATGTTTCTTCGCCTCGGCGACGGCTGCCGCGATGGCGGCCTGTGCCCGATCGAGTGAGATCGGTGCCCCGTAAGGGACATCGAAGGGCATGTTCTCGGGGACGGCGTCGAGCGGATTGGACGGGGGTGGGGTTTGCGCCTGACCGGCCAGGCTGACGCACAAACCGGTTGCAGCAAGTGCTAACGGGAAGCTTTGAAAGCGCATCGGAGATCTCCTTGAAGTCGAAGGCGCACAGATATCCGGTCGTGCTCCGGACAAGTACTAGCCTAAGCTTCTGCGATGGGCCCTTTCAACTGCCGTCATCCAGGACGGCTATTCCAGAATGCCCTCTGTAATGCGTCGACCTCGGGAATGATCTCCGCCACCGGACCAATCAATTCCACCGGTTTTTGGCAGTGGTCGTAGACATAGCGCGAGGTCACGCTCATGGTGGGATTTTCCTGATGGCTGCCGGTTGCTTCCAGCAATTGAATTTCGGTCATTCCAAACACCACGCGGCCGATATTGGCCCAGTAGGCGGTGCCGGCGCACATACAGCAGGGCTCCACCGAAGTGTAGAGGGTGCAACCCCAGAGAAATGCCGCTGGGTAAGTCGCGGCCGCCATTCGCGCCAGAGTTGACTCGGCATGATTGACCGTATCGATATTGCCTTGTTCCATGAGCACGGTCTCCTGGTCGGGGCCGACCAAAATCGCGCCGAAAGGATGATGGCCAAGGCCGGTGGCACGTTTGGCCACTTCATTGGCGCTACGCAGGTGACGCACAATTTGCTCTCGCGTCGGCGTCAGGCCTTGCGGGGGAAGCGCCGCCGCGAAATCTTGTTGGCTTTGATTCATGGCGGGGACGGCGAAACCATGGGGGTGCTCAGATTTTTTACCACGTGGGCAGCGATCTTTGCGAGGTCGGCATCGTTCGTACCGAGGATTGATCCGTCCCTGATGATCTGACGGCCGCCGACCAGCAAATGCCGGACTTGGGGGCTACCGCCGCACATCAGTGGACCGGCGACCCGGTCATGCAGGCCGGCATAGCGCAGGTGCGACAGTTCGAAGATGGCCAGGTCGGCCTGCATACCCGGTGCAATAGTGCCCGTGTTGGGAATGCCCAAAGCAGTCGCGCCGCCTGCTGTCGCCCAGGAAACGACGTCTTCGACGGTTACGGCCTGGGGACCGCAGATCGCGCGATGGATCTGCCAAGCCGTATGCATCTCGCTGACCATGTCGCATGACTCATTCGAGCCGGCGCCATCGACGCCGAGGGATATGCGGCCACCGAGCGCCGCCATTCGAGGCGCGGGAGCGATGCCGGCGCCGAGCCGGCAATTACTCTGGGGGCAGTGGGCCATGGCCGTGCCGGTGTCCGCGAGAATTTCGAGTTCGCGCTGATCAACGTGGATCAAGTGTGCCAACCAGACGTCCTCGCCCAAGAATCCATGTTGGCCGACATATTCCACCGGGCGCATGCCGTGTGCCTGAAGACATTGAAGAACATCGCCCGGAGCCTCGGACAAGTGGCTATGGAGACGAATCCCCAGAGAGCGTGCGCCTGCGGCGAGCACGCGTATATCGTCCGGACCGACTGACCAGATGAGATTGGTGGGCGCCAGCGCGATGCGCCGCATGGCCGCAGGCGTCGGATCGTGGTAACGAGCCACGAGCGCCGCGGCGCTCGACAGCATCTCATCGCAGCTTTCCGCTGGAATCTGCATTATGCCAGTGGAATCGCTGCGGGTATTACGGGTGGCGCCGCCGCGGCACAGGACGAATCGCGGGCCGAGACGCGCGGCGGTCGCGAACAGGATCTCCGCGGGGTCATACGCGAGCGACGGATCGAAGATGTAGTGATGGTCGGCGATGGTCGTCACGCCCGACAGGAGCAGCTCGATCATGCCGATTTCCACGGCAATGCGGAAGGAATGCTCATCGATCTTACGCCAAAAGCCATATGGCACTTGCAGCAGCCACTCTGCGAGTTCGGCATTGAGGCCTGCGGGAACGCCCTTGAGAACGCTCTGACTCAGATGGTGGTGCGTCGAGATGAGTCCCGGATAGATGACGCAGCCGGTGGCATCGATGACCACGTCTCTGTCGCGTGCATCGATCCGGCCGATTGACGTTATCTTCCCATCCTCGATGGCGATGTCACCCTGCGCGCGCGCAGCCGAGCCGGTCAGGCCGGTCAGGATACCGTCGGCATGACGTATGAGGGTGCGGGTTGGGCGCGCAAGGTTCATGCCGAGGCCCCTCCGTCCTTCAGTGCAGCCCTGTCCCTCGGTGCAACCTTATTGGACGCAGCGGCGCCGATACGAAGATCGGCAACGAACAGGGTCGTGAAGGCCTCCTGCCACGGCACCTCTCCTCGAGTCAGGCCGGTGGCCGCCAGCATATCGGCCGTGGCCTCCCATCGCTCAGCAGACATGGTGCCGATGCCGAACCGCTTGGCATCGCCTCCGTCGACCAATTGTGCAGCCTTGATGCGACCGACCGCATAGGTCATCTGGGCCGCGCTGACTTGCGGGCTCAGGCGTCGGATCATTGCATTGCCGGCAGAAGGATCGGCCAGATAGTCGCGCCAGCCCTCCAACGATGCGCGCACGAATTGACGCAACTCATGCGGTCTGCGCCTGATGACGGATCGCGTGGTTACGATGGTCGCTCCGTAGGGCGGATATCCTAGATCGCCGAAGCGAAAGAAATTCACGGGCACGTGAGCCATCTCGGCCCGAAATGGTTCGCTCGTCAGGTAGCCACCTGTCGCAATCCGCGGGGCGGCAAAGAACGGTTGCAGATTGTCGGAATACGGTCGAGTTTGGTCATCGCGCAACCCATAGCGAGTGCGAAGCCAAGGCCACCAGCTCGCATTGCCCGTAGCGTTGACCAGAATGGTTCGATCTTTGAGATCGCTCAACGACGCCACGTCCGGGTGGGTCATCACGCCCTGAAGATCGGATTGAAGGCAGGCTGCGACGGTGACGATGGGCAATTGGTTGGCAATGCCGAGCAGCGTCTGGATGTCGAAACCAAGGATTGCGTCAACACGGTCCGCCAGAAGCATCTGAAGAGGATTGATCTGGGCGCCGCCGGCGCGGAGGTCTACCTCGAGACCCGCGGCGCTATAAAGCCCGGTGGCGGCCGCTTGATAGAAGCCGCCGTGTTCCGGCTCGGCGGTCCAGCTGGTCATGAATCGGAAATACCCGTCGCGTGGAGGTGCACAGCCGCCGGCCAGGGGCAGGGCTAGAGCGGCACATCGCCCGACAAACGTTCTTCGGGTCATTCGGTTCATCGCGCTCGTTCTCCAACGACACCGATTTGCATCATGCGCACCGGAGCGTCGGACATTAGCCGCCAACATGCGAATCAGCAACCATCAAGTTGATGCTTCACCGTTCGCAAAAAAAGCGCGCTGAGAAAGTCAGCTACCCGCCGGATTATTGCGAGCGGCCGCGCTTGGCCTTGACTTCGTCCATCATGGCGATCAGCTTGGTGACGATGAGGCTCTGGGTCGAATCCAGATGGGTGTTGCGCCGCTGTACCAGGCGCAATTCGGAATTGCCGATCTGATTGATCGGTAAGGAAACGAAGACGAGGCGTCCCGCCTCGACCTCGAGACTGGCATCGAGCGTATTGAGAAACGTGATGGCATCCTCTTCGCTGGCGGAGAGCTTGAGCAATTCGGTCGAATTCGTCTCGCTGATCATGTCGGCGGAAATCGATGCACGCTCCAGCGCCTCCGCCACCGTCACGCCGATGGTGGTGCTCCGGTCCGGAATGATCATGCGGTAGCCGACACAGTCGCCAAGCGACGCGCTGCTGGATCGCGCGAGCGGATGCCGGGGTGAAACGACAACCCCTACCGGCAGGGACACCCGAGCCAACAGGCGCATGGAAGCGTCCCCGGGCAAATGATAGCCAAGACCCACATCCGCCTCGCCCGATGTGAGTGCCGACGGAATGAGATCGCGCGCCAGAACCTTGACCGAGAGCTTCACATAAGGATGTTGTTTATGGAGCCAGGTGGTGAGGCGTGGAATCAAGGTGGAGGCAACGCCCGACATGGTTGCGATCGTCAAAGAACCCCGATGAGTCCCCTTCAATTGCTGAAGCTGAATACGGGTCCGCCGGTAATCCCGCAACGTCTGCCGGATATGGACCAGGAGCAACTCCCCGGCCGCCGTCAGACGCAATTTCCGCGGCATCCGCTCGAACAACTCGACACCGAGTTCAAGTTCCAAGGCAATGATCTGCCGGTTGACGGAAGAGGCCGCGATTCCAAGGCGCTCCGAGGCGCCGCGGATCGAACCGACCTTCGCCACTTCATCGAAATATGTCAGCAGTCGACCGTGCAGCACTTGCGTTGCCCTAAAAGATACATGGCGAGCATTTTTAGGCGTCATTAATGCATCAATTCTTGCCTACAATCAATCGACGACGTAGTTCCATTTTCAGGCCCTCACCGAAAGGAGTACCACCGCAGCATGGGCATGCCAGCAAACGAGCGATCAGAGCAAGCGCCGGGCGCCTTGGCACGGGCGTCAACATCCGATCCTGCGGTTCTCGAGTTTTTATCGGCGGACAAGGTTTTCGCCAACGGCAAGCGCGGCCTCGCGCCGATCGACCTCGCCATCAACAGCGGCGAATTTGTCAGTCTTATCGGGGCTTCCGGATGCGGCAAAAGCACCCTGCTGAAACTGGCCGCCAATTTGATGGAATCGGACGCCGGGCGAATACTCTGGTGGCGGGGTCCGTTCGCATACGTGGGCCAGGAAGGCCGCCGGCTTTCGTTCGTGTTCCAAGAGCCGACGCTCATGCCGTGGGCCAGGGCGGTGGCCAATGTGGCCTTGCCACTGGTCGCGGCGGGCGTACCGAAATCCGATGCGCGCGCGCGAGCGCTCACCCTGCTGCGCCAGGTGGGTCTGGAGTCCTACGCAAGCTATTTTCCAAGACAGCTATCGGGCGGGATGAAAATGCAGGTATCTATTGCGCGTGCTCTCGTGACAGAACCGCAACTGCTGCTCATGGATGAGCCCTTTGGCGCCCTTGATGAGCTGACCCGGAATCGTCTCGACTCGGATCTCGCGGCGTTGACCAAGGTGCGACGATGCACGACGCTCTTCGTCACGCACTCGATTCAAGAGGCGGTGTTTTTGTCGAGCCGTGTGGTCGTCATGGCGGCGAAGCCGGGACGAATTTTCGCGCAGTTGTCCGTAGGGGAACCGACCGACCGGGAAGAAGCCTTCAGGGACAGCGACCATTTCACAATCTGCTGTCGCAAGCTGTCCGCGCTGCTCCGTGAGGCCTCGCTGGTTGACGGCGGCCTCGAACGATGAGGCCCGTCATGCCTTATCGCTGGGTTCGAGAGCTGGGCGCGCCGTTGCTGGTCGGGGTCCTATTCGTGGGTATTTGGCAGGCGATATGCCGGAGCGCCGACATACCGCCGTATGTATTTCCCGCTCCCAGCGACGTCGGCGCCAGCCTCATCGCAGGGGCGCCGAGTCTTCTGGCCGCCTGGCGCAACACCTTGTGGGTGACGACGGAGGCCTTTTGTGCCGCGGTTCTGGTAGGCGCGGTCTGTGGATTCGTCTTCGTGCAGAGCCGGACTCTCGAACGGAGTTTCTTCCCTTACATCGTGTTGTTGCAGGTCACGCCGGTCGTGGCCGTGGCGCCTCTGTTGATTATCCTGTTCCAGAATACCAATGTGGCGCTGGTTCTCTGCGCGACGCTGGTCGCCGTGTTCCCCATCGTCTCGAATACCACACTCGGGTTGCGAAGCGTGGATCCCGGGCTGCTCGACTATTTCCGGATGAATAAAATTGGCCGCTGGCAAACGCTGGTCCGCTTGCGAGTCCCAAGTGCGCTGCCGTTTTTTCTTGCCGGGCTACGCATTTCAGCCGGCCTCTCATTGATAGGCGCCGTCGTCGCCGAATTCGTGGCCGGTACCGGAGGGCAGGGAGCGGGGCTGGCCTACGAGATCTTGCAGGCAGGCTATCAACTCGATCTGCCGCGGATGTTCGCCGCACTGCTGCTCATTACGGTCAGCGGATTGGGCCTGTTCATTCTGATGGTTTTGCTCGAACGCTTGCTACTCGGAGGGTGGCACGAGATGAACAGCAGGCCGGAGCGTTGAGGTGCACGCTTCGTTGGTTACATCACACACGAGAAGAGGCGCGAGGAGTATTGCATGCTGACCACTCGACAGAAGGTGCTGCGACGATTTTGGTATGCCACCGTCCGCCTCGAGCGGCTGTACGACGGACCGCAAGCGTTCAGACTGATGGGTGAGAATCTCGTCCTGTTTCTGGATGAAGCGGCGAATCCGGCCGCGCTGCGCGACCAGTGCCGCCACCGCACTGCGCGCCTGTCCAAGGGCTACTGCGAGCAGGGAATGATCGTCTGCCCCTATCATGGCTGGACTTACGACCGAAGTGGGCAAGTGCGCCGAATCCCGCAACTCAGCGAGGGCGGTCACGCGATGCGGCAGACGCCAATCGACTCCTTCCGTTGTATGGCGCGTTTTGGGTATGTCTGGGTGGCGCTGGAGGAACCTCTGCAACCGCTCTTCGATGTTCCGGAGGACGGCGCGGATCGGTATCGGCGGATTTTCCAATTTCAAGAGGAATGGAAAACCTCGCCGCTCCGGATGATGGAGAACGCCTTCGACAATGCGCATTTTGCGTACGTGCACAAGGCGACATTCGGCGTGTCGCAGCCTAAACCCAGCACCTACTCGATCCAAGAGACTGATTATGGCTTTTGCGCATCGACCGTCGTGCCCGTGGCCAATCCGCCCGCCGCGCACCCAATTACCGGCATCGCGACGCCGGAGACAACTCGAACCATGCAAAATCACTGGTATCTGCCGTTCGCGCGGCGCATGGACATGGCGTACCCCAGCGGCGTACGTCATATCATCATCAATGCCCTGACGCCAATCGACGATGACCGCATTCAAGTGGTGCAGCTTCTCTACCGAAACGATACGGAGGCTGATTGTCCGGAGCGCAAGCTCATCGAGTGGGATGCCGCGATCATCGAAGAGGATAGACACATACTCGAGTCCACGATCGCGGACGTGCCACTCGACGCCCGTTCTGGCGTGGAGGGGCACATGCCATCGGACAGACCTGGCCTCATCATGCGTCAACGTTTGGCGCAGTTGCTCAGCGACCACGGCGAGTCCGAAATCACGCGGTTTCTGCCCCGCGACACCACCTGCAAGACTAGTGAAGGGCCAGCAACATGAACTTATGCCCCGTGGTGACGCAGCCGATACGCTCGGTGCACTTTAGCTGGGCAGCGCGCAGCTCTCGCGGCATTGCGATTTTTCGACGGCGTTTATTCCTCGGCTCGAAACGCGACCCCGAAATCAGCACATTTGCGGCGCGAAATGCCGCGCCCGAGCTTCTTGCCGCCCATGGGCAGCGCACCGGTAGCCAGCGTGGCACAGTTGTTGCTTCGCGCCTCGGAGTGTAATCGATTACTTCAGGAGCACCCCCTAGCAGAGAATTGGGGGCCGACACAGGTTTTGGACTTTAAAACACGGGAGAGCAAATGGGTCAGATCAAAAATTACTCGTGCAGCGGCTCGGCGATAGCCGCGACTCTCCTACTTGCGGCGCCGCAGTTCGCTGCAGCTCAAACCGCGGGTGCCTCCGATCAGACCGAGAGCGCCGCGGGCTTGGAAGAAGTTGTGGTGACGGCACAGAAACGCAAGGAGGACGCGCAGTCGACGCCGATAGCGATGTCCGTGTACACCGCCGCGGCTCTGGCTGCGGCGGGCGTCGACAATATGCAGACGCTGTCGGCCGTAGCGCCCGACGTCAATTTTGCGGTCATCCAAGGTGAGTCGGTCATCACCATCCGCGGCATTTCGAGCCGCGACACCACCGAGATCGGCGATCCTGATATCCCGATCAACACCGACGGACTCTACCTCAATCGGCCCTACTCGCTCGATGCAACCATGTACGACGTCGATCGAGTCGAGGTTCTGCGCGGCCCGCAGGGAACTTTATATGGACGAAATTCCATAGGCGGTGCGATCAACATCGTCGATGCAAAACCGCAGAAGGACTTCGAGGCCAACACCAGCTTGGAGTACGGCAACTATAGCGATATCAAAATCACCGGAATGATTAACCTTCCGCTGAGCGATACCCTGCAGACGCGTGTGGCTTTCTTGTCCAGCAGCCACGATGGCTATCGGCACAACGCGCCTCAACCCGATGGCGACGATGAGGATGCGAAATCGGTTCGCTTGGAAGTGGCATTCCAACCCTTCGAGACGTTCCAGGGCCTGCTGACCGCGCAATACACCCGATTGCGCGGCATGGGCGACGTATCTCAAAACATTCCCTACATTTATGAGGCCAACGGCCAACTGAATCACGCTCTTCCAGCCGGGATCAATGCGTTCACATTTCCGCTGTACACACAAAACTTCCTTGACCTGTCGGAGTCCACTCAGCGGTGGGATTTTCGGTATGACGTTGGCGGAATCGAACTCGCCGATATAGGCGGTTACGACGAGACGCAGTGGCATCATGAGGACGACCAGTCGAATCAAGGCTCTTACTATGGATTTCAGCAAAATGAATATCCAAAGACGCTGAGCAACGAGTTCCGCATCACGTCGACGGCGTCCGATCCGCTGGCGTGGCAGCTGGGGGCTTTCTATTTCCTCGAAAACTCTCATCTGCTCAGTGGTAACTACAACCCGCAGTCCGACGGCAGCTACTTGAGGCAGTTCTCCTTCATTTATAAAACCCAGGCAAAATCCATCGCCGGTTTTGGACAGGCTTCTTATAATTTCACCGACGCCCTGAAACTGACGGCCGGTGTTCGCTACACTCATGATGAGAAGTCCAGGAGCGGAGAAATCGATATTCCTCTGTCGGCGGCGCCGCCCGTCACGTACCTTTCAATCCCTCAGCTCGGCTCGACTTCGTCGTCGAAGACCACCGAGCACGTGGGCCTCGACTACAAGGTGACGGACTCCAATCTTCTTTACGCGAAATACGACACTGGCTACAAGGCGGGCGGGTTTACCGATCTGAACCAGTACGGGCCGGAAACCATCACCGCGTACGAGGTGGGCTCGAAGAACCGATTCCTGGACAATTCGCTGCAGGTCAATCTGGCGGCATTCTACGACGACTACAAGAATCAACAGGTCAGCGAAATCGTCGGCGACGGCCCCAACAGCGGCGGCACCATCATTTTGAATGCCGGCGCAAGCAGGATTTACGGCGCGGAAGCCGAAGTTATCGACCAAGTGCCGGTTCTGGGTAAGGTGAACGTCGCGATCGATTATCTCCATGCTCGCTTTACGGATTTTCTAGTGCTCAACGCCGCTGGGACGGCCAATGTGCAGCTGGCGGGCAATTCTCCCCCACAGGCGCCCACCTGGAGCATCGGCCTCGGCCTCGAACACAAGTGGGCGTTGCCGGCCGGCACTTTGACCGGGCGCATACAGTCGAAAATTCAAACCGCGCAGTACTTCTCCTACTACGACTACGCGGACACGAGGCAGGGGGCCTATACGATGTCCGACGCCTATCTGGAGTTCGCCCCGGGCCAAGGAAAGTGGCAGATAACCGCCTTTGTCCGAAATTTGGAGAACTCGGTGGTATTCACCAATGCGCAGGAAAATACCTTTGCCAACGCCTATAGTTATGCGTTTTACGCTCCGCGCACCTATGGATTGCGGCTGCAGACTAAATGGTGAGTCGCCGATGAACCGACGCGATCTGTTGCGTGACCTGGGCCTTGCGGCAGCGGCCATGCCCTTGATGGCGTCGGCGTTCTGCGCCCAGGGCGCGACGCTCGAGCGCGTGAATTCATCGGCTGCGTTCGTGCTACCGAAGCCTACCCGGCGAGTTGTCGGCGTGATCGCGGACCTGATTATTCCGCAGACGGATACGGCCGCTGCCAGTGGCGCCGGTGTCATCGAGTTCATCGAGCTCATGTTGGGTGAGTGGTTTTCGCCCGATGAGCGCGCGGAGTTTCTCGAGGGTCTTGGGTCGCTCGACCGCCTGAGCCGGGAGCAATGCGGCGCCGGCTTTCTGAGCGCCGGCGTCGACAACCAGACCAAGCTGCTCATCCTGCTCGAGAACCAGGCGTTGCAAGCAGACTCCGGCTCGCTGGATCCGAAGTCGCTGATTGCACGCATCAAGCTGCTGGTAGTCACCGGCTACTACACCTCCGAAGTGGGTGCATCCGTGGAACTCGACAACACCATGATTTTCCAGTCCTACGAGGGCTGCGTGACCATCGGTCCCAATGACCGGGCGCAGAGCATGTCGACGCCGGCGCCGCGTGCGCTCTGAAGGATCTACGTTGAGTCAGTTTGATGTCGTGGTTGTCGGCTCTGGAATCAGCGGTGGATGGGCTGCCAAGGAATTGTGTGAACGCGGCCTGAAGGTGTTGCTGCTGGAGCGCGGGCGCCACGTGGAGCACGGTGCCGGATACATCACTGAACACAAGCCATCATGGGATTTCAAGTTCCGCGGTCAGGGCGAGCGTCAGCGCTATTTGAATGAGTACCCTGTGCAAAGCCAGTGCTGGGCATTTGACGACACCACCAGTCACTTCTTCGTCAACGACAAGGAGCATCCATACCAGACGTCCGCGACCAGCCCCTTCGTGTGGATCAGGGGCTATCACCTCGGCGGCCGCTCATTGACGTGGGGGCGGGTTTCGCTGCGGCTCAGCGACCTTGATTTCGAAGCCAACAAGAAGGACGGTCACGGTACGGACTGGCCGATCCGCTACCAGGACATTGCGTCCTGGTACGACCGCGTGGAGAGATTCATCGGCGTGAGCGGAGAGAAGCTCGGGCTTCCCCACCTGCCGGACGGCATCTTCCAACCTCCCATGCAGCTCAACTGTGCGGAGCTGCATTTGAAGGAGGCCATCGAAAGCCATTTCCCGAATCGCCACCTCAACATGGCGCGAGTCGCGAACCTGACTGAGCCTCTCAACCACCGGGCCGCTTGCCACTATTGCGGGCCGTGTCAGCGCGGTTGCTCGGCGGGCGCGTACTTCAGCTCACTGTCTTCGACGCTGCCGGCTGCGAGAGCCACGGGCAATCTGACCGTCAGGACGGATTGCATCGTCGAGCGTGTGCTCTACGATCCGCGCTCCGGTCGAGCTACCGGCGTCCATGTCATCGATGCGCTGAGCCGTAAGCGCGAGAAGCTGACCGCGCGGGTAATCTTTCTCTGCGCATCGACGCTGGGATCAACCCAAATTCTGCTGAACTCGCGCAGCGAATCCTTTCCAAAGGGACTAGGGAATCACAGCGGAGCGCTGGGTCACTATCTGATGGACCACGCCATGGTCAATGCAGGATTCGGTATCATGCCGGGCTTCGAGGACAAGTTCGATCGCGGCTATCGTCCGCAGAGCCACTACATTCCGCGGTTCCGTAATCTTTCCGGGGACGCCGAACATCATGATTTCGTGCGCGGCTACGGGTATCAAGGCAACGGTTCGCGCATGGGCTGGCAGCGCGGCGCCACGAGCCCGGGTTTCGGCAGCGAATTCAAGGCGAGTCTGCGCAAGCCGGGACCGTGGATGGTCACCCTGGGCGGCATGGGGGAGTGTCTACCGTACGCCGACAACAAGGTGTGGCTGGACGAGAACAGAACAGATCGTTGGGGCATTCCACAACTGAACATCCAGTTCAGCTGGCATGCGAACGAGATCAGGATGGCCGCCGACATGGCGACCCAGGCGGGAGAGATGCTGAAGGCGGCGGGACTCACGAACATCATGACTGGTTCGCGCATCGAACATGGTGGATTGGCCATTCATGAGATGGGCACGGCACGCATGGGCAATGATCCGGCCACGTCCGTGCTCAACGGCCACAACCGGTGTCACGATGTCGCCAATCTTTTTGTTACCGATGGCTCGGCAATGGCTTCGACCGCCTGCCAAAATCCGTCACTCACTTATATGGCGTTGACGGCCAGAGCGGCCAACTATGCCGCGGACTTGATGCAGGCGGGACAACTATGAATGATAGTCGGGGGTGGGCCATGAATCGGCGGCGCTTTCTCCAATGCAGCGGTGCTGTGGTCATGTCATCTGCGCTGGCTGGACGTGTACCCGCCGGTGCTGCGCACCCCAATGGGCATGCGATTGGCATTCAGCTTTACACCATGCTGGCGCCGCTGGTGCACGACTTTAAGGGCACGCTTACGGCGCTCGGCCGGATCGGCTACCGGAAGGCCGAGGTGGTCGGACTCCTAGGCCACGATGCCGGAACCTTTCGCAGGGTGCTCGATGCCGCGGGTCTTTCCGTGCCATCGGCGCACATTCTGTCGAATGCCGCGCAGGAACTATTTCTCGGCATGGCAAGCGGCAAAATATCCTCCAGCGAAGCCTGGCCGAAAATTGACGCGGCGATGGATCTCGCGCGCATCGAACCCATCATGGAGGAGATGTTTACCCAGACCGACGTGTTGGGAAACGAATACCTGGTCTTGGCTGCCGTGGATAGCGCGCTGTTCGAATCCCGCGCCGGCATCGATCGGGTCGTTGCCGCCTTCACCAAAGCCGGCGATATGTGTCACCGGAGGGGCCTCAAGTTTGCCTTTCATCCCCATCTGGCCGAATTCAACCGCGTTGACGGAGCCACCGCCGTAGACCGCATCCTCGATGCGACAGATCCACAGAGAGTACTCGTCGAGCTGGATTTTTTCTGGGCTGCCATGGCGAACGTCGATGTGCCGCATTTACTGGAGCGGCACAGCGGCCGATTCCACTTGGGTCATGTCAAGGACATGGCAAAAGGTGTGGTGGTGCCCGCAGAGGGGTTCAAGGATCTGAACGCCATTCCGAGCGACGCATTCGAGGATATCGGCCATGGCCAGCTCGATTACCGGGCGTGGATTCCATTGGCGCGCAAAGCCGGCATGAAACATTTTTTCGTGGAGCGCGATGAAGCGCCGGATCCCGTGGAGAACGCCAGGCGCTCCTATGCGTCCCTGAGGCCGCTATTTTCGCGGGATCGGTGATCCCCAAAATCGCGTCTCGACAACAGGATTCTACTTGGATTCGCTGCGAACAGCGGCAACCAATTTCTCGAAGAAACTCAAATCGGCGCCACCGGGCATCAGATGTCTGCCCACCAGGATCCCCGGAGTCCCATCGAGCTCCAGCGCGTGCGCTTCGGCATCGTTACGCGCGAGCAGGGCGGTGATCTCACCAGAATGTGAGGCGAGATCTTTCTTCAGTTTTTCGACATCGATGCCCGCGCCGCCCAGAATCGATTCTATTTGTAAATTTTGCGACAAGCGCGGACCCGCCAGCAAGGCATCGTGCGCGACCAAGTATTTGCCTTGCCACCCGGCGGCCAGCGCGCAGCGGGCGGCGTACAGCGAAGACTGGCCTAGGACCGGCCAATCCTTGTAAACCAGCGCGATTTTCTTATCACCGGCGATGAGTTCTCTAAACGTGGGGACCACCCGCTTGCAGTACGGGCAGTTGTAGTCGAAGTACTCGACGATGGTGACATCTGGGTGATGCGCACCGGTTATCTCCAGTCCCGGTTCGGTGAGTATGGCTTTGACACCGGCAGGTGTGACTTCTTGGAGTTCCTGCGACCGCGCCATCGTCGCCAGCGGCCCGATGGCCACCAGCGCGGATAGAATCAGTTGGGGGGTGCGGGCCCAGCTCGCGTGTCGCATGGCGGCCAACCATAGCACAGGCATTCTCGGCCGCGTGTCGGGCGCGGAAAAACAGTAATTTTGGTGAAAGTGGAAAAAAAAAGCCAAAGAAGATTAAGATTCAGTCAGGGTCCGCAAGTGGCCCATCGGGATGCCTACACCAATTCAAATAGGGAGAAATTTATGAAGGGCGTGAGGTTTCGCATCGTTACCCTTGTTTTATCTACGTTAGCGTTGACGCTCGGACTGGCAGGACTCAGTCGTGCCGAATTACCGGAGAAACAAAAAAATGTGCCGCACTGGGTCGCATCGGCGAAGCGAGTCGACAGTGCCAGCGACAGCCAGAAGGTCACCATAGTTGCGTTCCTGAGTCTACGAAATCAGGCGGCGCTCAAGGACCTGATCGCGGCGCAATCCACTCCCACCAGCGCACAATATGGTCAATACCTGACACCCGAGCAATTCCACGCGCAATTTGCGCCCAATGCGGCCGACGTAAAACGCGTGCAGGGCAGCCTCGAGCAACTCGGTTTCCATGTCGAGCACACGCCCACCAGCGGCTTGTTCGTGGAGGCGAGCGGTAGCGTAGCCCAGGTCAAGGCCACCTTCGCCGTGAGCCAGGATCTCTACGAATACAAGGGCAAAATTCTCCGCGCCAACGCCGAGACGCCGCGCATCCCGGCGGCCATGGCAGACGTGGTCACATATGTGGCGGGTCTGGATCAGACGGCGGCACTGCGCAAGCCGAACCATACCCGACTCAATGATGGTGCATCGACCACGGTGACGGCTGCCAACACGGATGCCGGTCCGAACGCGCCGCCGCCGGTGGCTGCGGGTGCGCCGTCGGGCGTCTGCAGCACCTATTGGGGCGATCACAACGCAACGCTTTCCACCGCCGCGGCACCCTATCCGAAAACCCTGCCGTGGCTGGTCTGCGGGTACACCCCGCAACAGGTACGCGCCGCCTACGGCTCCGACGAGGTCCGCCAGGATGGATCCGGGGTGCGCGTGGGCATCGTCGATGTCTACGCGTCGCCGACCATCGTCCAAGACGCCAATCGCTATTCGAAAAATCACGGCCTGCCGCAGCTGACCAATCACAATTTCCGGCAAATCGTCCAGCCCGGTATCTATGACGTGCCGGCCAGCGATCCCTGCGGTCCCCAGGGCTGGTATGAAGAAGAGAGCCTCGACGTCGATGCGGTCCATTCCATGGCGCCCGGAGCATCCATTGTTTTTGCAAGCATCGAATGCACGGATCCGGCCAACGCGCCGTTGTACGATCTCATCGATAACCATCGCGTCGATATCGTCACCAACAGTTACAGCTACAACGGTGAGAACCTGCCTACGGATTTTATCGACTCCGAGAATCAGTACTTCCTGCAGGCAGCGGCCGAAGGCATGAGCATCCTGTTCTCCAGCGGCGATGACGGCGATATGGCCGCATTCAACACTTACGCGTCGGGCACGTGGGACGCGACCAGTCCCTATGTCACTGCCGTGGGCGGCACCAGTCTGGCGTTGCTCGACCACAGCGGCAATAAGCGTGAATGGGGATGGGGCAACTACCGGGTTTTCATGAATGCAACGACGGTCTCCGCCGACGGCAAGAGCATTGCCACCACCGGTCCCGCCCTGCCGTTCGCCTTCTATTCCGGTTCCGGCGGCGGCCCGAGCGTGATCATGCTGGCGCCTTGGTATCAGGCGGCCGTGCCCTACAGCCTGTCGGGGTTCACGACGCTCGTGGACGGTACGGTGGTGCAGCTGGGTGCACCGTATCGCGTTACGCCCGATATCTCCATGGTGGCTGATCCGTACACTGGATTCCTGTTCGGCGAGACGTTCACCATTGCCGGCGACCCGGTACTCGATTACGGTTGTACGCCGATCTCGACCACGACGGAGTATTGCGAGAGCAGCATTGGCGGTACCAGTCTGTCATCGCCGCTGTTCGCCGGAGTGCTGGCGCTGGTCAATCAGGCACGATTCCAGAATCACAAAGGACCCGTGGGATTCGTCAATCCGGCGCTCTACGCTCTCGGCCACGGTGATGATTTGGAATCGAATTCGGCGCCCATCATCGACGTCAACAAACCCTCGTCGCCCACGGCGCTGCTGAGGGGCTATCTCGGCAATCCGAACAAGTTGCGCGTCGTCACGATTAATTCGACGCTGAATCCCAACTACGTTCCGGGCGAAGACGATCAGCCTGCGGTGATCGAGGGCGCCGATACCTCGTATCGTACTACCCGCGGTTATGACAACGTCACCGGTCTTGGCACGCCGAACGTGCCCGCCCTGATCCAAGCATTCGAGCACTTCTAGTTTTATCCGCGCCCGCCGGTCAGGTCCCCAACGGGACCTGACCGGTAGGCCTGGGAGCAGCAGATGACGGCTCGACGCGTTGCCGATGCCATCGTTGAGCGCTTGCGTGCCCACGGCACGCGACATGTATTCACGGTGGCGGGCGAAAGCTACTTGGATGTGCTCGACGCCCTGTACGACGCGCGCGATGAGCTCAGCGTGGTGACCTGCCGACACGAAGCCGCGGCGGCCAACATGGCGGAAGCGACTGCGAAGCTCGGCGGTGGGCCGGGTGTGGCTTTCGTGACTCGCGGACCGGGCCTCGCCCATGCCAGCATCGGCGTCCACACCGCGCAGCAGGACGCAACGCCCATGGTGCTTTTCGTCGGCGAGATCGCGCGCGAAGATCGCTACCGGCGCGCCTTTCAAGAAGTCGATCTGACTCAAACCTTCGCCGACCTGGCCAAGGGAGTGATACGCATCGACCTTGCCAACCGCGCCGGTGAACTGGTCGATCGCGCCTTCCAACTTGCGATGGCCGGGCGGCCCGGACCGGTGGTGGTTGGATTGCCGGAGGATGTGCTGGGAGAGCCCTACGCTGCGACGCATGGTGCGGTGGCCGGCTCGCCGTCGCTCAGCGTCGCCGCAGACGTGGTTGCGGCCATCGCAGCGCGACTCGACTCTGCGCGCCGTCCGTTGGTGTGGCTGGGAGGAAGCCAATGGTCGGCGCCTGCCGTGAGTGCCGTGCAGCGATTTGCCGAGGCGTGGGAATTGCCGGTGGTAACCGGCTTTCGGCGCAAGGATCTGTTTCCCAATGGACACGCCTGCTATGCGGGCGAACTCGGCTTTGGTGCAATGCCCTCGCTGGTGCAACGCGTGCGGGACGCCGACACGATTTTGGTGTTGGGGGCTGCTCTTGGCGATGTCGAGACCGGCGGCTACCAATGGCTGGACCGGGCTGGTTCGGGCGATCGCCTGATCCACGTTCACGCCGATTCGCACAGCCTTTCCGCGGTATTCCCGACCTATTTCGCCGTGCAAGCGCATGCGGGGCGGGTCGCCGAGGCATTGGCTGGGCAGCGGCCCCAATCCGGCGGCTCGGCGCCGTGGTCCGCCTGGACGCGCGCGGCGCGTGCCGAACAAGCCGCTTTCATGGAGCCGGTATCGGTCACTGGTGCGGTGAATCTCTCGCTGGTGTTTCGCGAGCTGCGTGCGCAGTTGCCGGAGTCGGCTCTGGTCGCGAACGGTGCCGGTAACTACGCGGCGTGGTTGCACCGCTTTTTCTCTCACGGCGCATTTCCCACGCAGGTGGCGCCCGGCAGCGGTGCGATGGGCTATGCAGTACCGGCTGCGATTGCTGCGAAGCTCGCCTTTCCGCAGCGAGAAGTGGTCTGCGTTGCCGGTGACGGCTGTTTTCTCATGTCGTCGCAGGAGCTCGCGACCGCCATGGCACTGAACTTGCGCATGGTGTTTCTGGTAGTCAATAACGGATCTTACGGCACCATCCGGATGCATCAGGAAGCGCGGTTCCCGGGACGGCCCATGGCCACTGCGTTGGCGAACCCCGATTTCGTCGCGCTAGCGCGGGCCTATGGCCTCGCGGCGTGGCGCGTGTCGGCGACGGCGGAATTTCCCGCCGTGCTCAACTCGGCTCGAGCGCATGCAGGTCCCGCGCTCATCGAGTTGGTGACGTCGATCGAAGATATTTCGCCCGGCCGGCGCCTTACTGGGCAGTAAAACGCGGCGGGTACAATCCGCCATGTTCCGACCGGTAGTATCCGGCGTGCACACTGCATATCTGCCGCAATTCATCAAGGCGAGCCGCGCTGTCGAGCGCTGCGAATGTCAGGGAATTCCTCCGTCGCGGTTCAGCAACACCTTGCACGCAAATTACGAATTGCGCTACATATGTCCACGAGCGACAAGCGCAATCGTCCAACAACTCGCATAGGGAGGTTCAGTCATCTGACTCGCGAAAAGTGATCGGGTACGAACGCTGATTCGTGCTCGCGGGCAATGTTGCCTTTGGTCGGATCGAATGTTCGAATTGCTGCATGGAGCCTGCACTGACCAATTTCGGCGATAGCGCTTCCGTAGAAGAGGCCATTCTCGGCATCGATTGGTCAGCGACGCAGATCGGAGACCCATCGGGTTGGCCGCAGTCATTGCGATCCATCGTCGCATTGATACTTGCCTCGGGAAAACCGATGTTCATCGTTTGGGGGCCGATGCGAACGCTCCTTTACAACGATGCATACGCATTCCTGCTGGGACCCAAACATCCGAGCGCGTTGGGGATGCCGTTTTTTTCGGTGTGGGGGGATGCGCGGAACGACGTGGCGGCTTTGTTCGACCGGCTCTTCGGCGGCACTGTGATCGACTTGGACGATATCTCCATCAGTTTCGATCGCGAGGAAGGAACACCGGAAGCGCACTTTGCGCTTTCCTATACCCCCATACGCGACCACGGAAACAAGGTCGTGGGATTGCTGTGTATCCATTCTGAAACCAGCGACCGCGTGCCGGGGAAACTCTTGCAGCCCAGCGCTCACAAGCGACTGGCTCAGATGTTCGAACAGGCGCCGAGCTTCATCGCGGTGCTCAACGGGCCGGAACATCGCATCGAGCTGGCCAACGCCGGCCTTTTGAAATTGGTGGGCAACCGCAGCATCATAGGAAGAACGGTCAAAGAAGCGTTGCCTGATGCCGTAGCTCAAGGCTACCTCACGCTGCTCGACCAAGCGTTCGGGGCGGGCGAACGTGTAGCGAGGACGGCGGCACGATATGCGATGGAAGCACCCGGCGAGGGGGTCAAGGAGCTGTTCTTCGATTTCGTATTCCAACCGATTACCGATGGAGTGGGCCAGGTCACCGGCATTTTCGTCCACGGTTCCGATGTCACGGAGCGCGTGCATGATGAGACGGTGTTGCGCGACCGTCAGACTCACCTCAATGAGGAAAATGCGGATCTTGGGCGGCTGGTCACCGAACGCTCCGCACAATTGCTGGCGAAAGAGGCTCTGATCCAAACGGTCTATGAGCACTCCTCTGAGTACCATATCGTCGTCGCGCAGGTTCATGACGGAGTATTTCGATTGGAGGAAGTGAACCCGGCCGCGCTGAAGCTGTACAAAGCCGCTCGCGACGCGGTGATCGGTCGCACCATCGATGAATGTTTGAGCCCGGCTGACGCCGCGGTGGTCAATGCTCACTTGACCGCGTGTCTCAAGGCCAATGCCCCTTATCAGTACGAATTCGTTTACGAGGGCAACGTCATCGAGGGGATCGCATCGCCGCTTCCGTCGGTCCGTGGCATCGGCCGCCAGATTGCGGTGAGCGCTCGCGACGTCACGGAGCGGCGCAATCTCGAAGAACAGCTACGCCAATCGCAAAAGATGGAGGCGGTCGGGCAACTCACCGGCGGCCTCGCCCATGACTTCAATAATTTGCTGTCGGGCATTTCGGGATCCCTGGAGCTTTTGAAAACCCGCAAGGCGCAAGGTCGACTCGATGAGCTCGACCGCTACATCGCGGCGGCTCAGGGCGCCGCACAACGAGCTGCGGCATTGACTCACCGCTTGCTGGCGTTCGCTCGCCGCCAGACCTTGGATGCCAAATCCACCGATGTGAACAGACTGGTTGCCGGATTGGATGACCTCGTGCGCCGCACGGTGGGACCGTCGATCAACGTGGTGATCATCGCGGCGAGCGATTTGTGGCGCGCGTTGGTCGATCCGAATCAGCTGGAGAACGCGTTACTGAATTTGTGCATCAATGCACGCGATGCCATGCCGGTTGGCGGAACACTGGTCATCGAAACCAGCAATCACTGGTTCGATGAACGCACGGCGGCGGAACATGACTTATCCCCTGGACAGTACTTGTCCCTGAGCGTGAGCGACACCGGCACCGGGATGTCATCGGAGGTCATGGCGAGGGCGTTCGAGCCGTTCTTCACCACCAAGCCAATCGGTGTGGGCACCGGTCTCGGTCTCTCGATGCTCTACGGCTTCGCCCGCCAATCGGGGGGTCGTGTCCGAATTCAGTCGGCAGTGGGTCAAGGTACCAAGGTGTGCGTCTATCTGCCGCGCGATCTCGGCGGTGCCGACAAAGCCGAGTGGTCGGTCGATTCAGAGCCATTGCAAATCGGACAGAGCGAGACGGTGCTGGTGGTAGACGACGAACCCACCGTGCGAATGCTGGTGACGGAAGTCTTGAAGGACATGGGGTACAACGTCATCGAGGCCAAGGACGGCGTCGAAGGACTGAAGGTATTGCAATCCAGTCAGCACGTCGATTTGCTGGTCACCGATATCGGGCTTCCCGGAGGTATCGATGGCCGTCAGTTGGGCGAAGCGGCGCGCGGCTGCCGCCCGGACCTGCGCATCTTGTTCATCACGGGATATGCCGATATTCCCGGAGGCGGATACGGCGATGCAAACGCGGATATCCAGATATTGACGAAACCCTTCGCGATGCAAGAACTGGCCGTCCGCGTCAGCACGCTGATGAAAACCGCGCGCGCTACCTGAAGACGAAGACCACCCCCGCCGTGAGCGCCGACAATACGGCCGCGAGAAACCGGTAGTCTTGCCACAGAGGCGTCAGCGCAAGCCGTGCCTTCTCGGAACGGCGAAAATCTTGTTTCCACATGGTCGCGTCACTCTTGGCACTCGACGCGGCAGGATTTCGAATGCTCACGCCGACCAAGATGAATACGTCGATCAAGGTGAGGATGGGCGCCGCATACAGGAAATGAAAGTGCGTCCATCCAAGCACCGCGTTCATCAGGAACAACCCAAGGCCACAGATCGTTCCCGCAATAATCGTCGTTACCGCTCCGCTCGAGTTCGCACCATGCCAGAACATTCCGACCAAAAACACCGCGACAACCGGCGGCACGGCATACGCCAATACGGCCTGCAGATACACCCAAAGCGACGGGAACAAGTGAAGTTCAGGCGCCCATGCGACGGCGACGACCAGAAGACCCGCCGTCGTCCAGCGGCCGATGAGAACCGTGCCGGCATTCGATAGCGTCGGCCTGAATCGTTTGATGACATCCATCGTCAACAGCGTCGATGCCGAGTTCAAGATGGACGCGATCGATACCATGGTCGCGGCGGCAAAGCCGGCCACGACCAACCCGACCAGCCCAGTCGGCAACAACAGGATCAGCTTCGGATACACCATGTCTGCCCGAGGCAATTTCGGAAACAGCAACAGGGCGCAGATGCCCGGAAGTACGATCAAAAACAACACCGGTAATTTCAGCAAGCCGGCGAACAACGCGCCCCAACGCGCGTGGTCCACGTTTTTGGCGGAGAGCAGACGCTGCACGATGGACTGATTGGTGCACCAGTAATAGAACCCAAGGAGGGGAATCCCCAGCAACAACCCGGGCCACGGAACACTGGGATCGCCCATCGGCCGAATCAGAGAAAGTGCCGCGGGGTCCACCCCGTGCATGACGGCGTGCCAGCCGCCGGCGCGACTGAAAGCGCCCAGCGAAATCATCAGCGTTCCGGCCAGCAGCACCACGCCTTGCACGGCTTCGGTATAGATCACGGCGCGTAAGCCGCCTGACGCCGCATAAAGCCCCGCCGCCACGGCCAACGCCGTGACGATCAGCCATAACGGTTGATGTGGAAACAAGAGTTTGCACACCAGCGATCCGCTGTAGAGAATCCCCGCGGAATCCACGAAGACGTTGAGGAACAAGGTCAATACCGCAAACAGCAAGCGGACCCGCACGTCGTACCGCCGCTCGAGGAACTCGGGCATGGTGTAAGTGCCGCTCCGAATCACGAACGGCAGCAGGAAAAAGCAGAAAAACACCAAGATGACCGCGGCCGTCCACTCATAATCGTAAACCGAGATGCCCATTGCGTAGGCACCGCCCGCGAGGCCCACCAGCGCCGTCGATGACATGTTGGAGGCGAGAAGGGCAAGGCCGAGCACAGGCCACTGAGTGGCGCGCGACGCAAGGAAGAAGTCGACGGGTGCGAAATGGCGACGCGGCAGCAGCAGGCCTAGAGCGACCAAGCCACCCACGTAGGCGGCGACTACCGTCCAATCGAGCACGCTCAACAGAACGGATGCTGAGCTAGTCGGCATGGGGGCACCGGTAGGTATCGGCGGCGCACGTAGCCGTGGCGTGTGGCGCAGTTGGGGTCGCGAGTGACAGCGCTGACATTCTTTCCCAAAGTCGGTTAGTATGGAACTCCCAGGACCGCCTTCGCAAACTCGTGTGCACCACGGAATCGTTAAAAAAACTATACATTACAGGCAGTTATAAGAAATCATGGGACGTAAGTTCATTGTTATGTTGGCTGGCGCCGTCGCCTGCGCGTGGATCGCTGCCGCCTTCGCAGCCGAGCGGTCGTTGCCGGTCCAAAGTGTACATCCGAACCGCTGGCCGGGCATTTCGCACCCTGCATTCGCCGTGGCCGATACGGATCGGTTGGTCGAAGGGCTGTTGGCGCAGTTGAGCCTCGAAGAAAAGATTGGGCAAATGATCCAAGCGGATATTGCGTCGATCTCTCCCTCGGAGTTGCGGCAGTACAAGTTGGGATCCATCCTCGCCGGCGGCAATGCCGCTCCGGGCAACGATTTGCGGACCACGCCCCAGGCTTGGTTGAACCTTGCCGACGAGTTCTACAACGCCGCACTGGCCGGCGGCGGCCCTCATCCAGCCATTCCTATCTTGTTCGGCATCGACGCGGTCCATGGCCACGCGAAAGTGCTGGGCGCCACCATCTTTCCGCATAATGTCGGCCTGGGTGCCGCGCATGACCCGGAGCTGATTCGGCGCATCGGCCAAGCAACAGCCGCGGAAGTCGCCTCCACCGGTATCGACTGGACGTTCGCGCCCACCGTCGCGGTTGCGCGCGACGTGCGCTGGGGCCGGTCGTATGAAAGCTACTCCGAATCGCCTGAACTCGTCGCCCAGTATGCGTCCGCGATGGTGACGGGTCTGCAGGGCGAAAAGGGCACGCCGGAGTTCATGGCGCCGGGACACACACTGTCGTCGGTCAAGCATTTCGTAGGCGATGGCGGAACTCTCGCGGGACGAGATCAGGGCAATACGCTGACACCCGAAGCACAGCTGAGTAGCGTGCATGCGGCCGGATATCCCGCCGCAATCAATGCCGGCGCGTTGATCGTGATGGCCTCTTACAACAGTTGGGATGGAATCAAACTGCACGGCAATCATTATTTGCTGACCGAGATCTTGAAGGAGCGCATGGGCTTCGCCGGCTTCGTGGTGGGTGATTGGAATGCCCACGAGCAGTTGCCGGGATGCACCAAGTCCAATTGCGCCGCGGCGATTCTCGCCGGCATCGACATGCTGATGGCGCCGGATGGTTGGAAAGAGCTGTACCAAAACACCTTGGCGCAGGCTCAGTCGGGCGAGATCCCGAAAGCGCGCATCGACGACGCGGTTCGTCGCATACTTCGGGTGAAGGCCATGGCAGGACTCTTCAATCGAGCCGCACCCAAACAGCGCAGTGACGCCGGGCACTTCGAGGAACTGGGGAGCGCCGCGCATCGAGCCATCGCGCGCGAAGCGGTGCGCAAATCACTGGTGCTGCTCAAGAACTCGCAGCATATCTTGCCGTTGAGACCGCAGGCACGTGTGCTGGTGGTGGGCGCCGCCGCTGGCGACATCGGGGTTCAGAGCGGTGGCTGGACCATCGACTGGCAGGGCAATCGGAACTCGAACGCGGATTTTCCGGGCGCGACATCCGTGTATGCGGGCATCGAGGCCGCGGTAACGCGAGCCGGCGGGCAGGCGGCATGGAGCCGCGACGGCCGCTTCACCCAAAAGCCCGATGTCGCCATCGTCGTCTTCGGCGAACGGCCCTATGCCGAGTTTCAAGGCGATCGGGAGACTTTGGAGTATTCGCCCGGCGACAAAACGGATTTGTCGATTCTGCGCCGCTTGCGTGAGTCGGGTGTTCCCACCGTGAGTCTCTTCCTGTCGGGCCGTCCTTTATGGGTCAGCCCGGAAATGAACGCCTCCGATGCCTTCGTCGCAGCGTGGCTACCGGGTAGTGAGGGGGAGGGTATTGCCGACGTCTTGTTTCGCGCTCCGGATGGCACGGTCCCCTTCGATTTTACCGGCCGATTGTCATTTTCCTGGCCCAATACCGCCATGCCGGTGGTGTTCGACCAAGCGGGAGGCGTGAGCGGCGCCTCGTATCCAAACGGTTTCGGGCTTGATTACCGCAGCCGTTCCACGGTGGGAAAACTGCCGGAGGATGCGCACATTGCTGCGCAATTCCGAGCTCCTCCAGGCAGTCTTTTCTTTGCCGGGCACCCCACGGCACCGTGGTTGATGTTCGTCGCTGACGGCGACGCCGAGGTCCATGTCACCACACGGCAGGCGAGTCCGCATGGCGCGCTGGACGTGACGTTCGCACCCGTCGGCGCCGTGGCTTCCTGGAATGGATCCCGGGACGGTGCGCTGCGAATCTCCGGACGCGCGACCGATATGAGACCGCACGCAAGCGCCGGAGCGGCCATCGTTGTACGCTATCGCGTCGACCGGGCGCCCGAAGGCGCGGTTACCATCGGGATGAGGTGTACGGATGCTTTTTGCCATACCGCGCGCGGGGCGATGCTCGATGTGACCGGGACCTTTCGGGCGGCAACGCTTGGAAGGTGGCGGACCCTGGTCATTCCGGTATCGTGCCTCGATGCGACAGGGGCGGACATTGCCAGTGTGGAAGTGCCATTTGTCGTCGAGACATCGGGAAAATTCGGGATGACCATTGCCCAGGTCCGTCTGACATCGAATACGCGTGCCGCACCCACGCCATGTCCCACGGTAGCGGCCCAATAGCATAGTTGACTCAACTCGAGGCTTGGCGCTTCCGCATGACACTCATCCCCCCATCGGTGACCATCCAAGAGGTCGCCGATCTCGCCCGCGTTTCGCCGAAGACTGTTTCGAGAGTCATCAACAATGAGCCGCGAGTGCGTTCCGATACGCGCAAGCGCATCCTCGAAGCCATCGAACAACTCAACTATCGACCCAATCTCAATGCGCGCGGGTTGGCGAGCAATCGATCGTTTCTCATCGGCCTGTTCTGCGACAAGCCGGGCGATTACCTGAGCGAGTTCCAGGCCGGCGCCATCGAGCGGTGCCGAGAGTCCAGCTTGCACTTGATGGTCGAACCCTTGGACGTTCGTGGACCCCATATCGACAAGCAAATCGATACCTTGCTCGGTCAACTGCGTTTGGAAGGCGTCATCCTGCTGCCGCCCTTGAGCGACAATCCGGGTGTCCTCAATAAACTTCAAGATGCCGCCATTCCGGTCGTGCGGATCGCACCCCGGAAAAACCTGAGTGCCGCACCGTCGATCGGCATCGACGACTATTCCGCAGCCCGGCAGCTGACCGGACATTTGCTGAATCTTGGGCATCGGCGAATCGGCTTCATACTGGGTCCACCGGAACATGGCGCCACCGAACAACGCTATCTGGGTTTCATCGACGAGATGCGTGCTCACCAGGCTCCCGTGGATAACAGCTTGGTTCAAACGGGCAACTTCGAATTCTCCGACGGACTGGTCTGCACCGAACGGATGCTACGTTCGGCCACACCGCCCACCGCCATTTTTGCGAGCAATGACGACATGGCGGCGGCCGCGATTTCCATGGCCCGAAAATTCGGGTTGAGTCTTCCGGGGCAATTGTCCGTCACCGGCTTCGACGATGCGCCTGTCGCGACCATGATCTGGCCGGAATTGACCACCGTGCGTCAGCCCGTGGCCGCAATGGCCAGAATCGCGGCCGACCTCATCATCCGGCACGAACCGCGCCGTCATGGTTGGCCGGAACGCATTCCGCGTCATCTGCTCGAACACGAACTCGTCATTCGGAATTCGACTGCCCGGCTAAACCGGGCTTGATGCAGGGGCGTTTCAGCCACGCGCACCGCGTGCAGCGTGACACGCTGGTTGTGGTCACCCGCCCTCGTCAGGTTGGTACCCGTAGATCAAATCGCATCGGCGGCAACAGCGAGCGCACCCAGCGGCCCGGCAAGCGATCCGAGGCCAGGCGGGACGACATAGCCATCGATACCACCCGTCAAGCGGTCCAAGTCCAGATAGCCATTCAGGCTTTCGACCAGCAGCGTGCGCATGCGCGGCAGCAGCTCCGGCCGCGCCTCGGTGACGCCGCCGCCGATCAAAATGCGCCTGGGCGCGGTTGCCAGCACCAGGGTATGCAGCAGTTGCGCAAGGGCGTGAGCGACGAATTCCCATACGGGATCACCGCTCGCTATGCGGTCCGCCGGCAGTCCTGCTCGCGCGGCAATCGCCACGCCGGATGCAAGGCCTTCGACGCAATCGCCGTGAAACACGCACGATCCTGCAAAGGTGTCGCCCGACTTTCGAGCAACGCGAATGTGCCCGAGTTCCGAATGAGCAAAGCCGCATGCGGGGCGGCCGCCGACCACGAGGCCCACACCGACTCCGGTGCCAACCGTAATGTAGGCGAAATCAGTCATGCCTTTGGCGGCGCCCCAACGGCCTTCCGCCAGTGCCGCCCCGGCGACGTCCGTGTCGAAGCCGATGGGAACCTCGAAGGCGCGCGCCAGCCGGGCGACGACCGGCGCATTTCTCCAACCCGGTTTCGGGGTCGACGTGATGTTGCCATAGGTGGCCGAGCGCCGTTCGAGGTCGATCGGACCGAACGAGGCGATGCCGAGTGCCTCGATCGGCCCGTGAATCGACATGCCATTGCGTAAGGCGTCTTCGAGATGATCCAAAGTGGCGACGGGATCACTGCCTGTGGGGATCGAGATCCGCGTTCGAATGTCATCGGGGCCGGTGCCGATCAGACACACGCATTTCGTGCCCCCGAGTTCTATGCCGCCGAGTAAGGGTTTTGAATTCATCGGCGCGCCTCGGCACCGGCGGCGAAATAGCTGTCATGCGAAGGTGCCGATTGCGCAGCGATGGCGGTGGATTGCGCCAGCGAGGAAAGCACATCGCGCAAGTCACGCAAGTTTACTACGTCCATCAGCGGATCATACCGCTCGGGACGGACACCCATGCCTTCAAAGATATAGAACCAACTGAGATCGGTGAAAAGCTCACCCGCCTTCGGTCGAATCCGGCCGGTCCGTCGGTACAGCTCGATGCGCTGGGTCAGGCTCTCGGGCAGCGTCATGGACCGGCAGTATGCCCACAGCGGCGTGTCCTCCCGCTCCGTCAGGCAATAGTGCAGAACGATGAAATCGCGGATCCGCTCGATTTCGGTAATCAACTCATTGTTGTACGAGTCGATATTCGATTGCGCAAATGCGTTGGTGGGGAAATGTTCGAGAAGCTTGTAAACACCACTCATCACCAGATGAATACTAGTCGACTCGAGCGGTTCCAGAAAGCCGGAGGCGAGGCCGAGAGCCACGCAATTGCGATTCCAAAAAAGCCGGCGACGGCCCGTGGTGAAGCGCAGGAAACGCGGCTCCGCCAAAGGCTTCTCGGCCACCTCGGCCAGTAGATCGTCGAGCGCTTCGGCATCGCCGAGGTACGCGCTCGAGTAGACATAGCCGTTGCCCGCGCGGTGCTGCAGGGGGATGCGCCACCGCCAGCCGGCATTGCGTGCGCTGGCCTCGGTGTAAGGCGGCCGGGCAGCGGTCATTTCCGTCGGAACCGCCACGGCTCGGTCGCAGGGTAGTATGCGGCTCCAATCGATGTAGCCGGTTTTCAAAATCCCCTCGATCAGCACGCCGCGAAAGCCGCTGCAATCGATATACAAATCCGCCTGCAGCCGCGCTCCGTCCGAGAACACCAGTTCGTCGATAAAACCCGTGGAGTTCAGGGTGGCATCCGCCACCGTGTTCTCGAGGCACGACACCCCGAGTCTTTCGGAGTAGCTGCGAAGATACTTCGCCACCAACCCGGCATCGAAGTGCAGGGCATAGCGTAAACCGGCCTCCGGCCCGGGTTTGGTGGCGTCCGGAAACAAGAACTTGCCCGCATCGCTCAACGCGGCGCACAGGCTGAAGTCATTGAACCGTGGCGCCAGGCCCTCCGCCCGCGCTTTGTGCCACGCGTGATGAAACGGACGTAAATTAATCATCGTGCCGAATGTCCCGAAGGGGTGCCAGTACGAGCTTCCGATGCGCGACCAGTCGGTAAATTTGATGCCGAGTTTGAAAGTGGATTGCGTATGACGAACGAAATCCGCTTCGTTGATATTGAGAAACCGCAACAAGTCGACGATGGGCGGGATGGTGGCTTCGCCGACGCCGACCGTGCCGGTATCGGGAGATTCGATGACGGTGATGACGCAACCGGTGCCCGGCAGAGCGCGCGCTAAAATACTTGCGGTCATCCAGCCGGCGGTGCCGCCGCCGACGATTGCGATACGTTTTATCTGCCCATTGTCTGGTAAACGATTGTCCGACATGAGGTTCAACGCCGGTTGTTGCGGAGAAAATACTGCCACGCCGGCCTCGAGCCGGACATGGCGGCAACTCGAGGGAGACCCGGAGCCTAAAGCTTACCCTTCAGACCGACGAAGAATCGGCGTCCGCTTTCATCATAGGTAAATGGCAGGTTCGGCCACTGCAGATAGGTGTGCTGCACCGAGTTCGTCAGGTTCTGGAACGAGAAGAATACGCCCACGTGCTTGTTGTAGTCGTAACCAATCTGCCCGTCGAGTTGTCCGTACGGCGCGGCATAGACTTGGTAGAGCTGGTTTTTGCCGGTCTTGTCCGGGACCGGGAACGTGGAGCCGACCAGAGAGTCGTTGACGGCTTTGTCTCGATACGAATACGAGGCGCGGGCGGAGAAGCCGGCACGCTCGTAGTACAGCGTGCCCGTGACCGCGTTCTGCGAGACGCCGGGGATGGCGGAATCGTACGAAAAGGCCGTGGTCTGACTGTCCGTGGTCGACTTCGAGTAGGTGTAGTTTGCGGCAAAGCCCAAGCCCCTGAGCAACGGTGAAATCCCGTCGCCGAAAGCGTATTGAGTGCCGAACTCCACGCCGTAGATTTTACCCTTACCGGCGTTGACGGGTTCGTTGATGTTGCCGTAATCGCCGCCGAAATCATCGGCCACCAAGGTGTTCACACCCTTGATGACGATGAAATTGTCGATTTTCTTATAGAAGCCCGACACGCTGGCAAGGGCGCCCGGTGCGAAGTAGTTTTCATAGGCAACGACGAATTGCGACGCGCGATACGGATCCAAGTGCGTATTGCCGGAGTTGCCGTTGATGAACTCGAATCCACCCACCGTCCCATTGGGTTGGACACGGGCGCTGTTGCGGGTGAAGTTGAACGAATTGCCCACGCCCAGCTGGAACAGGTCCTGCGGCGACATGACCTTTGCCGCGCCGAATCGGACTTTCTGAGACTCGGTCACATTGAAGATCAAGTTCACCGACGGTAAGACATCGGTATAGCTGCGATTGGTGTGCACGGGAACCACATTGGAGTCCACTCCGTTCCACGAGGCCGTCCCGTAGTACGTGGGCGATGCTGCCGTTTGGCCGTTATCGATGGTCAGGTCGGTGCGGACCAGTCGCACGCCGGCGTTGATGTGCACGAGACTCGAGGGTCCGCCCATGTCGAACATCAGGTACGGCGCCGTGGTTCGCTCGCGAACCTTGAACGAACTCAAGTGATCGACGAAGAGTTGCTCGGTCGAGTTGGGTACTCCGGCACCGGACCATATTTGATTCAGATACGTGGACGGATGGTTGAGCCCTCCCACCGTGGGGTTTTTCACCGTGATATTTCCCACCGCAAAATTGGGGAAGTTCGCGGCGAGCGCCGGGTTCGAGGCCGCCGTCGAATAGGGAATATTCGGCGTACCGTAGCCGGGATCCTGGTAGTAAAGCCAGGGTCCGCAGACATTGGGGGCTGCCGGGGTGTTGCAACCGGTCCCGCTGCCGGCAACGGCACCACTGGCTTCCGTACCATTGATGAGGTAGCGGCCGAACGTCTGGTCGATGTCACGGCCTGCGTAGCGGACGCCCGCGGAAATGGTCGAGGGGTCGCTGGTGCTGATGGGCGGATCCCACTGGATTTCGCCTTTGACGGCGAATTGCTTGTTGTCGGTGAGATTCGCCCAGGCCCAATTCGATTTGAACGTGGTGTAAGCCGAATTGTTGAGGATGTCGGCGTAGGGGGCGAGGTAGCTGACCGACGGTAGTCCGGACGTGCCGCCATTGGCATAGGTGAATTCATAACCATGACTACCCAGCGCCGGCGGAGCGCAAGTCGCCGAACCGTTGTTGCAACCGGGGGCCGCCGGAGAAGTGGCTACGCCGGCGCTGGTGGTATACAACCCGTGCTCGATGTCGGCCTGAGCCGCTTGCAGATTCGAGGTGGCTTTCGAATACGATGCATCGAACAGACCCCGCAACGGACCGCCATTGTTGAACTTGGTTACCCACTGAAAGTTATTGGCTTCCGATATGTTTTGCTGGAATAAACTGGCGGTTTCCGCGCCGTTCGCATTGAACGTGGCGCTTTGGACCACACCGTTGCCGTCGATGGAGTACGGTCGCGTCGGGTCGATACCCGGAATGAGCGACGGGTACGAGGAGCCCGCGCCATTCCACCAGACCTTGTCGGTGTAGCTGTAGCTGGTGTCGTCTTCGTGTGCGTAGAACCAGTTGAAGCTCGACGTGATGCTGTCGGTCACTTTCAAACTGACGCCGAGCGAAGCGCCTTTATCATTTCGATAATCGATGACGTCCGTGAAATATCCCAGTTGGGGATCGATGTAGGTCTGACTGTTCGGCAGAGCGCTAAGCCCGGCGGGGGTCAGTGCACCGGTGTAGGGACCGGTCGCCGAATTCGTGGTAATCCACGCGGCACGGTTCTGGTCCTGGAACTCCTTGGTATGGGTTTTTTCGTCGTCGAAGGTAAAGCTGCCGGTAAACGCCAATCGGTCGCTGAACTTGTAGCTGGCCACCACCGTGCCGCCCGGGGTGGAACTACTGGTGGCTTGGCCTCGCGACTCCTGAAGTACGCCGCTGAGCGACAGCCCGTCGGGTTGCGCCAGCGGATCTATGGTCTTCAGGTCGATCGTACCGCCGAGGCCGCCTTCGGTCATCGAGGCCTTGGGATTCTTGTACACATCGATGCCCCCGATGATCTGGCTCGGGATGCCTTCGAGCGAGGCATATTGAGAGTTGCCGCCTGCGCCGCCATTCGAGGCTTCGCCGGAGACGTAGAACTCTCTGCCGGTCAAGAACAGATCGCCGTTGAGAGTGGTCAAATTTTGCCGCAGTCCGTCGATCAACACCGACGTGCCTTGGCCGGCTTGCCCTCGGTCGATCTGAACGCCGGGCAGGCGTTGCAGCGATTCGGCCACGTTTTGGTCGGGCATCTTGCCGATGTCTTCCGGCGCTACGGACTCGATGGGCAGAATATTGATGCGCTTGGCATCCAGGGCGGTTTGCAGCGACTGTCGATAACCGGTCACCACAATTTCGGATAGGTCGTTCGTATTCGCACTCTGCGAGGCCGACTGAGTCTCGTCGGCTGCCATGGCGGCATGCCCGGAGAAAGCGGCTTCGAATGACACCGCTGTCATTATTGCTAAACGAGCGGCTTGCCTGACCCGCTTTTCTCTGCGATGCGACATGATTGCTAGCTCCCCTAGTTGTTCATCGATTCGGCAGCGCGAATTCCAAGTGACGCATGGCGATATGCTAATAATCCTTATGCCAAGCACTTTTTTGCGCGTCCGTTCCCCCATCAACGCGCTCGGAGCGCGGTTGATCCAAGCGGGAGGCTAACTCCGCGAAGGGATCCGCGTCAACGATTAAGTATTTTATTTGTCTTCAATCACTGCCACCATTGTCAGCGCTGACATCCCTCTTGGATTTCAAAAGCTAGGGTGTGGCGGGGTTGCGGTGCAGCAGTCGGCCCCCCCCGTACCCCGCCCAAGCGTGAGCCGGCATGGCAGCACATGGCAGCGATGTCAGCTGCGAGCGTTAGAGCGTTAATATGATGACCACGGAGGCGGCGCTTGGGGAACGAAATGAAATGCTCCTCGTGCTTGCGTGTCGCTTGGGTCTGCATGGTGGCAGCCTCGTGGATGAATTCTTGGGCTCAGGTCGCCGTTGCGCAGGCGTCCGATACTCACATCGGTACGACCTTGGATCGCGCGTCGATGAATCTCGGCCCGTACAACGCGACATTCCTCGAGGGCGGCATCGGCGTTGCGCGCCCGTTATCCGCAGAATCCACGGTAATCGCCGCGGCGGCGCAGTGGTCGATGATGGGTTGGCTACGCTGGGTGCGGCATGAGCCTGGGGAGTACGTGGTGGCCGCGGTGGGCAACAGCGCCGGGGCGGCCGCCGGCGGGTGGCGCGGAATATTGATGGCGGATGGTGAGCTCGAGGTCGCAGTCGCGCCGCGCGTTACGCTGCGAAGCCGCACCATCTTGCAACCTGGCCGGTGGTACGCCATTGCGGCGACTTACGATGGCGCGGTCGCTCGACTGTACATCGACGGCAGCGAACGTGCTGCGTCGCGCGCGGCGACCGTCACCGTCGAACCTCGCCTCGAGCTTGCACCCGTCATGGGACACGCTCCGGACGTCCCGGCACCGCATTTCGGCGGGTCGCTGGCGCTGTTCACGCTCACACCTGAATCTAAAAGCCCGGCGAGTATCCAATCGTTCGCGCGCGCGCCTCCCGATTTTTCGCTCATAACGTTCAACTCGATTGGTACCGGCTGGCCATGGCAGGAACACGCCTGGCGGGGACTGCAGGAGCCCCAAGAAGCCTGGACGCTACCGCATGGCAACAGCCCTCCGAGTGCGCCCATTGCGACTGCCGTACCTGCCGGCACGATGAACCTTCTTGTGCACGTGCCCGACACCGCGACGTCGCGTACGCCCTCGACCGGTGTGGTGACGCTCGGCGTCGCGTCGCAGGGCATGACGGCGTCCGGCCCCGCGGTGCCCGGCGTGGCGACGCCCGGCATGATGACGTCCGGTACCGCGGTGCCCGGCGTGGCGACCATCGGGCCTTGGCATCTCGCTGCGGCGCCTACGATCGATGCTTCCGGAGAGCAGCTGTCGCAAGCCTCCTATGAGGAACGCGATTGGTATCCGGCCGTGGTGCCCGGAACCGTGCTTACCACGCTGATTGCCCGCGGCGTGTATCCAGACCCTGACTATGGCCTCAACAACCTTGCGATCCCGGATAGTCTCAGCCGCCAGGACTATTGGTACCGCAGCGTATTCGCCGCGCCGGCAGCCTTCCGAGATCGCGATCTAACGCTGGTCTTCAAGGGCATCAACTATGCAGCCGAGATTTGGTTGAACGGCCGGCGTCTAGGAGCGATCCGCGGCGCATTCACCCGCGGCCGCTTCGACGTCACGGGCATGCTGAAGGCCGGAGAGACCAACGCCATTGCGGTGCGTATCTCGCCGCCGCCGCACCCGGGAATACCGCATGAGCAATCGATGGCAGCAGGGCCGGGCAATAATGGCGGGGCGATGGCGATCGACGGTCCAACGTTCGTGGCATCCGAAGGCTGGGACTGGATTCCCGGGATCCGCGATCGCAACACCGGCATCTGGCAGGAGGTCGAACTCGTCTCGACGGGCGCGCTTCGCGTGCGCGATCCGCGGGTGATCACCCTTTTGCCGTTGCCGAGCACTGCCACCGCGGATATCGCCATCGTCATTCCGGTTGAGAATCGGCGTACCAGCGCGATTGCCGGGTCGGTGGTTGCCCGGTTCGAGGGAATCAGCGTCGCGAAGGCGGTTGTTTTCCAGCCTGGCTTGACGGAGGTGACGCTCGACGCAGCCGAGTTCCCGCAGCTGCATCTCGCCGCGCCGCGTTTGTGGTGGCCCAATGGATATGGCCCGGCCAATCTATACACGTTGCGGATCGAAGTGGATGGCGGCGGCTCGATATCCGATTCGGCATCCGTCCGGTTTGGAATTCGCGAACTGACGTATGAATTGTCGCTGTTCGACCACGATGGCCGTCTGCGACGCGTCGAGGTGGACCCGACGCTCGGCGCGATGCGCGGCGAGCGTCTGATCGATGTGCGTCACGAGGCGATCAAGCGCACGCCCCAGGGCTGGGCCGAGAGCTTGACGGCCGCCGGCGAGAGTTCTCCGGCGGTCCATTCGAGTTCGAGCGAATCATTGACTCCGTATCTGGTCATCCGCGTCAACGGCGTGCCCATTGCCGCGCGCGGCGGCAGTTGGGGCATGGACGATTCACGCAAGCGAATCTCGCGTGAGCGGCTGGAGCCGTATTTCCGCTTGCATCGGGAGGCCCACCTCAACATCATCCGCAATTGGTTGGGCCAGAATACCGAAGATGTCTTCTACGATCTGGCCGACGAGTACGGCCTGCTGGTACTGAACGACTTCTGGGTTTCGACTCAGGATTTTCAGATGGAGCCGCAGGATCCCGCGCTGTTCCTGGCCAATGCGCGCGATGTCATCAGCCGCTATCGCAATCATCCGTCCATCGCCGTCTGGTTCGGCCGCAACGAAGGCGTGCCGCCGCCCATCATCAACGAGGGATTGGCCGAGCTCGTGGCTGCGCTCGATGGCACGCGCTACTACACCGGAAGTTCGAACTCGATCAACCTGCAGGGTAGCGGTCCCTACAACTATCGACCGCCCGAACAATATTTCACGGAACTTGCGCGTGGATTCTCGGTGGAAGTCGGTACCCCCTCGCTATCGACCTTGGAGTCGCTGCGGGCATCCATACCGGTGGCCGACCTTTGGCCCTTGAATGATACCTATGCCTATCATGATTGGCATTTTGGCGGGAACGGCGATGTCGCCACATTCATGGCCGCCCTTGCGGATCAGTATGGTTCGGGTACCGGTCTCGATGACTTCGAGCGCAAAGCGCAGCTCATGAACTACGTATCGTACCGCGCGATCTTCGAAGGGTTTCAGGCGCATCTATGGACTCAAAACAGCGGCAGACTCCTGTGGATGACGCACCCCTCTTGGCCGAGCAACACCTGGCAGATCTACAGCTCCGACTACGACACGGCGGCCGCTTACTACGCGGTAAAAAAGGCGTGCGAGCCGGTGCATGTACAGATGAACCTGCCTGACTTTGGGCTGGCCGTCGTCAATACCACGCGTAGCGATCGGGCGAATCTGGTTCTGCACAGTCGCGTACTGTCCTTGGACAATCGGCTGCTGGGCGAGCGCGTCGACCACGTCGATGCGCATGCAAACGCGGTAACCGCTCTCGCGTCCCTCCCCGAACTTGCGCGGGCGCTGCGGACCGAACGGTTGGTACTGGTGAAGTTGACGTTGACCGACACCAACGGGGTGCTGCTGTCGGACAACGTGTATTGGCAATCACGCACACCGGCGGACCAGCAGCGGCTCAATGAACTCACTGCCCAATCGATCGACATGACGGCTCGCGGTGGCGAGTTGGACGTCGGGACGTCGGTTGCGGGGAAGTCGGTCGCTGGGGCGTCGGTCGCCGGCACGTCGGTTGCTGGGAAGTCGGTTGCCGGAACGACTGTCGCCGGGACGTCGGTGGTCGTACGACTCACCAACTCGAGCAAGGAACCTGTACTCAGCGCCAAAATTACCGTGCTGGATGCGAACGGCGTGCGCGTACTTCCCGCCTACTACAGCGACAACTACGTTACCCTGCTGCCGGGCGAGACGCGCGAGCTGGGCATACGCTGTCCGGCGGGCTACCCCGCAGGCGCTCGGGTTGCGCTTCGCGGCTGGAATGTAGTGACCAAAGAAGTAGTGATCGCGCCGGTCGAGAGATCCGCCGCAGGAGAAATACAATGACCGAGACCTACCGTCGTATCGTACTTGCTTCCCGTCCTCGCGGCTGGGTCACCACCGATAACTTTCGCCTCGAAGAGGTTCGGGCGCGCCCGCTCGCCGACGGTGAGATTCGCGTGCGCAATCATTTTCTTTCCCTCGACCCTTATATGCGCGGGCGCATGAATGACGCCAAGTCGTACGCGATACCGCAAAAGCTCGATGAAACCATGGGTGGCGGCACGGTGGGCGAAGTGATCGAGTCTCGACATCAAGATTTTGCGGTGGGCGACACGGTTCGCGGCATGTTGGGCTGGGCCGAATACGGCGTCAGCGGCGCCGCCGGGTTGGCCAAGATCGACGGGCGGCGCATTCCGCTATCCGTGTATCTCGGAGTGCTCGGCATGACGGGCATGACGGCATGGTACGGCTTCAACAAGGTCTTAGAAGCCAAGGCCGGCGAAACCCTCGTCGTCAGTGCCGCGAGCGGCGCCGTGGGTAGCGTGGTCGGCCAACTCGCGCGTATCGCGGGGACTCGTGTCGTGGGCCTTGCGGGCGGTCCGGAGAAGTGCCGATATGTCACGGAGGAACTCGGATTCGACGCGTGCGTCGACTACAAGACGGCCAACGATGCCAAGACACTGGCGGCGTTGATTGGTGCCGCCGCGCCGCAGGGAGTCGACGCTCACTTTGAGAACGTCGGCGGCGATGTTTTGAACGCCGTCATGTCGCTGCTCAATCCGTTCGCGCGAGTGGCGATTTGCGGCCTCATCTGTGATTACAATTCGGCGCCCGGTCAGATTCCCAAAAGCGCCATTATGAATCCGGGCTATTTCCTGACGGCTCGTTTCAAGATGCAGGGCTTCATCGTCTCGGATCATATGGACCTATGGCCCGAAGGCTTGACGGCGTTGGCCCGCTACTTCACCGCGGGACAGATCAAGTACCGGGAAAGCGTCGCCGATGGATTGGCGGCGGCACCCGAGGCGTTCATCGGCATGCTCAAGGGCGAAAACTTCGGCAAGCAGTTGGTTCGCCTGATTTGAGCCGACGTTCGGGTGCCTAAGGACGCGCTTCGGTGTCGCCGACGCGCGTCGCCTACGCGCACAGCGCTCCGCGCCCAACGATTGTGCCCTAGCGGGGCCCGTGACGCACCGGCACGGTGCGCCCCCGTCCCTACAACGTCCCCGCCGTGTCGCTCAGGTGGCGGACTTGCAAAACATGAGGCGTTCGGGCCCGGGTAATGTTTATATTGTCGCCCATGAGTTCTGGCGTAGGGCGGTACCTTGCGACAGATGGCGACGCGTTTTCCAGGAGATAACATGAGCCGATCTTCCGGACGTTCCGGCCGCGACTGGCCGCAGGTTTTGGTGATGTTGTATACGCTGGTGGGGTGGCCGGCCGGCGTCTGGATGCTGACCCGCGAGGGGTTCTGGCTGAATGCCGTCGGCGTCCTGCTGACGGCGCATACGCTCATCTACTCCGCTTATCTGATTCATGACTGCGTTCACCACGCCATTTTTGCAACCACATCCGGCAATGACCGACTGGGCGTGCTGATGAGCTGGATCAACGGGGCGTGTTTGGCGAGCTATGCGCGCTTGAAGAAAAAGCACTTGCGGCATCATTCGGATCGGCTGGACGTCGTCACATTCGACTACCGCGCCGCCCTGCACCGGACCCCGAGCTGGGTGCGGCGCGGCGTGCTCGCCATGGAATGGGCGTACCTGCCGGCGGTCGAACTGGTGATGCGCGGAATGATCGTGGCTGCGCCTTTTTCATTCGGTACCGTGGCCGAGCGGATTCGCGTTCTGGTGCTGTTGGCGGTGCGGGTCGCATTCTTCGCGGCGCTGGCATTGATATCGGTGAAGGCGGTAGTGCTGTATGCGCTGGCCTACGTGCTGTTCCTGACCGTGCTGCGCTTCATGGATGCGTTCCAACACACGTATGAGGTGTTCGCTTCACGTTCACTGGAAGCGGCGACGCCGGATCCTCGGCGCGACCTGCGCTACGAGTATGAAAATACCTATTCGAATTTAATCGGCGAACGCTGGGGATGGTTGAACTTGCTGGTACTCAATTTTCCCTATCACAATGCGCATCATGTGCGCCCAAGCGTGCCGTGGTACCGGTTACCGGCGCTGCATCGCTCACTGTATGGTGAAAGAGACGGCCAGGTGATCACCTGCCGCCAGCTGCTGGGCAGCTATCATCGATATCGAGTCTCGCGTGTGTTGGCGGAGAATTACGGTACGGTATCGGCCACCGGGGATCGCGCGGGCGGATTTCTCGGTGCCGTCGGGGTGTCGTTTCTGACCGCCGTTTGAGTACGCCCGCCAGGCGGCTACCTTCATTTGGAGGCGGTGGTCGAACTGCGCTTGCCGACGAAATGCCTTTCCTACGTCTTCGTTCCATAGAGCGCGAACCAAGCGCCTTGGGGATCGGTGGCTTGGACGATCCAGCCGCCGCCCGGCACCTGCTGCGGTCCGTGCATGATTTTGCCGCCGCTCGCCGTGACTCGGCCGGCCGCTGCGTCGATGTCGTCAACCGTGAAGTAGTACAGCCAGAAACGATTGTTGCCGGCGGCGGGACTGTTCATCATTCCGCCTACGGCTGCGCCGTTGATGGTGAACAATTGGTAGGTGCCCATGGGTCCCATGTCCACGCTGTCGCCTTTGAGCCAGCCAAACATCGTGTTGTAAAATTCGAAGGCCTTCGGCCAGTCCGTGGTGTGCAGTTCATGCCAGGCGATGTGCCCCGGTCCATTCGAAGGAGTGCGCTCGCCCGGCTGCCCCGGTTTGAATAAATGGAAAATCGCGCCCTGCGGATCCGCGACCACGGCGAATCGGCCGACGTCGGGAATGTCGGCGGGATTGCGATGGATCTTGCCGCCCAGCCTCTGTAGCCTGGCGGCATCGCTATCGACATCAGCGGCGTATATATATCCGACCCAGCATGGCTTCAGCCCTGCTTTGCTCGCTTCCTGCGGCGTTTTCATCATGCCACCGACCCCGGTTTCGCCGGCCTGCAGCACGGTGTAGGTCATATCGGGCCCGGTCATCTCCTGAGTCTTCCAGCCTACGACCTTGCCGTAGAAAACTTTCGCGGCGGCAACATCGTCGGTCATGAGTTCATACCAGACGAACGCACTTTGTGAACCAGCCATGGAAACCTCTCCCCAATGTACTCCGTACACATAGCCTAGCAGTTCGACGTGCTCGGTGTGCGTCTCCTCGACATGGTGGAGGAGGGCATACCGATCCGTTCCTCGCGCTAGGTCTGGCTGCCGCTTTTCTTGTGGGTCCCCGTGGCGTCGGTCTTGAACTCGTCAGGCTCTAACCGATAGCGTGCCAGCAGTTTGTAAAAATCGGTGCGGTTGCGCTTGGCGAGGCGAGCCGACTGGCTGACGTTGCCCGAGGTGACCTGTAAGTTGTGGGTCAGGTAGTCGCGGGCGAAAGTGTCTCGGGCCTCATCGTACGTGGGCACCTTCTTGGCCTCTGCGCCCAGGGAGCGTTCGACAAACTCCTTGCTCATGATTTTACTGTGCGAGAGCGCCACGTTCTTTTTGACCAGATCGAATAGTTGGCGCACGTTCCCTGGCCAGTCCGTGGTCGCAAGCAGCTCGATGGCGTCGGGTGAATATATCTTTTTGCTGCCGCCATCCTCCGTTGCCTGTTCCAAGAAATGTGAGACGAGCAGCGGAATGTCCTCGCGACGTCGACCCAGCGGCGGAATCTCGATGGGCAAAATATTGATGTGGTAGTACAGATCCTGCCGAAACTCCCCGGCTTCCATCAGCTTTTTGAGATCGCGGGAAGTGGTACAAATGAGACGCGCCTCGGCATGCGGGCGGCCCCACTCATCGCCCGTGGGTACCGAGGGTCCGCGCAGCGCTGCGATGAGCTCCGCTTGCAGCCGAACGGGCAGACAGTCTATTTCGTCCAGCAATAGCGTCCCCCCGCGGGCGGCTTCGATAGCCCCGTGCCCGCGCGCCGGGCCGCCGTCGCGCGCCGCAGCCCGATCTCCAAACAATTGCGATTCCAGGGTCTCCTCGACCGCGTCCCTGCAGCGGACGGCGACAAATGGCTTGTCGCGACGCGGACTGGCAGCGTGAATCGCACGCGCGAGAAGCTCCTTTCCTGTGCCGTTTTCCCCCGTGAGAAGCACGGCGGCAGCGCTGGCCGCCGCCCGATTGGCCAGTCCAAGTCGATCTTCCATCAGCTGACTCCGGGAGACGATGTCGGCTCGCCAGTCGCCCGTGACCAGTGCGAAAGTGGACGACGCAATCGCGCGTTCCACTTGTCCCAGTAATTCCGATTTCTCGACCGGCTTTATCAAAAAGCCAAACGCGCCGCATTGGGTGGCCTGCACAGCCTCAGGGATGGTGCCGTGGGCGGTCACGATAATCACGGTCAACGCAGGCCATCGGCTCTTCAACTCTTTCAGGAGGGCCAGGCCGTCCATGTCGTCCAAGCGTAGATCGGTAATGACGAGATTGGGGCGCGACCGAACGCATGAGTCCAAAGCGGCCACTGCGCTGTCGGTAGTTTCAACCGAGTAGTTGGCCATGGCAAGCCGGGCATTCATGAGCCGGCGCGATTCCGCGTCGTTGTCCACCAACAAGATTCGAGCCTTGCGTTCCGGGTCCGGCGGACGGTCTTTGCGTGCCCTCGACGATTTCGGCGTTGGTCTCATGCCAAAGCCAAGCGAGGTCGTGACGGGTGGGGATTTGTCGGTCATCAAACTAGTGAGCGGTGACTGATGGTCAAAACGATTGAGAAGTTAGCAATAGGTCATCCGGTTGACTGTAGGGGAATTGCGGCAATTGTCGGAACCGGCCCCACCGCGCCAACGGATCCGCACGCCGATCCCGCCCCTAGCGGGCTCCGCAAAAAAATAGGCCCGCAACGGCCGAAGCGATTTCACGTTGCCCGCCGGGTTTCCGGCGTTGCTACGATTGGTTGCTCGGCGCGGCCGTCTGCGCCTTCTTCTTGTGCTTCTTCTTCATGGTTTGTTTTTGGTGCGGCGTTGCGGTATCGCTGGGAGTGGAGGCAGACGCTTCCGCGGAAGGTGCTTTGGTGGCGGCTCGTTGATGCGGACTGGACGCCGCGCTGGGATCCGAGGGCTGGGCCCCGGGTGTCTCGGGCGGCGTAGGCGATTGAGCGAATATGCTTGCGGCCGCCAGCACGCCCGCCAGCAATCCGGCGAACTGCGGGTAACTAGTTTTCATGCACGTCCCCTTAAAATAGCCATGTGCGGTCTGGCAGGGTAGTGAGCGCAACCGACTGCGGCAAGCCACGGATTTCCAGTGACGCGGCCAGACCTTTCCTACCGCTGATGTCCAACCGGTGTGGATGCTGCATCGCAGCAAATCTCTGCAATCCCAGCGGGGGCGTAGTCAAACCAGTTCATGGACCAAACGAACCTCAAATGGACGCTGGGTGGAGCTACGCGGGGGGTGCTGGGTGAGGCTACGCAGCGGGGGCACTGGGTGGTCTACGCAGGGGGTCCCATGCGAACGGCCTAGGAATATACTCGACATCCTCTCGGACGCCGGCTCTATGCAACGCAGTTTGCGGAGGGCGTAGAGTATCGCGGCGCATACGGCGGAGGCTGGCAGGTTTCGCCCGTGTCGCTTTGAATCCAATCCAACCGAAGGAGAAATCAATATGAGTGCCCAAGTTCGCCCGACGAGTTCCTCGCAGGAGAGCGGATCCATGAGCGAAAGCAGTTCTTTCGCTGCTCATCTCAAAACGCTCGACCGCAAGATTCCGTTGCGCGCCCGGTATGAGAACTTTATCGGCGGGAAATGGGTGGCGCCCGCGAAGGGCGGGTACTTCGACAATATTTCTCCAACCACCGGTCAAGTCATCTGCAAAATCGCCCGGTCCCAGGGCGAGGATATCGAGCGCGCGGTCGATGCCGCGCATGCGGCCGCGGATCAGTGGGGCCGAACAGCCGTGGCCCAACGCGCTGCCGTTCTCAACCGCATCGCCGACCGCATGGAACAGTACCTTCCGTTCCTGGCGGCGGTCGAGACGTACGACAACGGTAAGCCGATCCGGGAAACCAACCTCGCCGATTTACCGCTCGCGGTGGATCACTTTCGTTATTTCGCCAGTTGCGTGCGCGCGCAAGAAGGCTCGCTGGGTGAACTCGATGACGACACCGTGGCCTACCACTACCATGAACCATTGGGCGTGGTCGGCCAAATCATTCCATGGAACTTTCCGATCTTGATGGCGGCTTGGAAGCTGGCGCCGGCAATGGCGGCGGGCAATGCCGTCATCATCAAGCCGGCCGAACAGACGCCCATGTCGCTACTGGTGTTGGCGGAACTCATCCAGGACATCGTGCCGGCGGGAGTTTTGAATATCGTCAATGGATTTGGGCTCGAAGCGGGCAAGCCGCTGGCCTCCAATCCGCGCATCGCCAAGATCGCGTTCACCGGCGAGACCACGACGGGCCGGTTGATCATGCAATACGCTTCCGAAAACATCATCCCGGTGACTTTGGAACTCGGCGGAAAATCACCGAATATTTTCTTCGACGACGTCATGCGCGACGACGACGATTTCGTCGACAAGGCGCTGGAAGGGTTTGCGATGTTCGCGCTCAACCAGGGCGAGGTATGCACCTGTCCGTCGCGAGCGTTGGTGCAGAAGTCCATCTATGACCGGTTCATGGAGCGCGCGGTGAAGCGTGTGGAGACCATCCGCCAGGGCGACCCGTACGAAATGAGTACCCAGATCGGCGCCCAGGCTTCCAATGACCAATTCGAAAAAATCTTGTCGTACATCGATATCGGCAAGCGGGAAGGGGCGAAAGTGCTGACGGGCGGTGTCGCCAACAAGCTGTCCGGCGATCTATCGGGCGGCTACTACATCAAGCCGACCATATTCGAAGGGCACAATAAAATGCGGGTGTTCCAGGAGGAAATTTTCGGGCCCGTGGTGTCGGTGACGGTATTCGATACGCCGGAGCAGGCGCTCGAGATCGCCAACGACACCTTGTATGGTCTGGGGTCCGGGGTGTGGACACGCGATCTGAATCTCGCTTATCGCTTTGGGCGCGGCATCAAGGCCGGGCGAGTTTGGACCAATTGCTACCACGCGTACCCCGCGCATGCGGCATTCGGCGGCTACAAGAAATCGGGCATCGGCAGAGAGACTCACAAAATGATGCTGGATCATTATCAACAGACGAAGAATGTGCTGGTGAGCTACAGCACGAAAGCCCTGGGGTTCTTCTAACCTAGGGGATGGAGCGGACCGGCGTACGGCTCTCGGTGAAACGGGAGGCGTACGCCGGCGGGATTCGCCGACCTCGCGGAGTATGCGTGAACACTGAACTCGCCGATTCTGAATTCGCTCGGGATCCGGACCGCGTGGGCGTTACGCCGGCGGCGCGCCGATTGATCGAGCAACTGCAGGCGACCCACGGGCCCATCATGTTTCATTTGTCGGGGGGGTGCTGCGATGGGAGTGCGCCCATGTGCTTCCAGGTGGGCGAGTTCAAATTGGGCGGGGTGGACGAGAAGGTCGGCGAAATCGTGGGCTGCGAGTTCTGGATGGATCGTGCGCAATTCCGCCTATGGGCGCATACCCGCTGGACGGTGGATGTGGTCCCGGGACGGGGCGGGAGTTTTTCGCTGGAAGCGCCGCTCAACATGCGTTTTTTGATTCGCTCGGAACTGTGCGCGGTGCGGCCGGCGTAACGTCGGGCACAGACGGGTAAGGGTGCGTAAGGGCGTGTAAGGGCGTAGGGGCGCAAGGGCCGCGCGGCACACGGCGGTTCAATGCTGGTGGGCGGACGCAAGAATCGTTCGTGCCAGGCCGGCGTAGTTTCCATCAAAATGATGGCCGCCCTTGAGTTTGACCACAGTCACCTTGCGCGGATCCAATCGGGGGCACAGCGAATCGCTTTCCTCCTCACCATAGATGCAGAGCACGGGAACTCCCGTGATGCGCTCGACTTCGGGCAAGGTTGCCGGACCTGAATTGTCGTCCGAAATCCAACTGCTCACGTGGAATTCGAACAGCGCGTGTTCGGACATGCCCATCACCGCCGTGAGGGCCACCTGCGAACGCGCCGTCGCCGACAAGCGATTGACCGCAAAGGGCAGTACGTCCGCGCCCTGGGAATAGCCGATCAGCATGACTCGCTGCTTGCGAAGTTGGGTCAGATAAAAACGGATTATGCGGTCGAGATCCGTGGCCAAGCCGTCGGGCGTGCGAGCCGTCCAGAAATAGCGCAGCGAATCCAGGCCGACGACCGGGATACCGTTGGCCGTCAAGGCGCCGGCCACGTCTTTATCGAGACCTGCCCAGCCGCCGTCCCCGGATAGCATAATGGCGAATACATCGGATGGCGGTGCGCCTGGCTGCGCCGCGACTGCGACCAGCGGCAGATCGCCGAGAGCGGCGGGCGTGGTCGTCGTGGAAGCGGAAGCATTTTGCGCCAGGAGCGTGTCGAACGCGGCCGCATAGGGGGGTGCCCAGTTGGACGTTGCGGATACATTGGCCGCGACGCTCGGCACGATGACGAGTTGTGCATGGGGAACCTGTGCCACGAAGCTGCGAACCCCTGCAACATCGCAGGCTTGCGGTTCCGCGCCCTGGAGCACCACCCATGGGTTGCCGATCTGCTTCGAGGGCAGAAAATCGACCCCCTTATTGCCGGCGCGCAGGGTCGATTCGAGCCCGGAGCCCTTGCACAAGCGCTTGGACAACGGGTAAGCCGGGCAGAATCCCATGCTCACGGCCGCAGCAAATGTATTGGTCGGCGCCTGAGCCAATGTGGCGTATGCGAGGGTGGCTCCGGCGGAGTACCCGGCCAAGATGGGACTCAAATAAGTTGCCAGATGATAGTAAGCCTGCACGAAATGGCTGAGGTTTTCCAGGTCGCCATCGGGAAATACGCACTCTGCGCCGTCCGCCGCGAGCGAGGCGTTGAGCTGCGCGACGTCGAGCCCGGCGACCATCGCGCCTTGCTGGGCAAGCCGCCGCGCCATATCGGACATGCCCTGATTCCAGCCATTGGCGCCCGACAGCAACAACACGAAGCCTCTAGGTGCTGCGTGGGGGGAATAAACGGTAAAGTTCTCAAAGCGGCCGTGGCTCAGGATCTGCTCGGTGATGGGTGTCCACGTCGGTGCGGCGCCGCCAGGCACCAGGTCCGGCGGATGAATCACGCTAGGGAGCCCGGATCCCCGCAGCAAAACGGTTGAGGCCAAGACAACCAAGAAAAAGAATGCGCGCACGCCTCGCATGGGGGCACTGTCAATGAGCATTTCTCAGTATGCCATCCTTCGGAGAGGGGGCGCGGCTACCTTTTTCGTGGCTGATGTGCGCCGCCGAACAGACCCCGACCGGCGAAGCGGGTAGATAGAGTTGAGGAACTCGCGCAATTCAATTCTATGGCCAATCGTCTCACTGTAGATCCCCTTGAATCCTCCATAGGCACGGAGATTTCGAAAGATAACGTGGCGAGGTTTCAGACATCCTCCCTGTGGAGAGCCCGATGGCAAGTGTTCAACTCGTTTGTTCCCTACGCGCTGCTGTGGTTCGTAATGGTCCACGCATTGGCGCTTTCCTATTGGCTCATGTTGCCGATTGCGGTTCTAGCCGCCGGTTTTCTCGCCCGGATTTTCATTATTTTTCATGACTGCGGCCACGGGTCTTTCTTTGAATCCAAACGAGCCAACAACGCGCTGGGTGTGATCGCCGGCATCATTAATCTGACGCCGTATCGTCACTGGCGCTGGCAACATGCAGTGCACCACGGTACCTCCGGTGACCTGGACAGGCGCGGTTCGGGCGATGTATGGACATTGACGGTACAGGAATATATCGAGAGCACTCGCTGGAGACGATTTTCCTACCGTCTCGCGCGCAATCCCATCGTGCTATTTGTGTTCGCGCCGCTTTACGTATTTGTCGTCCATCACCGCTTCGCGTCGTCCTCTGCGCCGATGCGCGAGCGTCAGTCGGTTCGGCGAACGAATGTGGCGCTGCTCGGAGTCGTCATGGTGATGAGCGCAGTCATCGGTCTCAAAGCATTTTTGCTCATACAGCTTACCGTATTGGCATTTGCCGGTGCCCTGGGCGTGTGGCTATTCTACGTCCAGCATCAATTCGAAGGTGCGTATTGGGCGCGGTCCAAGGACTGGAACTACACCGCCGCCGCACTGCAGGGTAGCTCATTCTATAAGTTGCCGAAAATGCTGCAGTGGTTTACCGGGAATATCGGGTTCCATCATGTTCACCATTTCAATCCCCGCATTCCCAACTACTATCTCGAGCGCTGTCATGAGGCGGATCCGGTCTTCAGTCGAGTCAAACCCTTGACCCTTTTTGCCAGTCTCAAATCGCTGACCTTTCGCCTTTGGGACGAGCAGCGCAACATTTTCGTGAACTACCGCGGCCTGAAATCCGGGAAGTGTTGATGAGCTGTAGTTGATGGTGCGGGAACGGGAGTTCCGCCGCGACGCCTCCCGGTGGCTCGAGCGGAATCGGTTGCTAGTGGGCGGCATTCGGATAGGCGTCGATTTCATCCAGCATGTCGGGCCCGCCGAGAGCCTGCATCTGCCCGAGAATCCACTCGCGGCGCTGCTGAACGTAGCGCGATGGCGCCGCTGCGGAATAATGTTCCGGGCTGGGCAGCACGGCGGCGAGCACCGCCGCATCGCTGCGGCTCAACCGCGCCGCACTCTTGTGGAAGAAACGTTGCGCCGCGGCTTCCGCGCCGTAGGTGCCGTAGCCGAACTCGGCGCTGTTGAGGTAAATCTCCAGAATTCGCCGTTTCGGCCAACAGCCCTCGATCAAGACGGTGAAATAGGCCTCCAGTCCCTTGCGAAAATAACTGCGCCCGGACCAAAGGAAAAGATTCTTCGCGACCTGTTGGCTGATGGTGCTGGCACCGCGCACTTTGTGGCTGCGCTGATTGAGGGCATAGGCCTTCTCGATGGCCTCGACATCGAAACCCCAGTGTTCTGGAAATCTCTGATCCTCCGAGGCGACCACCGCCAGCGGCAGATTGGGGGAAATCCGCTTCAAGTCCACCCATGAGTGGCGGAACACATACGCGGAGTCGCGACTGGCCCACGCGGCAATCTGCGCCTCGGCCATGAACGCGCTGTAGGGCGGATCGACCCAACGAAGCAACAGCACGGATCCGGCCGAGAGCACGACGAAAAGCAATACCACCCAGAGAACCGCGCGCACGGTCCGGCCGAGCCAGGATTTGCTGCGCGCCATGTCGAATGGATCCGAGGTCGTCGATTCGTTACGGGTCGTCGGTCGCTCGCAGGTCGCCGGCTCCTTATGCGTCGACCTTGCGTACGCTTTTCATGATGACGGCCTCGACCGGGACGTCGTCGAAGCCGCGCTTGCGGCCGGTTTCGACCGCTGCGATTTTGTCGATCACGTCCATGCCCTCGGTGACGCGCGCAAACACCGCGTATCCGAAATTGCCCCGGCTGTGATCGAGAAAGTCGTTGTCCTTCAAGTTCACGAAGAATTGGGACGTCGCACTGTTGATGTCGTTGGTTCGCGCCATCGAAAGGGTGCCACGCAGGTTCTTGATGCCGTTGTCGGCCTCGTTCTTGATGGGCGGTTCAGTCTTTTTCTGGGACATGTCTTCTGTGAAGCCGCCGCCTTGAATGACGAATCCGGGAACGATGCGATGGAAAATAGTGCCGTCGAAAAAGCCGGCGTCGACGTACTTCTGGAAGTTGGCGACGGATATCGGCGCCTCTTTTTCCAAGAACTCAATTTTGAAGTCGCCCAGTGTGGTTTCGAAGAGAATCATGAAAGTTCCTAATGTGTGGAGTAAACAGTTCCCAGGGTGACCCGGGTTTTGCCGGAATAGTCGGCGTGGGATCGGACCGCGCTGAAGCCGCGGCGCTCGAGCATGCCGACCACTGCGTCGCCTTGGCTGCTGCCATGCTCGAGCAGCAGCCAGCCGCGCGGGTTCAAATGCTGCGCGGCGCAGTCCACGATGGTGCCGATGGCCTCGAGCCCGGTCGGACCGGAGGACAGTGCCAGTGCAGGCTCCGCCCTCAGGCGCTCGAGCGCGGGATCGTTGGATGCAACGTAGGGCGGATTGGCGACGATCAGGTCGAAGCGCTCGCCCGGCACCGCCTCGAACCACGAGCCGACACGCCAGTGGACTTGCGGCAGGCCCAGCTTCCGAGAGTTCGCCATGGCCACGTCGAGCGCATTCGCGCAGACGTCGATGCCGGTCACGCGCGCTCGGGGCCGTTCTGCGGCGATGGCCAGTGCGATGGCGCCGCTGCCCGTGCCCAAGTCGAGCACGGAGCGCGCCTGATCCGCAGGCAGCAGTCCCAAGGCAAGTTCCACCAGCAGCTCGGTCTCCGGACGCGGCACCAGCACGTCATGCGTGACCGTCAGTTCCATGGACCAAAATTCACGCGTCCCGGTCAAATAAGCCACCGGTGCGCCCTGCACGCGCCGAGCGATCATGGCTTGGTAGGCATCCCGGCTCTCGGCGGTCAGCGGCTCCGTGCCGCGTACGAGGAGCGCCGAGCGCGATAGGTTCAAAACCTTGCAGAGCAGCAGCTCGGCATCGAGCCGCGGCGAGTCGCTGTGGCTCGACAGCGTTCCGATGGCCGCTTGCAGTGAGCCGGCAATGGTGTCCATGTCCGTCATTCCACCTGTTGAGCCAGTTCTTCGGCCTGATGCTCTTGGTTCAGCGCGCCGATGAGTTCGTCCAGATTGCCGTGCATGACGTCATCGAGCTTGTAGAGCGTGAGATTGATGCGGTGGTCGGTCACCCGGCCTTGCGGAAAGTTGTAGGTACGGATTCGTTCGGAGCGATCGCCGGAACCGACCTGAAGCTTGCGCGACTGGGCCTGCTGGCTCTGTTGCTTCTCGCGTTCGCTCGCCAACAGCCGAGCTTTCAGCAACGACATGGCGCGTGAGCGATTCTTGTGCTGCGAGCGCTCATCTTGGCACTCCACCACGATACCGGTGGGCAAGTGAGTAATGCGAATGGCGGAGTCGGTTTTGTTGACGTGTTGGCCGCCGGCGCCCGAGGCGCGAAACGTATCCACTCGCAGTTCTGCGGGATTCAAATCCACCGCTTCGACCTCTTCGAGTTCGGGCAGAATCGCAACGGTACAGGCCGAGGTGTGTATGCGTCCCTGGGCCTCGGTCGCGGGCACTCTTTGCACTCGATGCGTGCCCGACTCGAATTTGAGCAACGAATATGCGCCGTGCCCGATGACGCGACTGATGATTTCCTTGTAGCCGCCGTGTTCGCCGGGGCTTTCGCTCAAGACCTCCACTTCCCATCGTTTGGACTCGGCGTAGCGAGCATACATACGAAACAGGTCGCCTGCGAAAATTGCGGCCTCGTCGCCGCCGGTACCGGCACGTACCTCGAGGAAAATGTTGCTGTCGTCGTGCGGGTCCTTTGGAATCAGAAGCCGCTGCAGCTGGCTTTCCTCGGCAGCCACCCGCCCCGTAAGCTGGCCTAGTTCTTCATCCATGCCGAGTTCAATGGCGGTTGCGACGTCGCCTTCGAGCGCAACATAGCCGCGGTAGCCCGCGACCAAGGGATTCAATTTGGCATATTCCATGGACAATTCACGGAATTGATTCTGGCGCGAGATGACGCCGGGATCCGAGAGAAGACGGCTGATTTCCTCGAATCGCTCGTCGAGTTTCTCGAGTTTGCGCCTGATGGAGTCTTTCATTGGCGCGAATTATAGCGACCTGGAAAGTTATTGCCGGTCGCGTTCGTCTCCACCCGCGCCCGTGACGGCTTCCACGGCCACCGATTCGGCTGACTCGGCCGACTCCGATGCCTGTCTAAGGGCCTGAGTAGGAGCATGCAAGAGCCGGTTCGTGAGGGTATTCGCAAGGTATTCCAGTACTTCGTCCGCCGGCTTGCCGGCGGATAGCTGGCGGCGCGCTTGCTCCAACGTTTGCTGCCTAATCCCATCCGCCTGCTGGCGCAACGCGCGTATGGCGGGCCCCGCCTCCTTGGCGCGAGATTCCGACAGAAAACGAGCGACTTCCTCGCCGATCAACAGGCGCGCGCCGCCCGCCGCAATCTCTCGATGCTGGCGATTTTCGTCGATCAATTGTTGGAGGTCGTCGATTGAAAAGAGGTAAATATCCTCGAGATCCGCGACCCGCGGGTCGATGTCGCGCGGGACCGCCAGGTCGACCATGAAAATCGGCCGGTGCCGTCGCGTCCGCAGCGCAGCAGCGCCGGCGGCTTTGCCAATGATGGGTGTGGGGCTGGCGGTGCAGCTGATGACGATGTCGGCCTCGGCCAATTCCTTGTCCAGGTGGTTGAGGTCGACGGCATAGGCGTTGATTTCCGTCGCCAATGCTTGCGCCCGGCTGAGCGTGCGATTGGCGATCACCATTCGCTTGACGCCGGCCGTCGAGAAGTGACGCGCCGCGAGGGCGATCATCTCGCCGGCGCCGATCATCAGGGCCGAGTGCGCGCTCAAATCCGAATACATGCGGCGCGCCAGGCTGACCGTTGCGGAGGCCAGGGAGACGGCATTCGCGCCGATTTGAGTTTCGGAACGAACGCGTTTGGCGGTGGAGAATGCGGCCTGAAACAGCTTGTTGAGGTGGGGTCCCGTGCTGCCGGTTTCTTGGGCGATGCGATAGGCATCCTTCAATTGGCCGAGGATTTGCGCTTCACCCAGTACCATGGAATCGAGTCCCGAGGCGACGTTGAATGCGTGCTCGACGGCCTGCTGTTCCTGATGCACGTACAAGCTCGCGGCCAGGTCCAAACTATTGTCGTGATGCCGCTCGAGCCACTGGGTCAGCTCCGCCCCGCTCGCGGATCCGGCCCAGTAGACCTCGGTGCGATTGCAAGTCGAGAGAATCACCGCCTCGGCAACGCCGCGTTCCTGGCGCAGGGCCCGCAGAGCGGCAACCAGCCGCTCCTCGGTGAAAGCTACCTTCTCGCGCAGCGCGACGGGTGCGGTGCGGTGATTGATACCAAGAATATTGAATGCCATTGCCGCGATTTTCGCACGTAACCTTCGGATTCTGGTAAAGATATGCCGCTAGTTCAAGCGGGAATCCGCGGCATCAGGATACTCATTTAGTTATAGTGCGGCCGTGTTCTCGATTCCAATCTTCGCAAGGGCGTTCGCAGGGCTCGGCATTATTGCCTGTACCGCTTGCGTCGGCGGCGCACCCAAGCCCGATTTGCCTGGGTCGCAGGCATTTTATACCGTTACGGCCGAGATAGCCCTCTCACGGCATCAGGCGCGTATGGCGGCTCTCGAGTACGCCGCTGCGGCCGAGACCGACACCGACGTGGACTTGTTGCGCCGGGCAACGGAAGTCACGGCGCAGTGTTTACAGCCTTCTCTCACCGTCGGTGTGGCCAGCCGATGGATCCAAGTCGATCCGGCCGCTGTGGATGCGCATCGGGCGGCGGCGAGAGCGGCGTTGGAGTTGCACAAGATCGAGCAATCGGCCGCTCATTTCCGCGTCGTCCTGACGGCCTCGCCGCGCGGCACCGATGCGGAGTTTGCGGCTCTCGAGACCGAGCTGGCGACCACCGCCAATATCTACGGCGCACGGCAGCTCGCGGACCGAATCGCAGGGTACTTCCCGGCGTCACAGGCGGCGCTGCGCATGCAGGCATTCGCCGCCTTGCGCGCGGATGATCCCGCCGCGGCGGTACGCACGTTCACGGCGGCACTGGCCATGCCGGCACTGGCCACGCCGGCTGGAACTCCGCCCGGCGAGCCATCGTCGGTTGAGGCTGGGCGTCGGGAGCTGACACAGGGACTCTGGCGAGCGCGCATCCTGGCGGGTGAGATGGACGAGCCGCTTGCACAAGCAAAAGCCCTGCTCGAACGTGACGACACGGCAGAGAATCGATTGGATTATGCGCTGGTGTTGTTGGCAGCGCAGCAGCACTCCGCGGCGCGGGCGCAACTTGCGATGCTGGCGCGCGAGCCGGAGGCCAAGCCGGTTGCATTGCGTCTGCTAGGCCTGATCGAATTCCAGGAAGGTAAGCTGGACGATGCGAGTGCAAGGTTCGCGGAGCTGGTAACCACCGGTAAATTCTTGGACGACGCACTCTATTATTTGGGACTGATTGCTGAGCGCCATGGGGACATGGACCGCGCTTTGCGTTTGTACGCGCAGGTGCAAGGCGGTGAGAACGCCGTTCCGGCGTTATTGCGCGCGGCGACTGTTTTGCGAGCGAACGGCGCCGCACCGGCGGCGGACGAGTTGCTCGACCAACTCGCCATCGAGGAACCCCAGCGGGCGCCGGAGATTCTCGCAGCACGCGCACGCATCTATGCGGACGCGGGCGAGTTACCGCGGGCTATCGCCGTATTGGACCAAGGCGAGCTGCAATACCCGGACAGTGTGGAATTGCGTTACGCCATGGCGTCGATGTCGGAAGAGCAGGGCAAGATCGCGGCCGCCCTGAATGAGTTGAAAGCGGTCGCCGCGCTCCGTCCGGCCGATCCGGCGGCACTCAACGCGTACGGCTATACCTTGGCGGACAATAATCGAAAGCTCCGGGTTGCGCGCAAGCTCATCGAGCAGGCCTATGCCGCCGCTCCCAAAAATCCGGCAATTTTGGATAGCCTGGGGTGGGTGCTGTTCCGGCAGGGTCATGGCGACCAGGCGTTGCCTTATTTGAATGCGGCCTATGCGGATGACCACGGCGGCGACATTGCCGCGCATTTGGGTGAAGTGTTGTGGCGGCTCGGCCGGCGGGCGGATGCGGACCGCATATGGTCCGAGGCGAGCCGGGTGGGCGAAGATAACCATCTTCTCAAGGCCACGCGTCTGCGCTTGCACGCGTCGAATTAAGTCATGCGCAGGCTCATCGTGCTTCTGGGTTGTTGCGCGGCGTTAACCGCTTGCATGACCACGACCACGCGCCCCGTGCTGGCGCCTGCACCCTGGGACCAGCGGTCTGCCGAATTGCAGCATGCGAACGCCTGGCAGCTCGACGGCCGCGCCGCCGTGGCCGTGGGCACTCAGGGCTGGCAAGCGAGCTTGAATTGGCACCAGCGCGGCACCGACACCGAGCTGCACCTGGCCGGTCCGCTGGGCGTGGGCGCGCTGGTGCTCACGCAGACATCCCAGGGCATTTCGTTGAATGGGGCGCCTCCGAGCGATGCCGTGGTCGAGCAGCTCCAGGATCGCTTGGGATTCGAGCTGCCGATGGATAATTTGCGCTACTGGCTGTTGGGTGTGCCGGATCCGCGCAGCGCGTTCGACATGGCCCGGAACGATCAGGACCGAGCGCAGCAACTGATTCAGGCTGGTTGGACCGTGAACTATGATCGCTACATGACAATCAACGGGGATTGGTTGCCCGCGCGTGTGGTGCTGAGCCGCGAGGGAGTGCGTGTGCGCATCGCAGTGGATCATTGGACCCTGGATATGAGGCCGCAGTGATGACCACGAGCAAAGACGCGGCCGCGATGGCCGGGATCAAGGACGCGGCCACGGAGGGCGGGCGCAGAGCGGCGATGAGCGCGGGCGATGCAACGGGCGCCGAGCGTGATGAGCGGCCTTGGCCGGCACCGGCGAAACTCAATTTATTTTTACATATTACGGGGCGGCGTCCGGACGGCTATCACGAGCTGCAGACCTGCTTCCAATTCGTCGATTTATGCGACGACATTCATATACGGGCACGCCCGGACGGCGAGATCAGGCGCTTGCGGGGTGCCGCCGGCGTTTCGGAAGATGCAGACCTTTGCGTGCGCGCCGCGCGGGCTTTGCAATCGGCATCGTCATGCGGGTTGGGGGCGGACATCGATGTGGTGAAACGCATTCCCATGGGCGCTGGGCTGGGCGGGGGTAGTTCAGATGCGGCCACCTGTTTGGTGGCGTTGAATCGGTTGTGGGGACTCGATTGGCCGCCGGCGGAATTGGCGGCGCTGGGCCTGAAGTTGGGCGCTGACGTGCCGGTATTCGTCCATGGTCGGGCAGCTTGGGCGGAGGGCGTGGGTGAACAGTTGACGCCGTTGTTCCCGCCGCTTGCGCCGCCAGAGGTTAACTACCTGATTTTGAAGCCGAATGTGTTCGTGAGCACGGCGGAGGTATTCCAGGACCCCGAATTGACAAGGAATTCTCCGCCCATCACAATTCACGGTTTCCTGGCGTCCGGTGGTGGGAACGACTGTCTGGGTGTGGTGCGGCGGCGATATCCGCCGGTTGCGCACGCGCTCGACTGGCTGTCGCTCTTCGGACGTGCGCGCCTGACGGGCACGGGAGCGTGCGTTTTCTCGAGCCTGGAGTCGGATCGCTATGCGGAGATAGCGCGCAAGCTGCCGCCTGGGTTCGATGCATTTTTGGTGCGCGGATTGAACGACTCGCCCTTGCTCAAAAGGTTGTCGGCTGGCTGAGCCCACGCGGGCGAGAGATCGGTGACTGTTGATTTCCGAGTTGGGGTGTCGCCAAGCGGTAAGGCAGCGGGTTTTGATCCCGCCATACGGAGGTTCGAATCCTTCCACCCCAGCCAAATTTTTGCGGTTGGAGCGATTTGTCGACTGGAAATGATCCTAGAGCATGAGTTAGCAGAGGAAGGATAACGCCCAAAGGGCGGCCCCGAAGGGGTGAGGCCCGCAGGGCCGAATAATCCTTCCACCCCAGCCAATGTTTTGAGGTGGGAGCGATTTGTCGACTGGAAATGGTCCTAGAGATTGAGTTAGCTGGGGAAGGATAACGCCCGAAGGGGCGGCCCCGGAGGGGTGAGGCCCGCAGGGCCGAATAATCCTTCCACCCCAGCAATTGCGCTTGAGTAACGGCTGTTTTTGCTACTGGTTTCCTTATGGCGCGAAGTAATGAGTTCGATTCGTCAAGCATCTCGGTGTTCGCCGGTAACGCGAATCCGCTGTTGGCTCAGGAAATCACCCGTCACCTGCACGTGCCGTTGGGGCGCGCGCATGTGGGCCGCTTCAGCGACGGCGAAGTAAACGCCGAGTTGATGGAGAACGTACGCGGCCGCGATGTGTTCATCGTGCAGCCCACGTGTCCGCCGGCGAACGATCATTTGATGGAATTGTTGATGATGACGGATGCGTGCAAGCGCGCATCGGCGAAGCGCGTCACCGCCGTGGTGCCGTACTTCGGTTATGGACGTCAAGATCGGCGACCGCGTGCCACACGCGTGGCCATCGGGGCCAAATTGGTGGCGAACATGATCGCCGTGGCGGGCGTCGATCGATTATTGACGGTGGACCTGCATGCGGATCAGATCCAAGGCTTTTTCGACATACCGGTGGATAACGTATACGCCTCGCCGGTGTTGCTGGGCGATGCCTGGAAGCAGAAGGACGAGCGCATGATCGTGGTGTCGCCGGATGTCGGCGGTGTGGTGAGGGCGCGCGCGCTCGCGAAGCGTTTGGATGATGCCGAACTCGCCATCATCGACAAACGCCGGCCGCGGCCGAACGAGTCGAAGGTGATGAACATCATCGGCGAGGTCGAGGGCAAGAGCTGCATGCTGGTCGATGACATGGTGGACACTGCCGGTACCTTGTGCCAGGCGGCGCAGGCCCTCAAAGACGAGGGAGCGATCCGGGTGGTCGCCTACATCACGCATGCCGTGCTGTCGGGCGCCGCGATCGAACGCGTTTCGAAGTCGGTACTGGATGAATTGGTGGTGACCGATACGATTCCCTTATCGGAAGCCGCCAAGGCGTGTAGTCGCATACGGCAATTGAGTGTTGCCGGGCTACTGGCGGAGACGATACGGCGCATCAGCGACGAAGAGTCGGTCAGTTCGCTGTACGTTGATTAATGGGTGGGGGCGCTGTTGCGGCGTCCGCCTTGGTTGAATGGTTTGCTTTTGGTCGGGCGCGGTTGCTGCGTTCGCCTCAGCTAAGTTGGTTTGATATTGGTCGGTGCCCTCGCAAACTGGTCGCGGTGCGGGGGCGCTGTGTTTGTGATGTAACTGGAGACGATTATGAAAACCTCATTTGAACTCGTTGCCGAGTTCCGCGAGATGCAAGGCAAAGGTGCGAGCCGCCGCCTGCGTCACGAAGGGAAAGTGCCGGCAATATTGTATGGCGGGCATTCCGAAGCCCGTCCGTTGACCTTGAGTCATCAAAAGCTCTTGATCATGCTCGAGAACGAGCGCTTCTACTCGACCATTTTGAGCTTGAAGGTCGGCGATCAGACGCAGGCTGCGATCTTGAAGGACGTGCAGCGGCACCCGTACAAGAACGCGATCGTGCACATCGATTTTCAGCGCGTCGAAGACAATCAGAAGATCCGCATCAGCATTCCGTTGCACTTCGTCGGGGCGGCCGTTTCACCCGGCGTCAAGTCGCAGGGCGGTATCGTGTCGCACATGCGCAATGAAGTGGAAGTCAGTTGCTTGCCGAAGGACTTACCGGAATTCATCGAGGTGGATCTTTCCGCGTTGTCTCTCAATGAGAGCATCCATATGTCGCAGCTGAAGATTCCGGACGGCGTCGAGCTGGTGGCGCTGGCGAAGGAAGACGCGGCAGTCGTGGCCATTCACAGCCCGCGTGCGGAAGAGCCCGAACCCACCGCAGCGGCCGGAGCAGCGGCGGCGGAAGGTGCGGCGGCGGCGCCTGCGGCCGCGGCGGCAGCGCCTGCGGCGGCGGCGGCCAAGAAGGCCGAGCCCGCCAAGGCGGACGCCAAGAAGGAACCTGCGAAGAAAGACGCCAAGAAATAGCTTTCCGAGGCGTGGCTACGAGGAGGGCCGTCAAATGGCGGCCCTCATTTTTTTAGACTCCGACAGTTGGGTGGGTCCACGATGGCTGGATTACCATTGCGCATTATCGTCGGTCTCGGCAATCCGGGGCCGGAACACCTGGTTACCCGGCACAATGCCGGGTTCTGGTTCGTGGATATGCTTGCGACGCGGCACGGGGGTGAGTTCCGTGATTACCGCAAGTATTCGGGTGAGACCGCGCGCGTCACCATCAGCGGGACGGAACTCATTTTGTTGAAGCCGACGACCTACATGAATCGCAGCGGGTTGTCGATTCGGCAGATCAGCGATTTTTACAAGATCGTACCGGACGATATTCTGGTGGCGCATGACGAATTGGATTTGCCGGTGGGCAGCGTGCGTCTCAAGCACGGTGGCGGTCATGGCGGCCACAACGGCTTGCGCGACACCATCGCTCACATCGGCGAGAGCTTTTGGCGGCTGCGGTTGGGGATAGGTCATCCCGGCAATAAGGCCGAGGTGATCGATTACGTGTTGACGCGTGCCCCCCGCGTCGAAGAGGACTTGATTTTGGAAGCCGTGGGCACGGCGGCGGACTCCGTACCGCTCATGCTCGAACAGGGCGCGGAACGCGCGATGACCAAATTGCATAGCCGCGCGGGAAAGATCTAATGCCAATTCGTTGTGGGATCGTCGGTTTACCCAACGTGGGAAAGTCCACGTTGTTCAATGCGCTCACGCGTGCCCAGATCGCGGCGGAGAACTATCCCTTCTGCACCATCGACCCGAATGTGGGCGTGGTGCCGGTGCCGGATCCGCGGCTCGAAACACTGGCGGCGATCGTGCACCCCGAGCGCATTCTGCCCACCACCGTGGAGTTCGTCGATATCGCGGGCTTGGTGGCCGGCGCCTCGAAGGGTGAAGGGCTGGGCAATAAATTTCTGGCGCACATTCGCGAGGTCGACGCGATCGCGCATGTGGTGCGATGTTTCGAAAACGACGACATCATCCACGTTGCCGGCAAGATCGATCCGGCGAACGACATCGAAGTCATCAATACCGAGCTGGCGCTGGCCGATTTGGACAGTATCGATCGGGCGTATCAAAAAGCCGTGAAGGCGGCGAAGACTTCGGATAAGGATGCGATCAAGTCGCGCGATTTGCTGGAGCGGGTACGCGCTCAACTGAACCTGGCGAAGCCCGTGCGCGCTCTGGGTCTCGACGCCAATGAAAAGGCGTTGCTGCGAGACTTTCATTTGCTGACGGATAAACCCGTCATGTACGTGGCCAATGTCGATGAGACGGGCTTCACCGACAACCCGCGGCTGGATCGCGTGCGCGAACTGGCCAAGGCGGAAGGCGCGGTGGTGGTGCCGGTATGCGCGGCGATCGAGGCGGAAATCTCGCAACTCGAGGAAGCGGACCGCGCGGATTTTCTGAAAGAATTGAAACTGGATGAGCCCGGGCTCAACCGTGTGATTCGCGGCGGCTACGCCTTGCTGGGACTGCAGACTTATTTCACTGCGGGCGTCAAAGAAGTGCGCGCGTGGACCATTCGTGCGGGGTCGACGGCGCCGCAGGCGGCGGGCGTGATTCACACCGACTTCGAACATGGGTTCATTCGCGCCGAAGTCATCGCCTATGAGGACTTCATCGCCAACAAGGGCGAGGCGGGGGCGAAGGAGGCCGGGAAACTGCGCCTGGAGGGGAAGGAATATATCGTTCGCGAGGGCGATGTAATGCACTTCAGGTTCAATGTATAGGTCTTAGGTCTTGGCGGGACCGAGCGCGGCTTCGCGCGGCAATTCCACTCGTGGAGGTCCATCATGAATAAAACTCTTTGCGGATTTGCATTGTTGTCGGTGACGATGATTGGTGTTTGCAGAATCGCGAGCGCCTCTCAGGCAGATGAGGAAGTGGCTATTCGCCGGCTTCAGACCGAACAGGCGAACTCTTGGAATCGGCACGATGCGGCGGGCTACGCGCGCTTGTTTGCCGATGACGGCGATTTGGTCAACGTCATGGGTTGGTGGTGGCAAGGCCGCGCGGAAATCGAGAGCAAGCTCAGTAGCGCATTTGAGTTCGTGTTTCACGAAAGCCAACTCACCATCACGGATACTTCCGTGCGCTTTCTCAGCCCGACCATCGCCGCCGCTCATATACGCTGGACCATGGTCGGCGCGAGGACCCCACCCGGCATGCCTGAACCCCGTAGCGGTATCGAGCTGCAGATTCTGCAGAAGAGGGCGGGCCACTGGCTGATCCAGAGTTTCCAGAATACCAACGGCGTTCCCGAGAGGCCGTTTCCAACTGGGGCGCCGGGCGCGGCCCCCAGGACTTCATCGGAATAATCCGCAAACTGCGCGAATACTGCCCTAAGCGGTTGATTTAGCAGCAATAGGCCGGAATGTCGGCTTGACACGGGGGTCCTACCTCCGGACAATCCGCGGCTCTCCGTGGTGAGGTAGCTCAGCTGGTTAGAGCGTGGCACTCATAATGCCGAGGTCGAGGGTTCGAGTCCCTCTCTCACCACCAGTAAAAGTCGGGTGCGTTCCGGGCACATCGGTTTTATGCCGCCGAGGACATAGGTAACCTATGTGTCGGTAAGCTCACGATGGTCCTTACGTTCTCGGGAAGAACGGTCCGTGGGCTGACGGCGGTTGAAGCTATGTAAGTACTCGGCAAGGGGCTCGACCTGATCCGCCGGCAGGGCGCCCGCTCTAGGTCTGAACCGGTCTCCATCTTGCGCTGCGCCCCTTGCCTGTCGAAACAATCAGCTTTTCGCTTTTCATCTGCCGCAATACTAATCGCACAGTGTCTCTTGACACGCCGGCGCACGCCCGCTCCATCTCGGAGATCGAAAAGGGTTCGTGCCGATTCAGAACGGCTTCGCGAACCTGTTCGGTCTTCGCACCGCGCCCGGTCCGTATCTGGCCGACGCGCTCTTCGAATTCGCGATAAGCGCGCAGCAGTACGCCCCAGAAATATTCTAACCATGGTCGCCGTTTAGTCCTTCATCCTGCTCTGGGATCGATGGGCTATGGCTGCGCATATCGGCCTTACGGATTTGATCGGCACTCCCGCAAAGGACAGTCCTGTCACGCAGCGGACGTTTCAACCTAGCTTCGCCATCGGTGCGCTTTACAAGTTCTAAAGCGCAAAGGTGATGCCCGGGCGCTATTTACCGGCCAGTCACGTGCGTGCCAAGGCGCTGGGGAGTAGGCATTCGCAATTTGCTATTCCAGATCGACCGGACCTTCGAACCGGGGGCGGGGATTCGCGAGGCGTTACTGGATCTGACTCGCGTGCTGACGTCGCAATTGAGTTCTTGTGGGCGTATCACTCCGTGGGTTGCTTGGATCCGGCGCGAAACCGCGCCCCAATGCATCGCCAATGCAAAACCGGTAAATAACGATTATATTGACTGGCAGACCGAAGCGTGTCAACGAATCCCAATAGGATTATCGCCAATTTTATTTTGTATAATCAATATGTTACATTTATATTCGTCGAGCACTAGTGAAAAACCCACGTTCGGTTGGTTTGGCTACAGACAAATAATACCGATAAAAACCGCTTTACAAACGACGGGTTTCGGGTAGATTGCGGATTGACCGCTGTGTGCGGAAGTGTGTCGGGCGGCGGTCTTACCGAGCACCTCACCCGTCTTGGTATTGAAGGCCGCATCCAGCGAGGGAGTTCCATGAAAGAAAAGGGGACATCGATGTTTGCAAAAGAACTGATATCGCGGAACGTTGTGGCGAGCGCGCTCGCTGTCGGCGCACTCTTATTGGGCGCTGAGCTCGCGGTGGGGCAGACCACGGCGGCATCGTCAGACGATACGGCACTAGAAACCGTCGTGGTGACGGCACAGCGCAGAAGCGAAGATATTCAGACGGTGCCCATCAGCATTCAGGCGTTCACCGGGAAGGATATCGTGGAACTGGGCATCAGAACTTCGAGCGACATCGGTCAGTTTACGTCCAACGTAGAGATCGCTCTGCCGGCCGGCGCGGGTAATCAACCCCTGATTTCGATCCGCGGCATTGGCATAAATGATTACGACACCAACAACGCCGGCCCCAACGGGGTTTACTTGGATGAGGTCTATTTGAGCGCGCCGGCGTCCCAAACGTTTTCTACTTTCGATCTTCAGGGTATCGAGGTCTTGAAGGGCCCTCAAGGTACTTTGTACGGCCGCAATACCAGCGGCGGCGCAGTCAACATCGTCACCGTCAAACCCTCGGACGAGTTTTCCGCCAATTTTCATGCCGACTATGGGACGTTCAATACGGCAAACATCGAAGGAGCGGTGGGCGGTCCATTGACGCCTACCTTGGATGGCCGAATCGCATTGTCGGTCAATCGTTCCGACGGCTACATGAACAATCTGTTGACTGGTAACAAGGAGAACGGCGCCGGCAACTATGCGGCGCGCGGAATGTTGCTGTTCAAGCCAACCGACAGTTTGAGGATCTTGGTCAATGTACACTGGGGTCAAGTCGACAATCGGCCGACCGAGTATCGACACATCGGCACTTTGAACCCGGTCACCGGTGCGCCGTGCAGCGTCGCTCAAACCTACGCCGGCAAGTGCGTCGATTTATTCGGTTACGGAACCCCCGCCAACTTCTACGATGGTGCATTCAATCGGCAGCAGCATCTCGATGTGAACAATGCGGGTGGGTACGTCCGGGCGGATTACGATACGGGTGTGCTCGATCTGACATCGATCTCGGCGATTGAATACAACGACAAGCTGCACCCAGAAGACACGGATGGAGCGCCCGATCAGATGCTCGACATCAATTTTGGGGTACGCTCCACGAACTATTCGCAGGAACTTCGCGCCGCCCAGACGCGAGAGCAGTACAACTGGGTGGCGGGCGCCTATTTTCTGCACGAAGACCTATATCAAAACCAACCGCTATCTGCCTTCCTCGGCGGAGACACGGTATTCCACGCTCCGGGCGCCTTCGATGGCATCGCGTTTCAGGCATTCGATGACAGTCGTCAGACCACGAACGCTTATGCCGCCTTCGGCCAGGGCGAATACAAGTTCACGGACAAACTCAAACTGATCCTCGGCGGGCGCTTCACCGAGGAACACAAGAGCTTCCACTACGACGGTTCGATCGAGTATCAAGAGGGTGGGGAGGGTCACTTCGGCCCCGTGATACCGGTGGCGGATACCAGCGAAAGGTTGAACGACTCGGCGTTTTCATGGCGGGCGGGTCTCAACTACAACTTTACGCCGGACGTTCTGGCTTACGGCAGCGTCGCAACCGGATTCAAGAGCGGCGACTTCAACGGGAGCTTTCTGAGCACCACGCCTGCTGAGATCGCTCGTCAACTGGTTCCCGTTGCTCCGGAGAAGGTGACCGCCTACGAGATCGGCATCAAGACCAGTCTTTTCGACCGCCACGTCATTTTCAACGCGGCCGCTTTTTACAACGATTACCGCGATATGCAGGTGTTCGTACTCGCGCCCGGGATCGACGGTGGACTCCCCATCAATGTTCTCGATAACGCCAAAAAGGCACATACCGACGGCTTGGATTTGACGCTCATCGTCAAGCCGACATCGGCCTTTACCGCCACCGTACAAGCCGGCGTCCTGGAGGCGAGACTGGATCAGTACGTATCCAATCGCGACGTGTCACAACCGGATTATTCCGGCAACCAGCTACCGATGGCGCCGCATGCGTCGGGCTCGATCATGCTGGACTATAAAATACCATTGCCGTCGGGTGCCTTGGATCTGCAAGCCAATGCGAATTACAAGGGTCATATTTTCTTCGACGTGTCGAATGATCCGTACACCACGCAATCAGGATACTGGCTGGAAAACATGCGCCTGGCGTATACCTTCATCGGTGGACACTGGGAAGCGGCTGCCTACGTGCACAATCTGTCTGACCAGCAATATTACACCGACAAGGGCGACCTCACGTCGCCATTCGGATTCATCGAAGCAAACGTAGGCGTGCCGCGGACGTTCGGGGCTGAAATGAACTGGCGCTATTGAAACGTGAAAACGGGTGGCTGGATTGCACCACGTCCGGTGGGGTTTCACCGATGACTAAAGCGCATGGTTGGCCAAACACTTCGGACACCGGCAAGCCATCCAGGGTTCGCGACGACCATGGTTAGTCGAGCGGCGCAGATCGCGGACGTGGCGGTCATTGGCGGCGGTATGGTCGGCGCCACGATCGGGTTCAATCTCGCTTTGCTTGGCAAAGATGTCGTTGTCTTGGAAGCCGAAAACCAGATCGGCTTCCACTCGACGGGACGTTCGGCCGCGGTATTCTCAGAAACCTACGGCGGCTGTGTCGTCCGTGCTCTGTCGCGGGCCAGCCGCCAATTCTTTTTCGAGCCGCCCGCCGGATTCGTCGCGCATCCACTGGTCACGCCGCGCGGTGAGCTTTACGTCGCTGACAGCTCCACCATCTGCCGGCTTGATGCGCTCGCAATGGAACCGGACGTGGCCGCCGTCACCCGCCGGCTCACCGCGCCGGAGACGCTGGCGCTGTGCCCAATTCTAAAACCCGATTTCGTCGCCAGCGGACTTTTTGAGCCCGACGCCAGCGACATCGACGTTGACGGCCTTCATCAAGGCTACCTTCGAGCGCTACGGGCTGTCGGCGGAAGGCTAGTTTTGAATGCCCAGATCGAGGAATTGCGACGCAGCGGCAATCATTGGGACGTTGAGACGACTCAGGGCCGTTGGCAGGCCGAGGTGGTGGTCAACGCCGCAGGAGCGTGGGCTGGTCAAATTGCAGAACTCGCCGGCGCGCGGCGGCGCGGCCTGCAACCCTGCCGCAGAACGGCGATGCTGATCGAGGCGCCGAGCGAGGTTACTATCCATCAGTGGCCGTTCGTCATCGATGCTGCAGAAACCTTTTACTTCAAACCGGACGCTGGAGCGATTCTGCTGTCCCCCGCCGATGAGACGCCGAGCGACCCCTGTGACGCTTCCGCCGACGAATTCGACATTGCCGTTGCCATTGATCGTTTCGAGCGCGCGACGACGATGACTGTGCGTCGGGTTCGCAATCGATGGGCTGGCCTGCGTACGTTCGTTAGCGACCGGGCGCCTCTCCTCGGCTTCGACGACCAAGTTCCCGGCTTCTTCTGGGCCGCGGCCTTAGGCGGCTACGGAATCCAAACAGCTCCGGCTGTTGGCGAGCTCGGTGCGCAACTCCTCGTGTCCGGAAGATTTCCAGAGAAGTTTTCGAATTTGAGCCTCACGGCCGAGGCGCTTGCGCCGGGGCGCGAGGGAGCTTCGCCCGCCAAGGCGGCGTTGCGCTGGGCGCCCAGCGTGAATTGCGAAACAGGGTGATCATCTATGCGGGAGTATGCTAACTATGGAAGTCGCCTCGTTTGTTCGCAATACAAATTCTTCTCAGGTCGTTGGCATCGCGGCGGCGATGTTGATTGGCACCTCGGCGTTCATGATGACGGGGATCCAACCCGTTGTCCTCGGCTCGTTGATTAGCGCTGGACGATTGGACGGTGCAAGCTTGGGGGTGGTAGCGACCGCGGAAGTCCTAACGCTTTCGCTAGGTTCGATGGCCGGTCCGATTATTTTCCAAGGCGGGGGGATGCGTAGCAAGGCCTGCCTGGCTGCGGTGCTGCTCACGGTTTTCGATATATTGACATGCTCAGCGGCGACAACGATCCCAATGATTGTCTTTCGCGCTCTGAGCGGTTTGATGGAAGGCGTTATGCTCGGCGCCACGCTGTATTTGATCGCCCAGACCGATCGACCGGAGCGATTGAGCGCGTTGTTCCTGGCGATCGCCGCCATTCCGCAAATCGTTGCCGCCTACTACTTGCCGGTATGGCTGGTTCCAAGGTTTGGCGCCAATGCGGGCCTGCTCGTGCTGGTCGCCACAGCCGTTTTGGCCATACCGGCCGCCCTGGCTCTTCCCTCCCGTGGCAAGAGCGCCAGCGACATCGCGGGTACCGGATTGACCGACGACCAAGGCCGGGGGCTGGCTGGCGTTTGGTCTCTGGTCGCCATAGCAGCGATCGTCGTCGAGAACGTTGCGATCGGAGCAGCGTGGAGCTATCTTGAGCGGATCGGCGCACAACACCATTTTTCGCCGAACACGATCGGCCTTGGGATTTCAGGAACCCTAGCGTTCCAGATGGTAGGCGCGTTCGGTGTGGCTTGGGCGGGCTGGAGGATCGATTATCGTTTGGCGCTCATAGTAGGGTGCGTGCTTCTTGCTGCGGACACACTGATTCTTGCCTGGCTATACACACCAGTTCTTTACGTCGCAATGTCCTGCGTATTCGGTCTGCTGTGGCTAGCGTTGGCCCCATTTCAAGTTAGGCTCGCCGTTGAACTTGACCCGTCCCGGCGCCTGGCCATGATTATCATGCCGCTGGCATTGATCGGCCTGAGTCTCGGGCCTCTGGTCGCTTCCCCCTTTGTCTCTGGAGAAAACATCGCGCCAGTTTATAGCTTCTCGGCTTTTGCGGCTATGATCGCGGCGGCGCTTTTTGTCTTCGCAATCTTCGCGCCGCGCCCTGTGTCGACGTCGATTCACCCGCAATAAGAGGCTCACCCGATTTTAGATGGCTCGGTCAAAAGTCCCAAAGATCGCGGTTCCCGTGGACTCGAGCGAACTTCACCCTGCTCGCCGGGCCGAACCCCGTCGGCCGCGCCAAGAGCGCGGGCGAGTTCGAGTCGAGGCGCTGCTTGACGCCCTGGAGTCTCTGATCGCCGAGCGGGACTTCGACCAGATCGGGTACTACGACATTGTGCAGCGCGCGGGCATGTCAGCCGCCTCTGTCTACCATTTCTTTCCGTCGAAAGACGCCGTCTTTATGGCGCTCGCGGAACGGTATTTCAACCATTTTCAAGCGAGCGCCGATCGAAGGGTTTGGTCAGTTGCCCCAAAGAACTGGCAGGATCTATTGGCGGCCCGTCATCAAGCGGCGGTGGAATACTACAATTCGCACAAGGCCGCGATGAAGTTGATTTTCGGCAATCAGCCCTTCTTAGAGATCCAAAGCGCTGATTTGGATTCAAATAGGGCTATATCTAACCATCGTCTCGAAGAATTTCGGCGCGTTTACGACTTGCCGAACGTCAAGGATGTCGCACAAAAATTCTTGACCGCCGTGACGATTTCGGATGCTATTTGGCGCGTTTCATTCATCGAACATGGCCACATCACCCCTTGGTACGCTGAGGAGGCGATGCGCGCGGCTGTCGCCTACTTCCGCACTTTCTTACCCGAACATCTCGAGCCGCGCGAAGCGGCGGGTTCGTCCGAGGTTGGACCGTAGATCGCAAATCGGGCGTCTCGGTCTTCGGCCAACACCTCGATTCGAAATTGCGGACATCAACACGTCAGGTGCCTAGCCTAGCGGCCGTGGACTCGCAGCCGAAACGCCATCTCCGCCAGCCCGGCGCCGTCGCCCAGGTCGCTTCCGCCACCCTGCGAGGGCGGTGTCACTCGGCAGTGCCACTCGGCAGCGCCCCATCTGTCATTCTCAGCATAAACACGGTAAATATCGAATTACGACGGTTGACTTGCCTATTAAACGGCTTTATTGTCAACAATACACGATATAATCCGGGTATAAGTTGTCCGAGCGGCGGCTGAGAACTAAGGAGCACTAAACTTGAACAGCTTTTCTTCGGTACTGGCGCCCTACGAAGCCCGAGTGGCCGCCCACGCGAGCCAGGACGGGCCATTCGCTCACGGCGCAGCCTATACAGGCGGCAAGATCGTGCCGGCCGCGGAGGCCACGGTGCCGCTATTCGACCTAGGATTTTTGCGGTCCGACATGACCTATGATGTGCCCGCAGTTTGGAACGGGCGCTTTTTCCGTTTGGACGATCACATCGCGCGCCTGAAGCGCAGCTGCGAGATACTACGGATCGTGCCTCCGATGGGCTTTGATGAGATCAGGGATCTGGTGGTCGAACTGGTGCGTCGTACGCAACTTCGCGATGCGTACGTAGACATGCTGGTCTCGCGCGGGCAGATGAAGTTGGGCCAACGCGACCCACGGATGGCGCAGCCAGCTGTCTACGCCTTCGTCATCCCGTATGTCTGGATCCTTCCATATGACCAGCTCGAAGTCGGGGGCTCTGCGGTCGTCACGCGAGACGTCCGGCGCACGCCGCCCGGTGCGATGGACCCGAAGGTCAAGAACCTGCAATGGGGCGACATCACCAAAGGCTTTCTCGAAGCCTTCGATCGAAGCGCACAGCTGCCGCTTCTGCCGGATGCTGACGGTAACATCACCGAGGGCTGCTACAACGTCTTCACTGTGCATAATGGCGTCCTGCGGACTCCCGAACGCGGTGTGCTCGAGGGTGTCACCCGCTTGACAACGATAGAGGTCGCTCAGAGCGAAGGCTGGGAAGTGCACAAGGGAGATGTGCCGGCCGGCTCGCTTTACACAGCCGACGAAATCTTCGTGACCTCGACCGCCGGGGGCATCATGCCGGTCACGACCCTGGATGGAGTGCCCGTTGGCGACGGTAAGGTCGGTCCGGTGACCCGTCGTGTTTGGGATCGGTATTGGGCCTTGCACTCCGATCCGAATCTGAGTTTTGAGATTTCCTACTCATAACGGCGCGGGCTTTCTACTAGTAGTTCGGCGGCACTTGGAGATAATGATGTCATCCCTCTTCCCGAATCTTGTCACTCGCAAGGCCTGTCCGGTTGCGCAGCTTGAGGCACGTGCGCGTCAACTGCGCGCCAACGTCGTACGCATGGTCGCGCATCAAGGCCTCGGTTACCTTCAACAAGGTTTGGGCGCAGCTGATCTGTTCGTGGCGCTGTATATGGGGGAACTGCAACTGCGTGAGGATGATGCCCGCTGGCCGGAACGCGACCGATTGGTTTTATCCACTGCTCACAACACTGCCGTGTTTTACGCGGCCATGGCCGCACGGGGACTCATACCGGAAGCGGCGCTCGACACGTATGCGCAAGACGGATCGGCATTTGAAGTGAATGCCTCCGAGCGGGTCGGGGCCCTCGTGGAAGCCACCTGCGGCTCCCTTGGGCAGGGACTATCCGTAGGTGTCGGCATGGCGCTCAGCCTTCGGCGTCAAGAAAGGCCTTCGCGCGTATACGTCATCCTCGGTGATGGGGAGCTGCAGGAAGGTCAGGTATGGGAGGCGGCCCTGAGTGCCGCGGGCCATCGACTCGACAACCTCTGCCTCATGGTCGACCGCAATTTCATGCAAGTGGACGGTCACACTGACCAAGTGATGCGATTGGAGCCGCTTGCTGACAAGTGGGCGGCTTTTGGCTGGCACGTGCTCTCGATTGACGGGAACGACATGACGCAGATCATCGAGGCGTTGGAGCGCGCCCGTGCCACCCGCGAGCGGCCCACCTGTCTCATCGCAAGCACGATACCTGGCAAGGGCGTGCCGTTTCTCGAAAATCGCTGCAGCCATATGGCCGCCATCTCCCGTGAAGATGCGCACCGCGCTCTGCAATTCCTGGAAGAGAGCACATGAATCAAAACATTGGCGGTTTTACCGACTCCGCGCAACTGGAGTCGCAGCACCTTCCGCGCTTCTCCTACGGGACTGCGCTCTATTTGGCAGCCCGAGCCGATCCGCGGATTGTCTGTTTAGGCGCGGATCTGACCTGGCCCACCGAAACGCACCTCATGCGTGAGCGGATGCCCGAGCGCTTTTTTTCGCTCGGTATACAGGAAGCCAACATGATCGGAGTGGCGGCCGGCATGGCCCGATGTGGTGACATGCCGTTCGCGCACAGTTTTTGTGTGTTCGTGACTCGGCGCGTCTACGATCAAATTGCGATGCAAGTCGCCTATCCGCGCACCAATGTGAAGATCGTCGGCTTCATTCCGGGCCTGACGACTCCCCTGGGCGTCTCCCATCAGGCAATCGATGACATTGCCTTGATGCGAGCACTGCCCAACATGACGGTCGTGGAACCGTGCGGCCCGGAGCAGGTGGCGGCCGCGGTGCAGGCGGCTGTGTCGCACGAGGGCCCCGTCTACTTGCGCCTTTCCCTGACGACACAGGCGCCGAATGAGACGAAGCCACTGATGCAGCTCAGCATCGGGCAGGGCCAAGTGCTGGCCGAAGGAACGGATGTTGCGATTCTCGCTACTGGCATGATGGTTGAACAGGCCCTCGCCGCGCGTACTCTGCTCGCAGAGCATGGATTAAGTGCCACCGTTGTTAACCTTCACACACTGAAGCCCCTCGACACCCGCCTGCTCGAGCGATTGGCGAAGAGCCACCGGGCAGTGCTCACCGCGGAAAACCACTCTACTGTGGGCGGCTTGGGTGCGGCGGTGGCTGAGCACGTGGCGCTTCGCTCACTGCCGGTTCGATTCGGCATGATCGGCGTGCAAGATACCTTTGCCGAAGGGGGCAGTACGGCGTATCTGATGAAGAAGTACGGTCTTGGCGCCGAGCACATTGCCGCCAAGGCGATCTCACTGTGCCGAGTCAAAGATCCTTCGCCACGAGACTGACTCATTCAGGTCCAAATGAGTAGCAGCCGATCATCCGCGGACAGGTCATGCCCTGAGCCCTCGATCAAGGTGGAGGCGCCGTTGTCGTTCGCGACGCTTACCTTTGATGCGTCCTATGTGGAGCGCGGATTCAATGAAACTCAGGACTTGGGCACGTTGAATTGCGCCATCTTCGGTGCGGCAACCCTCTCGGGATTGCCTTTCCGAGTTCGGTCTCCGACGTTTCTCCAGGCACCACGGGTCAGGATCTGCAGACCTACACTGCTGAGGTCAGGCTGGCGTCCAACGCAACCGATTCATTTGTCTCCTGGGTTGCCGGACTCTACGCTGATCATCGCAAGCAGCGGGACTACCAAACCGTCATTGCCCCTGTCGCGTTCGTCGGTCCCACGGGCCAATCCGGTTTTCTACGCCAATCAGTACGTTTGGGACGATCAATATGCCGCGTTCGCTCAAGTCGATCTGCACGTCACCTCACAGTTCACGGTCACGCTGGGCGCTCGCCAGGAAATAGCACAAACCCATCAGCGGAATTTCAGTGGAACGGGTCTCTTCAACTCGGGAGTTCCCATCGAAGCCCAGTCATCGGAGCGGGAGACCCCGTTCCTTCCCAAGGCCACGCTGTCTCACCAGCTCACGCCGAGCGACATGGTGTATGCCTCGGCAAGCAAAGGACTGCGCGTAGGCGGAGGTAACAACGGTCTGCCTACTCTTTGCGCCGTGAATGATACAGCGACCTACAATGCTGACTATCTTTGGAGCTACGAGTTGGGCACCAAGGATCGCTTCTTCGGCGGACGGATGCAGGTGGACCCCAGCGTGTTTCATGTTCGCTGGTCCCAGATCCAATCCGCGGTATTGCTCGCCTGCGGTCTGAGCTATACGGCGAATCTAGGCACCGCAGACAGCGATGGCTTCGACCTCGCGCTGCAGGTCATGGTGACGGATCAGTTGCGCGTCGATCTGAACGTGGGGTATGCGGATGCCCGCTACGTCAGCAATGCGTACACGCCCAATGGCCTGCCGCTGTCGATCAAGGGCGACGCGATCCAGGCGCTCAACGTGGTGAATCCCTCTTGGGACGTCTCGACGTCCCCAAACTATACTTTCAATCTCGCCAGCGGCGACAAGGTTCAGGTACGAGCGCAATACATCGACCACAGCCGCAACAACCGACCGGTGATCACCGGAGATCCGCTCGCGCCGGCGTATGCTCCACTAGACGTTCCCGATCCGCCGACGCATCTGGCGAATCTGCGCGCTGATTACATGACCGGCGCCTTTGACTGGGGCCTGTACCTCAACAACGCCTTTAACAGCCATCCGCTGCTGGGTGCCTTGCAGGACACGCCGACGTCGAATCTCACCACTCACAGTACGTTCCGACCACGAACACTCGGCGTGTCTGCGAATTATTCGTTCTGATCGTGTGCCAACGTCCCTTGGCCCGTGGGTGCGGCTAGAAAAAGGTCAATGTCAAGGGTGCGTCAGTTAGTGGCGCTATATAGTCCGCTTTTAACTATGTGATGAGGGCAATCTGAATGACGGGCAATAGATCAATGAAACTCCGCGCAGCACTCGCGGATCGTCCTCTCGGAAACGACAGGCTGCGACGCTGTTTGGTGTGGATCTCGGGTTTGTTTTTTGTGTATCTGTATTTGGCTGCATCCGCGGCCGCGGATGAAAGTCAGGAAGCCAGCCTATTTCGCGCAGACTCAACGATGATTAATGGCCCAAAGTGCCTGGCTATCCCGGATGTAGCTGTAGGTGCAGCTGTGGCTGTGGTTGCCTCTTGCAAGTCAGATATTCATCGTGAGTTTATGGATGTCATAAATCACTGGCGTGAAGTCCGGAGAATATACATCGGATACGACGGCTCACGATACGACATCCCGGCACTCCGATGGGCGCAGTCGAGCTTTATTCAGCCGCAGACCATGGTAGAAGACCGTTACTTGTACAATCCGATTGAAGGAAGATACACCGTCGAGCGGTATCTGGCCGACGTTGAGCAGCGTTATGGCGGAATCGACTCTATTCTGCTCTGGCCGACATACCCCAATATTGGGATCGATGACCGAAATCAGCTCGATATGATTCGAGCAATGCCCGGTGGCATTGGCGGCGTTAAGCAATTGATCGCGGACTTTCACAAGCACGGGGTTCGGGTTCTATTTCCAATGAACATGTGGGACCAAGGCACCCACGATCCGGGTAGGCCCTGGCCGCAAGCCATCGCAGAGCTTATGGCTGAGATCGGAGCGGATGGAATTAACGGTGACACTCAGGATGGGGTCCCGCTCGCTTTTTCAAAGGCCTCGGACGTGACAGGTCATCCGCTTGTGTTTCAGCCCGAAGATGTTCCCAGCGACGAGGCCGTCGCGTGGGATGTAATGTCCTGGTGGGAAGATGTCCTGTCTAAGCAATTCGTGCCCGAGGTTTATCGCTACAAGTGGCTCGAAACCAGGCATATGGCGAATATCTCCGATCGATCGAGCCGGAACAACACGAACAATCTGCAGGTGGCGTTCTTTAACGGTCTAGGCTGGGAAAGTTGGGAGAACATATGGGGAATATGGAACGGCATTACCCCTCGTGATGGGGAGGCTACGCGGCGGGTCGCCACGATCGAACGGGCAGTGGCGCCCTTTCTCGTGAGCGCGGAATGGGAACCGTACTACCCGACTAGGACATTTGGCGTGTTTGCCAGCCGTTGGCCGCTCAAAGACCAGACCGTTTTCACGCTTGTTAACCGCAACGAGTACAACGTCAGCGGCCCCCAGCTATCCGTACCGTTTCAAGAGGGCATGCAATTCTATGATCTCTATAAGGGCGTTGAGCTTCACGGACAACGCGAGGGTGACTCCACCACTTTGGACTTCCCGCTGGAAGCCCACGGATTCGGCGCTGTCCTAATGGCGCAAGGGCAGCCGGCACCAGGGATCATCGCGCTAATGAGCAAGATGAGGACCATGACCGCGCATCCGCTTGCGAGCTGGTCAAACGAATGGCGACCACTGCCTCAACACGTGGTCACGATTGCGTCGACGAAGCCGGCGAAATCGGCGCCGCCCGGGATGATTGAAATTCCAGCCGGCGACTTCGACTTTGAGGTGATGGGTGTGGAGATCGAGGGAGGAGATACAATAGGGGTTGACGTCGCCTATCCGTGGGAGGACTCCGCGCGACGTTTTCATCATCATAAGATTGCGATGAATAGGTTCTACATTGATCAATACGCCGTGAGTAATGCCCAGTTCAAGACGTTTCTGGACGCCACGATGTATCGCCCCAAGGATGATTTGGATTTCCTGAGGGACTGGAGAAACGGATCGTACCCAGATGGCTGGGCCAATAAGCCGGTTACATGGGTTTCGCTGGAAGACGCACGTGTGTACGCGGCTTGGGCCGGTAAACGTCTACCCCACGAGTGGGAGTGGCAGTACGCAGCGCAGGGAACTGACGGACGCTTATACCCATGGGGTAACGAGTGGAGGGCAGAGGCGGTTCCGGCGCCGGAGAAGGGTCGTGCGTTGCGGGGTCCGGACAACGGCGAGGCGCATCCACAAGGAACTAGTCCTTTCGGTGTCATGGACATGGTGGGAAACATCTGGCAGTGGACTGACGAATACATGGATGAACACACGCGCGCGGCGATATTGCGAGGAGGCAGTAACTATCAGCCACAAGGCTCTATGTGGTACTTCCCACAAGCCTATCGCAATGACCAGCATGGAAAGCTTCTCCTAATGGCTCCCAGCAAGGACCGGGCAGGTACTTTGGGTTTCCGCTGTGTTGTCGACGCGGCGCCAGCCGGCATGCATTGATGAATATAAACGCCGGTCATCAGGGGTGAAGAAGGACTGGTTTGCTAGAGACGCGTCGCCTTGGTAAGGCGGCGCGACTTTCTCTTCTTTGACATTTACCAAGTCTCCCTAGGAAAAAGGCCGCTCAGATTGGTATCACAGCTCGTCGTCGGCGCGGCACATAAAGCGCCTGTCGCGAACGGAGCATTGCATTGCCCTTCGACGCTGGTTCTCTGATCCAGACTATCGGCAGAAATGGATGCCGCCTGTCGACGACTTAGTGGTGATCTCGATGGTGCGCGCTTTCACTAGATGGAGAGGTTAATCTGCCCCATCAGCGATGACCTCCCGGCCGGGTCTCGCCTATTACTAGACTTTGTCCGCGTAGATCAGGCGGCCTGGACCAAGCCGCGCTATGATTTCGGGCAAGCAGGAATCGGCGACTGCGAAGCAGCCCTGGCTTCGACCGAGCATGCCGGAGTAGTCGATCACTCGCTCATTAACGTACCACGGGCCATGCACTACGATCGCCCGGGACAGCGCGTTGCAATTGGCCGGGTCGAGTCCCTCAAGCCGCATCGAGCGACCATAGGCACCCACATAAAGGGAATCCGAATGACCCCGATGCCTGGAGTTGCAAACCTCTCAGGGGGTACAGCGTAGCCTCGATCTCCGTGCCGCGCACGCGCGCACCGCCGGCATTGGTGATGAACCCGAAGGTGGTGTTCGGCAAGGTGCCCGAGGTCTGCATATTGCTCCAATTGATCTGGTATACATCGGCGTTGAAGACCAGTTTCCGGTCCAACAGCTCGCTCTTCAGGCCCAGCTCGTAATTCCAGAGCGAATCGGACTGGTAGGTCTGCAGGTTGGCGGGTAAGCCAAGGATCTGGTTCACGCCTTCAGTGTTTTGCCGGTACAATCGATACGCTCTACGCCGTCGACCTCGATCGGCCGCGCTGACAGGCGCTTAATCTCGCCGCCCTCCACCAGCACGGACATGCCATCTGTGACCTGGGGCGTGACGCCGTCAAACACGGTCGCGTTTTCGAACAAGGTGCCAGGTGATTCCGTCTTGGACGCCATTGGTCATTTCTCCACGTCCGTTATTTGCGCGTGCACGATGTCAGCTCGCCGCGGCGACTTCCGCCGTCCAGGAAAATACGTCCGGCGCACGCCGCCCCTGTATGGCAAGCAGCGCGCCGGGGGCGATGTCGTAGTCGCGCATCTAGCCTCGCAAGTAAGCGTCGGTTCCCGCCAACCAGTCCTGCCGCGGCGGACTGAATATGTCAACGTCGAGCGAGTCCTCAAGCGCGTCAAAGACATGAACGCGCAGATCATGCTTTCTGACGACTTCGTCGGATTCCTGAGCAATTTATCAAACGAACTTGGCTTTAACTATTTCTCGTATGCCCTGGGATACGTCGACGGGCGCAGGAACGGCAATGTTTATGACACACGCATTCTCAGCAATTTCCCGCGTGATTGGGTCGCGGAGTACAACGGCGGCAACTACTGCGAAATCGACCCGGTAAACCACTTCTCTAAGCGCGCCTGGCGGCCTTTTATCTGGGGACTGCGAGAGGATTTGGCCTGCTTGCCGCGGGATTCACGTGCCTTGATGGAGGAGGGCGCGAAGTTCGGCATGAGAATGGGCATCAGCATGCCCGCACACGGGCCAGGCGGCGAATACCTCGTACTCACGATGTTCACGAGCGAAAGGGAGCCCATTCTGGCCGGCCTCGTTCGTCAGAATTACAACCTTCTACAACTGATTGCACCTACCGCTCACGCAACGGCGATGCAACGCTTTCTGCCTCAAAGTCCGCTGCACGATGTGATACTTACGGAAGGCGAGCGCGAGTGTCTTTCATGGACGGCGCGCGGTAAAACCTCTTGGGAAATAGCTCGCATCATTTCGCGAAGCAAAGCTACGGTGGAATATCATCTGCAAAAGGGGATGCGCAAACTTAATGCGGTAACAAAGGCGCAGGCAGCCGCACTCGCGCTGAAGTACGGCCTTCTGTAGTCCTTGACCAAGGGGGGCGCACGGGAGCCCTCCTTCATCCCGTCAAGCGCGCAACGCGTCGGCGAGGTGGACGCGGCAATCGCCAGGTTCGGCCAAGGCGAAGGTGCGCACGCAGACTACCAAGCCATCGCCTTCGAAATACAGCGGCTCGGGTTCGCGCCATGGCTCCTCCTGATCGTAAAGGTGTCCGGCGAGCCGGCCCGCTTTGACATCCTGGCCAAGCACGAACAGAGGTTCGAACAGGCCGCTGCGGGGCGCGTGAAGATAATGCTCGCCGGGCTCCACGCGCAGCTGCTCAATTGCGCGACTGGCAGGGGCTGCGCCGCCAGGGATCTTTTCGAGCGCTCATTCGCGACGGTGAATTCGTGCTACCCATCAGCCGCCGCCTGCTCTACGATGCGGCCCAGCGCACGCATGAGTGCAAAAAGGTGGGTCAGGCAAGATTATCCTGGTGACATCCTCATCATCAGCGGGACCGGGATAGCGATGACGGCCGGACCTAGCAGTCGAAGCAGTCCCGGATTGTGTGAATATCGGTAGTTAGCTCCTATTGTCAGTTAATGCCGTCCTAAATCGGATTCGCGAAGCTGTGGATTGCCCTTCCTCGTAGCGATTGAATTCCAGGTGACGCAAACTATTGAAATCGACATGAGGCACCGAACTGGAGGGGATGACATTGGGTCGTAGATACCGAGTCTCCATAGTGAAGAGCGTCCAGCAGGCCGCCGCGGCCACTGGCTCGGACCGAGTCATTCTTTGCCCGTGGATCGAGCGGTTTCCCGGGATCGTCGGGCTGTGGACCAGCGTGCTTGCCGGCCACGACGCAAACGCGTCATTGCTGGAAGCCCTGCCTTCCAGAGTTCAGCGCTTGCCAAATGTATATGCAGCGGTGTTTGCGATCGATCCGTTGCGCACCGCCGAGCATCTTATCCATCGGGTCAAGCAATCGGGAATCGCGGGAATCATCAACTTCCCGGCTCAATCGTTCATCGACGGCGAGGCGGGCGATATCCTGAACCAGCTGTCGTTGGGCATGGAACGCGAGATCGAGTTTCTCACGATCTGCGCCAGCAAGGGACTGAACATCGCCGGCGTCGTTCGTTCGGCGGCCGCCGCCAAACGGCTGGTGGAGGCGGGCGCCGATTTCCTCGTCGTACATGGCGGCGCGCCCCACGGCAATCTCACAGATCCTAGCATTGCAGCGGCCAACCGTGTCACTGACGTGCTGCGGAATACGAGAATCAGATGCTTTCCGCTATCGTCGCTGTCCTATCCGCAAACGTGAGGGCGGCGCACGACCGGGCGGCGTTCGTGCTCGCGGAATCTCACGCATCAGAATTTCCCTCGGACGCCGACAGTGAACACTCTGCCGATCGGGCTGGCGAGAAATGAGTCGTATCCGTACCCTTGCGTTGTACTGTTGCGGTTCACGAAGGGGGGATTTCGATCGAAGAGATTCGTGACATCCAGAAAGACCTGCGTGCCCTTGAGGAACGCACCCGGGCTGTACGAGAGATGGGCGTCGACCGTGGTGAACGAGCCAATATGATCGCCGCCGCCCACCGGAACGCGGGCCGCGTTGACCACCACCGGGTTGATCGCCGTGCTCGACCAATGCAAGGAGGGGCCCGTGTAGTTGACATAGGCGGTGGCGGCGAAGCGGGCGACCTGCATGCCGACGTCGGCGCGCAAATCGAACCGCTCCGAAGGGAAGGTCGAGTTGAAGCCGGTCGTGTTCAGAACGCTGAAGACGGGAGCGCCGCTGCCGACCTGCTGATCGAAGCGCGTCTTGTACGTTGTGGCGACCCCGCTGCTGATCGACCCCCAGCTCAGCTGCGGGCTGTAGCGAATCTCGGCATCGATGCCTTCCACCCAGAGATTCAACGCATTCTGATTGCGAAAATCGTACGAGAAGTAGATCGGACTCGGCAGAATTCCGACCTGCGGCCGATAGCCGGCGAATGCGGCGACCTGAGCGGGTGTCGCGCCGTTCGGATAGACCGTCAGCAGCGAGGCGAATCCCGTCGAGTTGAGCGCGAGCGCTGGGATCGGGGCTGTCACACCGCCATGCAATTCGGTGTGCCAGTACGTGGCGCTGAGCGCGAGGTCGGGCCTGAAGGTTGGCTTGAAATCCATGCCCCCCGACCAGGAGCGGCCGGTCTGCGGCACCAGGTTCGGATTGGCGCCGTTGATTATCATGCCAGGCACCGCCGTCGTATTGAATGTGCACACCGTCACCGCCGTGGCGCAAGCCGGAATCAACGCTGCCGCCGGATAGCGGGCGAGGGGTACATTGAACGGCCCATAATAGGCGTTCGCGTTGGCGTAGTTCGTGTCCATGCTCAGACCGTTGGAGCCCACAGTGGACATCGGCGGGGCGACGAACGACCGCGCGACGTTGCCGCGTACTTTCAGGCTGTCGTTGATCTGCCAGTTCAGCGCGAACTTCGGATTGGTCGTGGACCCGAAGTCGTTGTAGCCATCATACCGGCCCGAGAGATTCAGCTCGAGCTTGCGGACGAACGGCACATTCATCGTCGGACCGACCAACGGCAACAGCGTTTCGACGAACGCCGATTTCACCTCACGGGTGTAATGGTACGTCTGAAATCGCGAACCCGTGGTGGTTGGACCGATGTTGAGAGAAGTCGTGCCCTGCGGGCGGTCGCTATAGGTCGTGTACTCGACTCCGCCGGCCAGCTTCACATCCCCGCTGGGCATGGCGAACAGCGTACCGTCCGTCTTCAGCCCAAACTGCTCGATGCCCTGGTTCGCCTCCTGCGAGGTCCCCGCAGCGATCAGCTGCGCCCGGACCGCGGGGGACGTGAGATTGCTCGCCGCGGGATGGAACGGGTCCAGCGCATTGCCGAGCGTCAGCGGCAGGTTCGAGACCGATATCCCGGTTCCCGGTACGGGTGGGGCCGTGGTAGAACCCGTCTGATTGACCGTTCCATTCAATGCCAGCAGTGCGCAGCTCCCGCACAGCCCGCCGATGGTGTTCGAGTAACTCCGGTCGGTGCCGATCAGCGTGCTCGCGGTGACGAGCCAGTTGTTCGCGATGTGATACTCGAGGTGGCCAAAGGCATAGAACGTATCCGCGCCAGAGGCGGTCTGTGCGGTCGTGCCGAGCAGACCCGACGCATCGAAACGCACGGTCTCGGCGGTCGCGGTGCTACCCACAGGTGCCACGAAGAAGGGATTGATTTGGCTCACGTTGGCGCTTCCGGGACCGTACACGGTCGCCGTGACCGAGCCCATTGGAATGTTCAGGACATTGGTGCGGGAGGAATAGAGGATATCCACGCCGGCCGCCAGATTGTCCGTGATCTCGTGCTCCAGCTTGAGCATCACGCTGTTGCGCTTCTCCTGCGGCAGCAAATCGCTGTACCTCGAGGAATCGCAGGGCGCGTTGAACTGCGCGTTCGAGGTCGGCGTACCGGTGTAGGGATAGGTGTAGATGCTGGTCGTGTTCCGCGGTTGAATCGTGGCCGGAGCGCAGGCGAAGCTTCCGAAGTTGTAGCCGCCGGCCGCGAGATGATTCGACAGGGTGTACGGTCTTTCCCCCTGCGAGAGATTGCTGCGGTACGAATAGCTGTATGACAGCAGGGCAGAGCCGCCCTCCCAGGTCTTACCGCCGAGAAAGCCGCCGCTGTAGGTGTGGTAACTGTCTCCAGTCCCGCCCTGAGCGTTGGCCTCGAAGCCGTCGAAGCCCCTACGCGTCACGAAATTGACCACGCCGGCAACGGCGTCCGAACCATACACGGACGAGGCGCCTTCCGGCATCACCTCCAGCCGGTCGAGAACGCTCGGGGGCAGGATGTTGGGATCGGCCAGATTGCGGACGATGCCGGTGAGCGGGATGCGGTGACCGTCGATCAGTATCAGCGTGCTGTTGCTCGACACGCCGCCCAGTCCATGGATGTTGGGCGAGTCGCCGGACCCCGAATCGAAGGTGCCGTATCCGCCTTGCCCGGCGCTGCCCATGCCGGTGATGGCCGGTACCAGCTTCAGCAGCTGCTGCGCGGATTGCACGCTCGTTGCCTCGATGGCCTCGCGTCCTACGGTGATCACGTTCGATCCGACCGGTGGCGCGCCGCGGATGCTCGTGCCGGTGACGATCACTTCCTCGAGTTCATCGCTCTTCGCGGTGTTCTTGGGTTTCTCTGCCTGCGAACCTTGCGATGACGGCCCGGCATCGACGCTCGCTCCCTGCGCGTGTGCCGAAGAGTGTACGCCCCAGGCCGCGCACAGCATGCTTACCGACAAGAATAGCTCAGCCCGTTTAAACGGCTTTCTCATGTTACTCCCCTCAAAACGTTATTTACGTCAGCCAGTCGTCCCCATTCCATTCAGCCGCCCGGGCGGCGGTCGCTCAACTCATCGCTCTTCGTGTCGAGGGGTCGCCCTGAACCCCGGCCCGAACAGGCATTAGCCACTGGCCAATGGGCTACTCACCAATGGCAACCCGATCGGCCGATGAAAAGGTGACATCGAGCACCGCGTCCTCCGTGCCGATGTTGCGTGCGCTATGCGCCATGCCCTGAGGAATGGTTACGATGTCGCCGGCACGCATCTCGACTTCCCGATCGCCGATCTTGTGCATGATGTGGCCGCTGCGGACCTGCAGGATCTCATCGCAATTCGGATGTCGATGAACCGGATTCGCCTGCCCGGGTCGAATGATCGCTCGCCCCACGGTCATCGTGGTGGAGTTGCCGAGAGCGCGTGATGCAAACCACTGCAATTCGCCCCACGGCTGCGTCTCCCGCTGCGCTTGCGCGGCTGTCCGAACAGTCGCCTCACGCTGCGGAATGGGTAGCGGACCCGTGCCTTCCACCAGCGGCGGAAAGATGGCCGGAAGCGTGCTGGTCGCTCCCGTGCGCGGCACGTCCTGCCGCGCCGTCCACAGAACCGCGTTCAGCAATAGCGTGCGAATTTCGGGAATATCCAACACCGCCAAGTAGTGAGTGCCGGTGAAGGCAACGGAGCGACCGCCGTTCGCTCTCTCGGCGGCCCACGCAATTACTCGGGAGGTGGAGGGTTCCTGGAACACGAAAGCGTTCCCGGCGATGCCCTGGGACTGGACATGGATGTGGGCACTGAGAATCGGTGTGACCTTCGCTCGGCCGGAGAACGTGATCGTCGGATAGAACTCATCGAACAGCATGAAGGGCTTCAGCCCCGAGCCCACCGCATGCGATGCGCCTGGAATCTCGACGCGCGTAAGCTCGCTGGTGCGGTCAACCATGCCGACGCGCGTCGCGCCAAGCCATTCGGCGAAGGGAATGTCGCTGCTGTCAGCCGGTACCGTGAATGACTGGTGCAGCGAGATCAGACCCACGCCACGCGCCATCAAGTCCGCGAATACCTTTCGGCGCGCCGGATCGGCAAGCGGATGCCGGGGGATTCCTGAGAAATACAGAAGCACCGTATCGGCATCCTCCAGCGCTGTCAGGTCGGCGGGAAAGCCGCCGGGAAACGCCTTCACCTGCACTTCCCGGCCGGCGAACTGCGGCGAGGTGTCGATCAGTCTCTCGATTTGCACGATACCGTCCGCCCATGCATGCTGCGCCGGCGCTCCCCCGCGAGTCTCGCCGCCGATGAGCGCGATGGTCATTGGCTTCGCCGCCGCCGTCATGAAGGGCAGCTGTACCAGGACGAACAGAATGACCGCCGCGACTCGAGTGAAGGCGCAGGGCGAGGCCACGCGGGCGATCGGGTTGAACCTGTGTTGGGTACGTATCGTAAACATCATGTCGTCCCCTTCAGTGGTTTCGCTTTAGCGACAGCGCCGCGAACTCGCGAATCTGCTGCGTTATGGCGACTTCCGTCGGCAACCGCTCCATCGAGGTCGCACCGAAGAAGCCGTCGACCATGGGACATTTCTCGAGAATGACCTCGACGTCGCGTGGCGAAGAGATGGGTCCCCCATGGCAAAGCACGAAGATGTCTCCGCGCTCTTCTTTGGCGGCCGCGACGACCTCGTTGACGAGTTTGCTCGCGGTCTCGAGACTCATCGCGGTTCTGGCGCCGATCCGGCCGCCGGTTGTCAGGCCCATGTGCGCGACGATGACGTCCGCGCCCGCACGTGCCATCTGGCGCGCCTCCTCGGGATTGAAGACATATGGCGTCGTCAGCAGGTCGAGATCGTGCGCTTCTGCGATGAGCTCAACCTCCAAGGCGTAGCTCATACCGGTCTCCTCGAGATTGATCCTGAAGGAGCCGTCTATCAGACCCACGGTCGGGAAGTTCTGCACCCCGGCGAATCCCATGTCGATGAGCTCGCGCAGAAAGCGGCGCCGCAACATAAACGGATCCGTTCCATTCACGCCCGCGAGCACAGGAGTGTCCGCGACGACCGGCAATATTTCCGCGCCCATCTCCACGACGATCTCGTTGGCGTTGCCATACGCGAGCAGACCGCTCAGCGACCCGCGGCCCGCCATTCGGTACTTCCCGGAGTTGTAGATGATGATGAGATCCGTGCCCGCTTGTTCGGCACACAGGGCGGAAATTCCCGTGCCCGCTCCACTGCCGATGATGGGCCCCCCCCGCATCACCTTCGCGCGGAATTGCGCCAATATTTCACTGCGAGTCTTCGTCACCGCCCCCCCCCCTCTATCCTAGAATCGTCGTTCGAGATCGCGCGCCGCGTCGACGCGCGACAGGATGTTTTGAAAACAATGACAGTCGGAATAAGCGCGCGCAACGATGCGCGACTGGGTCACTGAGTAAAAATGGGTACTGGTTATCGTCAGTGACCGCGACGGATCCGAACCGTCGCCTAGCCCGACTGTGCGATCAACGATCCACAATTCTCTCGGGCGTTGCTCGAACAATTTGTCGTCATTACGGGTGGCTGATACCGAATCAGATGCGAAGCCGCTCCGCGTTCTTACTTATGTAGCGTTCCAACCGGTAGAACTTCTATCCGGTGTTGAAACAATTGCCCAATGTTACCCAACTTGTCTCGGGTGCCGCGCCTAAGGTGCGGTCCTCTCTGCTATCGTCAATTTGGGCTACGCGGCCTGCGGCCACAGAGGGTCCAAGGCGGGGGTCGAGGAGGACCGCAACCGCCGTTCAAGTGAGCCTGATGGCGGGCGACAGATTCCGCTTGCCCCAGCCGTTTGCAGTCGGAGAGAACCTGATGACGTCACTAAATTACAAACGACTTGCCACGTTCTCAATGGTCTTCTTGGTATTTATCGTCGGTGGGACACGCGTTCGGGCGGAGGAAGCGAGTCGCATTGGCTCCGAATCTGCGGGAGGTCTCTGGGCGCATAACAATCTGGTCGCCTGGATGGTGACCCCTCCTTGGGATGCAAAAGCGCGCGGGCCAGAGGAGCGCATGCAGATGCTCGAAAAGTTAGGTTTCAGGAACTACGCTTTTATGCCTCATGACATTCTGACGTATGACGCGGAGATTGAATCCCTCCGTAGACACGGTATCAATCTGCTGGCTTGGCGCTTCTATCTTGACGCAGACGACCCCGTTGCGAAAGCGACTCTGGAGACCCTTAAACGCCACGATGTCCATCCTCGACTGTGGGTCAGCCAGTCCCTCAAAGGAATGAACTTACCAAAGCCAGACGGAAAGATGTCAGCAGAGGAACAGCATCAACTGATATTGCAGCGCAGGCGCGAAGACTTGACGAGGATCCCGCAAGAACTGCGAGTCAAGCAAGAAGCGGAGCGCATTAATTCACTCGTGAAGTTGGCCGCTCCGTATGGAATCAAGGTCGCGCTCTATAACCACAATGGTTGGTTTGGAATGATGGATAATCAAGTCGCTATCATCGAACGCCTTAAACAACTCAGGGTAACCGATGTCGGCATCGTCTATAACTTCAGCCACGCTCGCGATGAGTTGCACGACGACACTTTGAATTTTCCGGCGCTGTGGAAGACCATTAAGCCTTATGTCGTTACCGTCAACATTACCGGCATGCAGACAGATGGAGACCTGGTCTACCCGTCCCAAGGAGACTCTGAATTCGACATGATGCGCACGATTGAGCGCAGCGGATGGCGGGGGCACGTCGGACTGATCGCCGAGAAAGGTGGTGACGCGGAAATGACACTAAGGAACTATCTCGTCGGGCTTGACTGGTTAGCGGTGGAGCTGAAGCACCCTGGTGCCGGAGGGCCGCATCCTTTTCCAGTGCGTGAGGCGAGCGGGCGCCAGAATTAGTAGGTTCGACGAGGACAAGACCATCTGTCGATTTCAATATGCATCGCGTGCTTAGTCTACCTGCATTGTCCACAATCGCGGCGAGTGCAATCATGGTTGATGTTTCGAAGAAGGCGGCTTATCTACTGGGCGCGGCGGCGCTGACCCTCGGACTATTCAATCTGGCGAACGCCGGCCCTGCGACCCAGCGTCGGCAGCCCGTCATCATCGACACCGACATCGGTGACGACATCGATGACGCATTCGCGCTGGCGATCGCTCTTCAGGATCCGCATCTCGAGGTGATCGGTACTACCACCGCGTGGGGAGACACGCGCACCCGCGCACTCCTCGTGCGCCGGCTTCTCGCGACCCTCGGGCGCCAGGACGTGGTGGTCGCCCAGGGGCCAGCGACACCCGATATGGCCCCGTTTACTCAAAAGAAATGGGCCTTCGGGGCCACCGACACGACGCCGGCGCCGGACGCCATCGAGTTCATCCGCGACCAGGCCCGCCATCGACCAACAATACGATAAGCCAAGTCGTGCCGACCAATGCGGGTCCCTATACCGGGTCCGTTCAATCGATCAGCGATTATAACGCCAAAATACCGGCCACCCTCACCGGCATCGAGACCGGGGGGCGCACCTATTTCGACATGCTGCCGGGCGCGCTCAGAGGCATCGGCGTCGAGGCCAACTACACGTTCATCGACAGCCATTCGCCGGGATCCTACGCAACCGGCATGGACGGCAATTCCATCTCCGGTTTGCCGATCCCTTTGCTTTCGCGGTACAACTACAACGTCAACCTGCTCTATGACCTGGGTCGGTGGAGTGCACGGCTTGCCTATTCCTGGCGCAGCCAATACATGTTGACGACCACGGACGTCGGCCTGAGCGGCAGCTACGTCAGCCAGAACGACGGGTCGACCATCAACTATTCCCTGCCGAATTTCGCCGCGGCGACGGGACAGATGGACGCCCATATCAGCTACAAGATCAACGACCACCTCACGGTGGGATTCGCCGGCGCCAACCTGTTGAATGCCATCAACAGGACCGTGCAGGAGATTGTGCCGGGTCAATATGCGACGCGTAGCTGGTTCATGAACGACGTGCGTTATTCTGTGAACCTGTCCGGAAAATTCTGAACCGCCCGAACGAGCATTTTCTGCCTCGTGATGGATGTTCTGCGAGCGAGGTCCAATAACGCCAATTGGAGCTCGCTCTTCTTGTGCGCCCGGCTACATCGTCGCTTCTTTCAGATAGGCGATGATGTCGGCGCGTGCCTGCGCGTCTTGCAGTCCGATAAATGACATATTGTTGTCCGGTACGAGCGCGCTCGGGTCCGCGAGAAATTTCGCGAGCGTGTCGTCGTTCCACACGATGCCCGCGGCTTTCATGGCGCTGGAGTAGTTGAATTCGGGCTTGCTGCCGGACTTCCTGCCGAAGAGGCCATGCAGGTTCGGGCCGACGCCGTCATCCTCGTGTGCCGTAACGGTGTGGCAGCCGCTGCAGGGCGCGAATTGCCGCTCCCCGGCGACGGGATCGCCGGCTTTCGCCAGCGAGAGCGAGAGCGACAGGGCGACAGAGGTCAGCAGAAGCAGCTTGCTCATGGGCGGGCGAGGCGGGCTTTTGCCTGGTTCTCGATCATGCTCAGCAGCGTCGCGGCGGCCCGATCGGCGAACAGCGGATCGTTGATGTTGGTGTCGACGTCGATGATCGGAATGTCGGGGCGGATGTGGCGGCGAATCGCGTCGAACAGCGCTGCGTCCGCCTCCGGCCACCAGAATACATTCCCGGCGCTGTCGAGCTGAGAGACGCCGCGCAGCGGCAACAACACGCTCACCGCGCCCCGGCTCTTGCTGACCTTCTCGGCGAGCACTCGCCCGAGCCGCGCGTTTTCCTCGACGTTGGTCCGCATCAGCGTGACGCTCGGATTCCAATTGAACAGCTTACGTTGGGCGTACGCGGCCGGTACGCTGTCGGGCCTCCAGAAATTCACCATGTCCAGGCAGCCGGGCGCGACCACTTGCGGTACGCCGGCCTCGGCCGCCGCCTCCAGGCGGTGAGG